>Ga0193747_1000009_pt1 | contig 248640 bp, 191 predicted proteins | sample L1m2metaG_FD_143048 | JGI IMG/M metagenome (GOLD analysis project Ga0193747, IMG submission 143048) | Soil microbial communities from a riparian zone of the East river system, Colorado, United States - L1m2 | ecosystem: Environmental > Terrestrial > Soil > Riparian zone | place: USA: East... | reverse complement strand
TCCGTGGAATCGGGAACCCTGGAACCTACAATTGCAGACTCAAAAAGCGGACAGGTTTAGGTCCGCACCCTACTCTCGAAAAACCCCAATTCTGGCCGCTCTTTAGGGGTATGTCAGGAGTTCTGAAATTAGATAGGTAGAATCGTGGCCCTCCCGATCATCGGGAACGCGCTGCGATTCGTTTTTTCCCTCGCCTCGGGTGGGAGATCGTCCAACGGTAATCGGGTTTCCCGCAACCGTCAACCGCGCACCTGGAACGGGGTAGCCCAAATTTACGATCGCGGGGCGTCTTCCGCGGGGCTTGCAGCGGTTCTTTCGAGGCCGGCTAGGGGCACCATTCGACCGTGGCGAATCACAAATTCGGCGTTGCCCCAGCGGACGTGATTCGAACCAAAACTCGCCAGCCAAATCGCGAAGTGGACCGCGTCCCGCAATGGCACCAGCCAAATCTTCCGTCGCAGGACTTCGTCCCCGACACCCCAAATCCCCACCGTCCAGGCCACCAGAAAACGCAGGATCAAATACGCAAGCAAGTAGACCCCCGCGATCCATTTTGCCGGTGCAACGAGCGCCGCAAGCAGCGCCCAAGGCAGTCCTTGCGTAAACAACAATCCTACGTAAGACAGCGGCCTGCACAACCGCACCGTCCGCGCCCAGCGCACCTGGTGGCCCCAGAAGCTGCGGAGGGTCTGCGCAGGATACATGGTCCATACGGCCTCTCGTGAGAGCACGACCGCGCCTCCGGCTTTGGCGATCCGGTGGCCGAGTTCATAATCGTCCGCAAGAGTATCGGCAATGGCCTCAAACCCGCCCATTTTCCCGAGCCATGCTTTGGTCGTGGCGATGGAAGCGCCCAGCGCAAAGGTCATTCCTTCGGTCCATCTCGCCATCAGCACTCCGACGAAAAAATCGCTCGAGGCGCCGACGGCTTCAATTTCCGCGCCAAGATTATTCTCGGCGATGCCGCGGTAGAAGGAAGTCACCGCACCGGTTTTCGGATCCGCGAGCGGCGCAACAACTTCACGCAAATAGCGCGGTCCCACGCGCACGTCGCCATCGGTCAATACCAGCACTTCGTTTTGCGCTTCCCGCGCGAGCCGCGCTAGCTTGTTTACCTTGCGGTTTGCACCGAACTGCTCCGCGCCCACGAGCAGGCGGATTCTCCGCTCGGGAAATTCCGCCATGATTTGCCGCACCATTGGCACCGCGGCGTCTTTGTCGTCATTCACGGCAAACAAAATCTCGTAGTCGGGGTATTCCTGCCGGCAAAAACTTGCGAAATTTTCGTAGGATCCGAAGTCGACGCCACGCACCGGTTTGAGCACGCTCACTGGCGGAGTGAAATTGGGGAGCTGCCGCGCACGCTCTCGCCCGAAAAACCGCAGCGCCGCCACTGTCGCAAGCACATAGTAGCCGAGCGGAGCCAGAGCCAGCAGGAGCACTGCATCACGCCACATCGCGGAGTGTGCCATCATGCGGGTCTACTCGTCATCGACAAAAGTTTCCTACCCGATGCACTTCTCAGGCCACTTTAACAGGTTGCCAGACAATGGGAAATTGCCTCAAGATCTCTTGATCCGGCGAAAGCAAGGAAAGAACTGCGGCCGAAAGAATGGCCTTTCCAGCAAGGCGCAATGCGGGCCGTGCTGGGCGCCCACAAATTTACACTCTCTTAAGTAATATTCTCTGAATTCGTGATGCTGGCGCTCAATCCCTGGGCAGTACTCTCTTTCATGAGGTTCGCACTTGCCAATGGGAAGAGCTGGCCATTTTTCACGCGGTAGGCAAGACCGCGCCACAGGATCCGTTCTGAAAAGAAGCCACCCACCCAGGCGATGAAATTGATGGCATCGCGCAGCGGAACAAGCCAAAGTTTCTTCCATGCTCCGGTATCGCCCAAGCCCCAGGTACCTGTCGTCCAAGCCAGCCCGAGACGCAACACCAGGTATGCGATCAGATGCCCCGCCGCAATTCCCTCCCATCCGGCGCTGGCCGCGAGCGCTGCCGCCAGCAGCGCCCAAGGCAACCCGTGGGTAAGCATCAGCCAGCGGTACGCAGTGGGGCGCACATTCTTCAATCCGATCGACCAGCGCAGCTCGTGCCGGAAATACTGCCCGATCGTCTCTTGTGGAAACACCATCCACACCGGCTTCGGCATCAATTCCACGCGATAGTTGCGGCGCGCGATCCGGTTTCCCAGCTCAAAGTCGTCAGAATGATAATTCGCCATTGCTTCCCAGCCGCCAATCTCCGACAGGTGTCTCTTGGTTGTCGCCATCGTCCAGCCGAAAGCGAATTGCATCTTGCCCTCGAGCCTTCGCGCCACCAGCGCGCCCGGGGCGGAGTCCAAATACATCCCCAGCGCTTCCAAATCTGCCGCGATGCTACCAGCGGTAATGCAACGGTAAAAAGCGGTGACCGCGCCAACTTGGGGATCGGCAAATGGCGGGACAACTACCCCTAGATAATCGGGATCGACGCGCACATCGCTGTCGCTCATCACCACGAGATCGTATTTCGCCTCTTGCACCAGCCGGTACAAGCTGTTCACTTTGCGGTTCGTTCCAATTCGCTCCGCACCCTTAATCAGCCGGATGGAACATCGCGGAAAATCAGTCTGCAATCTCTCGATCACGGGCACTGCAAGGTCATCCGGCTCGGCCACAGCAAAAATGATTTCGTATTCCGGATAATCCAGCCGGCAATAACTGGCAAAATTTTCGTAAGCTTCGTGGTCCACGCCACGCACAGGCTTGAGAATACTCACGGGCGGAGAGTAGGAAGATTTCAAGGGAGGCGATTTCCGCAACTCACGGAAATAGCAAACCACGCAGTGCAACGACAGAAGATAATAGGCCAGCGGCGCGGCCGCTAGGACAAGCGCGATCCAATAGAAGGTATGTAACAGCATTCCAGTCGCCCTAGGTCCCCATCGCAGGCGAAAACCGATGCAATGGGATCCCGCACGTCAAGTAAGAATCGTGATTTACAGACGGCCTTTTCGACTCAGATGTCGCCTTGGTTTGATTGGTTGCCGCGGGCCAGACCTGGAGTCCCGAGCCGGCGCCAACCCGTTACCTAAACCCTATCACTACATTCTGATTTCTTGATGAATATTTAGTTGGCGTGCCGGGTCCTTAACCCGCCGCAACCAGCGCAACCCCCGCGCAAACCAGCACGACGCCCGCCCAACGCCCGCGGCTCACCTGCTCGCCCAGGATGTACTTGGCACCCAGTGTGCCGACAACGTAGCTGAGCGCCGATGCAGGAATCACGAGGCTGATCGGCTCCCAGGAAAGCAAAATCAGCAGCGCATAAAATGACAGTGCCATCAGCGGCACGCCCGCCCAGAACCACCTATTGCGCGCTGCCCGCCCCAGGAACTGAAGCAAAGCCCGCGGCCGCAACCGCGCCGGCTCACCGGTCGCCTTCATTCCGTGGGTGATGGCGATCTCGCCTCCCGTGCTGCCAAGAATCAGGACGGCAAGTGCAAGAATGACGCGCATCAAGCCGCTGCCTCACTAGCCACTGCGGTTGTCCGTGGTTTCGTTTGCCCCACCAGCAGCACACCCACACAGATCAAGACAACACCAACCCAGCGCCGCGGGGACACCGACTCGTGCAAAAAAACAACTGCCAGCAACGTGAGTAATGCATATCCAAACGCCCCAGCGGGCATGACGTAACTGTAGTCCGCCCAGCTCAGCACCGTCATGTAACTCAGCATGAAGCCGGTCAGAAAGAATATTCCAACCCAAATCGTCCCGTTCGTCACCGTCAGCCGGAAGGCTTCGGCGAGTCCTGAAGCCGTCAGTTGAACCGCGCCGATCTGTGACATTCCGCGCTTCAGCATCAGGTCCCCGGCATTGGCGCACACCACCATTGCCAAGACCATGACCAGCGTCTTGATCCGCACTCTTCTCTCGCTTGCCATTTCGAGGGGTTTAGTCGTTTCCGGAAGCCGAAGACGTCCCCGGCACGGAAACCATGGGCTTGTCGTAATCGCCGCCCTTGCGTGCCCACTTCAAGCGCTCCGCGCGCAGCGTCAGGAACTCCCTTGCTTCGTGGTACAGGCGCTTCCGCTCGTGGCTGTCCCAGAGCGCTTCCTTCACGATGCGCCACGCGACTCTGGGTCGGAAGTAATACTCATCATAGAAGCGGTTCACGCCCCCCATCATTTCCACCTTCGACAGGTGCGGGTATTCGATGTGCGGCAATTGATGCCCCCCGGAATCCGCCAGGGCTTCGATCTTCAGGAAGCCCTGCGCCGCCATGGTGTCGTGCAATTCCGTTCCCGGCATGGCATGCGCCAGCGAAACCTGGATCGTCTCGCAATCCAATTCCTTCGCGTAGTCGATGGTTTTTTGAATCGTCTCTTTGGTTTCGCCGGGCAGGCCGATGATGAAGTCGCCGTGTACCTTGATTCCAACTCTGCGGCAGTTCTTCATGAAGGCCCGGCCCATCTCGACCGTCGCACCCTTCTTAATGTTCTTGAGGATTTGCGGGTCGCCGGATTCGAAGCCGACGATAAAGAGCCGCGCTCCGCCGTCCGCCATCCCTTTTACCGTGTCGTAGTCGCTATGCACGCGCGCCGTCGAAGACCACTGGAACTTCAGCGGTTTGAACTTGGCCGAAAGATCCAGCACGCGGTCCTTGCGGATGTTGAAGGTGTCGTCGTCAAAAAAAATCTCTTTCATTTGTGGGAAGTGTTCGAGCGTCTGCTTCACTTCCCGTGCAACGTTTTCCGTCGAACGCGTTCGCCAGGCATGTCCCGAAATCGTTTGCGGCCACATGCAGAACGTGCAAAGCGCCGGGCATCCGCGCGTGGTGTAAAACGACACATAGGGGTGCAGCAGGAACGGCACGTTGTAGCGTTCGATTTCCAGGTCGCGTTTGTAAATGTCCGTGGCGAACGGCAGCGCATCCAGCTCTTCTGTGTGCAACTGCGGACGTTCGGCGTTGTGCACGATCTTTCCATCTTTGCGGTAGCTGACACCGAGAATCTCGTTCAGCGGCTTGCCGTGCGCGTATTCCACCACGGAGTGATCGAACTCTCCGCGCGTCACAAAATCGATGTCCGCGCTGGCATTCAGCGTCTCATCAGGCTTGATGTGTCCGTGAGGGCCGACGAAAGCAATCTTCATGCCCGGGTTGGCTTCCTTGATTTTGCGGATGAGCTTGACGTCGCTCTCAAAACCAACCGTGGACGTGAAAAGGATCAGAAATTCGTAGTCCTTGCAGATCTGGATCGTCTGTTGCCAATTGACTTTGTGAGGTGAGGCGTCCAGCAGCCTGCTGCCGGGGATCATTCCCGCGGGATACGTCAGCCAAACCGGGTACCAATAGGATTCAATCTCGCGCGTTGCAGGCCAACGCGAACTCGCACCGCCATCGAAGTTTTCAAAACTCGGCGGATTCAGCAGCAAGGTCTTCATTACATCCGGCATTCTTCACCCTCGGCGTTCACTTTACCAGCTTGGCCGTGTCAAATTACTGGCTTCTCGATCTGGCTATGGAATGGAAGGCCCACACGTACACGCGTGGCTTGGCCCCCAATCAATAGCTAATAGTTTACCCGATTTCGTTGTATCCCCTCAAACCTTTCAATCAGTGCGTGCCATCCTGAGGCGAAACGCTAAATACCACATTGAATGGGGTTTACAGGCGCTCGCTTGGAGTATCAGTTTCGAGCACTGAGGATCTCGTCGGCAGATGAGGAGAGCGAGCCCCAAATGCGGTCTACCCAGTCGAAATGCTCCGGCTTCATGAGCACCGAACGCAGGCAAGCAATCGTTTCGCGATCGCGCTTTGTCGCTCCCAGGTTCTCCTCCCAAAAGCGAATCGGCAATTCCGCTACCGCCAGATGCAGATCGCGCCTGGCCGCAGCTTCGAATATCTTGCGGCTCAAAACAGAAGCCTCGCTGACGCTCGTGGCTTTCGGCGCAAATACGACAATGTCGAGTTCAGGGGAGAAGGCGGTTACAAAACGCACATCCGCGCGCAGCTTTCCGAAAAGCGCAAGCGCTGCCTTCCTTCCGCGTTCCAACCCGCGCGCGAATTCGCCTCCCTTTTTCAGCGGCAGCAATCTCTGCGTCGCCCACAAGGCTGCCGCCGCGGCCCCTGGACGGGAGCACTCCAGGCTTATCTCGCCCAAGTGCAGCTCCGCGGAACTAAAATACGTGTAGGGCGAATCATGCTTGTACAATCGGCCCACTCCGGGATCGCGAAAGAGCACGCAGCCGCACCCGTAGGGCTGCAATCCGTGTTTGTGCGGATCGATGACAATCGAGTCCGCTTCTCCAATCCGTGCAACTGCCCGCTCCGCATCTTCTCCAAGATTTTCCGTAAGCACGAAATAGCCGCCGTACGCGGCATCGGCGTGAATCCGGAATCCCTGCTTTGCGCGCAAAGCGAGAATCTCCGGCAGCGGATCAACCGAACCTGTCGCCGTGGTACCCATCGTCGCGACAACCGTCCCCACGTCGCCGCGCCCCACGCGCTTCGCCAGCGCATTCACGTCCATCCGGCCCCGCGCATCGCACGGCACGCTTTCGAATGGCAATTGCAGAACACCGCTGATCCGCTCGTGCGTATAGTGAGCCTGTTCGCTGGCGAGAATTTTCTTTCCCGGTTGCAATTGGCCCGCCACCCATAAGGCCTCGAGATTCGCCATCGTTCCGCCGCCGCACAGATGGCCCAGAAAGATTTTCCAACCGTACATGCCGGCGATCTCTGCGACTGCTTCTTTTTCCATCGCCGAGGTGGCCCGCCCGCCATCCAGCGCGTGATTGTTTGGATTGATCCACATGGCCAGCGCATACGCCAGCCGGGCCACCGGATGCGGCGGCTTTAGCATTTGTCCCGCGTACAACGGATGAAAATACGGGTAGTTATCTTGCAGCCGTTCGGCTGTCGCGTTGAGCACTTCGGCAAGACGCGCCATCCCCGGCGATTGATTTTGAAAAGCAGGCAGTCTTCTGAACCCGTTGTCGAGCTTGTTCGCCACTTCCGAGAACAGGTGCAAACTCTCCAAATCGAGCATCACCAGTCACCAGTCACTTCTTCACTGCCACACCTTATCCAATTGCCCCGCGGTCTTCAGCAATTCCAACTGCGCCTGCTGTTTCTGAAAATTTGCATCCAGATAGGCCATCCATTTTTCGCTCTCTTCCAGCCTGGCCTTCTCCACTTCCCGGAGATTCAATTTTCCTTCGGCAAACTGCGATTGAAACACTGCCACGTTTTGTTCGGCGAGCTGCAATTCCAGCCGCGCCACTTCTTTTGCCGCATCCCTCTCGCGCACCCGCCGCGTCTTCTGACGGACATCCGCGGTCAATTCGGTTTTCTTGTTTATCAGGTTGATCTGAGCCGCCTCCAGATTTATCCGCGCCATCCCGATAGCTGCTTTTGTCGGTGCGCTGAAAATCGGGACGCGGACATCGATTCCCGCGTTGAAATTGTTCCTCTGAAACGTCCGGAAAAACTGGGAGTAATTGTTGAACTTCGCCAGCAGGCTATAAATGCCCACGAGTTCCACCGTCGGGAAATACCCTCGCCTTTCGCCCTTCAGTCGAAACTCTTTCGCGCGGACGTCGGACGCCGCGAGTTGCAAGCCGCCATTGTGCGTCATCGCCATGGCCACCAGGTTGTCTCCCGCCTGCTCGGCTTCTCCCGGCAGCTCCTCGGGCGTGACCTCCATGGCCTGCGCCTCCGAAAATCCAAGCTGGTACCTCAGAAAAACTTCCAGCTCATCCTCCCGGCCCTCGAGTTGCAAGATTCGCTGGATCACCTGCGCCTTCGTGAGCTGGGCTTTGGTCACTTCCACCGGCAGTTCGTATCCTTCCCCCTGACGATCCTGCGTCACTTGCAGAATCTTCTCCGCGCTCCCCTGCTCCTTGCGCAATAACTCCAGGGAATGCCGCACCTTCCCCAATTCCAGATAGGCCATCGCCGTTCGCGTGATAACGCTGTTCTTTGTCTCTTCGAGCGCAGTCTTCTGGGCTTTGGACTGCTCCTGCGTCTCTTTCGCCTGGCCTCGCAGGGGTTCGTTGAAAATCTGCTCCGTGTACGACACGTTGAAGATCGATGGTGCGCGCCCGCCCGGCGTTTCCGGTATCCCGTACGTGTACCCCGCGCCGGAGCCCGCATAGAGATTCGGCATGAACTGCGCCTTCGTAATCTGAGCGGCGCGATCCGCCACGCTCGCTTGAATCTTGGCTACCTGAATCTCTTTGCTGTTCTCGAGCGCTAGCTCAATCGCGCGTTTTAAGGTCAGCGCCACCGGCGCCCCATCCTTGGGCGCTTCCTGTGCCGCAGTCTGACTCGCTTTCGGCGCGGAAGTCTCTTGCGCACCCGCGGCGGCGCCGCACAACACCAACAGTGCAGTCATTCCCGCAACACGTCCCAGTGATCGCATTTTCATGCTCCTTCGTCGCCGCTCAATTTCCACCGGCTCGCGTCAACAATATCTTGCAAAATCTCGCCCCACAAATCTCTGGACTCCGGTACTGAACTCAGTTCCCCGAAAAATAAAAAGGGCCGCCAATCGCCGCCCCCCCAGTTCACTTTCCATGCCTATTCCCTAACTCCTAATGCCTTTCTGCCTCATTCATATCTCAACGACTCGACTGGTTGCAGGCTCGCCGCTTGCTTCGCCGGCAAGTACCCGAAGAAAAGTCCCGTGGAACACGACACCACGAACGCGATCACCACGCTGAGACTCGAAACCGGAACCCGCAGATTTCCCGGCAAAAACAATTGCGCGCCCACCGGTATGGCGATCCCGATCAAAATCCCGACGACCGCCCCTCCTCCGCTGATCACGAACGCTTCGATCAAGAACTGATACATGATCTCCCGCCGCGCCGCCCCAATCGCCTTGCGGATCCCGATCTCCCGCGTCCGTTCCGTCACCGTAACCAGCATGATGTTCATGATCCCGATTCCGCTGATCACCAGTGCAATAAGCGCAATCACGATGAGCACAATAGTCAGCGCCAGCGAGATTTCCCTCGCTATCACCAGAATTGCATTCAGGGTTTGCACCTTGTATTCCGCCTCAGCCGGATGCCGGCTCCGCAACAGTTGGCCCAGCTGCCGCTCGACGGATGGCACGTCTTCGGACCGCGCCGCTTGCACGTCCAGCAAGCCCACCACTTCCAGGCCGGTGTAGTACTTCATCACCGTGAAGGGGACGATGATGGAATTTTCGTGAAGGTCGGAAAGGTCGAGAGTCTCGACCCGCTCGCGGAAAACGCCGATCACCGTGAACGTCAGGTCTCCGATTCGAACGGATTTCCCGACCGGATTGTCCTGCCCAAAGATGCGTTCGGAAAGTTGCGGCGTGATCAGGCAAACCTTGCTGCGCATCTCCATATCCGCCACGTCAAAATACCGTCCCCGAAGGATGACCAGCCGCCGGATGGATTGATACCCGTCCGTCACCCCCACCACGCTCACCGGACGTTCCGCTCCATTTGCAATCACGGCCATCGGCAGTTCCCGCGTTCCCGCGACCTGGATCACATTGGGGATGGTCTTGGCGGCTTCCATGTCTTCTAACGACATTTCATAGCTTAGCGGCTGCGGTTTATCCGGCCTCTGCAGCAGTTCCACCCACACCAGGTTCGAGCCGATACTTTCGATCCGGGAAAGCACAAATTGCTTGCTGGTCAGGGCCACAGTGACCACCAGAACAATGGAAGCGCTTCCGATGATCACGCCCAGCGACGTTAGGATCGCGCGCAGTTTATTCGCTCGCAGCGCGTCGATCGCCACCGACACCGTTTCTCGAATATCCATGATCGCCCTCGGACCGGAATTCTTCGCCAGCTCTTCCAGGCGGCCGCTGCTCAGGCTCTTAACCCTTCTTCAGCCGCTTCAACGCCTCATGCGCCATTTTGTTTTTGGGATCTAATTTCAGCGCGCTCTCAAATTCCTTCACTGCCTCTTCCATCTTGTTCTGGTCTTCGAAGAGGCGTCCTAGCCACGCGTGTGCCACGGCAGGCCGCGGATATCCCGATCGCATCGGCGCTTTCTTCGCGTATTCCCTCAGCAATCGTTCGGCTTCCTCCGGGTTTTCCTTCTTCAAGACCAGCGCAACGCCCCGGTAAAACTTTCCCCTCGGGTCGCCGGGCGCCACGGGCGCTCCCATGTCCGCGACCGCCAGCAGCCGCTCCGGCTGGCCGCGCTTCACGGCGTAATCCCCGATGTCATAGATCAACCCCGCCGATTTTGGATTGCTCTCCAGCGCTTTCGCAAATTCCTCGTCTGCCACGGCGAAGTCTTTCTTCTGCCGCCGGCAATTTCCAGCCGCGTAATGCCCTTCGGCGGCGTCCATCTCCGCCAATTGCTTGATCTGCGGCAAGGCTTTCTCCTCGCCGCCCCCCACGATGCCCGGAGCGCTGCAATCGAATTCGATCAGCGCCTGCCGCGCCGAAAAATTCTTTTCGTCGAGCTGTATGGCCGTCTCGAATTCCTTGCGCGTCTTTTTCGCGAGTGATATCGCCGAAAACAAGCTTGCATGATCGGCCTTTTCTCCGTAGGCCCTTCCCAGCCATTCGTGGTAGACCGAATTCTGCGGGTCGATGGCCACCGCCTTCTCCGCGCTCTTGATCGCCGGGTCATACTCCAGCATTTCGAGATAGCTCTTCGTCAGAAGCAATTGCACGTCGCCATTTTGCGGATCATTGGCCGCAGTCGTCTGTAACACCTGGATGGCCTTCGCATAATCGCTGGCCTCGTAGGCACGCCGCCCCGCTTCGAGACCTGCTTCCTGCTTCGCATTTGCCGCCGCCATCACCGTGCTCGCGATACAAAGTGCTGCGAGCACCGGCTTCGTCCGCCTAACCATTCCATCGTTCCTCGGAATGGAAAACTTCGGTGGTAATAACGGTAACGGTCATCCCATCGCGTAGATCGACGTCCCCGGGCAAGGCCACCAGCTCCCCCTCTTGCAGCCCGCTCACGACTTCGTAGTTGGTGGCGTCGGCTATGCCCACGTGAATCTCGCGTTTCTCCAGTATCGATTTGTTCACGCTGAGCTGGTTCCTTTTCACCACAAACACGTACCGCTTTCCGCCCTCTGCGGCCACGGCGCCCCGCGGTACTGACAACACGCCGATCCGCTCCCGCGAATTGATGCGCACGTTCACGTTGATATTCGGCAGCAGTTCCAGCTTGTCGTTGTTCACCGCGCAGAGTAACTCCCCTACGCTGCGGTTCTGATGCGGCACCACCTGCTTCGGGATGATCTCCGTTTTCCCCACCCACGTCTTGCTCGGCAACGCGTCCCAGGTGATCTTCACCGGCTCATTCTCTTCCAGCGCGCCGAGCTCCGGCTCATCGATGAACGCCCGCACGCGAACCTTGTGCAGGTCCGCCATTTCCGCCAGCAGATCCCCCAGCTTCACGTAATCTCCGGCTTTCACCGGCAACGAGTACAGCGTTCCATCCGCCGGCGCGGTGATTCGCCCTTGCCGCACCTTTTCATCGAGCGCCGCTACTTCATTCTCAATCTGTTGCACGTGCAGCGCTGCTTGGTTCGAGTCCAGCTTCACGCTCCGGTCGAACTCCTGTTTCGCCGCCGCCAGCCGTGTCACTTCCGCTTGCGCTTTCGTCAAGGCCAGGTCGTTCGCCGCGAGCTCGTCCTGCGTCGCGGCTTGCTGCTTGATCAGCCGCTGCAGCCCTTCGTGATTCTTCTGCAACCGGTCGCGCTCCGCTTGGGCTTTTGCTAAGTCGCCGGCAACCCTCGCCGCATCGTCTGTTCTCCCCCCTGCTTTTGCTGTGCGCAGATCGTCCTGCGCTCGCAGGAGCTTGCCCTTGGCCTCGGAGAGCTTCGCCGCCACATCTTTTACATCCAATTCCAGAATCACTCGCCCTCTCTTGACCGTCTGTCCCTCCGTCGCAAGCACCCTTTCCACAAAGGTATCCAGTTGCGCTCGCATCACGTACGGCGAAATAGGCTCTACCTTTCCATTGCTGCTGATGGACGACACCAGGTTTTCCCGCATCGGCGTCACCGCCGAAATCTTCGGCACCGGCTTTCGCCCGCTCAACCCCACCAGAACGTACGCCAGCGCACCCGCCAGCAGCAGGTAGAGCAAGATTCGGTTTCGCAGCCTGCGATCCATATTTTCCTATTCTGCGCGGTCCCGCACTCCGCAAGGCGCAAGGACGCATCCCTCCGGCGCAGCGTTTCTCTTACTTGTCCGTGGCTTGCTTGACCCCAGTCAGGAAGGCGCCAAGGTACTACATTCTATCAAGAGCAGCGCGGCTTTCTCCATATTCGTTGCTCATTCTGTTCGTGCTTGACCGATTTTCCCAAGCGAGCATTTCCCGCATCTAAGAGATGCGCCGGTCGATCCCAAGGATGCCGTCGGCTCCCCTATAGACGGCAGACCACGGCGTGCTAGAATCGGTTCATGTCTGCTGATAGCATCCCTGAAAAAACCGTCGCCCCTCCTTCGCGTGGCTTGGATAAACCAATCCAGCCCGGCGCCGTCATCAGTACTGTCATCCATCGTGTCTGCATCCAGTGCAACAATATGTTCCGCGTCTCTCCTGATCGGTTTGATGCCAAGCAGTGCCCCGTCTGTCACAAAGGCTGAACTCCCGCAGCTACTTTAAGCTTTTCGAGGCTCTGGGTTCGCCGAAGATCCTTGCTTTTCTTCTTTCCCCTATTCCCTATTGCCCATCCCCTGTCCCCCTTCTCCGTGCCGTAACATTTCCCCATTCCCCGCGTAGTACACTGTGAACGCTCTGTGCCCTGTCCTACGAACTCCCATTGAGGGATCTTCCGATGATTGAAGCTCGTGGCCTGTCCAAGCGCTTCCAAGACAAGAAGCGCGGTGAAATCCGCGCCGTCGATAACGTCAGCTTCACCTGCCAGCCCGGCAAGATCTACGGCCTCCTCGGGGCCAACGGCGCCGGCAAGACCACCACCCTGCGCATGCTCGCTACCATCCTCGAGCCCACCGACGGCACCGCCATCGTCTGCGGCCACGACATCGTTGAGCAACCGGAAAAAGTACGCGCCAACGTCGGCTTCCTTTCCACCGCCACCGCTCTCTATCGCAGGCTCACCGCCCAGGAATTTGTCGAATACTTTGGCCGCCTCAATGGCTTAGACGAAGCCACGCTGAAAAAGCGCGTCGACGATATCTTTAAACGCCTGGACATGAACGGTTTCCGCGACCGCCGCTGCGACAAGCTCTCCACCGGGATGATGCAGAAAACCTCCATCGCCCGCACACTGGTTCACGACCCCCCGGTGATGATCTTCGACGAGCCTACCAACGGCCTCGATATCATGACCGCCCGCACCATCACCTCTTTCATCCGCGAATGTCGCAATAACGGCAAGACTGTCATCTTCTCCACCCACATCATGAGCGAAGTCGAAAAGCTCTGCGACACCATCGGTATCATCCAGTCTGGCAAGCTCCTTGTCGAAGGTTCACTCGCCGAACTCCGCGATAAATATGCCGAGCATGACCTCGAGGAAATCTTCGTCAAAGTCGTCACGCCCCTCTTCGCCCCCGAGGAGGCCAACTGACATGTCCGCGCGCAACGTAGGCATCGTCTATCGCAAGGAACTCACCGAAGCCGTCCGCGACCGTCGCACTCTCATCTCCACGATACTCGTGCCTCTCTTGCTCTTCCCCGTTCTCAGCGTAGGCTTTGGCTCGCTCGCTGTCGCCCTCGTCGGCAAGGCCAAAGAAGAGACTCCCAAAGTCATGCTTCGTGGCGGCGAAGATTCTCCGGCCGTTGTCGAAGGACTGAAAAAGCTCGACAGAATCGAGATTGTTCCCGAGACACCCAACTGGAAAGACCAGATCATCAACAAGGAAATCCGGGCCGCCGTGGAGATACCCGCCGGTTTCCAGGCCAACATAGCTCAACAGAAAGCAGACACCGTCAGGATTTTCAACTATGAAGGAGAATTGAAATCCGAATTTGCGACCGAGAAGATCGAAAAATATATGAAGGAATACCGCGACAAGGTGGTCAAGGAGCGTCTGGCTGCTAAGAATCTCCCTGACACCGTGCTCAAACCTTTCGACGTGAAGCAGGAAAACGTCGCCCCTCCGGAAAAAGTCAGCGGAGCCGCTTTCGGAGGCATCATCGGCTATATGGTCATTCTTCTCTGCATGACCGGCGCGATGTATCCCGCCATGGACCTTACGGCCGGCGAAAAAGAACGCGGCACCATGGAAACCATTCTTTCCAGTCCCATCTCCCGCATGCACCTCGTCCTCGGCAAATTCTTTCTGATCCTCACGGCGGCGCTGGGCACTGCCGCTCTCTCCGTATTGTCCATGGGCGTCTCTTTCTCAGTCTTGAGTCACTACACGGGACGAACCGCAGGCGGGCGGGCTGCGGGGGCAAGTTTTCTCCTCAAGCTCGGACCCAAAACGGTTATATCCGTCTTCCTCATGGCTCTCCCCGTAGCCGTCCTATTCTCTGCCACGCTTATGACCATTGCTCTCTTCGCCAAGACCTACAAAGAAGCGCAGAGTTATCTCACGCCGATGACTTTTGTTGTCATCATCCCCGCCATCGCCGCCATGCTTCCCGGCGTGGAGCTCACTCCCAAACTTTCGATCATCCCCATCCTCAATGTCAGCCTTCTCTGCAAAGAACTAGTCGCCGGCACCTATCACTGGAATTACATCGCGGTGATCTTCGCGTCCACCTGCGTCTATGCCGCCGCCGCCCTCTTCATCGCCATCAAAATGTTCCAGCGCGAATCCGTCCTTTTCCGCTCCTGACCGTTCGCGAAGCCCTCCGTTCTGTCTCTTCTGTCTGCTCTCTGTGTAGGGGCGGACTTCAGTCCGCCCTGCCTTTGTCGCCCGTGGGCAGCGGACGAATACTGCGCCCTCTCTTCAACCTGCCCGCCTCTTGGGCAGACGGCACAGCCATTCCTGCTTGCCCCCGAGCTTGCCGATGGGTCATGCGCCTTTCGCCCAATTCCGTATCACCACGCCCGAAAACGGACAACGTACAAGTCTAAGCACATCCCTTTGTGCCTCTATCGGTAAACCATAAAAAGGTGCACACTGGTTCCGAGGCTAAACCCATGGTTGCTGCCGCAGGTGTTTGGAAGAAAAAACGCGACGATTTGAAAACCAAGAGGAACTTGCTATTCGAGACGTACGCAAAGGATCCTCAAAATTTTCACCTCGCTCGTGAGATCAAAGAGATCGATGACGAAATTGCCGAGTACACCCAGCACGTAGAACAAGAAAGGCGAGCGGAGCAGCGCGCCGCTTCCCCCGCCGGCAAGCTCGTCACATCACCCAAGTAAGAGTGTAAAAGCCGCGAGCCACTCGAGCGGACTGCGCCCTAGAAAATGTTCGGGCACGGATTCGTCCTCATTCCCTCCCGGGACCGTATGCCATTCGTTCAAAAAACTGGCCAGAAAACAGTAGTGAATCAATCTCCGATCAAACACTAACTTTCTTGTCAGGCTCTCACCTTCTAGGCTACAGGAAGTGGAGTTGACCGTAAGAGTCAGTCGGACCAATCGGCGAGGAACAGGTTGGTCTCATGCGGGGCTTGGCCGTTGCGATTGGAGGCCCACACGAGCCGCTTGCCGTCGGAAGAGAACATGGGAAAGGCATCGAAATCGGGTGCGTAGGTGATGCGCACAAGGCCAGTGCCGTCTTCGTTGATGAGGTACAGATCGAAATCGCGGCCGTTCTTCGGATCGGCCATGTTCGATGCGAAGACGATGCGTTTTCCGTCGGGATGCCAATAGGGCGCGAAATTCGCGGCCCCATTGCGTGTCACCTGGTGCTTGTTCGAACCATCCGCGTTCATAACCCAGATTTCCAGATTGCCCGGACGGATCAGACCCTTCGAAAGCAGATCCTTGTAGTCGGAGATTTCCTCTGGCGTTTTGGGATGCTCGGCGCGGTAGACGATTTTCTTGCCATCGTAGGACCAGAAGGGGCCGCCGTCGTAACCCAGCTCGCTAGTGAGCTGCTTCACGTTGGAGCCGTCGGCATTCATGGTGTAGATGTCGAGGTCGCCATTGCGCGTGGAAGTGAACACGATGTGCTTGCCGTCCCGGGTGATGGTGGACTCGGCATTGTAGCCGTGCGCGCGGGTAAGCTGCTTCACATCGCTGCCATCCGGCTTGGCCGTATAGATTTGATAGCTATCGTAAATCGGCCAGACGTAGCCATGGGAGTAATCAGGCTTCGGCGGACAGTCGGGGCTTGCCGCGTGAGTCGAGGAGAAGAGGACGCGATCGCCGGAGGGAAAGAAATAGGCGCAAGTCGTGCGGCCTTTGCCGGTGCTTACGAGCTTGGGTGTGGCAGGCTTTCCGTCGGGCATGTCCACGGCCATGGTGTAAATTTGGTCGCACGGAACGCCTTCGCCTTGATGCTGAAAAATAAGATATTTGTCGTCGAGGGAGAAATAGGCTTCGGCACTTTGGCCGCCGAAAGTAAGCTGCCGCACGTTTTTCAGATGCTTTGCCTCTTCCGGGACAGCCAGAGGGCCGGCGGTTGACTGCGGTGGCAGAGTTGGCGGAAGCGTGTCTCCACTCACCCAACAGCTCAGCACGGAGGCGCTGGCGACAAGCACGAATGACAAAGACAACCCATGCGCGCTTCTTCGGATTATTGAACCTGTCATTCTGTCTCCCTGCCTATCTCCGCTGCTCAAGGGTGACCGAGGCCGTGACGGGTTTGCCGTCGCGCAGGACGGTGACTTCTACAGCGTCGCCGACTTTGCTGCGGCGCAGGGCGTCGGTGAAATCGTAGAGATTCTTGATGGTTTTGTCGCCGAATTGGATGAGGACGTCTCCGGCTTGGAAACCTGCCTTTGCGGCGGGAGAACCGGGCTTTACATCGGAAAAGCGGACCCCATTTTCGATTTGGCCGAAGTCGGGGATGGAGCCGAAGTACGGGCCGTAGCCGCCACCGCCGCCGCTCGGCGTGCCTGCATGGGGATTGGGATTTTCGACGGCGACGTAGGCGGGGCGATCCAGAGCGGTGTCGATGCGCAAGGCGATGTTGGAGACCAGATCGAGCAGATGGGCGGCCCCAGGGGCGTTGATTTTATCCCAGGTGTCGGAGGGCTTGTGATAGTCGCTATGGAGACCGGAGAAGAAGAAAAGGACGGGAATGCGTTTCGTAACGAAGGAAGTGTGATCACTGGAGGAGTAGCCTCCCGGAGAGTTTTCGTACTTGAAGGTGGTGTTGGATTCGGCTTGATCGAGGATGGGTTGGAAGGTCGTGCCGGTGCCGAGGCCGCCGATGTAAACCTTGTCGTCTTTGATGCGGCCGATCATGTCCATATTGAGCATGGCGACAGCTTTGTCGAGCGGCAGAGTGGGGTTCTTGACCCATTCGGCGGAGCCGAGAAGGCCTAGCTCCTCGCCGGCGAAGTTCGCGAACAGAATGCCGCGTTGCAGCTGGCCCCTGAGCGGGGCAAAAAGGCGGGCGAGTTCGAGAACGCCCGCGGTGCCGGAGGCGTTGTCATCCGCGCCAGGATGGATTTGCCCGATCTGTGAAGGAGCCATCGAATGAGCTTCGCCGCGGCCGAGATGGTCGTAGTGGGCGCCAAGGATAACGTATTCGCCGGTTTTTCCGGGAAGATAGGCCAGCACGTTGTTGACGGTGGCGTGAATTCGTTCGATGTCCACGGTGAGGGAAAGAATTAATCTTGCCGAAGTGCTGCTGAGCGGGCCAGCGGCGTGGAGGGCGCCACCAGCTTCTGTTTGGACTTCGCTGAGAGTTATTCCCTGGTTTCGCAGCCAGTTATCGGCGGTGGAATTCTTCACTTGCAGGCAGAGGATTCCCGAGTCTTCGGGGCCTTCTGCGTCGCCAAATCGCGGCAGAACATCCTCTTCTCCGTTGGGGAGTTTTCCGTTGACCACGATGATTGCGGTGGCGCCGTGATTCTTGGCGTTTATAGCTTTGGAAATGACCCACTCGTGCGGCGTGTGACCGCCCTCCGTGGATTTTGCCGCTAGAGAGCCGGGCTCACCGCGTAGAGCGAGGACGATTTTGCCTTTGGCGTCGAGCCCTTGATAATCGTCGTAGGAAAACTCCGGAGCAGTGATCCCATAGCCCGCGAAAACCAGCGGAGCATCCACGGAGCCGTTAGCAGAAAAGCTCAGCGGGATGAACTCTTCAAGGAGCTTGTAATTCCTACGGTCAGCCGAGACGTTCTCCAGGTGAGGAGCTTCTTGAAGGCGATTCCCCGATCTGAGGTGTCGGCCGGTGATAACGTCGAAGGGCTGGAAGAAACCGTTCTTGCCGGCGGGTTCGAGGCCGAGGGATTTGTAGCGCTGTTCGATGAGGTGCGCGGCCCGAGTGAGGCCCTTGGCGCCGTCGCCGCGGCCCTCCATCGTGGGAGCAGTCAGTGATTTAACATCGGTCAGAAAACGTTGCTCGTCGGCGGTGCCAACCGTAGTTGGCGTATCGGCGGCGATCAGCGACAGCGCAAGAATTGCAAGGATCAACGGGGCCTGTCCCCAGCTCTTGCGCAAATTGCCTCTCTCTTTGGTTGGGGCAGAGCTCATAAGCACGCGATTTCTCCCCTGAAAGATCGTAGGGTGCTGCAGCAATCCTGTCAAATCATCTCGGTTCCGCTGGTTCCTAGTCTCTCTATGTTCCACCGGGGTTGCTTGACTGCACCACCTTGGTCGCGTGAACCCTGCCCCGCCGGCAACTGGTCAAATTCAAACGCTCCCACCCTCTTGACCATGGTAAATGCCGTGGTATGCTTCTCGACGGGTTAACTTGCGTCTTCGCTTGGGCGACCCGGCCTTCTGGAACCTCATTATCCTGGTCAGAACCTTTCTTTTCATGCCCTTGTGCATTATTGCGCTCTCAATCAAGCAGCGCCAAATGGTAACTTCTTTTGTTTGATAATCTTGCGCACTCTTTTGCGCTTTTTTGCGCGCAGCAAAAACTCAACTCTTTTGTTTTCAATTAATTTCGCACTCTTTCACAAGAAACTGGGGGTACCCCGCTGGCTCGGCACACTTCCGAAACATCGCCCGAACGGTATCGACCACATTCTCGTATCTTTAGGATAGGCACCCATGCGCCGCCGTCTCCTTCGCATCGCTCTGATTTTATTGCTCTTCCCGCCGCTCCTGGCGGCTGTGGCCGGATGGCTCGCCGGCCCTGCGTTCCTCCATCCCATTCGCCGCGAGTTGACTCCGGACCTCATCCGCGTAGCCGACGCTTCCTTCGCCGTCTCCGGGGCAAGCCGCGAGGATTTCGACGTGTCCGCACAGGATGGAGTGCTTCTCCGAGGTTGGAAGGTCCGCCCGAAAAATCCCAATGGCAACTGGGTCCTGCTCTTCCACGGGGTCGCTGACAACCGCATAGGAGTCGCTAGTCATTCAGAATTCTTGCTGCGCGCCGGCTACAGCGTCGTCATGATGGACGCCCGCGCCCACGGCGCCAGCGGCGGCCCTGTCGCCACCTACGGCTGGCTCGAACGCAACGACACGCGCGCCATCATCGACGCTCTCGAATCGAACGAACAACCCAAACATCTCTTTGCTCTCGGCGAATCGATGGGCGCCGGCATCGTGCTGCAATCCGCGGCCGCCGATCCGCGCATCGAAGCCGTCGTCGCCGAAGCCTCTTTCGCCGACCTCCGCGAAGCGGCCTATGACTACGCCGGACTGCGAAAATACCCCTGGCTCGGCAAAACTATCTTCGCTCCCGGCACCTGGACGCTTTTGTATCGCGACGAAAAACTCGCTGAATTTCCCGTTGCGGAAGTCTCACCGGTAAAAGCCGTCGCCTCCCGCGCTTTTCCGGTCCTGCTTATTTGCGATGAGATGGATGTGGCATTGCCCTGCCGCCATTCGCAAATGATCTACACCGCCGCCCGCGGCCCCAAGCAGCTTTGGATCGTCCCTGGCGCCTTCCACACCGCCGCCTTGGGCTTCCAGCCTGAAGAATTCCGCCGCCGCGTCCTCTTGTTCTTCGCGGCGTCCGCCGCCGCCCCTTAGTTCAAAACAATCGGCACGCGGCCGCCGGCCTACAGGCACGAGAGTTTGTTCTCAGTTCTCAGTTCTCAGTATTGAGTTGATCCTATCTGCATCTTAGGTTTCGTTTCAGGAAATCCTCACGGACCCATTCATAAATCAATACATTCGCTAAATGACTATATTCTTGGCAAGTCCCACTTTGGGACTCAGTCCCGGCCCTCCCTCCTTTTCCGTTCCAATTTGGGAAGGCGTCGGGCGAAGATCCCGCCAGAGCCCGCTACCAGAACGAAGCGGGCTCCTCGAATCCTTCTCGAAGAGCCCGCCTGTTTGATCTCGTATGGCTTTCAGTTCCCTCGCCAGAAGTTACGAGTCACTTCCGGCGAGGATTTTCTTCCGCGAACACTTGGCCGCTAGGGCTTGGCCTTCTTCGGCGGCGCCGGAGCGGCCGTTTTCTTCTTGGGTGTTTCACCGCCGCCCCTGCTGAGCAGCGTCAAGGCGTCCTTGGCACTGAAGGGGAAGCGGCGAACGGACTGTTCACCGGTGGTGCTCAGAGTGACGTCGACGCGGCGGTTGTTGGCCAGGCGCACGGTCAGCAGGTTTTTCAGGATCTTCTGCTTTTCCGCCGCGCTCAAGTCAGGATCGGCTTCGATCAGGTTCTTGACCTCCTCGGACGTCATGTTCTTTTCAAAGCCAAATGCCCGGGTCTCGATGTGGTCCGCGGGTACGCCCTTCTCCACCAGGTAGTTCTTGGTGCGTTCCACGCGGCGTTCGGAGAGTTTCACGTTGTAGTCCTTGGCTCCGCGAATGTCCGCATGGCCTTCGAGAATCAAGTGAGCGTCCGGCCGGTATTTCAGATATTGGAGAAAGTCGCTCGCCAGCGCATCGAGCGTCGCTGCCTGGCTAACCATCAGACCGCCTGTGGGTTTCGCCACGGTGGGCTGGGCCGTCGGGAAATAGATGCTGTGCAGCGCCAGCTTGGCTTCCAGTTGCTTGATCTGCGGGGGCTCCTTCACTTCCACCTTGCCGGAAGCATCGGCGGTGCCGCCGCGGCCGTCGTTCACCGCGCACTTCACGGTGTACGTGTCGGGCGGAATGCCGGTGGAATCAAATTGAACATTCGAACCGCTCCCCACGATCTGTCCACCCGTTGTTGTGTAGCTATAAGTCAGCGGATCGTTGTCCGGGTCGCTGCCGTTGCAAGTGACGCCGGTGCGCTCGCCCGGCAGAATCGGGCTGCGCTCGATGGAGAGCGTCGCCGTCGGAGGATGATTGGGCTTTTCTTCGACCTTGATGTCCGCGGCGCAGGAGGCCGTCCCGCCCTTGCCGTCATCCACTTTTGCGGTGACCGTGTAGGAACCAACGCCAACGCCAGACAAGTTCCAGCGCGCTTCCGGGCCCGTGCCCTCTACCGCGCCGCCCGTCGCCGTGTAGCTGTAGGTCAGTGGATCGTTATCCGGGTCGCTGGCGTTCACGTGCACGGCCACGCTGTCGCCCGAGCCGGCATACACTGACGCCGGGCTCACCGAGCAAGCCGCGACCGGCGGGTGGTTCGGCGGAGGGGGCGGATTCGGAATCCCGAAACGCAGCACCAGGCCGGTGCCGGCGCGGAAGTTATTCTGGCGCCCGGTGGCCGTAACCGCGGGGCCCGAGAAACTGGTCATGAGGTAATCAAGTTGGGCCACGCGCCAAGCGAGGTTCTTGGTCAGGACCATGTCGATGCCGCCACCCGCCGCCATCGCGAAGGCGCTCTGCGAACCTACTCCCGTCAGTTCTATGCCACCCCTGGCTCCGCCGACCAGGAACTCGCCGAAGGGAACGAAGTAGTCAAACTTGCGCAAGTTCAGCCGCGGACCGAACAAATAGCTGATCAGACTGCCGTTCGTATCAATGTTGCTGCCGGTCAGGGGGAAGAGATTGCGCTTGAAATCGTAACCGCCCAACTCGCCGGTAAGTCCCAGCCACTTCGACGCGTTGTAGGTGAACGAACCCGACCCGCCATGGGTGTTGAAATTCGCGAAAGGGTCGCCGGGCGCGAAATTGATGTAATCATACATTCCGGCGATTTCATACCGCGGTACCAGCTGGCCCGGTGTGCGCGTGTCCGCGGAAACTGCTGCCGGTCCCGGGAAGGGGGCAGGCTGGGGCGCTGCAGGCAACGCGAATACGCCCTTCGCCGCCGCTTTGCTGCTCCCCGCAGCCCTGCTCGAAGGCACGCTCTTCTCCGCGGCCGTTGCCGCGTTCGTGGCATCGTCGCCCGCTCCGCCGCTCTTTTGCTGAGCGCACAGCGGCAATGCCAAAAGCGCGCTCATTGCCAGTGCTGCACACCAATTACGCATCTCTTTCCTCCTGAGCTTTATCCAGCTAATCCCGTTTGGTTTACGCGCCCGCCTGCTGACCGCTCGCTGCTCCCAGCGGGCTCCGTTGGACGCATCGCAGCTCTGCAACTCGTTACTTCTAGCCTCCGCAGGCAACTTATCCCAAACCTATTTCCGGGCCGGGAAAATTCCAAAGAAGTAAGAGAGCGAGGTGCCGCAAGGTTATTCCACAACTCCCTCTTTCCGCAACTGTTTCCTTGCTCTTCTCTTTTATTTTTCTCTTGCCTGCCTACCCATTTGCGCCGAACCTCTGCGCCGCTCTGATCTCGTAGTTTTCTCGCGGCATAGGTGCTGACGCCGTAGTTTTTTCCGCAAGATTTGTGCGGTCTCGATGGCCAGCCAGAGCATTCTGTCGATCCGATGCCGGCGAATACGCAGCGTACTTCAGTGCGGCGGCAATGCCGGGCTGAGTCGCCGCCTGGCTTTAAGCAGGACATCCGTGGAATCCGGCCGGCCATTCCAGAAATCGAGCCGGATGCGGCCGTCGGGAAGTTGCGTGACAGTTGCGGGAATGGCGCTTGCGACTAAGTACCAGCCCGGGGGAAGAACGACGGCGTTGCGCGGCCGGCCAAGGCTGCGGTCGAAGACCAGTTCGTCTGCGTCCAAGTGATAACTGACGGGCGCCGTATAAGTCTCGGAGATTCGCAATCGCATCGACTGCCCTTTTTTCACCGGCGGAAACGGAATCATCACGACTTGCGCCGCCGGTTTTACCGCTTCGCCGGATTCGATTCTTGCGGCGGCGAGTTCGGCGCCAGTCATCAGCCGCGTCGGAAGTTTTTCGCCGGTGTCCAGAATGTACGCCGATGGATCGGAAACCGTGCTGCCCTCGCGAACCACGTTGAGATACTTATCGGCGCCAGGATGGGACTCGGTGTAGTCGTGATACAGGCTGAACGCGTGAGTCTCGGGTTGCTGCAGGAAGTAAACGATATCGCGATCCTGATGGGCGCGTTCGGAAAGCCGCTCACGCTCGGTTTCTCCAGGGAAAGGCGCTTCCCAACTGCGCGTTTGCGTCAACGGATGGAGCGCGGCGGACGGCCCGGTTTGCGCGCCCGGCTTCGCGCGGAGCGTCAGGGGCGCTTCACCAGCGCCGGCATTGATGAAGCTGACGGCGATGCGCCCATCCGGCTCTGACAAAACTTGCGACGGTACGTTGCAGCCTACCAACTCGTAACCTCTCGGCAAGACCACGCTGTTTCGTTTGATGCCCAGCCCGCGATTGAAAACGATGGCGTCGCCATCGCGGTAGTAGCTTTTCGGATCTCTGTACGTTTTGACGATGAGGATCCGGCCCTGTCCTTCCGGGGGAACTGGACGCGCGAGTTGGACCCGGATGTAGCTCCCGGAGGGATCCGCGCCGGGCATTAAGGGATCCTTGACGGCCTGGGCGCCGCTGACGACTTCGAAGCGCAGGGACTCGCCGGTCATGGCGTCGTAGACGGCTTCGTCGCTCGCCGTGCTGCCCTTGCGGATCGGATTGAAGAACACCTTGGCGCCGGCCGCCGTTGCGGTCACCTCATAATAAATTTTGAAGCTTGCGCTCTCGGGCGCGAGCAATTCGTAACGCGTGTATTCGTCGGATTCCGTTTGCGGCGCCGCGGGAGGCGCCGGAGTTGCGGCGGGCTGTTGAGCGCGCAGAACTACGCCACAGAAAAGCACCGTGGCAATGGCCGTTGCAAATGACTTGGACATCCAAGCTCCCTTCATCGATCGTAAGAAATCCCCATTCAGTCCCAGCATGATCTCCGATTCAAGTGGTGGAGTAAATGAACAGAATCCTCGACTGGCCCAGCCCCAATCCTTTCATGACTCGGCGACACAATGGCTCGAAAGAAGGACTGGTGCGGGCGCCCGGAGCGCCCGCACCACCAGTGGGTTTTTCTCCTTGCTCTGTCCTGCGCTACACTACTTTTCGGATGCACTCGATAACCTCGCTCGACAACCTCTGGATGGGACGGCCGCGTTCCGTTGCTGCCGCGCTACTCGAGTCAGACAGCCACCGCGCCATCGTCGACCCAGGGCCAGGTTCCACGCTCGGCACCTTGCACCAACGGCTTCATGCCCGTGGCATCGGCGTGGGCGATCTCGACGCCATTCTTCTGACGCACATCCACCTGGACCACGCCGGCGCTACAGGCTCCCTGGTCCGCGAAAATCCACGGCTTGCCGTCTACGTGCACAAGAATGGCGCGCCCCACATGATCGACCCGTCCAAACTCCTCGCCAGCGCCCAGCGCCTCTGGCCCAACGATCTGCAGCTCCTGTTCGGCGAAACTCTTTCCGTTCCGGCGGAAAATTTGCGCATCCTCGAGGGAGGAGAAAATCTCACTCTCGGCTTGCGCCAACTCGAGGTCGTCTACACGCCCGGGCACGCCTCGCACCACGTCAGCTACTTCGACAAGACGGAAGGCGTTGCCTTCGTCGGCGATACGGCGGGCGTGCGCATCGAGGGAAATTCCTTCGTCATGCCCGCTACTCCTCCGCCGGACATCGATCTCGGCATCTGGGACACTTCCTTCGCCGCCATCCTGGAGCGCAAGCCAGCGCGGCTCTTCCTCACGCACTTCGGTTATTCCGATAATCCTTCCGAACACATCGTTTTGTTCCGCGAACGGCTGCATCACTGGGCCGCGCTCACCGCGGAAATCCTGCGCAACGCCGCCAGCGAGTCCGCCGCGATGGATTCCTTCATGTCCGCGACGTATGCCGAAATCGCTGAGCATCTCCCCGCCGGTGAAGCCGAACATTACGCCTTCAGCGCCGGCCTGAATCTCTCGTTCCTCGGCCTCGCCCGGTATCTGCGCAAACGTGCTGCAGCCGTTTCCTGAGCTGCACGCTGGATTCTTGTGATTCGAAATGGAAAGCGGAAGGACTACGCGGCCGTTCCGGAAGGGGACACTTCTTCCGAACCCGCGGCGGACTCTGTTGCGGGTGCGGCCAGCGCTTCGAGGCGAGCAGAAAGCGCTTCGACGAGCAGATCGACGAGCTTCTTTGCGCCGCTGCCGCCGGGATCTTTGTCGGGGTTGTACTGCGCCACATCGAGACCCAGCAGGTTCTTGTGCTTCACAAACTCCATGAAGGATGCGCGGACGTCGTCGAAGCGCATCCCGCCGCTGCCCGGCACGTTCACCGCAGGAAAATCTTCCTCGGCGATGACATCGGTATCGAGATGGAGAATGAATTCGCGCGCGTCGGCGTGCACCAGTGCCAGCGCTTCGTGCGCCGCTTTGCTGCCGCCTTTGAATTGGATATCCGCGGCGTCCATATGCCGCATCGGCGATTTGCTGAGAAACTCCTGCTCCGGTGGATCGAGCCTCTCGAGTCCGAAGAGGGTAACATCCGGCTCGCGCACCAGCGGCGCCTCGCTCCAGAAGCGCACCAGCTCCGGCGCACCCTTGCCGATGATGTGGGCCACAACCATACCGTCGATGCGGCCGGAGGGAGTGCTTGCTGGCGTATTCAAATCCGCGTCGCGATCGAACCAGAGAAGATTCACGTGCCTGTAGTACCGCCGCGCGCCGGTGAGCAAGCCGATGACCTGAGCGCAGTCACCGCCCAGGACCAGAACCAGCGCACCGCTTTTCACCGCGAGTTCCGCGTGCGTCTTCAAATCGTTGAGGCCGGCGACGATTTCGGTCAAATTGCGGGCGCGCCGGTGTTCTTCGTCGTTGGCGAAGAGACGCGGGGCGCAGTCGCCATAATCCACAACTTCATAGCCGGCACCCCTTAACTTTTCAGCGAGCCCCGCCGCGCGCAGCGCCGCCGGGGCCTTCTCGCTTCCCGCGGAAAATGCCGCGGCACTCGAGGGCGCGCCAATCAAGGCAATCTTCTTCGGCTGACGGACGATTTTGACCGCCAAGGGCTGGCTCCTTGTCTTGTATTTCCCGTCTACCGCGCTAGGCTACCGGTGACTGGATCATATCGGGCTCAGGGCTGCAAATCACATCAGTCATGCACCGCGCGTTTCCCTGCCGGGCACTACAAACTCTTTAGCGGCGTGGCACAGGCGCAATGGTCGCCAATTCCGGCGGAAGGGTGAAGCGCACGTCCTCGCGGATCAAATCCAGATCCCGCTGATCCGTGAAGCCGAACTCCGCCAGCCGTTCGCTTACCTGCTCCACAAGGACTTCCGGGGCGGACGCGCCCGCGGTCAACCCCACGCGCGAAACGCCTTCAAGCCACTTCACATCGATGTCCTTCGCCGAATCGATCAATTGCGCTTTAACGCCGCTGCGCTGGGCGACTTCCACGAGGCGGTTGGAATTCGAGCTGTTCGGCGAACCCACCACCAGGATCAGGTCAACGTCTTTTGCCACCTGCTCGACCGCTTCTTGGCGGTTCTGCGTAGCGTAGCAAATGTCGTCGCTCGCAGGACCTTGGATGAATGGAAACTTCTGGCGCAGACGCGCCACGATCTCCTGAGTGTCGTAGAGGCTTAGGGTCGTCTGCGTGAGGAACGAGAGCTTGTCGGGGTCTTCCACTTCGAGAGCATCCACGGCGGCGACGGAGTCCACAACGATGGTACGATCCGGCGCTTCGCCCGAAGTTCCGACGATCTCCTGATGGTCACGATGACCGATCAGAATAATGGTGCGTTTTTCCCGCGCAAACTTGAGGGCCTCGAGGTGCACTTTAGTCACCAGCGGGCAGGTGGCGTCAATCACTTTCAGCGCTCGCGACTTGGCTTCTTCACGAACCGTCGGCGGAACGCCGTGGGCGCTGAAAACCAGGACGGCACCATGCGGCACTTCCTCGATAGCTTCGACAAAGATCGCGCCGCGCCGGCGTAGCTGCTCGACTACGTAAGTGTTATGGACGATCTCGTGATGTACATAGACCGGCGCGCCGTACGCTTCCAGCGCAAGCTCGACGATATCCACGGCGCGCACTACGCCCGCGCAGAAACCCCGCGGCCTTACCCTCAGCAATACTTTTCCATTCGCTGCAGTCGGCATTTTGGTCCTAAATGGTTGATTTCCGAAGACTCTATCATACCTCACGGCGCGCCTCGCCCGCATCCCGTTTCCCAAAAATTCCCTTTCACCTAACTCCGATTATTCCACTGGCTTTCAGGTTCAGGATGAAAGAGGAAGCCAAAAGCTATCGCCGACTGTCAGTCGCTTACTATAATTGCATAATTCTACGGGAGGGTTCTTTGAAGCTGGCGAAGAGGGAACGAAAGGAGGCAGGGAGGACGCGCGGCAACGGGTAAACTTAGCAGGTACTATGAATATAATCCCTAGCGGCTCGCACACCCGCCTGCCAACCAAGCCGCAAGACCAGAATTCTTAATCACTTATGGGGCACCCATTTTGGCATTCCATAAGCATTACTTAACCATGCCGAGCCATTTCGTTCCTGCTCGTCCCCAGGAAGCGGAGGTAGAATCCTCCGAAGTTAGGGATTGGAGATCGGAAGCCAGTCCAATCCTTCGCAAGACCCCAGCGCTAACGCGCAGGGGAATAACGAGGCCTCATGAACACAGCCATTTTGCTTGTGGATGTTGCTTCGGCGAGCCGCGATTCCTGGAAATCATTTCTACAGAGTCATAACTACGAAGTATTTACTGCAGATGACGGGGAATCCGCTCTGCGGGAGTGTCTGCAACTTCAGCCCGATCTGGTTCTGCTGTATGACGCGCTACCAGATGTCGATGCCTTCGACGTCTGTCGCCGTATGAAGGGAAACCCGCTCAATCACGAGCTCCCCATTGTGTTGATCAAGTCTTCGCCGCAGCCAGCAGATGTCGCGCGCGGACAGGAAGCAGGCGCTGCCGACTTCTGGGGAACTTGCAGTTCGCTCGCGGAAGCGTTAAGCCGCGTGCAGTCGCTCTTGCTTTTCAAGACGTATATCGATGAACAGGCGGAGGCCGTGGTGCTTTCGCTGGCCCGCAGCATCGAAGCGAAACATCCGCTCACGAACGGGCACTCCGACCGGATAGCAAAGTACGCCGTGCTTCTCGGCAGCAGTGTGGGTTTGCCGGAAGAAGAATTGCAGGAGTTGCGGATCGCATGCTTGCTTCACGATGTCGGAAAAGTGGCCGTGCCGGATGAGATTCTTCTCAAGCCCGCAGCACTGAACGCGGAAGAGACCGAGATCGTCAGGCAACATCCCGTTATTGGGGAGAGCATCTGCGCCCCGCTGAAGTCGCTGCGCCGCATTCTGCCGGTGATCCGGCATCACCATGAGCGCATGGACGGGAGTGGATATCCTGATGGCCTGTGCGGACATGAAATCCCGCTGATGACGCGGATCCTCCAAATCGCAGACATCTACGATGCGCTCATCACCGATCGCCCTTACCGGGATGCGCTTTCTTCAGTGGAGGCCTTGGAAACTCTCAACCGAGAGGCTGGGTACGGCTGGCTTGATGATTCCCTGGTGGTGAAGTTCTCGCAGATCTGCAGATACGGCGAATACCTCCCGGTAATAGGGAGATCCATGCTGGCTTCCTACTACGCGTAACAGCACATCGTTCGTCCGCTAGTTCCGCACATTGAAAAAGTTTTCTGTCCATGTCCAAATTGGCGCTCGCTGAACCAATGCGTTCAGCCGTAAGATTCGCACATCATGGCAACGGAGATGGCCGTCTTACCGGTGATGCTGGAAGGCGAGCACGTGCGGCTGGAGCCGCTAACGAAGGCGCATCTGGGGGGACTGGCCGAGGCCGGCCTGGACGAGGAGTTGTGGCGCTGGATTCCCGTGCCGGTTCGAACGGTGGATGAAATGGCAGCGTACATCGGGACTGCGCTCCAGGAACAAGAACGGGGCGTGTCATTGCCGTTTGCCATTCTTGAGAAGGCCACGGGGCGCCCGATCGGGAGCACGCGTTACGGCAATATCGACCGTACGCATCATCGCGTGGAGATTGGCTGGACGTGGGTAGCGCGCGAGTGGCAGCGCTCGGCCGTGAATACGGAAGCGAAGTATCTGCTGCTGAGGCATGCTTTCGAAGCGCTGGGGTGCATGCGCGTGGAGTTGAAGACGGACTCGCTGAACGAGCGCTCGCGCGCGGCGATCCTGCGCATCGGCGCTCGGGAAGAGGGTATCTTCCGGAACCACATGATTACGGCGAGCGGGCGCATCCGGCATTCTGTTTATTTCAGCATTATCGATTCCGAGTGGCCGGCGGTGAAAGCGCGCCTGGAAGCGATACTGAGTTCCCGCAAGCACTAGCGCCGCGCGGGCCGGCTTGATGCCCTGCCTCTTGCGCAACGGCTCGCCATTCGGCAGCACTCCAACATCATCAACTAAGGTAAAATTCAGCCCGCATACAATGCGATTTGAAGGAGGATCGTGGCTACGTCCGACAATCCGATGAACCGCCGGCGCAGCGAGCGCGTGATGCTGCAGATGAAGGTCACAGTGATCGCGGAAGACGTCCAGCGCAAATCACGTCAAGAAGAAGCGCTGACGCTGGTCGTCAACGCTCATGGCGGCTTGCTGAAAATGAAGATGGAGGTGCACGTCGGCCAGCCTATGCTACTCGTAAACCCGCAGAAAAGTGTGGAGCAAAACTGCCGGGTCATTCGCGTGGAAGATACATCACCGGAATATTTCTCCGTGGCGTTCGAGTTCGATCAATCGAACCCCAAGTTCTGGCCGGTTGTTTTTCCGCCCTCGGATTGGGATGCTCCACGCGCCTGATGCCGCGCTAGGCAACTTCAGCCGCACGGAATTGACTCCTTCTCCTTTTTTACCGGCTCACGTGCTCCCTCGACCACCGCGACTCTTCCAACAATTCAGGGTTCGATATTGCAGGGACGATGTCCGCTTTGGAGGACGCTCTGATGAAATATCGGATGAATGGCATTGGAAGATCGCCGCTCCTGACGGCTTCGCTTTTGATTCTTGGACTGCTGCTCGCCGGTTGCGACGACCGCGTCACCGTGATTCGCGATGCGAATATCCCCATACCCAGGGGGAGCACCTGGGCCTGGAAGCCTGTCGCGCCACCCAAGGACGCGGACCGACGTCCTGTTGTATCGCGGGACGTGATCTCGCGCGGAGAAACCGTCGCGCGCGAACCCGGCGCCAACAACGAAATCGTTCGCCAGCGCATCCGCGCGGCAATCGAGCAGACACTGTCGTCCAAGGGATTGCGGCAAGTCAGCGACCCGCAAGCTGCGGATTTCCTCGTGGACTATCACGTCGCTGTACGGCGGCACGACGTGACCGTGCAACGTGGGTACCCGGGCGGATACCCCGGCCTCGTTTGCGGCCCTTATGGATGCTGGGAATCGTGGGGCGGGCGGCCGCCGGAAGTCAGCTACGAAAATATTCGCTTCCGCGAAGGCACGGTGGTCTTTGACTTTGTGAAGCAATCGACGAAGCGGCTGGCGTATCGCGCGATTGGTCAAAAGCCGGTCGACCGCGATACGTTCAATCAGGACGAGATCAATGAATTCGTCCACCACATGCTCGGGAAGTTGAAGACCACCGGGTAGGGTTGATCCACTTTCGTCGGGCACTTACGGATGAGATTCGAGGGCAGATACTGGAAGCATTCGCCATCACCGCCCTGGCAGAATTCAAAACGCGCGCGCCAGCGCAGCCGGCTAAATCCCATACTCTCACGAGAAGGCAAGGCCCAACAGCTATGGCAGCAAACCGAAGATGGCGACGCTGTTTGGTGTGCCCACGTAAACTTTTCCGTTCACGATCACCGGGGTGATGAATTTTCCATTGCCGCTGAAGTGGTCGCGGCCATTTGTGGCCTGATCGGAATCGTAAAGTTCCTTGGTGAGATCGCTGGCATCATACGCAAAAAGGATGGCCCCGCTATTTTCGATGGCCCAGACGATTCCGTTGGTTGTGCCGTTTGCGGAGACGCTCGGCGTCGTCCCGGGATATCCGAAACGATGCGTGGATTGTGACGAAGGAGTGCTCGCGAGTTTCGCGCTCGTCATTGGGAATGCTTTCAGGACGTCGCCCACGGCGCCAAAGTAAACCGTGCCATTGAAATACGCGGGCATGGAAAAGACCTGCCCGCCGAGCTGGCCTGAAATTTCCTGATAGATCTGGTCCGAGTTTAGGTTGAACTTGCCCATGTTGTCGCGGTCGGCAAGGTAAATGACGGTGTCTTTACCGGCGCCGACGGACAGGTGCTTCGTCACGCCCCCCGCGTCTTGAGCGTCCGGCAGGAGAATCGCGCCGCCAGAGCCGAGATCCAGGTCGGCGCTTGATTCAGGAACGGTATTGTGCGGAGTAAAATAATCCACCAGTTTGAGTCCCGCCCCGGTGGAAATCTTGACAAAACAATTTCCGCAATCTGCGTTGGATGGGAACCCCTGAGCGTTCAGAGTGGTGTCAAAATCGCCGTTGCCCTCTAGGAAAAAGATGTTCCCCGACGAATCGGCGGCAGGAGCGGAACCCGACATCCAAATTCCGCCTTCGCTCCCGTTTGGTACCAGATTCAAAACGCTCGTTTGGGCGAGGTTGTCCGCGCTGAAGGCCATGACCCACGAGGTGTAAGGGCGATGGTCGCAGTGAGAGGACCAGGTGGTGTAAATCTTTCCGTTGATCTCCAGCAGGCCGGGCCTCTCTTTATATTGTTTCGGATCAAAGACGACCTTTCCGCCGGAGCTGTTGTCGCCCGTTCCGGGATAGCTTGCCGTGATCGTCTGCGGGCCTCCGAAGAGCTCCTTGCCCGTAGTTAAATCGAGCGCGTGCAAGCGCTGGAAATAGGTTCCAGCGGTGCTCTTCGACATCGCCACGAGGTAGATGGCATTGCGCGTGCGGTCAATGACCGGCGTCGCGGTGATGCCAATTTCCGGCGAGACCTGGGCACACCCTGCCACCGGATCGCTCGGCGTTTCGCTGTTGCCGAGGGTTGACGTCTTCCACAAGGACGAAGCGGTCGCGCCACTGACGGAGTCGGCGTCGAAGGCGTAGACGGAATCGTGTTCCGTAACGACGTAAAGAACATTCTTCTTTTGCCCGCCGATGGTCACCTGGGAAAGATAGAGAGGCTGGGCATCCACCCTGCCATCCACGGGGAATTCTCCAAGCTTTCCGAATTTCGTGGAATTCACGTTCGCCGGAGTCAGCGCTGTTTCATTCAGATTCTGGCCAGTGCGCTGGTTGTCGTAGTGATACGTGAGGACGTCCACGCCTGCATAGGGGCCACCTGCCCCGCCCCCATTTACGGAACCGGTGATGGAGTTGCCGCCACACCCCGCGAAAGAGAACGCAATGAGAACGACTGTGATTGAGCATGAGAGGGCGATTCGCCGCATTAGCATTAACCTCGATATTGAACTCAGCGGCTGGGCTAAGCAGGGAGCGAGACGCCGGGGCAGATTGAACCAGTCTAGCGAATACATAAAATACGGCCTAGGAAAAAAATACCTGAAATACGGCCCAAGAGAAAACTGTAAGGCCTTACTAGATTCGCGCCCGGGGGAATTGCTTGTGAACTGCGGTACAGTTTTTGGCTAGCGCGTTGGGAGCGGGCTGGGGACCGCCATGGCTGGCCTGCTTGCCTCGGCGCTTCCTTCCTTCTATTCTCAGTGTCCTTATGCTGCTCAAAGATCAGGTCGCACTCATCACTGGTTCGGGCAGGGGAATTGGCCGCGCCATTGCGCATCTTTTTGCGAAAGAGGGCGCCGCGGTGTTTCTGACGGCACGCACGGATAAGGAACTCGCCTCCACAACGGGGGAGATTTCGCGTGCCGGAGGCCGCGGCGGATACGCCACGGCAGATTTATCGCGGGAATCCGATTGCGCGCAAGCCGTGGCTGCGGCGCGAGAAAAGTTCGGCAGGATCGACATCCTGGTGAACAATGCGGGACACTATGGCCCGGTGGTTCCCGTTGAAGACTATCCGCTGGTGGATTTCGACAAAGTAATTGCCGTTCACCTTCGTGCCGCGTTTCTGTTGTCGAAACTGGTCCTGCCGGAAATGTACGCGCGGCAGTCTGGCGTGATCCTGAACATCTCAAGTATCTCGGCGAAGGCGGCCTACGCGTGGGGCTCGGGCTATGCCGCGGCAAAAGCAGGGATGCTGGGGCTGACGCGGGTCACAGCGGCGGAAGGAGCGCGAAAAGGCGTACGCGTGAATGCTATCTGCCCAGGACCGGTAACGGAAACGCAGATGTCGAAGGACCTGGGCGCCGTGCTCGCAAAGAAGATGGGTGTGAACGAGGATGAGCAATTGGCCGGCTTTCTGAACGGCTTGCTACAGGGCCGCGCACAGACGGCGCAGGAGATTGCACGCGCCGCACTGTTCCTATGCTCGGAGCAATCCAGCGCGATGACCGGCCAGTCCGTCAACGTCGATGGCGGCGTGGCGTTCTACTAAGAAGACGCCGAATCAGCGCATTTCGTTTTTGTACACAAACCCGCCCTTCATCACAAATTTCACATTTTCTAGCTCTTTAATATTTTTCAGCGGATCGCCGCTGACGGCCACAATGTCCGCCCACTTGCCGGCCTCGATGGTACCCGCTTTGTCACCCCAGCCAAGAAGCTCGGCGGGGACTGAAGTGCCGGCTCGAATCGCCTGCAGTGGGGTCATACCGTATTGCACGTAGTATTCGAATTCCTTGGCTTGGTTGAGCACCTTCCAATCAAAACCGCCGGCGTCCGTGCCCAGCGCGATTTTCACGCCCTTCTTGATGGCTTTCGGAAAGTTTTCGCGCTGCAATTCCGCCATCTTCGGCCAGTTGCCCCCGCGCCCTGGGGCGACATACATGCCAACGGTGATCGTCGGTACCCAATAAATCCCTCTTTTAACCATTTCGTCCATCAGAGCGTCGGTAAGCCCGTCACCGTGTTCGATCGTATCCACGCCGGCGCGCAGCGCAGCGGCGATCCCGTCACTGCCGATCGCGTGCGCCGCCACTTTCTTGCCGATGCGATGCGCTTCGTCCACGATGGTCTTTGCTTCTTCATCGGTGAAATTCACCATCGAGTGAAGCACCCCGTCAGCTTCGAAGTGGTAGCGGCGGTCGGAGTAATATTTGATCCAATCGGCGCCGTACATCGCCTGCTCGCGCACGGCCTTGCGCGCACCGTCGGTTCCGTCCACGTACTGCACACCGGTAGGAACCTTAAGCTCCCAGGAATAACCAAGCAGCGGATACATTCCCGTGGGAGCCATCGCGCGTGTGGCCGCCTGCATGCGCGGGCCAGGCACTTCGCCATTGGCTATCGCCATCTTCACGTCCACGTCCGCGTACATCGCGCCTTCCGTCTCCAGGTCGCGAATGGCCGTGAATCCGTGCGAAAGCGCGATCTGCGCGTTGCGCGCGGCGAGGATCGCGCGATAGGGAATCGATTCCTTCAGCAATTGCGCGTCATATTCCTCGGCTGTGATGTCGCCTTGCAGCAGGACGTGCGTATGGGTATCGATGAAACCAGGCAAGACGGTGGCCTTCGAAAGGTCAATCACCTCCACACCGGCGGGCGCGCTTCCTCCTGCCACGACGGACGCGATCTTGTCGCCCTCGATTACGATCAGCACATTCTCGAGCGGCTTATCGCTCTTCCCATCAATCAGCTTTCCAGCAAGGATGGCCACGCGGTGTGGGGTCTGACAAAGGGCGAGCATGGACATTACGAGACTCAAACCAAACGCAATAAGCAGACGACGCATCAGAGAGCTCCTCCTTCAAAGACGCCAGAGGGTATCAGAAACAGGAAGTTTCGTCGCCTCCTGAAAGTGTCCTGAAAGTGTCCGACAAGACTTGAACTGCCGGAATCGCTGGAACCCTCCAAACCCTCCAGGCCAATATCGACAATGAAGCGGGCTTCGGCTAACATCTGCCACACGGGGTTCCGCGCGAGAGGCGCACGGCCGACAGATGTGCTGGAAGCTGCTTCACACTTAGATCGAGTTTTGCCTCCCTGCGGAAAAGATGTCTCTGCCTGACGAAAGTCTTGTGGAGCTACTGGCATTAGGAGCTGCATCTCTTTGGAGCAGACGTGAGCCAATCGTCTCTGATTGATCCACCTCGCAATTCCGCGGGAGAAGACGCGCGGCGCAGCACGCGCATCGAGCGGTCCGTCCCGCTGATCGTTTTCGGTCAGAACCGCCTTGGCGAGCCATTTGTGGAAAGAACGGTGTCGACCAGCCTGAACCTGCATGGGTGCCGGTATCCTTCGCGGCACGATTACGGCGTTGGATCGTGGGTTACGTTGCAGGTGGTGGGATTGGAAGTCGAGCCGAAGCCCCCGGCGGTGCGCGCAAGAGTGCGCTCGGTCCACACATCTCAAAGTTTGCGGGAATTGCAGCAAGTCGGGGTGGAGTTGGAAAACCCGGGGAATGTTTGGGGGATTGTTACGCCCCCTCAGGATTGGATGAAGGTGGCAGGATCGAACACCACCGTGGCGCAATTCGCAACGGCGGTCGCGCCTGCGCTGGATCCCCCGCCCAGGACGCTAAAAATCGACGAACTGCCGGTGAATGCCGAGCACAAGATGGCCGAGGTCGCTACATTTCCTTCACCTTCGCCGGTTGCTACGAAGTCGCAGGCTCCGAGGGCGGCCGAGGCCCCCCAGCCGAAACGCGTGGTCGTCACGCCGGATGCACTCATCTCCGCGTTGCAGGGAAAACTGCAGCACGCGGCAGAGAAAGCAGTCGAGGGGGCGATAGCGCGCCAAGTGGATGAAGCGGTGCGCGAGGCGCTCAGCTCGATTGATGACGTACGCAACTCGAGCGTGCGCGAGATTCAAGAACTTTTCCCTACGCGAGTGGAGGCGATGCGGCTTTCCTCGAAGGAGGAATTCACCGGCGAGATCGCCTCACACTGGAAAGAACAAATGGAAAAGTACCGCGGCCAGGCGGAGGAGATGGCGCAGCGGCTGCAGAAGCAAGCGGCGGAGTTGCGGCACGAACTGGCGAGGTCGCAGGAATTTGTGGAAAGAATGACGCTCGAAAGGGAACCCCGGATCCAAGCGCGCCTTAACGAAGCGGTGGCCCAGGCCCTATCCCAATTCGAAACGGCGACCGCCCGCTCCGCCGACCGCCGCTACCAGCTCATGCTGGAGAATACCCAGGCTGGAATACAGGAGGCGCTCCTGAAACTCGATGCGCGCTCCGCGGAAGTGCAAGCGCTGGTGCAGAGCGCGGTGAATTCCGCTCTTGGGGTCTTCCAGCGGCAAACGGACCAGGTTGCGAATGCCGTCCTCACCGAGACCAAGGAGCGAGCGGTTTCTGCCCTTTCCTCACTCGACGCGGAGAGCCGCGCCACCTGTGATGCTCGTCGCCAGGCTTTGGAGACGGAAGTTGCCCGTTCCGCCCAGCGTTCCACGGAGCAATTCCGCAAAGGAATGAAGGCTTTCCTGTACTCCTGCCTGGTGGCCGCCGTCAGTGCCGTGGATGAGCATTCGAAATCCACCTTGGACGGGCTCGTCAAAGACAACGGGAAGACCCTGTTCGAAGCGGACGGCGAATCACGCACTCAGGATGAAGGGGAAATTATTCCTGATCCCGGCGTCGATCCCCTGACTCATTGATGGATGGACAATTGCCCGGAGAAGCCGGCGCTGCCGGCACATCCTTGGGACCGGTCAATCCTCAACAAATTGAGCGACGGGTTGATTCAACTTGCCGCGGCCGAAGGATCACGAGGCGGCCGCGGCACGAAATCTCCTCTCCCCGCAAAAGAAGAAAGCCAACCGCTCTCTAGAGGACGGTTGGCTCTTTTTCTTCGTTTCTATTGTCGCCGAGGCTGTGTCAGTCCTGAAGGAGGCAGGGTGACAAGCTCTGCGTGTGCTCTGGCCAAGGCCAGAAGGTCGTCAAGAACTTAGCGGGCTGGCGCAGAACCCGGACGCCGAATCGTTCTGCGCGCCACGTCTTCGATCGTGTAGATGCCCTGCCGCATGGCCACCATAACCGGGTGCCGGCTGTCCGCGATGCGCTCCACGGCCAATGCCCAGCCGCGGTGCAGCATGTACAAGCTTCCGACCGCAAAAGCGATAGCCGCAAATCCAACGGCAAACAGTGCGAACACCGCCAGCAATTCCCACACGAAATACATTTGCAGCGAAACCAGCGCTGTCAGGAACATCCACATCCACTTTCGATTCTCGTCCTTGGTCTTCATCTTCCCTCTGTTCCCGTTCCCCGCTTGATTTAACACTGGCCCTTAATCCATGTCTCGCTTTATCGCTTTTTTCGCCACTTGCTTAGATGCCGGGACACTGTCCCAAGGTTCTGAAGCGATTCCTCGTGCCTGTCCTATTTGACAGGTTCCCAGCACCAAAAGCGATGGTACAAAAGATACATTTTGGCTTCTAAACCAGTCTCCTAGTACCAAAACTCCCTACATCAAGCTTCTCTAAGTAATACAAAACAAATATGTTATATAAAACTCGATTTTCGCCCCAGTTTTCGCCCCTTTTTCCCTGTACTAGCTGTTGAAAACCTGCCCTTACGTACAGGCCTTCTGAATCTTCATCCGTAATGACTCCCTGCACCTATACGTTTCATCGCATGCCTATCAGCTAGGTTTCAGGGCCATCCCTCTTGCGTGATCACTTCCCTTTCCGGCTGCATGACCCTACTGCATGCGTCTCAAGTTTCTACCGATGTTACCTACGCCCACGGGTGAGTAAGCGTTGGTGCTTGAAACAGCTCACATTGCAAATGGTTACCGGGCGGTCTTGCCAGGGTTAAGGAAGATCCACGGATTTGGCGATCGACAGGAAGGCTTCGGGCTGGGTTCCTGCGGCTTCAACCGATAGATGGAAGGGCGTTTTCAGGAAGTTCTTCGAGAACGTAAGCTAATTCCCTTTTAGAGCGTAGCCCACGTCAAAGGGCAGCTTGCCATCCACGCGGAGGACTTTCACCGAACTGTTGATGGAATAAACGTCGAGAATTCCCACTGCCCCTGGCGTGGATTCCACCGCTCGCAGCAACTCCTCGTCGCTGCCCACGATCCTTACCGTCACGCGGGACTCGTTCAGTTTCGCAATCGCCGTCTTGGGGTCGCCGCTGGGGTCACCGAAAAGTTTCTGCACCGCCACGCGCATCTCAGGAGACTCGGGATTCTTGATTACGAGAGTGAAACTCTTTCCGTCCGGCCAGGCCTTCTGGATGCCCTTGCAAAGTTTGATGAGGTCGGCCAGTGGAACGTCCGAGAGCTTGCTCCCCGTGGACATGACCACCGCCAAATTCTTGATTGCTGCAACGGTCGAACCGCCGGGCATCGAAGCAATACATAAGAGGGCCGTGATTCGCAGCCATTTCCCACGGGCGCTCTGCTTCATAACTCCCACGCTCACTTTCAGACAGATTACCGACAGTATGTGCAACCGTCGTTGTGCGGAGCAAGTACCGGTTCTTGGCCCTGTGCCCAACTGTGCGCCTCCCCTTTTTTGTGGTCAATCGGTTAACCCCTTCTTTATCATCACGCACACCTGTACTAAAGGGCAGTATCCGTGCGCCCGTACTCCGCGCTACGTTCTCAACCAGGGCTCATTCTGTTCCTTTCGGAAACGGAGAGTGTTTTGCCATGAAACGTTTCGCGGCGCGCTATTTCCTTCTGATTTTCCCTTGGCTCTTTGCCACCGGTGCATTGGCGCAAGCGCCCGCTTCTCACGTCGCGGAAACCGCAAATCGCGCGGCCAGGAAGACCCCGCCCGTGGCGTCCGCTGGCCAGCATCTGTTCGGCGCGCTCCCTCTCTCCACAGAATCCAGAGAAGCCCGCAAGTTCATCGAACTGGCGTGGGACAAATACGAAAACTCAATGTATGACGACGCAATAGTGAATGCCCGTCACGCCACGGAAAAGGACCCGCAATCGGCTCTGAGTTATGCCCTGCTTTCCTTCGTTGCCCGGCGCGGTGTTCCCAATTCGGCGGCGCTGGCGAAAGCCAAATCTCTTCTCCCTCGTAGCACGTCTGACGAGCAACTCCTTGTCCGCTGGATGACCAGCATTCAGGAGCACGACCTTCTTCCCGCGATCATGAACATGAACGACCTCCTGAAGCACTACCCTAAGGACAAGCATGTCCTTTACCTGACTGCGGAATGGTTGTATCTCCAGCAGGACTACGATCGGGCGCGAACGATGATGGAGACGGCTCTGCAAATCGATCCGAATTTCCCCGCGGTCCTGAACAGACTCGGCTATGTGTACGCCGAAGCCGGTGAGATCGCAAACGCCGTCGCCTCCTTGAAACGATACGCGGAAGTGGAACCCGGCTCCCCTAATCCTGAGGACTCGCTCGGCGAGGTTCTGCGAACCTCTGGCGATGATCGCGGTTCCCTGGAGCATTACAGTGCGGCTTTGCAGATCGATCCCACCTACTTCGCCTCGCAGATCGGACTGGGAGACACGCTAACTCTTATGGGCGATTTCAGCGGCGCACGAAAAGAATATGACCGCGCTTCTCAAATCGCGGAGAATCCGCGCGACGAACTCAACGCCAAATATCAGAAAGCGCTTGTTTATTTCTGGGAAGGAAACGCTGCCGCGGGCCGCAAGGAGCTTGCCGCTCTCTCCGAACAAGCCGCTGACAAAAAAGAACCCAACATGCAATTTGCCATCGCCTTGGGACGCGCCATGCTTGCCGGCAATGCCCAGGATGAACTCGAGCAGCTCGGCGCTCTTGCTGCTTCCTTGGAACAGCCTCTAGCCGGCATGAGCGAATCGGACCGCGGGATCGCCCGCGCCACGGTTCTCCGCGAACGCGTGCGAGTGGCCACGCTTAACGGCCTCTCGGACCTTGCGACCAGCACGATCTCCAAACTCGCAAGCCTTGCGACATCTTCCCGTGATCTTGTCGTCGAAAATGCTTATGAGTCCGCGCGCGGCTTTGCTCTTTTTCAACAAGGTGATTTTTCAAACGCCGCCGCCGAACTGGCCGCGGATTCCCGTTCGCCGCTGGTCCTCCAGCAACTTGCCATCACCCAGGAAAAACTTGGAAAACCCGATGCCGCGCAATCAACTCGCACGCTCCTGAAGTACCAGCGGGGACCGGCCGTCGAGTGGTTTTTGGTCACGCACCCAGACACCGGCAAATCCCACTAGGGTTTTCTTGAAACAATTGCGATTTGCCCCGCCAGGTCTTCCAGCCATGCGAACCCGCTCTAATTTCTCTCGATGTTGGGCTACGCCCTTTTCAACAGCCGCGTGATCCACACCAGAATCACCGCACCGACAAACGCAACGATGATCGAGCCAATTATGCCTCCGCCTGGCCAAATACCGAGCATCCCAAATAGCCAGCCACCGAAGATGCCGCCGAGTATGCCAAGGACGATGTCCACCAGCACGCCGTATCCGCCGCCCTTCATCACTTTTCCGGCAAGCCACCCGGCGATCAGCCCAACCACGATCCAGTAAATCAATCCCATAGTCGCCTCCTGTTTTTTTCTCTTGCGTTGTTAAGGATAGAGATCCTGCTTGCCTCCCTGTTAGAACGCGCCCCTGCCAAATGTCAAACTAAGCCCGGTGTCCAGCATCCCGCTCCAGAAATCCAGCAAATGAGGATGGCGCAAGCGCTCGACCTGCTCATCGTAGGCTTTCTGTTCGGCGTCGTTGCGCACGGCGGCCACGGCATCCTTGGAAGCCGTAACCGGTCCCGTCTCTTTGGTCGCGACATCGAATTTATTGTCCGCGGCTGTCACTTTCCCGACGATCGTCTGTCCATCCTTCAAAGCCAGGTGCAACGGCTGGGAGGACACCATGGCGCTCACGGCGTCCCATGGCACGCTCACTTCGCCCGCGAACTCCGTTTTGATGAGCAGTGTCTTGCCATCCGATTTGACGATCGTTCCTGTCAGCCGGACTCCATTCTTGAACGTTACCTGGTCCGCCATCACGCTCCCCGCCAAGAAACACAACATTCCTGTAACCCATATGCTTCGGCGCAGAATAGTTCTCCTTTGTTTAAATTTTACTCACGCTGTCGCACGGGGCCTTCTCGGGAAAGGGGCAGGATTGCTTTTTCTTGCTAGCTTCCCTGCGAAATCAGTTAAGTCTACTGGAACTATTTCCCGAATCCAATCCATCAAGAACCATCGCCGGACACGGGGATTTGCCCGCTTTCCTGCTGGCCTTCCTGTATACTTTTCTCTTCCAGCGTCAAGGGAGATTGATGGTTTCACGCCTTCGTCCGTTCGTCTTGCTGCTGCTCGCATTCGCTCTGCTCGGCGCCGCCTGCTCGAAGGCTCCGGGGCGGAATGATTCAGCTTCCACGTCCCTCTCACCGTCGGGTGCGCGTCCCACCATCGTGTTCATGACCGACTTCGGCACGGCCAACGACTCCGTGGCCGTTTGCAAGGCCGTCATGGTCGGCATCGCGCCGGCCGCGCGCATCATGGACATCACCCATCAGGTGACGCCGTATTCGATCGAAGAGGCTGCGCGCTTCCTGGAGGCGGTGTCCCCTTACTACCCCGCCGGAACGGTATTTGTAGCGGTAGTCGACCCCGGAGTTGGTACCTCGCGCAAAGCGATCATGGTGAAATCAAAAAAGGCTCAGTTTTTTGTTCTTCCGGACAATGGCCTGATCACCCCCGTGATGGATCGCGACGGCCTGGATTCCGCACGCGAGATCACCAATCCAAACTGGATGATTCAGTCCGCCATTTCTTCTACTTTTCATGGCCGCGATATCTTTTCTCCCGCAGCCGCGCACCTCGCCGCCGGATGGGACTACAATCTCGTCGGCCCAGAGGTTCCCCAACTCGTCCGCCTCACTCCAAAAACTTCCACCATCACCGACAAGGGCATCGCCGGCGACATCATCGGTCTCGACGACCCTTTCGGCTCCCTGCTCACCGATATTCCCGGCGACGAATTCAAGCAGCTCGGCTACAACCTCGGCGACAAACTCAGGGTCGAGATCAACAAAAAATCGGTGACCCTCCCTTACGTAAAGACTTTCATGGATGTCCCCGTCGGCGATTCGCTTCTGTTCATCGATTCTCGCGGCCGCGTCAGCATTGCCGTCAACCAGGGCAATTACTCAAAGAAGTTCAACGTCGAGCCTCCTGGCACTATCTTCATTCCGCGCAAAGGCGCTCCTCTCAAGGAAAGATAAATAGATCGTCATTCTTAGGCGAACCAGCATGATTCACCGAAGGCACTGTCGATATCCGTCGCCGGGCACAAGATTCTAGGGAACTTCTCCCTCTCCTTGTCGTATCCCTTTGTTAGATCGCGCAATGCGTGTGCCCATTGAATAGGCACGGTCAGGATGGGGGTAGCCGATGGAATCCTTTAATAGCCAGCTAAAGCACGTCCTGCGCAGGCTCGGCCGTGCCCCAATGTTCACGGCCATCACCCTCATCACACTGGCCGCCGGCGTAAGCGGCAACACCGTTGTGTTCAGTGTGCTTGAAGGCGTTCTCCTCAAGCCCTTGCCCTATCCCAAACCCGATGAACTCATCGGCGTCTGGCATACCGCGCCCGGCATCCAGCTCAAAGATTTCGACATGTCTCCCTCCGACTACTTCATCTACCGCGAACAAAACCGCACCATGCAGGATATCGGCATGTACTCGGGTGACTCCGTAAGTGTGACGGGTGTCGCCGAGCCCGAACAGGTCCCCGCCTTGCGTGTCACTGACGGCACTCTCCCGCTCCTCGGCATTCCTCCCCTGCTGGGTCGCAGCTTCACCAAACAAGACGATTCGCCGGGCGCCCCCGAAACTGTCATGCTCACCTACGGCTATTGGCGCCGCAAATTTGGCGGCGACGCCTCCGCGATCGGCCGCAACATAATCGTCGATGGCAAAAGCCGGCAAATCATCGGCGTCCTGCCGCAGCGATTTCATTTCCTGGATCGGGATGATCCCGCCCTGATTACCCCGTTCCAGTTTGACCGCAGCAAAGTCAACCTCGGCAACTTCAGCTACGACGGTCTCGCCAGGCTGATGCCTGGCGTCACCCTTGAGCAAGTCAACGCCGACGTTGCTCGCATGCTTCCCATCGTTATGAGGTCCTTCCCGGCCCCGCCGGGCTTCAGCATCAAGCTCTTCGAGGACGCGAAGATTGGCCCCAACGTCCGTCCACTCAAGCGCGACGTCGTCGGCGACGTCGGCAGCGTCCTCTGGGTCTTGATGGGTTCCATCGGCATGGTCCTGCTCATCGCTTGCGCCAATGTCGCTAATTTGCTGCTCGTGCGCGTCGAAGCTCGGCGTCAGGAGCTGGCCGTGCGCGCCGCCCTGGGCGCGAGCCGCGGCCGCATCGCCGCCGATCTTCTGCTAGAAAGCGTCCTTCTCGGATTGCTTGGCAGCGCCGTCGGTTTGGGCCTCGCTTACGCCGCATTGCGCGTCCTCGCCGTCATCGCCCCCGCGGGACTTCCCCGCGTTCGTGAAATCGGCATCGATGGACCGGTCTTGCTTTTCACGCTTCTGATTTCGCTCCTCGCCAGCATCCTGTTTGCTTCCATTCCCATCTTCAAGCACGCCGGGGCGCGCCTCAGCACCGGCATCCGCGAGGGTGGCCGCGCCCTCAGCCAGAGCAGGGAGCAACATCGCGCGCGCAGCGTCCTCGTCGTCGTGCAAGTCGCCCTCGCACTCGTCTTATTGATCTGCTCCGGCCTGATGATTCGCACTTTCAGGGCCCTCACCAACGTCAATCCCGGATTCGTTGGGCCCGCCGCATTGCAGACTTTCCGCATTTCGATTGTCACTGCGCAGGCAAAAGAAGACGAAAAGGTCGTCCGCATGGAAGAGGAGATCTCGCATCGGCTCGCTGCGATTCCCGGCGTCTCTTCCGTCGGAATCAGCTCCAAGCTCCCCATGACCGGCCAAGGCTGGACCGATCCGGTCTTCCTCGAAGGCCGCACCTATGCCGAAGGCCAGCTTCCGCCGCTCCGTCGCTTCAAGTTCGTCTCACCTGGATTTCTCGGCACTCTGGGCATGCCGCTGGTTGCAGGCCGGGAGATCACCTGGAACGACACCTACAAGAAAATTCCTGTCGCCATGATCTCTGAAAACGTAGCTCACGAACTTTGGCACGGCCCGTCCGCCGCGCTCGGCAAACGCATCCGCGTCAGTACCAAAGACGACTGGCGCGAAATCATCGGTGTGGTTGGCGATGTGTACGATGACGGCGTCAGCAAGCCCGCCACCACGTCTGTTTATTGGCCTCTCCTGATGGATCATTTCGAAAGCGATGATTCCTTTGCATTCCGCGATGTTGCCTTCGTCCTGCGCAGCTCCCGCACCGGCTCGGAAAGTTTCTTGAACGAGGTCCGGCAAGCGGTCTGGTCCATGAATCCCAATCTTCCCCTTGCCGAAGTTCACGCTCTCGATTTTTTCTATAAGCGCTCCATGGCACGGACCTCCTTCACGCTCATCATGCTCGGCGTTGCCGGCAGCATGGCGCTGTTACTCGGCGTCGTCGGCATTTACGGTGTGATCGCCTATTCCGTCTCCCAGCGCACCCGCGAGATCGGCATTCGCATGGCCCTCGGCGCTCAGCAGAAAACGCTCACCGGCATGTTCGTCCGCCACGGCTTGGCACTTACGGGCATCGGCGTGGCATGCGGACTTGCGGTGGCCATCGTGGTGATGCGCCTGATGTCGTCCCTGCTCTTCAAGGTGAGCCCCGTCGATCCGGTCGCCTACGGCGCCGCCTCCATCGGCCTCGTCGCCACCGCATTCCTGGCCAGCTACCTGCCTTCGCGCCGCGTCTCAACCGTCGATCCCGTCGAGGCCCTCCGCGCCGAGTAATGAACCGCGACTGCGTGGAGATGAAAGGCATTAACACCAGGTATCACACCACACCCACATCAGCATCTTCATTTATGCCTTGACTAACTTAACGGATATGCTATATTCTGGGCATGTTAAATTGGGATGGTCGCCCCGCCGGTTTCCCCCGGTTAAAGCGCCCTCCTCTAAGCCTTGCTTCTCACTCACTAAGCCCTTTGCTTTCCTCAGTTTCGGGAAATCGAACGCAACCTCAATTCTTTTGGAATTCACCGCTGATCGCGCTAACTCGTTTACTCTCATATCGTTAACCGCTCCCCGCCCCCTAAACTCTGTCGTATCATATCGCTACAAAAATAGGGGGGGGGAGGGAAGGGTCAGTTATTCCTGACTAGAAGTCACCAACATTTGCTTTTTCGTTCCCCTCACCTAACAATAGGCTGTGATTCTCCACCTGCGAGGTCCCACCATGCCCGAAGCCGTCATCGTCTCCGCCGTCCGCACTCCCGTAGGCCGGGCCTATAAAGGTTCGCTCCGCGCCACGCGCCCCGACGATCTCGCCGCGCTCGCCATCAAGGAAGCGCTCGCCCGCGTCCCCGGCCTCGACGCCAAAGAGATTGACGACGTCATCCTCGGCTGCGCCATGCCCGAAGGCGAACAGGGCATGAACGTCGCGCGCATCGCCGCTCTCCGCGCCGGTCTCCCCGTTGAAACGAGCGCCATGACCATCAACCGCTTTTGCTCCTCCGGCTTGCAAGCCATCGCGCTGGCCGCCGAACGCATCCGGGCTGGCTCCGCCGAAGTCATCGTTGCCGGCGGCACGGAATCCATGTCCATGGTGCCCATGGGCGGCAACAAGATTTCCCCCAATCCCTGGCTCGTCGACAATTATCCCGACGCCTACATCAACATGGGCCTCGGCACGGAAAACATCGCGCGCAAATTCGGCATCACCCGAGAACAGGCCGACCAGTTCTCTGCCGCTTCGCACAAGAAAGCTCTCGCCGCCATCGCTGCCGGTAATTTCAAGGACGAGACCATCCCCGTCGAAGTGAAGATCACCGCTCTCCCCAACGGCGACGGCGCATCGTCCAAAGCGAAGTCTGCGCCAAAAGCCGCAACGCAAACTTTCGTTTTCGCCACCGACGAACTCCCCCGCGCGGACACTTCGCTCGACATCCTCGCCAAGCTCAAGCCCGCGTTTCATGTGAAAGGAACCGTCACGGCGGGAAACAGCTCGCCGATGAGCGATGGAGCCGCCGCCACCGTCATCATGAGTGACTCCCGCGCCAAATCGCTGGGCCTCAAGCCACTCGCGCGTTTTGTCGCGTATGCCACGGCCGGCGTTCTCCCGGAAGAGTTCGGCATCGGCCCGGTTCAAGCCATTCCCAAAGCATTGAAGCTCGCCGGCCTCTCGCTCAACGACATCGCCGTCATCGAACTCAACGAAGCCTTCGCCGCCCAATCGTTAGCCGTCATCCAGCAAGCCGGCCTCGACGGCTCGCGCGTCAACCCCAACGGCGGCGCCATCGCCCTCGGCCACCCGCTCGGCTGCACCGGCGCAAAACTCACCGCCACCATCATCCGCGAACTCCAGCGCAAGAACGCGCGCTACGGCATGGTTACCATGTGCATCGGCGGTGGCATGGGCGCCGCTGGCGTCTTTGAGCGCCTTTGAAATTTTTCGCATGTAGTGGCCGGTCTTTAGACCGCGGTCTTGTTTTTGTAGCGCCCGGTTTCAGACCGGCAGCTTTCGCTCTTGTAGCGGCGAGTATATCTCGCCATCTTTCTTTTCGCTGTGGATTTGCTTTCGACGGAGGTCACAGATGAGGCCGCTTCTTTGCTCGCTCCTGCTTCTTTTCGCATTTTCTCTCAGCGCTCAGGCCCCGGTCGCCGTTCCCATCGCCAAGGAGCCGCATCACCAGCTCGTCTTTGAAAACTCCTACGTCCGCGTATTCCGCGTGAACATCCCCCCACACGAGTCCACTCTTCTTCACCAGCACGACTTGCCCTACATCTACGTGGCGCTGGGCCCCACTGACGTCATCCACGCCGTCGCCGGCAAACCCGAAGCTCATCTGCTAATGACGGACGGACAAGTCGGCTACTCCCGCGGCGGCTTCGCACATATCGCCCGCACGGATTCGGGGATCTCTCTCAGCAATGTAACCATCGAGCTATTGAAGCCTCAGGGCGAACCCCGCAATCTTTGCGCGCAAATCGTCCCTGATGGTCTTGCCGCTCCTTGCAAGACCACGGCTGCGGACAAACAGAAGAGTTATTTTATCGAGCCGCAGTTTGAAACCGCGGAAATTACCCTGGATCAAATCCAAACTAGTCCGAAGGCCGGGAAGCTCGGGACTATTCCGCAAACAGAATCTCTGCTAATCACGCTGAACGAATCCGAAATTCAAATCGAGCTGGAAGGCAAACCCACAAAGACCCTCCGCGGAGGCGAAGTGATTTGGCTTGAGGCCGGCTCGCTCGAAACGCTATCGATCCCAGGAAAAAAGCCTTCCCGCTATCTTCAGCTCAGTTTCAAGGATAGTGGCGCAGCCGCAACACCGTAGGTAGCCGCAACTGCTATCGCTTCTTGGCTTCCACGCGCACGAGCAACGATTCCGGCGCATCTTTCATGGCCATGTATTCTTCGCTCTCGATTTTTCCCGGCGCGGTGAACCGCGTGACGTTTCGTAATTTCAGCTTTGCGCCTTCCACGGGAAATTCCGAGCGGAAAACCAAGGCATCTCCTTCAAATGTTCCGGTTTCCACGAGGGCTCCGGGAAAATCATTCCCGAAAGCATACGCTTTGTAAGCTTTTTCCCTGGCGTCCCAGGTCATGACTAACAATCCTTCAAAATCGCCGACGGGCCCTTGCGAATGAAACGTGTTGATCAGCGAATTCCCGCCCGGTCCGAGCTTGCTGGTGTACACACCGGTGTTCTTCCCGCCGTTCGGAGAGAACCCCGACTTTGGGTATGTCTCGGTGTACTCCCATTCGCCCAGATAAAATTTCAGCCGGTCCATCTCCGCCGCGCCCGGTTTCACTGCGGGCGCCACGGAAGCGGCGGCCGGCTTCTCAACCGTTTTTTCCTGCCGCTCCGCCCACAGTGGAACGCACAGCACAAGCACAATCGAGATCGTTGCAATCCGGACTCTTCGCATGTTTTTCATGGCCGCTCCTTTCGGAACCTCCGTGCTTCTGTGCCTCCGTGGCCGATTGCGGGCCCGCGCATAATACCTTCTCAGGATGCTTTTCTCAATCGGAGCGTAGTGTTCGCCGGGCAGCTGGCCGCGTCTCCAGCGGATCTGGTTCTCGGCAGCGTGAAAACGCCCTACCTGTGGCTCGGCCGCTTTTGTGTCACAACCATTGGCGTTAGTGCATCCAATCGGTAGACTCTCGGGGAAGGAGACGGCTATGTCCCTACGATCGGTGAAGAGGCTGATCAAGTCCAAGCCAACGACGGAAGGCGCGGGCGTGCATTTGCGGCGCGCATTTGGCTTCGGCAACACTTCGGATTTTGACCCGTTCCTGCTGCTGGATGATTTTCGCAACGACGTGCCGGAGGATTATCTGGCGGGATTTCCGTGGCATCCGCACCGCGGGATCGAGACGATTACCTATGTGCTCGCGGGAACGGTGGAGCACGGCGACAGCATGGGGAACCACGGGGCAATTGCGGCGGGCGACGTCCAGTGGATGACGGCGGGCAGCGGGATTATTCATCAGGAGATGCCCAAGGGCGACCATGCCGGACGGATGCACGGGTTTCAGTTGTGGGCGAACCTGCCGTCGTCGCTGAAGATGACGGCGCCGCGCTATCAAGAGGTGAAGGCGCTGGATATTCCGGAGATCAAGGACGACGATGGCACGCACGTGCGCGTGGTGTGCGGAAATTTCTGGGGGAAGAGCGGACCGGTGGACGGCATCGCTGCCGATCCAATTTATCTGGATGTGTCCGTGCCGCCGGGACGAAGGAAGACGCTGCCAGTGGAAGTCACGCGGCACGCGTTCGCGTACGTGTTCGCGGGCGACGGAAAGTTCTGCAATGCGTCGGAACCCCTCGCGGTGCCGACCGAACCGGTAAGTTGGGCGGACACGAAACCGCCCGCGGAGGCGGACAACCGTTCACTGGTGCTGTTTGATCGCGGCGACGAACTAATGGTGCAGGCGGGCGACGATGGGATCCGCTTCTTGCTGGTGTCGGGCAAGCCGATCGAGGAGCCCGTGGCGTGGTATGGCCCGATTGTGATGAATACGCAGGAGCAGCTGCGGCAGGCGTTCAACGAGCTTGAGAAAGGAACGTTTCTCAAGAAGGACGCGCGCGGCTAGAACAACAACTGTTTGGAATCACTCACTTTCACTCGACATTCAAACGTCATCCTGGCGCTGACAGCGTTCTTGGCTGGAGCCCGCGCGGGCCCCACAGAGGAAATGATCGAAATTTAGTCGGCGGCGTAGCGGCGGAAAAAGGAGTCCGGCTTCCAGCGAGGAGACGCGGCGTTGTTGGCGGTTTCGAGGAGCAAGCGGCGCGTGAACTCTTCGTAGAGCGCGGCGGCTTGCATATCGACTGGTTGATTCACGTCGTCAGAGGGGGCGTGATAGCGGTTGGTGAGCCAGTCCTTGAAGATTTTCTGTTCGGGCGTTCCCGGTTCGAAGGTGACGTCGCATTTGACGGAGGGAACGCCCTTCTTGATGAAATTGTATTGATCGCTGCGGATGAAGAGATTGCGGAGCGGTTCGGGATCGGCGATGGGTTTGATGCCCATGGATTGCGCGATCGCGGCGGCGCGTGTGCCGAGGTCGGATTCTTCCAGGCCGCCGATTTTCAAAACTTTCATCGGGACGATGGGGAGAAACATATCTACGTTGACGTCGGCGATGATGGATTTCGCCGCGACGGTGGGGTGAGCGGCGAAATATTTGGAGCCGAGCAGGCCCTTCTCTTCGGCGGTGACCAGCAAGAAAAGGATCGAGCGCTGCAGTTTTTCCGGATGCGCCTTGAGGCTCGCGGCAATGTCCATCTCGAGGGCGCTGCCGGAACCGTTGTCCATGGCGCCGTTGTAAATGCGGTCGCCGTTGATGGGCGCGCCGATGCCGACATGGTCGATGTGCGCGGAGAGGACGACGAATTCATTCTTGAGAGCTGGATCGGAACCGGTGAGTTTGCCAACAATGTTAGAGGATTCGAGGGTTTTGGTGAGAATGACGGCGTTGGCTTTGAGCGAAACGGCCATGTCGAAGTGCGGAAGAGGCTTCCGGTCTTTGCCGAGAGCAGCGATTTCCGCGAAGGTGTGGCCGGAACCGGTGAACAGTTTTTCTGCGGACGCGGGGTTGAAGGCCACGCCCAATTGAAGGCCGGGAGTTTCATTGAATTCAGAATCGGAGAGATCCATGGAGGGGTGATTGCGGTTGACGGAAATCCGGGACCAGGGAATATCCATGGACGCAGGGTTGAAAATCGTGATCGTGCCAATGGCGCCGGCCGCATGCAGTGATTTCCAGCGCTCCCCGGCGGTTTGATAGTGCGAGGCGAGGGCCGTGGGAATGTCCGAGGGGGAGCCGGCGAGATAAACGACGACTTTACCCTTGAGGTCCAGGCCGGCAAGCTCATCAAGATTTTTTTCGGGGATTTGCAGGCCGTAGCCGACGAAAACCAGCGGCGCGGAGAGATTGGCCGAAGCGCGGGTGGAGCGAGTATTGATGAAAGCGTCGTCGGCAAAAGAAAGAGATTTGGATTGGCCGCCGGTGACGAGAGCGAGAAGGGATTTCGATTCTTCGACTTCGTATTGATTGAAACGGACGGGCTGATAGAAGCCGTTCGCGCCAGCAGGTTCGAGGCCGGCTTTCTGGAGTTGTTCGACGGCGTAGGCCTGGGCCTTGCGAAGACCTTCACTGCCGGTGTCGCGGCCTTCGAGAGAATCATCGGCGAGAAACTTGACGTGCGCCCACCAGGAGTTGCCGTCAAAGTGGGACACCGGGGAAGTTTGCTGAGCTCGAGAAATGACGGCAAATGCGAGGAAAAGAATCGCTGAAGGCGTGCTACGCATGGGATTCACTCCTGTAGCAAATGGAACCGCTAGAGAATAGCAGGGACAAATAGAAAGAGTCACGCACAGGCGCGGGGAAATAAGGAAGTTTACCTCTCGACTTCCCGCCGAGAAGACTCAAGGTGTAGTGACCAATGGCAGCTCGATGAAAGTGGCCTGGCCGAGTGTGTGGTAGATGCGCTGTGTGGCTCTGCGATAGTCGCCGGGCTTGGCCCAGAAAATGTTGGGAACGAAAGTCTGTGGATTGCGGTCGTAGAGCGGAAACCAGGCAGACTGGATTTGGACCATGATGCGGTGGCCGGGGAGGAAGGCGTGATTGACGTTGGGAAGCGCGAAGCGATAAGGGAGTGGCTTGTCGGACGCAATGGCCTTGGGCGTCTCAAAGCTCTCGCGGTAGCGGCCGCGGAAGATGTCGGCTGAAACCATCAATTGATAGCCGCCCATGGCCGGCTGGCCGGCCACTTCGTCGGGATAGACATCGATCAACTTGACGACCCAATCCGAATCCGTGCCGCTGGTGGAAGCAACCAGATTGGCAACAGGTTGCCCGCTAATCTTCATCTGTGCGCCCAAGACATCGGAGACGAACACCGCCACATCCGGGCGACCGGACGCTTCCCGCTGATCGTCCACAAGCCATTGAGACCAGGTCAAGCCATTGGAGTAGCCCATGGGTTGGCTAGGGCGTGCGCGGAAGGGCACGGGCTTGGCGGGGTCGGAGACGTATTCGTCAAAGGCAGTGTCGTTCGGCGCCGGTGCGGCATAGCTCAGCTTCAGCCCAGCGTTTAGATAGAGCGGCGTGGGTCGTACAGTGCAGCCGCTCGCACAGCCTGAAGGCCACGCGGGCAGACGCCGCCACTTGTTCGTCCCGGTCTCGTAAGCAGAGACGGGCGGGACGTCCGCCTTTGGCGCGCCGTCCTTGAGGTATTGGTCGAGGAAGGGCCGCAAGATCTCTCGCTGAAAGTAGAGCGAGGTATCGCTATTGAATTTCAAGGCGCCGAGCGTGCTGCCGTCATCAATCTCCTGGCCGTGATGCCAAGGCCCCATGACCAGGAAGACCTTGTCGTTGTCCGTGTCTTTCGGCTTGATCGCTTTGTAGACGGCCATCGCGCCGTAGATGTCCTCCTGGTCCCACAGGCTGTGCACCAGCATCACCGGCACTTTCAGCGGTTGCGTCGCCAACACTCGGTCCATTGCCTGCTCGCGCCAAAAGGCGTCGTAACTGGGATGCTCGAGAATTTTCCGCCAGAAGCCGACCTGTTCGAGGCCATGACGACGGCCGAGCTCGCCAGCCGAGCCTGCATGCATGAATTCGTCGTAATCGTCAAAGTGGCTGGTCCACCATTTGGCTTTGTTGTCGCGCGTAGCTTCTTGTTCGTAGATGTAGCCCATATTCTGTTGCCGAAAGGCGCCGTAGTGAAACCAATCGTCGCCCATCCATCCGTCCACCATGGGGTTCATCGGCACGGACACTTTGAGGGCCGGATGCGGATTGACGAGGGCCATCAACGGCAAAAATCCGTCGTAGGAAATGCCCAGAATGCCGACCTTGCCGTTGCACTCCGGAATGTTTTTCACCAGCCAGTCGATGGTGTCGTAGGTGTCCGTGGCGTGGTCGACCGTTGTGGGGTTCAGCGGCCCTCGCAGCGGACGGTTCATCACGTAGTCGCCCTCGGAGTCGTACTTGCCACGCACATCCTGGACGACGCGAATGTAACCGCCCTCGACGATGACCTCGGTAGCGTTGTCGTAGCCGCTCAAGATCGGACCGAGGTGGGAGCTGTGCGCGTGGGAGGTGAGATCAGTGGCGTCGTAGGGCGTGCGGGTAAGAAGAATGGGCGCGTTCTTGGCGCCTTTGGGCACGAGGATGACCGTGTGCAGCTTTACGCCGTCACGCATGGGGATCATCACATCGCGCCGGATGTAATCGAAGCTATCGGTAACGGGGGTGATCTGGGTCGGTGTTTCGTTGGGCAAGGTGGCAGGAGTAGATGGCGACGGAGCCTGGGCGGCAATGGCTTCGGCGAACAAAAGGAGGCCCAGCACCGGCGCGTGCAAGGTTAGCGTGCGAACGCAGTGGATCGGCTTCATCAGAGTCCCTCAGCAATGCATGGAATGAGGCTGGATTATATCCCTGCTTTGACGGTGCACGCCACTTTCGCGTCCAGGTGGATGCACAACGTGGAATCCGGAAACTAGTACGGCACCCCCGTATTTAACGGTGTTTACTGCATTGGGGAGCGAGAGTAAAATGAGGTGAACTGATTGCGTTGTGTGCCTCACAAAGCCGTTTGACGGAAACCCAGTTACAAAGACTTTCCTCTAGGAGCGACCAAGATGGCCACCGCTACTCTCACCAAGCCGGCAGCAAAGGGAGGCAGCTTCCTCCTGGAATCGCCGCAGCCGGGGGACGTCTTTACGCCTGCCGATCTGACGGACGATCAGAAGCTGATCGGCCAGACGGCGGAGGAATTTGTCCTAAAGGAAGTTTTCCCTTTCATCAAGGACCTCGAAAACAAAAAGGCCGGGTTGATGGCCGAGCTGGTGAAAAAGGGCGGCGAAGTCGGTTTGATGGGCGGCGGAGTGCCGGAGGAATTCGGCGGCGCGGGGCTCGACAAGATTTCGACCACGGTGCTGACCGAGAAACTTTCGATTTACGGCGGCTTCGCGGTGACCCACGGCGCGCATGCGGGCATCGGGACACTGCCGATCGTTTACTTCGGCACGGAAGCGCAGAAGAAAAAATACCTGCCGAAGCTGGCTACCGGCGAATGGATCGGCGCTTACTGCCTCTCCGAACCGCAAGCCGGGTCCGACGCTCAGAATTCGCTGACACGCGCGGAACTGAATAAAGAAGGCACGCACTACATCCTCAATGGGCAGAAGATGTGGATCACTAACGGCGGCTTCGCCGATGTTTACATTGTGTTTGCGAAGATCGACGGAGAAAAATTCACGGCCTTCATCGTCGAGCGCACTTTTCCCGGATTCAAGCCCGGCAACGAAGAGCACAAGATGGGCATCCACGGCAGCTCGACGACTCCGATTTTCCTGGAAAACTGCAAGGTGCCCAAAGAAAACCTGCTGCACGAAATCGGCCGCGGCCACATCGTGGCGTTCAACATCCTGAATGCCGGGCGCTTCACACTGGGCGCCTCCTGCGTGGGCGGCTCGAAACACGTGCTGATGACTTCTTCAAAGTATGCGAAGGAGCGCAAAGCGTTTGGGAAACAGATCGGCGACTTCGGCCTGATGAAGGAAAAGCTGGCGGAGATGGTCGTTCAGATTTTTGCGGTGGAATCGATGGTGTACCGCTCCGCGGGAAACATCGAAGCGGCCATGGCCGCGGCTTCCGGCTCCGGCGACAAGATTCAGAACACCATGAAAGTTCTCGAGGAATACGCCATCGAGAGCTCCATCGCCAAGGTCTACGGCAGCGAAATGCTTGATTTCGTGGTGGACGAAGCCGTGCAGATCTTCGGCGGCTACGGATTTCACGAGGATTATCCCGTGTGCCGCGCTTATCGCGACTCGCGCATCAACCGCATCTTTGAAGGTACCAACGAAATCAACCGCATGCTCATCATCCAAATGCTGATGAAGCGCGCGATGGGCGGCCAACTGCCGCTCATTCCCGCCGCCATGAAGCTAGCGGATGAAATCCTCGCCGGGCCGTCCTTCGAGGAAGCACCGGAAGGCGTTCTCGCCGGCGAATCCCGCGTCGTCGCCAACTCCAAGAAAATGTTTCTGCAAGCGGCCGGAGGTGCCGTCCAGAAATTCCGCGAGAAGCTGGCCGACGAGCAGGAGCTGGTCGGCGCGCTCTCGAATGTAGTTATGGAAATCTACGCGATGGAGTCCTGCCTGTTGCGCGCGCAAAAAGCTGCCGCGGCAAAGGGTGAACCCGCGTCGCAAACGATGATTGATTCCGCTCGCGTTTTCATTAATGACGCCGCCGAGCGCGTCGAGCACGAAGCCAAGCGCGCCATCGCCGCCATCCACGAAGGCGACATGCTGACCACCCAGATGGCCGTCCTGAAGCGTTTCGCGAAGCGCGCCCCGGTGGACACCATCGCGCTGCGCCGCCGCGTCGCCACTGCCGTACAGTCTCAGGACCGCTACCCCCTCGAAGGACGTTAAGAAGCGTCCCATCAAAGCTGTTAGCAATCCGCGATAAGAGCGAAGGGCGGAATTCACGAGCGGTTGATGTGTGTCACACTCCCTGCCCCGCGGGAAACGCCGCCGTCACCCTAGTTGCAGTGTATGCACAAATGTGCATACAATAGTGCCGTGAGTTGCGAGTGGGACCCGGCGAAGGCTCGCGCCAACCTCTCCAAGCACGGCGTTGACTTCGCCGATGCCGCGACCGCCCTCGAAGATGATCGGGCTTTGACGATACGAGATCCCCCCTCCTCACAATGGGAAGGGGCGCCCTCGGCAGTTTGTTGGTGGTGGTCTACACGTGGCGCGAAGAAACTGCCCGGCTAATTTCCGCCCCGGTTCGCCACGGCACGCGAGAAGCGGCAGCACGAGGAAAGCTTATGAAACGCGAATATGATTTCCGAAACGCAAGGCGAGGAGCCGTAGTTTCCGTGTCCAAGAGAAAGACGCGGATCACGATACGGCTGGACGAAGAAAGTCTCGCATGGTTCCGCTCTCAGGTGAACCGCGCCGGCGGAGGCAGCTACCAAACTCTAATCAACGAAGCCCTGCGCCAACACATCCAGCACACCCACGAACCACTTGAGAAAACACTCCGCCGCGTCATCCGCGAAGAACTCCGAGCCGCCAGCTGAGTGCGCTGTACCAGCGTGTCGCGGCCCCCGTGCAGTCTCAGGACCGTTACCCGTTGGAAAGCCGCCAGCCGGTTTCGCGGCCCATCCCGTTCTGCAAAAAGCAGCTATGTAAGACAGCCGGATGCCCCCGCGGGGGCCTTTTCCATTATGGAACTCCCGTCCCTAAGTCTTTCCTATCCTGTGAATAACTGCCCTAGACTGAGCTTTAGAACCATCCAGCCAGTTCATGAAGGAGCCCCTTCGGATGTCCCGCAAGTTGCTGGCACTGGCGTCCGTCGTCGTCGGTCTTCATATCGTCGAAGCGCTGACGCTTGGCACTTCCACACTCGGGTCCTTTCTCGCAAACGGCCTGCAACTCTTTGCTTGCGGTTTTGCCGCGGTCATGGCTTTTGGGGCATCTCGCCGCGGGCGCGGCTTGAGCCGCACCTTCTGGCTGATCTTCGGCGCGAGCATCGCGATGTGGGGGGTAGCGAACCTAGGCTGGATGTACTACGAAGTGGTGCTCCACAGTGAACCGCCCGCAACCTCGGCGGTACGATTCTTATTCGGTTTGGAAAGCGTGCTGATCGCGATAACCTTATTTCTGGACCAGGACAAGGATTCTCCACGGATCGACCCAGAATCCGCCCTTGACTTCATCCAGATCGCGATCGTCTTCTTTTTAATTTACCTCGAATTTTACTACCTGCCGGCTCGCCGTCTTGACAACTACTCCGCATTCCTGCGGGAGATGCGCGTCGAGAACGTGGAAGATGCTTTGCTCACCGTCCTGGCTGCTTTCCAGGCGCTGCGCGCTCGGAAGCGGGACACTCGGAAACTCTATGGCGGCCTCGCTCTCTACCTGCTGTTTTTGACGGTGTGCGCGGCGCTGGCCCAATACTTGCAAAGCCTCAAACCAGCCCCAACCGGGACGTTGCGGGACTTGTTATGGACATTGCCGTTTCTCGTTGGTGCCGTATGGGCGGCGCAGTGGCAGCCGAGTCCTGTGGCGAAAACGGGTTCGCGATTGCGGCGAAAGACGTTCGGCGAATTGATGCTGACCAACACCACGTTTGCACTGGCGCCGTTGATCATACTCTGGCAGGTCTCGCAAATGGAAGCGGAGTGGCGCCTGCTTCGTTTCTCACTTCTTGGCGTTTCGATCGTGTGCTACGCCGCGCGCCTGGCAATTAGTCAGTTTCATGAGGCAAAAAGCGCGAACGCCGTGCAGACGCATACGCTGGCCATGGATTCCGCCATCAATGGCTTGGCCATTCTCGATGCCGGAGGGAAATACATTTATGTCAACCCGGCCTACGCGCGGATGATCGGGAACACAAATCGGGAAGCGATGCTGGGCAAGTCATGGCGAGAGATTTCCGCCTCCGGAGATGTGGCACCGCTAGCGTCGGAGATTCGCGAAGCCCTGAAACAACATGGCAAATGGTTCGGGCCGCTGACCGTTCCTCACAGCGACGGAACCGCGGTCGCCATGGAAATGGCCATTGCCACGCTGCCCGATGGCGGCACGATTTGCGTGAGCGGCGATATTACCGAGCGGGTGAGCGCGCAGCGCGCGCGTGCCGAAACCGAAATTAAATACCGCAAGCTCATCGAGCAAGTGGCGGCCATAAGTTACATCGCCGAAATTGGGGTCAACGGCCAGTGGTATTACGTCAGCCCTCAAATCGAAACCATGTTCGGCTACTCCGCGGAGGAATGGCTTTCGAATTCGAAAGATTGGATACGTTACATCCCCATCGACGATCACCCCATCGTTCACGCCGCGGAGGAGAACAGCGCACGCGGCGAACCCTTCCAGGCCGAATATCGCATCACGCGGAAGGATGGGAACGTCATTTGGGTCAGCGACACAGCGGTGGTCGTGCGCAGCAGTGACAGCCATCCCGTTATGGAAGGCCTGATCGTCGATATCACCGACCGGAAAATGCTCGAAAATCAATTGCTGCAGGCGCGCAAGATGGAGGCCGTGGGAAGGCTGGCGGGAGGTGTCGCGCACGATTTCAATAATCTTCTGACCATCATCAAGGGTTACGTCGAGATGGCTATACAGCGCTGCCTGGACCGGCCGGAGCTGCATAGCGATATCCGGCGCATTGAAGATGCTGCCGATCGCGCCGTCACGCTGGTTCGCCAGTTGCTGGCCTTCAGCCGCAAGCAGGTACTGCGGCCAAAAATCCTCGATCTCAACGCCATCGTTATGAATCTCGACCAGCTCCTCCGGCGGCTGATGAGCGAAAACATCGCGATGAAGACATTTGTGTCGAAGGACGTTGGAGCGATCAAGGCTGATCCGGGTCAGATCGAGCAGGTCATCATGAATCTGGTCGTGAATGCGCGTGACGCCTTGCCTGATGGCGGCCGGATCCTCATTGAAACGAGCAACGTCGATCTCGACTCTGCATATACCCGCGATCATACTGTCGTGCGTCCCGGGCCTTACGTTTTGCTGGCGGTCACGGACAGCGGTATCGGCATGACGGCCGATACGGCCGCCCATATTTTCGAGCCTTTCTACACCACGAAGGAAAGCGGCCGGGGCACCGGACTCGGTCTTTCGACCGTCTATGGCATCGTGAAACAGAGCGGCGGCTACATCTGGGTGTACAGCGAACTGGGAAAAGGCACGACCTTCAAGGTTTATTTACCGCGCGTCAAAGATGCCGTCCAGGCGCCGGCGGCGGAAACGCCCGCATCCACGGCGCCCAAGGGCCACGAAACCATCCTGCTTGTCGAAGACGAACCCGACGTGCGCGAGCTCACGCAGATGGTTCTCACCGAGCGCGGGTACCGGGTGATCGAAGCGCTTACGCCGGAAGACGCAGAGCGCCTGGCCGGAAACAACGGCGCCGAAATCCATCTGCTGTTAACGGACGTAGTGATGCCGGGAATGAGCGGACGCGAGCTGGCCAAGCGTCTCACCGGGCGTTACCCCAATCTGCGAGTGTTGTATATGTCCGGCTACACTTACAACGTGATCGCGCAAGACGGGACGCTTGAGGAAGGAATTTCCTTCCTGCAAAAACCATTTACTCCGCAAGTGCTCACACAAAAAGTCCGCGAGTCGCTGGACCGCCCCGTCCCCGTAAAATAAATACGAGGCATCACAATGGCTCTACCGTGTTCCCACGAGGGAAACGGTCTTGCCAGTGGCTGCAGCCTGTCTGGCGGCGTCGAGTATTTCCGTCACAATCACGTTTGTCTCGAGGGAAGATTGTCCTTCCGGTTTCAGGCCACCCAAAAGCACCGCTCGCAGATAGGAAACGGAATCTTCCTTCGTTTTCTCCAATGGCTTCGCGTCGGCCGATATCTCCTGTTTCTCGGGAAGCCGCACGCGCACCGCGTCACGCCCGACGGTGATGGCATAGCCTCTCTGCCCGTACACTTCCATATCTTTTCGGGAGAACGGCCAGTTCCAGGAAGCCTGGATAATCGCCTGGGCGTGGGGATAAGTCAGGACGATCGTCGCCTCATCATCCACACGCGGGTAGACGTCCGGCTTGATTTGCTGCGTAACGGCGGTCACCGAGTCCGGCCGGCGGCCATCCATCAGCCAGGTCGCCAGGTCCGCGCCATAGCAGCCAAAGTCAAAGAGTGCGCCGCCGCCGTTTAGTTTGGGATCGGTGAGCCAGGAGAGAAACTCCGGCCCGACTCCGATTTCTTTCGGGCCTCCATGCCCGTCATGCACGACAATCTTTCGAATTTCTCCAATGGCGTTATCGTGCACCAGGTCGTAAGCCGCTTGATTGCTCGGATACCAGGTCGTCTCGTAATTCACCAAGACCTGAATCTTTCCAGCGCGCGCCGCTTTCTCGATGGCGCGTGCATCTTCGAGGCTGACCGCCAGCGGCTTTTCCATCATCACCGGAACGCCATACCGCGCGCAGATCTCCACCACGCGGCGATGATCGTAGGTGTTGGTATACGCGAGCACCGCCTGAGGACGCGTCGCCTTCAGCATTTCCTCCAGGTCGGAATAGAGGAGACCTGGCGCCAAGCCATACTTCTTCGTGAATTGTGCCGCGAGTTGGCGATCGGCTTCGGTAATGCCGACGACCTGCAGGTCCATCCTCTTCTGAAACTGGTCGAAGAATCCGAACGCGTGTCCATGCACCAGTCCCGCAAGCGCCACGCGCAACGGCGCATTCTCTTTTTCAATCGCGGGCTTTGTTTGTGCACGCAAATTAACGCTCGAGCTCGCGGAGAGGACTAACGTCATCGAGAATACGGCAAGAAAAGTATTGCGTCGCATGAGCCTCCTTCAAGGCATCGGTTCGCGGCATTAAGAATCGACGGCTTCGCCTCGTCGGATTCTACCTCAGTTGAGTCTGCGCGCAGAGAGCCGGACTAGGGGAAGCACTTCGCACATTAGTTTTGCCGCATCGGAAGGAAGGTAGGTTTATTCCGTCGAAATAGCGTGTCAGGCCTGATCGGTGGAAATGGGACTTAATTCGCGCATCCAAGAGAACGGCTCTAGAACTTTTTGGACCAGCGCTCCTAATGGGAATTGCTCGAAGGATTTTTAACCCATCTGTTTGTGTTTCTTAATCGCAATTTCAATCTAGAAGTGAATGCTATCAGGTCCCTCCGTGCCAACATCCCGGAGACATCGGTAGTACTCTTAATTAATGAGCAGGGCAAGAGCCTCTGGGCTCGCTGGACCTATCAACATCTCCGCGGGTCACTGTCTCAGGTGTGGCCTGATGACAGACGCAGGGCCATCTGAATGCCCACCCACAGTCCGAGACCGCAGGCCGTTAGGATGGCAATCGCTGCCACGATTTTCTTACGTGTGCTCGTTGAAGATTCTTGTGCCTCACTTGGACTTGCAGGATAAAGCGATTGTATTTTCATGGTTGCCTCCCTGTGACAGGTCGCGCCGGAGCGAAGCCTGCCCCAGGGACGGGAAGGCAGCCGCAGCGCCAAACAGCGCGGTAATGAGGATTCGATTCTCGATCTCACCTCATCCGCTTGCATATTCGGCGCAACGTCGATCTATTTCATTGCGAAAGAACAATAACAATGTAATTTGGCTGTAAATTCGTGCGAACCGTCCCAGCGCCACCGGTCGTCCCCATGGAGGTCTTGATCAGCAAGCCGTTTCAACGAATATGAAAAACTCACCAATTTCCCGGTCCATTTGTCTCAAAGTCGTTGATACGCGTTGGAACGCGACGCTTTCTGATCGCTGTTTATGAGGGGATTCCGCGGCAGCTTGACCAGGCAGCCTAGTTCTTGGTGTCCAAGAGACGTGCCATCACTTGTGGAGCGGAGGTAGGCAGCTTGCAAACATAGTCTTCGCAAACGTAGGCGGTGGCACGATTCTTGATGCGATGGGCTCCCGCTACAAACGGCAGCCAGCGGGCCAGTTGTCGTTGTCCGCTACCACCGTCGGCGAGAAGAAGTATCTTGTTTGGGAGGAACCTGGTGTTGACCTGCCGCAGCAAATCACGTGTGTCTTGGGATAGCGGATCACCGGCGATGAGGATTTGTTTCGTTTGAGCGAGTCGAAAATCGAGGGCGGAAAGAAGGGCTGGCACTTCGCCGGGGTTTGACTGCAGGCGAGAAGCGAACGCGGCTAGCGTTTTATAGGCCGCATCGCGCCACGCGGCGCGGTCCGTGAATTGGGCGAGGCTAAGAAGATTCATGGCGGCGGTTGAATTGGGTGAAGGTTCGGCGCCATCGTACGATTCACGCGTAGGGCTAAGGAGCGAAGGATCAGATGTCTCCGAGTCGAAATAGCCGCCCTCTTTCGCATCTCCGAATTGCTGGTCCTGTTTCTCTTGCAGGGAAACAGCCCAAGTCAGCCAGTGGACGTCGAAGCCGGCCTGGTACAGGTCCAGAAGTCCGCTGATGAGATCGGCGTAGTCGTCGAGGAAGCCGCTCACACTGGGACCGCCTGCGCGAAAGCTGCGCCAAAGCTTGCCAGTCTTCGAATCATAAAGATGGGATTCGAGAAACTTTGCCGTCGCTTGCGCGCGTTCGAGATAGCGCGGGTCCTCGAGAGCCTGGCTGGCCCGTGCCAGTGCGGAGATCATCATGCCATTCCATGCTGTGACAATCTTATCGTCGAGAGGGGGCTGCGGGCGGCGCGCGCGCGCTTCGAACAAGGTTCGCCGTGCGGTTGTCAGCTTCCCGGTGGTTTGCTGAACGGTTAGGCTGAATTTTCTGGCCGTCTCCTCCGTCGAGTGAGCTTCATACAAAACATTCTTACCACTCAGTTCGCCGCGAATGTCTTGTTGCGCGGGGACGTTACCGCCGGATTCAACTCCGTAGGCGTATTCGAAGACGGCCGAATCCTGCTTGCTTAGGACGTTCTCAATTTCTTTCGCCGTCCAGATGTAAAAGACTCCCTCACTGGCCTCCGGCTTTCCAGGAGCAATTCGGCTGTCGGCATCCTTTGCGGAGGCAAAACCACCGCGGGGCTGGTGCATCTCGCGCAGCGTGAAATCGAGAATGCTTCGCGCGGTATTTGCAAAGAAGCGGTCGTGCGTAATCTGGTAGGCCTCCGTGTAGACGATCGCAAGTTGCGCCTGGTCGTAGAGCATCTTCTCGAAATGAGGAACGAGCCAGGTCGCACCGGTCGAATAGCGGTGAAAACCTCCGCCGAGCTGGTCGTGAATTCCGCCGCGCTCCATTGCGCGGAGCGTGTTGAGCGTCATTTCGAGCGCGTCGCGCTGGCCCGTGCGAGCGAAATAACGAAGCAAGAAACACAGCGCGACCGGTCTGGGAAATTTCGGCGCTCCTCCGAAGCCGCCGTTCGTGACGTCGTAGCTCGATGAAATCTGTTTGTAGGCCTGATCAAGAATGACGGGTTGTAGATCACCTGTGGCCGGAGGCTGCTTGCTGACCATCTGAATGAGTTGCTGTGCGGCGCGCCCTGCAGTCTGAATGATTGAATCTTGTTGCGTTCTCCACGAGTCGGAGACCTTTTCTAAGAGCGACTTGAGTTGGTCCGGGGGAAAGTAGGTGCCGCCGAAAAAAGGTTTGCGTGCGGGGGTGAGCACCACATTCAGCGGCCAGCCCGCGCTTCCCGTGGTCGCTTCGACATAGGCGATGTACAGGCGGTCAATGTCGGGGCGTTCTTCGCGGTCCACTTTAATAGAAACGAAATACTGCTTCAGGATGGCGGCGATGGCGGGATCGGAATACGATTCCCGCTCCATGACGTGGCACCAATGACATGTGAAGTAGCCGATGGAAAGAAAGATCGGTTTGTTCTCTTTGCGGGCCTTTTCAAAGGCTTCGTCGCCCCACGGATACCAATCCACCGGATTGTGGGCGTGCAATAGAAGGTAGGGACTCTTGGCGTGAATGAGCCGGTTGGTGTGGCGGTATTGTCGTATTCCCGCGCGAGGCTCAAGCGACGGACTATTATCGGATTGGGCCGGGGCGCTGGCGGCAGTACCAGCCTTTTCGGCAGCGTTAATCGCACCCCCGAAGGCAAGAAGTAGTGCGCCTGCATGAAGCAGCTTGAAAAGCTTGTGCTGTTTGTGCAATCCAGACGCTCCCTATTAGATAACTATCCGCTTCAAGTTTAACAGTCGCCAGGGCTCATGGTCTGAAGAGTCGTTTTTCTCCCAGGGGTCGGCAAACCGCAGTTGTGGTCCGCCTTATGTTCTTGGAGTTCTTGGGGGGAGACAGTTTTACTGTGGCTTCGCCGGAGGATCCGCGGGGGCCTCGGCCGCCCCCTTAGGCTTGGCGATCGTGGACAGCGTCTCCACGTTGAACTTTTTGTAGTCCGAATAGCGCGTCACGGCGTTGACTTTAATTCCTTTCAGCAGCAACACGCGCACGCCGACGTGGGCCTCGTCGTACGTGGGGAGCCACACTTCGTTGTTCACATAGGCCTGCTCCATGACGAAGCTCGTGCCCTTTTCTAGATTCGCCAGCAAGCCGCCGGCAAACCTCATGTCGCCGACGAAATACGCTTCCAGCCGCGCCACGTCGTGTGCCTTCTCGTCAATCCACACAACGCCGGCGAGTTTCTGCACGATCTTTTCCACCATCTTGTGCGCCTTGAATTCGGGATTGGGCTCGAAATCGAAGACCAGCACGTCCTGCCCGCGGAAGCGCTCGCGGCGCGGATTCACAAACTGGCAGGCGCGCAGAAATATCTCAATCCCCGGCTCATCCTTCTCGTCGCTTTTCCCTTCTTCCTTGGCCTTTTCTTCTTTGGCTTTCTTTTTGGTCTCGCGCTTTTGCAGCTCCTCGATCCGTTTCTGGGTCTTCTCGTTTTCCTTTTTCTGTTCCACGTCGCTTAGCGCCTTGCCGTCCTTCTTCACCACCGTGGATACCTCTTCTCCATTCAAGTAGAAGAAAGTGTATTCCGTGACCTCGCGCTTCTTTACTTTGCCGTTGCTCTCGAACTCGGTCTCTTCCTCCGCGCGCGTTCCCGTGTAGTTTTCCTTGATCTTGTCGATGGCCTTCTGGTTGTCGTCGATCTCTTTGAACAGAGCCTTCAAGTCCGGTAATTGAACCTGCGACTTTTTTGGAAAATCGAAGACGCGTTCGCCAACGGTTCCGTTGATCACCGCGCGTGTCACGCTGATGTCGTATTTGTCACTCTCCCGGTGCAGCTCAATCTTGTGCGGCAGCTTCACACCCTGGATCGTTCGGTAGTCGTCATAAGAGATCTCTTCGTCCACACCGCCGACCGTCGCTGCCTCCTTCACGATCAGGTGAGTCTGCGAATCGAAGAAAATTTGCCGCTTCACGCCGGTGGCTGTGGTTATCTCTGTTTGCAGCGCATCTCTTCCGCGTACCTGTGCGTGCCCCACAAACGTCAGCGCGATTTTGCTTTTCTTAGGATTGACCAGCCGGGAGTTGTAATACTGCGCCGCAGCTTCCAGTTGCATTCCTTCCGAACCCACCAGCGTGCCCAGCTCGCCAGCCGCATTCTGATGCCACGCGGACTTCCCGTTGTATGCCTCGATCAGATTCTTTTCGCCAATCAGCAATTCCGAGTAGTAGCGATTTGGCAGCTTGGTATCCAGCGTGTAAGTCCCCGTCTTCCCGTCATCACTCGCAAACCTCCCTTCGAGTGTCAATGTCTGGATCTTGGCCAACGCCCTACCGCCCCCCGCCGCCTTCACGTACTGCTCCACAATCTTCCCCGCCTCCTGCGCGCGAGCAGGATAGGCCCCGCCGGTGAGCATCAATGCGATGAGTATGGTGAGCAGACGTGCGCGCATGGGGTTCAACTACATAAACGCAATCCGGCGCAAAAAGTTTCCTGGAATTTGAGCCTCAAGGCGCAGCTTTATCCTGAACTTGAGCAAAAGAATGCTGCGCCCCTCGTTTGCAAGGTGCCGTTAGATTATTGCGCTTTCGGCCGCTTTGAGTATTTCTCGTAGAGGCGGAGATGCCGGTTGTCCATGGAGGTGAGTTGCCCACGGATAAAGAGGTATTTGACGTCAGTGGTCAGTTCGAGCGGGTCGCCGTTGGTCACGATGAGGTTGGCGAGCTTGCCTTGCTCAAGAGTTCCAATCTGATCGTCGAGGCCGAAAATCCGCGCGGGGTAAAGCGTGACGGCCTTGAGCGCTTCGTCATACGGCAGGCCGTAGGCGACGGCGTTCGCGGCATTTTGTCCCAAGCGCCGCGCGAAGGAGTTATCGAAACTCGCGAAGGCGAATTTCACACCAGCAGCAGCAAGCTCCGCAGGCTGCGAAAGCAACCGATCGTAGGGATCGTCCTCATCGAGCGGAAGCGTCAGCACCGGCCGGAGGATTACGGGAACGCCTTTCGAACGGAGTAGGTCCTTAACCTTGTAAGCCTCCGAGCCGCCGGCGAGGATCATCCTCAGCCTTTGCTTGTCCGAAAACTCGACCGCGTTTCGAATCTCGCGCGAGCGATCGGCAAAGACCAACAGGGGCAGCTCGCCGCGAACGACCGGCACGAGCGCTTCGAGCTTCAGATCGAGATCGTATCTGGCGGCTGAGCCCTTTTCCATTGCCTGGGCATAGTGACGGGCGCGCTCGATCCAATCGGTGATTTCATTCACCTGTTTGTCGTATTCCTGCTTGGCCTCGCTGTACGGTTTTTCCTTCCGCGAAAAGGTGGCGAAGTCAAAAGTTTGTGTTTCGATCTCCGGCCAATTGAGGACCATCGCCGCGCTTTTCTTGATGAGCATTTCGTCGATGGTCCAGCCGGTGAGGTGAATAGCCGAGGCTTGTCCGCCAATCATGCCGCCCGAGCCGTTAGAGTCAAAGCCGCCGCTGCCAGGAACGGCAAGAACTTCCGTGATGCCCGCCGCGCGAGTGACGGGAATGTGTTCGCTCGAGGGAGATACGGCCGTGGCCGCGACGACATCCGGGTTGTAGCTTCCGGACTCGGCCGAATCGACAGTGGCGCTAACTGCGCCGATCTCCCGTAAACCCATCTGGGTAATCGAGTCGAAGATTCCCGGGTAGACCTGTAGCCCTTTTGCGTCGATCACCTGGGCCCCCGCGGGGAGGTCCAAACCGACGCCAACCGCCGCGATTTTTCCATCGCGAATGACAAGCGTGCCGTCTTCGATGGTGTTTCCTGCGAGCGTGAAAATTTTCGCGTGGGTTAGAGCGTAGGTGGTAGGGGGCTGCGATTGCGCGAATGCCAGACCAGGCCAGGCGCAGATCGCGGCGAAGATCAGGGTGATCTGGAGAATGATGGATATAGACTTCACAGCGCACCCCCGGGTAGAACGACCGCCGCCGAGTCGATGCCACTTGCAGAAGGAGGCTTGGGTTTTTCTTCCGGTTTCTTTTCTTCCGGTTTTTTCTCTTCGGATTTCTTCTCGGAGGGTTTTTGCCCAATGGGCACGGTAGCATCAGGCTTTTTGTCTTCCGGTTTCTTCTCCGCGGCTTTTTTGAATTTGTCGATGAGCGCTTTCTTTTCCTTTTCGCGCCCGGAGCGTTCGGCGATGTCGCGCTGACGGTCGAAGAAAACGCGGCCATCGATCAGTGTTTTCTGCACGACGGCGTACGCGCTCAGGGGGTCGCGATTGTAAATCGCCAAGTCGGCGTCTTTTCCGACATCAATCGTGCCAACGCGCTTGTCGATGCCGAGCTGCATCGCCGGATTCAACGTGACCATCTTCAGCGCTTCGTCATGCGAGAGGCCGCCGAACTTCATGCTCTTGGCGGCTTCCTGATTCAAGTGCGTGGCTTCTTCGGCGTCGTCGGAATTGATTGACACCACCACGCCGCGGCGGGTCATCAGCGCCGCGTTGTACGGAATCGCGTCGTAGGCTTCCACTTTGTAGGCCCACCAATCGGAAAAAGTGGAGGCGCCCACTCCCGCAGCGGCCAGTTCATCGGCGACTTTATAGCCTTCGAGAACGTGCTGAAAGGTACGGACTTTGAAGCCGTACTCTTTCGCGACGCGGAGGAGCATCAGGATTTCATCCTCGCGGTAGCAGTGGGAGTGAACGTAGCGCTTACCCTCCAGTACTTCGACGAGCGGTTCGAGGCGCAGATCGAGGCGCGGCGGAATGAGATTCTTTTCACCGGCGGCGAAGCGCTTGTTGTACTCATCCCAGGTCTTCTTGTAGTCGCGGGCTTCACTAAACGCTCCGCGAATGGTCTCTTCGACGCCCATGCGCGTGGAAGGATACCGCCGGGGCTGACCCGGGATACTGAAATTCGAACGCTTGGGATTTTCGCCGAGTGCGAACTTGATGCCGGGAAGAGCTCCTTCGAACGGAAGCTTCGCAGCAGGCTGGCCCCACCGAAGCTTGATGACTAGCGTCTGTCCGCCGATGGAATTCGCGGAGCCGTGAAGAATGTTCGCCGCCGTGACTCCGCCCGCTAGATCGCGATAGATGTCGATGTCGTCCGGATTTAAGATCTCCGCCATATTCACCATCGAGGAAACGGAAACGCTGCCCTCGTTGATGCTCTCCGCGGCGATGTGCGAATGGCAGTCGATAATGCCGGGCATGACGAATTGCCCCGCGGCATCGATCACCTGAGCGTTTTTCGGGGCGTTGATGGACACGCCGACTTCGGCGATTTTGCCATCTTTAATAAGGATGGAGCCGTGCTCGATGGTTCCATGCGAAACCGTGAGGATGGTGGCGTTTCGAATCACGATGACGGCGGGCGAGTCGGGAGGCGTGGCAGCGGCCGCCAGAGGGAGGTAAAGGAAATAAATGAGGTAAAAGAGGTTAAGGAATCGGCGGCGCTTTAGGTTGGTGAAGAATCTAGATGAGCTCTTCACTGGGCACCTCCTAGCACGGCGGTTGAAGCGAATGAATTGGTGGTGGGTTTGACGCCGGTAAAGTCGAGGGAAATACCGTGCACGCTGATGCTGCCCTTCAAGGAAGTTCCATCAAAAGTCCCCGAAAAAGTGACGTCCGCAGGAGATCCTTCGAGCGGAATGTTGATAGTGAAGCTGAATTTGTCCACGCTCAAATATCCACTGATGACCGAGGCGGTGCCGCGCTTGCTAGTGAGGCTGCCGGAGATCGTGCCGTCCGTGTCCATGGCGAGGTCAGCGGTGGATTCTTCGGAACCGTCCGGCGTGGTGTAGGAAAGCTTCCACTCTCCGGTGATGTCGCCTTTCGGCGGATCCTTGGGCTTCTCCGGCTCGCGAATCTCAAATCTGCGGCCGTCGACAAAAACCAATTTGATCTTCGTTTTTTCTTCGAAGAGATCGCCGTCGGTGACGACGAGATTGGCGATCTTCCCGTTTTCGATGGAGCCCAGGCGGTCGGCGACGCCGAAGATCTCCGCCGCCGACAGCGTTAGCGCGCGAAGAGCGGCATCCGGCGCGAGCCCCGCGTCAATCGATTTCTTCGCGGCCTTCAGGGTGTCTTTCGGCGCGGTGATGCCGCCGGAATAAAACGCAAACTTGACTCCGGCTTTGGCCAGCGCCGCCGGCGAAGAAGGTCCGCGGTCGCGGAACTGCAGCGTTCGAAGCGATGGCTTGTCCTCGGGATCGGCATCTTTCTCGGCTTCGGGCCACTTGAGATTCACGAGCACGGGAAGTTTCTTCGCAGCGATTTCCGGGGCGACCTCATATGCCATCTGGCCGCCGTAAATGGCGCCCTTGACATGCCAGCGATCGACCAGTTCAAGGGCGCGGCGGAGCTGTACGGAATTGTTGGCCGGAATCAAAACGAGCGCTTGATCTTCCAGCGCGTCGGCGAGTGCGGCTTCCGTGCGGTCATAACGGGGCCGCGCCACGCTGTGGGGATTCTTTTCGTAGGTGGCCTGTGCATTCGTGCTCCACTCCGTGTCCAGCCAGACCTGACGAACGTAGGCGAGCACGCCCATGATGGAACTGGGAAACCCGCCGCCGCGTCCTCCCGAAGTCTGGAAAGCCACCGGAATCGCCACCGGCGATTTCACCACCAGATCTCCCGCGCGCTCACCCGCCAGATCCAGCACCGCAGCCAGTCCCGGGAAAATTCCGCCTTGCGGCGCGGAAACAACGGTGGTGAATCCCGCGCTGCGCCAGGTTTCGATGCGCTTGTCGCTAAGGCTGACTTCGTCCGCCGCACTGCGCCACGGCGTGGAGGCGGGCCGGTCCTCCGGACCGCGCGCGCCCTCTTGTGAGCGTCGCGGGCCGCTTTCGCCACTCGCCGGAGGAGCGGCGGGAATTCCCACGTCGGTGAACGAATCAATCAGGCCTGGGTAAACAGTGAGGCCCTTGCCCTCAATGACCCATGCTTCAGGCGGAATCGTGACGTCCTTCCCGATAGCCGTGATGAGGCCGCGGGAGATGACAATGGTGGAGTTTTCGACGGGCGGCCCGGAAACCGGGACGACTTTGGCCCCGCGAATGGCGAAGTACTGCGGCTCGCCACCTTGCGCCCGAAGAGACGGCGCGACACGGAAGAGTGCAACAAGCGCCGTGACGCAGACCGCTGACACACACCTGAGAATCAGGCTGGAACGCATGCAAGACTCCTCGCGAAGGCGTTGAAAGGAACCCGTCCCCGGCAATCGTAAAGGTAGACGCATGAGGCTAGTGGGAAGTTTCCGAAGAGTCAAGAAAAGAGAGGGCTGAAAAAAAGAAGAAATCCGGAAACAAAATGCCGGGGTCCGACGTTTCTTCTATTGCATTCCCATAGGGACTGTAGCATCTAGATATAGGCATCCCATAGGAGCTACAGGAGAAAACGATGGGCGAAAGAGCGGGCGTTTGGCAAGGCACCCTGGCCTTGATGGTGCTGAAGACTTTGCAGGCACTGGGGCCATTGCACGGGTACGGGATTGCGCGCCGGATCGAACAGACCAGCGGCGACCTGCTGGCGGTGAACTACGGAACGCTGTACCCCGCCCTGCTCAAGCTGGAGCAGGAGGGCTATATCTCCTCCGAGTGGGGCACGTCGGACAACAACCGCAAAGCCAAGTATTACAAATTGACGCGCGCCGGGCGCAAGCAATTGCAGAAGGAAGCGCGCGAGTGGGAACAGACCACGGAAATTCTGGCGCGCTTCCTGACGCCGGGAAAGGAATCGGCATGAGGCGCGTGCGCGGATGGCTGTTGCGGCTGGGCGGAATCTTTGGCAGAGGGCGGCAAGAGCGGGACCTCGCCACAGAGCTTGAAAGCCATCTCCAAATGCACATTGAGGACAATCTGCGTGCGGGCATGAACGCCCGAGAAGCCCGTCGGCAAGCGCTCATCGAGCTGGGAGGCGTCGAGCAAACGAAAGAGATGGTCCGCGAGCGCAGAGGGCTGCAGATTCTGGATGTGCTGGTGCAGGATCTGCGTTTCGGCGCGCGAATGTCGCGAAAGAATCCAGGCTTCACTGCCGTTGCCGTGCTGACCCTGGCCCTCGGCATCGGTGTCAACACCGCCATCTTCACGGCCTTCGATGCGCTCGTCTTGCGCCCGCGGCCGGTGAAGGATCCCGACAGTCTGGCATCTGTCTTTCGCACGACTCCCGGAGGACGTGATGGCTGGTTTTCTTATCCCGATTACCTCTACTATCGCGACCATAGCAAGTCCTTCGCCGAATTCACGCTGTTCGCCTTCGGCATGGCCATCACATCAAGCGATCTGCCCACGACCAATCCAACCAGCGCGCCACGCTTTGCGAGAGCAGTCGGCTTCCAACTCCCGCAATTGCTTCAGGGCAGTGCCCAGCCGATCGGTTGCTACTTCGTTTCCGGCAATTATTTTCAAATGCTCGGAGCCGTGCCACTTCTGGGCCGCATCGTCTTGCCTTCCGACGACCAACTCAACGCTCCGCCGGTTGTCCTGATGAGCGGAAATTTCTGGCAGCGACTATTTCACTCCGACCCCAGAGTCGTGGGCTCTGTCCTGCACTTGAATGGAGTGGCCTTCACCGTCATTGGCGTCACGCCGCTCGATTATTTAGGCACGACTCCAGCTGTGCCCGATCTCTGGGCACCGGTTGCCGCGAAAGTGCATCTGGGCGGCCTGTCGGCTCAGGACTTGGAGAATCGGCTCGTTATTGCGGGCATGCCCACGGGACGCTTAGCGCCTGGCGTTTCCCTTTCTGACGCGCAGGCTGAGCTTGCTGTCCTCGCTGCCCAGTTGCGCAATTCCTACCCGGAGGACGAACGCAACTCATCCATTTCCGTCGTCTCCGGCAGCGATAACCTCGCTGCCCTTGACAGTGAGACGTGGCCTGTTGTCGCTGCGGCCATGAGCGCTGTCGCTTTGCTCTTGCTCATCGCCTGCGCGAACGTCGCAAGCCTTCTGCTCGCGCGCGCTGCAGCCCGGCGCAAAGAAATTGCGGTGCGCCTGGCGCTCGGCGCGGGCCGGTGGCGCCTGTTGCGCCAGTTGCTCACCGAAAGCCTTCTGATCGCCCTTTTGGCTGGAGCGCTTGGCCTTCCTCTGGCGGGCTGGATGCTCCACCTTTTGATCGTGGAGATCGCTTCAGCCCTCCCGTCGTTCTGGGGCACCATCGCACTTCAGATCTCTCCCGACATCCGCATTTTCGCCTACACTCTGCTTGTTTCCTGCGCCGCCGGAATCGCGTTCGGACTCGCTCCCGCTTTGCAAGCTTCGAAGTCCGACGTTAATTCCGCTTTAAAAGAAGAGGGCAGCGCCTTCGGCCGGCACGTGAGCCGCTCGCGGCTTCGCGGAATTCTGATCGCCGGCCAAATGGCCGCTTGTCTCGTCCTGCTGATCAGTTCCGCTCTGCTCCTTCGGGGGTCGCAACGAGCCCTCAAGATCGATCCTGGCTACGAGACGCACCGCGTGGCCTGCCTGGAAGTGTACAATCCGGCGAACCTGCACTACTCCCTGCCACGCTTGCTCCAGCTCAATCGTGACCTCATCCAAGGGGTCGCGAATCTTCCCGGTGTACATTCCGTTGCACAAGCCTCGCGCGACCCGATCGGCGGCATCCGCTGGGTGCCTGTTTCTTCCCTCAACGCTGCGCCTTCCATTCCCGGCGGTGGCGGAAGCGAATCGCCTGTTGCGGGCTACAGTTACGTCACTCCAAATTACTTCGAAACTCTCGGGATTCCCATTGTCCGGGGTCGCAACTTCACGCCTCGCGAAGCCGATGGACAGTCGCCAGTTCTCGTCATCAGTGAAGCCACCGCCCGCCGCTTCTGGACCGGGGAAGATCCCATCGGCAAGCGCCTCAAGATCGGCTCGGAAAAAGGAACCATGTCCTTTCCAGGAGAGAAAGATCCGTTCGTGGCCAGCAGCGAAGTCATTGGCGTCGCCCGCGATGTGCGGAGCATGGACCTGCGCAAAATCGATGAATCCTACGTATACCTGCCGCTCTCGCAGACCCATCAGTGGACCCGCACTCTGCTCGCGCGTACCGATGGCGATCCCACACCGTTGCTCCCGGCAATCGGCCGCGAGGTTCGCCGCGTCGACGCCAATCTCCCCGTTATCGGCGCCCCGTTATCCATGAATCCTTTCTTTGTGGCCTCGCGCATCGGCGGATTGCTCGCAAGCATCGTCGGCATACTCGGGCTGCTCCTGGCGTGCATGGGTGTGTATGGCATGGTCAGCTACAGCGTCGCTCAGCGCACCCGGGAAATCGGCATCCGCATGGCGCTTGGCGCGGAGGGTATCCAGATACTGCGGCTCGTAGTGCGCGAGGGTTTCCAGCCCATTCTCGCGGGCATGTTAATTGGCGTCGCTACCTCCGCTGGCGTCTCACGACTGATGGTCGCGACGCTCTTCGGCCTCAACCCCATGGATGCGGTTTCATTTTCCGGCGTCTCGCTTTTGCTGGGAGCCATCGCGCTGCTTGCTACCTGGCTTCCCGCGCGCCGAGCGACAGAGGTGGATCCGATGGTGGCGCTGCGCTACGAATGATTTTTCGAGCTCTGAAGTAAGAAGGTAGAGATTCGAGTCGGGAGTGGCAGGGGGCTTTATGAAATGGCTGCGTGGATGGCTGTTGCGGCTGGGCGGAATCTTTGGCAGGCAAAGGCAAGAGCGGGACCTCGCCACAGAGCTTGAAAGCCATCTCCAAATGCACATCGAAGACAATCTGCGCGCGGGCATGAACGCCCGAGAAGCGCGTCGGGAGGCACTCATGAGACTTGGCGGCGTCGAGCAAACCAAGGAAATCTATCGCGACCGGCGCGAGCTCCCGCGGCTTGAAACGCTGTTCCAGGACCTGAGATTCGCCTTTCGCATGCTGCGAAAAACTCCCGGGTTCACAGCCGTCGCTTCGCTCACGCTGGCGCTGGGGATCGGGGCGAACACAGCAATTTTCAGCATTGTGAATGCCGTTGTGCTGCGGCCGCTACCGTACAAAGATTCGCCGCGCATCGTCACGTTCCATACCAAGACGGCGATGTTTCCCAATTTTACGCTTCCCCTGACGTGGCCGGCTTTCTATGAAGTTCGCAGCCAAGCCACCCTTTTGGAGGAGATGGCGGCGTACTGGGCAACGGACAGGACGTTGACCGGAGTCGAGCAACCGGAGGTGCTGCGCGTAACCGGCGTCACCAGCGGATTCTTCGAAGAGCTTGGTGAGCGCGTGCAGCAAGGCCGCCTGCTGGCCGAACGAGATCATCAGGCTGGGCAGGATCGCGTGGCGGTCATCAGCGATGCGCTCTGGCGCACCCGCTTTAGAAGAGATCCGGCAGTGATCGGACGACAGCTGATCCTGGACAAGGAGATCTACACCATAATCGGAGTGGCCGCAAACGGATTTGCGTTTCCGGAAAAGTCCGAAGTCTGGTTGCCGCTCTCCCTGACGCCTGAAATCGAACGGAATCAGAAGTTCTTCAGGTTCCAGGCCTTTGGCAAATTGCGAAAAGGAGAAAAGCTCGAAACGCTGCAAGCGGAACTTGGCACAATTGGGCAGCGTATCGTCAAGGAAGACCCAAGTCTAAGCGCAGGCTATAGACTCTCGGCGGAGCCGCTCCTGGAGAGCAGCGTGCAAGATGCGCGGCAAGGTTACCTGGTCTTATTGGCGGCAGCCACTTTCGTGCTGTTGATCGCTTGCGCAAACCTCACGAGTTTGCTGATGGCCCGTAGCTGGGGAAGACAGCGTGAGATGGCCGTGCGGGCTGCCCTGGGCGCCTCGCCGGGGAGATTGCAGCGGCAAGGCTTGGTGGAAAGCTGTTTGTTGGCGTTGCTCGGTGGCGCGGTGGGAATTGCCCTCGCTGCGGGCGTTGTGCAGGTTTTTCGCGCGATCGCACCGAGCGGCACGCCGCGGCTGGCGGAAATTTCCGCGGATTGGACTTTACTATGGTTCGCGCTGGGGAGTTCTCTAGTATCGGGTGTTGTTTTCGGCCTCGCTCCTGCGCGCCGCGCCGCTCGAATGGATCCAAACGATGCTCTGAAAGAAGGAACCGGCGGAAGCGTCAAAGGGACTTCGCGCTTCGGCAATGCGCTTGTCGTCGTGGAAGTGGCGCTGGCCTTCATCCTGCTGATTGGCTCGACGCTCATGATGCAGACGCTGGCCCATTTACTTCATCAGAATCCCGGCTTCCGCACGGACCATCTGCTGACGTTTGATTTGCCTCAGCCGTCGCAGCGAAGCCGGAAAGATTCCGAGGAACGCGCCGCCGGCCAGATCGCACGCTTGAAAGATATGCTGGCGCAGGTGCGCCGCCTGCCGGGAGTTGAGGAGGTGGTCGCGTCCGACCACGGCATGTTGGACGGGATGTATTTTGAGCATTCGGGCTTAAAACTGGAAGGCGCGCTACCGCAATACTCCGCACCAGCCGAGGGACTCATTGAGCGGTACATCTCGCCGGGCTATTTTCGAATGATGGGCATTTCTCTGGTGCGAGGGCGGGAATTCGAGGAGCAGGACCAACGCGGCACTCACAGAGTGGTCATGGTCAATGAAGCGATGGCCCGAAAATTTTGGGGCACGCTGGATGTAGTGGGCAAACGAATCGGCGTGTCCACTGACGGCAAGGGCACACTGGAATGGAACGAGGTTGTCGGGGTCGGGTCAAACGTGCGGGATGTGGGCATACAGGAGGAGGCCGGCCCGGAATACTTTCTTGCCTTGTTTCAATGGGGCGTTGGATCGCACCACTTGTTCGTACGTACTCAGGCAAATCCCGATGCGCTGGCTGGCACGATTTCACGGCAAATCTGGGCGAGTTATCCCGACCAGCCTTTGCGCCATGTGATGACCCTGACGAAGACGATTGCTGAATCCGTGGGCGACCAGCGCATGCACACGGTGCTGCTCGGAGTATTTGCGGGTGTCGGGCTGGCGCTCGCGCTTCTAGGAGTTTATGGCGTCGTGTCATATTCCGTGGCACGCCGCACGCAAGAAATCGGTGTACGCATGGCGCTGGGCGCCGGACGAGCAGACGTGTTGCGCATGGTCCTGCGGCAAGGATTGACTCTCGTGGCATGCGGTGCTGCCATTGGTGCCGCTGGAGCCCTTGGAGCAGTTCGCGTGATCGCCAGCGAATTGTACGGCGTGAAGTCCGGCGATCCTTGGACGTTCTCCGCAAGCGCCGCACTGATTCTGATCGTCGGTAGCCTGGCCTGTTGGATACCGGCGCGTCGCGCCATGCGCGTCGACCCCATGGTGGCGCTGCGTTACGAATAATAATTGTAGTGGCCGTTCTTCAGACCGGTGTGTGGCGCGAGGGATAATCATGAGGCAATTGCGTGCTTGGTTTGTGCGACTCGGGGGATTTTTCTGGAGGAAGCGCAGCGAGCGCGATCTCGCCGCGGAGATGGAAAGTCATCTCCAGATGCACGTCGAGGACAATCTGCGCGCCGGCATGTCAGCCGCAGAAGCAAGACGGGAGGCACTGATGAAACTCGGCGGCACCGAACAGACCAAGGAAATCTATCGCGACCGGCGCGGTCTCCCCATTCTCGAAACTCTCATCCAGGATCTCCGATTCGCCGCGCGCATGCTCCTGAAAAATCCAGGCTTCGCCATCGTGGTCCTCCTTACGCTCGCCCTTGGTATCGGCGCGACCACGGCAATTTTCAGCGTTGTATACGCGGTGTTGCTGCGCCCGCTGCCGTACACCGATTCGAGCCGGATCATGGCCGTCTTCGAGGTCAACTCGGAGGGTCGGTGGGCACATCTTGCGGACCCGAACTTCGACGACTTTCGCGATCAAAACCGCAGCTTCCGGTCGATTGCGAAGTACAACTACTACGTCGTGTCCGTTTCGGGGGCTTCGCAGCCGACGCGCACGACGGTCGCGAGCGTCTCCCCCGACTTTCTCAAGGTCCTCGGAGTTCAGCCGCTCCTGGGGCGGGATTTCAGCGCCAGCGACGCAAAAAAAGGGGCTGGCCCGACCGTTCTTGTCAGCTATGGATACTGGAGGCAGGATCTCGGATCGCCGCGGGACCTCTCGCAGTCGCACCTGAAGATTGATGACGTGGTCTATTCCGTTATCGGCGTGCTCCCGGCGGGATTTCGTTTCCCGCCTGACGTGGATCTGTGGGTGCCGGCCGATTTGAACGGCGAAAATCCAAGCAGGACGGCGCACAACTATTATGCCGTCGGGCGCCTCCGCGACGGTGTGACTGTCGAGCAAGCGAATCGAGACATTAGCGCGGTCGCGCGTCGCATTCACGATACATCGAGCGAGCAAGGCGATTATCTCCTCAAAGATGGAATTGTCGTCCGGCTACAGAACTCGATCACGGGCAAAGCTCGCTCGCCTCTGCTGGTCCTGCTCGGTGCGGTTGGATTTCTGCTGCTGGTGGCGTGCGCGAACGTAGTGAATTTGCTGCTGGCACAAGCGTCGGTGAGAGAGCGCGAGTTGGCCATTCGCACCGCACTCGGCGCCGCACGCGGACGGCTGGTCCGTCAATTTCTTACCGAAGCCTTTCTGCTTTCGCTCGTTGGCGGCGGTCTCGGAGTACTCGGAGCGTTCTGGGGTGTAGCGGGGTTAGTTGGGCTGGCGCCGCAAAATCTCCCGCGGCTGGACAGCGTCTCGATCAGTACTCCAGTACTTGTGTTCGCGTTCCTTCTTTCCATGTCGGTCGCCGCCGGCCTCGGAGCTTTCACCGCTGCGCGGACGACATCCGGAGACCCGCGCAAAGGCCTGGTGGAAGGCGGGCGGGGACAAGCGCGTTCGCAAGGCAGCCAGCGCGTTGGCAAAGCAATCGTAGCCGCGCAGATCGCGATCACCTTGGTTCTCGTGGTCGGAGCGGGATTGCTTGGGCGCAGCTTGATGAAAGTGCTCGAAGTGAATCCCGGATTCCACGTGGATAAAATCGTCACGATGGACGTCTCGCTTCCGTGGGTGAACGATCCGAAAGCAAAGGCGGGTCAGGCGATTTTCTTTTCAAACCTGATTGACCGGCTCAAACAAATCCCGGGGGTGCGCCAGGTTGGCGCGACGAGCGGCTTGCCGATGGTGGAAGGCGGCCTTCCCGACGGAATGTTTCTGCTGATGACGCAGAATGAGATCCCCAAGACCGTGGATGGCTTTGCTCTTCTGCTTCAGCAAAAAGAGCGCATTGGCATTGCTGATTTCTGCGTCGCCACGGACGGATACTTCCAGGTTCTTGGAATTCCGTTGATTCGAGGCCGAGTCTTTGACGGGCGCGACGGCGCGAATTCTCCGCACGTTGCCGTGATCAGCGAATCACTTGCACGCGACCGGTGGCCAAATCAGGACCCCATCGGCCACACCATTGAGTTTGGAAACATGGATGGCGACTTGCGCTTACTAACAATCGTCGGGATCGTGGGCGACATTCACGAATATGGCCTCGATGTGCCGCCGCGTCCAACCGTCTTTGTGAATTTGTTCCAGCGGCCACGTGCGGCGATCACCTTAACCATGCTGAGCGATGCCGACACGCGCTTGGTCACTTCGGCAGCGCGAGGAATCCTGCGGGACCTCAACCCGGAGGTTCCGGCGAAGTTCCGGACACTTTCGCAAGTCTATTCTGCTTCGTTGGGCTCGCGAAGATTTAACGTCATTCTCGTCGGATTCTTCGGAATCGTCGCGCTGCTGCTCGCTACCGCGGGCGTGTTTGGCGTGATGGCCTATTCGGTGAGCCGCCGTACGCGCGAGATTGGCGTGCGTGTCGCTCTCGGCGCACGTTCCGGCGACGTTCTGAGGATGATCCTGAGCCAGGGATTGCGCACGATATTCATCGGTGTCGCGATTGGGATTGTCGGTTCGCTGGCACTGACACGCACAATGGAGTCGCTGCTCTTTGGCGTCACTGCCACCGACCCGCTGATTTTCGGCGGGGTGACACTGCTCCTCGTCGGGGCAGCGCTGCTCGCTTGCTACATTCCGGCGCGACGGGCGGCGCGAGTCGATCCGATCGTTGCGTTGCGATATGAGTGAAGAAGCAGTTTTCAGTTTTCTGTTTTTGCTTTTTGGTTTTTAGTTCTCGCTTTCTTGTTGTTGATTGTTAATTTTTGCTTTTGGAAAAACCGCGAGTCCTTCAGTCAAAAAATAAAAATTAGACTGCCAACTTTTTATTCATGGCTTTTTCTTTTTGAAGAGGCCGCCGAGGCTGCTGAGGGCGTCGGCGGGATTTTGTCCCTGCGCCAGTGTCTTGGTGGTGCCGGCGGCAGAAGTGCCCGCGCATCCAAGCTGCGACTTCAGCATGCCCGCGGCAAGACCGCCAACATCGGGAATAAATTTTGGATCGGAAGCCGTGCCGTGAATCAGGAAAGGCACGGTTGTCGTACCACCTTTACATCCACCAGCGGCGCCCTTGACTTGAGTCAGGATGCCGCCAATACCGCCTGTGGCACCACTAGTTGCGCCACCTGCAGCGTCCGCAGGCGCAGCCGTTGCGTTGGCGAGGTTTGCCACCATTTTGAAATCGAGATTGTTCTTTGAGTCGATCGCGCCGAGACCGGTGAGATTGCCAAGCGGGGGAAGGACCGCCAAGAAATTGTCAGCCTTCAGACCATCCGGCGCCATGTGGAGATTGGTGGTGAGCTTTTCGATGTTCAGGTCGTTGCCGGTCTTGACGCCCGTGAGCGTGGAGATGGCGGACAGTTTCGAGCCGAGATCGAAGCCGACAAGCTTCGCGTTGTAAACGCCGACGGTGCCGTTGGTGACAAGTCTGTTTGTGGGACCAGTGATATTGAGATCGGTGTTGAGCGTGCCGCCCTGAAGCGAAGCGCCCCTGGGAAGATTGATGCCGAGGGCGGGAAGGAAGGCTTCGAGGTCTTTTGCGGGCATGTCCTTGCCTTCGAGCTTGATGTTGACCTTGGTGGCTTCGCCAGCGGATTCGTACGTGCCGCCGAGATGAGCAGCGGCGCTGCCGATTTTCAGAGTGGAAGGTTCGAGGACGCCCGCGTTTTTGGCGAGATTGTATTTGGTATTGAAATCCACGGTGAGGGGAACGCCCGCAGGCGAACCGCCAGCGATGAGCAGGGCTTTGGAAAGTTTGGCGGTGCCCTTCGTTTCGACCTCGCCGCCTTTCGATTCGAGCGTGCTATCGAGATCGAGAAGGCCCCCGAGCCCCAGGGAGGGATCGAGGAAACCCGTCGAGGCGAGATTCAAAGAGCTGATATTGAGCTTGGCGCTGAGCGCAGTCAGCGAAGTGTCGGCTTGATCGATAGGGCCGACGGCGCCATCGAGCTTGAACTTGCCCCCGGAAGGGAGATCGGCGGCGACGGTGACGGGAAACTGCGAGGTTATCGAAACGTCGGAGGCGGTTACGTCGACGTGGTCGTAGGTGTTGCGCTTCTGCGAATTGGTGGTGCCGACGATGATACTGCCGTTCTTGAGCTCAAATTTCTTGATGGAAAGGTCTGCGGCAGAGTTTGACGAACTCGAAGATTTCGCGGCCGAGCCACCGAGCGAAGAATAGTTCCACCGGCCGGCTCCATTATGAAGGAGTGTCACTTGCGGGGTTTCAATCGTGACGCCAGTAACATTCAGAGTTTTCGAGAAAATCAGCGGCATCATTTCAACACCGACCTTGACAGATTTGGCGGTGAGGAAAGGCGAGGAGCTGAATTTGGGGTCGTCGCCGATGGAGAGATTCTCGGCGGAGAGCGAGCCGCTGATCAGCGAGAGGCTGAGGTTGCCAACTTCCACTTTGCGGCCGAGCGCAGCGGAAGCTTTTTCTTCGATGGTGGGGCGGAACTGATTGACGGGAATCAAAAACGGCGCGACGAGAACAAGAACGATTAACACGCCGACGATGATAAGAACAATCTTCAATGTTTTGCTCATGACGACCTCCGGCACAGAAGGAATGGGCGATCCCCTGAATGAGGAGAAGGGAGGATGGCACGCGGACAATATACATGAGGGAGGGTGCAGTCGACTGTTCTGTTGTGTACAGGGGGATGGATGAAGACGTCGCAACGTGGCAACGTCCCGACCGGATCGGGATCTCCGTTCCACAGGTACGCTGGAGCTTCGATCGAAACGTTGCGGTCGAGAGAGAGCCGGAACAGAATTGGAGTCAGGGAACCGGCCGAATCAAGCTCAGGCGGCTGGCATTGGCTTAGTCGGGTTTCAATGAGGCTCGCTTGCGCAAGGGTAGTTCCCAACAGCGCTATTCAATAATCGATGAAAAATCAAAACCCCCAGGGTGCAAAAGCGGCACCCGGGGCACCCGCGCCGAAGCCGTTTCGGAGCACGGACCCCACGCGCAAGTGCGACGCGTGGGGCATCCGCACCAGCGCGCCCGGGTTGCAAGTTCAGTGAATTGGGCCGATCCGTGCGTGAAACGCAAATCGCTTGGTCGCAGGAATCAGCGGAAAAGCAGGTTGGCGAAGGGCTTTGCCAGACGAATCAAGGCAAGATAGTTCGCCTCCGTACGATCTGTCAGCCGTTCCTCCGCGATATCTGGTTCTTCCAGCGCCCGTCTCGCGTGTTCTTCCTATCGCGTGCCACGGGTCATTTCACCTCGACTTTCACGCGCATCCATGGATGGATGCAGCACTCAAAAAGATGTTCACCTCTCGATAGACCCGTGATCTGGCGTTGGCTGCCTTGAAGGATTCGGGTCTTGGCCACCGCGACGTTCGAGAAGCCGCCAGCACATTCGGGAACCGTCTCCTCTCCTGGCGCATTAAGCACCGGTAGAAAACCGCCACCAAACTGCGCCACCTCGGTGAAGGTGTGAGGCTCGCCACCCTGGTCGAATACGTTAAGAATGGTTCCTTGCTTGATGTTGAGTGTGTCAGGTTCGAAGTCCCAGCCCGGGTCCGGAGTTCCAGCGGCTGCCTTTGCAAATAAGTCGGACAATTTTGTGTCTGCTCCAAGCGCGACGTTCCGGCAGAAATCAGGCCCAAGCGCGGCATTGAAGGTGACCGGATCGCATTCGTCCAAGGCCACCACTTGTGCGAGACTTGGTGGATCTTCTTCCTGCGTCCCTCCAGCAAACATCAAACCGCCTGCGAACATCAAACCGCCTGCGAGTAAACCGAACTTCGTTACGGTAATTTTCATCGTGGTTCTCCTTCCTTCTTGTTCAGGAATTCGCTCGGGAAAGCGCCGGCGGCTGGTGATGTGCATGGCCGTCGATTACTCGGTCTCAAGCGCAAAAACAGCAGCAACTTTCGCCGGGAAGAGTGAAGGTGTCAATTCTTACGGCCCCCATTTGTTCCCAAAGTTTTCTCCATTCCTAACCTAATGAAAAGCATGGACTTCGCAGACCGCGCAGAGAAGACTCCGCAGAGCAAGAATTGTGATAGGCTTTAGCGAACTTCCGGAAGTTGGTATGCCCACACTGGCCCCAGCGACGCGCGTGCTACGATTCGACACTTTTGAACTGGATCTGCGTGCGGGCGAATTGCGCAAACGCGGCGTCAAGCTGCGTCTGCAAGGCCAACCCTTACAGCTGCTTGCGATATTGCTGCAGGGTGCCGGTAACCTTGTGACTCGCGAGGAACTAAGGAGCCAGCTCTGGCCGGCCGATACCTTTGTGGACTTCGATCACAGCCTCCATAACGCCATCGGGCGCATTCGCGAAACGCTGGGCGATTCGGCGGAGACGCCCCGATATATCGAAACGCTGCCGCGCCGCGGATACAGATTCATTGCGCCTGTAGAGCAAGTCCAGGCGCCCCGGATTTCGGAAGCAAATGACAACAAAACACGTGAAGCGCTGGCAGTAGCGCCGCAAAGCAAGACGCGTGCAGCCACCCTGGCCCTCACGCTGTTGGTTCTTGCTGCTAGTGGGTCAGCTTTCTGGCTGGTGCGGGCGGTCTCGCGTCCGACAGGTGCAGCTCCCCGCTTGCGTTCCATCGCGGTACTACCACTCGAGAACCTATCTGGCGATCCCTCACAGGAATATTTCGCGGATGGCATGACGGAGCAGTTGATCACGGACCTTGCCAAAGTAGGCTTCCTGCGCGTGATCTCCCGAACTTCCGTGATGCGTTACAAAGGCACAAAGAAGGGCCTGCCGGAGATTGCAAAGGAATTGAACGTGGACGGCATAGTCGAAGGATCGGTCATGCGGTCGGGGAACCGCGTGCGAATCACGGCCCAACTGCTCCATGCACCTACAGATAAGCACCTCTGGGCAGAGGCGTATGAGCGTGATCTTGGCGATGTCATCAGGTTACAGAATGAAGTGGCGCAGGCGATAGCGCAGCAAGTCCGCGCGCAGTTAACTCCGCAGCAGCAGGCGCGGCTCCGCTCGGCTCGCTTAGTGAACCCGGAGGCTTACGAAGCTTATCTCAGGGGCCGTTATTACCTGTCAAACCAGTTCACGATGGCGGAACCACTGAATATGGCGAAGAGCTACTTCGAAGAATCCATCCGAAAGGATCCTGGCTTTGCGCTGGCGTATTCGGGGCTGGCGGATTCTTATGTCTATTTGGCGTTCATCCGTCAGTTATCGCCAGAGGATGCCTATGGACCTGCGAAGGAAGCTTTGCGCAAAGCCCTGGAACTAGACGACAGCATTGGCCAAACCCACGACACTCTTGGTTTACTGAGTTGGCGGTTTGAGTGGAACTGGGACGCTGCCGAACGGGAGTTCAATCACGCGATAGCATTGGCCCCGAGTTACAGTTGCGCTCATGAGGATCGCGCAGTCTATCTCAGTTTTATTGGCCGGCGGGCCGATGCTCTAGCTGAAATCGCTAAGAGCAACGAGCTGGATCCCGGTCCCAGCTCGGCTATGACCGAATCAGCGGCCTACTATCAGCTGCGGGATTACCAGAGTTTGGTTGAAGCAAGCCGAAGGGGAATGGTTTCTTCTCCGAATGAATGGACTGAACACTATAATCTCGGCGTCGGCTATGAAGGTACAGGAAAACTACTGGAAGCGATTTCTGAGTATCAGAAGGCAATTGAGATATCGAATGGCGATCACGATGCCACCGCTTCGCTCGCGCACGCGTTTGCAGCGATTGGCAGAAGAGCCGAAGCGCAGAAGATCCTTCATGACTTCGAGCGAAAATCGAAAAGTGGCTATGTTTCGCCGTATATGATCGCAACAATATACGCTGGACTTGGCGAGAGAGACAAAGCGTTTGAGTTCTTAGAAAGGGCTTACCAGGAGAGATCCTTGGATCTCTCCTGGCACCTCAAAGCTGACTTGCGGATCGACAATCTCCGCTCTGACCCACGCTTTCAAGACCTGGTGCGCCGCGTCGGCTACCCTCAATGATTGCATTCGCAAGAGTAAATCCTCCCGTTAATTGTGTTTACGAAAGTCGAATTGAGTTGCGCCAGCTCTTCGCTTAAGTTGTCATCGCAGAGCTACTTATAATCTATCAGGCATCTAACAAGCGGGCTCCTGCAACCAACAGATTTTCAAATGGTTTTGAATGCCAACTCTAGAATTTTCTTGCCGATGGAGGAGAAAAAACCATAACCTCATGGGACCATGGGAGCAACGGCTATGAAAAGTGCGCAAGCGGCGAAGAAGCCCAAAATTCTCGTCATCGACGCCGGCGGCACGAACATCAAGCTGCTGGCTACCGGGCAAAAAGAGCCGCGCAAAATTCCCTCCGGTCCCGCCATGACGGCGGGCAAAATGGTCCGCGAAGTGAAAGCGTGTGTCAGGGATTGGAAGTTCGACCGGGTATCATTGGGATATCCCGGTCCGATCATTAACGGACACCCTCTTCGAGAGCCCCATAACCTGGGGGGCGACTGGATGAGATTCAACTTCAGCAAGGCTTTTGGCTGTCCCGTGAAGATACTCAATGACGCCGCCATGCAGGCGCTCGGCAGCTATAAAGGCGGCCGCATGCTGTTTCTGGGACTTGGCACGGGTCTGGGTTCGGCGATGATTGTGGATGGAATGCTGCAGCCGATGGAGCTGGCACACCTCAGCTACAAAAACGGGAAAACCTATGAAGACTATCTCGGCGAGCGCGGCCTCGAACGACTGGGGAAAAGAAAATGGCGTACGCACGTTGCGACAATTGCGAAGAAACTAAAAGATGCTCTGGAAGCCGATTACGTCGTCCTGGGCGGGGGAAACAGCAAGAAATTGAAGGAGCTGCCTGACGGCACCCGGCTTGGAAGCAATGAAAATGCCTTCCTCGGCGGCTTCCGCATGTGGGAGAAATAGGGAAGAAAGTATGGCAGCGCCGTCGAGGATGAGTGGGGCAAAGTTGGGCGGGGCGCAGAGTGCGGTCATCGAGCCGGAGATGGTGCGCATCCCGGAGGGATGGTTTGGGATGGGTTGCGAGAGCGGGCGCGATGATGAGAAGCCGGTGCATCGTGTGTGGGTGGATGGTTTTGAGCTTGCGGCTTACCAAGTGACGAACGCGGAGTACGGGTGTTTTCTTGCGGCGACGAGTTGTGCTTCGCCGCCGTGCTGGAGTGATCGAAACTTCCATCATCCGAAGATGCCTGTGGTGGCGGTGTCGTGGCACGAGGCTGCGAGTTACTGCGAGTGGCTGAGCGTGGTGACTGGCAAACGCTATCGTTTGCCCAGCGAAGCCGAATGGGAGCGTGCGGCTCGCGGCGGCGCGGAAGGCTCTTTATACCCATGGGGAGATGCGCCTCCTGCGCTGGTTCCCGATTACGACAAGCGGTGGAAGCGGGGACCGGAGCCGGTGGGCTTGTATCCGCCGAATGCTTACGGGCTCTACAACCTCGGCGAAAACGTCCATGAATGGTGCGCCGACTGGTACGACGACGGTTACTACCCGCACTCACCGGAACGAAATCCGCTGGGACCGAAGAGCGGCAGCCGGCGTGCCTCGCGCGGAGGCTCGTGGCGGCATCATATTAAGGTCACACGCACGGCGGCGCGTTCCAGCATTCCGCCAGAGTTCCAATACGCAGACTATGGTTTCCGGATCGCGCGGTCCTCGACTGCCTGAAAGTGCAACCGCGGCCGGCCTGCGCAAGACCAAGAACCTCGGGTGCAAATTCTGCGCGTGCGACTCGAGGCTGCAAGAACGAGATTTGGGTTCATGTTAGGATGAGTGAATGCGGCACGGTCCATCGGCTCTGCGCCTGATTGCACTGTTGCTGGCCGTTGCTGCAACAGCTGCGGCGCAAGAGGAGCCGAAGCCGCGAGACCTTCCCGATGCGCCGGCGGCAAAACAGGACAGCGTACCGCAGAAGCACCAGAACCCCTACAATACAACCATCGAAGTTCTGGGCCGGCGGTCTATTTTCTTTCCCAATATAGCCACCAGCGTGGGCCCATTGAGCAGCAAACAGAAGTTCGAACTTTTTGCGGATGAGAGCGTCGCTCCTTCCCGCTTCCTCAGTTCCGCTGCCGGGGCCGGGATCAGTCAGGCGCAGAATTCGCTCGAGGGGTATGGCCAGGAACTAGGAGGGTACGGAAAGCGTTTTGGTTCCTCGATGGCAACGGCCGCATCAAATAATTTTTTCGAAACATTTCTCATTGCGTCCCTGTTGCACCGTGATCCGCGGTACTTTGTAACGCTGCACGGAGGCGCAGGACACCGCATCGGCTACGCGCTTAGCCGCATCGTGGTTTCGCGCAAGGATGATGGGAGAGATGCGGCCAATTGGCCGGGAATCCTGGGACCGCTGCTGGCCGAGAGCCTGGCGAGCAGCTATCTGCCGGTGAAAGAACAAACGGCGGGCCGGACCTTTCAGCGCTACGGAATACGGATCGGCTTAAACACCGCCAGCAACGCGCTGCGGGAATACTGGCCGACGATCTTCCGCAGCCTGCGCATCACGAAGATCGCGCCGGGGTTGAAATCGGGCCCGGCGGCTACGGCACCAGGGGCGACACGGCCATCGCCCTGACAAACACGGGCGGAACTTAAAAGCGCGGGAAAACGTATTACAATGGAGAAGTGGGGCTGTAGCTCAGATGGATAGAGCAACGGTTTCCTAAACCTAGTCACTTTTCTGACCCGTTCTGAAAATTTCGGACTCTACTATATTCCTCAAGCAGTTACAACGCAGGGGATTTGAACCCTCTGTACCTGATTTGATTCGTTCTGAACCAAGAACTACTACAGATTTACTACATTCCCTCCGCGCGACGTTCAGCAGTCGATTGAGCGCAGCAGGAGTGCCAGATGTGTTCGTTTCGCAGATGATGGGCCATGCGGAGGCCTTCTGCAAACTTATTCAAAAGCCATAGTAGAGTACCGGCGCGATGCTATGGTAGAGCCGGGATTTGAAATTCTTTCCAAGCTTGGCGTCATCGCGGATAACAACGCGGGCGTTTTGACGAAGCCGGATTCAATGGCATCGTTGAGGCCAAAGTCGCTGACTATCTGACTATTCATCCGAAGAAAGTTTCTTCACCGCTGCGCTTGCCCGTGGGGGCGAAGGGAGTGGCAGTGAGATCGAAACAGGTTTGGATGCCGCGGGTTCGGTGGATACGATCGAGACCGCCACCCATTTGGTGGCCTCCTCGAGTTCTTCCTTGGCGACGCCTTTGATGGTGGATTTTGGGGGAACGCGCCAAGCATGACGGGCTTCGTCATTGATGACGCCCGTCATCGAGCCAGATTACGCCGCCGTGGACGACATTTAGGAGAAGTCAGGGTTCAGTCCATTTTTCATTTGATGTGGTACCGTAAGTTCAGACGGTTGGGGTATACCCGACATCAATCTTATGACGCCCGGCTACTACGGTAGCTTGAAGTGCTATTTCGGGAGTCTCAAAGACTCCGGGCACAAAGAACTGAATTACCGTCACGCCTTCGCCATCGTGCTTTTCGATAAAAAGCTCGGACACGAAGCCGGTGTTGTCCCTCAGCTCCAAAGACATTGCCTCTATCACGTGGCCCTTATAAGGTTCTCTGATTTTCACGGCTTCCTCACGGGAATCAGGTCAAGCAAGAATTGCCCTTCGACCTTAATGTTCTTTGGCTGATTCTTTTCTTTCTTCAACTCTCTCGCGATGCTTGGCTCAGTCCCGAGCTCAATGTGGTTTCCATGTGCGGGGTTCGCGTAATACTTTCCGTTGATGATTGGCATAAATTGCTCCCTCGATACCAGAACCTGACCACATTCGCACGAAACGTCTCTACATCCGCGTAATGGAAACTAAAATACATTCTTGGTGCCATAGTCCTTCACTTGATAAGAAACATCACTACAAGCATTATCCCGACCATCGAAAGATAGAATAGAAGTAAGGTGTGGAAAAAAAGGAATTTGCCCAACTGTTTTTGCCGCCGCGATACGGCTCTGTACTCATCGAAAAATCTATCTCATCCTCCTTCTTTATTCTGATCCCCTCGTAGAGGCTCCGAAACAGTCTTTCTTGTGATAGGAAATAGGCATCCATGAGCCAGAAAATCAGAACAGGAACGTATGCCACTATGACGTAGTTCTTGTTCGCATCTTTAGCAGCAAGAGCGAAGAGCGCGGCGACGAGCGTGACACTCCAACCTTTAAGCAAAAAAGAATTACCCGACATGCGGTTGACAACTGCCTAAATAAACTCAAGGTGTTTTAGCTTGTTTTCCGAAGCCATAATCTTGTTGGCTGACCGCCGCCCAGTTGTCAAATCATCCGGGCCTCTCTAAGGCTTGGCCTACTCCTGTTTTTCGAGCGTCGGGTCTACCGTTGTTGTCGCTCCCGCACCCACGGTCAGAGTTCTTTCCCAACTCCTGAAGCCTGATTTTTCCAGCCTAATTTTGTGGTCGCCTGCTGTCAGTCGCAGCGACGACGGTGTGCTTCCCATGAACTTCTCGTCTACGGTTATCTCTGCTCCAGCAGGCGTGGACTTTATCTCAACTGTGGAGAACGCTGCGACCAAGCCATTCCCATTTTGCGCCAGGGTTGCTTCAGTGGAGGACTGAACCGTTGTCGCGCCTGCTTCCGGATTGACAGCCGTCTGCGTCATAAACTTCTTCGGGTCCAGCGGAATATCTCCATTGATGTAAGCAGTGATCTCGGTGCCTTTCGGAATGGTGATGTCTTTCCCATGCACGAGCAGAAAAAGAGGAGCCGCCGGAAAAAATACAATGCTTGTCGCTACAATCGCTCCTGTTATTGCACCCTGATGGCCGCCGCCTTTCACATCTTTGACCGCCCGCAAAGCCACTTTCTCGCCAGAAGCAAGACGCACATTGTCAATGTTGATGTTGAGCTTGCCTGCTCGTCCCATTCTTCTCTTAGGTTGGGCCTCAGTTACCGTTGCCCACGCCATACCTCCACGGGGAATCACAACGACATCGTGGACCTTAACTTCCTCAAGAACTTCGAAATCAACAGTTTCATTGACCTGAGCATCAGCGGACGAAATGTTCCTATTTATGCGGAGCTTGACCGGAGTCGAATCCTCTAAACCAAATGCCAGAGGTTGCTTGACGACTGGAGCCACCGATTGAGGCTCTTGAGCGGCCTGCTTGGCATTCTTATCTTGCGTTGTCTGTGTCAAGGGTAGCGCCGCACTTGGGAAAAGAAGTGATGAGGAGAGAATCAATGAGCAAGCCACTCTCATGGAGTTGGACCTCCGTGGAATCATCTGTCGTGGGTATTTACTGTGCTAACAATCCACCTAAGGTGGAGCAGTGTCAAGGGGATATAGAAGAGGTCATGCCTTCGAAACAATCAAACCGCCGTCAATTCCCATAGATCGCTCTGAGACATCTAAGTTCCATGGCATGGCAACGGCTATGAGTACCGCCACAGCCACTATCACCCAGAACATGAACTTCCTCCCGTTGCGGTCAGTTTAACTGCTCGCCTCCATCTGCAAACGACTCCGATTCGTAGCAATATACTGAAGTTGACAACACGGCGGACAAGACAGCCCGGTATTGGATTCGAAGCGCATCAGATGTGGTGTGACTTTCCGCGTGATCTGAAACCGGACCCCGATGCCCGGAGCAAGTCCAGGCAACAGATTTTCATTCGAAGGGCGACGAGGTTCAAGGCGACGTGGTGATATCTCCGGCATTCTCAGGTGTATAATGGGGCAGGAGGTGCGCGATGGCCGCGTCACCAAAGTTGAAGTCAAAGAAGGAATACATGGTACTCGCGCTGGAAAGCGTAGACCAGTTAGAAGTACGCTTGAAGGACCAGCAAGATCACGGCTGGGAATTCGTTCAGGCGCTTTCCCACGGGTCAAGGTTGGTTGCCATATTCAGCAAGGAAACTCCTTCTGCGTAGCTGGCCGCCAGGAAGCCTATCCGACGGGTCAGGAATGGTTGTTGGCGGGCCTTCGTTCCATCTGCCGGGTATCCGGGGCTAGGATGGTGGGCCTGGCCAGGTTCGAACTGGCGACCTAGAGTTTAGGAAACTCTCGCTCTATCCATCTGAGCTACAGGCCCTCAACACCGAAAGATTCTAACATTGTACCCAGGTTGGTACCCAAATCTGTACCCAACCCAGGCTCTTTTGGGTACAAATACGCCGATTTAGGCCTACTGTCCGCCTGCTAAGTCTTTGATTCTACGTGAAGGCAGTCGATAGCGGCATTTTAGGAAACCGCTGCTCTATCCATCTGAGCTACAGCCCCTCGTCAACAGACTACTACAATTTTACTACCATGCGCGGTTAGCCTGGTCATCTAGTCGTTCAATAAAGCTCTGGAACTCCATGAATTCAAACGAGAAAGACAATCATCGCGAGAATGAACTGAGAACCGGGACTAAAGTTTCCTAAACTGTTTGTCGGGAGTTCGAATCTCCCCAGCCCCACCAGAAAAAGTTTTTAGTGATCTGTTTTCAGTGTGCCGTCCCAGGAAAAGATTTGCGAGGCGAGGTTGTGGATCCGCGCGCTCGTGAGTACTTGCAGCTGATGCGCGGCGTGCTGGCGCCTTTCGTTAGTAGGACTTCTGCATCGGCCTGATGCTGATGTCGGTGACTTCGGCGGTGCGCGGCAGGCGGAGCGAGTGGGTCACCATCTCCGCCACATCTTCCGGTTGCATCAGCAAGTCCGGCTGGTACGCGCGGCCTTCCTTTTCGAACAGTTTCGCGATGCGCGGCGTGGCGGTACGGCCCGGGTAAAGGCTCAGGACGCGGATGCCGAGGGCGTTCACTTCATCGCGCAAGCTGTCTGCGATCGATCGAAAGGCATGCTGCGTGGCGGAAAACTGTCCAGTGGTGGCGGGGGAACGGAGTCCCGCGGAGGAATTAATGAACACGATTTGGCCAGCGTTTTTGCGCAGCAGGGGCAGCATGGTCTGGATCAAAGCGTAGTGCCCGCGGACGTTTGAACGATACATCAAGTCGAACTCGGCGAGCGAAGCCTTCTCGAGTGTGCCGTGGAAGATGGCGCCACCGCAGAGCACCAAAATATTCACATGGCCAAATTCTTTCTGAAACCGCTCGCCTAGGCCGCGGACGTCGTCATCGTTGGTGAGGTCCGCCGGACAAGCGTGGGCCCGCGAACCGAGCGCGTGCACTTGCTTCGCAGCATCATCCAGGAGTTCCCGGCGCCGCGCTACCAGGCAGACCTCGGCGCCTTGCCCGGCCAGCGAGAGGGCAATGGCTTTGCCGATGCCGCTGCTGGCCCCGGTTACCACAGCAATTTGATCCTTGAGACTGTCCATGACTTGTGTTGTGGCCCCCGCCCGCTTGCCACGCAAACTGTAGGTTGCAGAATACCATTGATGCAACTTAGCGTCGTTCAGCGGAGCGACCTTCTTCAACCGGCAGGTTTGACGTCCTCCATGAGAGCGAAAAAACCTTCGGCGAGTGTGGGGTGGATATAGACGGCGCCTTTCAAGAGTGTGTACGGCTGATTCGCAAGCATGAGGGTGCCGAGGATTTGCACGAGTTCGCCACCTTCGGAGGCGAGGATGGAGGCCCCCAGGATGCGGTCGTTCGATGCATCAACGACGAGCTTCATAAGCCCCGCCGTTTCGCCGCGCTCGATGGCGCGCGCCACACGCGTCATCAGGCATTTTCCGATTTTGAGCTTATAACTTTTGGCGCGAGCTTCTTTCTCGGTCATGCCGACGCCGCCAAGTTGCGGGTCGGTGAAGACGCAGTATGGCACGGGCCGATTTTCGGTCGTGAGATTCTTCCCTTCCACCAAATTGCCGTAAACGATCTGGAAATCGTTGTAGGAGATGTGCGTGAAAGCCGGACCGCCCTTGCAATCGCCGAGGGCCCAAACACCGGGAACGTTCGTCTCGAGGCGGCCGTTCACTTTGATAAAGCCACTCTTGCCGGTTTCGATGCCGGCTCTATCGAGGCCGAGATCGTCCGTATTAGGAGCGCGTCCCGTGGCGACCAAGAGATGCGAGCCGGTAACGCTGGATGAGCCTGCCGTTCCTTCGAAAGACAAAGTGACAACGCCGTTCTTGTTTTCGACGCGCGTGGTGCGGGCGTTGAGCAGGAGTTGTATCCCTTCGGCTTCGAGCGCTTTCTGCAGCTCGGCGGCAATTTCGGGATCTTCGCGGGGAACAATTTGCTTGCCGGTGTGCAGAACGGTGACGCGGCTGCCGTAGCGGCGAAACATTTGCCCAAATTCCAAGCCGATGTAGCCGGCTCCGAGAATCAGGAGGTGTTCGGGGACATTTGTGAGCTGCATGATGGATTCGTTGGTGAGATACGAGACGGTATTCAGGCCGGGGATCGCAGGAATGTTCGGGTGCCCGCCGGTATCGATGAAAATCTTTTCGCTTTCGAGCAGATTATCGCCAACCTTGAGTTGGTGCGGGCCAACAAAACGGGCGTGGCCGCGATGGAGACGAAGGTTGGCGCGCTTGTCGACTTGTTTCTGCTGGCCGCCGCGAAAACTGAGAACGACTTCGTCCTTTTGAGCAACAACCTTGGCGAGATCGACGCTGACGTTCGATGCGTTGACACCCCAGCGCGCGGCGTTTCGAGCGTAGTGGGCAACCTGCGCGCGATGAACCATCGTCTTGGTAGGCGTGCAACCAACGTTGATGCACGTGCCGCCCAGATCTTTTTTCTCGATGAGCGCTACAGACCATCCCAAATCGGCGAGCCGATAAGCGAGCGGGTTGCCGGCCTGGCCGGAACCAACGATGATCGCATCGTACTTCATGGAAATCCTCCGGTGAGAAAGCGCGCCAAAACGATACATCGGATGCCGCAGGAATGTATGAAAACTGAAAAAATTTCCCAAGATGAGAAGCTTCGCGGCGCGAAATTCAGATGTCCGCCTAACGTGGGTGAATCCGCTGGAATGGCGTTAGCATGCTCAAGAAAATTGTTGTAGAGCGCTCCAGAAGTGCGAGAATGCGGCTGGACCATCCGCGTTACTCGCATGCTGCGGGGAAACGGCGGCCGCAAAGACTGAACATCGCTAAGAATCTCGACGAGGTGACGCGATGGGACAAGCAGTGGACGTACACCGGCTGCACTTCGCGTTCACGATTACGTTTCATTATATCTTTCCGCAGTTGACGATGGGACTTGCCTTGCTGCTGGTCTACCTGAAGACCAAAGCGCTGCGAACCGGCGATGAACATTACAACCGCGCGGCACGATTCTGGGCGCGGATCTTCGGGATCAATTTTGCGCTGGGCGTTGTCACCGGCATCCCGATGGAATTTCAGTTCGGGACGAACTGGGCTGCGTTTTCAAAAACGGCGGGCGGCGTCATCGGCCAAACACTTGCGATGGAAGGCGTGTTTTCGTTTTTTCTCGAATCGAGCTTCCTGGGGCTGTTTTTGTTCGGCGAGAAAAAACTCGGACGCATGGGACACTGGGGGTCGGCGTTTCTCGTATTTCTCGGCTCGTGGCTCTCCGGCTATTTCATCGTTGCGACAGATGCGTGGATGCAACATCCGACCGGTTACCGATTTGGCGCCAACGGGGCCATCGAACTCTCCAGCTTCTGGGATCTCCTGCTGAACAAGTGGGCGTTGTGGCAGTACGCACACACGATGCTGGGCGCGGTGCAAACCGGCTGCTTCGTCATGACAGGGGTCGGCGCTTTTTATTTACTGACGAAGCGCGATGAAATCTACGGCCGCACTTTTTTGCGAGCTGGCGTATTGGTAGGAACGGTTGCAGCGATCTTGCAACTCTTTCCCACCGGCGACATGCAAGGAAAGTTGGTTGCGTACAATCAGCAGCCGACGCTGGCGGCGATGGAAGGACTTTTTGAATCGCAAGAAGGAGCGCCGCTGGCGATCCTCGGACAGCCGGATGTGGAAAAAAGAAAACTCGACAACCCACTGGAAGTTCCCATGATGCTGAGCTTTCTGACTTACAGGCAATGGCGCGCGAACGTCAAAGGCTTGTCCGACTTTCCTCAGACAGAATGGCCGGACCAGATTCCTCTGCTTTACTACAGCTATCACGTGATGGTGGGGCTCGGGACCATTTTCATCTCCGTGATGGTTCTGGCTTCGCTGCTGCTGTGGCGCGGAAAACTGTATGACTCCCGTTGGATGCTGTGGTTGTTGATGGTGTGTGTGCCGCTGCCGTACATCGCCAACACCGCCGGATGGATGACGGCCGAACTCGGGCGGCAGCCCTGGCTGATCTACGGATTGATGCGCACCGCCAGCGGTATCTCTCCGCGTGTGGCCGCAGGCAACGCCTGGTTCACGCTGATTGGCTTTATGGGAATGTACACGGTGCTGGCGATCCTGTGGCTGTTCCTGATTTATCGCGAGATCGAACTCGGACCGCACCCGGGCCATCGCCCGACCAGCGAAGATGCCATCGTACTGGCGGCGGAGTGAGGAGAGCAGGATGGGAACGATCTGGTTTTGGCTGGTAGCAATCATGATCGCAATGTACGTGCTGCTGGATGGCTTTGATCTGGGCGCAGGAGCGATTCACCTCCTTGTGGCAAAAACAGATGAAGAACGGCGGCAAGTACTGGCGAGCATTGGCCCGGTCTGGGACGGAAATGAAGTGTGGTTGATTGCGGCAGGCGGAACTTTGTACTTCGCCTTCCCCACTCTTTACGCCAGCGCATTCAGCGGGTTTTATCTGCCGCTGATGATCGTTTTGTGGCTTCTGATCCTGCGTGGGGCGTCCATCGAATTCCGGAATCACATCAAGAGCGCCGTTTGGGATCCGCTGTGGGATTTTCTGTTCTGTGCATCCAGTCTGCTGCTCGCGTTTTTTTTCGGAGCGGCTCTCGGCAACGTGGTGCGCGGCGTGCCGCTGGATTCGAGCGGTTATTTCTTCGAGCCGCTGTGGACCGATTTCCGCCTCGGAGACAAAACCGGCATTCTCGACTGGTACACCATTCTTGTCGGAGTATTGGCCCTGCTCGCGCTCATGATGCACGGTGGACTGTGGGTACAGATGAAGACCAGCGGCGAAGTCAATGCGCGCGCGGGAAAACTGGCCCACCGCGCGTGGTGGGGCGTCGCGGCGCTTACGGCACTGGTGACTGCCGTCACGTTCCGCATCCAGCCGGAAGTAAAAGAAAATTTCACGACCTGGCCGTGGGGATTCCTTTTCCCTCTGCTTGCGGTGGCGGGGATAGCAGGCGTCCTCTTTGAATTGCGAAAACGCGATGAGCGCAAAGCGTTCTTCGCGTCCTGCGCATACCTGGCGGGCTTGCTCACCAGCGTTGTCTTTGGCTTGTATCCGTTGGTCTTGCCGGCGCGGAATCCGGTTTATTCCTTGACGGTGACGACTGCTAAAGCGGGCGTTTATGGACTGAAGGTTGGGCTGGTCTGGTGGGTCCTTGGAATGATCCTGGCCGCAGGCTACTTTACGTTTGTCTACCGCTCTTTTGCGGGAAAGGTTGTCGTAGGCAAAGACTCGCACGGCTACGGTGACTGAAGCATTGGCTCTTCTGGACGCCGGGCGACGGTCAAGTTGACGCGAGCGGGTTGCCGGCGTAGCGTAATAATGGGATGCCAAGAGCGATGCGAATTCGATCCGCAAGCTGGCCGCTACGAGCTCTGAGTCTAGCGACGCTCGTGGCTCTCGTCGTGACGCCGGCCTGTGCGCCTCTTTGCGCCGGTCAGAATTGTCGGCCAGCGCACGCATCGGCCACAGCAGATGGGAGTTGCCACGGAGCCGGTGCAATGCACCACGAAGCCCCGCAGGCGCACGCTTTTCTGACTTGCAATTCACCGGAATTGCCCGCGATCACTTTGACTCGCACTCCTCTTGGAGATGCTTCCGGCGTATCCCGCTTGAGTACGCCCGATAGAATATTCCTCGCAGTTGAGCAGGGGAATTCTGCACCGCCAGCGCAGTTTCCCGATTTTTATTTTGGCCGACCGCATGACTTCTCTAGTAGATTTGCGCCCGCACCCCCGAGTGTCCTTCGAATCTGAGTTGCTCCTCCGGAAACACTAAGAGCAGGCCGGCCCCGCGACGGGCGAGAGTTCTGCCCTCCCAACCAGACGAATTTCAAAGCGATGGAATGCTGAGATAATTTCCATTTCTCTTCAGCGAAGCATGCGACTTGCAGCACCAGAAAATTCAGGAGGTCAAGATGAGCGGCACACGAAGAAGATTTTTTCAGGACGCAGCAGTGTTTGGAGCGGGATTATTCGGGCTGCGCGAAACGCTGCATGCTGGCACGCCGGAGAGTACACTTCAATCCCCGCGCGAAAATGAGAATGGCAGGCACCACTCTCCGTACGGGAGCCACGGGCCGCATCCGGCGCGGGCACGCGCCGTCGTGCGCGATCATGCGCTGCCAATGGTGACGCCGGACGTGGCGGCCTTGGCACATGAAATGGACGGAGGCATTAAGATCTTCCAGGTCGTCGCCGAGCCGGTGAAGAGAAAAATTGCGCCTTTCAAGACGATTGATGCGTGGGGGTACAACGGAAGCTGCCCTGGGCCAACGATTCAGGTACAGCAGGGCGACCGCGTGCGCGTGGTGTTCGAGAACCGGCTGCCGGAATCGACTTCCCTGCACTGGCATGGTCTGGAACTACCCATTGAACAGGACGGCGTGCCGTACATCAGCCAGAAGCCCGTCGCGCCAGGCGAGAAATATGTCTACGAATTCACCGTGCACCAGGAAGGCACGTTCTTCTACCACGCGCACAGCGCCATGCAGGAGATGATGGGCCAGATCGGATTTTTCGTGGCGCATCCGGAAAGAGATTACAATCCGCACGTCGATCACGACTATGGCTTGATCCTCCAGGAATGGGCAGTCTTGCCCAGCAACACCGTCCCAAACACGGCAGCGATGGAATTCAACTGGCTGACATTTAACGGCGTGTCCGCGCCGATGACGACGCCGTTGCTGGCGCGGCTGGGAAGCCGGGTGCGGCTGCGCATCCTGAATCTCGGAATGGATCATCATCCGGTGCACCTGCACGGGCATCAGTTCGTCGTCACCGGCACGGAAGGCGGACGCGCGCCGGAGTCGACGTGGTGTCCCATGAATACTGTGCTGGTGGGTGTGGCGCAGGCCCGAGTCGTGGAGTTCGAAGCGAAATACCCAGGCGCCTGGATGATCCACTGCCACCTGCCACACCACATGATGAACAGCATGATGGACTTGATGCGCGACCGGCAGATCGAGACCGCCGACCAGACCGAGGCCAAGGCCATGAGCCAGATGGAGTCACTCGCGAGAAGCGTGCCGTTCCAACACGTACATCCCTCCCCGATCTCCGCAAACGCTGAGAGCGTTCCGGGTTTTCCGCAGGATGCCTTCATGGAAATGGGCATGGACGAAGTGGTGGAAAAGCCGGAAACCTATGGCCTGCCGAAAAATTGGAGCGCGGGAATGATGGGAATGATGACTATGATCCGCGTTCTGCCGGACAAAGAATATAACGCCATTCTGTCGAAGAAAAAGACGGCAAGCCCTTCGGCGCAGGAAGAGCATCATCATGAATCGTAGAAAGATAACGCTGAGTTCACAGAGGGCGCAGAGAAGAGGAGACGCTATGCGAACGTCGGTGAGGCGCGGGACGATGATGATTGCGAGTGTGCTAGCAGCGGCTGGCGGCGCGCGAGCCCAGGAAATGCAGATGCCCAAGCAGGAACAGCACCATCAGATGGAGATGCCACCGGTGAAACCGGAATATCCGCGGATGGGAAGAGCGCAGGAAAATGCGAAGGGCGCGCTGGTCAGGCTCGAACAGGCGCAGCAGATCGCCAGCGAATCGAATCCCACCTTGCGGCAAGCGGAGGCGGAGATTCGCGCCGCTAAGGCACGACAGCAACAGGCGGGCCTTTATCCGAATCCAACGGTGGCTTACACGGGCGATGAAATCCGCGGGGGATCGGTAGGCGGCGGGAAGCAGGGCTTTTTTGTGCAGCAGACGGTAGTCACGGGCGGAAAACTTGGCCTGAGCCGCGGAGTATTCGGAAAAGACGTGAAGCTCGCGGAGCTCGAAGCGGGAGAGCAGAAGATGCGCGTGCAAAGCGCCGTGAAGATGGCCTTCCTGCGCGTACTGGCCGCCCAGGAATTGCTCTATGTACGGCGCGACATGGCCACGATCGCGCAAGATGCCACAGAGACTCAGCGGCGCCTGATGAATACCGGCCAGGCTGACGAAACCGAACTGCTCGAAGCGGAAGTGGAATCGCAAAGGATGCGGATGAGCGCGCGGATGCAGGAAAACACGCTGCGCGAAGAATGGCACTCTCTCACGGCGGTGATCGGGCAGCCGGATCTGCCATTGACGACGGTGGGTGGCGATCTGGAAAAAGGGTGGCCGGAGGTGAACGAAGAGGAAGCCGTGGAGGCGATCGCCAAAGAGAGTCCCGCCGTTCGAATTGCCGATGCGGCGGAAGCACGGGCCCAAACCGTTCTGGCTCGGGCCAAGCGTGAATCGATTCCCGATATCCAAGTCCGCGGCGGAATTGAATTCAACAACGAACTGCTTGGCAGCGCTCCCATTGCGAAAGGCTGGGAAGGAATCGCGGAAGTGGCCGTACAAATTCCGCTCTTTAATCGAAACCAGGGAAATGTGTCGGCGGCCCGAGCTGACATCGATCGCGCCCTGCAGGAAAAGAAGCGTATAGCACTCACGTTGCGCGAGCGCGCGGCATCGGCGGTCGATCAATACGCGAACGCGCGCCTGATGGCCATGGAGTATCGCGACGAGATGCTTCCCCGTGCGAAGAAAGCTTACGGCCTGATGGTGGAGAGATATGGCCAGATGCTGGCGTCTTATCCCCGCGTCCTGGATGCGCAGCGAAAACTCTACGAATTACAGCTTGAGTACATCGCCGCGCTCGAGGGCGTGTGGACCAACGGCATCGCGCTGCAAGGATACCTGCTCACGGATGGGCTCGAAGCCCCTGCTCGCCCGGGCGAAGTTGACCGCCCTGTCCGGGAGACTAACGTGCCGATGCCGGAGCGGACGGTGTCTCCGCGGGAATCGACGCGAAATCCCTGACTTTCGCCAGGACCCCGCCAACTCAGCGACTGCGGCGAAGTGTCAAAGACGGGAGCTCCCAGAACACCACGCTCCGACCGTATCGAGTGCGAAACACTGGTACGGCGGTAGCGTTGACCAACCGAAAATTCAGTGCGTACTGTCAGCATAGGGGGCCCGGGTGTCGGCGGATGCATTTCCGCTGATGAAAACCAGGAAATTGACGATGGAAGGTCTGGGAGTGTTGTCAGGTTCCCCTCCCTCTAGAACTGAAACCCGATTCGCCCAAGTGCGGTTTGTATTGTGGGTGCCGCGTTCGGTGGGCGACAGATCGATAGAACGATGCCAACAGTAACAAAAGCCGGAAGATACGAAATCGTTGGTGAACTGGGCCGCGGCGCGATGGGTGTCGTTTACAAGGCAATGGACCCGGTGATCGGGCGCGCCGTGGCGGTCAAAACCATCCGGTTGAGCGAAGAAGGCACGGGACTTTCGCGCCCCGAACTCCTGACGCGGTTCCAAACCGAAGCGCGCGCCGCGGGTTTGCTGACGCATCCGAACATCGTGGTGGTTTTTGACGCCGGCGAAGAAGACGGCCTCTACTACATCACCATGGAGCTGGTGGAAGGAAAGAGCCTGCAGGCGCTGCTTGACAGCGGCCACGCGTTTCCCCTGCCGCGCACGCTGCGCATCATGGAGCAGACTTGCAGCGCGCTGCAATTCGCGCATGAACGCAACGTCGTCCACCGAGACATCAAGCCGGCAAACCTCATGCTTACCGCCGACGATACCGTCAAGGTCACGGACTTCGGCACGGCGAAGATTCTGCAGTTCGGCACCGTCCAACAAACCGCGCACGTCATGGGCACTCCTAGCTACATGTCGCCGGAACAAGTGAAGGGCCGCGCGGTCGATGGCCGGAGCGACATCTTTTCGCTGGGCGTTATGCTCTACGAAATGGTGACCGGCGAAAAGCCTTTCCCGGGCCAGAGCATCACCACGGTGATCTATAAGATCGTCAACGAAGAGCCCGTCCCGCCCCGGCAGATTGATCCCTCGATTCATCCCGGGATCAGCGCGATCGTCATGAAGGCGCTGGTGAAAGAGCCCGACCAGAGATACCAGAATTGCCGCGAGATGCTCGAGGATCTTCGGAATTACCGGTCACTCGCGCCAGGCAGGGGCAACTCGCAATCGACCATGGTCATGGGTGGAGGCTCGCCCGCGGCGACGTTGATATCCGGGAATACGGCGGGCCGTGGTTTCACCGGCGAAGATCAAACCGTCATCGCGACGGCACGCTCACTGAACGCGCGGGCATCGGCTCCCAGCCAAACTCCGCTCGTGCGGCGAACGGGAGCGATCGCGCGCGCCCCGGAACCGCCAAGAAAGAAAAATGTCCTCGGGACGTTTTTCGCAGCGTTGCTGCTTCTAGGCGTCATTGTTTACGGGGCCTACAGGATCAAACCGGTCTTCGAAGCCGCACGCGAACTTCATGACGAACAGAAGAAGGGCAGCAGCTTGCCCGCGGCGCCGCCGCCGGCGACATCAGGAACGACTTCCGACAACTCGACGGCAAGCGCCGCTGGGACCGCGGCTTCTCCGCAACCGACGGATCCTGCGGCAGGAGCTGGAGCGGCGACAAAACCAGCCGAGCCCAAGCCCGCGGAAATCGCCGTTGAAAAAGTGGCACCCAAGAAAGCGGAGAATTCACTTAGCCCCAAAGCGGCAGAATACAAAGGCCGGATCGATGCGGCCATTTCTGAAAGAAGATTGAGCGGTCACGTGAAAGTTCAAGCCGCCGGCAACACCCTCACGCTCGCGGGAAAGCTCCGGCCAGCGGAACACGGCGCACTCTTGAAATTATTGCGGAACGCCCCATCTGACGTACGCGTGATCGATCACCTCGAGTACGACGACACACCAGCGGCTACAGGCAGTCCTGAGGAGGGGTCGCACCCCGTTCCCACGGCAGGGCGCGGAGCGATTCATGTCGTCACCGACGTGATCGGCGCTACTGCCGTGCTGCGCGGACCTGCGGGCCACATCCTGAACAAGTGCGAAACGCCCTGTAGCTTCAACAATTTGTCTCCTTCGCGCTACAGCCTCGAGGTGCAAAAGGAAGGCTATCAATCCGTTCAAACCGCAATGCAAGTAAAGAGTGGCGACGCTGAGGACCAGAAGATCAAACTCGAATCGCTCGCCAAAGGCATCTACGTCAGCAGTCAGCCGCCGGGAGCCGATGTCTTCATCAATGGAGCGAAACAATCAGGTCAGACGCCCGTAACACTGCCGCTCGCACCAGGCCAGTACAACCTCTTCTTGCGGCTGCAGGGTTACGAGCCGTACGCGGGAGGCATTCAAGTCAAGGACAATATCCAGACGCTGCTCAACGTGCCGCTGAGTGAAAAATCCGCAAGCCGCGTCGCATGGGCGCAAGTGAACTCTGTTCCAAAGGGCGCGGAAATCATGGTGGACGGAACCTCCACAGGAAAGTTCACACCGGCTCGCGTGCAGGTTCCTAGCGGGGTCCACACAATTACGCTCCAGCTCAATGGATTTCAGCCGGCCAAGAGGACGTTCCAGGTAAGCGAAGGTGGCACCGTGCCGATTGACGAGGCGCTCCACCAAAAATAGGCAGTTCATCCGCCCCAGTTAGCGCGATGTAGTCTGTAGGCTTGCTGCAACAAACCTCTGCAATCTCTACGCAAAACGTAACATTTTGTTACCTGAAGCTACAGTGAGTTCTAGGACTTTCGACATTATCTGTTCATAACAAAAAACTTAGAGTCATCTACGTCAGGCCGGAAGCGTGCTTGCTATATAGGCAGGGACAACCTGCCCTGACGCGAAATCCTCGCGAGACTGAAGGCGGACTCCCTCGCTGCCCGAAGCGGCGTGAACGAACTATAAGCAAACAAGTGGAGACTCCTTTGGTCCTCAGGGCCACACTACCGGTCTATGAAGCGAAGCGCGGGGCATCGTCACCGTCACCGCAAACGAACCCGGGTTTCACTCCGCGTACGTCGCTGCGCCAGCTCGCGAATGCAGTCTCCCGAGTCCCCGCAGGCACAACGGACCACAAAGCCATCGAAGTTCATCGTGCACTCCGAAACCTGCACCTGCTCTTGCGGTCGGAGCGCCTTTACGAGAAAGATCATCCGCGCAAGCTGGACAGTTTGGACAGCGCTTACGATTCCATCCGCAACGCCACTGAAATGCTAGGGGGGCTGGAGATTCGCGTGGAACGCGGCGGGCTGGTGGCGCCGCGGGTCAGTGACGCCCACCTGGCGGACGCGCGAGGAGAAATGCAAGCGCTGGCGATCGACCTGCAGCGTGCCGGAATTCATGCGCTGGTATTCTCGAATAAATTTCATGTAGGCGAACTGGACACGCTCGCGCGACTCGTGAAGGCATCGTTGCTAAGATCGGAAGAGCCGGCGAACGATGCGGGCAATGCCTGGTGGCCGGCGCGACTTCTGGAGAACCGCGTGGAAGGCATCTTCATCAATACGCGAACGGAGCGCAGGGTGGACACCGTGCTGGCAAGTCTCATCGCCGCGCTCGTAGCCTACGGTGGACATTCACCGCGCGAGACGGCTGATACGCCCATTCAGGCGCCGGACTTCGACGATCTCGTGGCGAGCCTGCGGCTCCTTGCGCGGCTGACCCCGCCTCTAGAAAGCGCGCGCGGTCTTTCCCCTGAAGAAGCAGCCCGGGCGATCCACGGCGCGATGGAAGAAGCCAGCCGCGACAGCGTGTGCATGATGCTCAGTTCCGTCTCCCAGTATGGACCGCGCGAAGGCGAACGGCCGCAACCCTACTTGTTGCGCCTCTCGGAAAACATCACCTTTGAGTTTCTCAATGCGGAGTTTTCCAGCGGCTCGCTTACCGCCTCATCCGTAAGGCCGACGATCTATAGATTGAGCGATGTCATCGTCGAGGCCGGCGGTTACTCAGGTCCCCACTCTTCTCAGCATCTCTCGTCGCTGGCTGTCACCTGGGCGACGGACACGCACCGCGAACAGCTGATCGATCGATTCTGGCTGGAACTTTCTCCCCGAGAAAAATCGGTTGTCTTGCGCGGCCCAGACGTCTGGTGCGTGCCTGTTGCGGCGCTGCGCAAGACTCTCGGGCAACTTGCTGATGCCGGCGCCGACGCGCCCCGCCGCGAGGCGCGCAACATCGTCCTGAATTATGCGCGCCGCATCGAACATGCGGATCCTTCGGCGAGGCGCTCCGTCGCCGCGGGACTCAATGAACTGTCTCCGATTATCGAATCCCTCTGGCCGAATCAGTTGCCAGAAGACCTGAGCCGCGGAGCCATGAAAGCTCTGGACGCAGAAAAGGCCCCCGAAACCGCCGCCCTGCTCGCGGCATTTGTCGAATCACTCGGCCGCATCGCCGTGAATCGCGCCGACTATTCCGGTTTCGAATCCATCCTGACCGGTCTGGAGCGCGCGCCACAGGACAACGAACACGATCACATGGCGGCGCTGGCAAACCGACTGGTTGCACAGGATCGCTGGCTCCTACTGGTGGACGCTGCGCTGGCCAACCGCGCTCTGGATCCAGTTCTTCCCCGGCTTCTACAGCGCGATCCCGAGCGGCTGCTGGACCGCCTGACATTGCTGCTCACCGAACCACGGGGCGCGGAAATGGTGCCGGCTATGGCGCGGCTCCTGCGGACGATCGGCGTGCCTGTTCTAAACCTTCTTGAAACGCGGCTCTACGAAGCCCGCCGCCAGCGCGTCACCGCGGCCATCAAGCTCCTGGCTGCGGCGGACCCGGAGCGGCTGTTGCGAGGCCTCGCCCGCGCCATGGCAAGTTGGGAATGGAACCTTCAGGATTTGGCGGTCAGCGAACTCATGCGCCCAAACAATTCCTCATCGGCAATAAGCACCGCTTTCGTATTCTCCGCCATCCTCGCCGACGCTCATCCCATGGTCGTTCCCATGATGATTGACCAGCTCGGCCTGGCGCAGGAAACCACCGCCGTGCCACAGCTGATGGAAATCGCTGCCGGCGAACATGAATCTTTGCGTGACCAGTTTGTGCGCATTAAAGCCATCGAAGCGCTCGGCCGCATGCACGCCTCCGAAGCCGCCGAGCTTCTTCGCAACTTGGCGGAGAGACGTGAGGGCCTCACTTATGCGGAACCTGCGGGTTTGCGCGCCGCAGCGGAAGATGCGTTGGCACTGATCGAGAATCGTCCTTCGTTTAAGCAGGCGCTGGCGGCGTTTGGAGCGCCAGCACAGTCGAGTTCCAGCTACATCAACCCGCGCCGGTACGTTCGAGTTCCCCTTGAGTCGCCGCTTCGTGCGTACATCGAGGGCGCACCAGCGGGGCTTGCTCGTGTAAAGACAATCAGCCTGGGCGGCGCCTACCTAGAATCACCAAGGAAACTCAGTGTCGGCGACTCGATCAAGCTGGAGGTCCGCGCCGGACTTCGCAAGATCAATTTCACCGCCGTGGTCCGCAATATCGGCCCAGACGGGAGCGGCGTGGAATTCGTTCACATGCGTGACGAAGACCGGGAAAAGCTCCGCAAACTCGTCCAGCGTCATCTCCAGTTATAAAGCGCGAATCGCGAGCGACTAGCGGCCCTTCGGTCTCTTCCCTCTCGGGCGCCAGGAATTCTGCAAGATAGGTCGTTGCTCTAGAATCGGCTAAGGCAGCTGCTGCTTAAGCAGGTATCCCCACGCATCCGCGGAGGTATCGGTTTGAATGACCAGGGCCTGCGAGGCGCTGGCTTGATAGTAGGAAAGCTGAAACGTAGAAACCGCTGGCGAAATGAATGGAAACAAGGCAATCGCGGGGTCTGTCCCGAGCGTGAAGGAACCTGTAACGTGACCCGGGTTGACGCTGTCGGCGGCGAACGTGCCGGAGAGGGTGTTGCCCTTGACAACGTTCGGATAGTAGGCGCCGTTCTGACCATAATCGGCTGTTCCAGTGAAATTGGCGGCGCCATCGCTAGAAAGTCTGCCCACGAGATGCACTTCATTCACATTAGCCATATTCGCGGGGTCCACTGAGTTGACCAGGTTCAGCCCGTGGTTCTGCGAGAAGCTCGGAGTACCTGAAACTACCTGCGGAATCAAGATACCAGTGCCGACGACGCTGGCATCCGTGTGAAGAAGCAACGCACCGCCGCCTCCGCTGGAGTTGCTGGGGTCAAGGATGTTGAGAGCAGGATCAACCAGGTAAAGGTTGAATGTGGAGGTTCCCGCTGCGTCCGAGAGAGTGAGTGTGCCACTGGGACTGCCGGAGATCAGATACGTCCCGGTGACGGACTTTCCCATGTTGACTATGGTTGGCGATCCGCCGAAATTTGAATCCGACACTCCCGCCGTGATTCTTCCGGCGCCGTCCGCGCTGAATTGGCCTGCTGTGACCGTACGCCCCGGGGAGCTCCAGCCGTGATGCTGGTAAACGAATTTGCCGGAAAGTGCGGCGATAGTCGAGCCGGCAGAGCCTCGTGCATAGGCGCTTCCGCCGACGAAACTTATATTGTCTCCTTCAAAGACACGCAACACTTTCGACGAAATGATGTAATAGACGAAAGATCTTCCCGTGTTCATGTGCATCGTTCCGCGCCCGTTGGGATCCGGTGCAGTGAAGCTTCCCGTGAATGATGTGGTTGAAAAAGCTCCGCCGTTATTTATGTCCAGAGTGCCGGCCTTCAAACTGCCGATCCCATCCGCGGCAAAACTGCCGGCGAGGGACATATATTTCAACGCGCCTGAATTATCGACCCCATCCATCGCGAAGGAGTAGTTGCCCGAAATCTGTCCAGCGGTAAAGCTTGCCCCGGCGGGCTGCTGCAAGTCCATAGGCCCGCTCGCGGGATCTCCATCGGCTTCAACGATAAGGGCGTGAGAAGCGGAAGTGAGAACAAAGCTGAAAACGAGAGTTTCGAGGTTTACGGTGTGAAGCCTCATCGTGCCGTGGCCGCTGGCGTCGATCGAGTAGGTTCCGTCCGTGATGACATCCACGAGATCATAGAACCCGGGAGCGGTCAGCTCCTCCACACCGCCGGTGATGCTGCCTTTTCCGTCGGCAATAATGCTGGCGGCGCACACACTGGTTCCCTGGTTGCCCGTGGCCGCAGTCAAGAACAAGGCATACCGTCCGTTCAAGCCGGTATTCGATTGCGTTCCGGTGATCACGACGGACGCGTTGGCTCTCTTGGCGTTGTCCGTCATGGAACTAGCCATGATGACAACTTGTCCACCCGCAGGCACCGCTGAGGGCGCCGTATAGGTGGTGCTTGCGCCGCTTGCTGTGGAAACTGGATTGAACGAGCCGCAGGCAGAACTAGGGGTGCAACTCCAGCTCACGCCCGCGCCGGCCGTGTCATTGGAGACCGTGGCGGCCACACTTGCTGTTCCCCCGGGCGGAAGTGAAGAGGGCGGTGGGGTCATCATGGAGACCATGATGGATGATCCGGACTGCTGAGCGACTACGCCGCAACCTGAAAGGGCGACAATGGCAACTAAGAGAACACTGGCAACAAAGAGGAGAACAGGGGCATTCCTCTTCATAAAACCTCCGCTACGAATCTATAGACTAAAAGGGATTCGCTCAAGTAGTAGAACTACTCTAGCGAATCGTGACGCCGGGGTGAAGCCTCGAACTTGCGGTTGATTTCCAGGATCGCAATAGTACCCAATTTGTTTTCCTTCTCCACCTTGCATGATGCACTCGCCTTGCAACCGCTAAAGAAGAAGTTTACACGTGTCAATCTCGAATCTGACTCCCTGCCGTGCCCCACGCCCTGCCTGAATTGCAGTTTTGAGCAGCAGGAAGGGTCTGGGGTAGTTTTTGCAGTGCGTGAGTTCATCGCGGTACTTATCTGGAAAGTGTTTCGTTACTGATGTTGCTGGAGGGTTTCTCCGAGCATGACGACAAGAGACGACATCGCACTTTCCACCGGGCATTTCGTACCTTGTCTCTTGCCAGTCCCCACGCTTTCGCGGATTCTGCGCTGGTCCCGGGTGCTCTAGGCGCAGTTAAGTCAGTCCAAAAAGAGCCAAAGGGGCTGCCGCCTCCCTCACGGTTCGTCCTGGGCGACGGTATGGAAATTTTCAGTTGAAAGCAACGATATATTACAGTAAAAGCCGTGTAATCAATTGTATCATCCGGAAACGGCGGGATAGCCCGCCACCGCTAGGGGTAGCGGAAGATCAGTTGGTGCCAAAACAGGAGGACTCATGCAACGCAGGCAGGGGGTGGGTGTGTCAACTTCGATTCGGACGGGGTCGCAGCTTCCGTCGACCGCTTGGAGCTGGCTGACAACAGTAATGATGCTGTCCTTGCTGTTCCTCGGTTGGGCCGCGATGGCCTCGGCGCAGGTGAATACCGCAACTTTGTCGGGAACGGTATCCGACCCTCAAGGTTTGCCGGTCAAGGGCGCAAAGGTTACGATGACCAACGCTGGTACCGGCGCGCAGCGTACCTCCATCACGGATGACGGCGGACGCTACAACCTCGTCGGACTTCCGCCGGGCCAGTACAGAATGGCCGTCGATGGCGGCGCCAACTTCTCGGTTTATGAGAATGCTTCTATTGTCCTCACCGTCGGCGAGACAGCAACATCCGATCTGCGCCTGGACCTCAAAGGCATGCAGCAGACGGTGACCGTTTCGACGGAAACTTCGCCGATCGAGACAACCAAGACCGAGGTCTCCGATACCGTCACGCAGCGCCGCATCGACAACCTGCCCATCAACGGCCGCAATTACATCAACTTTACACTCACCAATTCGCAGACTACTCGCGACGTTTCTCCCACGATCGGCCCCGCGCCAAACAGCGGGCTGAACGTTGGTGGGGCTCGTGCTCGCTCTAACATGGTCAGCGTGGACGGCGCCGACGCCGTGGACAACTCTATCAACGGCATCCGCTCTACGGTTTCTCAGGAGGCAGTACAGGAATTCCAGCTGATCCTGAGCAACTACAACGCCGAATATGGCCGCGCTACCGGCGGGGTCATCAACATCGTCACGAAGAGCGGCGGCAACGAATTTCACGGCGATACTTTCGGCTTCCTCCGCAACAAGTCCTTCCAGGCGCGCAATGCTTTTTCCGGCGCGGTCGATTCGAACGGCGTTCTCCAACCCACGAAACAGGCCTACACGCGCACCCAGAGCGGCCTCACCTTCGGCGGCCCGCTCAAGAAGGACAAGACTTTTTTCTTTTTCTCCTACGAATACACGCAGCGCGAAGAGACCGGCTTTTCAAGTATCGGCATCGGAAATTTCGGACTCACCACGGGACTCGTGCCATGCATTCCCATTCCTCTTAGCCTGACTGGCGGCGCGAACGGCCAGCTGGCGTTTTACCAGGCTTCCCTTGGGGCTCTCACGGGCAACGGCGCAGCGTGCACAAATGCGAATCCGGCCATACAGGCACAAATCAGCGGGCTGGAGAAAGCAGCGGTGGTCACAGCGGCCGGATCAAATGTGGCCCTGAATGGCGATTTGAACCAGAACGCCGATGGATCGAGGGTTCCACTCGCGTCAGTCCTTGGGTTCCCCTTACCACCCACTTTTACGCAGCCAGCCCCGTTTTTCGCTATACCGGTGGCCTGCCCAAGTGGTGGAGTACAGGTGAATCAAGTGATGTGCGGCAGCAATAACACCGGCGTGGTTCCGCTTCCTGCGTCCTTTGTGCCCATGAATTCCCTGCGCGGGAATTTCCCGGTCATGGAAAAGACCAGTCTCTGGTCCGCGCGCCTCGACCAGCGCTGGAGCAATCACAATGCTTCTTTTCTTCGTGTCGGCGTTTCTCCGTCGCTCGTGACCGGCGTCGAAGCCACATCTCAGAACCAGGTCTTCGGTCAGAATGCCGGTTCGCGCACCGGCTTGAATCAGTCACGCGACTTGAACTTCACCTTTCAACACGATACCTTCGCCAGCGATACGGCCTTCAATGAATTCCGCATGCAGGTCGCTCGCCGCGGTCTGCACTTCGGCTTCTCGCAACTTCCGGGTGGTGATCGGATCGCTGTCAATATGCCCGGGTTTGCCTATTTCGGCAGGGAACCCTACTCCGCTGTCGATCGCATCGAGCGGCGATTCGAGTTCACGGACAACGTCACCCTCGTCCGCGGCAAGCACACCTTCAAGATGGGCGGTGACGGTAACGTCATTCAGCTCCGGTCGGCAAAGAAGCAAATCTTCGAACTCGATTTTGGAGGTCTCTTCAATTTTGGCGGGCTCGCCCTTTTTGGTTCCAGTGTTCCGGGCACGACCGGCCTTCAATCCTACGGTCTCGGAATTCCAACCACGTTCATCCAGGGAATCGGCAATTCCAAACAGCCCTTTGACAACCTTCCTTTTGGTTTCTTTTTGCAGGACAGTTGGCGCGTGAACCGCAAGCTGAGCCTGAACTACGGCGTACGATACGACGTGGAAATCAGCCCGCTCTTCGCACCTGCAACCGCGGTCAACGCCGCCGCGGAACAAGCCCTCGGCGTCGTCGAAGGCATCCCTCGCAACTATAAGAATGTTGCCCCGCGCTTTGGTTTGGCTTGGGATCCCGCCGGTAACGGCAAGACCGTGATTCGCGCCGGTTTCGGTCTCTTCTACGATCATCCCTTGCTCGCCACCGCCTTCGACTCGGTGACTGCAGACGGCGGACGCTCCGTGCAATTGATTTCTACCGGCGGCACGCCGTCAGCTTGCGGCCTTCTTCCGCCACCGGCGCCAGCAGTTTGCGGAAATGGACTGGATTCTCCGGTGAATCTGAATGGTTCTTCCATTTTCCAGGGTGCGCTTAACGCCAACTCAATCTATCCGGCATTCCCTGCGGCACTGACGCTCGGTTACCAGTCCGATCAACAGCGTTTCGATCCTTTCGCTGCCGGTTCGCTCTTTGCCAACCAAAACTACCTGACGGCAGGATTCCCGCTTCCGATTCTGCCGTTCACGCTGCCGCTGGCCAAGAACTTCAAATACGGCTACGCGGAACAGGCCAATCTCACGATTGAACGCGAACTCGCAGGCTCCTGGAAATTCAGCCTGGGCTACCAGTGGACTCGTGGATTACACCTCAATCGGCCTGTGGACATTAATTCCACGGATCCTAAACTCCTGGCTCAGAACGCCTTCAACGCGGCTGCTTCAGGGCTCAGCGTCAGCAATCCTTTGACAGTCGTTGTCCCCACCGGCGCGCCGAATTCGTGCGTTGCTACGAGTTCTTCTTCTAGCGTTTTCCTCATTGCTCCGGGTGCTCTTGCCCAGGGTTTCAACGGGTCGAATAGCTGCGCTTTGGCTAACGCTGTCGGCTTCGTCGCCACGCCTGCGTTCTTCAACTTCTTCCGGCCCTCCGGCCCCAATCCTTCGTTCGGCGGACTGGTCCCCGGCGGTTATGCAACGCAAGTGGCCCTGGCAACATTGGCGGGCTACCCGAAGGGCTTCGGTGTTCCCGTTCCCTTCAACAGCGTCGACGCGCAGCTCTCCAATGGCAACTCCTGGTACAACGCTCTGACTTTCAACCTCTCGAAGCGTTTCTCGAAGGGCTTCGAGCTGCTCTCCAGCTACACCTGGTCCCACGCCATTGATGACTCGACCGACTTACAATCCCCACTCGAGCCTCAGGACAGCCGCTTCCCCAACCTGGAACGGTCCAATTCCGTGAACGACCAGCGCCACCGCTGGGTGACCAGCGCCGTCATGCAATCCAGCTCAAAGTCCGGCGATGGATTCTTTAAACATTTCGTGGGCGGTTTTACGCTTTCACCGATCATCGAGTTTTCTTCCGGCCGTCCCTTCAACGTCATCACCGCCACGGATACGCGCCTGGACCTGGGAGCGTCTCAGGCCCGACCTTCGGTTGGCGGCGCCACAACTTCACCCTTTATCCCCGGCGTGACTTTCGGTGTCGCAAATATATGCTTGGACAACAGCGGGAAACCCTTTACCGTGCCGGGCGTTTCCCCGCCTGCTGGCTGCGACGGCAGTCTTGGCCGCAACCGTTTCACCTCACCCAACTTCTTTCAGTGGGACATGCGTCTCTCCAAGCGCATTCCGCTCGGCGAACGCTTCAAGCTCGATCTCATCGCCGACTCCTTCAACCTCTTCAATCGCACCAACATTGCCGCGGTCAATCAGGTCTGCGATCCAACCGCGGGCGCGACTTGCAGCGCGGGCCAGCCAACGGCTTCTTACGACGCGCGCCAGTTCCAGTTCGCTCTCAAGGTGAGCTGGTAGTCCTCGAACCCATTCAAGTCTTCCTTAGGAGCGCAGCATGCTGCGCCCTTTCGTTTTAGGCGTGCTGTATCGGCTGGCTGCTCCTCGATTTTTCCAGGCTGTCATTTCTTACCAGCATCACTCGTCCTGTTTGCGCCTTCACCGATTCGGCGTAAAGTAAGAAGACCGTTTCCCGTGTTGGTATCGGAGAGTGAATGAACGCATTCTTGATTGGCGGCGTTATTCTTGTGGCCATCCTGGTGATCTGGCTGGCTTTGCAGAGCTTGCAAGGCCGCCAGAAGAGCGGCGCCATCGAATCCCAGATGAACGAATTGCGCCGCGACCTGCAAACGATCGCAACGTCGCAAGCCTCGAGCACTGGACAATTGGAAACGATCGCCAAGAGTGTCGCGCAGCGCCTCGATAGTGTCACCCCTGCCTTGCAGGACGCCATCAGGAACTCCGCCCAGATTACCGGCCAGATGACTTCCGACGCGCAAACCAAAATGGCCGGCGAGCTCAAGAACACCCGCGATCAGATTAGCCAAATCCAGCTGCAGCTTGGCGAAGTCCAGCAAGCCGGGAGACAAATGTCCCAGACCGCGCAAACGCTCGAAGGTATTCTGGGCGGCGCCAAGTCGCGCGGCTCCCTCGGCGAAGTGACCCTCGAGCGCTTGCTTGAAGATTCCCTTCCTCGCGCGCAGTACGAGATGCAGCATCGCTTTTCCAGTGGAGAAGCAGCGGACGCCGTGATCAAGCTCCGCGACAAAAAAATAATGGCCATTGACTCGAAATTTCCTCTGGACGCCTACCGCAGGATCGGCACCGAGGGCGACGAAGCGCGCCGCGCTTTCGCCACCGCGGTGAAAGGCCATGCCGATGCCATCACCAAGAAATATATCGTGCCCGATGAAGGCACCCTCGATATAGCCCTGATGTTCGTTCCTTCGGAGACCGTCTACTACGAACTCCTGCAAACGTCGGACAACAAGGGCCAGCCCCTTGACGCCTATTGCCGCGACAAATATGTCATCGCTGTTTCGCCGAATACTCTTTACGCGCATCTTTGCGTGATAGCGATGGGCCTTCGCGGCATGCAGATGGAAGAGAATGCCAAGCGCCTCCTGGAAAGTCTCTCCGGGATGGAAAAGCAAATGGAAAAATTTGCGGACAAGTTCGGAACTCTGGGAACCCATTTGAAGAACGCCCAGCAAAGCTACAGCGAGTCCGACAAACTCTTCGAAAGGGCCCAGAACACTCTCGAAACCATGCTCGGCGCCGGTGTTCCTGAGCTCCCTTTCGAGAATCCTCAGGGCTCTCTCCCACTTCCTTCCGAGGCCAGCATTAAGAAGAGCGCGTAATCTGAGGCTTCTGCAGGATTCTTGACGCCTGGGTGGTTTTCCGAACCTGTCCTGGCTCGTGTGGTATAATTGTTTCGGGTCAAAGTATGACTTGATGCAAAGAGCGGCAGCCTCGGCTGCCGCTTCTTATTTGGAGTGCGGCAGCTTGCTGCCGCTTTTCCGCCCGTTTCGTCATCGCCAAGCAAGGCATCCTTATCTCAAGGCAACGGACTTCTGAGGGACGGCACCAACCGAATCGAAATCAAGAAGTTGCCGTTCTTCCGCCCCACCACCTCAAACCGGGCAAAATTCTCCGCACCTCCGCTGCTCGAGGCTCGCACCGGATTGACCCCGGAAAGCTCCGCGATTTCCGGGGCGAGGTTCCGTGCCTCGAGCGCAATCTTCGCCATCGTCCCACGAACACGCACTGTAAGCGTACGATGCTCTTCTGGTTTCAATGGTGAGGAGTTGGCCTCGAGTGCGAGCCCGACAAGGGTGATGGAAAACGGCGGCGACTGGCGTTTCGCGCAGGAGACTTCCACCGCCGCGCTGCCGGGATGCAGGTCCGGGGGAGGAAGCACTACCAGCGCAATTGGCGAAGACGCGAGCACGATCGCCGGCTGTCCCGCGATCATCACTTGATTGGCGTCAGCGTCGCCGCAGAAACTCTTCCCAAAGAGCTCAAAACGGTCTGTCAACGAAGCCACCCGCGGCACGGAGGAAACTTCGATCGAAGTCGACGCGGCCTCGCTGAGCGAGAGAATGGTGGTAGCTACGCGCCCAGCGCGTCCCGCAATCAAACCAAAAATCACGCCGGGATTCAACGGCGCCACGAAAAGGGCCCTGCCCGTTGCATCGGTCGTGAGCCGGTCCCCGTTCGAAAAATTCACCGTAACACCCGGAGTTAGCCGCCCATTCACATCCAGCACGGCGAGCGTGGCGCGTTCGCCTGAAACGATTCGCCGCGGCAGCAGCAGTATCCGCGCTCCGGATGCCGCCGGCGCAGGCTGCTGAGCGCCAGCCCCGGGCGCAAACACGCCGACAATGAGACAGGCGGAGAGGAGCCCGGGGCAGCCGCGGCGCAAGGACATGCGTGGAATTGTAGTGGAGAACCTCATGCCGATGAAAGCGATGCACGCGCCAACGGCGCGAGGTTGCGTCGCTTCCGCGCCCGCATGTGGCGAAAGAGCGATTAATCAGTAGGGTTCAAAGCCTTTCGCCGGTCTTGGGGCTCTGTTAGCGTGGGAACGGAGTTGCCAGGTACAGGTGTGGGCCGGGGTGTAATCTCAGAGCGGCAATGGGAGTTCGTGTGCGAATCGCAAGCGGCGGCGTGTCCGATGTGGGTCGGGTACGCACAAACAACGAAGATTGTTACAAGATCGTTGAGCTGCTCAACCTCTTCGTGCTTTCCGACGGCATGGGGGGCGAAGTCCACGGCGAGATCGCCAGCGCCATGGCTGTTGAAACGGTCGTGAAACACTGCCTCGAGGCCGATAGAAATCCCGCAGCTCAGGTCATCGGCGCAGTACAACCCTATTGGAGCGCCCGGACAAAACACCTTGCTACGGCCGTCCATCTGGCCAACAGGACCATTTTCAAGGCCGCCGAAAAGAATCCTGATCATCGAGGCATGGGCGCGACTCTAACGGCGGCGTGGATCGATGGCGCAAAACTCAGCATCGCTCATGTCGGTGACAGCCGCGCCTATTTACTCCGCAGCGGCAGCTTGCTTCAGCTCACCCGGGATCATTCTCTCGTGGCCGAACAGGTGCGGCGCGGGATTTTGACCGCGGCCGAGGCCGAAGAAAGCAACATGCAAAGCGTTCTGCTGCGCGCGCTTGGCGCACAAGCGGCAATCGAAGTAGACGCTGAGGAACACACACTTTTCCCCCGGGATGTTCTGCTGCTCTGCTCCGACGGATTGACGCGCTTGGTCACGGAGCCCGAAATCGCGGGAACGCTCCAGGCGGAAACCGACCCTGCCCGGGCAGCGGAAAAACTCGTGGCCCTCGCCAATGAGCGCGGCGGCCCGGACAACATCACGGTTTTGACTGTGCGGCTCGAAAAGGATTCCAAGGGTTGGTTTTCGTGGTTGCGCCGTGGGACCTTCAAAAATCTAGGTTCAAATGGCAGCACTGGAGGAAATTGAGATGCCAAAGCTCAGCCTCATGTTTGACAACAAAATCATGAAAGAGATTCCCGTGGGCAGCCGACCCGTAACCATCGGCCGCTCCCCAGACAACGACTTGCCCGTCGATAACCTTGCCGTGTCCAACTATCACGCGAAAATCTATTTCGAGGCCGGCCGCATGGTCATTGAAGATCTCGACAGCCTCAACGGCACTTTTGTGAACGATCTCCGTGTCGAGCGCGCTACTCTGCACGACGGCGACGACATCCATATCGGAAAACACAAAATCAAGGTCGATACCAGCGGCGATGCGCCGGTGCCCTGGGACTCCGGCCGCAAAACCGCAGCGCCGCGCATCGACGAAACCATGGTGCTGGACACCAAGGAACGCCGCCAGATGCTCCAGCAGGCTGCCGCGATGGGCGAATCCATGCAGTTTGCCTCCGCTCGCATGAAAGTTCCGACACTTGTCGTTCTCAGCGGCCAGACCGATCAGAAAGAGTATGTTCTGACCAACAAACTCACGGTCATCGGAAAATCCGCCATGGCCACCGTTCGCCTCAAGGGCTGGTTCAAACCTCAGATGGCCGCGCAGATCAATCAGCGCGATGATGGCTACTACCTCGGTCCCGGCGACAAGGTTCCCAACATCAACGGCACTCCCATCTCCGGCCCCGTGCGCCTGAACGACGGCGATTTTGTCGAAGTCTCCGGCGTCCGGCTGAACTTCATCTTCCGCGAGTAGCATCCGATACGCGATGGCAGCACCGTCAGAAGGATTCTGGCAACGGCGGGGCGCTCTTGGCCTCTACGAATTGCTTCTAACGTGGTGGCGCCACCGCGTCTCGTTCGTCATCAGTGTTGTCATCACGCTTCTTGCGCTGGTGCTGTACTACTTTACTTTCGTCGGAGAACGCACTACCCCTATTTTCAATTTTATCCAGCGCCTGGAATACGACTCGCTGGATACCCGTTTCCGTTACCGCCCGCGCAGCGCCACGCCCATCGATCCGCGAATCGTCATCGTGGATATCGATCAACATTCGCAAGAAGTGCTCGGAAAGTGGCCTTTTTCCAGAACCCATTTTGCAAACCTGCTCGACGTACTCCGTGAAGATGGCGCGAAAGTCGTCGCCTTTGACGTCACCTTCAGCAAACCGGATCAGAGCGCCGCTCCGATCCGCGCGTTGTGGGCGGAGATGGAAGTCCGCCGAAAACGCGGGGAAACGATCGATCCGCTACTGTCCGCGGAAGTTCAAAAGCTCGCCACCCAGTACGACGCGGACAAGCAGTTCGCTACCGCTATCCAACGCTTTGGGGCGGTTGTGCTTGGAAATTTCTTCCTTCACACCGAAGCAGATCTACGCGGCTTGGATGACAAAACGCTGGACACCTACGCCAATCAAATCGCCTTTTATTCTTTCCCGAGCGTGCGTCCGCTCCGCCCTGAAACCGGCAAGCAGGATCGCATCAGCCTCATGGAGAAATTTCAGCCGGACAATCTCTTGCCCAAGGGCACAGAAGCAAACCTGGAAATCCTTACCAGCGCGCTCAGCGAGGAAGCCTCCTCGACGGGGTTCTTTAACGTGTACCCGGACGTGGACGGCGTTGTCCGCCAGGCGAACCTCATCATTCCTTACGGACGCTCCAAGGACTTCGGCGATTGGGACATTTACGCCTCTCTCGACGTGCAGGCCGTGAGATCGTACTTCAGGCTGCCAAATGAACAAGTTGTTTTGGAATATGGGCCGGTGGGCGCATACCGAATACTTTTCGGCCAATCCGCGCAGGTCCGCACGGATGACCTCGGCCGCGTGGTCGTCAACTTCCACGGACCCGGTTACACCTACCCTCACTATTCGCTCGCCGATGTCGTGGAAAAGAAAATCTCTCCGGATATGTTTGGCGGCAAGATGGTGCTCGTCGGCGCGACAGCGACAGGCATTGGCGATCTGCGAACGACGCCTTACGGAGGGCTCGACTACCCCGGCGTAGAAATCCATGCGAACGTGATCGACTGCATTCTGCACCAGTCGTTTCTTTATCACGGTGCGAAGCAAACGCTGGCGGACGTTCTGCTCATTTTCTTCTTCGGCGTTCCCCTGGGAATCTGGATGGCCCTTGTTACGCCACGCTGGATGTGGTTCGGCGCGTTCCTGATCGCGCCTTTGGTTGCCGTCGATTATTTTACATTTCTGCACGGCTGGTGGCTCAACTTCGGTGTGCCGGCGCTTACGCTGAGTTCCAACGTGCTTCTCGTCTCCCTATATCGAGCGCTGTTCGAAGAAAAAGAAAAACGCCGCGTCCGCTCCGCTTTCGGCCAATACCTCAGCCCCGAAGTCATCCGCCGCCTGCTCGTCAATCCGCGTCTTGTGGAACCAAAGAAAACCGACATTACCGTCATGTTCAGCGATATTCGCGGCTTCACGACCATTTCCGAAAAATTGGACGCTCAGGATCTCGCGAATTTCTTGAACCAGTATCTTTCGGACATGACCGGGCTGGTTTTCGAACACCTTGGCACTCTCGACAAATACATCGGCGACGCGGTGATGGCCTTCTGGGGTGCGCCCTTCGAAGAACCCGGCCATGCCAGCAGAGGCTGCCACACCGCACTGAAGATGATGGACCGCGTCCGTGAGATGCAAAAGAAATGGGAATCCGAAGGCAAGCCGCATCTGGACATTGGCATCGGTCTGAACACCGGCGTGGCCAGCGTCGGCAACATGGGCTCCGCGCTCCGCTACGGCTACACAGCTCTCGGAGACACCGTGAATCTCTCCTCGCGTCTGGAAGGGCTAAACAAAGACTACGGCACGCATATCCTGGTCAACGAAACCACGTATACAGCCGCCAAGGACGACGGCTTCCTCTTTCGCGAACTCGATCTCATCCGCGTAAAAGGCAAGCTCCAGCCGGTTGCCATCTACGAACTCATCGGCCGCGCCGCCGAAAACTCGATTTACGGCACCCCGGACGAAGTGCGCAACCGGCTCGACCTCTTCCAACGGGCCCATGAGCTCTACCGCAAACGCCGATGGGAAGACGCCCAGAAATCTTTCCAGACCATTCTCGATAGGTGGCCCGATGACGGCCCATCCCGCGCCTATTGGAAGCGCTGCCAGGAATATCTCTTCGATGAGCCTCCTTCCGGCTGGGATGGCGTCTTCACCATGACCCACAAATAGAGCCTGCCCGATCGCGCGCTCTTCCTCACTCACGGCTTCCTGATGGTCATAGATCGCCGTCCAATTTGGATGGAGTTGTCTCCGTACCATGTGTCAGAATGTCGGCATCGAATGGGTGTAGAAACAAGGGGAGCGACACCTTTCGATGTTTCTAACTGATACACGGCGTGAGACTTAATTCGCGCCACATGCTATTTCGAGGCGGAGCTGACCATCCCCCTCGCGTCCAGGGCGGATGGTTGCGAAGCTGTTTGCCGCCGCGATGGATCGCAGCCCGATCAGGGCCCGTACCCAAACAAACGCTCCCAGGAATCTAAGTGAAATCGGCGAAGGATGAGCAGCCCGGGGTAGCGATCGAGCGCCGCCGGTGTGACGGAACGAACTAAGACCTTATGTGGATTGTCCGACTAGCACTGCGGAGGCCATACACGTTTGTGGTGATGGCCCTCGCCATCATCCTGCTGACGCCGGTCGTGCTCCTGCGCACGCCTGTCGATATTTTCCCCGATATCAACATCCCGGTCATCAGTCTCGTCTGGACCTACTCTGGCCTTGAACCTCAGGAGATGGAGCAGCGCATCACGTCCAACGTCGAGCGCGGCGTCACGACCTTGGTGAGTGACGTCGAGCACATCGAATCGCAATCCCTGTCGGGCATCGCCGTCATCAAAGTTTTCTTTCAGCCCGGCGCCAATATTCAGACGGCGCTGGCTCAGACTGCCGCCATTTCGCAAACCTTCTTGCGATTCCTTCCGCCCGGAACCACGCCGCCATTGGTCATCATTTATTCGGCGTCGACCGTCCCGGTCATCCAGATCGGTTTGACCAGCGATACGCTCAGCGAACAGCAGCTTTTTGATTTTGGCAACTATTTTATCCGCACGCAGCTCGCGACCGTGCCTGGCGCTGCCACGCCCTTCCCCTACGGCGGCAAGCAGCGCGTCGTCAGCGTGGATATCAATCCAACGTCACTCCAGGCTAAGGGGCTTTCTGCCGTTGACATCGTAAACGCCGTCAGCGCGCAAAACCTGATTCTCCCCACGGGCACTGCGAAGCTCGGCACCCTTGAGTACGGCGTGGAGATGAATGGCAGCCCGCAAACCGTCGAGGAACTCAACGATCTCCCGGTCAAGACCGTCAATGGCGCGACGATTTACATGAAGGATGTCGCTCACGTGCGCGACGGCTTCTCCCCGCAGACCAATATCGTGCTGTCCAATGGACAGCGCGGCGTGCTCATGAGCATCTACAAGACGGGTACAGCTTCAACCATCGACATCGTCGACAAGGTCAAGCAGATGCTCGATTACAACAAAGCCTCGGTTCCCGAAGGCCTGCACGTCTCGACCTTTTTCGACCAGTCGCTCTACGTCCGCGCTTCGATCCAGGGTGTCATCCGTGAAGCGATCATTGCCGCTTGCCTCACCGCCGTGATGATTCTGCTCTTCCTCGGAAACTGGAAAAGCACCCTGATCATCGCCGTCTCTATTCCCTTGTCCATTCTCGTCAGCATCCTCTGTCTCAGCGCTCTCGGCCAGACCATCAATATCATGACCTTGGGCGGCCTCGCGCTCGCTGTCGGCATCCTCGTCGACGACGCCACCGTCGAAATCGAGAACATCAACCGCAACCTGGCGATGGGCAAGGAAACCGTCCAGGCGATCCTCGACGGCGCGCAGCAGATTGCCGTGCCCGCTTTTGTTTCCACACTCTGCATTTGTATCGTCTTCATTCCCATGTTTTTTCTGTCCGGCGTGGCCAAATTCCTTTTCGTTCCGCTCGCAGAAGCCGTAAGCTTCGCCATGCTGGCCTCCTATATGTGGTCGCGCACCATCGTGCCGACCTTGGCCATGTATCTCCTGAGCACGGAAGACGAATATCAAGCCGAGGAACACGCCGGAGAAAAGATGGGCTTCTTCCGCCGCTATCAACAGGGCTTTGAGCGGAGTTTTGAAAAATTTCGTGAAGGGTACCGGCGGGCCCTGCGTATCGCACTTCATTCGCCAATGCTCTTCGCCGCGAGTTTCCTGGCATTTTGCGTTTTGTCCGTTTTGCTCGTCGGCGTCCTCGGCCGCGATTTCTTTCCGAAGGTCGACGCCGGACAGATTCGCCTGCACATGCGCGCTCGCACCGGTCTGCGCATCGAGGAAACCGCGCGCCTCGCCGACCAGGTAAACGGCGTCATCCGTGAAACCATCCCAAAAGACGAGTTGATCACGGTCCTCGATAATATCGGCTTGCCTTACAGCGGCATCAACCTCACCTACAGCAACGCCGGCACCATCGGGAGTTCCGACGCGGAAATTCTTGTGCAGTTGAAGGAAGGGCGCGGCAAGCCGACCGGTGCCTACATCAACGATTTGCGCGAAAAGCTGCCGCGGCTTTTTCCCGGGGTGCAGTTCTTCTTTCAGCCGGCGGACATCGTCACACAAATCTTGAATTTCGGGACTCCCGCGCCCATCGACGTGGAAGTCACCGGCATGAACCAGCGCGGAAATTATCTAATCGGGGAAAAACTCGCAAACGAGTTCCGTCACATTCCCGGTGCTGTGGATGTGCATGTTCAGCAAGCCTTTGATAACCCCACGCTCTATATGGAAATCGACCGTGCCCGCGCTCAATCCGTCGGCATGCAGTCGCGCGACGTCGCTCAAAACGTTCTTGTTTCGCTCAGCTCCAGCTTCCAGACCGCGCCGGCCTTCTGGCTGGATCCGAAAAATGGCGTGGAGTACTCCGTCGCCGTGCAGGAACCACAGTATCGCGTAGACTCTTATCAGGCGCTGCAAAATACTCCCATCAGCGGCAGCATGCCGGGCTCGCGGCCTCAGATTCTGGGAAACCTGGTCAAGACCTCGACGACCGCCCGGCCCGCGGAAATATCGCACTACACCACGCAGCCGATGATCAACGTTTACGCGGCTGTGGATGGCCGAGACCTCGGCGGCGTCGCCGACGAAGTGGAAAAGCGCGTCCAGGCCATCGAGAAGGATTTGCCCAAGGGCAGCCACATCGCCATTCGCGGCCAGGTCCAGACCATGAAAAGTTCTTTTGCCGGCCTGGGCTATGGCTTGCTCGGTGCGATCGTGCTTGCCTATCTCCTGATCGTCGTCAATTTTCAGTCTTGGCTCGATCCTTTCATTATCATTACCGCGCTGCCCGGCGCGCTCGCAGGCATCTGCTGGACGCTGCTGCTAACGCATACCACGCTAAACGTCCCGTCGCTGACCGGCGCGATCATGTGCATGGGCGTGGCCACGGCGAACAGTATCTTGATGGTTTCCTTCGCGCGCGAGCAGTTGGACGAGGGCAAGAGCCCCCGCGATGCCGCTATCGAAGCCGGTTTCGTGCGCATCCGGCCTGTCTTGATGACCGCGCTCGCGATGATCATTGGAATGGTGCCGATGGCCTTGGGACTCGGCGAAGGCGGTGAACAAAACGCGCCTCTTGGCCGCGCGGTGATCGGTGGGCTGATCTTTGCCACCTTCGCCACGCTTTTCTTTGTGCCCTGCGTTTTCTCCATGATCCATGGACGCCGGGCGCGGAGATCGGCGCAGCAGGGGATGCTTTCGCCGGAATCGGCTTGAAATTTTTCTATCTGGAATTGAAAGTGGAGATGGGGTGAAGATGGAAGGCGGAGTTCAGATGGACCCTGTAGACCAGGAGCAACCACGCGGAAAGGGCAGCCGAGTCTTCACGATTCTTTTCGTCATCGTGATTGTGCTGGTAGTCCTCGGGGCGGTAACGCTGTTCCAGCGCCGCTCTCAATATCAGGCGCTCGCCAAGGAAACGGAAACACTGGCGATTCCCACCGTGGCGGTGATTCATGCCTCGGTGGAATCGGCGCAGGAGGACCTCGTCCTCCCCGGCGCTATGCAAGCCTATGTCGAATCGCCCATCTATGCGCGCACCAACGGCTATCTGAAAAAGTGGTATCACGACATCGGCAGCCGCGTTCGGCAAGGTGAATTGCTCGTGGACATCGACACTCCGGAAGTGGATCAGCAGTTGTCTCAGGCGCGCGCCGAACTCAATACCGCGCAGGCCAACGCGAACCTTTCCAAGATCACCGCAACGCGTTACCAGGAACTTATCAAGACTGACGGCGTCTCCAAGCAAGAGGTCGATAACGCCGTTGGGGACCTGGAAGCCAAAGTCGCCAGTGTAAGATCCTCGGAAGCCAACGTGCGGCGTCTCGAGGAACTGGAATCCTTCAAGCATATTTATGCGCCTTTCAGCGGCGTCATTACCCGGCGCAGCGTGGATACGGGCACATTGATCAATGCGGGGAACGGCGGCGCATCGCAACAGCTCTTTTCGCTCGCGCAGACGGATCCCATTCGCGCCTATGTCAGCGTGCCAGAAGCCTACGCGTCCGGCATCCGTGCAGGACTCGGCGCCTACCTGGAGCTCACTCAGTATCCCGGCCAGAATTTCCAGGGCAAGGTGGTGCGCACGGCGGAGTCGATCGACCCCGGCACGCGTACCCTGCTCACCGAAGTGGACGTCCCGAACCACACGGGCGCGTTGCTCCCCGGCGGCTACGCTCAAGCGCACCTGCAAGTGAAAGTGACCGGAGCCCGGCTTGCCGTGCCAGTGAACGCGCTGTTATTTCGTTCCGAAGGACTTCGTGCCGTCGTTGTGGATGCAAATCACAAAACGCACCTTAAAGCGCTCACTATCGGCCGCGACTACGGCACCACTCTCGAAGTCCTGCAGGGTCTCGACGCCAACGACTGGATCGTGTTGAATCCCGCGGATTCCCTCGACGACGGCCAGGAAGTCCATGTCAAGGAAATTGCACTGAACCACGCCGCGAGCCAGCCTGCTCCGCTGCCAAACCCCGCGCCAGGGGCCAAGAAACAATAATGAAGCGCACCAGGCAATTCCCCGCCCTGACCGGGCTTGCTGTTTGTGCCCTCATCGGCGGTTGCACCGTGGGGCCGAAGTACCAGCGTGCCACGGCACCCGTGCCCGCAAAATGGGACGTCACGGAACCCTGGCGCGAGAGCGCTCCAAAAGATGGTCTTGCCAAAGGCGAATGGTGGAGCATTTTCCACGATGACGAATTAGGCGCGCTGGAAAAACAAGCGCTCGATGCCAACCAGACCATCAAAGTTTCCGCAGCGCGGCTGGAACAGGCCAGGGCCTCCGCAGGAATCCAAATCGCCACGCAATTCCCAAACGTGGCGACGGCCCCGAGTGTTCAGCGCCAGCGCCTCTCGGGCAATCGTCCCACGATCGGCAACATTCCCGCGACTGGTCCAATCTCGCAAACAAACTTTACTCTGCCGTTCACGGTCGAATACGAAGTGGATCTGTTTGGCCGGCGGCGCCGCAGCATTGAGGCTGCGCAGGCGTCCTACCAGGCGAACGCGGCCGATCTCGAGAACGTGCGGCTGGTGATCACGGCGGAGCTCGCGGGCGATTATTTCACGGTGCGGCAGCTCGATACGGAGCTGGGAATTCTGAATCGCACCGTGGAGGCGCTGCAAAGAGGTCTGCAACTGGTGGATTCCCGGCACAAAGGCGGCGTGGCCTCCGGACTGGATGTTGCGCAAGAAGAGACGCTTCTGAATATCACGCGGACCCAGGCCATCCTGCTGCTGCAACAGAGAAAACAGTTCGAGGATGCCATCGCGGTGCTGATCGGAAAACCTGCCCCGGACTTTCGTCTTTCACCCGGGGAATTGAGAGACGTACCACTAGCGTTGGATGCGGGACTGCCCTCCGATCTGCTGGAGCGTCGGCCGGACGTCGCGGAAGCCGAGCGGCAGATGGCCGTGGCTAACGCGCAAATTGGAATTGCCCGTGCCGCGTACTATCCGTCCCTGAATCTTTTTGGAAATGGCGGGTGGCAAGCGGCGGATATCGCCAAGCTGGTAAACGTGCAGAGCACGTTCTGGGCGGTCGGTGCCAACGTCGCGGAAAGCATTTTCACAGGTGGGGCACGGCGCGCACAGCTGCAATTCGCCAAAGCAGGCTACGACGCCAGTGTGGCGGCCTATCGCGATAGCGTTTTGAATGCCTTCCGCGAAGTGCAGGACGACGTAACCGGCTTGACCGTGCTGGATCAAGCGAACCAGTCGCAGCAGCGGGCGGTCGATGCGGCGCGACGTACCCTGGACATCGCCAGCAGCCGCTACACCGGTGGCCTCGTGAGTTACTTGGATGTCGTCAACGCGCAGCAGAATCTCCTCAACAGTGAACAGGAGCTCGCCGTAATTCACGGACAGAGGCTGGTGACGAGCGTGCTCCTCATCAAGGCCCTGGGCGGCGGCTGGGATGCGTCCAGCCTTTCTGCGGTTCAGGTGAAGTCCAAGCTGAAAGACGTTGTGGCGCCGTAAGAAAATGAACTCAGCGAAGAAGTAAGGAAGAATCTAATCCGCGGGATGCCGGGCAAATACGCTGACTGCGCCCCGCATTTTCAGCCAGCATCGACTTACCCGTCCTAGCCGTAAAGCCCCGGCGTTCAGGCCGGGGACAATCAGTAGCGGTTGCTCCTGAACCCGTAGATGTTTCCGGCAATCGCCAGCATTTGTGGGACTGGCGACAGCTTGCGCCAACTTCTGGAGTGCCCCATTCTCCAGCTAATCCAATTCAAGCCGGTAGCCATCGCCAGTCCGCTCGCGTAATAGGCAGGTGTAGGTAGCTTCGCAAACGGTCTTGCCAGGGGATCGCTTTCATGCCACCAGGAATTCTTCCTCGCTTCAAGCGTTTGATGCATGTCAGCCAGACCAGCACCGTAAACCGCCGCACTGAGAACGAGAAACTGTTTTTTGGAGAACTGCCCTTCGGATTTTGACTTTCGCTCAAGGAATCCTCCTACGGGATTTCGTCCGCGCAGCGCGGTCTTCAAGACTGATGCTCTCCATAACCCAGTGCCAGCGGAGAAATTTGGTACTGAATCGGGTGCATTCGTTTGTGCCAGGCCGGCTCCAACAACGTCGCTGCGAACATGGCTGTCATAAAAGCGAATCGATAACTCAAAGCGTCTCGCTCTTCCCGCTGGAAACAATCTCGGGAAGAACTGGCAATTGCCTTGCCAACCGATTCGCGCGCACGAGCTCGCGTTGACCGCAGGCGTCGTTCCGGCTGAAGTCTTCTCTCTTGCTATTTGTGGTTGCCGTTTGCTCTTACGCGGTCTTTCGGCAGGATTTCTCGGCCATCTCGCGTCGACTCAACCGCGAATCGCAGTCGACCTTTTTGGAATTTATCGGCTCCTTGCATTTCAGATAAGAACAAAATCGCGCGGGCGTTAGCCCGGGTTCCTTCGTTCCAGGCTTATTTGCGCGCGGGTGAGATTTCTGCGGAGCGCCACCCTCTCAGGGATTACCCGTGTCGTGAGCGGACACAACGCGGCCATATTCGGAAGCGCGGCTGAGCCGGTCGAACATTTGGTAGGCCGCGTTGGAGATGCGGATGATCGCTTCCCCGCCGTCGTGTTCGCGGCGGAGATAGGTGGTCATCACGCTGATCAAGTACGGGCGCTTGCCCGCGAAGACGATGCCCGAATCGTTTCGCACGCCCTCGAGCTCGCCGGGCTTATTGGCGACGCGAAGATCTTCCGGCAATTCCCTGGGAATATAACTCTCCTTGTGAATGCTGAGAAGATTGAAAAACTCCTCCGTGAATTGCTTGTTCAGAACTTTTCCGCGGTACAAATCTTCCAGCAGCTGCATCATCTCGCGCGGCGTGGCGATGTTCTCGCGGCCCTCTGCGGCGGCCTTCACGTCCATCATCTTCCGGCGAAGTCGGGTATGCGTCAGGCCCAGCGAATCGAGAAGCGCATTCACGTTTTCCATGCCGATGCGGTCAATGATGACGTTTGTCGCGGAGTTGTCGCTCAAGGAAATCATCAGCGCGGCCACATCGCGCAGAGTAAGCCGCGTGACCCCCGGAGTGAGCGCGCCGGCGACGCCGCTTCCGCCAACGAGATCAGCCGATTGCAGCGTGTAGAGGTCGCCCAGTTTGAGTTTGCCCTGCTGCGCCTGACGATAGAACTCCGCGAGGATGGCGATCTTGATGGAGCTGGCCGTGGGAAGCACTTCATCGGCGTGGAGCAAGTATTTCTGCCCGGTCGTGAGATCAAGGATGGCCACGCCGAGTACACCGTCAAGATTGCGGTCGACCCCGCCGATCGTCGCCTCGAGCTTTTGCCACAGAACTTGCTCTTTCTCCTGAGAAACATTTCCTTGAGAAACCCGTTGTGCGCAGGACGGCACTGGGGCGCAGGCTGCAACAGCAAGCAGAGCGAGGAAGAAAATTTGTTTCGGCAAGGTGACCTCCGAGTCAGCGGGATTATAAGACGTAAGCGCCTATCGCACGAGAGAAGAAATTCCCTCGTTCTGAAGAGGGTGGCTACCAGCCGTGAGACTAGTGGATGTATGTACTGAATGGGTTACGCGGGTTTCATCTTTTTGGAATGAGATAGCCGGACGGAGAGACAATATATATATAAATGACGCGCCTGCCTGAGGGAGGCCGAACCAGCCAACGGGACCATTGGGGCAAGAAAGATCGGCGGGCAACGCCACTTTTGGAGAGATAACTTATGCGCAGAATAATAGCGAGCAGTGTGTTCCTGGCTTTGGCCGGAACGCTGGCGATCGCCGCACCAAATCAAGATCGCAATGACCATCGTGACCGGGACAACCGCCACGACAGCGGGAAGCACAAAGGCGATGACAAACACGGAGACGATCGTGGCGATCGGCATGACAACGGAAATCACAAAGGCTGGGACAATCCGCACAACCCGCACGCGAACTGGAATTCCGACCACGACCGTATCCGGCCCGGGCGGCCTTATCCTTACGGCCGCTACGAACACGTGAGAAGTGAATTCATCGCGCGGCGAATGGATCTCCGGACCCGCCGCGTGGTGCTCTATGACAATTCGAATTGGGTGGTCGCCTCGTACGACCTCGATCGCTGCCGCGATTGGGAATGGGACCGCGACCGCGTCTATGTCTACGACGACGATCATCACCCTGGCTGGTACTTGCTCTTCAACGCTCGCCTCGGACGCTACGTCCACGTCGAGTATTCCGGCGTGCACTAGAATTCGCGGCGCCCACCAGCGCTCCCCGAGAAATGAATCCGCCGGGTGAAGCAGTCGCTCCATCCGGCATTTTTTTGTAAACAGGGTTTTGCGAATTACGCGTTAAATGGGTATGCGATCAAGCGAACAATGAACTGGATGCCCGGAATCTGCTTCGAATGCAGCCGCGCATCGTTGGTGATGAAGAGATCGCTTCCCGCTGCTGCTGCACACGCCAGTTGGATGGCGTCGGAAGGCCGGAGCGAGCGATCCGCCCGCAGCCGCGCGTAAGCAAGTGCAGCCTTTTCCTCGAATGGGATCACCGCCGCCGTTGTCGCAATCAGTTTCTGATAATAGGCAACTGCTTTCGCGTCACCATTTTGAATCGGCTTCACCAAAATCTCCCCGAGCGTGATCGCCGAGGTCATGAGCTGATCTCCGCGCTCCGGCATGCGGCTACTCAGGGCCATGACCTGAGTCGAAAATTTTCCCGAACCCTCGAAAAGATAGATGAATAGATTTGTTTCCCAAAAGATGCGGCTCATTCCCGGCCGTCTCGCAGCCGATTGACATATTCGTCGGCATGTTCATCGGCCCAAATATGCCTACCGGATCCGCGCGCTTGTAAAAGCGGATCCGTCTCTGCAAGATTTCGACTGGCCGTCGCACACCATTCGCGATACCACTCCAGCAGTTCTGCATATCCAGCGGGAAGCTCTTCCGGCTCCGGCGTGATTTTTGAACTCTCGCGGCCGGGATGATAAAGGTCACCCTTTCGGTAGAGCCGACGGCGGCCTTCCGTGGTTTCATACAGCATGCGGTAGCGGCCTGGATTCGGGGGCCGATTGGCAACGCAGTGCAATACGACGTGAACATAAACACCGGGACAGAGTGGTTCATGGAGGCCTTCGCGACGAGCGCGGTCAACGATTTCGTCTATCAAAAAATCGGGCTCCTCCGGATGCTCACGATGAAGGAGTGCTGTGGCAATCCAAACCTCATCGGCGACTTTGACCTGGGTAAGAATTTGGGATTTCAAGAGAATTCTTAAGAGGTACTCCAGATTGCACTATCTCTAGCAGAATCTATAGGTTATCAAGGAAAAATTGCGCCACTCGTTGCATTAGGACGCGGCGGGCGGGGGGATCGCTGACCCCGTGGCCACGACCTGGAAAAGCCAGAACCTCAACGTACTTCCCCGCCTCGATAAGATCGTTGATCACGGCGAGGGTGTTCGCGAAGTGCACATTGTCGTCGCCGGTGCCATGAGCAATGAGCAGTTTACCTTTGAGCTGACCCGCATATTTCAAGGGCGAAGAATCCTGATACCCCTTCCCGTTTTTCTGCGGTAGTCCAAGGTAGCGCTCGGTATAGATGGAATCGTAGTAGCGCCAGTCGGTGACCGGGCCACCGGCAAAACCCACTTTAAAATCATCGCCTGCTTCGAACATGGCGTGCAGCGTCATGTGCCCGCCGTAGCTCCACCCCCAGATACCAATGCGATTGGCATCGATGAAGGGAAGCGACTTGAGATATTGCACACCGTCGCGCTGGTCGGAAAGCTCTTGTGCGCCCAAGCGGAAGTGCAGCGGCGTTTCGAATGCATGGCCGCGGCCCCCTGAGCCGCGATTATCAAGCGAGAAAATAATGTAGCCCTTTTGCGCCATGAGCTGGTGCCAAAGGAAGTTAGCGCCGCCCCAGCCGTTTCGAACGACCTGAGCGTGCGGCCCCCCATAGGTGTAAACCAGCACGGGATATTTCTTTTGCGGATGGAAGTCCGGCGGCTTGATGATGCTGGCGTTGAGCTGCACTCCGTCGCGAGATTTCACGGTGAGAAATTCCATGGGAGAGAGATGGTAGTCTCTAAGCTCGGTGATTTTGTTTTCGTTAACAGTAGCGATGCGCGATCCATCGGCGCGGTAGAGGTCCTGGCGCGGCGGTGTCGCGGCGTTCGAATAAGTGTCGTAGAAAGCGGCGGCATTGGGTGCAAGAACTGCGGCGTGCGTGCCTTCGTCCTTGCTCAGCCGGGCGAAGCCGCTACCGTCGAGGGCGACGCGGTAGAGGTGGCGTTCCAGCGGGGATTTTTCCGTGGCGCTGAAATAGACAAGCCCCTTTGCTTCATCTACCGCGTCGACCGCCGAGACTTCCCACTCACCCTTAGTGAGCTGCGCAAGTTGTTTGCCCTCGAGGTCATACAAATACATGTGGCGATACCCGCTGCGCTCGCTGGACCACAGGAAGCGCTTGCCATCCTTGAGAAAATACAGATCGTCGCTAATGTTGATCCAATTGCGGTCATTTTCGCTGAGAACGGCGCGGGTCTTGCCAGTGGTGCGGTCGGCAATCAGCAGATCAAGCGCGGTTTGTGTGCGATTGAGGCGCTCTATGGCGAGATGCTTGGAGTCCGTGAGCCAGCTCACGCGAGGAATGTAGATATCGGTTTCCGTTCCAGTGTCCATCGCGCGAGGTTCGCCGCCGCTTAGCGAGGCCACAGAAACGCGGACGATGGGATTGGCGCCGCCGGCCGTAGGATAACGCTCCATCTCCGCTTCTCCGCTCGGCGAGGAAAAATCGACCAACGGGTATTGCGAGACTTTGCGCTCGTCCATTTCCAGATAAGCAATCGCCGAGGAATCCGGAGACCACCAATACGCGGTCTTGATGTCTAGTTCTTCGGGATACACCCAATCGAGTTCGCCTTTGCGAATCTCTTCGGTCCCGCCCTGCGTGACCGCGCGCTCTTTGCCGTCGGCGAGATTCACGATCCAGACGTTGTGATCGCGGACAAAACTCACATTTCGACCATCGGGAGAAACCTTGGGGTCCGCAAGCGTAGCTTTGCCGGAAACCAGCGTGCGCCCCGTTTGCGACTTCACATCCAGCCATGCAAGCGCTGTGGGGCCTTGAAACAGAATGCCCGCGCCATCGGGCGCCCATTCATATTGAGAAGGCACGTGGCGGCCAAGGCCAGTGGCTTGCGTAGGTCTCGATGTGTCCACCAGCAAAATGGATTCGAGTTTGTCGGAGGCAACAAGAAGCCGGCGCTCTCCGCTGGCAGCGTCCATCACCCAGAGCTCTGTCCGCGCTTCCTTACCGGAGCCTTTTGTTTCGAAATAACTGAGGGCCCTGCCGTCTGGAGTCCAAACGAGACCCCGCGTCAACCGCCCGCTCAAGCTCGGCTGCGAATAAATGCGTTCGACCGTGAGAGCTTTCGCTGGCGCCGCGGCCGGTTGCTGGGCCGCGGAAGAAGAAGACAGGATGGCAATGAGTGCAAAGGCACAGAGAAACACAGATGACCGCGAACAGTGGCGCAGCAAGGACATGCGATCCTCCTCCAGAACGGACGCTAGTTTAAGCTGGAGCGGTGCGAAGAACAAAACCTTTGGACAAATACTAACCCGGAGGCCAGCGGAAATTACGGCCGCCGAGAAGATGGAGATGGAGATGAAAGACGGACTGGCCCGCCCCGCTGCCATTGTTTATGACCGTGCGGTAGCCTTCCAGAAGGTTGCGTTCGCGGGCAAGCTGTGCGGCGGCCAGCTGCAGTTTGCCAAGAACGGCTTGATGTTCGGTGGTGGCCTCGTTCAGCGATTCGAAATGTTTGCGCGGGCAAATCAGAATGTGCGTGGGCGCCTGTGGACTGATGTCTTCGAAGGCAAAAAGATCAGGATCTTCGTAGACGATCTTCGATGGAATTTTCTTCGCCGCGATTTTGCAGAACAAACAGTCGGCACTCATCGGTTCCCTCCTGCGGGCAAGCCTTCGTCGAGACGCGTAACCAACGGAGTAAAACCATCGCGGCCGTGGAGTTGCTCGCCAAACTGGCGCGCCGCGTCTTCGCCGGAAATCCTGCCGACGCGCACGCGATAAAACACGCCGTCGGGAGAATCATATTGCTGAATGAAGATAGGCGAGTAGGAGGCGTTGAGGCTGTCTCGGAGGCGTTCCGCGTTGGCGCGGTCGCGGAAAGCACCGACCTGCAGGGTGAAAAAACCGGCAGTTGGATCGACGCCGCCAAGAACTTCCACGCGCACCGGCACGACGCCGGGACCAACCGATTCCACTTCTCGCGCCGCGGCAAGAGAAAGATCGATGATGCGATTGTCGACAAAGGGACCACGGTCGGTGATTCTCACAACCGTGGACTTGCCGTTGTTCAGATTGGTGACGCGAACCATGGTTTCGAATGGCAGCGTGCGGTGCGCCGCCGTGAGTTTATACATGTCGTAGATCTCTCCGTTCGAAGCGTGCCGCCCGTGAAACGGCACGCCGTACCAGGAAGCGTTGCCTTCCTCCGTGTAACCGGAGGGAGCCGGCGCGTCGGCGGGTTTGTTGCGCTTCGTGGACGGCGCAGGTGCGGATGACATATCAGAAGCATCCACGCCCGTGGAGCGTTTCGCAGCGTCAGTAGTTTCCGCGGGCGTCTCTGACGGCTGCGCGGGAGGCGGCTGGCGGCGATCGGCGATCGGTTTGCGCGCCGCGCAGCCGGAAGAATAAACACAGAGGAGACAGAGCACACAGAGAGCTAACACTGGTGTATATGAACAATTCGAAAGACAACCAAGTTGCGGATGGGAAGCGTGTTTGCGCGAATCCAAAGTGACGGAAACTGTCTCCGGTGAAATCTTCAAAGCGCCGCCTGCGTCATGAAGATCGCGGATTCTGCGGAGGCTGCGCGGACGGAGGATGTTGGCCGTTCTGCGCATTCCGCGCGGCATTGCGCGCTTCGATCCACGCCGCGGCCTCGGAGAACTTTTCGGAAACCTCGCGCAAAAACTGCGCCGTACGCTTTTCCGTTTCCGGCGCGACCTCCTCCTTGACAAAACTCTTTACGCGCGCGAGTTCTTCGTCAACTCGCTTCCCGAAATCTTCGAAGTTTTTTATGCTCTTAATCCGCGCGAACTCTTCGTCGACGCGCTTGCCAAACTCTTCGAATTTATCCATAAGCGATAAGTCCTCGGAAAAATCGCCGTGAAGAGAAGAAGAGCGGCGACTTGGGTATTATAGGAACGCGGTGTGCGGGCCGCAAGGAGGAGAATTGGCGCTTCCCTATCGGTGGCAGTGGCGCGTGGAAAAATGGAAGAACGCGATGCGCGGATTTTTCGGCGGAGGCGACCAGCAGCCTCGGCCGAAAATCTGCCCCGCGTGCGGCACCTTGGTTGGCATCAGCGCCACGCGGTGCCACGAGTGCGGCACCAGCTTGCGTTTTTCACTAGTTGCCCTAAGCAAATCTCTTGGCGGAACGATTGGCGGCGAAACTCCGGTCACCACACTGATTCTCATCCTAAATCTCCTGCTTTTCGGCGTGAGCCTGGTGGCCACGAATCAAGCGAATAGTAGCCCCAATTTGTTCTCAGGCGTGAGCGGCCGGGTTCTGTACCAGCTTGGCGCACGCCAATCGATCGCCGTTCTCGCCGGAGAATGGTGGCGACTCGTGATGCCGATGTTCCTCCATGCCGGACTATTGCACATCGGGATGAATTCCCTTTTCTTGGTAGACATCGGCCCGCAAGTCGAGCGGATTTACGGGTCGGCGCGATATCTTTTCATCTACGTGGTTACTGGAATTTGCAGCTTTCTCGCGAGCACAGCGTGGAATCTCTGGGCTTACCATGGATTCGGTATCGGGATTGGGGCATCCGGTGCGTTGGCCGGCTTGATAGGAGTGATGTTGGGAATGACCACGGGACGCGGCGGCAGCTACGCCCGCGAGATCCGTGCACAGATGATCCGTATGGCCGGATATCTGGTCATCATGGCAATACTGCCGATCGGGATCGACAACGCCGCGCACTTCGGAGGACTCGCCGCCGGCTTTCTCTTAGGGAAACTGCTTGCAGACCGCGAGCCGATGAATGCCGTGGAGTTCAAACGAGCCTACGCACTCGGATGGCTTGCCGGAATTGTGGTCGTGGCAAGTTTTGCGATGATGTTTCTGCATTTTCGAGACGCGCTCCCGGGAAGATAGACACATTCCAAAGACGCAGCCGCGCAAAGTACGTTACCCTATACTCAGGAAGAGACGCACTCGTGGATCCACACTCCATCGTCGTCGTCAGTCTCCACACACCCAAGGAAAAAGTGTGGGGCGAGCTCCTGGCGATCAACCCTTCCGGAATTACGCTCCGGGGCATCGACTTAAATTCCTTCGATCACTTCATCCGGCAGATCAATGAGCCCGACGGCGAGCGCGTGGGCCTCCCCACCATTTTCTTTCCCATGAACCGCCTCGAGCGCATCTCTCTCGACGAAGCCTCCGGCTCCATCCCCTCGATGAACGAGCTTTTCGCGCGGAAGGTAGGGCGTTCTCTATCCGACTATCTCGCGCAATTCGCTTGAACTGAGTTATCCTCGGATATCAATGCAAGGCCGCATTTGGACGGTACCCAATCAAATTACGTTTCTCCGGCTCGGCTTTCTGCCGTTGTTTCTGATACTCATGTCGTACGAACGGTACCGGTGGGCGCTGCTCGTTCTGGTGGTTGCGGGGCTATCGGACGGAATCGATGGCCTTCTCGCCCGCCGCCTCAATCAACGTTCCGCACTCGGGGCGTATCTCGATCCCATCGCCGACAAGCTCTTGCTCTCTTCTTCTTTCCTAATCCTGGCATTCAAGAAGCAATTGGCCTGGTGGCTCACGATCATCGTTCTTAGCCGCGACGTACTGATCCTGATCGTCGCTGTTGTTATTTTGCTTGTCTCCGGGTACCGGCCTTTCCCCCCCAGTATCTACGGCAAATCCACTACCGCCACCCAGATCGTCCTTGTTTTCACCGTGGTTCTCGCGGCTGCATATCCCCATCTTAAGCTCCACACATTTGTCCACGTCCTCATTTACATAGTCACAGTGTTGAGCGTGGTGTCGAGCTTCCACTATTCGTTCACCACCGCCCGGCACCCCGGTGGTTCCACTCCAGAAGAGAAGTGAAAATCCGATCGTTTAGATGAGCATGGGCTTGGGGCCGAAGGGTAGGACCAATAATTTTGGCTCGGTAAGGGACTGAACGAGATCGAGCGTGGCATCAGGGGCGAGTTCGCGGAGGAGGAGTCCTGCGGGCGTGACGTCGATGAAGGCGAGTTCGGTTACGATGTGATCGACGACTTCGACGCCGGTGAGAGGAAGCGTGCATTTTTTGAGAATTTTCGGTTTGTTGTCGCGTGTGGCGTGTTCCATGGCGATGAAGACGCGCTTGGCGCCGGCGACGAGGTCCATCGCACCGCCCATGCCTTTGAGCATCTTGCCGGGGATGGCCCAGTTGGCGAGAGTTCCCTTTTCATCGACCTGCAACGCGCCGAGAACGGTGAGATCGACGTGACCTCCGCGGATCATGGCGAAAGAATCGGCGGAAGAAAAATAAGATGTACCCGGAAGTTCGGTGACGGTTTCCTTGCCGGCGTTGATGAGATCGGGGTCGACTTCGGTTTCGAGCGGATAGGGGCCGACGCCGAGCATGCCGTTTTCGGATTGCAAGATGACGTCCATGCCTTTGGGGACGTAGTTGGCGACGAGCGTGGGCATGCCAATGCCGAGATTTACGTAGTAGCCATCGCGGAGCTCGAGGGCGATGCGGCGGGCGATGCGTTCGCGTTTTTCCTCTTCGGTCAAAGGCATAGAAAGTTCACAGTCGACAGTTTACAGCCAAGTCAAAAGTAAAATCACGGGTCTAAAGACCCGCCACTACAACTTCAGCGGAACTTTTTCTCGAAGCGTGGCAAGGTTGCGGCCAGCACTTGGCCAACAATGGCAAGGCTTCTGGGGTCGACTTTGTCGAGCGTGTCTTGCGGCGTGTGCCAGTAGGTGTCCCGGACGGAAAAGTCGATGAGGTCGCAGCCGGCCACGCCGCGGCGGATGAACGAGAAATGGTCGTCACCGCCAACGGCATAGTCTTCGTTGGCGAAGTTATTTTTGTATCCGAGTTGAGCCGCGGTGTCCCAGATGAAATTCGTGAGCCAGCGAGCCGAGCCGGTGTCGCGCGTGATTCTGACGTTTGCGGGGCCGATCATGTCGGCGAGGATCATGGCTTTGAGGCGCTTCAGTTCACCGGAGAGCGCCATTTGAGCGGCCATTTCGCGGCTGCCGAAAGTGTTGTTGCTATTATCGTTTTTCCATTGAATGCTGGCGCCATCGGTCCAGTTGCCTTGCGCTTCTTCGCCATCGAAGAAAACGATCCACACATGGAGAGAATTTTGTCGTGCGCAGAAGAGGCGCGCCAGCTCGAGCATGGTTCCGGTGCCCGAGCCGCCGTCGTCCGCGCCCACGAAGTTGGGAATGCGAACGGTATCGTAATGCGTGGTGTAGAGAATGATGCCTGAGCTTGTGCCGGGAAGTTTGACGACGATATTTTTCATAGCCAGATCGCCGAGCACCGTCGAAGCGTGGAAGTCATGCTCTTCGACAGGACAGCCGAAGCTTTTCAGTTGGCCGATAATGTAAGCCTGGGCACGATGGATTCCGTCAGACGCGGGCGGCCTCGCCCCAATATCCACCAGGTGACGGACGTGCTCGTACGCGCGCGCGCCGTCGAAATCTCCCGTTTTGGCGGACAAATTGACGGGGCGACTAACGGCCAGCGTGGGCAAAAACAATAGCGAAATGAACGTCAGCCGGATGCGGCGGGCAATGCGTTCGCGTTCTTGATTTTCAGTCAGCTTCATAAAAAGTTCTCAGTTGTCAGTCATTCCAGTTCCAAAATCGCCGGTCTAAAGAGCGGCCACTACACCTTGCGCACGGTGCGGCGCTCGATGCGCTTTTCGTACTTGGGGCCTTGGAAAATGGCGTCGATGAAAATGCCGGGCGTATGAACTTGACTGGGGTCCAGCTGGCCTAGTTCAACGAGTTCTTCGACTTCGGCGATGACGTGGTCGGCGGCCGTGGCCATCATGGGATTAAAGTTGCGCGCGGTCTTGCGATAGATAAGATTGCCCCAGCGGTCACCTTTCCAGGCTTTGATGAAGGCGAAATTACCGCGCAAGCCGCGCTCAAGGACGTACTGGCGCCCATCGAATTCGCGGGTTTCTTTTCCTTCGGCAACCATGGTGCCGTATCCGGTAGGGGTGTAGAACGCGGGGATGCCGGCGCCGCCGGCGCGCAGGCGTTCGCTAAGCGTGCCCTGAGGATTCAGTTCCACTTGTAATTCTCCGCTCAGGACGAGCTGCTCGAAGAGTTTGTTTTCGCCGACGTAAGTGGAGATCATCTTTTTGACTTGGCGCTGCTGGAGTAGGACGCCGATGCCGAAATCGTCCACGCCGGCGTTGTTGCTAACGATGGTGAGGTCCTTCGTGCCTTTGCGGCGGACAGCAGCGATGAGGTTTTCCGGGATGCCGCAAAGGCCGAAGCCGCCCATGAGGATGGTGGCGCCGTCGTGGATTTTCTCAATCGCGGTGTCGGCGGAGGCGATACGTTTGTCCATATGGTGCTCCGAAGTGTTCAGGGCAGTGTACTTCATCCAGCATTGGGGCCGGAACACGCAGTACAAACGAAATGCTCAGAGCGAGCGGAGGAGCTTGTAGAGCTCGTTGGCGGCGTCGAAGTCGGCCTCGAGCTCGCGGGAGGCGAGGCGCTCACGGATATCGTCGAGGCGGCGGGCGAAGAGATCGAGCGCGGCGGAGAGAACTTCCTGGTTGGTGAGGACGATATCGCGCCATGTGGAATAAGGACTGCCGGCGAGACGGAGCGAATCGCGGAGGCCGGGGCCGGCAAGCGTAATGGGAAGGCCGTTTTCGTCGAGGCGGTCGTAGAGGAATCCCGCGAGAGCGACAGCGGCGAGTTGCGGGAGATGGGATGCCAGGCCGACAGCGTAGTCGTGCTGCGGTGCCCCGAGCCAGAGCGGGCGGGCTCCGATTTTTTCAAGGATTTTGACGAAGGCACTGATTCGTGGATCGCGGGCCGGATCCGTTTCTTTGGGGATGGGAAAAGGACGGGTCGGAAGACCCGCCACTACGGGTTCGGGAGATTTGGCGATCAGCGCGTACGTGTTTTCGCGGAAAAGATCTGCGTCGGCGTGTGTGATTCCGGGGAGTTCCCTGCCGGCCATGGGATGGCCGCCGAGGAAGATCGGGCCCTTTTCGCCGGAGAAAAGTTCGTCGGCAGCTTGGGCGATGCGGACTTTGGTGCTGCAGGCGTCGGTAACGAGCGCGTGAGGAGGAGCGTGGCGCGCGATTTCCGGAAGCAGATCGATTGTCGCGGCAATGGGAAGTGCCATGTAGATCAAATCGGAGTTACGCAGAGCGGGCCCTGGATCGCCGGAGAAGGATTCGTCGAGGGCGCCGCGAGTTTGCGCTTCCCGAACGACATCGGGGCGGTCCCAGCCGGAGATGTGCATCGCGGTGATGTATTTGCGGAGCGCGAGGGCGAAGGAGCCGCCGATGAGGCCGGTGCCGAGGACGGTGACTCGAGAGATGATGTGGGGAGTCATAGAGAGCTTCTAGTTGTCAGTTGTTAGTTCTCACTTCCGAGAAACAAATCGGAGGACAAATGCTAACGCAGAGACGCCTAGGGCGCAAAGGCTGGCGGAAAAACTGCGCCCTCGAATTATCTGCACAAACAGCCTGACCTCACCGGAGAACTCGCGGACGTGGATAAAAAAGTCGCACCGCCAGGATGGCTGGTATCTCCGCCAACCGCAAAACGCGGCCCTCTTGATTCCGGAACTAAAAACCAACAACTTATAACTGAATACTGCCTCACGCGATGCGGCGGCCGATCGCGGGGGCGATGATACGCAGTTCCGCCATTAGCTGGGTGAATGTGGCGGGCTCGAGCGATTGCGCACCGTCGGAGAGTGCGTGATCGGGATCGTTGTGGACTTCGATGAGCAGGCCGTCAGCTCCGGCGGCGACGGCGGCGCGGGCCATGGGCGGCACTTTGTCGCGGCGGCCGGTGCCGTGCGAGGGATCGGCAAGCATCGGCAGATGCGAAAGTTTTTTGATGACGGGAATTGCCGCGATGTCGAAGGTGTTGCGGGTGTAAGTTTCGAAGGTGCGAATGCCGCGCTCGCAGAGAATTACGTTGTAGTTGCCTCCGGCGAGGATATATTCGGCGCTCATCAACAGTTCTTCCATGGTGGCGGACATTCCGCGCTTCAAAAGAACGGGTTTACGGATTTCGCCCAGCGCGCGAAGGAGGTAGTAGTTCTGCATGTTGCGCGCGCCAACCTGGAAGATGTCAACGTAGCCCATCATCATCTGGATTTGCGACGCGTCCATCACTTCGCTAATGGTAAAGAGGCCGAATTTGTCGGCGGCCTCGCGCATGAGCTGGAGGCCCGGTTCACCCATGCCCTGGAAGGCGTAAGGAGAAGTGCGCGGCTTGAAAGCGCCGCCGCGCAGGATCTTTGCGCCGGCCTTGGCGACGCTTCCAGCGATGGAAAGAATTTGTTCGCGAGATTCGACCGAGCAGGGACCGGCGGCAACTACGACATCCGGTCCGCCGATGCGGACACCCCGGCCGAGATCGACGACGGTGCCTTCGGGCTTGAACTGGCGGCTGGCGAGCTTGAACGGCTGGGTGATGCGCATGACCTCGCGCACGCCGTCGAGCAATTCGAAATCGCGATGATCGAAGTCGCGGTGCACGCCGACGGCGCCGAGGACGGTATGCGATTCGCCGGTAGAGCGGTGCACGTTGAAGCCGCTGGCAACGAGGCGGTCGATGACATGCTGGATTTGGGCGTCATTGGCCCCTTCTTGCATCACGATGACCATGAGAGTTTCCTGTTTCCTTCTCTAAGCGATTCGAAGCGAAAAGCACGGGATTAAAGTCCCGCCATTACAAATGCTCAAAACGGAAATTCCGGGCTAAAGTCCGGCCGCACCAACAACCCTATCTACACCTACTGCGTTGGCCGATCATTCATTCCCGCCTTTGCGGTGACTGTCGCCGGAATGCATGGCGCCGCGTTCCGCGGCGCGCGCCTCGTCAATGATGCGCTCGAAGAGGCGGCGAATGGCTGCGTCGGTCAGCGGACCGGAATTGTTGCGCTCGGCGTTGGCGAGCACTTCGTTCTCGCGATCCGGCTGGTACAGCGGAATCTTCGCCTCGTGCTTGAGCTTGCCGATTTCCAGAGCGCAGTGCGAGCGCTCATTCAAGAGCTCGACCAGCTTCTTGTCAAGCTCATCGATTCGGCGACGCCAATCACTTAGATTCATGGCGCGACCTCGCGGCGGGAGAGGCCGCGGCGAGCGGCCTGCTTGAGCGCGCGGACGCGATCGCCGAGGGCAACCGCGGCGGCATCGACGGATTGAGCTTTTTCAATCTCGGAGACGAGCGCGGAGCCGACGACGGCGGCGTCGGCCAGACCACCAAGAACGGATACGTGGCCGGGCAGCGAGATGCCGAAGCCAACGGCGATGGGGAGCTGCGTGACGCTGCGGGTGCGGCGGATGAGCGCGGGCAGATCGTCGGGGAGGGCATCCTTCGCGCCGGTAACGCCGGTTCTGGAAATGAGATACAGAAAACCTGAGGAGCAGGCGGCGATTTTCGCAAGGCGCTCGTCCGTGGAAGTGGGCGCGCCGAGAAAAATAGTGTCAAGATGATGAGCGACGAGGATGCGGCGGTAGTCCTCGGACTCTTCGGGCGTGAGATCGGTGGCGAGAACTCCGTCCGCGCCGGCAGACGCGGCGGAAGATGCGAATTTTTGGAGGCCCATTTGCAAAATGGGATTGTAGTAGCTGAAGAGGACGAGCGGAACTTCGTTAGTTGGAAAGCTCGATTGGCGGATGCGGCGGACGAGATCGAGGACGCAGGCGAGAGTCGCGCCGGCCTTCAAAGCGCGCTCCGAGGCACGCTGGATCGTGGGCCCATCCGCAAGCGGGTCGCTGAAGGGGACGCCGAGTTCGATGACGTCGGCACCGGCTTCTGCGAGTGCGAGGACGTATTTCAATGAGGCGTCGAGAGAAGGATCGCCTGCGACAATGTAAGCAACGACACCGAGTTCGCCGGACGCGCGCAGTTCGGCGAAGCGTTTGGAAATGCGGGTCGAGTTGGAGGCGACGGCGGTCATTAGGTTTGGAAAGAAAGATTAGAGCAGGCGGGAGTAAGTGTCCATGTCCTTATCGCCGCGGCCGGAGAGATTGAGGATGACGAGGTCGTCCTTCTTCAATTGAGGGAGACGCTCGATAAGACCGGCGATGGCGTGGGCGGACTCGAGCGCGGGAATGATCCCTTCAGTGCGTGAGAGAAGGCGCGCGGCATCGAGAGCGGCTTGATCGGAGACGGCGGAATATTCGGCGCGGCGCTGATCGGCGAGCCAGGCGTGTTCGGGGCCGATGGCGGGATAGTCGAGGCCGGCGGAAATGGAATGAGTCGTGGCGATCTGGCCGTCTTCGTTTTGCAAAACATAGGTGAAAGTGCCCTGGAGAACGCCGGGGCGTGCTCCAGAAAAACCTTGATGGGCGGCAAGGCGAGCGGCGTGTTCGCCGAGTTCAGCGCCGCGGCCGCCCGCTTCGATGCCGATCATCTTTACGTCGGCATCGCGAAGGAAATTGTAAAAGAGGCCGATGGAATTCGAACCGCCGCCGACGCAGGCGAAAAGATGCGTGGGAAGGCGCTTTTCCGCGGCGAGGATTTGCTCGCGGGCTTCGCGGCCGATGACCACCTGAAAATCGCGGACCATCGTGGGATAGGGATGCGCGCCGAGAACGGAGCCGAGGAGATAGTGCGTGGTGCGGACGTTGGTGACCCAATCGCGCATGGCCTCGTTGATGGCGTCCTTGAGCGTGCGGCTGCCGGAAGCGACGCCGACGACTTGCGCGCCGAGCATGCGCATGCGCGAGACGTTGAGGGCCTGGCGCGCCATGTCTTCCGTGCCCATGTAGACGACGCATTGGAGGCCGAGATGCGCGGCGACGGTGGCGGAAGCGACGCCGTGCTGGCCCGCGCCCGTTTCCGCGATAATGCGCGGCTTGCCCATCTTCACGGCGAGCAGGCCCTGGCCGATGGCGTTATTGATTTTATGCGCGCCGGTGTGGAGCAAATCTTCGCGCTTCAGATAAATGCGTGGACCGCCGAGTTTTTCGGTGAGGCGCGAAGCGAACTGCAGCGGCGTCGGGCGACCCGCAAAATTTTTCAGAAGATCGCTGAAGCGAGTTTGGAACAGTGGATCCGACTTCGCAGCTTCATAGGCACGTTCGAGCTCGAAGAGCGGCACCATCAGCGTTTCGGGAACGTAGCGGCCGCCGTAAGGGCCGAATCGTCCCGGCGCCGTCGTTGGTGATTGGAGGATGGAGCTCATGGATATCCGTGAATCTTCCGTTTGATAATTCTATTTCCGCTCGCCGCGGCGGACTTCCCGAATGAACTCGCGGAGCAAGCCGTGATCTTTCTTTCCCGGTTTTGATTCTACGCCGCTGGCAACGTCAATTCCGTAGGGGCGCACAATGCGCACGGCCGCAGCCACGTTTTCGACGTTCAGGCCGCCTGCCAAAATGATACGGCGACCAACCGCGGCGCGCCGCGCAACATCCCAATCCGTAGTGCGCCCCGTACCACCATATTGGCCTGTGTTCGCGGCGTCAAACAGAAAGGCAAACGCCTCGGGGTATTCATCGAGAGTCCCCAAGCGAAACTCAGGCTCGACGCGGAAGGCTTTCCAAACGGTGATGTTCCTGGCCAGTTCCGCAACAGTCTGGGGGGATTCGTCGCCATGAAGCTGGGCAGCATCGAGCTTCATCGACTTGCAAAGTGCGGCGACGTCAACCGGTGTGGCGTTGACGAAAATGCCCACAACTTTGATTTTTTTCGGAAGTTGCCGGCGAATCTTTGCGGCTTCGTCCTCGGTGATGTGACGGGGGCTTTTCGCGTAGAAATTGAACCCCAGGAGATTGGCGCCGGCTTCGATGGCGGCGAAGGCGTCCGCTGCGTTGGTGATGCCGCAGATTTTGACGCGGATCATGGCCACCTACAATGTTCCTGGGGGAGAATTGAGGAGAGCGGAAAGAGCCGCGGCGGGATCGGGAGAAAGCATGAGATGCGTGCCGACCAGGAAAGCGTCGAAACCGGCGGCGCGAAGCTTAACGAGATCGTGGTGGGTGCGCAAGCCGGACTCGCTGACGGCGATGCATTCGTCGGGAATACGGCTGATCAATTCGAAGGATGCTTCGACGCTGACGGTGAGCGTTTTCAAATCGCGGTTGTTTACGCCGACGATGCGTGCCCCGGCGGCGAGGGCGCGGTCGAGTTCATGCGCGGTGTGGACCTCGACGAGCGGCTCCATGCCAATTTCGCGGCCAAGTGCAATGAGGTCGCGAAGCAGCGCATCTTCAAGTATGGAGACGATGAGGAGAAAGCTATCCGCGTCGTTGGCACGAGTTTCCCAGACCTGCCAGGGATCGAAGATAAAATCTTTGCGCAGAACCGGGAGCTGGATGGACTTGCGGGCGTCGCGGAGATTTTTCAACGAGCTCCGGAAAAATTCACTTTCGGTCAGAACAGAGAGAGCGGAAGCGCCCGCAGTTTCGAGCGATTGCGCGAGGGCCACGGGATCGAAGGGATCGCGGAGAACGCCGCGAGAAGGCGAGGCCGGCTTGAGTTCGGCAAGTACGTTTAGAGTATCGCAGCAGAGCGCCGCGGAAAAATTGCGAAGCGGAGTGGCCGCCTTCACGCCATACTTCAGCGCGGTCTCGGGTAAGACACGTTTGCGATGATCGACTTCGGCGCGGCGAGCCTCGAGAATCCGATCGAGGACGGTTCCGGTGTTGGCTTGAGCAGACATTCGCGTAACTTTGTATGCTAGGGGTGCGCGGGGAGAGAGTCAAATCAGGTGATTGGTGATTTGTGACTGGTGACTCGTGACTAGTCACTGAAAATGCCAGCCCGATGATGTACTTCGAATAGGGAGAACGAATGGGATACGGGGAAACGTTTGGGGCGCTGCTGAAGGCGATCGCGGAGGAGGCGGATGCGATTGCGATGCGGTATTTCCGAGGGGAGGAGCTGCGCATCGACAGGAAGGGCGATGGCACGGCGGTAACGCAGGCCGACCGTAGCGTGGAAGCGATGGCGCGGGCAAGAGTGGCAGCTAGCGGGCTCGCGCTGGACGTTTTGGGTGAAGAAACGGGCGGCGGCGATGCGACGTCCGCCAGCACTTCGGGCCGAGCCCGAATGATTATCGATCCAATCGACGGCACGGAAGAGTTTTCCCGTGGGATTCCGACATTTGGGACGCTGATGGGAATCGAGCTGAACGGCGAGATTGTTGCCGGGATGGCGAGCGCGCCGGGATTGCGCTCGCGCTGGTGGGCTTATCGCGGGGAAGGCGCTTACCGGAACGGCCAGCGGATTCATGTCTCGAATGTGGACACGCTCAGCAGGGCGATGATCTTCACAACCGGCACGGGACCCAAGAAAGATCCAGCAATGCGCGCGAAACTGCGCTTGCTGTCCGATATGGCGCGAAATGGCCGCTCGATTGGCGGGTTCTGGCAACACATGCTTGTCGCCGAGGGCGCCACGGAAGTTGCGGTGGACCTGACCTCTCAGCCATGGGATCTTGCGCCGCTGGGAATTATCGTGGAGGAAGCGGGGGGCCGTTCGACGAATCTGGGTGGCGAGAGGACGATCTATTCGGGGCAGCTCGTCAGCACGAACGGAAAGATTCACGACGAAGTCCTGAAGATTCTGGAGTGAGGTGGTCATGGACGTCCGCATACAAGCTGAGAAAGCCGAGCGATTCCGAAAGATGCATGGGGGACAGCCTATCCTGGCGCTCCCAAATGCCTGGGACGTGGCCAGTGCGCGAATCCTGGAAGAGGCTCGTTATCCAGCGATTGCAACGAGCAGCGCCGGGATTGCTTTCTCTCTCGGGTATGCGGACGGCCAGCGCGTTTCCAGAGATCAGATGCTGGAGGTGGTAGAACGGATCGCGCATGCGGTTCGCGTTCCGGTGACCGCGGACATGGAAGCCGGCTACGGCACAACGGTGAAAGACATGGAGGAAACCGCGAAAGCTGTGATTGCCGCGGGAGCTATCGGAATGAACCTCGAAGACGTGACGGGGGATGACGAGAGTTCGCAGGTGGACACGGGGCAACAGGTGGAGAAAATCCGGGCCATTCGCGATACCGCTGCGTCACTGGGCGTCCCGCTGGTGTTGAATGCGCGCACGGACATTTACTTGATGCCGATCGGTGAAGCCGCCACGCGCTTCGAGCGAACGGTGGAACGATTGCGCGCTTACCGTCAAGCGGGGGCGGATTGCGTCTTCGCTCCAGGATTCAGTAGCCGGGATACCATCGCCGAGTTAGTGAAGGCGATTGCAGCGCCGCTGAACATCCTGATCTCGAGCGGCTGCCCTTCTCTCGCGGAGCTGGAAGAGATGGGAGTCGCACGGGTAAGTGCAGGCTCCACCGTGATGCGGGCAACGCTTGGACTCGTTCGGCGGATCGGGAAAGAATTGATGGAAAGAGGAACGTACGATTCCCTGTTCGATGGCGCGGTCCCCTTTGCCGATTTGAATCGGATGATGGGACGCCAGAGCTCTTGACATCCTCCTCTCCCTAAAGGGAAAGGATTCCTACGGAGCCGGATGTTGGTCCGGTCTCTTCGGTGGGTTCCTCCCACAGCGCCCTTACTTCAGGCGAGGACAACGAAGAGGCTTAACTTTTGGGCTATCCGCCCATAGGTCTTTTGGACGCGAGGATGATAGAACGAACCGAAGAAAAAAGAAAGTAGCCTCATATCCCCGGCCTGAACGCCGGGGCTTTACGGCTAGGACGGGTAAGTTCATGCCGGAAAAACATTTGTTGCTTCGTGTTCTGAATGATGAAATTGTGACTTGCCAGAAGTGCCCGCGGCTGGTCCGCTATCGCGAAAAAGTGGCGCGGGAAAAGCGTCGGGCGCATCGCGAGTGGACGTACTGGGGCAAGCCGGTCCCAGGCTTCGGAGACGCTCGCGCAGGCCTTTTGATTCTTGGACTGGCTCCGGCGGCGCATGGAGCGAATCGCACGGGACGGATGTTCACGGGTGACCGCTCAGGGGATTTTCTGTATGCAGCGCTGCACAAAGCGGGCTTTGCAAATCAGGCTACTTCCCTGCACCGGGATGACCGATTGCGTCTGAAAAATGCGTATATCAGCGCGACGTGCCGGTGCGCGCCTCCGGAGAACAAACCGCTTCCCGAAGAAACCTCGAATTGCAGCGGTTACCTGGAACGCGAACTCGAGATCTTGAAGCCGAAGGCGATCTTGGCGCTGGGGAGAATCGCCTGGGACGGGTACCTCGAAATCTTGAAGCGACGCGGGGTGATAGCTTCGCGCGGGCTCTACAAATTCGCGCACGGCGCGGAAGCGGAAGTGGCGCCGAGCGCTCCTCGATTGTTCGGCGTGTATCACCCGAGCCAGCAGAATACGCAGACCGGCCGCGTCACACCCGCGATGTATTCCTCCGTCCTGCGCCGAATCCGGCGCTTCCTCGAAAAATAGTATCTACCGGCTGCCACCCTCCATTGGGTGTCGGGAAAGACTTGCAGGGCGATGGCGGGATTCGCGGACAGAAGTCTTGCCGCCCACGTTGGGTGTCGGGCGGAGCCTCCAAGTGCATCTTTTTCAATCCTTTGCAGCCCCTCTCGACGGCCGGTTGTGGCTCCCCATGTGCATTCCCTTCTTGCTCAGCATTCCGCGGGAGGGACCTATGGAACGCATGAAATGTAGCGGTGTATTCGGCAACTTGGCGATTTTCACGATGACGCTTGCGTTGGGAGTCACGTGCAAGGCGCAGGAGCAGAATCAGGAACAGTCAAGAGAAGCAACACCGCCAGCGCCAGACCAGCAGCGTCATAAGGCTGACGGTGAGCAGCACGGGCTGCCGATTGAAACCTACGCAGTGGCCGCAGGCACCAAGTTTCTGGTGCGGCTGGATGAAGAGTTGGGCACTAAAGGTACGCAAGCCAACGCCCGGTTCAAGGTGAAGACGCTGGAGCCACTCGAAGCGGGCAGCGGCATCTATTTGCCAGCCGGAGCGGAGATTCGCGGTCACATCAGCCATGTCGAGCCGGCAGGAGTGGCGGGCCGTGCGAAACTTTGGCTGACGTTTGATGAAATCCACACCAGGTTCGGCGATCTGCCAATCGTGGCCGAAGTCGTGAACGTGCCGGGCGACCACAGCGTGAAACCGGGTCCGCGGCAGGAGGGACTCATAGAGGGCCGAAGCAGCACGCAACAGGATGCCGCGCAGGCGGCTGCGGCAGGCGCAGCAGTCGGCGCCGTGAAGGGCGTCAAAGACAAAGACAAGAAAGAGGCAGCCGAAGGCGCCGCACTGGGGGCGCTCATGGCGTATCTGATGGAGTCCGGTCGCGGCCACGAGCTGAACCTGCCTAAGGGCGCCAAACTCGAATTGGAACTAGAGCGGGCACTGTATCTCGTGAAGGAATGAGGAATATTTCAGTGAGGCGAATGTGACCGACGCCAGGTTGGGAGGCATCGACCTGCTGGTGCGCCCGACCGGCAGAAGCACGGCAGCGTCGAGCCTGCGACCACCGGCCCGACCCCGTTCGCGTCGCCGAGCGTGGCGGAGCAGGTGCGGCACAAGCTGCGCACGCCGGAAGGGCGGGCGATCTATAAAATGCGCAAGGCCGTGGTCGAACCGGTCTTTGGCCAGATCAAAGAGCAGCGCGGTTTTCGGAGATTTCTGTTGCGAGGGCGGGCAAGAGTGACGGCGGAATGGAAGCTGATCTGCGCCACGCACAACCTGCTGAAGCTCTTCCGGTCTGGATGGAGTCCGCAGAGGGCATGAAACAAGGAGATGACCTGCCTAAATCACCTCTTGAGCAGGGAGCTCAGGGGCCAAGGCCCAAATTTCGACTCGCAAAGCCCAAAGAACCAGAAAGAGAAATTCAGAAGCTTTATCTCCGACAGACTCCTAGAATCCAAGGCCTATTGGAGTAAAGCAGACGAGTCCCAGATTCTGAAGTCGCCTTCGGCATAAGCGGCTGCCAAGCGAACTCCGTTTCTGTCGAAGGCGACACTTTCGATGACTCGTGGAAAAAGGGGATTCGGCGGCAGGGCCGGCTCGAACGTAAAGAAGCGCTCTCCCGTCGGCAGTTTGGATAGCACCACGCGTTTGTCGGCATGCGCCGATACCAGGAATTGCCCTGAGGGATGAAAATCAAGCGCGGTGACCGGGGACGTGGACAACGCAATTCGCTGCGGTTCGCGATCGGCGCCGCTCTCGCTCAAGAGCACGGAGCCGTCATCAAGTCCCGCCGCGAGCCAGCGGCCGTCCGGCGACCAGGCGAGCGCCGGGACGGCAGTACGGCCGAAGCTGCGGTGCGGACCGTTGGCGTGGACTTCATAGAGCCACACGGTGTCCGCGGGTTCGCCAGCCGGTTTGGCCAAGCCGATTGCGAGCCAATTTCCATCGGGGGAAAAAGCCAGGCAGAGAATGGACGCCGGCACATCCAAATGAAGTGTTAGATTCCCAGTCGGGATTCCCCAAAGGGTGACCACACCGTTCGCATCGCCACCCGCCAGAGTCCGTCCATCGGCGGTAAGGGCCAAGGCCTGCTGGGCGCCGATTTTCTCTATAAAGATCCTGCTGTGCAACATGCCGCCCTGCGGCTGGCCCACCGTGATTTGGTCATCGTAGGAGTAGGCTTCAATATCGGGCTCTGGCGCCACCGCCACGGCCAGCGCCTTGCGGCGCTCGAGCAAGACGAATTGTCCGTCGCGTGGCCGGAAATAGAACAGATCTCCCGCCTGGGTGGTATATTTCTGAACCAGCGGGAACGCGCGTTTGGGCGTGCGCGAACAGGAAGAAGCCGCTAGCACGAACAAAAACAAAAGCAGCGCAGCGGACCGGTTTCTCATGGCTTGCACACTCATGCGTAGCTTACATGATTCTTGCCGATGGATGCATCGCCGCCGTCCGGTCGCGTTTGCGGTCATCCTCGTGTTGCTCGTCACGGCGTGCGGCCGCCAGCAGACGTCTGGCATGAACCCACTCTTTCCCGCACCGTTGGGAACCGCCTGGGGATTTATCGATAACCGCGGAAAAATCATAATCGCACCGCGCTTCGAGGCCGCGCAGCCCTATTCGGAAAGGCTCGCGGCCGTCAAACGCGAGGGGAGATGGGGCTACATCGATCGCAACGGATCGGAAGTCATTCCCATTCGCTACCGCACGGTCCAAAGTTTCCGCAATGGCGTCGCTATAGTTGATACGGGTCTGCCGGATCATCCCGTAGGTCTCATCGATACAAGCGGCTCCTGGGTCACGCAGCCTCTTTTTCGCTCCCTTTCGGCCGCGGACGGGCCCTATGGCCTGCTCCTGGGACAGAAGGAACCCGCCGAAGGCTTCGCCTTCTACGATCGTTCCGGAAACCTTGTCTTGGGCCCTTACTTCCTGGCTTTTCCTTTCGCCCAGGGCCGCGCGAGAGTCAAGAAGGGCGTCCGAGAGGGTTTAGATGACTGGCTGATTGATACCTCGGGAACTTTCTTGCCGAGGAAACCGCTCGTTCTCGACGGCATCCGCTTCTCCGAAGGCCTGATTGCCGTCCGGCAGGACCGTAAGCTGGGCTACATGGATCTTGAGGGGAACATTGCCATTGAGCCGCACTACGATCAGGGAGGCGAGTTTGCCGAAGGGCTTGCGGCGGTTCAGTTGGAGGGGCACTGGATGTTCATAGATAAAGCGGGGGCCGTAACCGCTGAAATTCCAGCGGGCATCGCCTTTGCCGAGCCGCTCTCCGACGGGCTCTCGCTCGTGTCAGCCGATCGCGACCAGTCTGGGCGGAAGTTCGGCTATGTGGACCGGAACGGCCATTGGGCGATCAAGCCCAGCTGGGATGATGCCGAGCCCTTTCACGAGGGCCTCGCCTACGTCGGCACCTGGAAGGACGGAAAGGCGGCCTACATAGATCACAAGGGAAGGACCATTTGGCAGGGTCGAAATCCCTCATCACCGTAGGACGGTTGCCCAGTCAGCTGTGTATAGCCGACTGGCATTTTCCCGGAATCCTACCGGGATTGGGCTGAATGGAGATCAGCGACGCGCTGTGGCAAAAACTGCGAAGGCAGCGCCTTGCGGGTACGCCATCACCGCCATGCGCCCGATCTCTTGAATATTCATTGGCGGTATGTGGAGTTTCGCGCCCAGGTTTTTGGCTATCGTGTCTGCCGTGTCGCCATCGGAGACCAGCAAATAGATCTGCCAGTGCGGTGGCCACCCCTAGATTGCGAAACGCTGCCGGGGTACGCGGCCGCGCCATCTATCAATCACCAAGCAATTTTGTCAGGAAAAAAGTCTGATGCGAGGTCTTGGTAGTAAGGAAGAATCTCTTGCGTTTTGGGGCGCACGCGGCCTTTCGAGTACAGATCGTAAAGATTGAATTTCCGAACCCACTCAAACATACGTTCATCTTGTTCGTTCATCAGATGCCGGTAAGCACCGTGCCGGTGCGCGGCGTAAAAGGAATGATACCGGAGCATGTACTGGGCCTCTTCCGGCAGATACCTCCGCGTCGCCTGATAGATGTATTCATCATGTCCAAACGAGAGGTGGACGTTATCGAGCCCGCAGTTCGGTTCGTAGATGCCATACTCGGCCTGGTACTCGGGGATCTTGCTATCAGGGTTGGCGGCAAAGAATTCCGGGAAAACGATCTGATCCGAGTATCCACAACCGGCAGGGAAGGTATCTCCCACCACTGCCCATTGGGGCTCCCCATACAAGCAGAGCACTTTTCCAAGATCGTGCACAAAGCCGGCGAGGATGAACCAACGCGGATGACCATCCTTGCGAATTGCTTCGGCGGTCTGAAGGAGGTGCTCGATCTGGGTGAGATCGGTATCGGGGTCGCTGTCGTCCACCAGGGTGTTCAGATACTCGGCCATTTCCCAAATGCTTTTCTTGTCTCGATTCAAGCCGCAATATTCCGCCTTCTTGCTGAGGACAAAATCAAGCGTCTGGTGGGCGTGGTTCTGACGGTAAAACTCCGTTACGGTGGGATTGGCGTCGGCCTTATAGTTGCGGAATTCCTCTTCCGATTTGCCTTGACGGTAGCGGGTGGATACAAACTCGTCCCACTCGTCCAGGTGCTGGAGAGGTGTGTTTTCAGCGCTGTATTGCATCGTGATGCTCCCAACCATGATTATGAGCGCGTGCAGCTTGTCCCGCAATAGCGGTGTTTTTTTGACCCCTGGCGCTGCCAATATCTGAACAAATGCGTGGTGTGGCCGGGCCGGCAGGGGGTGGTGCGGGCGTATAGCCGGTTACGGGTGGAAGTGAAATCCTTGCCACACGCTCCAGAAGTCCTGATCAAAGAAGTTACCATTGCCAGGATCGTCAAGCGGACGCCGGATCGAAATCTCAAAGAATTTCCCGGCAACCAAGAGTCGTGCGGAAGGCCAGGCGACTGGCGCAGACGGGAAGCAGATCCCACGCTTCGCTCGGGATGAAAATTAAGGGGCCAGTTCACAAGTATTTTCAGCAGATTGCTAAGAACTTGGCAAGCGGCAGACGGCTTGTTAGAGTCGAGGTGTCCAGCAAATCGGTTGGTAAGCCATTCATCAAGAGCATGCCGAAGAGAGGCTGAAACCCATGGGTGAAGAGACTCGTGCGGCGGTGCGGGCCACCGAGATGGTGGAGCGGAAGGACCGCGTGCTGATTGTCGAAGATGAAGACAATGCGCGAAAGGGCTACGAGCAGCTTCTGCAGCGCTGGGGCTGCGACGTTGTGGGCGTGGGAACGGCGGAAGAAGCATTGGCAAAATTTGCGAGTTACAAGCCAGACACGCTGATCGCGGACGTCGAATTGCCCGGGATGAATGGGCTGGACCTGCTGAAGCAGCTGGGGCCGGAACTATATGATGTGCCGGCCATCGTCATTACCGGCAAGGGGAGCGAAGAACGCGCGGTGGCGGCGATCGAGGCGGGGGCGTTCTGGTACATCGAAAAGCCGCTGAAGGGGCCAGTGCTGCACGCGCTGCTGGACCGGGCGCTGGGTAAGGCACGAGATGCGCGTCAGCTCGCGGTGCTGCAACGGCAACTTCGCGAGACGGGACGACTGGGCGACCTCGTCGGGGGGTCGAAGCCGATGCAGGACGTGATGCGCATCGTGGAGATGGCCGCGCCGAGTTCGGCGTCGGTGCTGATCACGGGAGAGACGGGCTCGGGCAAGGAAATCGTCGCGCGGACGCTCCACAAGCTTTCACCGCGCTCCAACGGGCCGTTTGTGGCGATCAATTGTTCGGCGATTCCCGAGACGTTGATGGAGAGCGAAATCTTCGGCCACGAGCGCGGAGCCTTCACGGGCGCGGCGGAGCGGCGCATCGGCTGCTTCGAGCTTGCGGATGCAGGAACGCTGCTGCTGGATGAAATCGGCGAGATGCCGGCCCCGACGCAGGCGAAGCTATTGCGCGTTCTGGAAGACCGCAAAGTGCGTCGTCTGGGGAGCAAGAGCGAGACTCCGGTGGACGTGCGCGTTCTCGCGGCAACCAACAAGGAACCCGAGCAGGCGGTCAGCAACGGCCAGTTGCGGCAAGATCTCTACTTTCGCCTGAATGTGTTTCACATCAACCTGCCGCCGCTGCGGGAACACAAGGACGATATTCCGCTGCTGGTCGACCATATTCTGCGCGACGTCAACGCCAAGCACGGGAAGCATGTGCGCGGGATTGGCGCGGAAGTGCTGGACATTTTCATGGGGCACACCTGGCCGGGAAACATCCGCGAACTGCGCAACGTGCTGGAGCGCGCTACGATCATGTGCGAGAAAGATTTGATCACGCGCGCGTCCCTCCCGGGAGAGTTCGGAAGGACGGCGGCGAAAGGGCCGAGCGATCTTTCGGCGATCAAGTTTCCTGTGGGAACAACGGTCGATGCGATGGAGCGCGTGCTAATCCTGCAGACGCTGGGCGCAACGGGAAACAACAAAACACGGGCGGCGGAACTGCTCGGCATCAGCCTGAAAACACTTCATAATAAGCTGAAAGAATACGGCGGCGATCGCGCCGAAACGGAGTAAGGACAAAGAATGCAGCTGCGGCTGCGGACAAAACTCACGTTGGTGATGACGGGGCTGGTGCTGCTCGTCGCGGCGGTCTTGTCTGGCGTATTCGCGGCGCAGCTCCTCGAGCAACTCCTGCAGGCCACCAAGACACGGGCGGATGACTTAGCGAACCAAGTGTTCCTACAGGCCAAGCACGCACTGTTGGAGGCCGGCCAACGCGGTTTGCGGCCGGCCTCGGACGCTCCCCAAGAAATCCATGATTTTGTGAGACACGCCTTTGAAATCAATGAAGGACTGCGCACGCAGCTCAAGGCCGCAAGGGTAAACCCCCTGATTTACGAAGTCTCAATCACGGACCTTAACGGAATGGTGCTTGTCTCGACCGACGAAAACCTGCCGGGATCGTTTCTGCCGCGAAGAACACCGCTCTCGCAGCTGGTGCAGCGAAATTTCCTGCATCAGGTGAAGGTACTTTCCGGGCCCTCGAGAGTATTCGAACTCGATTTTCCGTTCAGCAATGAGAACCAGCCGTACGGTGAAGTACGGGTGGCGCTGAACGCCGGCTTGCTCTTGAATGAAATCTCCCCGAGTCTTTGGACTTCGGGGACGATTGCGCTTCTGGCGGTCGTGGTCTCAACCCTGCTTGCGGCAATCGTGAGCGGGGCGACGCTGGCTCCGTTGCGAGACATCGCCGAGCAGTTGGACCGCATTTCCGCGGGACAATACGACGCGCCTTCTCCGGACGTCAAAGGTTTCGCAGGAAGCGGCGATGAACTCGGACTGGTGAGCCGGAAAATTACACAAGTTGGCCAGCAACTGCGCGGCGTGCATGAAATCTTCAGCACCATGCGCGAAAATATGAATTCGGTCATGGCCGGGCTTGAGGACGGCTTGCTGTTGTTCACGCGGGATTCGCGCGCCGTGATGATCAGTCCCGCGGCAGAGAAATTTCTGGGCGCCCCCGCCGGACAATTTCTGGGGCGGCGCGTGACGGAGATTTTCCCCCTGGGTCACCCCCTGCACGAGGCACTGCACGTTGAAAGCGATGAGCTGAGTGAAGTGGCGGCTGAAACGGAGCTGCAGACGAGCGAAGGGCCGAAGCGCGTGAGCGTCAGCGTGCAGGCCATCCAGGAAGATGGCGAACGCATGGGGGCGCTGGTGACGCTGCGTGACCTGGACTCGCTGGAAAGCATCAATACGCAGCTTCAGGTGAGCGAGCGTCTGGCGGCGCTGGGGCGCATCACCGCGGGCGTCGCGCACGAAGTGAAGAATCCGCTGAATTCGATGCGGTTGTGGCTGGAAAACCTGAAAGAATCGCTCCCCGCGGAACAAGACAGCGCGTCGCAGCAGGCTGTGCAGGTGCTTGATAAAGAGATCGACCGGCTGGACGCGGTGGTGAAGCGCTTTCTCGATTTCACGCGGCCGATGGATATCCGGCTGGAAGCGACGCAGCTCGCGGAGCTTTTGAAAGAAGTCCTGGAAGTCGCGCGACCGCAGCTTCAGAAATCCAACATTCAACTGGCGCAGTTGCTGCCGATCGATGTGCCGGAGGTGTACGTGGATCGCGCGCTGCTCAAGCAGGCGGTGCTGAATCTGGTGCTGAATGCCGCGGAGGCCATGCCCATCGGCGGACAATTGCGGCTGGTGCTGAGCCGCCGCGGCGAAATGGCGGAAATTAGCGTGGGCGATACCGGCAAAGGCATTGCACCGGAAAACCGGCAGAAAATTTTTCAATTGTTTTTCACCACGCGTCCGGGAGGCAGTGGAATCGGGCTTGCGAGTGCGTTTCGAATTGTGCAGCTTCTCAATGGTTCGATAGACTTTACTTCGGAGGTCGGCCGGGGCACGACGTTCCGAATCGAATTGCCACTCGCGGCCTGAACATGACGGAAAACCCAGTCCGGTCCCTGATGGTGTCGCCGCGCAGCTCTCTTCATTCAGCCGTTGTTCTTCTCTGTTGCGCTGCAGGCGTGATGGGTGGATGCAGCATGAGGAAACGTCCGGCTATTCCCTGGGATACTGAGGTACAGGTGAGGCCGGTAACGCAACCACGCACGGCGGAGGCGAGCAGTGTTCCTGATGATTTGGTCCCGGAACTACAGCTCGAATTGCCTCCTTTTCCAGGCCAATTGACATCCGTACGGACCGCACCTCAGCGGCCACGCGTCAGCACGCCGCCCTCCGCGGCCACGGAGAACGATGCCGAAAAGTTGGAAGCACCCACGATTGCCCTGCAGGTAACGCCACAAGAATCCGCGGTTGCCCAGCAGCAGACAAAGCAGAGCCTGGGCATCGCCGAGAAGAATCTAGAGTCCGCCCGCGGGAAAAACTTGAATGCCGCGCAGTCGGACCTGGCCTCCAAAATCAGAGGCTTCATCAAGGACGCGCGCGAAGCCGCGCAGATCGGGGATTGGAGCCGCGCACGCAGTCTGGCCAAAAAAGCGCAGGTCCTGTCTGAAGAACTTGCCGGTTCGCTTTAGTTCCTTGTTCTCTTCAAATGTTTTCTCGCCGGGTACACACTCAGATCGTTAGAACTTGTTGCCACGGAGAGAAAAGGATCATGCGTTCGGCCAGATACGCTAAGATGACGTCATGAAGAAGTTCGATGCAGCCATCGCGGGCGGTGGAGTGATTGGCGGAGCCATCGCGCTGGAACTTGCGCGTGCCGGTCTACGCGTGGCGGTCTTCGACCGTCAGCAAGCGGGCCAGGAAGCGTCCTGGGCCAGCGCCGGAATCCTTTCCCCTGCACCGGAAAATCCCGGAATGGTGGCGATGGTGCCGCTGGGAAAAGCGAGCCTGGCTCTGTATCCCGAATTTGTCGGGTTGGTCGAGGAGATTTCCGGCAAGAGCACGGGCTTTCGACCGAAGGGGACGCTCGAGGCACTGTTTTCTCACGATACGAAGGCGGAGCTCAGCACTATTATCGCGCTGCATCACGGGCTGGGATTGAAGGCGGAGCCGCTTCGCGCCGAGGATGCGCGCGAGCTGGAACCGGCGCTGAGTGAAGAGGTCGAAGCTGCCGTGTTCAGGCCGGAGGAAGGATCGGTTGACAACCGCACGCTGACGGCGGCCATTCTGAAAGCAGCGGAACGCAGCGGCGCCGAGATTTTTTCTGGAGACGGCGCGAAGGCAATCTGGCGCGATGGGGATCGCTGCGCGGGACTGGTTCTGCAGAATGAGAAAGTGGAAGCAAAATGGACGATCATCGCTGCCGGGTGCTTTTCCGCGACGATCGAAGGAATTGCGCCGTACGTCCCGGTGCGGCCCGCAAAAGGGCAGATGGCCGCGCTGCGCGCGGATGATTTGAAGATGGAACGGGTGCTCTGGTCGGAGACGATCTATCTCGTGCCGCGGAACGATGGGCGCATTCTAGCGGGGGCGACGCTCGAGTACGCCGGTTTCGACAAGCGGACCACCGCGGGTGGCATCGAGAAGATTCTTTCAGCGGCCATCGATCTTGCACCGGGCCTCGCAAATGCGCGCCTTGAAGAAACCTGGGCAGGCCTGCGTCCCGATTCTCCCGATCACCTTCCCATACTCGGCCCGACCGACGTCGACGGCCTGCTGATTGCCACGGGACACTTCCGGAGTGGAATCCTGCTCGCACCCATCACGGCGCGCCTGGTCCGCGAATGGATTACGGAACAGCTAGTGAGTGCGGATTGGGAGCGCTTCAGTCCGCTGCGCTTTCCATCCGCCACGGCTGATGCCGCGTCGCACGCGCCCGCCTGAGTTCCTTTCAAAATCGCGCCAGGGGAATCGAACGAAGGAGCGACTGCCGCATGCGCTGCATTTGCAGCTCCTTCACTTCCCTGCCTTTGTCCGCGGCGGGTGGTGCGATGCGCGCCAGAGGATCCAGACCTGCCCCCGCATTGGCCGGGAGATAGGCAGCATCCAGAACCAAAGGCCGATCGAAGGTCACATCGATCGCCGTGCCGCGTGGCAGCTCTGCTTCAGGGCCGCGGGTGGCCAGGATGGCGATGAGCGCACCGATCCCGGCGGCCCCACCGCCAATCAATGCGCCGGGACCGGGTGCGTCATTGACGATTCCGCCGGCAAGAGCGCCAATATAGGCGCCGCCACCGCTGGCCACCAGCACCGTGGCGGTGTCTCGCCCCTTGCTCGAAGGCCCCTTGATTTTGCCTTCGCGGTCAACGCCTTCTTGTCCATCGCGGTCCACGCTGCTTGGCGTCGCCCGCAACTCAATCGTGTAGCCATTCGGATAGGTCATTTGCTCGAGCGCGATACGAAACTCGCCGCGGCCCTTGATCCGGCCTGGCCTCTTCGCTTCGAGAATCTGGCCGCGTACGAACGTGCCTAGGGGGATGGCGATTTTGTTGTTGACGGCGATGGGATAGGCCGTCTCGAAATAGACGGAATCGCCGGCCTTAGCCGTGCGCGTGTTGATGCCGTTGCGAAGTAATAGCGGGAGCCGCGTGCCCGTGGGAACGGCAACTTGACCGGTATTTGGAGCGGGAGCGGCAGAGTTGGCGGCTGCTTGTGTTACGAGCGCTGCGCCTGCGGAGGAACCCATGGATGGATCTTGTGCGGGAAGGTTCGGCGGCGCAGCGAAAGAGGTGAGTAGGGTGAAGATGATGAGACGCCTTGGGAGTCGGGGAAACATGGGAATCACCTCAAGGGTCTGACCTGGCCCCTTGAAGTGAAATGCATGACGATCGCCAGACGAGCTGCTTACGGTGAGGACTGGTGAGGACCCCAGTCCTACTTGCCTAAGGCCTTTTAATACCAACAGTTATGGCTCAGTGTACGGAGATTCAGCACAAACACAAGCCGACTGAATTACATTCCAGGGATTACGGTGGTTGTCAGGGATAGGCATCTGTGTCAGCGACAGGCGCCAAGCCCCTCCAGTACTGCTGCGACAGGTGATGGTGCCGTTCGGCAGTTGAACTAAGGCTCAGGCTGTTGCGGGCGCACGGGGGATTGAATGACAGGCTGAAATTGTCCGAGATTGTTAAATTGGACCTGGCTGCTGTCCAGAAAAAGGTCATGTTCGAGGACGACGTCTAGCGTGGAGCCGCGTGGCAGCTCCGCCTCCGGCCCGCGAGTCAAGAGCACAGCGGCCAATCCCGCCGCGGCACCGATCCCCGCACCAATGCCAAATCCCTTCACGCCGTGGGCAATTGCGCCGATTCCTGCGCCGGCGGCTGTCGTCTGCGCGACCGTACCGACGTCTTTTCCTTTCCCGCCCCCGCCGGTGACCTTGCCTTCGGAGTCCATGGTCTCCTTGCCGCCGGAATCGGCGCTACGCGGGGCAGCGTTCAAACTGACGGTGTAGCCGTTCGGCAGGATCAACGTGTCCAGGCGCAGCCGGAATTCGCCCTTCCCTTTCACTTTTCCAGGGCGCTTCGATTCCAGCAGCTCGCCGCGAAGATAAGAACCAACCGGGATCACGATGCGATTGTTCTGGGTGATCGGAAAAGACGTTTGAAGGTAGACCGAGTCTCCCGGCTTGGCGCTGCGTGTGGAAATGCCGTTCTGAAGCACCACGCCTACTCGCGTTCCCGAAGGAACCGTGATTCTTTCGCTCGCGCCGGCTTGCGGCGCCGCAGCAGGCTTGGGCGCGACAGGAGCCGGAGCGTCGGACTGCGGCCCTTCCGGCTGCTGCGCAGCGCCGGATATGCTCACTGCCAATGATGCGGCAATCAAAATCAGGTATTCGCGAATCCCTGGACCCCAATGCGCTTTCATGGCAACCCTCCGCAATGCTTGATGCGATGCATCAAGAGACAATCTTGGATGCCTGAGTATAACCCCACGTGGTCCTCTATTCGCCGGGGTTTGACCACCGGGAAAACGAAGACTACGCTTAAAGAAGAGTGAGGAGAATGGCATGGCGAAGCTGGCGTTGATTTACGGGATGAGGTTGCTACCCGAGGAAGAGCTTGGCGAAGTGAAGGACGCAGCGGTGGTGCTGAAAAATGGCCGCACGGCGCGCGTGACCATGCACTTAATCGAGGGGAGCAAGGAAGAGATCGAGAACACCTTTCGGCAGTCCATCGAAGCGTTCTTTGAGATGTATCCGGAGATTTGAGCAGTATTCAGTATTCAGTTTTCAGCCCTCAGTTCTAAGTTTTTGGTTTTAAGTTTTCACTCGTTCGTTGTGAGTGTCTCGTTGAGACGATCTCCATCGAGTAGCCTCGAATAGGAAAGCAGCTCACGGATTTGCCGGGGGCACTTAAAACTGAGTACTGAGAACTTACAACTATTTCAGCGGTTGCCGAAGTTTTCCGGATCGGCGTTGGGATCGCCAAGATTATCATTGATGAGAACCGTGGACTGGCCGGTCAATTCGAAACGTTTCCGGCACTTGTAGCAAGCCACCAGGTCATCCAGCCGCACCATGTAGGAACTGGCCTTCGCAAACTTTCGCCGGTCTTCCTCGCCGATTCCGCGCGGCAATTCTTTTTTCTTCCGGCAGACCTTCCAGCGCACGGGAGCCTCGAATTCGCCGCGGCAGCTCGGACAAACCAGCTTTACTTTCCGGACTTCTTCTTTCTCCGCGTAAAACGCGCGTTCGTCCATGATTAAGGGGCGGGTGTGCTCACCGCTTCTCCGATTGTAACAAATTCGAGGCCGAGGTCACGCCAGCGCGGCAGCCAATGCTCGAGAGCGGCGAGCGTCCGGGAGCGGTCCCCATTTATTTGGCGATGCGCGCCGTCGTGTAGACAGAGGACATCGCCCATGCCGGCGGCAGTGTTGGAGCCATTGCCCAGGCCTCGCTGCCCATGGTCGGCGATGGGCTGCATGCGCGGAATCAGCCATTCCACCGGTTTCTCCTGCCAATCTCCCGGAATCAGCGTCCACATGACCGTGCGGTAGCCGAGATCGCGTGCCGCCGGAATGACCCAGGGATTGCGCATCCCGAATGGCGGGCGAAACCACTTGGGCGGCGAGCCTAGCGCATTGCAAATCGCGTTGTGGCAGAGGCGCAGCTCAACCCGGACTTGTGTGGGCGCCAGCCAGAAAAGATTCGGGTGCGTTTCGGTGTGATTCCCGACGGTGTGTCCGCGAGCAATGATTTCTTTCACCAGTTCCGGACATTCGCGCACGTATTGCCCAATTAAGAAAAATGTCGCCTTTGCGTTGTAGCGGTCGAGAAGATCGAGCAGCTTTGGCGTGATCGCGGGATTCGGCCCATCATCAAAGGTAATCGCCAGCTTGCGCCGCGAATTGGTCCGCCAGATCGTGCGCCCAAAAGCCTGCGAGCGCGGATGAACGGCACCGTATGCGATGGCCCCCGCAGCCGCCAGCGCCCCAGACCCGGTGATGAGCAACGGATTCATGCTGAGAACCGTCCCGAAATTCCCCACTGCCGATGACCCAAGAATACAGCATCCTGCAGGGCAAATGGCTGTTTGAGACGCCACCTGTCTCAGAGTGAGACGGCTTTGTGGATTTGGGACAAAGGGCAATGCCGCTCGGATTTCCCCATCTGAACCATGTGTAAACTATAGATTGTAAATGCTTTACCATGGCAATTCGGGCGATTTCTCTGTCGCCAATGGTGTAGCTATTGCAATGAACTCTACCGTGTTCGTGTGCGCACTATCGAGCGGTCTTCATCGAGAGAGTTTTCCGACTCGCAGAGCTTTGGATTCTCGGTGGCTCTCCTCTCTGGGACTGATGCTCGGAATCATGCTCTTAGTTTTCCCGGCTTTTGCACAGGACCAGCCATCTGAATGGCAAACAGAAGTCCGCAAGTTTGCAGAGACGAAAAACTGGGATTCAGCGATGCGCATCGTCGAACGCGAACTTGCCCGGGCTCCGCAAGACATGGACGTGCGTGCGTGGCGCGCGCGTGTTCTGAACTGGTCCGGACACCCGGCGGAAGCAGAAAAAGAGTACCTGGAAATCTTGAAGGTTTCTCGGAACGATGCAGATAACTGGATGGGGCTGGCGAGCGCGTATTTGCGCGAAGGAAAAGTAGCAGATGGCTTGCGAGCACTGGATCGCGCCGTGGAACTTGATCCCAAACGCGCGGACCTGCGCGCGGCCCGAGCGCGGGCGCTGCGCGCCATGGGCGAACAAAACGAAGCTCGAATGGAATTTCAGAAGGCGCTGAATCTGGACGCCACCAGCATGGAAGCGCGGGCCGGGCTGATTTCCGTCCGCGGCGAACCAAGACACGAAATGCGCTTCGGCCAGGACAACGACCTCTTTAATTTCACGAGTGCCAATCACGACGGATGGGTGAGCCTGTTATCACAGTGGACGCCGCACTGGTTCTCAAGCTTCGCGGGAAGTTTCTACGAGCGAGCGGGAATCCGCGCAGGGAAATTTTCAGGCGCCATCACAGGGCGAATGTCCCGATGGGGAGCTCTGACAGTCGGTGGTGCAGCCGGGCATGACAATGCGGTGATCCCGAAGAGCGAGGCTTTTTTTGACGTCAACCATGGATGGAAGGCCAGCGAAACGAATTTTCTGCGCGGCGTGGAATTTGACTATGGGCAACATTGGTACTGGTATCAGATGTCTCGGATCCTGACGCTGAATGGCACGACCATTATCTACCTCCCGCGGGATTTCACACTATCGCTGGGAGCCACGGGCGTGCGCAGCACGTTTTCAGGAACCGGCGCGGAGTGGCGGCCTTCCGGAATGACACGGTTAGGATTTCCTCTGGCGAATTGGGGCGAGAAGCGGCTCTCCGGAAGCATATTCTTCGCTGCCGGCACGGAAGAGTTCGCGCAAATAGATCAGATTGGGAGATTCGCCTCACAAACTTACGGTGGCGGATTGCGCTTCCAGATAAACGCCCGGCAGGACGTAACGGGCTACGCCTCGTATCAGAAACGCACCCAGGACAGAACGGACACAAGTTTCGGATTGGGCTATGGAATCCATTTTTGAAAAACTCTGGAGGCTAGGGCCGGCGGCATTGGTGCTGAAGGCCATCGTCGCGGCGATCGTGGCGAATGGGCTTTTGCTGGGGTTTATTTTGCTTCGGCGGACATACCGAAAATGGTATTTCGCGAAGCGCGACGCCCGCGTCTTCGAATTGCGCCAGGATTGGGACCGGCTGATTTCCGGTGAAATTCCGTACGAGACGTGGCGTCAGAAATCCTTCGACCGGCGGATCGTCGAGAGCATTGCGTTGGACGCACTCGAAGCGGCGGGAGCAGAAGAATCGGCGCGATTGCTTAAATTTCTGCGGGAAAGCGGGCTCATCGAAAAACGAATATTTGAAGCTCGGACGCTCACCGGCTGGCGGCGCATGCGGGCGCTGGTGGCGCTGGGACAAACGCGCGCGCTAGAAGGCATCTCAGCGATGGCGGAAGGATTGCGTGATCGCGATCCGGAAATACGACTGGCGGCGCTGCGAGGCTTGGGGCGGACGGCCTCTCCACAAGCGGCGGAGGAGATCCTTGCTTGGGTGAGCGAGAGAGGATTGAGCGTGCCGGCGATGCCGCTGCAAAACGCACTCATCCAATGTTGCGCGGAGCGTCCGCAACTGCTGATTCCCTGCGTGCAACATGCGGAAGGGTCGCTGCGTGAAGTGCTTGGCCGTGTTCTGGGCGAAGTGGCCACTCCGTCGCTCAGCGTCGACCTGCTGCAGTTTGTGGGAGATGAACTCGATGAGTTGCGCGCCGCGGCGGCCCGGGCGATGGCTCACGCGGAACGGGGCTTGGCCTTCGACGTTCTCAGCGAGCTGGTGGGAGATCCCATATGGTTTGTGCGGCTGCGCGCGATCATAAGTCTGGGCGAACTCTCTGAACCCCGCGCGATTCCAGATCTGATGCGTGGACTGACGGATTCGAACCGCTTGGTGCGCTTGCGCGCGGCGGAGGCCCTCGTAAAACTCAAGACGGAAATGGCTCCCATTTTCCAACAAGTGATAGCGACGCAAGATCGCTATGGGCTGCAGGCCTACTTGACCGCACTCGAAAATGCCAGCTTGCGAGGCAAGCTGGAGGAGGAACTGCTAGTCGGCACGGCAGGAAACAACGACGAGAAAACCAGGCTGTGGAAAATTCTTCAGAGGGGAGTGCTGCTCGCAGAAGAAACTGTGGTGGCGGAGTTTGGCCCGGCGAAATCAGTGTTCCTATCATGATTCGTCTCCTGGAGATTTCGAATCACACGCTCTTCTGGTATTACCTGGCCAGCAATTTAGCTTACCTGACCATGCTGATTGTCGCGCTGAAGACGAGTGCGGCGCACCAACGTAGCCTGAAAAGCCATCGCCTGTCGTGGTTCAAAGAATCACCGCTGGCGCCGCCCATCACGATCATCGTCCCCGCGCACAACGAAGAGAAATCCATTCGAGTGGCGGTGCGAAACCTCCTGGAGCTGGATTACCCGCAACTCGAGGTTATCGTTGTCAACGATGGATCGGAGGACCGCACGCTGGATGAGATGCGGGAAGAGTTCCGGCTTCGGCCGGTCCGGGCGGTATACATACCACAAGCGGAGAGCGCGCCGGTGCGGGGCTTGTACCGCAGCGAGGTCAACGCAAGTCTGTTGGTCGTTGACAAAGAATCCGGAGGCAGCAAAGCGGATGCGGTGAACGCGGGTTTGAATGCGGCAACCTCCCCCTACGTGTGCATTGTGGATGCCGATTCGGTCCTCGAGCGCGACGCGCTGTTGCGAATCATGTTGCCCATCATGGCGGACCCGAAACGCGTCGTGGCGGTTGGTGGAATCATCCGCGTCTTGAATGGATCGGAGATTGAAGGAGGGCATCTGAGGCGCGTGCGTTTGCCGCGCAAGAGCATTGAAGTGATCCAGGTTATCGAGTATCTGCGCGCCTTCTTGATCGGCAGAGAAGCCTGGGGGCAGGGAAACATGCTGACGATCATTTCCGGGGCGTTCGGTGTATTTCGAACGGATCTGGTGCGCGCCGTTGGCGGCTATCGGTCGCGCGCGATTGGTGAGGATTTCGACCTGGTGGCGCGCTTGCACCGGCACTTGCTGGAAAAAGGCGTGGACTACCACATCCACTTTGTTCCTGATCCCATGTGCTGGACGGAAGTACCCTCCGACCTCCAATCGCTGGGAAGGCAGCGAGCGCGCTGGCAGAAGGGTTTATTGGACGTGCTCTGGCCGAACAGGGATATGCTCTTCCGGCCGCGTTACGGTAGGATTGGTTGCTTTGCTTTCCCCTATCTGTGGCTGTTTGAATTGTTCGCGCCTGTCGTCGAGATCGTGGGGATCATAACAATCGTTCTTGCAGCTTGTTTGGGTGTGTTGAGCCGGGAATTTTTCCTGCAATTCCTCATATTCGGGTATGCGTTTGCGACGGTGATCTCCATCGGTTCCGTCTTGCAAGAAGAAATTACCTACAAGCGGTATAACGACTGGCAAGACGTAATCCGGCTTGTCAGCTATTGCTTCCTCGAACATTTTCCTTACCGGCAATTGCACATGATCTGGCGGCTGCGGGGACTCTGGGAATACCTGCGCGGAGACGTGGAGTGGAAACCCTTGAAGCGCAAGGGGCTCGAGTCGGCCCAGGTCCCATAGCACGCCGCACCGCGCGCGGCGAATGGCATCTCGCTCTTGCTTGCTCGAATGTACCGTACATGGTACACTACTCGGGTGGGCAAAAAGCTCAAGTCCTCCCCCGCGAACAAAGACCAGCAGTCCCACGCGCTCGAAAGACAGGGAAAGCAACTTTCCGCGATTTTCTTCCGCACCGAGGCAGGCGGAGAGCCGTTGCGCGATTGATTGAAGAGTCTGCCATCACCGGAGGACCGCAAGCGCATCGGCGAGGACATCAAGACAGTGAAGTTCGGCTGGCCCGTCGGGATGCCGGCTTGCAGTTCACTTGGGGGACGGCATCTATGAAGTGCGGACGAACTTGAAGCAGAACCGCATCGCGCGGGTGCTCTTCTATATCGACAACATGGGCCGGATGGTCTTGCTGCATGGATTCATCAAGAAGACGCAGAAAACAATGGACGAGGATTTAGAGCTGGCGAGGAACAACCAGCGCAAACATAAAAGGGGACTCCCATGAACGCAAGAAAAAATCGCAAGAAAATGGACCACAGCGGTTCGACCTTTGACAGCTTTCTCGATAAAGAAGGAATCCGGGAAGAAGTAGAGGCTGTCGCCATCAAGCGGGTACTGGCGTGGCAACTTGAACAAGCCATGCGGGAACGGCAGAAGACCAAACAGGCAATGGCCAAGCAACTTCACACCAGCCGGTCACAGTTAGATCGCCTGCTGGACCCTCAAAACGTCTCTGTGACGCTCGATACCATTGCTCGGGCAGCGCGGGCTCTGGGCAAGCGCCTCATCATTCGCGTGGCAGACGCCAAGGTGAAGCGAGCCTAGTCCGGATTTCTCAACAAGTTCGAACAAGAACAGGTACCGGACTTGCCCGCCCATTCTCCGACAGCGCGACATTTGCTGCTGATCCGGAAGGGTGCGCTTTCTTATCTTCCACTTAGTGGATGTGATACAGTCAGCGGATTCTTTCTCCGAGGTGGGCCATGAGATGCGCCGTGTGCGGCATGGATTACGGTTTATCCCACAATTGTTCGGGAATTGCGCCACTTCCGACGGACGAAGAAACGGCTCCCCCGCCCGTTGGTTTTTCACCAGGCTACTATCTGCGTCTGGCCTTCAACATTGTGCGCTGGGATGACATCGCTATCCGCCGCGCTTCGCGCGATTCTGGCGCGATCTATTACGGCGCCTTCCTTTGGATCGTCGCCGCGACCATCGTCCTGATTGGCACAGCTCTTCCACAAATGTTGGCCGCTATTCACGTCTCCGGGCCTGCAATGGTTATTGGTGTGATTGTAGGCATGAGTGTTGGCCTCGCGGTTGTGGCCATACTCACATTTATCCAGCTTGGCTTGTGCCATCTCATTGCCAAGTGGTTCTTCGGCGGCACCGGAAGCTATTTGGGCGTGATGCGACCTTTGCTGCTCGGTTGGTTTGTAAACTGCCTCGTTCTTATTCCCGTCGCTGGAACGCTCGCCGCGGCAATCGGCTGGACCGCTGTCCTGATGATGGTCTTTGAAGAAGTCGAAGGTATCAGCCGGCTTCAAGCGTTTGGCATTTCCGCTGGCATTAACGTCTGCTTCTTCGTACTACAGCAGATGATGACACCCGTAACGCGGCATCTCTGATCGACGGCTGCTGCCATCACGCCTGCAGCAGGCCGCGGCGGACCTTCAGATCCGCGAGGAGGCGGTCGACTTCGGCGTCGCGATCCAGGCGCGTTAGCTTCTCGCCGACATCGTCGGTCAGGAGCTCGACTTCGGCGGTGGCGACCGATTCGGTGTGATGCACGCGGTCCTTGAGCCGGTCGAACGCGGCGCTCTTGGAGTTGTCGCCCATGACGGTTTGCGCCCGCGCCGCTTTGCCGAGGGCAATGCCGCGCCGATGGCGAGCGAGAAGCAGATCGCGCTTGGACTTTGCTTCGTCGAGCTTTTGTTCGAGTTTCACGAGCGCCCCCTTTAGCGTTTCGACCTGCGCCTTCTGATCGTCCACTTGTTCGCGATAGCTTTCTGCCAGCCGCTGCGAGGTCTGGAAGCGGTCGAGCGCGGCGCGGGCCAAATCATCCTTGCTCTTGTCCACGGCGGTCTCTGCCTTGCGCATCCAATCCTTCCCAGAGTCTTCGTTTTCGCGCCACTTTTTTTCCAGCATGTGCTGGTCGGCGATGGAAACCGCCACCTGGGTCTTGACCTGGAGATACTGGTTCTCCATGTCGAGAATCACCTGCTTGATCATTTTTTCAGGATCCTCCGCGCGATCGACCATGTCATTGATGTTCGCGCGAATCAAAGTGCTTACTCGTTCTAAAAGTCCCATGATGAATCTCCTTTCGAATTCCAAATGATGCGAACCACTCAAACCTTCAGAAAAACCAAACCGCCGGCGCGCCATCGGACTTACTCAGGGCAGGAAGCCGACACCGCAAATTCCTGCCGCAAGTTTCGCAAGGCCCGGCAAAGAAACTAGGTTCAGCGCGACGGCCCTGCCAAGCGCGTAGACTGCGCTCGCCCAAAAGTGGCGGAATACAAAACTGAATGCCACCACCACGAGAAGCCAAACGAAGAGAAGTTTTTCTTTCATACTCATGGCCATCCCCCAGGACCATTTGGCGCTCCGGTGGCAATTCAAGACCCACCGGGACGGAAGCAATCGTTACGCCTTCTTGACCGGCGCTTGAGGCGGCTCCGGCTTCGGCGCTTTGTCGCCGATCAGCCGCACTTTGCTGAGCAGTTCCGACATTTGCATTCCGGAGAGCGCTTCGAAGAGCGCCGGTACCTGCGCGGCAATTTTGGTGATGTCCCCGGTCAGTTTGTAAGCGCCGGCGGCATCGCCATTGCCTGTCGAAACGATGGTCACCTTGTCCACCTTGCCGAGCGGCTCGGCGAGAGCGCGCACCACTTCCGGCAGTCCAGAGATGAGTTTGTCGAGCACGGCGGCCTGGTTGTATTCCTGGAAGGCCTCTGCCTTGACGTTCATAGCCTTGGCTTCAGCTTCGCCCTTCTTGAAGATGATTTCCGCTTCGGCTTCGCCCTGCGCACGAATCGAAGAGGCGCGGCCTTCCGCCTCGCTCATCAAGCGCTGGCGTTCGGCGTTGGCCAGCGTTTCGATGCGCTGCCGCTCGATTTCCGCCGGCTTCAAAACGGTAGCGATGAGCTCGCGTTCGCGGCGCTCGATTTCCGCTTCCTGTACTTTCACCTGGGCTTCGCGCTCCACTTGCTGCACCCTCACGGATTCTTCAATCACTTTCTGCTGCATGACGTTGGTTTCGATTTCATACGCTTTGTCGGCGGTGGCCTGCGCCTTCTTGGTCATCTCCAAATAGCTGGCCTTCTTGATGTCCAGGTCGCGCTCGGCTTCGGCTTGCTTGGCTAGCGAAGCCGTTTCAGCTGCGACGCGCTCTTGATCGGCTTGCGCTTTGGCAACAGCGGAGGCACGTGTCGCTTCGGCGCGCTTGATGGCAATGTCGCGGTCGGCTTCTGCCGCGGCCACTTCCGCATCGCGCTTGATGCGGGCGACGTCCGGGCGGCCCATGTTGGTGATGTACTCGTTCTTGTCGCGCACTTCTTTGAGTGTGAAGCTCACGACTTCGAGCCCCATCTTGTTCATGTCGCTCGCGTTGGTGGAGCGCATGCGGTCCGCGACCATCTCCGGCTCTTTCACGATCTGCTCGACGGTGAGCTGGCCGATGATCCCGCGCAGATGGCCTTCCATCACGAGCCGAATCAAGCCCTCGCGCTGTTCCGGCCGCTTGGACAGGAACTGCTCCGCTGCGGTGCGGATGGACACGGGATCGGACTTCACCTTGATCTGGGCAACGGCCTCCACCGTGACGGCCACGCCCTGTTGCGTGTAGAGGCTCTGCTGCGGAGCCACGTCAAATGACATCAGCTCCAGCGACAGCTCCTTGCATGTTTGAATCATGGGGAAAATGACCGCGCCGCTACCCTTCACGATGCGTGTGCCACCCATGCCGTAAATAATGAGCGCTTCGTGCGGGCCTACTTTGCGATACATCCTCGCTACTGTAGCCATGACCAGGATCACCGCCAGAATGGCAAGTCCGGCGACGACTGGAACCAGTGGAAACCCGAACATATAGACCTCCCTTTTCCTGCCCTGCGCGGACTGTTTGCATCGTTCGCCAGTCCGAAACTCGTTTCACTTGCGCCACATGCAAGACGCGCGCTGTCAGTCCATCAGCTTGTGAATTCGTCCCAACGTTTCACGTAAGCGATGCCATTCTCGTGGCGCTCGATCACTACCTCGGCGCCCTTTTCGATGGGTTTGCCGTCGTCGGTGCGTGCGCCTGCGCTGCGACGCACGCCGCCAAGCAAGAAAACCACTTCGCCGGTGCCGTTCGCGCGAATCGGCATGGTTACAGTGCAGAGCGATCCTTCCACGCGGTAATCCGCTTCGTTGAGTTGTGTTCCGTTTGAATGCATCAGTTTCACCATGAATTTGAAGACAATTGAACCCGAGACGAGCCCGGCGAGCGTCGCCAATCCAAGCGAAGCAATTGCCACGAGATTCGAATATTTCGTCAAAATGTAGCCCGTGCCGCCAAACCATGCGAGAAACGCCAGCAGCGTCGAAGCGTTGAACCAGGAAAAATGCCCGTCCGCATGCGTGGATGCGCCCTTGGCGCTGCTCGCGCCATGCGCGTGGCCGCCGGAGTGATGTCCACCGTAAGACGGCAGGTGTAGACGAAACGGCAGGTGCATGTGAATGGCGCCGGCGAAGAACGACAGCACGCTCAGTGAAAAGCCCATAAGGAAACAGAGAAGATAAAAATCAGACCAGGTCATGGCACACCTCGAGCGCACTTCGTGCGCGAGCCGGAATTCGAGACGCGGGCCCTGTTAGGTGCTACCTCGACCCTCCCGGGGTCGACACCACTCCGTTGCGCAGAGAAGCAGACGGCGGCGGATGACCGCTGCCCTTCTGTCCCCCGTTCTGATGATTGCCGTGGTGCAAAACTTCTCCGAGGCGCTCGGCCAAATCCGGCGTCCGGAGAATTTCCGCCAGGAGCAAAATGGCCCGGCGTGAATCTTCGTGCTCCGCGATAGTGAGAAGCGCACGCTGAAGGACCGGATCGGCCGTGAACAGCTCGGCGCCGGCAAAAAGCCAGGAATCGATTTTCGCATCGATCGCACGCAATTCAGACTGAAGTCCCGGCGTGTAGCCCTCAGGATCGTCCACCAGAAATCCAGGATAGACGCGGAAGAATCGCGCCAGCAGCTGGCGCGTCGTGTGCGTTAGATGAGGCCGGGCGCCATTCTCGATCTGCGAGAGATAGGCCTGGCTCAAACCGCGGCCGATCTCGCTCTTCATGGCGGTGGCCAATTCCTGTTGAGTCATCGAACGGCCCAAGCCACGGAGCGAGCCTTCGACGGCGCGGAGGGAGCGGAGTTTGTCGCCAAGTTTCATGGGTCACTCCCGGTTATAGCAATATGCAAAATCTATATTGCAATATGCAATTTGTCAAGCGAAATCGGCGCCCTCCTTCCTTTTTTTGTATCTCGCTCAATTTAAATGAGTTACTGAATTGGCCGTGCGATTAGGGAGTCGCAAACCAAATCTATTCCGGCTTCCTCAGGGACTGCAAATCGATTCCCAGTTGCTGGCACTTTTTATACAGATGGCTGCGCTCCAATCCCAATGCTCGCGCCACATTTGTCATGTGGAAATTGTGGCGCCGAATTTCCCCGAGCATCGTTTCTTTTTCGAATGCTTCGGTGCGCTCGGCCAGCGTGCCCGTTGCATTTCCGGCGGAGGAGGCTGATGGAGCGCCAGAGAGAGCGTCCGAAGTGGGAAGAATGAGCCGGACATCCGCAGCCGCGACGTTTTCATCCGAAGCAAGCAGGATCAATCGTTCCACGACGTTGCGCAGTTCACGGACATTTCCGGGCCAGCCGTATTTACGTAATTCCCCGATGGCCTCTTCCGTGAAGATTTTTTCTTTCCAGCCGTTTTGCGCCGCCACCTGACGCGCGAAATGCGTAACCAGGCCGGTAAAATCCTCCGGGCGCTCGCGCAGGGGCGGCAGCGTCAGCGGAAAAACATAAATACGGTGAAAAAGATCGCGGCGAAAGGCGTTCTGCTTCACAAGATCTTCCAGGTTGCGATGCGTGGCGACCACCACGCGCACATTCACCTTGATGGGCTTGTCGCCGCCGACGCGTTCAACCTCGCCTTCTTCCAGCACGCGCAGCAGCTTCGCCTGCATCGCCACCGGCATATCACCGATTTCGTCCAGGAAAAGCGTTCCGCCGTCGGCTTGTTCGAATTTGCCCACATGCCTGACCGCGGCGCTGGTGAAGGCGCCCTTCTCATGGCCAAACAACTCTGATTCAATCAATTCCGCTGGCACGGCCGCACAATTCAGAGTGATGAACGGGTGCTCCCGCCGCGGCGATTTTTCATGGATCGCGCGCGCCACCAGCTCCTTGCCTGTGCCGGTCTCGCCAAGGATGCAGACACGTGTCTCGCTCGCGGCGACGCGGTCGATCTGCGCAAGTAACTTCTTCATCGCCGGGCCCGAACCCAGGAGTTCGTGTTTCCCCAGGCGCTGGCGCAGCTCGCGGTTCTCATCTTCGAGCCGCGACAGCCGCAGCGCATTTTCAACCGTCACAAGCAATTTCTCCGTGGAAAGCGGCTTCTCCAAAAAATCGAGCGCGCCCAGCTTCGTGGCTTTCACCGCCATCTCGATATTTGCTTGACCGGAAATGAGCACGATCGGCGTCTTCACGCCGGCCTTCTTCAGATCCTCGAGCAATTCCAGGCCACTCCTGCCGGGCATGACCACATCGGAAAGAATCACGTCGAACGATTCCGTGCGGAGGAGTTCGACGGCGCGGGCGGCGTTGTCGCAAACAGTCGCTTCATGTCCCGCCAGCCGGAACGCGCGGGAAAGCGATGCCAGCGTATTTGGATCGTCGTCGACGATGAGCAGATGAGCTTTGCGGGGCAAGCTTCGGTCCTTTGTGAAGGGTTAGTCGGAAGCCGCTGCCAGAGTCGACGGCGTGCTCTTGGACTCCGACGCCGGCTCGCGCGGTGTCGCGGCATGGCCTGCTTGGCGTTGCGGCAGTTCGATTCGAAAAGCAGTACCGCGGCCCTCGTCGCTGGTCACCGAAATGGCGCCGTGATGATCGCTGACCACCGACTGCACGATGGCGAGCCCGAGCCCCGTCCCTTGCAACTTCGTCGTGTAATACGGGGTGAACAGCCGCGAGCACTCTTCCGGAGTCAGGCCTTTGCCTGTGTCGGCCACTTCGATGCGCACATTGCCATTCTGTTCCGAGGTTCGCAGGGTCAGCGTCCCGCCGGCAGGCATGGCGTCCAGCGCATTCAGTACCAGATTCTGAAACGCGCGGTGGAGCAAGTCGGGATCCGCGTCGATATCGGGCAGAGGTTCGGTCAGGAACAACTCCGGCGTGATCGTGGGTTTGCCGACTTCGTTGAATTGCGGCTCGAAGAGGCGCACCGCGTTGCGCAGCGCCTCATTCACATTCACGCGGACAAACTGCGGCGCAGGCATCTTTGAAAAATCGCTGAACCGCCCAACGATGGTATTGAGATTGGCAAGTTCTGCTTTCAAAGTGGCCGTCGATTCGTGGAAGACTTCCAGGAATTGCTTGGCGTCGAGCTGGCGGGCTTTCTGCAAATTTTCGACCGTGATCTGCATGGGAAAGAGCGGGTTGCGCAATTCGTGTGCGAGACGCCGCGCCAGTTCACGCCACGCGGCAACGCGCTCGGTTTGCACCAGGCGCTCCTTCTGCGCAGCAAGCGTTTGCGTCATGTGATTAAATGCTTCGGCAAGCTGGCCGATTTCATCGCGCCCGTGAACCTCGATACGCGTGTCCCATCTTCCGCTGGCTACCTCGCGGGCCCCTTCCGCAAGTTCTTCGACCGGTTTGGTGATCCGCGCGGAGACCCAGAAGCCGACGAGAAGTCCAATCAAGAGAGCGGCAGCCGCAACCGCGGCGGCAATTTTCAAGATTTGGCGGGTCAACATCACCAGCTCTTTTCGCGAGCTGCCGACGAAGAAGATGCCCAGAAGTTCATGGTTGCGGCCGGTCAAGGGGAGGGCATGAAACGTCTCCGCGTCCGCCGGATCTCTCGTCCAATCAATCGTCCGCACCACAGGCTGCGGCTGCTTTTGCAATTGCTCGACGAGCGGCGCGAACCGTTCTGCTTGCTCCGCATCGATCTTCTCGGCCATCAGGGACGTAGGAACGAAGGCAGGCTCGAGGTTCGTATAGATGAGCGCCCGCATCCCCGTGGGCAAAACCAGTGAGGCAAGGAAATTCTTATCCAGCCGGTGCCCCGCGATGATGTACAAACTCTTGTCGGCCACAGTGTTGTTCGTACGCACGACGCTCAGCGAAAGCGAGACTCCATCGGGCAACTCTTCTTTCTTCAAGAATGCAGGGGTGTCATTCCAATCCTTCACCGAGGTCACCCAGTCGTTCTTATGGCCGACACGAGCTGGAAACTGCGCCGACGAGATGAGTACGCCGTCGTAATTCACAAACTCCACATAGTCCAGCCCGTGCTCTTGAGCAGAGCCGACTGCGTCTCGCACATAAAGAGACTGGTCGGCATTGGGACGGGACAGGTCAATCGCCATGCGCTCGGTAAAGTTGGCTTCCGCTATGTTTTTTGCTTGATGGGCGATTTCCTCCCCGCGCTGGTCGAACTCCTTCTTGAATTGGGCAACCAAGGCTTCGGTGCGCTCGGCATCCATCGCTTCGAACGCGGCCTGCGTGTAATGCGTCACGGCATAAGCGACCACCGAGACGGAAGCAAAGATGGTGAGCAGCACCACTAACAACAATTTCGTTCGGAAACTCATGGTTTGGCTCCGGGGGACGCGACAGGCGACTGAGCGACAGTAGTTCCCGGGGCGTTCGAATTGCCGGTCTCGGCAGGGCTGGGTTCAACAAGATCGAGCCACACGTCGGCGAGAGGCCATTCGCCCGATCGCGCCGACCTCCAGTCGCGAACATTCTGGCTGAGACCGATATATTCCGGCAGGGCGACCAGAGGCAGAACGCGGCGTTCGTCGAGAAATTTCTTCTCGCGAGTATAAAGCTGTTCCGGATCGGTCGAAGACAGCGCGGCTTCGGGCGAATCGCCGAAGTTGAGCGTGGATGTCATCGATTCCAGCTCCGCCCTAGACGAAAGCGCAGCGGGGACAGTTTTTGCTTGGCGGACACAAGGTTACGGGTTGATGATATCACGGCTGCACGAAATGGATTGTGTATGCCGGGTACCGGCTGAAACCGCAGGAGTCTGGCAGCAGCCCTGGCAGCGGGATAAATTCCTGCCGCAGAGAGTGGGGAGTAAAAGCGAAACGATTTACCAGGGTAAGCCGTCCATCTGAGGGATCCGTTGTCCCAGGCAAGAATCCATCTTCAGGAGCGTTTGTGATAGAGCCCACGCCTTTTCGTCTGAATCTACAATTGTGGCTGAGCGGAGTGATACTGGCCTGCGTGGTGGCAACACCGGCGAAGGCTCCGGCGCAAGCCACAAGCGCCTCCGAGCAAGTGCCCGACGGGCCCACCAGGCTCCTCCGCTTCGCAGATATTTCGAAGGATCGGGTGGTCTTTGCGTACGCGGGCGATCTATGGATCGCCTCGCGTGAAGGCGGCTCGGCTCGGCGGCTGACCTCGCACGTGGGTGACGAGCTCTACCCAAAATTCTCGCCAGATGGCAAGTGGATCGCTTTCACCGGTGAGTATGACGGCAATCCCGACGTCTATGTCATCTCCGCCGAAGGCGGCGAGCCCAAGCGCCTGACGTTTCATCCTTCGAACGACTTCGTCCTCGGCTGGACTCCCGACGGCAAAAATATCCTCTTCCGCTCCGACCGCTTCAGCGCGCCCCCGAGCCGTTACACCAAGTTATTCCTAGTCTCGCCGCAGGGCGGTACGGCAAAGCCGCTCCAGGTCCCTCGCGCCAGCCTCACCACGTTTTCGCCCGACGGCACCAAGATCGCCTATCTCGAAACTTCCCAGGAATTCCGCACCTGGAAGCGCTATCGCGGCGGCTGGAGCCTGCCCATCGCCATTTACGACCTCAAGAAAAATTCCTACGAAGAGTTACCCAAGACCACCGGCATGGACCTCTTCCCCATGTGGCACGGCAACGCGATCTATTTCATCAGCGACCGCGAAGGCGTGATGAACCTCTACAGCTACGATCTGGGCTCGAAGCAAACGAAAAAGCTCACCGACTACAAGGAATACGACATCAAGTGGCCTAGCCTCGGTCCCGACGGCATCGTTTATGAAAACGGCGGCCTGCTCAACGAATACAATCTGGCCAGCGGAAAAACGCGCAATCTTCCCGTCGTGGTACGCGCCGAAGACATCGAAACGCGCCAGGAATTCAAAAACGTCACGCAATCGATCGGCAGCTATTCGCTTTCCCCTTCGGCCGCTCGCGCTCTCGTGGAAGCCCGCGGCAACATTTTCACTATTCCGGCCGAGCACGGCAGCATTCGAACGCTGACCACGAATCATTCGGGCATTCACGAACTGAATCCGGCCTGGTCGCCCGACGGAAAGTGGATCGCTTATCTCTCCGACAAAACCGGCGAGTACGAGCTTTATACACGCCCGCAAATGGGCGGGGAGGAAGCGCGCATCACAACCGATGGCGGCGTCTATCGCTACGGTCCCGTGTGGTCGCCGGACAGTAAGAAGCTTCTCTATTGGGACAAAGAGCACCAACTCTGGTTCATCAGCCTTGACGACAAGAAGCCCGTTCTTGTGGATAAATCTGACTACGGCGACATTGCAGACGGCAGTTGGTCTCCCGACAGCCTCTGGGTCACCTATTCCAAGCCTCACCGCCGCGGCTCCAGCGACGTTTTCCTTTATTCTCTGGGAACAAAGAAGATCACCAAGGTTTCCGCCGACTTCTACAGCGACAACAATCCCGTATTCGACGACAATGGGAAGTATCTTTATTTCATTTCCGCGCGCTACTTTTATCCGAGCGTCGGCCAGCTCGATCAGCGCTTCAACTATTATTCAACCGACGGCGTTTTCGCAGTCACGCTGAAGGCGGATGAAGCTTCCCCTTTCAAACCCCAGAGCGACGAGGAAAAAGCCGCCGACGAAAGGAAAGATGAGAAGAAGGACGAGAAGAAGGCGGCCGACGCAAAGCCAGGCGACAAGAAACCGGACGAACAGAAAGATGAAAAGAAGGATGAAAAGAAAGCAGAGCCGGTTAAACCCATCCAAATCGATCTGGATGGAATCAGCACGCGCATAACGCCTGTGCCGATAAGCGCCGGCATTTTTAACGGCCTCGCGGCCCGCAAGGACAAATTTTTCTACATCTCCACGCCGCAGGAAGCGCGACAGTTCGGCACCAATGACCACAGCCCGAAGAACATCCTCCATGTTTACGACGTGATCAAACGCGAAGATAAAATGCTGCTCGAAGGCATCGACAGGTACGACCTCGACAAGGAAGGCAAGAAAGTGATTTACAAAGCCGGACCGGTCTATGGCATCGTCGAAGCCGTCCCCGGCAAAGCCAAGGTCGGCGAAGGCAAGCTCAATCTCAGTGAACTGCAGGTGAAGATCGAACCGCGCGAGGAGTGGCGCGAAGTATTCCACGAAGCGTGGCGCGTCGAGCGCGACTTCTATTGGGACCCCAACATGACGGGCCACAATTGGAAGAAAATCGGCGAGCGCTATGAAGCGCTTCTCCCCTGGGTAGCGCATCGCAGCGATCTGAATTACATCATCGGCGAAATGATCGCCGAACTGAGCACTTCGCACACCTATGTGGGCGGCGGCGACCAGCCTGCGAAGCCGCACGTCAGCGTCGGAATGCTCGGCGCGGATTTCGAGCCAGACGGCGGCTATTTCCGGATTACGAAAATCTATCCCGGCGAAAACTGGAACGATGCCACGCGCTCGCCACTAACGGAACCGGGGCTGAAGGTGAAGGCGGGCGACTACCTGATCGCGGTCGACGGCCAGGAAACGCATTCGAATCAGGACATCTATGCTTACTTCCAGGACCTCGCCGGAAAGCTCGTCACGCTGAAAATCAATTCCAAATCCGCACCTGAAGGCGCCTGGGAAATCACCGTAAAGCCGACTACCGGAGAAAACGGCGTCCGTTATCTTGATTGGACCGAGGCCAACCGCCGCAAAGTCGAGGAAGCCACCGGCGGCCGCATCGGCTACATGCATGTGCCGGACACGTCCTTCCCGGGCATCATCGCATTTGACAAACAGTTCACCGCGCAACTCGACAAAGACGGCATCATCGTCGACGAGCGTTACAACTCCGGCGGCCAGATCCCGGACTTCTACACCGAGAAACTCAAGCGAGAGTTGCTCGCCGCGCTCGCCCCACGCGAAGGGAAAGATGTCCCGTGGCCGCCCGTGGCGATTTATGGGCCAAAGGTCATGATCGTCAACGAACTTGCCGGCTCTGGTGGTGACGCCTTCCCCTGGTTTTTCCATCGGCAGAAAATCGGCCCTATCGTCGGCACGCGCACCTGGGGCGGTCTCGTCGGCATCTCCCGCGGGATTCCTTTGCACGACGGCGGCAACGTCACCGCGCCGGAATTTGCGTTTTGGTCCACGGACAACGGCGGCGAATGGATCGTGGAAAACCACGGCGTAGATCCCGACTGCGTTGTTCCGCAGCGGCCCGACTTCGTCGTCGCCGGCCACGACCCGCAACTCGAAAAAGCCATCGAACTCGCCAAGGAAGCGCTGAAGAATTACAAGGCCCTTCCACCAAGACCCAAATATCCCGTGGCGAAGGAATAGAAGCTCATCTCTAAGACTGTTGCCCGCTAGCCGGGTGGCGCGAAACGCGTCGCCGGGGAAAGAGTAATCTCTGGCTAAAAGGGCTAAGCGCGGCGGTGCTTGCCTTCGTGCTCGTTGACCGCTTTGCGGTCACCAAGGCCAAAGTCTCTCGTCTTTTCCAGTTTCGCGTCCCGTCCACCCACAGGGGTATTGGCTAGCGGAGCCCGGTAGCACAGGTTTTAGCCTGTGCAAATCTTTTCTGCTGTCTCACGGCCGACGTGGCTGCTTGTGTTGCGCGGCTGCCGTAGCTGTCGCCCTCGGTGCTGGGTCATCCGGATTTTCGTCCAAAGATCCGCTATCCCTGCCGCCGATCACGCCGGAAAACGCCGACCGCATCACGTCATTGGCGAAAAAATTCTTCCCGTCGATCGGCACCATCATGATCTGCAGCTTGTCCGACAGCCGCTCGGCGACGATCTTTTGGATCAGCATGGGATTTGACTTCAAGACCGATGCTTCGAATTTCATCCGTTCGGAATCGGCCGCGGCCGTGACGCGGATACGGTTGGCCTCGGCATCGGCGGTTACACGAATGCGGTTCGCCTCCGCGTCGGCAAGGTTTTTCTGCCGCTCGATTTCCGCTTTGCTGTCGATGATCTTCGCCTGCGCGGCCGCTTCCGCGTTCTGTATCGTGGATTCCTTGCGCGCTTGTGCTTCCAGCTTGGTCTGTTCAATCTGTTTCTGTTTCAGAGGCAGTGTGTATTGCATGGCATCGGATTCAGCCTTCGCCTGCAGCACGCGCACTTGAGCCTGCGCTTCCGCTTGCTTCACGTCGCGCGCCTTTTGAGCCTCGGCCTCCAATTCGGCGATCCGCACTCCTTTTTGCTTGATCTCCTGTTCGGTTCCGAGCCGCTCGTTCTCCTGCTCCTTCAGCAAGAGTCCTTCCAGCCCCTTGGCGTATTCCGCGGGCAGTTGCAAGTCGCGGAGCAGTACTTCCCGCACCACGATCCCGTCGCTCGCCAGTCGCGAAGTGATCAATTCTGCCGCCTTGCTGCGCAGTTCTTCGCGTCGCGTGGCGAAAATCTCGCGCGTGATGAAGTTCGGCGCCAGTTGCCGGTAAATTGTGGCCACCACCGGAGCGACCACCTGTTCGCCGACCGGTTGCGGCAAGTGCGTGTGAATCGAATCGAGACGCTTTGGTTCCAGCCGGTAGCGCACGGAAACAGCCAAGCCAATGTTCAACCCCTCGCGAGCCTGCACCGTGAGCACATCACCTTTTTGCTTCGGATTTTCGGTCGCCAGCGTCGAATACACCTGCTCGCGCGTACCGTAGATCGCGATGGTATCCACCAGCGGCGTAACCAAGTGCACGCCGGGATACAACGTGCCGGGGCGCGCGCCCCAGATTTCGCTGACGCGCACGCCCGCCGCTCCGTCGGGAATCACCACAAAGCTTTCCGTCATCAACAGCACCAGCGCGCCTGCCACTGTGAGTTGCAGCGCCAGCCGCCAGCGCACCGGCCGGAAAGGGCGGCGAGCCAGCGCCCCCACCTCCGCGCCGGATTCCTCCGTCTTGCCACGCGAAAGCAAACGCCGTAGTTGTTCCGAGAGAAAAATGTCGTAAGCCACCAGAGCGCCCGCGCTTCCGAAGAGTCCGGCGCCCAGAATCATCAACAGATACTTCAAAGCCAGCATTGTCTTATCCCTTTCTTTCCATTCCCGAAGCCCAGTAGCACAGGCTTCAGTCTGTGTTCTTCGCCTCGGGCCAAATCAGCGCTGCGGGGGAGCGGTGACCGCCAACCCCGCCGCTCGCGTTGGGCCGGGAAAACCCAGTAGTGGCACAGGCCTAGTTCGCCCTGAATGAAGCGAAGGGCCTGCGCTCGTAATAGCTCTCGCCTTTAACGTCGCGAAGCGAAAGCCCGGGCCAGTTGGGTTGCCCCGCGCACCAGTTCTGTCCTCGCTTGAATCCTTCGGGCCGTGGCTGGCCTCAGCATCAAAAATGCCGCACGTAGGAACAGCCAATGGAGCGCGACCGCGGTGGCCGCCGCGAATATCGTGGTTATGACCAGAGTTGCGAATTGCAACATGGCAATCATGAAGTGCCTCCCGACCTGCATTTTAGGGAATCGCACGGTCATGACCAAATTCAAAGTATTGATAATAAAAGACTTATGGAAAGAGATTGCCTGGCAATCTGTGGGGACAATTACACGTCGTGTCGCGCGGGACGCGCCACACCGGGAGCCTATGGTCGCAGTGAACATCCATAGTCTTGTGCTAGGCTAATCAAAGAGACCATGATTCGCGGATCAGGATTACGCATCGGACGAATTCTCGGAATCCCCATCTATCTCCACTCGACTTGGGTTTTCATTTTTGCCGCCATCACCTACATCATCGCCTCGCAGTTCAAGCAGGAACATCCGCTTTGGACGGACACGCAGCATTGGGCCGCGGGTGTCCTGACCAGCCTGCTCTTTTTCGCCTCGGTTCTCTTCCACGAACTCTCACACAGCGTCGTGGCACAGCATTACAAGATTCGCGTCGTTTCCATCACCCTCTTTCTCTTCGGAGGCCTGGCGCGCATCGAGCGGGAACCTTCCAAGGCGATTCAAGAATTCAACATCGCGATTGCCGGGCCGCTGGCCAGCGGATTGCTCGCCGGCGGGTTTTTTGCCTTAACGCTTCTCTTCCCTTTTAGCCAAACGGTCGGAGCACTGGCCACCTGGCTCTGCCGGACCAATGCCGCCCTCGCCGTTTTCAATCTCTTGCCGGGATTTCCCTTGGACGGAGGAAGAATTTTCCGCGCCATCGTCTGGGGAGTGACCAAGAATTTTGAGAAGGCGACTCGTGTCGCGGGGGCCAGCGGAAAGCTGATCGCCTACGCGATGATTCTTTTGGGCGCGTGGGGCGCCTTCCACGGTTTTGTTCAAGATGGGCTCTGGACCGCCTTCATCGGCTGGTTCATTTTGAACGCCGCGCAGGAAAGCGTTGCCCAGGTAGCCATCCGGGAAACCCTCGCAGGCCTCAGCGCCGCCGACGTCATGAGCAAGGAAGTGCCCACGGCCCCCGGGCACATCACGCTGGAAGAGTACAGCGCCGAAGTGCTCCGCACCGGCCGCCGCTGCCATCTCGTGGTTAGCGACGATCGCCTCGTCGGCATGATGAACGTTCACACCCTCAACTCCGTTTCGCGCGACCAGTGGGCCCACAACTCCGTACAAGCCGCCATGATTCCGCGAGACAACATCTTGTGGACATCGCCCGACGAGCCGCTCCTAAAACTACTCGAGCGGCTCCTAAGCGCAGACGTCAATCAGATGCCCGTGGTGAGCGGCTCCAGTGACGGCGCGCCCCAGATCGTGGGCATCGTCACGCGCGATTCCATCCTCCGGGTGATGCAGACGCGCTCTGAACTCGGTCCGCTTGCCGCAACCAAGTAGCTGGTCCAGTTCGCGCCGAACTTTTTGTTGTCGTTTTTTCTTGGAAGGGAAGAATTCAATCCGCGACAGCAGATTGTTTCCTGCTGAATGAAGCTTCCGCCGCATTATTTCCCCGCGACTCCAGCGTGACGCGCACTCCATGCCGCGGCCTCAGGGTGATCGACGCCAGCGGCGCCACCAGATGATTCGCCACCAGCCGCAATCGAAACTTCCGCGCGATCGTCGCCAGAATCAGCGTTGCTTCCATCAGCGCAAACGCATTCCCGATGCACTGGCGCGGCCCGCCACCGAACGGAAAATAAGCGAACCGCGACAGCCGTTTCATCAGATCGCCTTCCCAACGCTCCGGCCGGAATTCCTCCGGAGCGTCATACCATCGCGGGTCTCGATGCACCACCCATTGCGCCATGGCCACGCCCATTCCTTTTCTCACTGGGTAGCCCGCAATTTCATGGTCCGCCACGGCCAGCCTCGCCATTCCCCACGCTGCCGGATACAGCCGCAGCGATTCCGTGATGACATGTCCCGTGTAAGCGAGTTTTGGCAGATCATCGAGCGAAGGGGCGCGATCGCCGAGAACGGCGTCCAATTCCGCATGCAGCTTGGCTTCCACCGCGGGATTCTGCGCCAGCAGCCACCACGTCCAGGAAAGCGTGCTTGCCGTGGTCTCGTGGCCCGCCAGGAACAAAGTGATGGCCTCATCACGAAGCTGCCGGTCGGTCATTCGCGAACCGTCCTCGTCCTGCGCCGAGAGAAGCATCGACAGTAGATCGCCGGCGTCGCGGCCGGAAGCGCGGCGCTCCCCAATGATGCGGTAAAGAATCTTTTCGATCTGCGCCACTTCCCGCTTCACGCGCAGATTCGCAGGCGTGGGCAGCCAATGCGGCACAAAGATAGTGCGCCGAAAATTGGCGCCGATTTCCAGCAGCAGTTCCAGCGATTTCCTCACCTCCTGCGCGTCGCGTTCGACGTCGGCGTCGAACAGCGTCTTTCCCACAATCTGAAGCGTGAGCCGCATCATCTCTTGATGTGCGTCGCGTTCTTCCCCGCCGCGCCAGCCGTCCAGCATCCGTTGCGTGTATTCCACCATCGTCCCCGCATACGAAGCGATTCGAACGCGGTGAAACGCCGGTTGCGCCAGCCGCCGCTGCCGCAACCAGAAATCACCTTCGCTGGTCAGCAATCCCTCACCGAAGACGTGGCGGTTCGCCCGCAGCACCCTGCCTTTCGAATACTTGCGCGCGTTGGTGACCAGGACTTCTTCGATCAAGTCGGGATGGTTGATGAAAATCGTCTTGAAATTCAGGACGCGCAGCCCAGCGATGTCGCCGTACTCGCAGGCAATCTTTGTGAAATATTCCAGCGGATTGTCATTGAGAGGCCCGAGCGACCATCGCTTGAGTCCGTCGGAAGGGCCAGGGGGAAATTTCTTGCGGGTCGCGCGCCACACTTTATGATGCTATGCCTGCGTCCGCACCGCGTCAACGCGGCGCGTGTGTGTGAAGCGCTCAGCTCTCGCGCGCGCGGAGCGCCCGGATTCGAAAGCCACCGCGACGGAAATCGACGGTCACCTTCGAAAATCCCGCCGTCGTCAATCTCGCGAACGCCGACGCCGGCGTCACGGGCACAAACGTGCTCCGGGTGTGCCCCACTCTGTGCAGCCACCCATCCTGAATCTCAAACGCAAGGAACACTCCGCCTGGCCGAAGCACCCGCCAAATTTCCGCAAAAGCGCGATCCTGCAGCTCGCCGGAACGCAGGTGATGAAGCATGAGGATCGCGATAGCCGAAGAAAATGTGCCGTCCGAAAAAGGCAGTGCCACAGCATCTCCCTGAATGACCGTCACACTTGCGCGACCAACGCGGGCACCGAGCTTCGCCGCAAACGCGTGGTCGTACTCAAGACTAGTCACGCGTGCCGCCCGCGACCGCAGCTCCTCCGTCGCCGCACCCAGCCCCGCACCCAACTCCAGCACGTGCTCGCCAAGCTCCGAGCCTTCGAGAATCCACGGCAGAAGCTGCCGACGCGTTACATACCGCCAGAACGGCGACCCACAAAACCACGTTTCGAATCGATTCATCGATAGTTCGGAAGACCCAATGAGGACACGACTCTACCGCAAGCGCGGCAGGTTAGCGAAGTAGCGTACGGATTCGACGAAGAGAAGAAGCAAACTGATCGGCGTTGTAGGATGAAGGATTCTCAAGCTGCTGGAAGAGACCGTTTATTGCGTCGCGGACTTCGGCGGCGTTCGCCGGTTTTGCATCCTTGCTGTATGCGATGTACAGCGAATCCAGCGCCATCGCCGCTTGTTCCGCCGCGCGCTCGTCCGCCAGGGCAATATTCTCCGCGTCATCCGAAATCCGCTGCAGTATTCGCAACGCAACGGGCTGGTCGTATGGCATTGTCGCCAGTCGCTCGGCAATCCGCTGCGCCAGCGGCGCCGCGGCCGATGCCGCTGACGCGACGGCATTGCGGTCCGGATTCAATTTGCTCATCTCATTCGAAACGACAAGCAGTTGACGGTCCAGCTCCTGCGCGTTCGCCGAATCGATCTGCTTCGCGAGCACTCGGAACACCGCATAACGCGAGCCGTTCCATGCCGGATCGCCGGGACGCCGCCCAACGTAGCCATGTTCCTGCCGCCAACTGTCTTTCGCCGGCCCCAACGCGTGGTGACAAGCGACACAGGAAAGCTCCGAATACTCCGGCCACACATCCTTTTTATCGGCACGTTCATTCTTCGCACGCCATATCAATCGCTCCATCGCCGCGCGCAACTGCACCGCTTGTCCAGTGCTCCATTCGCGCACTCCAACCCACGCAGCATCCTCAACCGGTTTGCCCGGTTCCGATTCGCGCGGAACCTTCCAGTGGCGCGGCATCACGGCCGAAAACGAATCCAGCTCGAAATACAAATCCGGATGCCCCGCTGCAATCATCTCGTGATCAACAAATTTGCTCTTCGTTCCCAGATGGCATTCCAGGCATTTCCCGGTGCGATGAATCACGTCTCGAGTGTCGTGCATTCCCAGCGCCACCGACTTCTCATGCGGCCACGATTTTGTCGTGTGCGGCCCCAGCCACGCCGACGCCGGCCCGTGGCAGTTTTCACAGGACACGCCTTCCGAAATTTCAAACGTGCGTCCGTGCTGCTCCGGCGCCGGATTCAGCGCGTGGCACGCCAGACACTTCGGCGCTTCTTCTGCTTTCGCGCCCAGTTTCAGGATCTGCGCCATGCGTTCGCCGACGTCTCCGGTCAACGCCTGGTAGGCGCGGCTATGCTTATCCTTGATGATCCACGTCGAGTATTCGTTCTGCAAAATCCGGCTGCCCGCGATGGGCTTCACGCTTCCGTGACAGCTCGTCGCCGCACACGAACCCGGGCCAATATATTTGACGGGCTCATTCTGCGCCGAAAGCAGCGCCGGGATCGTCATGAGCCATGCGCACAAAACCACGCGGAGGATACAAGAGTTTGAGGTGTCGCACATTCGGTGTGCCGGTGAGTCTGTTTGCTTATATCGTTTGCGCCGCGCCGAAGTCAACGGGCCGCGTTGTCTTTTTCGCGCCGTGCTGCGAAAAGCCAAACGGGTGCTATTTACAGCGGACTTCCCTCTCAGTAGTATGCAGGGGATTCAGCACGCCACTTCGCGCGAGACGGGGCGCCGTGATCTTCGACGACCTTCGGGCCATCCAGCTTCGCTACGGCTTCCTGCCCAAAGCGGAACTCGAAGGTCTTTCACAACGCACCCAGACGCCGCTCTATCAAATTCACAGCGTCGCGAGTTTCTATCCCCATTTTCATCTCGTACCGCCGCCGAAAGCCGAAATTCGCGTCTGTGCCGACATGAGCTGCCATCTGAATGGCGCTTGCGAGTTGCGCGCCGATCTCGAGCGCCGCTTCGCCAATTCGCACCCCGAAGAGGTGCAGATTCGCGACGTCTCGTGTCTAGGGCGCTGCGATCACGCTCCTGCCGTCGCAATCAACGACGGCATTTTCGGGGACGCGACGCCCTATCTGGTCGAATCCCTGGCGCACGCAGCCATGCGCGGCGAAGAACTGCATGAGCGGCATATCGAGCAGCGCGTACCGTGCGCGTCCGATCCCTACAGCGACGCCGAAAAGTACGGCGTCGTGCGCAAGCTCGTTCAATCCAGGGCCTGGGACGACGTCCTCGCACAACTCAAAGCTGCCGAGCTGAAAGGCATGGGCGGCGCCGGATTTCCCACCAGCATGAAGTGGGAGCTGGTGCGCAAGCAGCCCGATCCCGTGAAGTACGTCGTCTGCAACGCCGACGAAAGCGAGCCCGGCACCATCAAGGACCGCTTCATCATGACCAATCTGGCTCATCTCCTCATCGAAGGTATGATCATTGCGGGCCTCGTCACCGGCGCGAAGCGCGGCATCCTTTATATTCGCCACGAATATCATCTTCAGGAGGAAATCCTCGGTGAAGAGATTCGCCGCTGTTATCGCTCCGGGCTTCTTGGAAAAAAGATCCTCGGCAGCGACATCGACTACGATCTCGAAGTTTTTGTGAGCCCCGGCGGATACATCTGTGGTGAAGAAAGCGCGCTCATCGAAGCCATCGAAGGCCATCGCGCCGAGCCGCGCAATAAACCGCCCTTCCCCGGTCAAATCGGCCTCTGGCAGAAACCTACGGTCATTAACAACGTCGAAACCTTTATCAACGTGCCGCAGATTCTCGCCCGCGGAGTCGAGTGGTTCGTCGCTCAAGGCACCGGCGGTTCACGCGGACTAAAATTTGTCGGCGTGAGCGGCCACGTCGCCCGCCCCGGAATTTTCGAAGTCCCCATGGGCGTGCCCATGCGCGACGTTGTCTTCAATCATGCCGGCGGCGTTCGCGGTGGCAAACAATTGAAAGCCTTCGCGCCGTCCGGCCCGTCTTCTGGCTATCTTCCCGCTTCCATGATCGATGTCCGTCTGGACTTCAAAGCCCTCGCCGAAGCCGGCTCCATGCTCGGCTCCGGCGCCATCGTCGTCTGCGACGACACTACCTGCATGCTGGACATGGCCCTTAACGCCGTGCGCTTCTATCGCAACGAATCCTGCGGCAAATGTGTTCCCTGCCGCGTCGGCTCGCAAAAACTGGCGGATATGCTCGCGCGCTGGACGCAAGGCGGCGTACTCGAATTGCAATATCGCGCCGACCTCTCCCTGCTCGATGAACTATCGCAGGCCATGAGTCTTACCTCGATCTGCGGCCTCGGTCAAATCGCGCCTGCGCCAATTCAGTCCGTGCTAAGACATTTTCGCGCCGAAGTGGACGCGCACGTCTTGCAAGGCCAGTGCCCCAGTGGCATCTGCTTCACGCGCGCTGCCCGCGCCGACGATGCCCAGCGCGTTGGGATCCGTCCCTAGTATGGCGACCGCAACCACACCTCCAGGCCTCGTCGACATCACCATCGACGGTCAGCCGGTCCGCGTATCCGCCGGCACAACCGTCTTCGATGCGGCGCGCATGAACGGCATCAACATTCCCACGCTTTGCCATCTGCAAAATCAGACCCCCGTCGGCGTCTGCCGTCTCTGCGTGGTGGACACCGGCGCTCGCGTCCTCGCCGCCTCGTGCGTCCGGCCGGTCGAGCCCGGCATGAAAGTCGTCACCAATTCCGAGAAAGTTTTGGGCGCACGCAAAACCCTCCTTGAACTCATGATGTCCGATCATCCTTCACCTTGCGCGCGCCAGCAGAATTCCGGCGACTGCGAATTGGAGACGCTCGCGAAAGCGGCGGGCGCTTCCCAGCCGCGCTTCGCAAAACGCACAATCGCCCGCGGCAAGGATGATTCCTCGTTGGCGATCGCCGTGGACCACGACGCTTGCATTCTTTGCGACCGCTGCATTCGCGGCTGCGACGAAGTCAAAAGCAATTTCGTCCTGGGGCGCATGGGCAAAAGCTATTCCGCAGGCATCGCGTTCGATCTCAATTCGCCGATGGGCGATTCCACGTGCATCTCCTGTGGCGAGTGCATGGTCTCCTGTCCGACGGGCGCGCTCACCAACAAAAGCGTCGTGGGCACCGCGATCGCTGTCGGTCCAGGCGCGCAAGGATTCGAAGCCGAGGATCTATTGCAGATTCCCGTTTTCAAAGGGGTCTCCGGCACGTTCCTGGAGCTCAATCGCGGCGCCATCGTCAAGCGCCGCTTCCGCAAAGGCGAAGTCATCTGCCGTGAAGGTGAATTTGGCTCCACAGCTTTCTACATTCTCGAAGGAAGGGCCAAAGTCTCCATCTCCACTCCCATCGCCCACGTCAAAACCCAGGGTGGCGCAAAAGGTTTCTTCAGGCGGCTGACCAGCACGCTCGTCGCGCGCGAAGAAGACAAGCGCGAGGAGGAAGTGCGAGACAGAACCATTCCCATCGACGCCCCCGTCGATCTCGCTTATGGCAATCCAGTCGCCGAACTCGGCCCCGGCGACCTCTTCGGCGAGATGACCTGCATGAATTTTTATCCGCGCTCCGCCACTGTAATCGCGGAATCCGATGTGGTCGCTTTCGAAATGCTGCGCAATGTTCTCGACATCATGCTCAAGAACAAAACTTTCCGCGCGCAGCTCGACCAGACCTACCGCCGCCGCGCTCTTGAAAATCACCTTCGTGGCGTGCCTATGTTCGCGGACCTGTCAGCCGATTTTATCGAGCACCTCAAAGAGAGCGTCGAATTGCAGCGCTTTGCGCCGGGCCAGACGATTGCCCTCCAGGGCGATCCTGCCGACAGCTTCTATCTCGTGCGCATCGGTTTCGTAAAGATTTCAGAGAATTATCCCGGCGGCGAGATGGTTCTCGCGTATCTCTCTCGTGGCGACTACTTTGGCGAAATCGGCCTCCTCGGCGGCGGCGTTCGAACCGCGACTTGCACTGCTCTCGATCACGTCGAACTCGTGCGAATCTCCGGGGGTGATTTCCGCGATATGGTCGCGCGTTTCCCCGGCGTTCGGGGCAGTCTCGAGGCCGTTGCCGCCGAACGCCGCGCGGCAAATCAGCAGCGCATGCAAATGGTTCACAACCTCCCCATCGATCAATTCCTCTCGCAAGGATTGATGGAAGCGCAGAGCCTGCTGATCCTGGATTTGCAAAACTGCACGCGCTGCGACGCCTGCGTCAATGCTTGCGCCGACGCTCACGACGGCATCACGCGGCTCATCCGCGATGGCTTGCGCTTCGACCAATATTTAGTGGCCACGAGCTGCCGCCAGTGCCGCGACCCGCTCTGCATGGTTGGCTGCCCGGTCGGCTCGATTCGCAGGCGCAATTCTCTCGAAGTCATCATCGAAGACTGGTGCATCGGCTGCGGCCTCTGCGCTCAGAATTGTCCTTATGGCAACATCAATTTGCATCCTTTCGAAGTGATGGTTGACGATCTGGAGCGAGCCGGCCGCAAGAAACCGGCGATCAAGCAAAAGGCTACTTCGTGTGACCTCTGCACGCACTTGAAAGAACCAAGCTGCGTTTACGCCTGTCCGCACGACGCCGCGCACCGCGTCGATCCGCGCACATTTTTTGCCGAAATGCTCGGCCAGGGCTCAGCGAAATGAGAATGGACAAAACGCAACGCGGATGGGCTCTCGCAACGCTGGCAATCCTCGCGATTTCTGCGGTTGTGTACGTCTTCTATGCATTCGAATCGCCGCAAGGACCTCGTGGTGGCAGCATCATCGGTCTGATTTTCGGCGTCGTCGGTTTCGGCTTCATGGTTTCAGCCGCGCTCCTTGGGGCGCGGAAACGCGTCCCCACGTGGCGGGTCGGCCGCGCGCGAGCCTGGATGCGAGGCCATCTCTGGCTCGGCTTTCTCGCCCTGCCAATCATTCTTTTTCACGGGGGATTTCATTTCGGCGGCACGCTCACGCGCGTCCTGATGTGGCTGCTCCTCATTACGGTGTTCAGCGGCATCTTCGGCGCGGCGCTGCAGCACTATATCCCACCGGTGATGACTTCGGAAGTGCCGCTCGAAACGATTTACGACGAACTCGGCAGCATTCGCGCACTCCTGGGCGAAGAGGCCGATCGCGCGGTCGAATCTATCTGTGGTTCCCTGGGTCTCAGCAAAACCTTAGGCGAAGAAGGCCAGCGCGCGGGGGGTTTTACTGCGTTGCGAACCATCGCAGCGTCCGCTGTTCCTCTGCGCACCTCAGCTGCCGTTAGTGCGGGTGCGAGCGCCGCCGTGGCTGCGGCTCCAGAAATTGTTTTGTTGAGTGAAGAAGAAAGCGCACCGCTCCGCCGTTTTTACCTGGACGAGATGCGCCCGTTTCTGGAGCGGCCGAAACAACGCGGTCGGCGCCTCGCAGACACTGCCAAAGCGCGCGCCGTGTTTTCCGGATTGCGCACGTTGCTGCCCGCCACAGCGCACGTCGCGCTTTCTGACCTCGAAGACATTTGCGACGAAGCGCGGCAGCTCACGCGCCAGGAGCGCCTGCATCGCTGGCTGCATGGCTGGCTGCTGCTGCACATCCCGCTTTCGCTCGTATTGATCTTACTCGGCGCCATTCATGCGGTTATGGCGTTGCGCTACTAGCCCAAGAGAAAAACATGGCACGGACGCGCACAACAAAGAAACTCGCGCAGCGCATCGATCTCAACTATTTCAAGAGGCCGACGCCACTGAAGCGCGCCAAATTTTGGCTCAGTGTTCTGCTGCTCGCGATCGCGACCGCCTGGATCGCGTGGCACGGTTTTTCCAAAGACCATCGCGTGTACTCGAGCGGGCGCATGTCCGAACCTCATGCCATTCTTGAAAAAGAATGTGCCGCCTGTCACGTGCAGATTGCCGGCGCATTTTCCGCGAAGGCTGCCAACAACGCTTGCCTCGACTGCCACGACGGCCCCCTCCATCACGCCGCGCAAACGCTAACTCCAGGGTGCGCGACGTGTCATACCGAACACCGTGGGCGCATAAACATCGCCGCTGCCAGCAATGAAGCTTGCGCGAAATGCCACAGTGACTTAGGGGCAAGTCGCAGCGCGGCGCAGTATGCATCGCACATCCGAAGTTTCGAAGACGGCCATCCTGAATTTGCCGCGCTGCGTCCCTTTGCAGGCATCACCGCGAGTGATCCCGGCACAATCAAACTGAATCACTCCATCCACATGAAGCCAATCCGCCGCGGACCGAACGGCCCTACCGTTCAGCTCGAATGCGGCAACTGTCACCGCGCGACTGCTGCCGATGCGGATTTGACCTACGCCGACCCGAAGTACCGCGCTGCAGGCGTCATCTACAGAGATACCGACGAAGCTTTGTCCCTCCACTCCGAAACTCCGAGGGCTCCTCGTGCGGTCACTGGCCGAGAGTTGATGGCGCCGGTGAAATTCGCGAATGCTTGCGCGGCTTGTCATTTGCTGACGTTTGACAAGCGTTTCGACCAAGGCGTGCCGCACGGCAAGCCGGAAGTCATACACTCATTTTTAGTCAGAACATTCGGTGAATACATTGCCGTGCACCCAGCAGAAGTGCGTGTACAGCGAGATCCGAGTCGTGACCTTACGGGTAAGCCGCTGTCTCCGTCGGTTCGCATCCTCACTCCCGCGCAGTGGGTGACGGAGCGCACCGCCGAGGCCAAAGACTTGCTCTGGCGAAAAACCTGTAAGCAGTGCCACACGCTCACACCTTCTGCAAGAACATCGCACAGAAAAATCGAGCTTTCGGCGGCACGGAAGAGTGATCCTGACAATTTGTCTAGCGCGCCGGCCGAGTTGCCTGACATAACGCCCGCGAATACCACCTTGAAATGGATGCCGCATGCGAAGTTCGATCACGGGGCGCATGACGGATTCACTTGCGTGAGCTGCCACGCGAAAGCGTTGACGAGCACGGAATCGAGTGATGTGTTGCTACCTGGAATTGAAACTTGCAAGACGTGCCACGCGCCGGGGGCGGAGCACGCGGAATCGCGCTGCTTCGAGTGCCACACCTACCACGACTGGTCGAAGCGCAGGGAAGTCACGCCGAAATTCACGATGCCGGCGCTCCGCACCGGTGGCCGCTAGACCTCACTCGTGATTCGCGATCGACCTTCTTTACAGAATAGAGGCAAGGGACGTGGCCGAGCAGGGGCGCAACGTGGTGCGCCCCTGCACTTAATCCTGGTGCGCGACGCTCACGCGTGATTCACAAGCGCCATCATATCGGGCGCGTAGCGTTCACCGACGACCTCGATCTGCGCGAAGCGGGCCTCAATCTCCTTCAAGTCGCTTTCGGTAAGCTTTACGTTAGGTGCGCCCATGTTCTCCTCGAGATAGCGAACCCGCTTCGTGCCGGGAATGGGGACGAGGTCGTTGCCCTGGGCAAGAACCCAGGCGAGGGCTAACTGTGCCGGGGTCGAGCCTTTCTTGCTGGCGAGCTCTTTTACAGTGTCCGCCAGTCTAAGGTTGGCTTGCAGCGCTTTCTCTCCGAAACGCGGGTTCGTCCGGCGCCAATCACTGGCATCAAGATCCCCGAGTTTTTGGATCGCGCCTGTTAAAAAGCCGCGCCCGAGCGGGCTGTAGGGCACAAAGGTAATCCCGAGTTCGCGGCAGGTGGCCAGGACGCCATTTCTTTCTACGTCGCGGGACCAGAGCGAATACTCGCTTTGCAGCGCTGCGATCGGATGAACCTTGGCGGCGCGCCGCAACGTTTCGGGCCCGGCTTCCGATAGTCCGAGCGCGCGTACTTTGCCGGCCGAAACCAGTCCGGCCATGGCGCCGACGGTGTCCTCAATCGGAACTTTCGGATCGACACGGTGCTGATAGAAGAGATCGATCGTTTCGATGCCAAGCCGCTTAAGACTAGCGTCGCAAGCGCGCCGGACATTTTCAGGCGAACTGTCAACGCCTCTGAGGCCATCGGGATTGAAGCGGAACCCAAACTTGGTGGCAATGACCACACGATCGCGAGGTACCTCGCGCAGAAAACGGCCTAGTAATTCTTCATTGGTGTAGGGCCCGTAGATCTCGGCGGTATCAAGAAAATTGCCGCCGAGTTCCAGATAACGGCGAAGAACACGGAGCGATTCTGCTTCATCAGCCGGTCCATAAGCAAAGGACATGCCCATGCACCCAAGTCCCAGGGCGGAAACCAGGGGACCGTTCTTTCCAAGTTGGCGTTGCGGCATACATTTCTCCTCTCTCCTCGTTGAGCTTCATTGAGTTGGATGAAAAGCTGGCGCGTTCAGTTACAAACTATGGTACCGGCACGATGTCGCATCCTTCGCTACAATGAGAGCGGGCGTGCGCCTATGCCCCGCTCCATTTGGCTTCTTGATGCCTTCCCATTCAAAAGATGCCTCTGCGCTACTGGCTCCACCTGCTTCGCCGGCGCCAGCCCCTCATGAAGGTACGGCACGGGCGTTCTGGCGCGTGCTGACCCGCTTCGATTCCACAAAGCTCTCTCCCTACCTGGCCCTGCGTAACTCAGTCGGCGTGGTCCTGCCCCTGGCCGCTGGGTTCGCCTTGAACATGCCGCGCGGCGGCGTGGTCGTCGCCAGCGGCGCACTCAACGTCGCCTATTCCGACGGGAGCGATCCGTACGCCCAGCGCGCCAGGCGCATGCTCTCTTCCAGCGTGCTGTGCTCGCTGGCTGTTCTTCTTGGAGCACTCTCCGGAAGCCACAATGCCGCAGCTGTAATCATCGCGACGCTGTGGGCTTTTGCAGCGGGAATGTTCGTCGCAGTTGGCACCACGGCCGCCGATCTCGGAGTGATCAGCCTGGTCACGCTGCTGATTTATGCCGCGCAACTGCTGACCACTCGTCAAGCTTTAATCTCTTCCGCGCTTGCGCTTGGCGGTGGACTTCTTCAGACGGCGCTGTCGGTGGCGCTCTGGCCGGTGCGGCGCTATGAACCGGAACGGCGAGCGCTCGCAAAATTCTTTGTCGAACTCGCACGCGCGGCGGAACAGCCGTTGAGTGCCACCTCGGCGCCACCTGCGACGATCCAAAGCACGCAAGCGCAAGAAGTTCTCTCCGGCCTCGACCGCGAATCGTCCATCGAAGCCGTGCGTTATCGCGCTTTGCTCAGCCAGGCGGAGCGCATACGACTCAGCCTGCTGATGCTTTCGCGATTGCATGTTCGCGTGCAGCGCGAGAGTCCCATGCACCGCAGCGTGCAGATTCTCAGCGACTACCTGAAAAAGGCAGCGCAGGCGCTGCAAGCGATCGGCGACTCCTTGATATCCGGAATACCTGCCGAAGCGAGCAAAGAAATACTCGCCGCGAGTGAAGCTCTCACGCTCCAGTTGTGGCAAGAGACGGATAAGTTGCCGCCTTCTTTCCTCGCCGCCGCAGCGAAAGACGCGCGTTTCCAACTGGACGCGCTCAATGGCCAGCTCCGCGCGGCCCTTGACCTGGCTGCACATGCCACGCCCACCGGCCAAGCGGAGTTCGTGAAACAGCAAACGCAGCAGCCCTGGCGGCTTCGCTTCAGCGGCCTGATGGCTACGCTGCGCGCAAATCTCAACCTGCAATCTGCGGTGTTCCGGCACGCCATCCGTTTGGCGGCCCTCGTCGCTCTCGGCAATGGCTTGGAACGCGGCTACTACTGGCACCGCTCCTACTGGCTCCCAATGACGATCGTTCTCGTGCTGAAGCCGGAATTTACGACTACCTTCAGCCGCGGCCTTTTGCGGATTGGCGGAACGATCGCAGGACTTTTTCTGGCCACAGCGCTCTTTCGCTTTCTTCCCGACACCGTCACGGTCCAGATTGTTTTGATCTTTGTATTCACCCTCCTACTGCGCTCGGTGGGCCCCGCAAACTATGGGATTTTCGCGGTGGCCATCAGCGCCCTCGTCGTTCTTCTGATCGCCATCACCGGAGTCTCGCCGAGGGAATTGATCTGGGCGCGCGGAATCAACACGGCGGCAGGCGGCGCGCTCGCACTTCTTCTGTACTGGATCTGGCCGACTTGGGAACGAACTCAGGTTTCCGAGAGGATTGCCGAAACGCTCGAAGCTTACCGAGAATATTTTCACATCCTTGCGGAATCCTTTGTGCGAAACGAAACCAGCAGCGCTCGCGAACTCGATCGCGCGCGGCTTAGGGCACGCGTGGCGCGCACGAACCTGGAAGCATCGATCGACCGAATGGGCGCGGAGCCGGGGACGACGGCGGAGCAGATGAACCAATTGAACGCGCTGCTGGCAAGCTCGCACCGTTTCATACATGCGGTGATGGCGCTGGAGGCAGGCTGGCTGCATACGGCTGCCGTTCCGGCACGGACGGCGTTCCGCACGTTCGCGGCGGACGTGGAGAAGACGCTCGATTTGCTGGCGGCAGCGCTTCGCGGCGCGCACGTGCAGCTGAACGAGTTTCCGGACCTGCGCGAGGCTCATCGCGTTCTGTTGCAATCGGGCGATCAGAAAATCGAGCGGTACGCGCTGGTCAACGTGGAGGCGGACCGGATTGTGAATAGCCTGAATACGCTGCGCGAGCAGGTGGTGGAGCGCGTACGGGCAAGAACTGCAAGGTGAAGATGGCCGGCCAGATCGCGCTGCTCCCGTGGATCGGAGGAGTGGCATAGTGCGGCGGCGGAGCGGCGAGAAGGTGCGATGAAGCGACACGTGCTCACGGTGCTGATGAGCTTCGCGGCGGCGATGATCAGCGGGGCGGTTTTCGTCGTCGCACTGTTTCATCAGTTTGCGCTTGTGGAAGTTGCGGCGAGCATCCTCACCGGGCTGCAAGTTTTTTTCCTGAGTTCGGCGATCGGCGACCTGCTGGATGAGAAGAAAGAATCGAACCGGGCAAGGAATTCGGCGGTCGTGCTGATGACCGTGTTTCTGGTGGGGTTTTATTCCGTCACGTGGTATTTCCACTAGCGATGAATTGCGAAGTTACGATGACAGGCGCGCAAGTGACTTTCGACCAGTGACTGGTGCCTGGTTCGAGAAACCCATCCACCTAGATGGGCGACAGCCGCATCGCCAACTTAGCTGGGAGTAAGAAAAATCTCGCGAGTGGCGGCATAGACGCGGCGGAAGGCGGCGTAGGTGGCGTTGAGGGTGGCGACGGCTGAGGGTTGGGGATTGACTCGCGAGGCGACGCGAACGGCGGCGTGGCAGGCGGCGTCGACGGAAGGCCACAGGCCGGCGCCAACGCCGGCGAGGATTGCCGCGCCGTAGGCGGCGCCTTCTTCGGCTTCGACGATCTCAACCGTGTGGCCATAGACGTCGGCCTGGATTTGGCGCCACAGGGGTGAGCGCGCGCCGCCACCGCCAAGGCGAATGTTCGCGACGGGCACATTCATTTCGCGGAAGAGGGTGAAGGTGTCGCGGAGGCTGAAGGCAATGCCCTCGAGAATGGCGCGAACGACGTGGGCGCGAGTGTGTGAGGCGGTTAGGCCGACGAGCGCGCCACGGGCGCTGGAGTCGAGGTGCGGCGTGCGCTCGCCCATCAGATAGGGCGTCCACAAGAGACCATCGGAGCCGGGCGGGATTTTGGCGGCTTCGGTGGTGAGTTGGTCGTAGGATTCGCGGACGCCGCTGGAGTTTGTCGCAAAAGTGTCGCGGAACCAGCGCAGAGAGAGGCCGGCGGCCTGGGTGACGCCCATGACGTGCCAGCGTCCGGGGATGGCGTGGCAGAAGGTGTGGACGCGACCGCGGGGATCGAGCGCGGGGCGATCGGTGGCGGCAAAAACGACACCAGAGGAGCCAATGGTGGCGCTGACCGTTCCAGCAGCGACGATGCCCATGCCGGTGGCGCCGGCGGCTTGGTCACCCGCGCCCGCCACAACCGGAGTTCCAACACGCAAACGCGTTTCCGCGGCCCCCTTTGCAGATATTTTCCCGCAGACACTCGGAGATTCGTGGAGGGAGGGCAGCAAGCGCTCGTCGATTTCGGCGGCCTGCAAGATCTCCAGCGACCAGCGGCGATGGGCCACGTCGAGAAGCAACGTGCCGGAAGCGTCGGCCATATCGGTGGCACGTTCGCCGGTGAGGCGAAAGCGGACGTAATCCTTGGGAAGCATTACGGCGCGGACGCGCTTCCAGTTTTCGGGTTCGTTCTCGCGGACCCAGAGCAGTTTTGTGAGCGTGAAATTCGCCAAAGCCGGATTGCAGGTTAGCTGGATGAGCCGTTCCCGGCCGATTTTGGCGGTCAGATCACGGCACTGCCTTTCGGTGCGGACGTCGCACCAGATCAACGCGGGACGAACGACGCTTCCCTGCTCGTCCAGCAGGACCGCGCCGTGCATTTGGCCGGAGAGGCCGACGCAGGCGATATCTTCGGCGCTAAGACTCGAATTCGCGATAGCCTTGCGAACCGCCATCGAGGAGGCACGCCACCAGTCTTCGGGGTGCTGCTCGGCCCAGCCGATCTGCGGCGAAGCGAATGGCTGGTGCTCTTCAGTGGCGGAGGAGACGACGCGGCCAGCGCCATCGATCACGATGGCGCGAGTCCCTCCGGTACCAACGTCAATCCCAAGTACGAAGATGTGGCCTCCCTCGATTGCGGCCGGGGCCTGCGGCAAAGATCGGGAGAGAGACTATCTCACTTCGTTGGTCATAAGGAAGAGGGGGCGCATTTCGAAACTGGCATATTGCGGCCGAAGGCGGTCGGTGTTGTACTGCTCCTTGACGTTGACGACTTTTTTGGTAGCGGTGACGGTTTCGAGGGGAATATTGTCATAGTGACCGTTCTTGAGGACAACGAGACGGCCGCTGATGTTTTTCAGAAGGAGATCGAGAGCGAGATTGCCGTAGGCCATGGGGGCTATGGAGTCAATGGCATCGGGATCGCCGCAGCGGACGAGATAGCCGAGCTTCTGGTTGATGACGTCGATTTTCTTGCCGTTGTTGAATTTAGCGGAAACATCCTTAATTTTTTCGCCGACGATTTCGCCGATGCCGCCAAGCTTTTTGTGACCGTAGGCGTCGGTGGCTTCCCCTTCAAAAACCATTTCGCCGCCTTCGAACATGGCGCCTTCGGAGACGAGAACGATGGAGTAGCGGCTGGGATTTTTGCGGCGGTCGGCGACGAGCAATTCGGTGAGATGTTCGATATTGAATTTATATTCGGGAATGACGCAGCGATTGGCAGCGCCGGCCATGGTGGGAAGCATGGCGGTGAAGCCGGCGTAGCGGCCGAAGACTTCGATGACCATGAAACGCTCGTGGGAGCCGGCGGAGGTGCGGAGGCTGTTGACCATCTGAATGGTGCGCGTGACGCAGGTGCTGAAGCCGATGCAGTAGTCTGTACCGGGGACGTCGTTGTCCATGGTCTTGGGAATGCCGATGACCTTGAAGCCTTCTTTGTGAAGGCGTACCCCATAGCTCAGCGTGTCGTCACCGCCGATGGGGATGAGAGTGTCGACGCCGAGCCAGGCGAGGTTCTTGAGGACTTCAGGGGTGAGATCGTTTTTCTCGGCAGTGAATTTGTCCTTAAGATGCGCAGGAACGCTGGACTTGGCGACGCGGCCAGGATTGGTGCGGGAAGAATGGAGAAAAGTGCCACCGGTGCGGCCGGCGCGATCGACGGTCTCTTCGTCGAGGAAAAAGAAATTGTCGGAGTTGTCATAATCGTTCTCGCGGACCATATCGACGAGTCCGGCCCAGCCATGGCGAATGCCGATGACCTGATACCCTTCGCGCAAGGCGCGAAGAGTGACGCCACGAATGGCAGGGTTTAGACCTGGAACGTCGCCACCTCCGGTGAGGATGCCGATGACGCCTTTCTTCGCGATGACGTTTGCCATGAATCTAGAATCGCCCTTTCGTGAAATGCGCAAGAGGAAATTATCACCTGTGAAGAGGCTTTTAGGAAGAGCGAAGCCAGAGATTTGTTTTTTGCAAGGATGAGATGCAAAAATTTGGGGGTTACAACTAGGCTACTATCTTTGTGCCGAGGACCACGAGGAATTTGGCGAGCCAGGAGTTGAGCGCGGGCCAGGCCGGGCCGGTGACGAGGTTGCCGTCAGTGATGGCATCGGTCATGGGGAGATCGACGTACGTGCCTCCAGCGAGAGTAACGTCAGGGCCGGTGGCCGGATAGGCGCTGCACTTCTTTCCTTTCAGGACTCCAGCGGCGGCGAGAACCTGCGCGGCGTGGCAGATGGCGGCGATGGGTTTATTGGCCTTTGAAAAGTAGCGAACGATTTCGAGGACGCGAGGATTCAGGCGAATGTATTCCGGCGCGCGGCCCCCGGGGATGATAAGGGCGTCGTAGTCTTCGGGCTTGATCTGGTCGAAGGTAGCGTTGAGGGCGAAATTGTGGCCGCGTTTCTCGGTGTAGGTCTGATCGCCTTCGAAATCGTGAATGGAGGTGGGGACGAAGTCGCCGGATTTCTTACCGGGACAGACGGCGTCGACGATATGACCGACCATCAGAAGCGCCTGGAATGGGACCATAACTTCGTAGTCTTCAACGTAGTCGCCGACGATCATGAGAATGGATTTCTTGGACATGTGCCGCCTCCGGAAGGGCAGTAGTGTAACAACAAATAGGATGCTAAGTGAAAGCCTGGGGCTACACCAATTTGGTGCTGTCCCCAACGGGCGGCTGCTTAGGGATGAACCACGGCCGGATTGCCGGGGCCTCCGACTTGCTGTAGACGCGGAATCCGTTGGTCGACCGAGGGAAGCACAGGGAAGGAGGGGTGCGGTTCCGTCTGATACCAATAGGCCACGGAATAGAAATTGTCCGAGCGGTGATTGGCGTGGCCATGTTCGATGGTGGCGCGCAGCGACTTTGTAAAAGGTATCGGCGAATCCAGGTGAAAGCGATAGACGGACGATTTGCCTCCGGTGCGTTCTTCACCGACAACCGGAGCGCCGTACAGCCGATAGAAAAAGGGATGGCCGCCAAAATCCCAAGCACCGAGGAAATAATCCTCCGAACCGGTCCCGGCAATGGAGGGGCGCGCTTCACCGTCGATGAAAAACATGTCGTCGCCTTCGCCCCACCAGCCGTCCTGATTCTGCAAGACGGACATGGTGACCCCGACGAAATGCCCGCGACCAGTGGCGTCCAGCCAGAGGTAATTTTCCTTGCCGTCAAGGTTCGTTTTCCGGTCAACCTTGGGATCGCCATTGCTCTGCCAGTCGGAGGTCCACCCATGGTTGGGCTGAGCCTGGCGGTACTGCGCATGAAAGTAGAGAGTTCCCAATGGGAGAGGTTGCGAAAGCGCGCGGTAGTCGAGATTGAAATAGAAGGCATCCACTTTTTGCTGGCCTTCGTTGGAAACGGTGATGCGCGCATGCTTTTGAAATGGCATGAAGAAAAAGGAGTTTAAGGCTTTGTCGCTGCCGACGGAGAGAAGCTCGGATTCCCACCGATGATATTCGCCGAGGCCGAGGCCGAAAAAATCACCCAATGGAGCTTCGACGCTCGGCGTTGTTTCGTGGTCCCAATAGATTCGCAGCACGAGCTTCTTGAGGTGGTAGGCCTCGGGACTCGCAACGGTGATCCAGATATGCGTGAGCGTGCCGGGGCCATTCGCATCCATGAGCGTGAGAACACCGCCGGGATCGACCTGGCGAAAATCCGCGTTTGCGCCGGAGGGGTCTGAGCTTGAAACACGCTTGAGGACATAGTCCTGCTGCTGAGTGAGGTCGATCTTTGGAGACAGTTGTGTTTGTGCCAACAGAGGCTGGCTGAGGACGCAACCAAACAGAGGAAAAAGGAATTTCAAACAGGCGCGCAGCATCGGCTCTCCCCTTCTTGTCAGGTTAAACGAACGAAGGGAATTTTCCTCCGAAAGCGCAAAGAAAGAAAGGGCGGACCGCCCCTTGGCTTGCACTCGGGGTAAAGTCCGCCCTCCTTGGCCTCTTCAGCGAAAAAGACAGGTACAAGCGCTTATTGAGCGTTGAGCTGGGGCGCGGTGGCTATCGACATGTGCTCCGTGGAATCCTGAATGGTGAGCCGGTCGGTGCGCATTTTGTCCCACTCGAGCAGCGTCAGGCCGTAGGAAGCGAACAGGCGGCGGATGCGCGCAGAGTCCCAGCGCAGAACTTTTTCGAGCACGGGGACGAGGACGCTCATGGCGTTGTCGCTGAGAACGGTGCGCTTGGCAACGCGCGTGATGAACTTGGCTTCGGACACGGCGATGGTTAGGCCGTCGTACTGATTGACGTGCATCATAACCGGCAGATCGGAGCTGCCGTCGCCCATGTAGATGATGTGGTCGTGGCTGATGCCGAGGCTCGCGCGAAGCTCCTCAAGCACCGTGATCTTGCCCCAGCCGGCGGCGGCGCGAATGATGGAATCCACCTCGCCCGTCGCTTCGTTGTAACGGAAGCGCGTGCCGAAGATGTGATCCGGCGGAACGATGCCTTCGAGCGCCGACTGGATGATCTCCTGCGGCGCGGCGGAGATCACGTTGAAATGAAATTTGTAGCCTTCGGCGAGATTATCGAGCGCGCGCGCAAAGAGTGCGACGTCGTGCTTCAGGCGGATGCGTTTGCCGGTTTCGACGAGGTGCTCGCGGCGGACCTTGCGGAAATCCGGATCGTGGAGAATGAGATAGCTGAGCTCCGCGCCTTGCTGGACGAGGTTCATCTCCGACAGGCCCTTGACCTTGTCGTCGAAGCCGTGAAAGCCGATGAGCTCGCTAAGAACGACGCCCGAGTCGTTAAAGCTGAGCGTCTGGTCGAAATCGCTGGCCAGTAGAAATTGTTTAGTCATGTACTAGTACTCCTTTGCTGCCTTTCTTGGTGGGCTCGCTCTGGGAAGCCTTCCTCACCCTCGCTTGATACACCTTAACTGCGTTCCCCGAATACTGCCCCACGAATTATTTTAATGGGTGCTATGCGTTGAAAATGTGAACGATTCATTATACCTTAGATTAGATGCAAAGTGGCGATAAGAGGTTAAAAGGAAAGGAGATGACTGTTCCAGATAGGAACAAATCCAGCAAATTCAGTGCGCTGAAAGAGATACCGAAGGCGAAGAAAGAGAGAAAGCGGCCTGATGTAGGCCTATGGGTGTGTCGGAGAGGAATCCGCAACCGAGTAGAACCGACCGCCACGCAGATAGAGGGATTGAGACTCAGCGCGATTGAGCGGGCGGGCACCACGGCGACCGAAGACGGCGAGTTGGTTGCCGGATTCATCGACCGCGCGATCTCGATCGATGCCCTTTGAAATGGCTCGCGCGGGACCGCGGGTGTGGGCGGTGGCGATGAGTTTAGGAGTGGGGCGCGGGCTGAAGCCGGAAAAATGAGCAGGGTCGTCCCAAGGAGACAGGATCTGAAGAACTCGGAGGCCGTTCTTGCCGTCGGCGACGAAGGCGAAGGCGCTGGCGGCGACCATGCCAATTTTTACATCGTTGACATCGTTGAGCTGGCCTTCCGCAGTGAAAATTTGATCGAGTTTGGGCGCATCCGGTTTTTCAACATCGACGATCGCGAGACCTTGCTTTCCTGCCGAGACGTAAGCGTAAGTGCGCGCAACGTATACGTTGCGGGCATCTTCGATGGGGATGAGAGCGCTGCTGATTGGTTTTGGTTGCGCGAGATCGGTAACGTCAAGAACCTTCAGGCCGTCACGATCGACAATGAAGGCGTAGCGGAATTGCACGGCGATGCCGCGAGGATCGTTGAGAGCGGGCGCGCCGACGTTGGCGGTGACGCGCGGGGCGAGCGGATTGTCGAGGTCCACCACGACCAGAGCTTTGTCCGTGAGGACGTAAGCGAAGGTGCCAGCGATGGCGATGCGGCGTGCACCCGTCAGGACACCGTTGGGATTGAAGGTGACGGCGCGCTTCAGGAAATTATTGGCGGGATTGCCGTCGAGGAGCGTGCCAACGCCGGGGCTTTTCGACTTCAGATTGGGATCGCCGATGATGACGAGGCCTTCTTCCTTGTCAGCGATGTAGAGAAAGCCGTAGAGCAGGTGAATGGGCTGCTCTTCGTTTTCGGGCAATTGCTGGCGCAGCGGATCGACGGCAAGCGTGGTCGGTGAGGCGACGGCGAGGGCGTTTTTCGTGGGGACATAGAAGCGCTGGCCGATGGGCGACACGGGTGCGGTAACGACTTTTTCGGAAAAACTCTTGTTGTCGATGTTGGCGATGTCGTAGACGCGGAAGCCGCCAGGCCCGAGAGTGGCATAGGCGTATTCGCCGCGAGCCTGGATGTCGAGGACATTGCCGGGATGTTCGGCGGCGGCGCTGAGTTCGCGATGGTGGTCTAAAAAGTTTTTGTAATTGTCGGGATAGGCGATCCGCTGGAGATCGCTTCCATAGATGGCTTCGGGTTCGTCGTGCTCGGCAACGGCGATGGCTTCAAAGCCTTTCTTGCCGGTGGCGACGTAGACGTAGCGGCCCATGAAGTTCATGAAGTTCGTTCCCTGCAACAGCAATTGCGCCATCCAGGCGTTGTTGTCGTTGTTTGCGGAAACGTGGCAATCGTTGCACTGCCTGGTTTCTTTGGCGCGCACCGTGTGCGGGACGAAGGTGGAGAAAGCCTGGCCGGAGAAACCGGGAGACGAAATTGTTTGCTGGGTGTAGTAGAGCCAATCGCGGTTGGCATTCTGCGAACTGACCAGCACGGCGCAAGAGGACCGCGCGGGAGCAATGCGATGGCCGGTGACGGTGCCGTCGACGCCGAGCATATAGATGTCGTCGCGAAGAACCTGGAAGTTGTAGCTGGTGTAGTTTTTCGTGAGCAGGCCTTCGTTGTGCAGCATGGGCTTGCGGGCATTGGCGGTCATCTGCAGATGGCAGCCGAAGCAGGTGGGCGTCCAGGACGTGTGGCAGGAGTAGCAGGTCATGCTGCTGTTGGCGTGGGCCAGAGAGGCGTCGTCGCTCGGCACTTGCGAAGACACGAGGCCATCTTTGTTCATGAGCTTCGCGCGAAAAGACTTCTCGCTGAAGTGCACGTTGCCCGGGGTGATGGTGTCGATGGTCTGAACGATCTCCCACTCCTTGTTTTCTTCGGACATGGATCGCTGAAGTAATTTTCCATCGCGCCATTCGAATCGACGCAGGCCCCATGGCGTGCGGAGCGCATCGAGGTGGCGGCCGCCTTCGGGTGCAGCGGGACCCGACGCAATGAGCGTCGCTTTCTTGCGGATTGTCCCGTGGCAATCGATGCAGTCGATTTCTACGGCGGCGCGCGGCTCGCCGTAAATTTTTCCGTTGCCGTGATTGTCCTGCGCGAAGTGGCAATCGTTGCACTGCATGCCTTTTTCTAGATGGATGTCGGCGAGATGGACGGCTTTGCCGAAACGGTCGGGATCGTCGAACGCGATCTGCTTGCCGTCCTTGTCCAGCCAATTCCCTTTCCGGTCGTGATTGAACACGGCGCGGAAAATCCAGCCGTGGCCGTGAAAATCGGCGAACTGCGTGGTCTTCAATTGCTTGTTAAATTCGAGGCCGCCGACTTTTTCCAGAACTTTTTCGTCGTTCCAGAGGCCGCGAACGGCGGCGCCCTCTGGATTGCGTTCGAACGATCGAAAGCGTTGCTCCTCCGTCGGATTGCGCTGCTCTTTCGGATACATCTTGTCGCCGTCCATTTCGTTGTCCCACCAGGTGAGGCCGAAATAAGTGGTAACCATGTTCGTGCCCGGATGGATGTGGCAGATCATGCATTGGCTCGACGGGATGGAGCGCGTGAAGACGTGTTTGATGGGATGGCCGGATTCGTTCTTGGGAATCGTCGAATCGGAAGAAGAGCTGAAGCCGGAGTGGCCGAATTGCGCGTACGCGCCCGAGTGTAACGGGTCGCGGTCATTGGCATAGATGACATGACACGCGGTGCAGCCACTGGCGCGATAGTCGCCGGGGTGATCGTTCGTGCCGGGAAGCGACATGACCGGGTCGAGCAAGCGCGTTTTCTGGAGACCGAGAAAAACGGGATCGGTCCGAAGCTCGGTGCCGAAACCGCGTTCGCTGAGTTTGTCGTCAGGTTTCCCGGGATCTTCTTCGCGATCGGGATTGCCAATTTCAGCCTTCTTGCGGCCGCCCCGTTCGAAAACGCGCAGCACATTGCCGGGCTGGGAAGTTTCCCACCGGAAGAGAGGATCGAGCTCGGGAATTACGCCCTTGGAGCGGATTTCTTCGGGCGTGGGCTTCGGAGAAGTCTTGATCGCTTGCGGTTTGCCGTAACGATCGTAGCTCTCGCCGAAGCGCGTATTTTTTCCTGGATAGCCGCTGTTGTTGTAGAGCGCTGCGCCCCAGAGTATTCCGGCGTGAGTCATCATGCTGGTGGAAACGGCGCGGGTTTCGGCGGCGTGACAGCCTGACGTGCCGCAGGTTTCGGGTGCGACGCGGAGATCGCCTGGATTGACGAATTTGACATACTCGGCGGATTCCGCAAGCCACTTCGTGTAGGCGCGCTCGGGAAGCGCGGAGCGATTTTTGAACGAAGGATCGCGGGGTTGGACGTGGGCTTTTTCCTTGGCGGAATTGTATTCGGGAGAGTTCGGCGCGGCGCCGGGTTTGACCGAGACGGAGGAGTTGCCGCCATGACAATCCGCGCAGCCGAGATGGACGGTTTTCGTGGGATGCATGGTGGGTTCGTCCGTCAGGGTGTGGCAGGAGATACAGCCGGATGATTTGCGATCGGCTTCTTCCTGCGATTGGCCGCGGATCGGGCCGGCCTCTTGCGGGGCGCGTGGGGGAGCGTTTGAGCTTGCGTGAAGGGCCAAGAAAGAAGATAACGCAGCGACGCAGAGAACGCTGAGAGTTCGCAGAGAGGACGTGGCGGTTTGGCGTTCACTGTTCATGATCGGCGCAGCTCAGAAAGTAAACTTCACGCAGCCGAAAAGAGAGAAAAGCGTGCGGCTGGTGTAGATGTCTTTGAAGCCCTGGCCAGGCTGCAGGGCGGAAGCACCGCCGGTGAGCACGATGTTTTCGGACAGAGGCGGGCGGTATTCGACGCCGATGCCGAAGTCTTCGCCGATGGTGTGGTGAACGGGCGATTGGAAGAGGAGAAATTCGAGCGGCTCGGTGCGTTCGAAACGGAGAAAGTTGAAATTCGCAAAGCCCCTCAGCTTGGGAGTGATATCGAAGTCGGCGCCGGCGTTGGCCAGGAAGATGCCGGGGTTGACGAAATTAGCCTGCCCTTCTTCTTTGCTGGCGCGGAGAGAAGGAATGAGGCTTCCGGGTGTGGTGAGAAGAATGCCGGAGCCGAGAAGGCGAATGGCTTCGCGATTCCAGAAGCTGAAGAGGCCGCCGGCAAAATTGGGCAGGTCGACGATGGAGTCAAAGCCGCGGGCGCGGCCATCGCGAGGATTGGCGTCGCCGGAAGTGTAGAAGGCGGAGACGCGATAGCGGATCCAATCCTTATCGTAAGAGATCTCAGCGGCGGCCATCTGCGCGTTGACGGTGACGCGGCGTCCAGCGATGGGATTAAAAGTGTCCTCACCGATGGCTTCGTAGAAAGCGTGCGTGAGATTGAGCCGGTGAATGTGGCCGCTGCCAAGCCAGCCGAAATAGCCGACGCGAATGCCGTGAAGGATGGGGCCGGCGCCAGGATTTTGGTTGATGACATTGCCGATGGGCGCGGGGCGAACGAAGAAGCCATCGTCGTCATAGTGAAGGCTGGGATCGTCTTTGTTCCAGGCGGCGACGAATTCCGCGGTGTAACCGGGAAAAAAGAAGTCTTGCAAGTAAATGCTGCCGAGAAGGACCTGCTGGTGACGGCGGTCGAAAGTGTTGAGTCCGCTGTTGGTGTTTTTTTCAATGAAGTGAAAATAGGCGAAGTTGTATTCGATGCGATCGCTGTGGAAGTCGCCGAAGATGCGCAGGGCCGGTTCTTCGTCGACAAAAAGAAAGCCGCGGAAGTCCGCGTTGAACTGCTGGATGCCAGCGCGCGCGGAGATGAAGTCGTAGTTGGGACCGAGGTCATGGAGCTTCACTTCGACGAAGGCTTCCTGGAGGCCGACGTGATGGTCGAAGCGGTTGGTGCCGCTGCGGGGATCAGGGCCGACGAGGCCGAGCTCGCGGACCCTCAAATTGTTGAGGCTGAGCTCCGGGGTGATTCGAATCCGCCAGTCCACGGGTTTGAAGGCAGCGTCGCCGTGGAATAAATCAAATGTGAAACGAAGCGTTTGATCGAAAAAAGCTTGTTCGCCTTTGCCAAAGAAACCGGAGCTGCCCGGGTGCGCGCTGCTGACGTTGCTGGGCGAGGGAACACGACGGCCATCGACAAAGGATTCGGAAGAGGCGGTAACCTTCAAAAAGGTTTGCTGGCCGAGAAGCGCGGGCCAGATGGGCTCGTCGCCCTTGAAGCGATTTCGATTGAACGGGTCGAACCAGCTGGGCTTGGTGTAAATGTACTCGCCTTTCTGCGAGTAGCGGCGGTAATCGGGCTGCTCGAGGGCCCAGCGGTTTGGAATGGTGTTGTAAACGTCCGCGACAGGAGGAAGCGTGTCCGGCGAAATGTTTTCGATGTAAGCGGGATCGGAATCGAGGCGATGTCGAAACTCGCGATGCGTTCCGAACGGAGGTTGCGATTCGGCAGAAAGTGCAGGACCAAGCTCGGGGAGACGCGGGAGGCGCGAGCGCGCCTCCATGGCCGCGACGGTGACGAGAGAGATTTCAAGGGTCACAACTTCGTTTGGCTGCAGGGCAAGATCGGGAAGAACGAACGGTGCGTAATCCCTGGCCTCGACGCGGATGTGGTACTGGCCCGGCGGCAGAGGGAAAACTCGGAAGACACCTTCTCCTGAAGTGGTGGCGCTGAAGATTTCGCCGGATTGGACGTTGCGGAGGGTCAGAGCCGCTGCAGGCACCGGAAGAATGATATTGGAGAAGCCCGAGTCGCGGACGACGCCATCGATTGCGGCGGTGGTCTGCGCCTGCTGGCGGGGGATGCGCAGTGGCGGACCGGATTCGCGAGATTGTTTTGCGGAGTCTTGAGGCGCGGGAGGAGATTGATTTGGAAGATTTGCGGCGGCGCGCGGCGCAAAAACGAGGCAGGCAAAGCAGCAAACCGCGCAGAACGCGCGTCGAGCTTGCCGCGGAGAGAAAAGGATCATGGGTTCGGCCTGAACGGATTCGATGAAAGAAACAGGATTCGCGTACTAGATAACAATATCGACGAGCAGCGAGCAACACTTTTCCCGGAGGAGTGGAGTCATTCGATAACACAACGAAAGGCATGATACGTTCACCAGTTCGCCGCAAGGGACCGGCAAAAGCGTTGAGCGGCGACAAACGAGTGTGATACGAACGCAAGTACTCTCGTGATGGAAACAACTCATACACTGCGGAAGCTGGTGGAACCGCGGCGCGCGTTACAGCAGCGAAAGAAAACTTTAATTCTGGGCATTTTCCTGGAGTTGGGAATCGCCGGAGTGCTCGCGATGCCGCTGATCGGATGTGGAGGCGGAAGCAGCGCCCCGGTTGCGCCGCCGCCAATTCCCGCGGTGCAAGCTCTGCGGGTAGTCGACGTGCAGAATATCGTGCAGGCAGCGGTGAATTCCGTGAATGTCGATATGGCCGTGGCGGTGGTGGACCGCGCGGGATTCGTGTTGGGTGTGTTTCGAACGCAGAATGCACCGGCCACTGCGGTTGGAAATTTTGGGCAGACGCAGAACGCAAACGATGTGGCCGTGGCGCTGGCTAGGACAGGCGCGTTTTTCAGTAACGATCAGGCGCCTCTCTCGTCGCGAACCGTGCGGTTCATCAGCGGGATTCATTTCCCGCCCGGTGTGATGAATCAGCCGCCAGCGGATCTTTATGGCATTGAAAGTACCAATCGCGGCTGCACGCTGGTGAACGCTCCCATCTTCCAGAGCAAGATTCCTCCTTCACTCGCGTTGGGAGGCGGATTCGGGCTCGGAGTGATTACCGGCAAGGCCGACATCGCGGATTCGAATGCGGCGGCCGCGAATCCGGGCGGCGTGCCGATTTTTTACAAGAATGTGGTGGTTGGCGGAATCGGTGTGGTGACAACGTCGGGCGACCTGAATGTTGCGGAGTATGCAGCCTTCGCGGGATCGACTGCGGCGCGCAGCGGGCCAACGGATACGTTTGGGCCAACGCCGACGGTTCCGGGAGTAGTTTTTATCGGAGGCATCGCGCTGCCCTTCGTGAGTCAGACCGCGCGGCCTTCCGGTTTTTCTGCGGGGCCCGTTGCGGGAACGGGAAGTTTTTTCGTGACGCCGGCAAACAGTCAAGGGCAGCCGCCAGAAGGCGATTTGATTGCACCTGCGGCGGGACCGCTGGGTGGTTTGAGTGCGGCGGATGTGAAACAAATTTTGGATAACGCCGAAGCAACGGCGAATACCACGCGCGCAGCGATTCGGTTGCCGCTGGGTTCGAAAGCGCGGATGGTAATCGCGGTGGCAGACTTGGATGGAACGATCATCGGCTTGCGGCGGATGCAGGATGCCACGGTGTTCAGTATCGATGTGGCAGCGTCCAAAGCGCGGAACATGGTGTACTTCAACAGTGCGTCGCGGACGGCCGCGGACTTGAACGGCGTGCCGATGGGCACGGCGGTGACAAACCGGACGATCGGCTTTGGGGCGCAGCCACTCTATCCGCCGGGAATCGATGGTTCGAATGCCGGACCGTTCTTCAACCTCTACACGATGGACCTGGCGAATCCCTGCACACAGGGATTTCAAAGTGGTGCGGCCAATTCGAACAAGAGCGGAGTAATTTTCTTTCCAGGGAGTGCGGGTTTATTTCGAAAGGGAGCTCTGGCCGGTGGATTGGGTGTGAGCGGCGACGGCGTGGATCAAGACGACTATGTGACCAGCGGCGGCACCAAAGGATTCGAAGCGCCCACAAATATCCGAGCGGATCAAATTATGGATCAGGGCGTGCGGCTGCCGTACTTCAAATTTCCGAGAAATCCCACCAACTAAATTCCACAAATCAGCGGCGACGCGCCGATTTCTTTCCACTGGTGATTTTTGTGAGCGCGCGTGTGTACGCTCGGATGGTTTCAGGAACGGCCTGGCTATAAACAAACTGTCCTTCGCGGCGGCATTCGATGAGGGCCGCTTCGCTCAATATCTTGAGATGGTGTGAAACGGTTGCAGGGGTTACGCCGCGCATCGAAACGATTTCGCCGCAGTTCATGTGCCTGCTGGCGGAGATGGCTTCAAAAATCCGGAGACGCGTCTTGTCGGCGAGGGCTTTCGATATTTTTTCAACGTGAGCGCGGTCCATGGGTGTGCCCGAAGTGTAGCGGACCTGGCGTCCTTCCCGCCACAAAGATCCACACTCCGGAAAAGAAAGCTAAGAACGATGCAACCAAATACTTCGATAGTCATCTAAATGTCGAAATCTAGAAAGCGCCAGCAGCGGCGGGGGGCAGGCCCCCACCGTCGAGCAGCTTTCCGTCAAATTCTGTTAGAGAAGGGAGATCAACATGAAGAGACTCGAAGGAAAAGTAGCGGTTGTAACCGGGGGCAACAGCGGCATCGGGCTGGCCGCGGCGAAGCGCTTGCAGGAAGAAGGAGCGCGCGTCGCCATTGCGGGCCGCAGCAGGAAAACGCTGGACGAGACGGTGAAGACGATCGGCAATGGCGTGCTGGCGGTGCAGGCAGATGTCTCGAAATTGGCGGACATCGATAAGCTGTACGCGGAGGTTACGAAGAAACTGGGGAAAATCGATATATTGTTCGTGAACGCCGGAGTCGCGAAGTTCGCCCCGTTTGCAGAGACATCCGAGAGCTTGTACGACGAGCAGTTTGACATCAACATCAAGGGGGCGTACTTCACGATCCAGAAAGCGCTGCCGCTGCTGAATGACGGCGCGTCAATCATATTGAATAGCAGCGTGGCGGGCAGCAAAGGGATGGCGGGTGCGAGTGCATATTCGGCGACGAAAGCGGCGTTGCGCTCTTTGGCCAGAACTGCGGCGGCGGAATTGGTAGGGCGCGGGATCCGTGTGAACACTGTCGCGCCTGGACCAATTATCACGCCCATCTTTGGGAGAACCGGGCTATCGAAGGAAGCCATCGATGAATTCGCGAAGGAAGTAGTTGCAAAAGTTCCGATGAAGCGGTTTGGGCAGCCCGAGGAAGTGGCAGGTGTCGTTGCGTTCTTGGCTTCGCAAGACGCGTCGTACATTACCGGTGTGGAGATCAAAGTCGATGGCGGAATGGGACAAATCTGAATCGCTCAAGCGGTTGACAGAATGCGGAAGGGCGGCCAGTGGTCGCCCTTTTTTATGGTGAGCTCATTTGTTCCCGTCTGACGGATCGGATGAAGAGGAAGTGTTGATGTCCAGAAACCATGAATGGGATGTATCGCCAGGAGCGTAGCAGTTGCCGTTTTTTGCGTAGCCCAAACAGCGAATTGCAGTTTCCCTATCGCGGGGAGAACGGACAAACTGCCAAATCCGCGCGTAGGCAATGCCGCTCTTCGAAGGGGGCGGAGGATTTTGCGGGACAACGCATCCGGGCGAAGGAGCGCAGGCGTCGTTGTAAACCCAGTAGACGAGCACCGTGGGAGCGAGCTCCTTACGGATGAAGTCGGAGGTAATGAGCGTGAGTCCCTCGCCTTCATCAATCGGGATGGAGGAACAATAGATGCCCGCGCGGAAGCCGAGGCGAGAGAGTCCGGAGGCCCAGAGTTTTAAGTAGGTGAAGTAGGTGCTGGGCAAACGGCCACCCTCCTCTACGTCCAGAAAAATGATGGAGCCTGGAGGGAAACCTTCGCGGCGTGCGGCAGCAGACGCGGTCTGCGTATCTTCAGCGACGCGCTTGAGAGTGTAAGGATCATCACGCAATTGACCTGAAGTTGGCCCCGCGAACAGCAATGCAAAACCAAATCCTTGCGAACGAAGAAGGTCGCGTTTGCCGGACCAGGAATTGGAATTTTCACCGGGAGGAGGGCCGAGCCAGTAGCCTGTAAAGGAAAAGGATTTGCGCAGAATAGGCATCGCGGCGTCGCCTGGGTAGTCGTTCCGATCGAAGCCGAGGTACGCCCGCGGGGCGGAAGTTTGCGGCGAAGGAGCGGGCGCCGCAAACAAAAGGCTGAAGAATAAGAGAGCCGTTGTGCGCATGGAATTATCCTTCGCGGAGCTTGTGGCCGGCGAGGTTGCCGAGGCCGTCGTAGGCGGCGTACTTGTAGAGTTCACTGAGCGTCGGATAATTAAAGACCTGCTCGATAAATTCGTCGATGGTGAGGCCGTTGTCGAGGACCATCATGCCAATGTGGATGAGTTCGGTGGCGTTTTCGCCGATGATGCTTACGCCGAGGAGTTTTTTATCGACGCGGGCGAAGATGAGCTTGAGCATTCCTGCTGTATCGCCGGTGATGTGACCTCGCGCGTTGTTTTCGTAAAGCGCGCGGCCAACGACGCAGTCGATTTTCTTTTCCTTGCAGGATTCTTCGGTCTCACCAGCGGCGGAAATTTCCGGAATCGTGTAAATGCCCATCGGGAGCAAAGAGGCAACTCGCTCTTTGTACTTCAAACCAAAAGCGTGACAGACGGCGACGCGGCCTTGCTCCATCGAAGTAGAAGCGAGCGCGGGGAAACCGATGACGTCGCCGGCGGCATAAATATGCGGGACAGACGTGCGGTAGTGTTCGTCGACGGGAATATAACCGCGATCATTGATGGCAAGGCCGGCTTTTTCGAGGGCGAGGCCATCGACAGCAGCGCGGCGGCCCGCGGCGAATAGGGCGGCATCGGTTTCGAGGATTTTGCCGCTCTTCATGGTCAGGCGCACACCACTGGCGGAGTTTTCGGTTTTGACCGGGCGTTCGTTAAACAAGAAATGCATGCCAAGAGCGGCGAGGCGGTCGCGGAGACGATCGGAAATCTCATTGTCGAGAAAGGGGAGAAGACGATCGCGCCCGTCCACGAGAGTGACATCAACGCTGAGGGCTTTGAAGATGGAAGCGTATTCGCAGCCGATGACGCCGCCGCCGATGACGGCGAGGCTTTTTGGGATGCGGTCCATCTGAAGAAAGGTGTCGGAGTCAAAAGTGTGAATGTCGTCGAAGGCAATTTCCGAGGGACGATGGGGCTTGGACCCCGTGGAAATGAGGATGACATCACCATTTAGATGGCGTGTGGCGTTGGAGCTTGCGACGGTAACGGTATGAGGGTCCTCAAAGGATGCCTGGCCGCGGATGAGTTCGATCTTATGGAGTGCGAGGTTCTTCAGAACGCGCCGGCGCTCCATGTCGACGACTTCACGCTCGTGGTGCATGAAGTCGTGGACAGTAAGATTCTCCTTGAGGGAGTAGTCAATTCCGTAGAGGCCGCGCTGCTTGAGGCCGGAAAAGTAGAGAGCGGATTCGCGCAGGGTCTTGCTGGGAACGGTGCCGGTATTGATGCAACTGCCGCCCATATGCTCGACGCGCTCGATGATGGCAACGCGTTTGCCGAAATAGGCGGCTTGGGCGGCACCCTTTTCACCAGCAGGGCCGCAGCCGACTACGATGAGATCGAACGTGTCACTCGAAGTCACGAATCCCTCCGCAGAGTTCTCACGTATGGACCAGCTATCCGCTTCCCGGAGAATTGTAGGAGAAGTGGAGGCCAAACGCGGAAGTTTCTTGTCCGTGGGTAGTGGAGAAGTTTCGGTTCAGATATTCCAAGCATGACGGATCATGCGGAGACAGCGGAAATGGTGGGCGAGTCTGCCGTAGACCGAATGATCGTCCGCCAGGAGGTGGGCGTCCGGGCGAGACGGCCTCTCTGGGGCAGTTGGTTAACCATAATACGCCCGCACCCCATGTTGCTTCTAAAGGAGAAGGCCCGGGAATACCGGCGGCGAGGGGATCGGCTACAAATTAAAAAGCGGGAGCAGCGCTCCCGCACTCCAAAACGGATGAATATCTGAGGGGGATGTTACTCGGATTGACACTTATTGTCAAGTAAAGAGAGCTGGGCTTGGGGCCCTCCGCTACGAATAACCACACTTTTCCTCTTCTTCCCGGAACACACCTGCTCCCCCTGAGCCGGATTCACAAGGTTAAGGTTGTGGATTTGAGTGAGCGTGAACGGCCCGTTTGACTATTTTGAGGGTCTTCGCGCTCGACGACATCATGCTCCAGGAGCTTTCATCTGTGAATTTATATAGTCCGAAAACATCGAAAGGCAACAATGCCATTGTTTTTGCCTGCGGGGGGAGAAGGCCGACGTCTTTGAGTCTGGGATCAGATTCGCTCATCCGTGACAAAAAGAAGATAGCCTCCTTTCCCGGCTCAACGACATTTAGGGCATCAAAGGAAACCATGTCTCCGCCGCTGACGAATAGTTTCACAATCTCGCTATTTTTGACTGCCCCTTCTCCTTTAAGCACGTCGACCACCTTTGCGTAAAAACGTCGGCCGACAACCTGATCGTTAAGTTGAGCGACATCAGGCACGCGGCCCGGCGCAAGCGCAGCCTTCAATTTGGCACGGTCCACGATCTCGTCTGGCTGTGACGCAGGGATTGCCACAACTGCGCCGAACTAATTCTTTGCAGATTCTTTCACGTTCTTTGTCGCCAGGAAAGGACATCTGGGCGGGAGCCAGTAAGGGCCCCATAAGCAGAAAGCCGAGGATTTGGATTGCTCTGATCATCTTGCCGGTCCTCCGGTGTTCGTCAAAACGGTTACTGCGGCAACGGGAAATGTGTGTACACCAGAGGTACACGGAAAGGGACGGGCCGAATAACTCATTCATCTTCAATAAGAAAGACTGGTGCCCGGGGTGGGAGTCGAACCCACATGAGGAAAAATCCCCGGAGGATTTTAAGTCCTCAGCGTCTGCCATTCCGCCACCCGGGCAGGGCAGATAAGAAAAAGTAACATGCGCGGGGACTGCGCTCAATTCAAATCGCAGACCGGCGTCTGGACCTGGTTGTTAGTTTTGAGTTTTCCGTAAGCGATAGAAACTCTTGCCTGTTCTGTATTTCCCCCATTGTATTTCAGACTTACTGTTTACGGTTGCCAGTGTGGTGTCCCGGAAATAACCGCAAATGGTTCGAGTGTTCTTTGGGCCGGCGGAGAAATGCCGAACGCAGAGTTCACAGAGAGCACGGAGGATACGGAGTGTAAAGAAACGGCGGAAACCATTTCAGGGTATTTACGGGACGGGACACTAGACGGACGGTGCGCAGCTCCGAAACAGTTTCCAGGGACGTGTTCAGGCGAGCGAGTTTTTTCGTTTTGGCGTAAAATCTCTTGACCCGATCCGTAACGCGGTGCATCTAAAATCTGACGTTGAGCTGCGGGTGTCCTCCTGCCCGCGACAGGAGCTAATGTGAGTCAGCCGAAGAGCCAGCCGGACCTTGACCTGCTAAGCATCAATACCATCCGAACCCTGGCGATCGACGCGGTCCAACAGGCAAATTCAGGGCATCCCGGCGCCCCGATGGGTCTTGCTCCAGTGGTCTACGCTCTGTGGCAAGGGTTCCTCCGCTACGACCCTATGGATCCCATATGGCCAAATCGCGACCGTTTTGTTCTGTCCGCCGGCCACGCTTCGATGCTCCTTTACGCCACGCTCCACTTGACCGGAGTGCGCGCCGTCAATACCCAAGGAAAAGTTACAAACGATCCTGCTGTGTCTATGGAGGAGATCAAGCGCTTCCGGCAAATCGACAGCAAGACCCCTGGACATCCTGAGTCGCACATAACTTCTGGAGTGGAAACGACAACCGGGCCGCTGGGGCAGGGGGCTGGAAATAGCGTGGGGATGGCCATTGCCGGCAAATGGCTGGCGGATAATTTCAATCGCCCCAGTTTTGAAATTTTCAACTTCAACACCTACGCGATCTGCGGAGATGGCGACCTCATGGAAGGAGTAGCGTCGGAAGCCGCCTCCCTCGCTGGCCATCTGAAGCTGTCCAATCTGTGCTGGATCTACGACAACAACCACGTAACGCTGGACGGTCCCGCCGAATGGTCCTTTAGCGAGGACGTGATGGCGCGTTTTGCGGGCTATGGATGGAACGTCACGCACGTCACGGACGCAAACGATTTGGACATGCTGGCCGGTGGCTACGAAAATTTTCTCAAATCGAAAGACCGGCCGACGCTCATCGTGGTGGATAGCCACATCGGGTACGGATCGCCGCACAAGCAGGATTCCTACGAAGCGCATGGCGAGCCGCTGGGCGAGGCGGAAGTCAAACTCGTGAAGAAAAACTACGGGTGGCCCGAAGATGCGAAGTTTCTGGTCCCCGACGGAGTCTACGACCGGTTCAAGAATGGCGTGGGGAAGCGTGGAGCCGAGGCCCGCGCGGCATGGAAGGCGAAATTCGAGGAGTACAAGAAACAGTTTCCGCAACAGGCCGAACAACTGAACAGGATGCAGAGCGGCCAATTGCCTGACGGCTGGGACAAAGACTTGCCGAGCTTTCCCGCCGATCCAAAGGGCATGGCGACGCGCGAGTCCTCAGGAAAAACGCTGAACGCGCTGGCGAAGAATATCCCGTGGCTGATTGGCGGATCGGCGGACCTGGCCAAATCCAACAAGACGAACCTGACGTTTGACGGAGCGGGAGACTTCTACCCGCATCAGTATCGCGGGCGCAACATCCACTTCGGCGTGCGGGAACATGCCATGGGCGCGATCGTGAACGGCATGACACTGACGAAACTCCGCGCGTTCAGCGCAACGTTCTTTAATTTCAGCGACTACATGCGGCCGAGCATGCGCCTCGGCGCACTGATGGAAATCCCCGCGATTTACATTTTCACGCACGACTCGATCGGCGTGGGAGAAGACGGGCCGACGCATCAGCCCATCGAACAACTGGCGTCCTTGCGCGCGATGCCAAACATGCTGGTTCTGCGGCCGGGCGATGCCAATGAAGTGGTGGAAGCTTACAAAATCATCCTGCAACATTCTCATGGGCCCTCGACCCTCGTGCTGACGCGCCAGGCCATGCCCACGTTCGATCGTACGAAATATGCGCCCGCCTCAGGCGTCGCGAAGGGCGCTTATGTTCTCGCAGATGCTCCGGGCGGGAAGCCCGATGTGATCCTCATGGGCAGCGGCAGCGAAGTATCTCTTTGCGTGGAAGCCGGCGAAAAATTGAATGCGGCCGGCATCAAGGCGCGGGTCGTCAGCATGCCCTCATGGGAGCTGTTCGAACGCCAGGAGGCCGCGTATAGGGAGAGTGTCCTCCCTGCGAGTGTGAGCTCGCGGGTTTCCGTGGAGATGGCTTCCACGTTTGGATGGGAGCGCTACGTTGGCCTCAAGGGCAAAATCATCGGGATGCGCAGCTTCGGCGCATCGGCACCGCTGAAGGACCTGTTGAAAAAGTTCGGCATCGAAGCAGACAAGGTCGTGGCGGCGGCGAGGGAAGCCCTCGGAAAGTGAAACGGCAATGAAGATCGTGATTGGCTCGGACCACGCTGGATTTCAGATGAAGGCAGCCATGGGCGATTTGCTGCGCTCGCTGGGACACGATGTGCTGGATGTCGGTGCGTTCAATGAAAACCCATCCGACTATCCGGACTTTGCCGAAGCCGTGGGCCGGGCGGTCCTGGACCGCAAGGCCGAACGCGGTGTGCTCATCTGCGGCAGCGGCGTCGGAGCGAGCGTGGCAGCAAATAAGCTGCCGGGGATCCGGGCGGCGGTGTGCCACGATTCCTATTCCGCGCATCAGGGCGTGGAGCACGACGATATGAACGTGCTCGTGCTCGGTTCGCGCATCATCGGCTCGAAGCTCGCAGAGGACTTGGTGAAGGCGTTCCTGGCCACAAAATTTACGAACGAAGAACGGCACGTGCGGCGGCTTGGAAAAGTGAAAGCACTGGAAGCAAAGTTTGCGGCAGGCTTGAAACAGTAAGAAAAACGAGTGGTATTCGAAGCGAGAAGCGCGCCCAGGCAGCTGAGGCGTACAATAGGATTTCGAAACTTATTCGATGTGAAGGAGAACGGGTATGACGACTACCACGACGATCCCAAGCATAGGCACCGGCCAGGGAGCGAACCCACTGAAGGGGCTGCTCGCCTACGGACAATCCCCCTGGATGGATTACATCCGCAGAGACCTGCTCACCAGCGGACAGTTGAAAAAGTATATTGAAAACGACGGCCTGCGGGGCATGACCTCGAATCCGGCGATCTTTGAAAAAGCCATCACGGGAAGCAATCTGTATACCGACATCCTGACCTCGCCCGACGCGAAGAAGCTCGATGCCAATGGCCTCTTCGAGAAAGTCGCGATTCGCGACGTGCAGGACGCTTGCGACATTTTCAAGCCGGTGTATGCGGAAACGAAGCGGCGCGACGGTTACGTGAGCCTGGAAGTCTCACCGTTTCTTGGCTTCGACACGAAAGCCTCGCTCGCGGAAGCCCGCCGCCTGTGGAAGGCCGTGGATCGCCCCAACGTCATGATCAAGATTCCCGGCACGCCCGAAGGCCTCCCCGCCATACGCCAGGCGCTCGAAGAAGGTATCAACATCAATATCACTCTCCTCTTCGCACAGTCCGCTTACGAGAAAGTCGCCGAAGCGTTCCTATCCGCCCTCGAAGCTCGCGCTGCAAAGGGCCTGGACATCAGCCAAATCGCCAGCGTCGCCAGCTTTTTCGTCAGCCGCATCGATACCCTAATTGATAGCAAGATCGATGAGGAACTCAAGACTGCGACGGATGCCGGCCAGAAAGCTCTGTTCGAAAGCCTCCGCGGCAAGGTGGCGATTGCCAATGCCAGGCTCACTTACAAGAAGTATCAGGAACTTTTTGGCGGGCCGCGTTGGAAGGCCCTGGCGGCCAAAGGCGCGCAGACTCAGCGCCTCCTCTGGGCTAGCACCAGCACCAAGAATCCAAAGTATCGCGATGTGATGTACGTCGAAGAACTGATCGGCGCAGACACTGTGGACACGATTCCCCCGGCCACCTTTGATGCCTTCCGCGATCACGGCAAGCTGCGCCCCAGCCTTACTGAAAATGTCGAAGGAGCCGCGAAGACGATGGCGGACCTTGCCAAAGCAGGCATTTCGATGAAGGAAGTGACCGACAAACTTTTGGTGGACGGCGTCAAGCTATTTGCCGACGCCTTCAAGACCCTGCTGGATGCCGTGGGCAAAAACGCAGGGGTGCGTGCGTGAGCCTAAACTACCAGACCTACAAGTTGCCCGGTCCGCTTGCAGGGGCGGTTGCTCCATCGCTCGAAGAGTGGAAAAGGAATAATAAAGTAGCGCGCCTCTGGCAGAAGGATGCTTCGCTCTGGAGTGGCACGGACGAGAGTAATTGGCTCGGCTGGCTCACCATCACCGAAGAACAGCTCGCCCACATTGACGCGCTCAAGCAGATCGCCGAGGACGCGAAGAAGGCGCGATTCAAACATGCGCTCTTACTGGGCATGGGCGGCTCCAGCCTCTGTCCCGAAGTTCTGCGCATGACCTTTGGAAAGATCAAAAGCTATCCTGAGCTGCACGTTCTCGATTCCACCGATCCTGCGCAAATCAAGGCCATCGAAGCGAAAGTGGACCTGAAGAGCACGATTTGCATCGTCTCGAGTAAATCGGGAAGCACGCTCGAGCCCAACATTTACAAGCAATACTTTTTCGAGCGCGTAAAAGCCAAGGTGGGCGAAAAAGAAGCCGGCAATCGCTTCATTGCCATCACCGATCCGGGATCCAAGTTGCAGCAGGTCGCCGAAGCCGATAGGTTCCGCAAGATCTTCATGGGTGTGCCGAGCATCGGTGGACGCTATTCGGCGCTCTCCAACTTCGGCATGGTGCCCGCCGCCTTGATGGGGCTGGATGTTGCAAAATTCCTGAAAAACACCGAAGAGATGGTCAAAGCGTGTGGCGCTTCTTCTGCCGCCGATTCCAATCCAGGCGTCATCCTGGGAACCATACTCGGCGTCGCGGCGAATCATGGCCGGGACAAGATTACGATCGTCACTTCGCCGGGAATCTTCGATCTTGGCGCGTGGCTCGAACAATTGATTGCCGAATCCACCGGAAAAATCGGCAAAGGCATTATTCCAGTGGATCGCGAACGCCTCGCCAAGCCAGCTACCTATGGCAACGATCGGGTCTTCGCCTACCTGCGCCTGGCATCGAAACCCAACAAGGCGCAAGATGCCGCCGTTGCCGCGCTCGAAAAAGCCGGGCACCCCGTCGTGCGCATCACGCTGCCGAATACTTACAATCTCGGGCAGGAATTTTTTCGTTGGGAAATCGCCACAGCCGTCGCTGGTTCTATCATCGGGATCAACGCCTTCAATCAGCCGGACGTCGAAGCCAGCAAGATCGAAACCAAGAAATTGACGAGCCAGTACGAAACGACCGGAAGCCTTCCGCCGGAATCGCCTTTCTTCGAGAAGAAAGGCATCAAACTTTTCGCGGATGAAAAGAATGCCGCCGCGTTGAAAAGCGGCACGAAACTTGCCGACGTTTTGAGAACGCATCTCTCACGCCTTGGCGCGGGTGACTATTTTGCAGTCCTCGGCTACATAACGATGAATCCCGCGAATGAAAAAACGCTGCAGGTTATCCGGCACGCTGTGCACGACAAGAAAAAGGTGGCCACGGTTCTAGGCTTTGGCCCGCGCTTCCTGCACTCCACCGGACAAGCCTACAAAGGTGGTCCTAACAGCGGCGTTTTTCTACAGATCACCTGCGACGATGCAAAGGATCTTCGGGTGCCCGGGCAGAAATACACTTTCGGGATCGTGAAAGCTGCGCAAGCCCGCGGTGACTTCGCGGTTCTTGCCGAACGTGGCCGCCGCGCCTTGCGCGTCCACTTGGGAAAGAACCTGAAATCAGGGCTCGCAACGCTGGCCAGGGCCGTGCAAAAAGCAATCGCATAATACGCTGAACCATTTCTTTCACACAGAACGAGGAGCGCAGACGATGCAGCTTGGGATGATCGGATTGGGAAGGATGGGCGCCAACATGGTTCGGCGCCTGCAAAAAAACGGTCACAAGTGCGTCGTGTATGACCGCAGCGCGGAATCCGTCAAACAACTGGAAGGTGAAGGCGCAACTGGAGCAACGTCGCTCGATGAATTCGTCAAAAAACTGCAACAGCCGCGCGCGATCTGGCTCATGGTGCCAGCCGCGGTGGTCGACGCCTCGCTACACGATTTGGTGGACAAACTCGAAGCCGGCGACACCGTGATCGATGGTGGAAATTCCTACTACATCGATGACATCCGCCGCGCGAAAGAACTCTCCGCCAAGGGAATCCACTATTGTGACGTGGGCACCAGCGGAGGCGTCTGGGGCCTCGAACGCGGCTATTGCCAGATGATTGGCGGCGAGACAGACGTCGTGAAGGGCCTTGATCCGATTTTCAAAACGCTCGCACCCGGACGCGGCAACGTTGATCGCACACCCGGCCGCCACAAGGTGCCTGGCACCGCCGAGGAAGGCTATCTTCACTGCGGCCCTTCCGGCGCCGGCCACTTCGTCAAGATGGTCCACAACGGCATCGAGTACGGCTTGATGGCCGCATACGCCGAGGGCTTGAACATTCTCAAGCACGCTAACGCGGGCAAATCTCACCGCGAGGCAGACGCGGAAACTACGCCCCTGCGGAATCCCGAACACTATCAATACGATTTCAATCTCGCGGACGTCACGGAAGTGTGGCGCCGGGGCAGCGTCGTGGCATCCTGGCTGCTCGATCTGACCGCCATTTCCCTGCTCGATCAGCCGACGCTCGAACGCTTCTCGGGCCGCGTCTCCGATTCCGGCGAAGGCCGCTGGACCATCCTCGCCGCCATCGAATCCACCGCGCCCGCGCCTGTTCTGACCGCCTCTCTGTTTCAGAGGTTTACCTCGCGCGGCGAAGACGACTTCGCGGCGAAAGTGTTGTCTGCGATGCGTTTCCAATTCGGCGGGCACGTCGAAAAGAAGTCCGGCCATTAGAAATTACGCAAAGCGTTTAGGCTCCGAAGACAGAGAGTTCCAGCGATGATCCCGAACCACCCAGATTCGAATCCCACCGCCGCGCCGTGTGTGATGGTTATCTTCGGCGCGACTGGCGACCTGACCAAACGCAAATTGCTCCTCGCGATTTGCAATCTCGCTCAGGACAATCTTCTTCCCCAGCAGTTTGCCATCGTCGGCTTCGCCACCAACGATTACACCACCGAGAGCTTTCGCAAGATGCTCGGCGAAGAGATTCCCAAGTACGCTCCTGCCCCGGTCGACCTGAAGTTCTGGGAAGGGATCGCCAAGCGCATCTATTACGTTCGTGGCGATTTTCAGGACACCCAAGCCTACCAGCGACTGAAAGAGCAAGTTGAACAGGCCGACAAGCTGCATAACACGCTCGGTAACAGGTTCTTCTATTTGGCGGTCGCGCCAAGGTTCTTCTCCCCCATCGTCAAAAAGCTGGGCGAATGCGGACTGACCAAGGAAGAAAACGACCGCTGGGCGCGCGTGATCGTCGAAAAGCCCTTTGGCCATGACCTGGAATCCGCCAAGCAGCTCAACCAGGAATTGAAGCAGGTTCTGACGGAGAACCAGATCTACCGCATCGACCACTATCTCGGCAAAGAGACCGTCCAAAACGTGATGGTCTTTCGCTTTTCGAACAACATCATCGAACCGTTGTGGAACCGCAATTACGTCGACCACGTGCAGATTACCGCGGCGGAAACCGTCGGCGTGGAGCATCGCGGCGGTTTCTATGAAACCGCAGGCGCTTTGCGCGACATGGTGCCGAACCACCTGTTCCAGCTATTGACCATGACGGCCATGGAGCCGCCGATTTCGTTCGATGCCGATCAAGTCCGCAATAAACAAGCCGAAGTCCTGCACGCCATCCAGCCGCTCAGCCCCGAAGATGTCTTGAAAAACATGGTCCGCGGCCAGTACGGCCCGGGCACGGTGGACGGCCAGCGCGTCGTTGGCTACCGCAGCGAACCGGATGTCGCGCCGGATTCGAATACGGAAACGTTTGTCGCGCTGAAATTGCAGATCGACAACTGGCGCTGGGCGGGCGTGCCGTTCTACCTGCGCACGGGAAAACGGCTAGCGCAACGCACGACGGAGATCGTGATCCAGTTCCGCAGGACACCCTTCGTCCTGTTCCGCAACACCACGGTAAGAAATCTGGAAACCAACCGCCTCGTCATCCATATTCAACCCGAGGAAGGCATTTCGTTGAGCTTCGGCGCAAAGGTTCCCGGATCGGTCATGAAGCTCGGCCTCGTGAATATGGATTTCGATTACTGCACCTATTTCGGATTGGAGCACAGCACCGGCTACGAGCGGCTGCTGCGTGATTGCATGGCGGGCGATGCCACGCTCTTCCAGCGCTCGGATATGGTCGAAGCCGGATGGAATGTGATTCAGCCCATCCTGGACGTCTGGCACGCTTTGCCCGCCCGTGGTTTCCCGAACTATGCGGCAGGTTCGTGGGGTCCTATCGAGGCAGACGAATTGCTGGAACGCGACGGCCGGTCGTGGCGGCGCATCGGGGAAGAAGAAATTGACAAGCGCGGCCGGATCGCCGCTCCCGATAAAGCGGGAATCATCACCTGAGAGGAGCGCGTGTGGAGCGTGAGATTCGAATCCTGGCGGACGGAGCGGCCATCGCAAAACGCGCCGCGCAGGAATTCATTCAAGCCGCCACGGTCGCCGCGCGCGAGAAAGGCGCTTTCAGCGTCTCCCTTGCCGGAGGCAAGACGCCCAAAGCACTCTATAGCCTCCTCGTCACTGATCCGGCGCTCCGTTCGCAGGTCCCTTGGGATAAAATACAACTGTTCTTTGGCGACGAGCGCCACGTCCCACCGGACCATCCCGACAGCAATTTTCGCATGGCGACGGAAGCGATGATTTCAAAGTCGCCGATGAAACCGGGACAGGTCACGCGGATCAAAGGCGAATATCCGGATGCGGGCCAGGCCGCGCTAGAATACGAAAAGGCCCTGCGCGAATATTTCAAGCTGAAGGATGGAGAGTATCCGCGCTTTGATCTCGTGCTGGTGGGAATGGGCAACGAGGGTCACACTCTCTCGCTTTTCCCGGGAACAAAAGCTTTGCATGCAGATGGCCGCATCGCCGTGAGAAACTGGGTGGGCAAATTGTACGCGGAGCGCATCACGCTCACCGCGCCGGCCGCCAGCAACGCCGTGCAAGTCATCTTCATGGTGACAGGCGCGGACAAAGCCCCCGCACTGAAGGCCGTGCTGGAAGGGCCGTTTGAGCCGGAACAATTGCCCGCGCAACTGCTCCAGCCGAAAAACGGAAAACTACTCTGGCTGGTGGACGCTGCCGCCGGCAGCATGCTTTCGATAGGAATTCGAGAATAGTTGACCGGTTTACGGTCACGTTTGATTTGACTGCACGGCAGTCACACTTAAATCGACCGCTTGACGGTCGCACCTGAAATGAGGAGAAAGAAATGGCAACCAGCACGATCCAGGGAAAAATTGAAACCTATCTCGGCGCGAAGGCAGATTCCCTGCTGGGATTCAAGTCGCCGAAAATCGCCAAGGAGCGCCTGCATCTTCCCGGCCCGGACTTTGTCGACCGCATCTACGCCTCGACGGACCGCAATCTTCGCGTACTGGCAAATCTGCAGCGCATGTTTGGCCACGGCCGCCTTAGCGGCACGGGCTATCTCTCGATCCTGCCCGTCGACCAGGGCATCGAGCACTCCGGCGGCGCGAGCTTCGCCAAGAATCCCGATTACTTTGATGGCGGGAACATCGTCACGCTGGCCATCGACGGCGGCTGCAGCGCCGTGGCTTCCACCTTCGGTGTGCTCGGCTCCGTCGCGCGCAAGTACGCCCACAAGATCCCTTTCATCGTAAAGATCAATCACAATGAGCTGCTAACGTTCCCGAACAAGGCCGATCAAATTCTCTTCGGCACCGTGCAGCAGGCCTACGACATGGGCGCGTCAGCCGTCGGCGCCACCATCTATTTCGGCTCCGACCAGAGCGGCCGACAGATCGTGGAGATCAGCCAGGCCTTCGCGAAGGCCCACGAACTAGGCATGGCCACGGTCCTCTGGTGCTATTTGCGCAACAACGCCTTTAAGAAGGACAAGGACTATCACGTCTCCGCCGATCTCACCGGCCAGGCCAACCATCTCGGCGTAACCATCGAGGCGGACATCATCAAGCAAAAGCTCCCGGAAAATAACGGCGGCTATGCGGCGCTCAACATCGGCGATTCCAGCTACGGCAAATTCGACAAGCGCATCTACACCGATCTCTGCAGCGACCATCCCATCGACTTGACGCGCTACCAGGTGGCCAACTGCTACATGGGCCGGGCAGGCTTGATCAATAGCGGCGGCGCCTCCGGCGCAAACGACTTCGAAGAAGCTGTAGCCACCGCCGTGATCAACAAGCGCGCCGGCGGCACCGGCCTCATCTCCGGGCGCAAGGCCTTCCAGCGCCCCATGAAGGAAGGCGTCCAGCTCCTCAACACCATTCAGGACGTCTACCTTAGTCCCGAAGTCACCATCGCCTAGCGCCCAGCTCGGCTCTTGTAGGGGCACGAAACATCGTGCTCGTTCTAATAGAAGGCACTTCCCCAGCGTCGTAGGCGCGAAACGTGTCCAATTGCTCTCAGTAGCCCAAAAGTTGGCTAGCGGTGTGCTTGTTTTTTGCGTTTACTTACGAGAATGAAACTGAGAGCCGCCATTACCGCCGTAATAACCTTCTCGAGCCTCCTGGCCGGGAACTTGCGTTCGAGCGTCTCCTTCCCTCCTTTGCGAGCAAGCCGGTAGGTGACGAAGCCTCCGATCACGGACCAAACGTCGCCATCAAGGCGTAATAAAGCCATAACCCTTGATTGCCTGCAGACAAGACGATCGTCAGCACATCCATGCTTCCTGGGAGTGGAATCACGGAGCTGTCCAGGAGTCCCAGAGGCATAAAACCCAATCCGCCGAGATGGAAGATCCAGCGCCGCACGCTTCGGACTACCGTAGGTGCTACGATCGCAAGAATTTGTCGAGTGAGCATTTCCATTCGAAGCCGGCATCCATTCTCGCATGCAGAATGCGCCTCGTCCTAAATTCGCCTTCGCGCCAATTAAACCATACTTCTAAATAACTGTATAGTAAACTTTATTTGTTAGCTGGCCCAGCCAGAAGAAAAGACGGGTATCGATATGTGGCAGAAAAAGTGTCCAGTTTGTCGGCAACTGATGGAAAAGAAACTTCCCGCCGAGACAGTCCCCTGCACCTGCGGTAAGTACGTCTGGAAGGGCTAGTGCTTCGCGATGTCTTCCGCCATTTCGTTCAGCAATTCGCCCATCATATGAATTGCTGGGGGCGACGCATCCCGGTTCTTTCCGGGCTTCCCGGATATTTCCCTGCCCTTCGTCATGGCCGTGGGCCAGTGCTGAGAAATCGGAATGCCTTGCTCGGAGTACGCAATGGCATAGAGAACATTTGGTTGCAGGTTGTGGGGCACTTTTTCCGTCAAGACGGTAGTGACCGTCGTCGTCGCTGTTCGGTCATAGGTGTAGTGCCACGTTGAGCCGTAGCTCGTCGTGAAAGTTCCGACTCCCGAGAGGGGCGACATGTCGCCCGAAGCAGATATGTTCTTCAGCGGGTCGATTCCAGAAACGGCCGGCGCGGAGGCGTAAAAGACAACCAGGTAATTTTGCGCTCCGGGCATGGGCGAGTCAGAGAAACACATCCCTGGAAACCTCTTCTGATTCTTTTCGTACCAGTTCGCTGCCCATTCCGGAATAGCCAGAAATAGTTTCTCCTTATCCAGGCTTCCTAAGGACACGTTTTTTGTGCACCCCGCTCGTTGCCCATCATTGAATCCATCTTCCTGAGCGCTATCGTAAGAAACTACTTCTGGCGGGCGATTTATCTCCGGCGATGACGTCTGGGGTTCGACAAACACTCCTAGCTTGACGCTTTTTTGTGGCTCACTTGCTGCGACTTCTTCTGCCCCCGGAGCTGCCACCGGACTCGCTTCGGGCATCACTTGTGACGGCGGTGCTCCTGACGATGCAAATACTTCCGTCTTCCCGTCTGACCGAGGTTCGGGAGTTATGACCGGTGTCGTCATAACCGTTGGCAAATTGGTTTCGGCTTTCACAGTAGGCACTGGCGTTTGTGGCGCTGCAAAAACTTCAATCTTCGCTGCGGGCTGAGGCCCGGTGAGTGTCACAGAAGCTGGCGTAATTGCTGCCGGGGTTTCTTCCCGCGTCAACTCAGACGCCGGCGCTTGTGCCGCTGTCAAGGCGTTAGCCTTCTGGCCAGGCTGAAGCGGCGTAGTCGTTGGCGTTTCAGGCGCAGGAACCGTCGGTGCTGCCGTGAGTTTCACTTCAGTGGGTAGCTTCTTTAGCTCCACGATGTCTTCCCGCGCCGCGGCTGCTTGAGCTTGCGAATTTCTTTGATATGCCCGCGCAATATCTCCCAGGCTGGCATTGTGTTTCATCTCAAACCGTACAGACTGCGGCGTTACATTTGCTCCTGGCTCCGTTTCGGGCTCAGGCTCAGGCTCAGTGCCTGTTCGAGGTGTCGCCGCGTCCACTGCCGCGTTTGCTTCTGCTTTTGACTTTGACCGCAACGTTTCGGGCTCGATAATTCCCAGGAGGGCCATGCGTTTCTCCGTCTGGGGGGTTTTTCCGGAAGCTGGTGCAGGCGTCCGTACAACCTCTGGCGGGATTGCATCGGCTTTCACCTTGGATCGCAGCGTCTCGGGCTCGATAATTCCCAGGAGGGCCATGCGTTTCTCGGCTTCTGAGGTTTTTCCGGAAGCTGTTGTGGAGACTGACGAATTTGCTTTGACTTTAGCGGCCTTGCAAACCATTCCATTAACGAGAGCTTCGTCCGACCCTATATTATTACCCGCGGCCTCAAGAGTCCGGCAATCCGAGAATTGCGTATTCTGCGCATAAGTCGGCGAGGGAATTAGCGCCACAAGAACAACTGCAAACGGTATGTATTTCATCGCAATTCTCCTCCTCACAGGATAGCTTGCTGTGGAGTCCCCGGGGCGGCCAATTGACCGCGCACACAGAAGATTAACTGGCCTCTCGGACAGGGTCCGTCACACCCTGTGGAGCTGGCGGGTGCTCCGATCAACCGGTTGGCGAAGGGAATTGAGCGGGGATGGTAGAGCAGTTTACGGACTCGCAGAAAGCATGCATTTCGTGATGCTTCCCGGTCTCAATCATGCTAAGTAGACCGTGGAGGATTTCTGCCCGGCGCCTGAAGCGCAGCAGGGTAAGCCGATCCTTGAAACAAAAGCCAGCCTCGCGCATCACACTTCTGAACATGGCGTAAGGAGAAAATCGTGGCAAACAGGCTGGAGGGAAAGGTAGCGGCAATTACGGGCGGAAGCCAGGGAATCGGGCTGGCCATCGCGAAGCGGTTCGCGCAGGAAGGTGCGGACGTGGCCTTTTGCTACCGCTCGAACAAGGCGGGGGCGAAGGAAGTAGCAGCGGAAATTCAGAAGCTGGGGCGAAAATCCGTTGGATTCCAATGCGATGTAGGCCGCGTTGCGGATGGGCAGAAATTCATCGCAGATACTGTGGCGCAGTTTGGAAAGATCGACATCCTCGTCAACAACGCAGGACTAGAACGCCGCGCCGATTTCTGGGACGCCACTGAACAAGATTACGACGCGGTCCTGAACGTCAATCTAAAAGGCCTTTTCTTCATCACGCAGGAATTCGTGAAACACCGCATGCGGGCGAAGGCCGGCGGCAAAGTCATCAACATCAGCTCGGTGCATGAAGAGCTTCCCTTCCCGCATTTCACTTCGTATTGCGCAAGCAAGGGCGGCGTCAAAATGCTGACGCGCAACCTCTCGATCGAACTCGCCCCGCTCGGCATCACCATCAACAACATCGCCCCGGGAGCCATCGAAACACCCATCAACACGAAGCTGTTGAACGACCCGGTCAAGCTGAAAGCGTTACTCGGAAACATTCCGCTGAAGCGGCTGGGCAGACCAGAAGATGTAGCCTCAATGGCGGCATTCCTGGCGAGTTCGGAATCCAACTACGCGACTGGAACGACGTTTTTCGTTGATGGCGGGCTGACCTGGAATTATCAGGAGCAGTAGAAAAGAAACAGGCCTTCAAGCGGTCTTTGATATTTTTGCCGGTGCTATCTCGCTCAAGCACGAATGAGCGTTGCGGCACGCGCCGCTTCCAGAAGTTTTTTCGCGTTTTCGCGAACGTTGCCTTTCCCGAAAACCGCATTACCCGCGACCAGCAGCTCCGCCCCCGCACGCACCACATCACCGACCGTATCGAGTGCCACCCCGCCATCCACTTCGATGCGGAACGAAAGGCCAAGCTCTTCGCGGACTTCGGCGAGGGTCTTAATCTTGTGGAGAGCGCCAGGAATGAATTTTTGTGCCCCGAATCCCGGATTCACAGACATCACCAGAACATGATGAACCATATCCAGCACTTCTTCCACCATGTGCACCGGCGTGGCGGGATTCAGCACAACGCCTGATTTGCATCCGTGTAACTCAATCTGTTGCAGCGTGCGATGAAGATGAACGCAGGCTTCCTGGTGCACGGAGATCCAGCTGGCGCCGGCTTCCGCAAAAGCGGGAATGAATTCGTCAGGGTGTTCGATCATTAGGTGGCAATCGAGGATGGTGTTGGGAAGAGCTTTCCTCAGCGAGGCCACGACCAACGGCCCAATGGTGATATTCGGCACAAAGTGACCGTCCATCACATCGCAATGGAGCACCGTGCCGCCGCCGTCCAGCGCCGCTTTCGCCTCCTCGCCAAGCCGCGCGAAGTTTGCGGAAAGAATCGAGGGTGCCAGTTCGATGGTCATGGGCAGCGAGCTGCTCCTTCCCTTCCTCGGAGAAAACAGATTATACGCGGAAGTTCTTCGATGCTTGCTGAAAAGTGTGACTCGAAAGAGAATCCGCTCATCACCACGGAATCGTACGGCGTTTCTGGCTGCTCGCGCGTGCGAGCTCAAGTAGCCGCATCACATCCAGCGCCCACTCCGGCGTGACCGCCAGCGCCGCTCGCCCCAGAATCACATCGCGTACATTCGAATAATAATCCCGGTAGTCGCAGATGACCGGGGGAATGCGCCGCCGTTCGAGCGAATCTCCTGAGGGAACGGTAAGTACGCCCCAATTTTCTTCCGGCTCGGCACCCCATGCCGTGTCCGCGGGAATAAATCCGCGCCGCAGGTTGGCCTCTTGTGGATCGAAGGTTTGTTTCACGAAACTGGCTTGCGTGCCGAAAAGGACGAACCGGGGGCGCGGCGCGGCAGCAAGAATGCTGGAACGCAGAACCGCGCGCATGCCGTCCGAATAGTGAAGCGTAATATCAAAGGCATCATCGGCGGCTGCGTTTTCACGTTCCGCTCGAACCTCGGCGGTTACGGCTTCCGGCAGGCCAAAAAGAACCAACGCATGATCGATCAGATGTGGCGCGATGTCGAATAGGATTCCGCTGCCGGGGCACGCGGCCTCACGCCAGGCGTTCGGCTTGAGTTGCGGACGGAAGCGGTCGTAGCTCGTTTCGAAGCGGACGATGCGTCCAAGCGTGCCGGCCTCCACGAGCTGCCGGACGGCCTGAAAATCGCCGTCGTAGCGACGGTTCTGATAGACGGTGAGCAGGCGATTGGCGTCCTTCGCAAACTGCACGAGCGAAACAGCCTCTTCGAGAGTTGTTGTAAACGGTTTATCGACGACCACGTCGCGGCCTGCCTCAAGGCACTGCCGCGCGAACGCAAAGTGCGTGTCGTTCGGTGTGGCGATGACGACGAGGCGAATATCTGTAATCGAGAGCAGTTCGCCCAGGCTCCGCGCGATTCGAACGTCGGGATATTTCTCCGCTGCCTCCGTGCCGCTACGCTGCACGATAGCGGCGAGATGCAAACCAGGCACAGCGCGGATCACCGGCGCGTGGAACGCGCGGCCGGCGAGACCGAATCCTATGAGGCCGACTTCAATCATGGAGAACCATCATTCCGAAGAAGTGAATGCTAAAGAGTATCGAACTTTAGAATTCCAAGCAGAAGGATTTTCCAGAAACGCGAAGTTGCTTGAAAGGGCGGCGTCCTTCAGAATGGCAGGTTGCCCATGAGCGAACAGAATTCAGCCATCACAGAGATGCAAGGGCACCGCAACCTGCTCGTCCTGCTCTTCGCAGGCTTCGTGCTCAGCGGAATAGCTACGACGATCATCGGTCCGATGTTGCCGATTTTTATCCGCAGATGGTCTCTTGATGACGGACAAGCTGGTCTTTTCTCGACGATTCAATTCCTGGCGGCATTGGGAGGCACACTAGCATCCAGCGCGATTGCCGCGTGGCGCGGATATAAGCCAGCTTTGGTTTTGGGTTATGCGCTAATGGGAGGAGGTCTTGCGTGTCTGAACGCAAACACGCACAGCGTTGTGCTGACGGCTACGGCAGTTTTCGGTTTGGGCTATGGATTGATCACTCCGGGAACAAATTTGTTTGTTGCGGAATTGGGAGGGGCAAAGAGCGCGTCACTATTGAACCAGCTCAATTTTGCGTGGGGAGTGGGAGCAATGATTTGTTCCGTATTGATCGCTTTCGCGCTGAAGCACAACACAATCTCAATCCTGCTCGCGGCTACCGCCATCTTCGGTGGAATTCTCGTTGTTGGCCTGTCGTTCACCTCTTTTGGCGTGCAGAAGCACGAAAAGGATGTGAATGCAACGGGAGCAGTATCGCCGGCGATCGGATTGGGAATCACGATTGCCATGGCCGCCATGTTCTTTATTTATGTAGCGATGGAAAATGGCATCGGTTTTTGGTCCGCAGAATACGCCAAACGAGTAGCAAATGGCATCACTTATATGACCACGCTGGCGCCAATGTTTTTCTATGCCGGGCTCACCTCCGGCCGCGCCGCTGCACCGCTGGTTCTAAAAATCCTGCACGAAAGAAAATTAGTGCTGGGCGCCCTAAACTTGGAAGCAGCGGCGTCCGTATTGCTAATTACATCCAGAACGCTACCGGTTGCCACTACGGCCGTTTTCCTGGCAGGCCTCGGATGCGCGAGTGTCTACCCCATTTTTATTGCCTGGCTCTCGCGATGGTATGGAGCAAGAGCGAAAAAAATCGGGGGCATCCTCTTTGCACTCGCTTCTCTCGGGGGATCGGCAGGCTCCGAGTCGATCGGAGTGGTCTCTAAATTTTCCGGTAGTTTGCGCGCAGGATTCCTCGTGCCGCTGTCCTGCGCGGCGATTCTGATTTTTCTGACGCTTCTGCTGCGACGGCAAACAACGGCCTGAGGTATTCTTAGCCCGTGCAGAATGCCGCATCCTCGCAACGCTCCCCCACGAACGGACTGCTGCTGGGGCTGGTGATCACGCTGGCCGCAGTGCTGGCTTACGCTTCCTACATTACGGTTCAGCTCGCCGGCCTGCGAAAACTCCAGAGCGAGATGGTGGATCGAAACCGGAAAGACTCGCTGCAACTGTTGCGCGTCCAGAACGACCTCAATTCCATCGCGCTGGCCATGCGGGACATGCTGGACGCCATGGAACCCTATCCGCTGACGGCATGGACCGCGCAGTTCGAACGCATCCACCAGGACCTGGACACCGGGTTGAAACTGGAAGAGAGCTTGGCCGGAGCGAACCGCACTCCGGAGCAGCGGCTGTTTCTTTCTCAAGCGGTAGCGCAGTTCTGGGACGCCGTGAACCGGATGTTCGGGCTGGCGCAGAACGGCAAGGATGCGGAGGCGCGGGAACAAATTCGACTGTCGCTTCAGGCGCGGCAGCAAGCCCTCAGCACGGCCGTTTCACGGCTGCTGGTGGGAAATAACGAAGGCGAGGAGCAGGGCGCCGCGCGCATCGCTCAGATTTACGATGGTGTGCAGCGGCAGCTCTATATTTTCCTGGCCGCAACGCTCATCGCCATTGTTCTGACAAGCTTGTACCTGATTCGCAGTAACCGCCAGATTTTTGCGCGCCTGGCAGAGCTTTCCGAGCAGCGCAGTGATTTGGCGCAGAAATTGATCTCGACACAGGAATCGACACTGCGGCACATTTCGCGCGAACTCCACGATGAATTCGGGCAGGTTTTGACAGCGATCGGATCGATACTGGGCCACGCGGGCAATCATGCCCCGGAAGGATCGCCCCTCGGCGAAGACCTGAAGGAGGTGCAGGAGATCGCGCAATCGACACTAAACAATATCAGGACGCTCTCCCAGGCGCTTCATCCCGTTCTACTCGAAGAGGCCGGGTTAGAAAGCACTCTCGACTGGTATATTCCCACGGTGGGACGGCAAACGGACCTAGTGTTGCATTACGAGAAGACGGGGCAGCCATTTCCCGTAGAGACGAGCGCCGGCGTGCATATCTATCGCGTGCTGCAAGAAGCGCTGAATAACGTGAGCCGGCATTCCGGGGCCACTGACGCCTGGATCTGGCTGAGATTCTCGCCGGATTCGCTGGAGCTCGAAGTGGAAGATCACGGCACGGGTTTCGTCGCAGAAAAGATGCAGCGCGGGATCGGGTTGGTGGCGATGCGGGAACGCGCCGAATTGATTGGCGGCACGCTGGCAATCTCACCGAGGCCGCAAGGCGGGACCAGGGTGTGTCTCCAGATTCCCCGAATCAAAGTGGATGCCAATGGCGCCTAAGATAACGGTTCTGCTGGCCGACGATCACACTCTGGTACGCCGCGGATTCCGTCGCATGCTGGAAGATGACCCGGAAATCTCCGTCGTTGGAGAAGCCAGCGACGGTAAAGAAGCCGTGCACCTGGCCTGCGAGCTGCGGCCCAGAGTAATCGTGATGGACTGCGCGATGCCGGAACTGAGCGGCATCGAAGCGGCACGAAAAATCCTGGAAAAATTCCCGCAAGCGGGAATCTTGATGTTAAGCATGCATTCCGAGGAAACGCTGGTGAACCAGGCGCTCGAAGCGGGCGCGCGCGGCTACGTGCTGAAAAATGCCATGAACCTCGACCTGGTCAGCGCCGTCAAGAGTATCGCGGCAGGCATGACCGTGCTCGACCCGCAAGTATCCCGCCCAGACACTCTGAAAGGAGAGCGCGGCGGAGGATTGACGCCGCGCGAACTGGAAATCCTGAAACACATCGTGGCCGGCAAGTCGAACAAGGAAATCGCGGCGAATTTGAATCTCAGTGTGAATACCGTTGCGGTCCACCGCGCCAATATCATGGAGACGCTGGGAATTCACAAAACGGCGGAGCTAGTGGTCTACGCGATTCGAAATGGTCTGGTGAACTTGCCTTGAACCGGCGAGACTTCCTTTTCAAAACGATCAGCGCAGGACTAACCACGGCGGCGCCACCTTGGACATTCGCTAATCCAGCCTCTTCCCTAGGATTCCGTCTGACCGATGTTACGAACGCGGCGGGCATCCAGTTCCGGCACAACAGCGGCGCTTATGGCGGCAAATTGCTCCCGGAGACGCTGGGCGCAGGTTGCGCGTTCCTCGATTACGACGACGATGGCTGGCAAGACATTCTGCTGGTGAACGGCATGGACTGGCCCGGACACAAGCGCCAGCGATCCACGCTGCGGCTCTACCGCAACAACCGCAACGGGACCTTTACGGAGGTGACGCGAAGCGCAGGCCTCGATGTCGAAATGTATGGAATGGGAGTGGCCGTCGGCGACTACAACAATGATGGTTCTCCGGACATTTTCATCACTTGCGTGGGGCAGAGCCGGCTTTTTCGCAACACCGGCAAAGGAACTTTCGTTGATGCAACGCGTGCGAGCGGCCTCTTCGGGCGTCAGGGCTTCAGCACCTCCGCGCTGTGGTTTGATTATGATCGGGATGGCTTGCTTGATCTTTTCGTGTGCAATTACGTGCGCTGGACTCCCGAGCACGATGTCTTCTGCAGCCTCGATGGTTCGCACAAATCGTACTGCACTCCGGAAGCGTATCGCGGGGATACTTGCTGGCTCTTCCACAATCGCGGCAACGGAACCTTCGAAGACGTGACCGCCACCAGTGGCATTTTTGACAGCAGCTCAAAGTCTCTCGGAGTGGCGATGCTCGACTACGACCAGGACGGCTGGCCGGACCTATTGGTAGCCAACGACACCCAACCGAATAAGTTGTACCGCAATTTGCGGAACGGAAAATTCAAGGATGTCGCGGTAGAGGCTGGCCTGGCGTTTAGCACAGAAGGAAAGGCCCGCGCCGGCATGGGCGTCGACACCGGAGATTTCGATGGTTCGGGCAAGCCCGGCGTGGCCATCACCAACTTCGACAATGAAATGATCGGCCTGTATCGCGCCACCGCTCCGGGAGTTTTCGACGACCTGTCTATTCCATCCGGCATCGGGGCAGCGTCTAGGAACACTCTCGGATTTGGCTGCATGTTCCTCGATGTGGATCTTGATGGCGCTCTGGACCTGGCGGTGGCCAATGGCCACATCGACGAAACCGTCAGAAATATCCGCGGCAACACCGGATACGCGCAACCGCCGCAGCTCTTCCTGAACCAGGGCGGCGGAAAGTTTCGTGATGTGGCGGACGGGGCCGGACGAGGATTTGAGACTCCGAAAGTTGGACGGGGACTAGCCTACGGCGATTTCGACCGCGACGGTGACCTGGATATCTTGATGACCACCAACAATGGGCCAGCGTACTTATACCGGAACGATCAAGAGGGGCATCCTCGGAGCATTCGATTTCGCCTGAAGGGTACGAGGTCGAATCGCGATGCGATCGGCTCGTCGATCCGCATTTACTACGAGGGGCACACGCAATCGAGGATGGTCCGGGGGGGCTCTAGCTATCTTTCTCAATCGGAATTGCCGGTAACATTTGGTCTCGGCTTGCGTGAAAAAATCGATCGGGTGGTGATCGATTGGCCCAGCGGGCGCACAGAAGAGTACAAAGATCTGCGTGCCGGAAAAGCATACAACTGCCTAGAAACACAGGGGATAGATGCCGAGCCTGACTTCTAATGCTTTTGCATTATTGCCAGCCTCCGCGCTAGAAAATATAACTGTGCCCACAAGCAACATCGCCTCCGGCTCCGCCAGATCCTGGCTCGCTTCGGGGCACCCCAAACTGAATTGCGGCCGGATGTTACTCACACATCCGGCCGGTGTTTTGATAGCCGCAAACCGCGCATCCAGGTGGAGATGATGCAAATTGATTTTGTAAAGCGGTGGTCATCAGGAATCCTGGTTGCGCTGACGGTCAGCGCGGTTTACCTGTACGGATATCCCTCGGCCACGATTTCTTACTTTGTTGCGGATTTGTTTCACATCGCGATCGGAATCGTCTTAACGATTCTCCTCATTTTTTACGTTGTACGCTTGCTCCCCCGCGAAACGCTTCTGGCCCGGCTGGGCTGGATCTCGCTGGCTGCGGGAGCGCTCCTCGGAATCGTGTTGATCAAGATTGGTACGCCCCTTCGGCTGAAGTCGTGGTTGTATGCGCATATTACGTTGTGCGTTGTTGGCACGCTTTTTCTGGCGACGTCGTGGCTCTTTTCAAAAGGATGGCTGGGTGACGGGGTCCTCCAGCGCGGCTTGGGATTTGCCGCGCTGATGCTACTGTCGGCGGGCCTCGCGGCAGGCACATGGTGGACGCGCGAGGTCGCCTGGAAGAACGCGAATCGCATCTCCAATCCGCTGATGCCTCCGGGAACAATGGACAGCGAAGGTGACGGCCCCGAGGGGAAGTTCTTCCCCAGCTCGGCGCAGACCAAACATGGCGGTAACATTCCCTCCAAGTACTTCATGAAATCGGACGCCTGCCAGCGCTGCCATGCGGATATTTATAGGCAGTGGGACAGCTCGATGCACCATTTCTCCTCCTTCAACAACCAGTGGTACCGCAAGAGCATCGAGTACATGCAGGAAGTCGCCGGCGTGCGTTCGTCCAAGTGGTGCGCGGGCTGCCACGATCCTGCGCTGCTCTACAGCGGTTTGTTCGATACGCCCGTCAAGCAAATTGTTGATCGCCCGGAAGCTCGCGCCGGCCTCGGCTGCCTGATGTGCCACAGCATTGTGGAAGTGAAAAGCACCATGGGCCAGGGCGACTTTTTCCTGGAATACCCGAAGCTCCACGAGCTGGCGGCCAGCGAGAATCCGTTGGTGCGCAGGTTGCACGACTTTGTGGTTCGCCTGAACCCCGAGCCGCACCGCCGCACTTTTCTGAAGCCATTCATGCGCGCGGACACCGCGGAGTTCTGCTCTTCGTGTCACAAGGTCCATCTGGACGTCCCGGTGAATCACTACCGCTGGATTCGCGGCTTCAATGAATATGACAACTGGCAGGCAAGCGGCGTTTCCGGGCAAGGCGCGCGCGCCTTCTACTATCCGAAGTCGCCGATGAATTGCGCGGATTGCCACATGCCGCAAGTTCCCTCGAACGATGACGGCAACGTTGATGGCCTCGTGCATTCGCATCGCTTCCCCGGCGCGAACACCGCAGTGCCCATCGCGAACCAGGACCAGGCACAATTTGAGTTCGCCAAAAAGTTTCTTCAGGACAATCAACTGACCGTCGATATTTTCGCGATCTCGCCCGCGGAGAAAGAAGCGAACGCGCCCGTACGGAGCGAAATTGGAAGGTCGGAGCTTTCAACGACTTTCGCCGTCGGCGAAGAATCTGATATTTCACTGCCGAAAGGCCCATCCGGTGAAGTCCGCCCTATCACCGCTCCCATCGATCGCACCGATGCGGCGGTGCGGCGGGGCGATGACGCTCGCGTGGATGTGGTCGTGCGCACGCGCAAGGTCGGACATTTCTTCCCCGGTGGCACGGTTGACGCTTTCGATGTGTGGCTTGAGCTGCAAGCCACCGATGAAAAAGGCCAAGTGATTTTCTGGAGCGGGAAAGTGGAGGACGATGGCAAAGGCCCGGTCGAGCCGGGGGCGCACTTCTATCGTTCGCTGCAGATCGATGGCCACGGCAATCCCATCAACAAACGAAACGCCTGGGCGACGCGCTCGGTCGTTTACGTCCATCTGATTCCTCCGGGCGCGGCGGACACCGCGCACTTCCGTGTTCACGTTCCGGAGAATGCAGGCGACAAAATCAACCTCCACGCCAAGCTGAACTATCGCAAGTTCACCTGGTTCAATACGCATTTCTCTTTCGCGGGCGTCGAAGCACGGCCAAATGCCTTTATGCTCGGCACGATCGCTGGCACTACGCCGGATTACGACGATCGCAAATGGAGATTTGATGGCGACACCTCAACAGTATCCGGCAACACTAAGGCGATCCCTGATCTCCCGATCACTGTCATCGCTGAGGACACCAAAACGTTACGCGTTCTTGGTCATAACGCAGCTGTTCCGCAGCCCAAAACGGTCACTAGCAAGGAAGACTGGACTCGCTGGAACGACTACGGAATTGGCCTATTCTTGCAAGGCGATCTGAAAATGGCCGCCGCTGCTTTCGAAAAAATCACCGAAGCCGACCCGCAGAATCCCGACGGCTGGACCAACATCGGCCGTGTGCTGGTGCAGGAAGGCGATACCGCGGGCGCGCGAAAAGTGCTCGAGAAATCTTTGGCGATCGACCCGCGGCTGGCGCGGACGAATTTCTTTTACGCGCGCGCCCTCAAGGAAGATGGCGAATACGACGGCGCTATCGCTCACTTGCAAATCGTGCTCGCGCAGTTCCCGCGCGACCGCGTCGTGCACAACGAGTTTGGCCGCGTTCTTTTTCTTCAGAAGCGTTACGCCGATGCGGTGAAGGAATTCGAACAGACACTTTCGATCGATCCCGAAGACCTGCAGGCGCATTACAACCTGATGCTGTGCTACAACGGCCTCGGCGATGACGCCAGAGCGAACGAACACAAGGCGCGGTATCTGCGGTTCAAGGCCGATGAATCGGCCCAGGCCATCACCGGGCCGTACCGCCAAACTCATCCCGAGGACAACAACGAGCGGCAGGCGATCCACGAACACGTCAGCGTCGTCCTTACACCGGCGCGGACCAAAAAGGCGATTACGGCGAGGCCTCGACGCAAAGTGTAAACCCGGAGCGTACCCGCCCCGGCGGTTCGAAATAATTTTCAGGATGATATCCCCCACAGGGAGTTGCGAAAAATGACCTGGATCAAGACTGTTCGAATGGATGAAGACGATCGCGTCAAAAGCGCGATGGAAGCGCAGCGCAAGCTCTATCCGGTCGAATACGCTAGCCCCGTCCATCCCGTGAATGACGGCCAAATGTCCGTCATCGTAGCGAGCCATACCCTTCTCCCCGACGTGCTCTTCCATGCCTTCAGCACCTTTGGCGCGCTCATGTCGCCGGCCTTGCCTCTCAAGCGGCATCAGCACGAAATGATCGCCACCATGGTTTCGGTGACGAATCGCTGCCACTATTGAATCGAGTCTCACGCAGAGTTTCTGCGTCGGGTCACGCTGGATGAAACGATGGTCAATGCGCTGCGCAATGACTATAGGACTGCCTCAATCAGCGAGCAGGATCGCACGATGCTGGACTATGTGGTGAAGCTGACGAAAGACGCGACGAAATGCGCCCCGGAAGATCACGTCAAGCTGCGCGCCGTTGGGTTCGACGATCGCGGCATTCTGCAGATCACGCTGATCGCGTCCTGGTTTAACTACATCAATCGCGCCGCCGATGCACTCGGCGTGGGCCGCGACTGAAACTTGGGGGAATGGTGAAGCGTTCGCTCGCAACAATTTTAGTTTTTGCCCTGGCAATACTTCTCGTCGAACAAACAGGAATCGGAGCAACGCCGGAAGCCTCAACGGTTCAGTTCCGGGATGTCACGCAGCAGGCGGGAATCCACTTCGTCCACAACAATGGCGCCTTCGGGAAGAAATTTCTTCCCGAAACCATGGGACCGGGTGTGGCCGTCATTGACTACGACAATGACGGCTGGCCAGACATTTTTCTCGTGAACGGCACGGACTGGCCCGGCCACGTTCAGAAACACTCGACGCCCAAGCTCTATCACAACAATCATGACGGCACGTTCACGGACGTGACTCACAAAGCGGGCCTGGACGTGGAAATGTTTGGCATGGGTGTGGCCGTCGGCGACTTCGACAACGACGGCTACGACGATCTCTTTGTTACCGCCTACGGCCAGAGCCACCTTTTTCACAACAACGGCAACGGCACCTTCACGGACTTCACCCAAAAAGCGGGCCTGCTGGGCCCAAAGGAATTCAGCACCAGCGCCGCGTGGGTCGACTATGACAAGGACGGGCATCTGGACCTGGTGGTCGGCAATTATGTCCAGTGGACGCCGGAGACGGACCTCTACTGCACGCTCGATGGCAAAAGCAAATCGTATTGTACGCCGGAATCCTACAGGGGAACTTCCGTGCGGCTCTGGCACAACTGCGGCAACGGCACGTTTGAAGATGTGACGCAAAAAGCCGGACTTGGCGACCCAACATCGAAAACTCTCGGCATCGCCGTTCTCGATTACGACAATGACGGCTGGCCCGATCTCTTGTTTTCGAATGATACCCAGCCGAACAAGCTATATCGCAACAACGGCAACGGCACCTTTGCCGAAAAAGCGGTCGTCGCCGGAATCGCCTTCAGCGAAGACGGCGTTGCCCGCGCAGGCATGGGCGTGGATGCGGCCGATTACGACCACTCGGGCTTCCCCAGCCTCTTGATCACTAATTTTGCGAACCAGATGCTCTCGCTCTATCACAATGAAGGGAGGGGACTCTTCGTCGATGAAGCTCCGCGCTCGGAGATCGGCCGTGCTTCCCTGCTCACTCTCGGCTTCGGCTGCTTCTTCTTCGATTATGACCTCGACGGCTGGCCTGACGTTCTGGTCGCGAACGGCCATATCGATGCCGATATCCAGCGTGTGCAGGCGAACGTGAAATACGCCATGCCACCGCATCTGTTCCGCAATATCGGCAAGGGGAAATTCGAAGAGGTCACCCAGTCACTCGGGCAATCCTTCGCCACTCCCCGAGTGGGGCGCGGCGCCGCCTACGCCGATTTCAATGACGACGGCCGGCTGGACCTTCTTCTCTCCACCAACGGCGGCCCAGTGCATTTGTTTCGAAATGAAGCGCAGGGCTTTGCGGCATCGAACAAGAGTCTGCGCATCAAGTTGACCGGCACAAAATCCAACCGCGATGGCATCGGGACAACTGTGAGGCTAACTTCCGGGCGAGAAACGCAGACGCAAATGCTCCGCAGCGGCTCCAGCTACCTCTCCGCCAGCGAATTGATTCTTACGTTCGGCCTTGCGCACAACGACAAAGCCGACACCATCGAGATTCGCTGGCCCAGCGGTCAAATCGACCGGCTTTCGAACGCGAACGCAGGTCAAACCGTGACGGTGACCGAAGGAAAAGGGATCACCGCAACCCGCGCTTTTGGAAAGAAGAATTGAGGGGAATCAGACCGCCTGCGTTCCGACTTGCCCCACATGTCGTTTGAGGAATAGCCAATTTCCCGGCAAAACAAGACGAACGCCCCCGGCAAAACTGGAGGCGTGACGTTCCGTGTTGCTGAAAGAATTCTAGAACAAGTTCCAGAGGAACTGGTTGTACACCTCGTGGTGAAACTGGACCTCTGGCGCTTTGACGACTGTGCCAAGAGCCCGCGGGCAGCGGTCGGCAGCGGCGCGCTTCAGGTCCGCATAGCGAGCCTTGACGTCGGCGCCGAAGAGCTTGGTGGTCCAGTCAGCCTTCTCGAAATTATCGAGCGCCGTGTAGATGTTGTCCGGAAGGTAGCGCTCGGCCGAGCGTAGATTCTTGATTTTCGCGGTCTCACCGTCGAGTCCCGTCTTGAAGACCGAATACATCACCAAATAGGGATTCGCGTCGGGAGCAACCGCGCGTACTTCCGTGCGCATGCTCTTCTCGTTGCCGATGGGGATGCGCACCATGGCGCCGCGGTTGACCGCCGAAGCATTGAGCTGGTTGGGCGCCTCGAAGTGCGGGTCGAGTCGGCGGTACGCATTGACGCTGGAATTGATCAGCAAACAGATATCGTTGCCATGGCTAAGAATGCGATCCACGAACTCCCAACCGAACTTGCTGAGTTTTTCCTCGCCCTTAGGGTCCCAGAAGACGTTCTTGTCGTCCTTGCTGACAGAAACGTTGGTGTGCATGCCGTTGCCGTTGACCCCGACGACGGGCTTGGGCAGGAAACAGGCGGTGAAGCCCATGTTGGTGGCGACCTGACGACAGATGAGTTTGTAAAGCTGAATCTGGTCCGCGGCCTGAACCACCTCGCCGTAGCCGTAATTGATTTCAAACTGTGACGGCGCGACTTCCGGGTGATCCTTTTCATTCTGGAAGCCCATGGCTCGCTGGACTTCGGCGGTGGTATCGATAAACGTGCGGAGCGGATCGCCGGGGAGAGAGTGGTAGTAGCCGCCGGTATTGACGTATTCGAATTTGCCAGTTTCGTTGTAACTCCGCTCCGCATTTTGACCTTTGAAAAGGAATCCTTCGATTTCGTTCGCGGCGTTGAGCGTGTAGCCCTTTTTCTCGTGGAGATTGTCGGCATAACCCTTCAGGACTCCCCGAATGTCGGCGGAGTAAGGTGAACCGTCTTTGTCGATCACGTGACCGAAGATCAGCACCTTGCCGGATCCAAACACATCCGCGGGCGCCCAATAAAATGAGCCCCAATCCATCGCCAGCCGCAGGTCGCTCTCGCGCTGCGCGGTGAATCCGCGGATCGAGGAGCCGTCGAACGTCAGGTTGTCCCAGCTCTTGATTAGAAATTTCTTGTCGTAATCGAGCATGTGCAGGCGGCCTTCCAGGTCGCTGAACAGCACCGTCACGGCCTTGACCCGCTTTTCGTCCGTCAAATATTTAATGCGCTCTTCCTGAATTTTGTGCGCAGCAACTCGCTTCTGACGCTGCTCCTTGGCTTTCAAATTCAACTGTTCCAGCTCGTCATAGGAAAGGGCTAGAAAATTACGCAGTTCGTTCGACATAAATCTCCTCAAAGTGGGATAAGACTCAAGCTCTGGGGTAAACTCTTGGGCGGCAAAGGCTGGCCAACCCGGCCATAGGGTATCGCGCAGCACTTCCGAGCGTCAATGAAAAGACCCGATACATAGAATCAAAGAAATTGCATCCCGCCTGGATCGGAGCGGTTGCGCTTGAATTGCAACGCTCCAGCTTGCGCAAAGGCGGCGCTATTTCGGGCGTGCTTTCTCCAGTGCGGGCGCGGACGGCTCCTCCACCTGCAAGATTTGATCGCCGCGAACCTGTTCGAGGGTCTGAAAGATTCCACTTGGCCAGTGAATCTCAATCCTCTGGGCGCTTGTAGCTGTCCCAACCCGACCAAAGGTGAATGAAAACATCAGGCAAAACTGGTAGCGATACCGGGATTTGAACCCGGATTTTAGCCTTGAGAGGGCTACGTCCTAACCCTTAGACGATATCGCCATTGCCATTCAGGTAGAAAATGATTTTCGCATGGCTGGAAATCGCGTGCAAGTAAACTAGAGAGGTTGGGAGAGGTTGCAGTTGTGCCGGGCCTCGTTCGCCTGCTAGAATTTTAAAGTTGTTCTTCGGTTTGGGCCTGTAGCTTTAACGGCTGTTGTTGATTCGGCGCTACTTAGGTCCAAAATCAGGCCCTCCGAAACGCCCTTTCTTGTACTCAATCTGTACTCAACCACGCCGGAATTGGATGTCCCGCACTCAGCTCGCTTTCAATTCCGGCGATCTCGCATTTCGGGAAATCATCACGTCAAGACCCAACGTTAACGGCGCAACGAGAGTGGTTTCCCGGAACGCCGTTTGGCCCGTGACTGCCACTTTTCCGAGTACGCCACAAATCAGGAGTTAGGTGTTCAAGACTGGGGGGACTTAGCCAACCCGACGCATCCCCAGACCAAATTCCACAGAGAGACCACTAGTCCCAGAGGCCACAACGCTATTGCTAGCAAGGGGACTATCGCAAAGAACCCAATGTCATTGGCTGATCCGTAGTTCGAGGCCACAATGACAAGAACACCCAATATGCCAAATAGATTCATCCAAAGTGCAACTCGCACAGCGCGATGATTCAATAGCCCAGTGCGAGATTGAGCGAGCTTCACTTGAGCCCAGTTCAACACGCCGACAATCACTCCCGGAACAAGAAAGACCAAAAAGCCAGGGAATCTTCCGTCACGTGTGGTGGGAGGATACGGAGAATTTCCGCACCAATAATGAATGAATGCAGAGCCCCAAAAGTGAAGCACAAAAGTCAAGACAACGTAGGCGCCCACGGTTGCGCCCATCACCCATTCATCAGAAATGCGTGGCCTGTCCATCATTGGACCCATCTATTAGACAGGTTAAATCAGTCTATTGTTCCCGCGTTGGTCCGATTCCGCCGCGTTGTCTAGATGCTAATATATCTGATTAACGCTGTTCGCGTCCACAACATGGAATCAGCCGCGAACGGGAGCCTTTCAAATGGACGTGAACCCCACCAATCGGGAGTTGGCGGTAAGAGTCGGGTCGTCTGACAGATTTACGGCGATTTGGTCCTTAACATGAATTCGGCTGAGAATTGAAAGTCCTAGTCAGGGCTGAGCTTGGCGGACGGGCATGGTCTTTAATCCCGGATCCTCAGAAGAATGGCGCAGTCAGAAAGATTTGCGTTGGACCAGAAGAGGAACCAGGTCCAAGACTGGAGAACGTTGCGAATTGGCCCGTGAGATCCACCGCGGCGTTATCGCCGCCGATGGGATGGCCGCTGGAATCGGCAGAGACGAGCACCGGAACCGTAAAGGTAGGCTCAGGTCGCGCACAAGGCAAGCAAACCGTCACGGCATAGACCTGCTGGCCCGCAACGCCGGAAATCAAGCTCGCCTGCGAAGTGAAGGCCACGTTACCGGTAAAGGCCCCTGCTCTCAGTGTGGGGTGGAAGCTGTCGCCCTGCCCCGGCATGCGGTTCTGATCCACGGAGATCACTCCACCACTCGGCGTTGCGACGCAAGGGATCGGCGGAACAGCGAAGCAGGTGTTGAACGCGACGATTTGCTCATTGGCGGTGCCCGCCGGGAGAAGATTGGGCGCGCGTGTCGCAAACACGGTCGTGATTCCAAACAACCCCACCGCGGGCGTCACGCTGTCGCCGGTACCTAGGTGCCCGCTTGCATCCACGGAAACGGCCAGAGCTTTATTCCCGCATATGTCACCCGGAAGAGGGGATGCCAGCGCTAGGCAGGTGTTGCGCAGATAAATTTGTTGAAATCCGTTCCCTGGCGTATTGGCAACGATGTTGTCGGCCAGAGATTGGAAGACAACGACGAGCCCCGCGTCCAACGAGGGGTTTGTGGAATCTTTGTCCCCAGCGTTTCCGCTGGCATCAACGGATTCCAAAGCTATGCCCGGCGAGCAATCCGGCAATGCGCCCAACAAGGTATTACATCCACGCCAAAGATAAATCTGTTGTACCCCCGAAGGAACGGACTGGCTGACCAAATTCGTTGCCGAGGATTGGAATGCCACGAACAGCCCGAAAGCCCCAGCCATGGGATTCGAGCTGGGCGCGTTACCCGGAGCCCCCGAAGCAGATGCGGACACGAGAACCGTCTGGGGCCTGCAGTTTTGAACCGGACCCAAAATGCTCTCACAGGTGTCCCGCAGATAAATCTGCTCGACAGCCTGGGTAATGCCCGGTACCAGATTCGTGTCGTCGGACTCAAACACAACAAAACGGCCTTCCGGTGAGATCGCCGGCTCGTCGCTGCCCTTGGCGCCGCCCGCGCCGGGCGAACCGTCCGGCGCAACGGAAACAAGTGTCGTTTGTGGCGTGCAGTTCGGGGCTGCAGCAAAGCAGTTTTGTCTCAAATAGATTTGCGAAAGCCCGCTCGTCGCTCCAGCCACGAGATTAGTTGCTGTCGAATCAAAGGCCACAAGAAATCCATCAATAGCTGCCGAAGAATGAGTGCTTGGCGCATTGCCCGGCACGGGCGGAGTTGCGCTGTTCACAGACTCCTCTATAGGAAAGCTGCCCTTATTGACGACGAAAAAATTCTCTTGATTCGATGTGCCTCCGGTCGATCCCGGGTTCGTTACCGAGACTGAAACCGCTCCGGATGCCGTCAGCGCAGATGCAGGCACTTGAACCCCGAGCGTCCAAAGGGCAGCCGATGAGGGATAAAACGTCACCCCGGACGATGTGGGTGAAAGCGAGAGCGAACCAAAGTTCAACGTGGCGTCCTGAGCGACGTTTTGAGCCTCAACCACCAATTCGAACGATGCCCCGCCGGCCGGAGCCACCATCGGGGAGACTACGAGCAGTTGCGGCGCCCCAGTGACACTTCCGGATTGCGGCGTCACTGCAAAGGCAACTGCGTTCGAAGCCAGCGAAGCGTTTGCGACCGAAACCGTAATGGTCGTGGCGCTGGCCACATCTTGCGTCGGAACATTCACCGCCAGGGCCACGCAAGAGCCGCCCGCCGGACAGTTCGTGGGCGTCGCTGAACTCGGCATGAGAACCGCTCTGCCAAATTTCACTTGGGACGTCATTCCCAGACCGGTGCCCATGATGGTCAAGATGAAATTCCCGCTGCCCGCCGGCACATTGGTGGGAGAAATAGCGGCGATAGTTGGCTGTACTGTCTGCGGAGGCGGTGTAGTAGAGGTCATGGAATTCCCGCCGCAGCCGGAAAGCAATAGAGGAATGGCAGAGGTTAGCACCACGCTTAGAAGTACGGAATCTCTTCGCATCGAACACCGCCCCGCGCCTGTAAGCCCCTAGAGGTTCCGTTTGGCTAGGTCCAATCGAGGCAACGCCTCAGCAACTCAAGGGGCTTCAATCTAATATAGTCTGAAATTACCACACACGCGTTCTTCCATCATTGATGCGGCGCTTGCCAGCGCGGGTTGCTCGCAGGCCTGACGTCGCGGGGGGCCTTGCTGTCAATGACAGTTCAAAGACTAGGTCCTGATTAACAGCGATCCCGTCAATTTGAAATGCCCGGCAAAATACAGCCAGGAGCTGTCGGGCTTCTGAACCGTGAGGTCGGTCACTTCTCCGCGAACCCCACTACACATCCAAGTAATGCTCAGATTTCGTCCAAATCTGTATGATGCTTTGAGCATATGAACGTTCTGATTGGGTTCCTGGTCGTTTTCCTTGTGCTCCTTGGCTTTTGCGCTTGGAGAATACGGTCGCAAGGCCTTTCATGGGCTACAGCCAAACGATGGCTGGTCTATATCCCCAGTGCGTTGCTCCTGCTTGGTGTGTTCGGTGGATTTTACGTCTACGCTGATTACCGAAGAATCCCTGAATTGCTGGCCGTAAAATGGATGAATATTAGTACGACAGCTCTGTTCGTATTCGGAGTCACCGTAAAGAAATTTTGGCAACACCGCAAGAGATGGACATTTTGGGTAGAGTTATGTGTGCTCCTCTCTGCTCACTTCATCATCCTGGAGCGTCTGCAGTGGCAGAAAGGAAGTTATTTCTGGCTGATTTTAGTGATTGGCATCCCTGAAATGTTTGTGGTTTTCATCTTGATTGGCCTCATGTTTACCCCGAAGGCTGGCCCACCGTCTGAAGATTTTCCTAAGTGAGTTCGACCGCCCGACCACGAATCAGGGTCAAGTCCCGGTTAACGCTGTATCGGAGAAGTGGGCACTGTGAGCGACTTCTCCTATTTACCGGGCCACGCACACTAGTGTCGGAGCGATTCCTTGCGTTTGCGAAAAAGCTGAGTGAAGGAAAAGTTGTAATAGCCCAGAATCGGCAAGCTCAAGGCAAAGAGCAGCAGCGGACACGTGAACCCCATGACGGGATCTCTCCAGAAGCGTTCGTGCCACCAGTAGGACACCAAGAAGATTAGGAGCAGCGTCGTCTTCCAAGTCGTAAGCAAACCGATGACCAGCTTGCGGACCTGCGCGAAGCGCTTTGCAGTTTCCTCCTGCGGTGGTATTAACTCGGGCGATTCCATGGGATTATTTTTCCACTAGCATACTACCCCCAAACGAATCGACGCGATTTGCAAGCCTGCTTCATTTTGGCCTAGGGCAAGGCGGGATGCAGCAAGAGAAGGGTGTACAATGCGCTCGTTTTTTGAAGGCAAAAGGAGATCCCGGTTCCGATGGACAAAAATCCTACTCCGCGAAGCACCTGGTGGGGGCGCGCGGATTGGTTCGTTTTCGTCCCCTGGTTCCTCGTGTTTGCCAGCTTTTGGATCTATCTTTTTGGGCCAGACCGCGCGCCGTGGACGGAAGCGATGCACGAGTTCTATGGAATGCGCCGTACCGCCGAAATTCATACGCCCTGGTTGATGTTCGGATCACTGCTTATTATTCTTTATTCGTTCACGCTCTTCCTGCGCCGCCGGCTTCTGTTCGGGCGGGTTGCAAGATCCTGGACGATCGCAATCGCGATCTTGTTCATCGTCCTGGCAGCAGCCACCGGCCTGGCGGCCTTGGCCACCTACGCCAGTTCATTTCTGTGAACCGCGCTATTGCCAGGGGCTGTTCAGGCGCTGGCAAGCGCACGAAAAAGCAAAGCCACTGGACTCCGCGGTAGCCGAGCGGCCTTGCTAACGCCCGATAAACGTTAGTGCTTAATCGGACGCGCGTTGCCACGAAAGAACCGAACTCAGACGCGGGGCTCTTCGCGCGTTCGATTAAGCCGTTTGAACGTGGCCGCCCGTGGTTGCGGCAGACGCGGGCTCTATGCAAATTCAATGTTGGGATGGAGCCGAGTTGCGGTTTGCGAGGGCAGAGTAGAGGCCGGGACACCATGGTCTCGGTGGACTGAGCAGCCGTTTGCGGTGGCCAGTCGTGGGAAGAAGGTTGCTGAAGGAGCTGAAAGAAAGAGGGTATCCGGTAGGAAGGCGGAGGAGTGCGAACCCCGCCGAGGCGCGCGAAGAATTCGAATTGGAGAGAGTGATTTCATGCTGCAGTCGTGAGCACCGGCGGAGAACGGAGTTGGATTTCGGCAGCCGTAAGCCGCTCGACGACCTTCATCGGACCACCGCACTTGGGACAGCGCCAAAGACCAAACGTGTCTTCAGTGGAGGCAAGGTGTTGTTCGGCTTGCGGCTCTGGGGCCGAGCCGAGATGGTGAAAGCAAAGCGGTAGGAGATTGGCACGCCGGCGGTTGGCCAGGAAGCCGAAATGCCGAATGCGCACGAAGCCTTTGGGGAGCACGTGCAACAGGAAGCGGCGCAAGAACTCGTCGAGCGATAGAGCCACCAGTTTCTGTTCGTTGTTGTGGGCCGAATCGCGCCAGCGAAAGGTCACCTGGTCATCGGCAAACGAGACCAGACGATGATTGGAGATAGCGACACGGTGGGTGTAGCGGCCCAGATATTGGAGTACATATTCGGGGCCACCGAAGGGACGTTTCAAGTAGACCACCCATTGTTTTCGAAACAGAGGTCGTAGCCAGGCGGCGAAGGTCTTTGGCTGAGCGAGGAGTTTGAGATCTCCCTCGAAACGGAGTTGACCGTCATGGAAAGCCTGCTCGAGGGCGTTGACGAACTTGCCGCGAAAGACTTTCCGTAGCACGGGTTTGGGAAGAAAGTAGCGTCCTTGTGAACGAATCCAGTGGGTGTGATCGAGTGAAAGACCTCCGGCGGGAACGACACAATGGACGTGCGGGTGAATTTCGAGTTTTTGAGTCCAGGTGTGCAGAACGCTGAAGAAGCCGATTTCTGCACCGAGATGCTGGGGATCGCGCGCGACTTCGAGAAGGGTTTCGGCACTGGTGCGAAACAGGAGATCGTAGAGGACTTTCTTGTTCTGCAACACCAAGGGGGCTAGATGACGGGGAAGCGTGAAGACCACATGAATGTAGCGCGTCGGGAGTAGTTCCTCCCGACGCGCTTCGATCCAGCGGTCGCGGGCAGCCGTCTGACATTTTGGACAATGTCGGTCGCGGCAGCTGTTATAAGAGATGGTGGTCCGATGCCCGCAGCCGGTGCACTCGTCGATATGACCGCCGAGAGCGGCGGTGCGACACCGCGCAATGGCCCGCAGGACTTTGACGTGCTTCCAGCGGATCCACTGGCGGCTTCTTTCGATGAATGCTTCTCCCGCAGCGCGGACGATATCGGCCACCTCGAGGAGTGGCCGGCTCATCTACTTCTTCTGCGGTGACCTGTCTTTGAGCTTCAGTAAATCCAACGGACTAGCGGTCGCTTGTAGATGGCGCTGTGAGAGATGCAGGTAGAGGACATGTGCCGCAGCACATGTCCTCTATTGTGTGCCGACAGTAGATATGCGCAGTGGGTGTGCTAAGTTGCTGATTGTCAATGCGCGTGCATTGCTAGACTCAGCATAATATCTCTGGTTGGTAGGCGGAGCTCGGTTCAGGGTTGGCATACACGCATGTCCTTGGGAAGAATCACAGAGAACGGAGCCAGTCGAGAAGGTCCTTGTTCTGCTGCCAGCATGGAATCGTTTGGACTGGTGAAGACTCGTTGATTTTCTCAAGTGCGTTTCGCTTCATCTCCAGATTTGCCCTCGCGTAAATCTCAGTGGTTTTGACATCCACATGGCCGAGGAAGTCACGGATCATGTCGAGCGAGATTCCGCTCTGCAACAGGTGCATTCCCTTGGTATGTCTCAGGGTGTGCGGACTTACTGTTCGGTTCAGACTCGGACGCTTGCTTCGTGCCAGGACGACATATTTGTGAAGGATGTAGCGGATTCCCGAACGCGTCAGTCGTTGATGGCGCGCGTTCTGGAAAAGAGACTTGTCGAACTGTTCGGGATGATCGAGGTGGTTTTCCTGTATGTGAATGCGCAGAAGCTGAACCGTGTTTCCCATCAAAGGCACAGCGCGCATCTTGCGCCCCTTTCCCAGAAGGCGCAGCTGCGCGGGTGGATCCAAACGCACGTCTCCGACGGAAAGGTCGACCAACTCCTGAACACGCGCTCCAACGTCGTAGAGGACGCTCAGTAAAACCGCATCTCTTTGACCGTCTGGCGTTCGAAGGTCTGGCTGCGCCAAGATCTCAGCCAACTCCTCTTTCGAAAGGTATGCGACAGTGGGGCGAGCGTGTCGTCGCTGGGGAATCGCGAGGATTTTTTGACACTGATGCATACGGGCCGGCTCTTCCGCCTGAACATATCGGAAGAATGCGTGCAAGGCTGCAAGCCGATGATTTCGTGTGCGGGGTGAGGACTTTCTTTCTCGCTCCAAGTAGTCCAGGAATGCTTCGACAAGCGAAACATCGATCTGTTCGAGACGTAGTCTTTCTGGAGCGATTTCCTGCACATCACGGCAGAATCGTAGAAGAAGAGTGAACACGTCGCGGTATGCCTTGATGGTGTTCGGGCTGACATTCCGCTGCGCGGCCAGATAATGCGTCAAAAAGCTCGTCACGTGAACGGAGAAATCGGTGGGTTTCATGGTTCGATCCTCCGCGGAATGACGTCGCCAAAGGCCGCGTCCGCTCGTGTGGTGATCTCGGGAAAAAGTTCGGCGGTGAGATGAAGGTAACGCTGAGTTCCGGAAAGATGCTGATGGCCGAGGTAGGTAGCCAGAAGAGGAAGTCTGGCATCCAGATCCTCACCGTCTCGATACCAGCGTCGTAAGGTATGGACAGCAAATAAGTGCCGATAATGCCGATATCGGCATTATCGGCAGCATGCCGAGTCCCGGATTATGCCGAATCTCTTTCAAATACATCGGCTGGAGGGGCTCGGACCGTTTTCTCGTTCGGCATAATCAGAGCCCTTCCAGGAAGGCCAACAGTTTGTCAT
>Ga0193747_1000008_pt1 | contig 266247 bp, 216 predicted proteins | sample L1m2metaG_FD_143048 | JGI IMG/M metagenome (GOLD analysis project Ga0193747, IMG submission 143048) | Soil microbial communities from a riparian zone of the East river system, Colorado, United States - L1m2 | ecosystem: Environmental > Terrestrial > Soil > Riparian zone | place: USA: East... | reverse complement strand
ATCAACCCGGCGACGACAACGAGGGCGAGCGCCGAGCATGAGCAGCCCACCGAAGGCGAGCGTGTAGGCGCTCTGCACCCAGGAGAGACCGGTTTCCGAAAAGCCGAGGCCGACGCGGATCTTCGGCAGCGCTGTGATGACGATCGAGATGTCGAGCACGATTATCGTGTAGCTCACGAGGATGATCGCGAGCACGGGCGTCGTGTTCTGACGCGCGTCCGTCACCGTCTTCATCGCGCGGCCTCTGCGAAGACCTTCCTGGCGCTGTCCACAGCGGAACTGGCCGTGGGCCAGCCCGCGTAGAAAGCGAGGTGCGTTATGATCTCGATCAGCTCATCCTTCGTGACGCCGTTCTCGAGCGCTTTGTTCAGGTGGAACGGCAGTTCGTTCGTGCGGTAGAGCGCGACGAGCGTCGCCACGGTGATGAGGCTCCGGTCGCGCTTGGAGAGTCCGGGCCGCTCCCAGACCTCGCCGAAGAGAACTTTGTCGGTGTACTCGCCGAGCGCGGGGGCGATGTCCGCGAATGCGCTGCGTCCAGCCGTTGGTTCGTTTGCCATAGTTGAAGCTCCTGCATGTAATCCGTTGCTTACCATCTTCCTCGCCGCATCCCCACACATCTGATCAGCGGCCCACCCTTCGCTCGAGATGTTCAGGGTAACGAGCCCCCTGCACAGTGATCTTTGAAGCGGCGCTGTCGATCTCGCGGAGGTCGTCGGGCGTAAGTTCGATGGCAGCCGCCCCGATGTTCTCCTCCAAGCGATGCATCTTAGTCGTGCCCGGAATCGGCACGATCCACGGCTTCTGTGCGAGCAGCCACGCCAATGCTATCTGAGCCGGCGTTGCCTTCTTCTGCTCCGCGACCCTGCTCAGCAACTCAACCAGAGCCTGATTCGCCTTCCGGGCCTCCGGCGTAAATCGGGGGACGATGTTGCGAAAGTCGGTGCTGTCGAACGTGGTGTTCTCATCGATCTTCCCCGTGAGGAAGCCCTTACCAAGAGGGCTGAATGGGACAAACCCGATTCCGAGTTCTTCAAGTGTCGGCAGCACTTCCTCTTCGGGCTTTCTCCACCACAGCGAGTATTCGCTCTGGAGCGCCGTCACGGGCTGAACGGCGTGCGCGCGGCGGATAGTTTGTACTCCCGCCTCGGAAAGTCCGAAGTGCTTCACTTTGCCCTCCTGAATCAAGTCTTTTACCGCTCCCGCCACGTCTTCGATTGGCACTTCGGGGTCAACACGGTGCTGATAGAGCAGGTCAATCGTCTCGACCCTGAGTCTCTTGAGCGAGCCTTCGACGGCCTCCTTGATGTGCTCCGGCCTGCTGTCTAAAGCGCTCCAGTGTGTCTCATCCTCCGTGGCAGGTCTGAAGCCGAATTTGGTCGCTATCACCACCTGCCCGCGAAAGGGAGCGAGGGCTTCGCCTACAAGTTCCTCGTTCGTCAGCGGCCCATAAATCTCAGCGGTATCGAAAAATGTTACACCGCGTTCGACTGCCGCCCGGATCAGTGAAATCGCCTCCTGCTTGTCCGTGGCAGGGCCGTAGCCGAAGCTCAGCCCCATGCAGCCGAGACCGAGGGCGGATACTTCCAGATTGCTATTTCCAAGTTTGCGCTTCTGCATTGTTTCTCCTTCGAGGTGCTATCAGTAGTCCCACCTCATCTACAAACCCAACCTAAACCGCTACAACTCCCGCAGATGTCTCACCGCCCTATGAACGCTCCATCCGTTACTCCGTCCTAAGAAAGCGCCTCTCAGACAGACGGCGACGACTTGCCCCCGATCCAGCAGTGGGTGCGGCGAGATCGGTTCGATTCGCTCGTATAAGTCTTAGGGGACAGTCTTGTCGAGGGAATTGGGAATTATACTCTGGTTACCCTTCGGGCGTTTGCCTATTCGGGTATATTTCTTGCCAGATCCTCCGAGGCCCTACAGAAATCGCCAAAGCGCCTGTCCAGCAGGCGCTGGCGTCCGAAAACGAATATCTTTTGCCATTACAAGTTGGATTCAGAGAAAAGCTATAAGACTTAATCGTAAAGGTGCGGGCGTTGATTACTCTTTGGCCTTAACAGCGCGAGAGCCACTCGCCGCTGTAAACGATGTCGGCTCTTCCTGTGAGAACGACTTCGCCGTCCTCGCGCCAGTTAACTTCGATTTGCCCGCCGGGAGTGTGAACGCTCAAGCGACGATTCGTCTTGCCAGTAGAAGCGCTGGCGACTGCGGCTGCCGCCGAGCATGTTCCTGAAGAAAAAGTTTCGCCTGCCCCGCGCTCCCAGATGCGAACCCTTATGTTGGCGCGGTCAATTTTTCGGATGAATGTAACGTTGGTGCGCTCGGGGAATTGAGGGTGGTTTTCTATAAGCTTTCCAATTCGTCGCCAATCGATAGAATCAAAATCTTCTACGAAGACACAGCAATTGGGATTGCCCATCTGAAGCGCAGTGATTAGCACGGTCTCGCCTTCGACATTCAAAGGGTAATCAACTACGCGCTTCATAGGTGCGTCCGTCACCATCGGAACAGAGCTGCTATCAAACACGGGCTGGCCCAACTCGGAATCGAACCAGTAGTGGCCGTCCGTTTCGCATTCTCGCAAACGATAAGCCTTCACGCCCGCGCGCGTTCGCAAGCGCAACTCTTCGCGCCCCCAGAGTTTTCTGAAATGCAGGTAAGCAACAGTGCAGCGCGTGCCGTTGCCAGACAAATCCGCTTCGCTGCCGTCAGGATTGAAGATTCTCACTTCAAAGTCTGCGCTCGCGTCCCTTGAAGCGCGCACAACAGTAATCCCATCCGCGCCCGCGCCGTAATGCCGGTCGCACACGCACCGCGCAAGCTCGTTCAAGTCCGAGACAGCCACAACCTGTTCCGCCTCGAACACTATGTAGTCGTTTCCGAATCCCTCGAACTTGATGAAAAACATAAGAGAAGTGATGAGTGATGAGCGATAAGTGATAAGAAAGTGAATGCTGACCGGAAGAGATGCCTTTTCTATTCACCATTCACCATTTACGATTCACGGCTTTTCTCTTATCACTTATCACTCATCACTTATCACCTGATTCGTTCTTCCTGTTAACGAAGCTAACAGCACCGCGATGGCGTCAACGTAGTCGCGGCGCACGTCAAGGCCGGGCGGAAAATTGTTGACCATGATTGAGAAGACAAGGCGCTCGCCTGCTGCGCTGTTGACATAGCCCGAAAGCGAGATGGCGGAACTCAGCGTTCCGGTCTTCGCGCGAACGTTCCCGGCGGCGGGCGTGCCTCTCATCCTGCTTCGCAGCGTACCGTCAACTCCTGCAATCGGGAGAGCATTGCGAAACGCTTCACTGTAACGATGACGGCTCATGAAAGTTAACAGTTGCAGGGTCGCGTCCGCCGTCACCATGTCGTTGCGCGAGAGTCCTGAGCCGTCTGTCCTCACAATGGTTCTATCGTCAATGCCAACCTCTTGGAGAAAAGCTTTCACCACTTCAAGCCCCGCTTCTTCGCTCGTGCGCGGCGGGTCGCCAATGGCCGTCACAGGTCTGGGCACGACCTTGCCGAGCGTACGAAGTATCAACTCAGTGTAAAGATTCTGGCTTGGCTTGAGAGTTCGCGCGGCTATCTCGCTAAATGGCGGCGATAATCTGCTGGCAATTTCGATGAGCGGCACAGATGTAGAAGTGGAACCCGGCGCTTGACCGCTTGCGACTTCAATCGGCGGCGGCCTGTCCGGTAAGAGAGTCTGAGCGTTATTTGTTTTTAGCCTCCCGGTGACGACGACACCGCGACGGGCGAGTGCTGCGCGCAACGTCTCGACAAAAAGCATCGCCGGATGCGAAAGCCCTACGTCGTCGCTATATTCCACACCACCAAGCGGGAGACTGCCCCCCACTTCAAGCACGTTGCTGCCCGGTGCTCGATAGACCACCAAATTTCTCTTCGTGCCTGCGGGAGATGTGGTCGTGTGATTGAGAATGCTCAAGACGGAAGTCTGCGGATTGGTCGTGACGATGCAGGGAGCGTAGAGAGTCGTGCTGGGTTTGACAATCAACTGAACCGTGTTGTCGTTGACGGTCAGTGCGCTAACTTCCGCTCCATAGTCCCAAGTCAAATCTTCCCATTCCCAGCCGGAACCCATCGGCGCGCCAGCGAAATAGGTTTCGTCGCCAACCATATCGCCTTCCACACGCCGGACGCCAGCCGAAGCTATATTCGCAGCCAGTTCGTCCATGGCTTTAAGTGGATCATCCTGATAGAACCGCTTGGAAAGGCTTGGGTCGCCGCGACCGTAGATGATTAAATCGCCCTTCAGGACTCCGCTCGCATCGGGGCGTGACACGGAATAGACGGAAGTTCTGAAGCGATAATCGGGCGAGAGACGGTCTAGCGCAGCAGCTATAGTGTAGAGTTTCATGTTTGAAGCCGGGCGCAGCATCTTGCCAGCATTCTCTTCAAACAGAAGCGCGCCCGTATCAAGCGACGCGACTTTCACAGCAACAAGAGCGGGCGCAATCTCCTGCCTGTCCAGCATCTCGCGCAATCGCGCTCGCAACTCTGCCAGGGAGCGCGGCGCGGGCTGAACAGGAGTGGGCAGCGGAGTCGGCGTCTGCGCTGGCAGCGTAGAAGCAGCAGGCGTTGGGCTAACGCCGGGGACGATGATGCGAGGTGTGGGCGTGGGCGATGCTTGCGCGGGCGCGACTGTGCTTACTCTGCGCTCGCGCTGTTGCTGTGGCCTTGCATCTGAGTTCGCCAGAGCGCCCAAGCTCAATGCAAAGATTAGAATCCATGCTGCGCGCTCTGTTCTCTTATTCGTTTTAATCATTTTACGAGTCGTAATTCTTTATAAGCTGCCGAAAAAATTTGACGCACTGCGCGAAGTTTTCTGTAGCGATGCGCTCGTTCGTCCCATGAATCCTGTCGAAATCTTCCGGGTGAAGCCAGATAGGAGTAAAGCGATAGATGTTTGTGCTAACCCCGGAGTATTGGCGCGAATCCGTCGCCCCTACGACGAGGAAAGGTGCAACGACCGCCGACGGAAACAGTTGTCTTATAGTGCGCTCAATCGCTTTGTATCCAACCGAGTCTATGCTTGAAACCGACGATGGCTCGCTCACAACAGAGCCGGGCAGAAGTTCTATCTTAACGCGCGAGTCGTTGACGATCAGGCGCACGTGCTCTAAAACTCCGGCGACCGTATCGCCCGGCAGAATCCTGAAATTTATTACGGCGCGGGCTTTGCTCGGCAGCACATTCTCTTTCACTCCACCTTCTATCACGGTCGCGGCGGTGGTCGTGCGTATGGAAGAGTTCGTTGCGGGCATGGAAGCGAACTGGCGAAGGACTAGCGGGCGGAAGAGGCGTAGGTTGGCGAGCGCTATGCGTTGCGGGAAATTCATCTCGGGGCCTAGATAATCGAGCATCGCTTGAGTCGCGCCGTCAATGCGTGCAGGCATCTGGTTCCCTTCCAGACGAGCGACTGCCGCGCTCACTATGCCGACTGCTGTTTGCGGCGGCGGCGCGGAAGAGTGGCCGCCCTCAGTTTCCACAGAAAGCTGTACGCTCATGAATCCCTTCTCGCCAGTGCCTACAAGCGCGGCGGGTTTCGACAAGCCCTTGATGAAGCCCTCGGTGATAGCGCCGCCTTCGTCTAACACGCTTTCGAGTTCGACGCCGCGCGTGCGCAGCAATTCGGCAATCGCCGGAGCGCCGTGCGGCCCACCGAGTTCTTCATCGTGCCCGAACGCCAGATAGATAGTGCGTCGCGGTTGATAGCCTTCTCTCAATAACATCTCGACGGCTTCGAGAACGCCAATCATCGTGCATTTATCGTCCAGAGAGCCTCTTCCCCAAACGTAGCCGTCCGCAATCTGTCCATCGAACGGTGGATGCGTCCACCTGCTTTCCGTTCCCGGCTCAATCGGCACAACGTCCTGATGCCCCGCGAGCAGCATAGGCTTCAATGACTGGTCGCTCCCCTTCCATGTATAAAGCAGGCTGTAATCCGCGACCAGTTCTCTAGTCAGTTTCGTATGAACGTTCGGGTAAGTCTCTTCTATGAATCTGTGCAGATTAAGAAACTCTTCCGTCTTAACCTGTGCGGGGTCGGAAGTTGAGACGGTCTGAAACCTGATAGCTTGCGCAAGATGAGAGGCGAGCGCGCCGTCATCAACCGAAACGTCCTGCGCGGGCTGCACTCCAATCTGCTTTGAAGGGTGCCTGAATGTATTGACGACCAGATAAATGAGTAGCGCCGCGACGAGAAGAAGCAGGAGCAGGAAGATTCTAAATAATTTTTTCATCGAGAATTGCCCATAAAGACAGTTTTAAGTTTTCGGTTTTCAGTTTTAAGAAACATCCAGGCTGAAAACTCAAAACTGAAAACTTAAAACTGCTTTGAAAACGAGTCTGCGAGTTCTTCTGCGCTGGCAGTGGCCGTGCCGACTTTCCCCACTACGATTCCGGCGGCGTGGTTGGCGAGTATTGCTGCTTCCAGCATCGTCGCGCCCGTCGAGAGCGCGCCCGCCAGCGTTGCAATCACAGTGTCGCCCGCGCCCGTCACGTCGTAAACTTCGCGCGCAACAGTCTCTACGTAAACAGGCTCGTGATAACTTTCCAGAAGCATAAGCCCGCGCTCGCCTCTGGTTATCAGCACGGCGTCGCAATCCAGCCGACCGCGAATCAAGTGCGCGGCGACCTTCAACCCCTCGTCCGTGTCCTCTTCCGTGTTCGTGAGCTTCAGCGCCTCGTGGTGATTGGGCGTGATGAGCGTCGCCGGGCGATAAGAATCGAAGTTGCGAATCTTGGGATCAACGAGCACGGGTATACGGCGCTTGTATGCTGCGGGCAGAACTTCGCGCAACACTCGCGGCGTCACAGCACCCTTGTCATAATCGGAGACGACGAAAGCAGCCGCGTCTTTAATCGCATCCAGAAGAACCGCGATCATTCGCTCTTCAGTGCGAGCGTCAATCGGTGCGCGCTTTTCCCTGTCTGCGCGCACGACCAGTTGATTGTGCGCGATGATGCGTGTCTTAACGGTCGTCGGACGCTCACCGTCAACTATCAAGCTATCACTCGCCTGATTCGCGCTCGATTTGTTCAACTCTTGCAGAAGGCGCTCGCTAGCATGATCCCGGCCTACAACGCCAACCACGCGCGCACTCGCACCCAAATTCGTCAGATTCGCCAGCACATTCGCAGCGCCGCCCAGATGGATTGACTCTCGCCTGATGTCAACAACCGGCACGGGCGCTTCCGGCGAAATCCTTGTCACCTCGCCCCACACGAACTCGTCCAGCATCACATCGCCGTAAACCAGAACGGCGCGCCCGCGCATCTTCTCTAAAATTTCGCCTGCACGTTTTTGAGTTATCTGCTGCATAAAAGTTCTGATGAATGAGTATCGGCTAATTAGCTTTCTCTGTCCTCTTCTAATTTGAGATTCAAAAATTTGAAATTAAGAATTTTTAGACTGCATTGCGCTTTCTTCAATCACCTGCTCGACCGCCCTAATCACGCGCTCGACCCCGACGCGACGTATGCATTGTGCCACGCCGAACTCTTCACAGGTGTAGCCGGGGCATGGCGCGCACGGCATCTCTTCACGCACGAAAGCAGAAGGTGCGCTAGCCCAGGGCTGCCAGTGGGCTATGTTGGACGAGCCGAAGATGACGACCGTTGGCGCGCCCACGGCAGCCGCTATGTGCGCCACTCCGCTATCGTTGCCGACGAAGAGGCGCGCGAGCGCGGCCAGCGCCGTCACTTCGGGCAAAGATAAGTCTGTGAAAGAGAGAACGGGCACGGAAGATTTTTTTTGCAGCTCTGAAACTGTGTTCGCTTCGTGCGGTGCGGCTATGGCTATTGAAGGAAGATTGCGCTCCTGACACCACTCTACTACGCGCGCGAAATTTTCCGCAGCCCACTGTTTCGTGTCGAAGGCCGCCGCCGGATGTATGAGCACAAAGCTTTTCGATTGGTCGAATCCTGCCGCTCGAAGTCTTTCAGAGATTTTACGCGAAGCACTTTCGGTCACAGCGAGCCGCGTGCGCGGGCGGTCGCTGACGGGCACGCCAGTCCAACCCAGCAGCGCCAGTTGTTGCTCGACAGCATGCGTCTTATCTCTCTTCCAGAGTTCGGACGAAGACGGCGAGAGGTGATTATGAAGTCGGCTGTATTGATAAGACGCATAGCCCACGCGATGCCGCGCACCCGAAGCCCGCGTCAGAAGCGATGCGGTCGTCCCGCCGTGAAGATTGTAAGCCACATCGTACCGGTTAGCCCTCAACTCTTGCGCGACCTTGAATCGCGCTCTGGTGCTCCGCCGCTCAACAGTGATTACGTTATCCACGCAATCGAAACCTGCAAGCAGCGGCGCGACCCAATCTTCCAGAAGAACATCAATCCGCGCAGAGGGCAGAAAGCGGCGCAGCGCGTAGAGCGAGGGCGTCGCAAGCACCGTGTCGCCAATCGAGCGTAAGCGAATGACGAGCACGCGCCGCACACTTGACCAGTCCCAACGCGCCGCAGCAAGAGGCCGCGCATCTTCATCAATCCTCGTCTCGCTCGCAGCCGCTTTGGGCCAACCCGGCTGCGCTTCAAGATTGTGACGCAGGCTCTTCATTCTCAATCGTCGCTTCGTCAACGAGCATCACGGGAATATCGTCGCGTATGGGATAGACGCGCTTGCACTCTGGACACTTTAGCGCGCTCCCATCCTGTTTCATCTCGACCTTCACCTTGCAGACGGGACAGGCCAGAATTTCCAACAAGTCTTGACTGATTGCCATCGGCTACGCACCTTTCGCATATACTTTTCCAAGCTTATTACCGAAGCGGAAAGCTTAACAAAAACGCTGGCAAGTGACGAGCGGCAAAGGGCTGGAAAGCGGAAAGTAAACAAACGGCAGTTGGACCGAAGACCGGAGAATTCAACCTTAACGCGACAGAAGACTCATTCACACTCGCGTCGCATCGAAGGTTAAGTCAACCTCAGCTTTCCCTACTTCCTTCTTCCCACAGTCATCCTCATGCCGTGTTTCGGTCGCAGGGTGATGACGGGTTGAAGCTCGACCGGGTGGTTGGGGACGAGCTTCATTCGCCAGTGACGTGCGATTGTTGAGAGAAGCAGAATGCCTTCCATCCACGCGAAGCTTTCGCCTATGCAACGGCGCGGGCCGCCGCCGAACGGAAAATATGAATACTGCGGGCGCGTGTCGCGCGCATCCATCGTCCATCGCTCTGGACGAAAGCTCGCAGGCTCCGTGAAGAAACGCGGGTCACGGTGCATGACGAACTGGCTGAGAAGCACCAGCGAGCCTGCTGGAACAGTATAGCCGTCAAGCTCAACATCTTTCACTGCCAGACGGCCAAGCGCCCACGCGGGCGGGTACATACGCATTGATTCCGCCAGCACCATCTCCGTGTATCTTAGTTTCGGCACATCCTCTACGCCAGGAAGTCGCCCCTCCAACAGTTCATCAATTTCCATTTGAAACTTCTCTTCCGCTTCCCTATTTTGCGAGAGCAGATACCACGTCCACGTCAGCGCGTTCGCCGTTGTTTCGTGACCTGCCAGAAAGAGCGTCATCACTTCGTCGCGCACCTGCTCGTCCGACATACGCTCGCCAGCGCCCTCTTCATCCTGCGCCAGCAGAAGCATCGAAAGCAGGTCGCCGCGATCAAGGCCGCTTCTTCTGCGCTCGTCAATTATCTTGTAGATGATACGGTCAAGTTTCTCTCTGGCCTTCTCGAACCTGCGAGTCTGCGGCAACGGCAGCTTTTCCAGATATTCGGAGAACGGCAGGAGCATCGCGTCGAAAAGGCTCATGATCGTCGCTAGAGCTTCGCCCACATCCTGCGCGTCGCGCTCAACGTCTGCATCAAACAGCGTCTTGCCGACGACTGCGAGCGTCAGCCGCATCATCTCGCCGGAAATGTCTAACGTTTCTCCGTCACGCCAATCTGAGATGATGCGCTCGCCGTACTCTGTCATCACCTGGCCGTAAGCGGCTATGCGCTGACGATGAAGTGCGGGAAGCGCGAGCCGCTTCTGCCTGCGATGAAACTCGCCCTCGCTTGTGAGCAATCCTTCGCCCAGTAATCTTTTAGCTCTTTGCAGCGCGCGCCCCTTGATGAAATTGTCGTTTTGCGTGATGAGAACGTCTTTGACCAGATCGGGATGGTTCAGAAAGAAGACGTGCTGCGGCCCCATCTTGAAATAGACTACATCGCCATACTCTTCCGCCAGGTGCTGCAAGAAGGTGGTGGCATCGCGCCGGAAAGTGAAGAAGTTCCTGACGGGAAATATAGTCCTCGGGCCTGGGGGAAATTTCTGAGTGACGCTCAACGTGGAAACTCCTTCGCCTTCACGGCACGGGCGCGGTCAAATTTCTCGGAGGATATTAGCGCAGTTGTGATGTACGTTGATAGTTTGGCTGTTCTTCTCTGTACGGCTTAACAGGTGGCTTTGAAACCTTTATTTGAGATTTGAAATCTAAAATCTGAAATTACAGAGCAGTCCGCAAGATTATGAATATCGCACAATGACTTCAAATATAGCCGCTACTATATTCTTCGCACGCTTGCTCCATTGCGTCTCTGTGTGCTAGTGATGAAGTGTAATTTTAAGATCATTTCAAGCGCGTCGAGCGGCAGTGAATCCTTCGCAAATGAGAATATCTTTCTGGCGCTCGTCGTTTAATCAAATGAGCAAGGGGAGAAGAGATTGTCTTTAGAATTCGCTGTTGAGCATCCGTGCCCGTTGCGTGCGCGCTATGACGAGAAACATCTGCGCGCGTGGGGGCAACTGAGTAGCCTTCACACTCGCCTGACTACGGGCGATCCGTTCGCGCCATCTGAAGAGAAGGTGCGTTTTGTAGAGAACGCGCGCGACGAAGTAGAGTTGATGCAGGAGGAGACTTCCGTCTGCCCGTCGTGCCCTGCGTGCCTGCCGCGCGAGGACGCAGGGGAAGGCGAATCGGTCGGCTGTCTTGGGCGCGTCACTTATCCGATTGAAGCGCAGTTTGAAAAGTTTCTGGCCGACCGCGTACAGCTTTCGCTGGACACGCTGGATGCGGAAGATCAGCCGCGACTGATGCGTATACTCGTTGACCCGGAATCTCCTTTCGACGGAGAGGGCGCGAAAGAGTTGAGGCGCGTAACGACCCCGCAGGGCTTAAGATTTTTCGAGCTGCGCCTGCCTATAAAATTTACGCGCGAGGCCGCGCACGTCACAACGGATCATCTCTTCGACCTGCTCGCGGGCTTTCGCTCCGACGACGAGAAGCTCACAACCTACACGCGCGAGTTTCCTCTGGCGGCCACGCCCGACTACTACGACTTCCTTGACCTTCTCTTACGCAACGACATCTCGCAACAAGAGCGCGAGCGCCTGCACGCGCGCGGACGCAACTACGCCCAATTCCTACGCCTGCTCGCAGCAATGGAGCGCGCCGAAGCCCTCGGCACACGAGTGCTGATAGATTAAGTAAGGGATGAGGGCGGAGGGATGAGGGATGAGATGGATTGAGCCAATTGCGTGTTGACGCTGTTACTCCTTCTTATTCATCCCTCATCCCTCCGCCCTCATCCCTTCTTTCATCCCTGCTTTTTTTCGTCCATTTCTCGCAGCGCATCGAGGATGAGGCTTGTGTTGCTGCTGGCCTGTATGGTGACGGGGAATTCCTGCAATGATCTCTCGAAGTCGAAAGTCCCATCAGTTATCTCGACAGTTCTTCGGAAAGCCTCTGTGCCTTTAAGATCATCTGCTTCAGCGCCCACGATGCGTCCCTGATTGAAATGAATGCGTGCCGCGCGCTGGCCGTTCGTCATGTGGAGCGAGCCGGTCAGACGCGCGTTCTCAATGACCTGCACAATGTCGAAGATGCTGATGACGGAAAGATTGCCCGCAAGCGTAGTCGTTTCGCGTTCTTCCCGCACGGGCGCTGGCTGAGAAGGGTGAAGGTCAGGGCGGCGCGCGTGCCGTATAGCTTCTAGCCCGGCGGCAATGGAGATGCGCGGGTCTATCTGCTTGGCTTCTAGCAGGCGGTCGTGCGCCGCGTCGAAATCTTCGCGCGCTATGTAGAGACTTGCCAGCGCAAGGCACTGGCGCGCGGCCTCGTCCGTTTGCTTGCTGCCTATGGCAAGCTCGCGCAGTCGCTCGCGCAACTGAATCGAACGCGGTTTGCTCTCAAGCGCGGTGCGCAGCCGCTTCATGGCGCGCTCAGGTGCCTGGTACTTCAGAAAAAGTTCTACGTCCAGCAGTACCGCTTCAACTTCAGAGTCAGTTTGCGTGTTTGCGTTGCTCATCTTCGTGCCGGTTTTCAGAAGGGCCGCAGCATTTAATTCTGCCAAGTGTCGGGTGCCCAAGTTTACCATAGACGCTTTACAGGTTACTTCTGATACTTAATTGCTCTCATGCACGCACCATATCGTATAAGCTGCTGCACTTTTCTCTGTACGGTCGCGTGCTCTAATCTGTTTGCTATTTTTGAACCGGAGACTGAGAATATCAAGCTGTACACAAGCCTACGCTCTAAGCTTAATTATTTCCGTTTTTAGCCATAAAACTTCGCTCTCTTCTGAAATTCAGAAATTCCTTCCTTACCAATACGTTTCAGGCGTGAAATGTGGCACGGCATATGCCAAAGCTTTAGATGCACGGCCTCTACTAAATTGTTTTTTCAAGTGAGCCGTTCGTCTCTGATTCCCCCTACACGTTCTCTTTTCAACCTGAAGGAGTTATTGGGATATGCATGACGAAATGGCTCTGGAAATTCTTCCGGCGGCGACCGTGAGGCTGGTGAATTTAAGTTGGGGCAACTACCTGCAAAAAGCCTTTGAGCAGTTGAAGTCGCTGGGCCAACTTCATAGAAAGAACGGGACAGAAAGCTTGATCCAGAAGTTCAAACATGCGCGCCCCTCCTCTTTCAATCACAGCGTTCGCGTAGCAAGGATCGCACGCTCGACGGGGCGCGCTTTCGGGTTTGACGACGCGCGATTAAGACAACTCTCCTACACGGCTGTGCTGCATGATGTGGGAAAAATGTTTGTGCCTGAGAGAATCCTGAGTTCGCCGCAAAAACCTACGCGCACTGAACTGTTCCTGCTGCGCCTGCACCCCAGCTTCGGCGCGCTGCTGGCTTCATATTTCAACCTGCCGCCGGAGCTTCGCATCCGCACACAGCATCATCACGAACGATGGGACGGACGCGGCTACCCGCATGGGCTGAGCGGCGAAGACATCCCTTTCATGGCACGCATAGTTCAGGTCGCTGACACTTACGATGCAATGGTCTCTGACCCAAAGCGCCCGTACCGCGTGCCGCGCACACATGACGAGGCTGTCGTTGAATTGCGAAAAGAGGAAGGCAAACAGTTTGACCCGCGCGTCATCGAGGCATTCCTGGACGCTTTTCCGTCCGGGTTAGGAAAGAAGGTGAGAGAACAATGACCCCCTGGATGAAACGTCGAATCGAACGCTCAAGAGAGCGTTGTCATAAGACAAGATTAAGTTCTGTGTTGTCGAATAAGCGTGGTGCAAAGCTTGATTCTCAAGTTGAGTGTAATGAGAATCGTAGGCTCACCAACACAGATACACGTAGAGCGCAGAGAAGAACGATCTGAAATTTCAAATTTGAGATTTGAAATTCTCTTTTTAACGTAGAACGCGCTGACTCTATTTAGCATAGCTCCAACTTCCTCTACCCTCAATTTACGGACGAACAATCCTAACAAAACTCAGAAATCAAATCTGACTCCGAAACGCACCACGCGCGGGCGCAAGGTTCGCGTGGGCACCAGGAACGAGTCCTCGAATGCTTGCCGCTGCGCGGGTGTGGCCGACGGACTCAAAGCTCTGAAATCAACGAACTCCGAGCCAAAGCTGAAAGTTGTGTGGTTGAGCACGTTGTCAATCTCTACGGTTGGACGCAGGCGCATGTGCTCGCGCAGACGAAACTCGCGCGTGATGTTTATATCGAGCGTGAAAAGGTTTGGGCCAATGGCAGCGTTGCGCGCGAGATTTCCTGTCTGGCCTATTGTTGGAAGCGAGAAGCTAGCCAACACGCGCGCGTCCAACCTCTCGCCGGGACTGCGAGCGCGAAGAAGATGCGTGTCGCCCGTGAAATTCGGCCTGTCGTTGCTAACGTCATCAAGGTTTCGATCCGAGCCGCCTATGGAAATATTGAATGGCGCGCCCGATGCCAGGCGCAAGATGGAAGAGAAGCGGAGCCTGCCCATGAATTTCGGCGTGTCCAGCGTTCCCGAAAGCACGAAGCGATGGCGGCGATCCAGCAAACTTCTGGCTCGCTCGCGCCTGAAATCTGCGGCTACGAGCGCGTCTGAAGTATTTACAATGCCATCATCAAGCAGGCGCGAAAGCGTGTAGGCCGCGCGGAATGAGAAGCCGAACTCGCTGTTGCTGCGTCTGAACCCGCGCCGCAATTCCAGATTGATTCCGCGATAGAAACTGTTGCCGATGGGCGCTAGCTGCTCAACCTCGCCGCGCGTCCTATCAGGTCGAAGATTGTTCAGGGCAGCGAGCGCCGCATCCAGAACTGTAGTCGAGTTGATGCTGTTTAGATTGAAGACCGTTACGGGAACGCCGAACTCGATTACTCTATCAATCAAGTTCGGATTCGCGGGGTCAGGTGAAGCGAGCGCGAAGCGCACAAGCTCTCCTGCGGTCGAGGCGTTATAAATCGGGCGCACGCCAGATGGCCCCGCGCGAAAGTTTGCAAAGTCGCGTGAGAGCAGGTAATCGGTGAAGCTATTGTAACCGGAGGGAAGGCGCGGCGCATTAGCATTGAACTCGCGCCACAGGTGTACGCCGCGGTTCCATGTCAGGTTCACCTCGAAGACAAATCCTCGCCCAAGCTCACGCTCAATTCCAACGTTCGCCTGGTAGCTTTCTGGAATTCGCAAAGCCGGATCGCGCCTGCGCGAAAAATCCGTGTTGAGCGTGCCGAACTGTTGGACGAGCGGCGAATCAATCGTGAGCGTTTCGGGGAAATGAAGATTGGCGGCGATGAATGCACGCCGTTCAGTTGGCGTCATCAGATTTCCCGTCAACGGATTTCGCAGGTCGTTGGTATCGAAGAAAAGTTGCTGCCTGCCCAGTGTGAAATCATCGAGCGTGCGTAATAGAACGCGGTTGTAGAAGAGGCCGAAGCCAGCGCGCAAGACCGTCCTCCCCGTCTTGAACGGGTCGTAGGCGAAAGCCAGTCTAGGCCCGAAATTGTTCCTGTCGCGCAGTATGCTCTCGCGCTCGTAGCGCAAGCCCAAGCTCAACATGAAATTCGGCCTCACGCGCCATTCGTCCTGCATGAAGACGCCCGCGTACAGGTTGCGCTGGACGGAACTGGTCTGAAAGTTCTGCCTGAACCGGGACGGAGCGTTTGTGAGAAAATCTCCTGCGCTTGAGAAACTGAACGTCCCCGAAGCGTCAGAAAGGTCAACGAACGTCGAGCTTATGTGATGAACGTCTGCGCCGAATTTCATGGAGTGTGCGCGCCTGACGTAAGAGAGCACATCTTGAATTTGAAAACGAGACTCGCGCCGCGCCGTTGCTCCCGTTGTTGAAGAACCCGCGACTAAAGTGCCATCTCTTCTCTCAGGATCATTCGCAGACAGCGGGTCGTTAATCGTGATTAGCACGACGGGCACGCTGCTTCCGCTTCTGGTTTCAACGGCGGGCGCAAGACGCGAGACCTGCGCTCGCACCTGATTCACCAATTTCGCGGAGAATACGAAATTGTCCGAATAGGCGAGCGCGTCCGAGTTGCGCGTGCTGCCTTGCAAAGCTTCTTCCAGACGATTTCCGCCGGAGAATTGCCGCATGTTGTTGAGGCGACCCAGTTGGTAAAGAAACGTTGCGTTGTGAAGGTCTGTGAAGCGGTGGTCAACGCGCGCTGTGAAAATGTGGTTGATGAGAGGCGTGCTGATATGAGCGACAAACGGTGCGACCTCAGCGCTCAAACTTGGCTGCGATACGTCCTCCATGCGGCGCGAAGCGAGCCGGGTAGGCGCGGGCAGAGGAAACAACCTGTTCTGCTCAACGGGCACGAGCGTGTCTATCAAAGCAGAATCAAGAATAGTGTCGTATTCATATGCGACGAAGAAGAAGGTTCTACTGCGCCCGTCGTAAACGATTGGCCCAAAATGTTTCGGGAGCGCGACGGGGCCGCTCAACGTGAAGCCTGGATTGCGCTCTTCAAACGGAGGCTTTGATAGACCGAGCGTGTTGTTTCTAAAAGTGTTCGCATTAAAGAGATCGTTCTTATAAAAGTAGAAGAAGCGACCGCGAAATTGATTTGACCCGCCGCGCGTGCGTATGTTGATGCGACCGCCGGAGGCGCGACCGTACTCGGCTGAAAACTGGTTGGCGATGATTTGAACTTCTTCAACCGATTCAATCGAGGGCTGAAATCGCTCGCGCGCAGCCCGGTCATCATTGTTATCAAGCCCGTCAATCGTCAAATTATTCGAGTAGGCTGCCCCGCCGCTCAGAGAAAAATTCCCCGCCTCTTCGGGCGTCGTGCGCGGGTTCGTGTTCCTATCTTCCGCAAGGCCGCGCGTGGAAAGCGGCTCTTCCGTAACGCCGCCGAGCGTGAACACTAGATCGTACGGAGCGCGAGATGCTACGGGCAGATGCTCGACCGTCTCTCTCGTCACAGTTCCGCCAACGACCGTGCGCGTTGTGTCAACGGGAGGAGAGTCCGCCTCGGCTACGATTGTCAGTTGCGCGGTGACAGTGGCAGGGCGCAGTACGAAATCCAGAGGCACGTTCTCGCCCGCGACCGTTGCTAGATTCGTCCTCTCTTCCGTAGCAAAATTTTTGAAGGACGCGCGCAACGTGTAAGCGCCCGGCTCAAGCTCTATGATTCTATAGCGACCTTCCGCGTCCGCTGTAACGGTTCGCTCTGTGCCCGTGCTCAGAAGCTTCGCCGTCACGCTCGCGCCGTACAGACTCGCGCCATTCTCGTCTGCGACGCGCCCGCTAATTGTGATGTTATCTAAGTCCTGTACGTGTATGAGTTCATTCATCGACGGATGAAAAGCTATGAGCAGAGATAGAAGAAGCTGGAGGCTGTGAAAAGACAGCATGGTTGACTTCATGACGGATCGCTCCTGCATGAAAGGGTGGAATTGAGGGTGAAGCGTTAGAGTTTCGCGCGCTAAGGGTGAAGGACGCGCACAGGTTTAGAGAATTTTTGCTCCTATGAATTCAGCATCTGAATTCAGCGTCATCAAAGGAGCGAGTAAGATATTAAATTTATTCGCCGGTTCTTGATCCTGCTCTTCAAGCTTTATCCGAACATCGTTGATACAGACATTGCGCTAAGTGTGAGCGAGAGCGAAGAGTCCGAATCCGTTTGACCGAACCGAGACTTTATACCCGCAGGATAAATAAAACAAGGGGATTTTAATCGCGCGAGACCATACGGCGACGCAAGGCTGCGGAACGTTTGACGGGGACGAGTGCGCCCATTTCCGGCGGCGGGCTTTCGGTGAACTGCGCGAACTCTTCCGCGTGAGTCTGAAGGTACTGGAAGAAGCGCTCGAACTCTCGCTGCATCGCATCCATCTTCTCGCGCATGTTCAAGATTATCTCAACGCCCGCGAGGTTCACGCCGAGGTCGCGCGTTAGACTGAGGATGACTTCCAATCGCTCAAGGTCTGTATCCGTGTAGAGCCGCGTGTTTCCTTCAGAACGCGACGGCTTCAACAAGCCCTCGCGCTCATACAGGCGCAGAGTCTGCGGGTGCAGACTGTACTGATCCGCCACCGCGCTTATAGTGTATGTACGCCCTCTCTTTTTCATTGCGGAATTCGGACGGGCGGATTGAAGAAAGCAGATTGTTTTTCAATCCGCCCGTCCGCAACTACTCCAGTCCCATAGCCACGCGCGGGTTCTCCGTGTTCGCCTGCGCGAAGCGTTTGAGTAAATCTTTGGTCTCTTCCGAGATGACTTTCGGCAGCGTCACCTGTACTTCTACGAACTGATCTCCGCGCGCACTTGGGTTGCGAAAACTCGGCGCGCCTTTCTCTCTAAGCCGAAACTTCTGGCCCGATTGCGTGCCGGGAGGAATGCGCAGTAGAGCTTTGCCTTCAACGGTCGGCACTTCTATCTTTGCACCGAGCGCGGCTTCGGGCACGGTCACGGGAATAGTAACGTAGATGTTGTCGCCCTTGCGCGTGAAATATTTGTGCTTGCCAACGTTTGTGATGATGTAGAGATCGCCGGGCGGCGCGCCCATCTTTCCTCCTTCGCCTTTGCCGGGAACGCGCGCGCGAGAGCCTGTATCAGCGCCTGCACCGATACGCACCTTCACCTGCTCGGTCTTTGGCACGACACCTTTGCCGTGACAGACGGGGCATGGAGGGCGACGCCTTCCTGTGCCTGCGCAGTCCGGGCACTCCTGCGCGAATCGCAAACGCCCGCCAGCGCGTTGCACCTGGCCTGAGCCTTTGCAGGTAGGACAGACAATCGCCGCGCCCCCTGTGTCGCCAGCGCCGTTGCATCGCGGGCACTGCTCGGAACGATTGACGGTGATGTTCGTGGTCATCCCTTTGATGGCCTCTTCAAACGAGAGCGAGAGCGGCATCTCTATGTCCGCGCCTCGCTGTGGCTGCGGGCGCGGAGGCTCGCGCTCCTGTTTTGCGCCGCCGAAGAGGTCTGCGAAGATGTCTCGAAAGCTGGTGCCGCCCGAAGATGAAGAGGTGCCAGCGGTCGTTCCCCAGTCAAACCCTGTGAAATCGAAGGGCGCGCTGCGTCCTCCTGCTGCGCCTGCGCCCGCAGTGCCTCGCTCCGCAGCCTCCGCCAGATTATCGGAATACTGCCCGAAGCGGTCGTACACTTTTCGCTTCTTCGGGTCGGAGAGAACGTCGTGCGCTTCAGTTATCAGCTTGAAGCGCTCTTCGGCGGACTTGTCGCCGGGGTTCACGTCCGGGTGATGCTTGCGGGCTAATCTGCGGTAAGCCTTCTTAATCTCTTCCGGCTTCGCGTCACGCTTGATGCCCAGCACCTGATAGTAATCTTCTTTTGCCATTAAAAGCCGTAACAGGTAACAGGCGACAGGTGACAGGAAAGAAGAAGTGATGAGTGATGAGTGATAAGTGATAAGAGAAGACATCCATCTCTTTCTTATCACTTATCACCGCTTCTCTTATCACTCTCTTGTCACCTGTCACCTGTCACCCGTCACGCGCCTTATTTGTTCTCGTCAACGTCAACGTACTCTGCGTCGATGACATTATCTTCGCCGCCGGACGAGCCTTGCGCGCCGCCAGTGGATGCGCCTGCTGCTGAAGCCTGCTCATCAGTGCTGCCGCCGGACGCGCCCGTCTGGCTATAGAGCGCTTCGGCGAGTTTGTGCGACGCGGTTTGCAGGCGATTGAATGCGTCGTTCATTCTTTCAACGCCGCCCTCCTCTGTGGCCTTCTTAGCGTCAGCTATGGCAGCCTCAACTTCAGAAGCAGCCGCTGCATCCATCTTCTCGCGGTTCTCGCCGAATGTCTTCTCGACTGAATAAGTGAGAGTGTCCAGGCGATTGCGCGCTTCAATCTCTTCGCGCTTGCGCTGGTCATCAGCCGAGTGCGATTCGGCATCGCGCATCATGCGATCAATCTCATCTTTGGAGAGACCCGAAGAAGAAGTAATGGTGATCTTCTGCTCGCGTCCTGTGCCCATATCTTTCGCGGACACGTTGACTATGCCGTTGGCGTCAATGTCAAACGCAACCTCGATTTGCGGCATGCCGCGCGGTGCTGGCGGAATTCCAACAAGATGGAACTTGCCTAGCGTGCGGTTGTCCGTAGCCATAGGCCGCTCGCCCTGAAGCACGTGAACTTCAACAGACGTTTGATTGTCAGAAGCCGTAGAGAATATCTCTGACTTGCGCGTAGGAATCGTAGTGTTGCGCTCAATCAGCTTCGTGAACACGCCGCCGAGAGTTTCAATGCCTAAAGATAGCGGCGTCACGTCCAGAAGCAGTATGTCTGTCTTCTCGCCGGAGAGTACGCCAGCCTGCACAGCAGCGCCGACAGCAACCACTTCATCCGGGTTCACGCTCTTGTTAGGCTCTTTCCCGAAAAAGCCCTTGACCATCTCCTGAACTTTCGGGATACGTGTAGAGCCGCCGACCAGAACTATCTCGTCAATCTTATTCGCATCAATGCCCGCGTCCTTGATTGCCTGCTCAACCGGCGGCATCAGCCGCTTCAGGATAGGGTCAATCAACTGCTCGAACTTGGCGCGAGAGAGTTTCATTACGAGATGCTTCGGGCCAGACTGGTCAGCAGTGATGAAGGGCAGGTTGATCTCCGTCTCCATCGTGCTTGATAGCTCAATCTTCGCTTTCTCTGCGGCCTCTTTCAATCGCTGCAAGGCCATCTTGTCGTTCGACAGATCAATGCCCTGATCGCGCTTGAACTCTTCAACGATCCACTCTATGAGGCGTTCGTCAATATCGTCGCCGCCCAGGTGCGTGTCGCCGTTTGTGGATTTCACTTCGACCACGCCCTCGCCGACTTCCAGTACGGAGATGTCGAAGGTTCCGCCGCCGAAGTCAAAGACAGCGATGGTCTCATCCTTCTTCTTGTCTAAACCGTAGGCGAGAGCCGCAGCCGTAGGCTCGTTGACGATGCGCATCACTTCAAGGCCAGCGATCTTGCCAGCATCTTTTGTCGCCTGGCGCTGCGCGTCGTTGAAATAGGCGGGGACTGTGATAACGGCCTTGTCAACTTTCTGTCCCAGATAATCCTCTGCGGCCTGCTTCAATTTCTGCAAGATCATCGCCGAAATCTCAGGCGGCGACCAATCCTTGCCGCCCGCATAGACGCGCACGTCGCCGTTGGAAGCGGCCTGAACTTTGTAAGGGACTTGCTTGATCTCCTCTGTCACCTCGTTGAAGCGACGCCCCATGAATCGCTTGATCGAATAGATTGTGTTCTCAGGGTTGGTGACGGCCTGACGCTTTGCGACCTGCCCGACCAATCGGTTGCCGTCCTTTGCAAAGGCCACGACGGAAGGCGTGGTGCGCCCGCCCTCGGAGTTTGTGATGACGGTAGGCTCGCCACCCTCCATAACGGCCACCACAGAGTTGGTCGTGCCCAGGTCAATTCCTATAATCTTACTCATTTCCAATTAATCTCCAATTGTTTGATTGGCCGCCCGGCTCGAAAGTTCAAGGCCGAGACAGCCCCTAAATGCGCCAGCCGCTCTTACTTTCAGTCGCAAGCGCTTCTTGGATGAAAACGCTGACGAGATATGTTTAGTTTCAGGTTGAACGCACCCTTAATATAATACCTGAGTCTGTCTTTGTCAACTTTTATTTTAAGCTTCATCGCAAGCTTTGCGGTTTGATTAAACTCTTAAATACTAAGGTTTTAGAAGCCAGAAAGTCGATTCGCTTAAGGTAGCCGGGACATCAATCGCTCTGTCCGCGCTCCTCGTTGAGCAGGCGCGAGACGAAGAAGACGTAGTGTACGCCGGAGATAACAGCAAGGGCGAAGACTGTGGTGTAGACGGTCGGGAGATAGCCGCTCAAGATTGGGAACCGTGCGGCAATGAGTATGGCTGCGATGGCTATTATCTGAACGACGGTGCTGATTTTGCCCGGAAGCGAAGGGCGGAAGCCGCGAAAGCCTGTCATCATATTGATGGCCGCAGCGCCTACTATTATGAATACATCGCGGCTGATAACGGTTGCCGTGACCCAGAAGGGGACAGGGAAGTGGCGCGGCAGGGGTTTCGGATTGATGGCGGGCAGGGAGAGGACTATGAAAGAGGTGACAAGCAGAAGTTTATCTGCAATCGGATCAAGAATCCTGCCCAGTTGTGAACTTTGGTCGAAGCGGCGTGCGAGCAGTCCATCAAGCCCATCGGTCACGCCCGCTATGGCGAAAACGGCGAGCGCCCATACGAATTTCTGGTAGAAGAGCAGCGAGACGAATACGGGAATCAGCCCCATGCGAAACATGGTCAGCAGATTCGGAACCGTTATGACTCTCGATGAAGACATCAGGACAGTGATAAGTGATGAGTGATAAGTGATAAGAAAGAGCCGAATACAGAAATAGAGGAGTCAGTAGCCGGAAGGTAATACTCTTATCTTCCGACTTCTGTCTCCTTCTTCACTTATAACTCATCACTGTTTTCTAAGTTCTAGCAGGGAGACTTCGGGCGGGGAGCCGTAGCGTATGGGTAGAACGACCGTGCCTAGACCGCGCGTGACGTAAATCTGAGTTCCGCCCTGTCTCCCAAGACCTCTGAGCAGACGGCGGCGCGGTCGTCCAGAAGGCTCGCGCTCGGAACGAAGCGTGACCTGGCCGCCATGCGTGTGCCCGCTCAGGACAAGATCCACTCCGGCGCGCGCCGCACGTCGCAATATGACAGGGTTATGCGCCAGCAGAAGCTTCATCTCGTCCGCGCTCGATCCGGCCAGTGCCAGCGGCAAATCTTCCATCCCAACCATAGTGTCATCCACCCCGGCCAACCAGAAGCTAGCTCCGCGCGCCTCGAATCGCATGCCCTCATTTACTAGCACGCGCATGCCTGCCAGCGTGAATAAATCTGTGATAAGCGAGGCATCCACCCAATGGTCGTGGTTGCCTAGGACTGCGTAAACACCGTGGCGCGCACGCAGGCGTCCTAGCATCTCTGCGCATGGTGCTGCGTAGGCGCGCTCGTGCGAAACGTAATCGCCCGTCAGAGCGATCAGGTCAGGCTCAAGGCTGTTAGCGGTCTCGACTGCGCGCCGAATCTGCTCGCTTCCGGTGAACGGGCTGTGGTGAACGTCCGAGAGTTGTACTATGCGAAAGCGGTCTAGCTCGCGCGGCAGGCGGCGCAAAAAGATTTCTCGCCGCTCGACCGTGAGCATGTAAGGCTCTGCCAGAGCTGTGCGGGCTATCTGCGAGATGCCTGCTGCAAAGGCGCGCAAAGGCGTTGACGATGAGACGCCGCTCCGGTGTCCGCGCGATAAAGCGGCGCGCTCTCTCCAGACTGAATTTGCCATGCTTAAAGTATTTGTAGGATTGCTTATTTCAGAGAGCTTGCGCCATCTATTGCTCAAAAGCGAGGGGACGCTCACCCTTTATAAAGCCCGCGCATTATACAGGGCAAAGGTAAAAAGGCAAAGGGCAAAAGCGAGAAAAGCCGCCCGCCGGAAATTGCCTCTTAGCGCTACTGATTTTGCCGTTCTATTACGAGAGCAGAGGGGCACAAACAGACGATAAAGACCGGGGCAAAAGGGGGAATGTGAAGAAGGGGAAAAGGGAAAGAGCCTGCTTTTACAAGATCGAAGAAGCTCGCAGCTTCGTAAAGAGAGATAGTGGCTCACCTGCTTAACTGAACAACATAGGCTCGGTCTCTTTCGTCTTCCTCTTTTTTGATGATATTGCGCCCGGATGCTCTGCGAGGTGTTCGGCGTTTAGGCCGAGAGCGCGCAAATGTGCGGCAAACTTCGTAGAGCCGTGCATTGTGATAATTCTCTGCGCGTGGGATGCGCGAGCTAGATGTACAAGCTCGTCGAAGTCAGCGTGATCCGAAAGCGGCAAGACCAAATCCACGCCCTTGTACCTGTAAGGCGCGCTTTTATGGAGCGCCCATCCTGTGAGCATGATGACATAGCGCCGTTCGATATTGGTTATCATAGGCTGCTTGCGGCAGCCGGGCGGAGCAATCAGCACGCGCCCGCGCAGGTGCTCGCGGTCGTATCTTTCGTACTTGCCGGAAAACTGCACGCCGAGTTCCCTGTAAATCTCCGACATATTCCACACAGCGCCATGCAGCGTCACGCGGTAATCGTTCCTGAGAAGAAGCTCAAGCGCTTCCTGGCTTTTGCCCAGAGCGTAAGCCAGAACCACAGGCACACGATCATCCGAGAGCGCGCGGTCAACCGCCGCGTAGAGTCTGGCTACTGTCACAACGTCCGGCGGAAAGCTGTACAGGGGATCGCCGAAAGTTGATTCCATCACGAGCGTATCGCACGGCACTATAACAGCCGTCTCGGCAGCCACGTTCGGCCTGAGCTTGATGTCGCCCGTGTAAACAAGCCGCTCGCCTTCCGCTTCAACTAAAACTTGCGCGGAGCCTAAGCAATGGCCTGCGGGAAAGAACGTCAGGGCGAATCGCCCGTAGTCGCGCCGCTCGCCGTAAGGCAACATCTCTACTTCAGCGTCGCCGCAGCGATGGCGAAAGATTCTGGCGGTCTCTGGCGTAGAGATGATGGCGCGATGCTCTGCTATGTGATCCGAGTGGCCGTGCGAGATGACGCAAAGCTCGCGCGGGCCTCCGGCGTCCAGCCACAGGTCAATGTCGGGCAGGTAAAGCCCATCGTGATATTCGACTCGTAACAAGAGAGAGTCCTCAAATCCGTATCACGCTAAGAGAAGAAACAATCTTCTTTTGCGAAACAGATTCTTCACTTTTCTTCGGGAGATTCTTTTAGCGCTATTATAGTTTATATGGGGCGTGCGTGCTATATGCCCGCGATTTTGGGATAAAAGATGGAAGAGGGTAGAGAATTAGAGGGGCAGGCTGCGCAGAGTGAGCAGCGCAGGCGCGCAGTGCGCAGGCTGACGCGCGCTCAGATTGTCTATCTTGCGGCGCTCGCCGTCTTCGCAGTATTCGCCGTCTTCGCGCACCTTTACGCCTACTTCGGCTGGGACCTGGCCGCCGCGCGCGACCTGCAATCCGTACAAGACCCCATCTTCATGGACACTATGAGCGCTGTCTCCTTTTTTGGCAGCGGCTGGACGCCATTTGTGCTGGTGTTCCTGACAGGCTCATTGTTTCTTATCCTCGGCTGGCGAAGCGAGGCGGTTGCGCTAGTATTCAGCGCCGGAGGCGGCGAGTTGATGAACCGCATCATCAAAATTATTATTGCGCGCCCTCGCCCCGGTGCTGAATTAGTGACGGTTTTAGCTCACCCGAACTCGCAGAGCTTTCCGTCCGGCCACGTAACATTCTACGTCTGCTATTTCGGACTGCTCTTCTTCATAGCCTACGCACGGCTTCCGCGAAATTCCATCGCGCGCCGCACGGCGCTCACTGTGACAGCGCTTTTCATAGCACTCGTGGGACTCTCGCGCGTTTCCCTGGGCGCGCATTGGCCCAGCGACACCATAGGCGCGTATCTCTTCGGCGGCCTCTGGCTAGCGCTCTGCATACACCTCTACCGCCGATGGAAAGAGCGCGCGACGTTTCACACGGAAGAAGCGCGCACGGTTTGAAAAGTCAGGCGGTGCGCTGAAGACGCTACGCGCCATCGGCCTATAAATTTTTCAGTGCCCGCGATTGAAGATGCTGCACGCTTGATATGCGCCGGTCGGATCAATCGCCTCGCGCCCCTGATCTATGTGGCGAATGATTCCGTCGCGGTCAATGACGAATGTGGCGCGCGATGAATAACCCGTCTTTTTGTTGAGAAGGCCGTAAGCTTTGACCACAGTTCTGTTCCAATCGGAGAGAAGCGGGAAGGTTAATCCTATGTCTTGCGCGAAGCGTTTGTTGGAAGCGAAGCTGTCCATGCTTAAGCCAATCACCTGCGTGTCGGTTGCGTCGAATTTGGCGATATCAGCCTGATACGCCCTCAACTCCTGCGTTCAACCACCTGTGAAGGCCAGAACGTAGAAGGCCAGCACCACGTTCTTCTTCCCTCGGAAATCCGAAAGCTTCACGGGATGGCCGTTAGTATCGTTCAGCGTGAAATCCGGCGCGTGGTCTCCCACTTTCACCTTCAGCTTCGGCGGTGCGGGCGCAGCTTGAGCCTGCGCTCTGGGTTGCGTCGGCTGCTGCGCGCTCTGTTGCTGTTGCGCGAAAGATAGAGCGGCTAGGGGGAGCAACATAATAAAGCTCAAGAACTTTTTCATAGGTTTAGTCTCCAGGAACGAACGGTTCGGGTCAAAGAAGCTGTTTGAAGAGTCGCGTTAAGGACGGTTGAATCAATCCAATTTTTAATTTGAAATTTCGGTAATTATCTATACGGTGCAGATGGTTAATCATTAACTAATCCGGGCGCTTCAGCCTGTTTGACGAGGATACTTAGATGATCTGATATTGCTTCGAGTAGATAATTACCGAAATTTCAAATCTTTCAATCGTCCCTGGCATTAAAGCAAATTTTAGCTTTGCGCGCATAACTCTATTGCGCGCTGCGAAAATGTCAAGGTTATTTCTTAAGCGCCGCTTTCAAATTCATATTGCGTATCAGGCGATGCAGGTAGTTCGCATGAACTCCCAGAAGGCGCGCGGCCTCCGTGTAATTACCTTCCGATTGCTCCACAGCCTTCAGTATCAACTGCTTTTTCACTTCGGCAACAGCTTCGTGGTATCTGTTTGTGCCCGTGTTTTCTGGCACGTCCATTTCCGTCTCCAACAAAGCTTCGGGCAAATCTTCCGGCAGGATGCGCTCGGAAGAACCCAGCACGACGGCGCGCTCTACAGCATTTTCAAGCTCGCGCACATTGCCCGGCCAATCGTATTGCATGAGCCGCACGCGCGCCTCCGCACTGATGCCCAAAACTTTTCGATTGCACTTCTCCGCATACTTTTTGACGAAATAGCTTGCGAGCAGCGGGATGTCTTCGCGCCGCTCACGAAGGCCGGGCATGTGGAAAGAGACTACGTTCAGGCGATAGTAGAGGTCTTGACGAAAGCTGCCCTGCTTTGCGGCTTCCGCCAGATCGCGGTTCGTAGCTGCGACGAGTCGAATGTCAACTTTGATTGGTCGTGTGCCGCCCACGCGCTCGAACTCGCGCTCCTGAATTACACGCAGCAGTTTCGCCTGAAGCGGCGCGGCGAGTTCTCCTATCTCATCAAGAAAAACCGTTCCGCCGTCCGCCACCTCCAGCTTCCCTTTCTTCTGCGAGATAGCGCCCGTGAATGCGCCCTTTTCGTGGCCGAACAGTTCGCTCTCAAGAAGCGTCTCTGTCAGCGCGGCGCAATTGAGCGCGACGAAAGGGCGTTCTGCGCGCGGGCTGTTCAGGTGAACGGCGCGTGCGGCCAACTCTTTTCCCGTTCCCGATTCGCCCCAGATTAAGACAGTAGAGTTGGTCGGCGCGACCTTAGCTATGAACTGGTAGACCTCGCGCATGCGCGCGCTTTCGCCGACCATGTTGTGCTCTATCTGAATGTCTGCGCGCAGCCGCTCGTTCTCGCTCTCAAGCCATTCGACGTGGCGCGCGTTCTCAAGCGCAACTGCCGCAATGTTAGAGATGGCCGTGACCAGTTGAAGCTGATTCTGATCGAAGCGCTCGCGCGGGTCTGTAGTGTAAAGGTAGATGACGCCCAGCGTTTTTTCGTAAACCGTGACGGGCACGCAGAGCAGCGAGTGAATCTCTGTGGCGATGACGCTCTCCGCGTCGAAGTCTTCTTTGTCGGAAACATCGTTACTGAGGATAGCGACGCCCTCGCGCAGAACTTTACTGCTAATCGTCCGGCTCACTCGCACGGGCGCGACGGAGCCAGCCGCCCTGTCCAGTCCGAAAACGGACTCGAACTCTTCGCCTTCTTGCCCGTCGGCCAGAAGTATAGCGCCTCGCTCGGCAGGGACGACTTCAAAAATCAGTTCCAGAAGGCGGCGCTGCAACTCATTCAAATCCCGAATCGAATTTATCTGCGTGCTTATCTTCATCAGAGCGGAGAGGTCGCGCGCCATCAGGTAGATTGCGTCGGCCACACGCACCTCTACGGTCGCGCCCGTGACAATCTGCCGCTCGTCGAAGCGCACCTGTCCGGTCGCGGGCTGCACCTCGCCCTCGTTGAGATGAAAGAGCAAGGTCGAGTCGCCCACGCGAATGCGGTCGCCGTGCTTTAGCACTCGCTCCTTTATGGGAACGTCGTTGACGAACGTGCTGTTGAGGCTGTCCAGATCAATAAGCTTGTATTGCGTGCCGTCCTTCTTAATCAGACAGTGGCGGCGCGAGACCGACGGGTCTGGCAGACAAATCCGGTTAGAGGATTCGCGCCCGACGAGCACGTCCTCATCTTTTAGAGGGAAGGTTGAGCCTTTAATTGGCCCTGCGACGGCTGCCAGCCTCGGATTCATAACGGGAAGCGCGCCTCTTTGCGGAAAAAGAATTTCAGAGTAGATGAGTCAGTCTGAAATTTAGAGCAGATAAATATTGCCCCGGAATTTCTAACTGAATCATCAACGGATTTTCGGCCTGACCAGAAGTTTACGGCGTGCGACATCTTATCAGCAAACCAAGTTGCGTGCCGCAAGCTAAGATGAGAGGTTTACTGGCAAATGCTGCGCGCTCGTTAAAACGCGCCCGGCTTCGAGCTATCTTTTCGGATAGACAAGCTATCTTTTCGGATAGAGTTTCCACTCTTCAATACGCTTCTTCACACATCGTTTTTTAACCGGCGGGAATAAATTTTCAGGCCGATAAAACAAGGGGTTCGCCACAGTTTATAGAGAGATGAAAGCGCCCTGGATTCCAGTGGCACGCGCCTCGCTCTAGTGTGATGGTGCGCGAGAGAAAAGATTCGACGCGCGAATGTTTGAAACGAAAAGTAGCGGCGACCATGTTGACGGGCGAAAGATACGCTCCCGTGAGTCGCCGGAAAATTTTAGCAAGGCAGCAGGTCATATGAAGACCGCCGCCCCAGAAACAAAGAAGGAGAAAATCATGAAAAAGCAGATCATAGGAACGTTGACGGTTTTGAGTCTCTTCTTCGTGCTGGCGGTCGCTTCCGTTCAGGCGCAACAGAGAGGCACGTTGAAGGCGCACATCCCCTTCGCATTCTCAGTAGGCGAGCAGAGGCTTGAGGCGGGCGATTACACAATCAGCCGTCTGACGCAGAACTCCATCGTGATAGCGAGCGCCGACGGATTGCAGAGAGTGATCGCACAAGCTCCGGGAACAGTTTCGGCTAACCCGAACGCGGCCCCGAACCTTGAGAAGCTGGTCTTTCATCAATACGGCGACCAGTATTTCCTTGCTCAAGTCTGGATGACGCGCGCAAGCGAAGGGCGAGAACTCAATCGCTCAAAAGCCGAGGCCAAAGCAGCAGATCAGATGCGCCAGTTGGCCCACAACCGCAAGCCGCGCAATGTTGAAGTTGCGATGCGCTAATTGTGAAAGCGCGTAAAGCTCGCAGGAGCGAGACCGACCTGTTGCCTGACCGAGCACAAGTCCTACCTTAAGAGAATCGCTCCTGTAAACGAACCGGCGGACTGAACCTAAATTTCAGTCCGCCGGTTCGTTTTGCGCATAGCAGGCTGTGCTGACTTAAATCGTAAATTGATTTGATTGCCACCTCTTCCGGCCTATAATGCCGCTCTCGTAGAAGCAGCTTACGAAGGAGACAGGGCCGGACGATATTCATGCGCGACGGGTCACATGGCTGGAAACTCGGCAATCTCATTGCCGCCGTGCTTGCAGGCTCGTGGCGCTCCGCTCCTACTCCTCTTGAAATCTCTGCCGAAGAACTTGCCGCCGTCACGCCGTCGCTTCTGGAAACAGGGGCGGGCGCTCTGGGCTGGCGGAAAGTGTGCGATTCAGAGTTGCGTTTCTCAGAGTCTGCTTTGCAGTTGGGCCAAGCTTATCGCATGCATGCGCTTAAAGCCGCGATGCGCGAGCGCGACATAGGGGAAGCCTTCGCTCTCTTTGACGGGCACGAAATTCATCCTGTGCTGGTAAAGGGATGGGCCATCGCGCGGCTCTACCCGCATACGGGTCTCAGACCTTACGGAGACATTGACCTGTGCGTTCGCCCGGATCAGTACGAGAAAGCTAATGCTCTTCTCGAAAGCGAAGGGGATAAGCGGTACAAAGTTGATCTGCACAGAGGGTTTGAAAAATTCGACAGGAGCGCGTGGGATGAAATGTGGACGCGCTCACAGGTTCTGGAGATGAACGGTGGGAAAGTGCGAGTGCTCTGTGCTGAAGACCATTTTCGCCTTCTATGCTTGCACTTGCTGCGCGAGGGAGCGTGGCGTCCGCTATGGCTGTGCGACATTGCAGTCGCTATCGAATCCTGTGCGGCGGATTTCGACTGGGATTTGTGCCTGGGGCGAAACCGAAGACAAAAGGAGTGGGTAGCCTGCACAATCGCTCTGGCCCAAAAGCTACTGCACGCAAACGTGGAAGGGGTTACGGCTGAAGCTTGCGCTGATAGTCTTCCGCGCTGGCTTCTCCCTTCTGTTCTGAAAGCGTGGGAGGTTAGAGCGATGTACGAAAGACACAAAGCGCCGATTAGCTCTATCCTCAGTTATCCAATTTATGCTCTCAGGAGATTACATCACCATTGGCCCAACCCTATAGAAGGAACTATAGGCATGAACGGCTCGTTCAACGAATGGCCGCGCCTGCCGTTTCAACTGGGCAACTGTCTGGTGCGAACAGCAGATTTCTTCCTAAGCCTACCTAAGACTGGACGCACTCGTTAATGACCCCGCTCATTCGCTCAAATAATCGTTGACTCTAAGTTCTGAGTAAGATTATTCTTCGGGCAAGTTATACCAGGTTGCGGCTAAAAGTGAGGTTGAGAAAGTTTGCCAGGCCACTGATTTACTAGAGAGCAAACTTAAATCTCTAACCCTATTTTGTTCTGCAATTCGGTATTAGAAACTTTTGATTCGTACTCCATAGAGCAGCTTGTCATCAAGTCTTACGGTTCGAGTTATCTACTTCGGACCGATTAAGTTTTTGTTAGATAGATCATTCCCCGTTCTTTTGGTTCTCTCTATTCGTCCGGCATATGTAAGGAGACCCGACATGATCGAAACTCGTGCGCGACTGCCCAGGGCGCGCAAGGATAAACTCGTCACGACTGAATTAGAAGGTGAAAAACTTATTTACGATGAGAAGAACGATAAGGCTCATTGTCTGAATCGCACGGCTGCGATTGTCTGGGAGCATTGCGACGGGCGAACTACTGTTGAGGAGATGGCCCGGCTGTTAGAAATAGAGACGAAAAACCCCGTTTCAAATGAGGTAATCTGGTTCGCCCTGCGGCAGCTAGAGAAATCTAACCTTGTAGAAAAACCTGTTACGAGACCTGTTCAAGTTGCAGGCATGTCGCGGCGCGAAATGGTCAGACGATTGGGAATCGCTGCTGCCGTCGCCCTGCCTTTAGTTACCACAATCATCGCGCCGACTGCCGTTGATGCAGCGACCTGCGCGACCGGGGGCCAACCTTGTTCCGCCGGTATCCCATGCTGCCCCGGTTTCAACTGTGTCGGAGCAATCTGCCAAGCCAACTGATCTATCTTGTTTAGTTTAAGGCGCGCTCGCAGCGCTTGAGTTCGTCGCGCCCTGAACTATGCGCCAGTTGTTGTCCGTCTCTGTAGGGATGACGTGGTGCTGCTCGACCCAACTGATGATTAGATCGCGTATCTCCTCGCTTGGGCGATAGACGACGGGCGCGCCCTTGTACATGGTGTAGCCGCCGCCGCCGTTCTCCCTGTAGTTGTTCGTCACAAGCTTTAGCTTCTGCGTCGGACTCAGAGGCTGCCCGTGATAACGCAAGTTCTGTATGCGCTCGCCCACAGGCTTAGAGATGTCTATCTCGTAAGTCACGCCTTGAGCAACGTCGAAGTTGTAGCCGGGAATTCTTTCATCAACCAAATCCGTCAGCGGCGTGTTCGGCACGTAAGCTTTGAAATATTTGGCCGAGTGCTCAAGCGCTTCCCGCAACTGCGCGCCCGTGACTTCGAGTGTGACCAGAGTGTTCTCGTACTCGTATAGCGCCGCTATCTCGCGCACCGTCACAGGCCCGCGCGGTATGTGCGCCTGCGGGTTGAAACTCGCCGCCATTGAAACATCAGCGTGCCCCGCATCCAACTGCACGCGCTGAATCAAATCCAGAATGGCCGTGTCGCGGTATCTGGCATCACGCGCCGAAAGCTCTTCGGCGGAAGTCCCTATCACTTTTCCAAGCCACGCCTGCGTCTCGCGGTCATAAGGCTCCGCCAATTTGACTATATCTGGGTCTGGCGGAACGTTGTCGCCCGTAGGAATCGTCTGGGAAGATTTCGCAACGACGTGCCAGCGAGCGTTCGGCGTATCGTTTCTCTCAAGATAAACGTCAACGCGCGCAACATGTCGCGCCCACTTGTTAGCCTGAGCCAGAAGCACGCCGTTGATGTAGAGCGAAGGAATTTCGACGTGCGTGTGTCCCATCAAAATCACGTCAACGCCGGGAACCTGGCGCGCGATGGCAACGGCAGCGTTTTCGTTCGGCACGTTGTCCGGATTCATTGTGCCGGTTCGTAAATTTTCTTCTATACCCATGTGCATCGTGATGATAACGATGTCAACATGCTCGCGCTGGCGCAAGATGGGAACCCACTTCTTCGCTTCGCTCACCGTCTCGTGAAACTCAAGCCCGGCGTAGTTCGGCGGGTTCTCCCAGTGCGGTATGCCCGGCGTAGTCAGGCCAAGAACGCCAATTCGCACGCCCTGAACCTCTTTGACTATGTAGGGCTGGTAATGAGTGTTGTTAGTGCCAACATCGTAGGTGTTGGCCGAAAGAAACGGAAACTTGGCCTCGCTGCGCGCTTTGTTGAGAACTTTCAATCCAAAGTTGTACTCGTGATTGCCCACGGCCATAGAGTCGTATTGCAGTTCATTCATCACCAGCATCATCGGATCAATAGGCCCGTTGTTACGCTCGTTGTGGTAATAGACGAGCGGCGTACCCTGAATCGTGTCGCCGGAATCCAGAAGCAGCAGGTCAGGGTCAACTTTGCGCGCCTGCTTGATGATAGTCGCCGCTTTGGCAAGCCCGCTGTTTTCCGGGCGATTAGTGTAGTAATCAATCGGGTCAATGTGGCCGTGCAAATCTGTCGTTGCAAGGATAGCCACATGAGCGCGCTTCGTAGCGGCGGCGCGCCCGCCCGAAGTAGAGACGATAATGGCGAGCATCACTACCAGACTCGATGACAGGGCGAAGAGTAGAGTTTTCCTGTTTCTCATAGTTATGACAGGTCAGTACCGTCTGCGGTACTGACACGCACCCTCTAAGCGAAAGTTATGGGGCGATATTATAGCGCGAAAACTTCCGCAGCGCTCGCGCCTTTGATGGTCACATCGTAAATTTTTTGGAATCGTGCGCGCACCTCTTCCATCTTCTCACGATTCTCGAAATAGGTGCGCCCACGCTGTAGAATGAAATAGGTGGGACTCTTCACGTCTGCCAGATGAAAGTTCGGGTCTGAGAGCACGCGCGATTGCAAATCCGTGCGCCCGTACTGCTCAAGGTAGTAACGAACGACGCCCGGCGTCTCGTGAACTATTGTCGCGCCCTGCGGCGCACGTTCGCAGACGAACTTGATAGCCTCGCGCATGCCGTCGTCGTAGAACTCGTCGTGGGGGAAGAAGTAGCCCGTGCGCCCGCCGCCCAAAGCATTCGTGTAAGCTGCGTAGTGTGGAGCATTCCGAGCGGCTGTGAGCGCAGGCCACGCGATGAAAACGATGAGGGCTATTGCAGTTACGACCTGTTGCACTCTTCTAGCATCTGCGCTCTTGAATGCGGCTACTGACCAGCTTACAAGCTGAGCTATCCCGACCGCAGCGATCATGTAAACGAAAGGCAGCAAGCTGAGCGTGTACCTGAGCCATTTGCCGCCGACGAGCGAGTAAGGCACTATCCATAGCAGGAACATCAGCAGAAGAAATGCGTGACCCGGTTGCTGCCAGCGACGGAAACACTCGACCAATCCGATGATGAAAGCGAGTAGAACAGGCAGCGGAACTTTTATCAGAAGAAATAGCGCGTAGAAATAGATGGGCGTGCCCCAGAACGGCGTGCCCGCCATAGTGTTCAGGTAAAGGTGTTCACCGAAGAGATAGCCGGAGTGTTTGAGCAATTGCCCGCTCGTGAAAGTCTGCAAATAATGCCACGTCTGCGGCAGCAGAATCGCAGGATTCACCACAAGAAAGGCAACCAGCATCAGCGCGTAGAAGAATCTGGGCGTCTTCCATTTCGGCTCGCCGGGGCTTTGCTTGCGCACGCGCACCAGATGATGATAGAGCGCGTTTAGTCCGAAGTAGTGCGGAAAATATTTCGACGCCAGCATCAGCCCGAAACCGACGCCGCTCAAGCCGTAATACCACTTCTTCCCGGCAGCATCGTATCCGCTAGCCAATTTAGCGCGCAGGTAGAAGTAGAAGGCGAAGAACATAAAGAAGACCAGCAGCGTGTCCTCTTTGGCAATGCGATTGTAGGTGATTGCGTTGATGCCGAAAGCCCACAGACTTGCGGCCAGAAGCGCTGTGCGACGGTCAAAAAGCGCGCCCGTCATCAGGAAGATGGGAATAACGGTGAGCGCGCCGACGAGCGCGTTCGGGAATCTCATCGCGGCCTCTTCGCTGATGTCCGTATTGGAGCGCGCGTTCCATTCGTGTGCCGCGCTCACCGAAGCGAGCATCAAAAGCTTCATCAGCATGGGATGCTCTGCGTTCGGCGAGATGTCGCCCAGACTGTAGGCGCGCACAGCCTCTACCTTGTTAACTTCGTCCTCTGCGAAGCCCACTTCAGACAGGTCGCTCAGGCGCAGGCCCAGACCCATCATTACCAGGAAAAAAAGAGTGAGGAGAAGCGCGCGGTCGCGCTCCGAAACGATTGCTCGCGGTCGCATCATACGCGGCGCGACCGCTTCTCGCTTCATTGAATTCTCAACTGAACTTGCCAAAACTTCCCCGGCCCTCCCCTGTTTGTTCAATGATTTCACGCACAATCTTTATGATGGTCGCGCGTCGCGTGCCTGCGCCATGGCTGCTTCAGTCTCTTCCGTGATAGCCTTTAATGACAGCCCGCGCCGAACCAGAAATGCGACTCCCAGAGCAGTCCAGCAGAAGATGCGCGCCTTGCGAATGATGGCGAGCGTCACACCGCTTGCCGTGCCGAACTGTAAAATCTTTGCGAGCAATCCTGTGCCCGCTTCGTCAATCCCTACGCGCAATGGGATGAACTTGAAAGCTACGTTGATGAAGCGATTGACGGATTCCAGTATGAATGCCGAGAGCAGCGTAGGATGCAGGTCGCTGATGAAAAAGAGCGTGACGTAAACTTCTGCTACGCCCGCAAGATGAAAGCAGAATTCGAGCAGAAGAATGGGCAGAAAGCGCGAGCTGTTCCGGTCGTAAAAACCATAGATGCGATCTTCTATAGTTCTTGTGCGCTCGCGCTTCGTCTCTAAAAACGGGCGGGCGATGCCGCGCCCGTACAGAAATTCAAGTGCCGCGCTCGCAAATCTTAACTTCCTGCGTATGACGAAGTAGGCGACGAAGATTAGAACTATTACGCCTGAGAGCGCGCCTATGCACAGAATCCACAACGGCTTCGGCAGCGGAAAGCTTAAAATGAGGGCAAGCGTGCCGAGCAGAATGAAGAGCGCGACCGAGAGACTGTAGAAAAGGTTTTCTACGACGAGCGCGGAAAACCCTACGGTGAACGGCACACGCTCGCGCACAAGCGCAGCCTTCGCAGGCTCGCTCACAACTATTCCGAGCGGCACGAGCGTGCCGATTGCGTCACCTATAAGATAGGCGCGGAATGCGTTGAAGAAACTTAAGGTGTAAGGCGGCTCGAAGCAGAGCGTCCAGGTGATTGAGCGCACCGTCGGCCTGATAGAAGAGATGAGCAGGACGAGCAGGAATCCTGCGCCCAAACGTTTGATGCCGTCAACTATCTCTGCCACGCCCGCCTTCTTCACGAAGTAGGCGAAGAGCAGCACGCCCAGCACTGCGAAAACGATTCCTGCCGGGGTAAATTTTTTTGTCTTCTTTTGAGGAGTCTCGCCCATTCAACCCGCCGCCAACTGGCGCGCACACTCTCGGCATCCATGATTTTCTCTCGCACGAAAAAGAGAAGATACGTTATTCGCGCCCGCGAACTCAACCTGAGGAGCAACATCTGTGCCCGGCTCATTTTGCTCGAAATCACGGTGAGAAGCCTTAGCAGGAGATTGAAAGGGCAACATTCTGACGACATTTGTCGTCCTTCGTGCAGCTATCAATTCGCGTGAAGTTGGCCGCTAGCCTTTTGCCTTTGCCTTTCGTCTTGATTATGATGATGCCTGCACAAAACCGGTCACAAACTTCCCAAGAGAGATAAATAAGATGAGCCAGAGCCAAGCGGCAATAGAAGATACGAAGCAGAGTCCGTTGACTACTCTTACAGAAGACGAAGAGATGTTTCGAGCGAGCGTGCGCGAATTCGCGGAGGGCGAGCTTCGCCCTCGCGTAGAAGAGATGGACGAGCACGGAAAACTCGACCCGGCATTGATAAAGCAGTGCTTCGATTTAGGATTGATGGGCATTGAAACGCCGGAAGAGTACGGCGGGGCGGGCGCAAACTTTTTCACTGCTATCTTAGCGGTCGAAGAGTTGTCCCGCGTTGACGCATCCGTCGGCGTCTTCGTTGACGTGCAGAATACGCTCGTCAATAACGCGCTCATTCGATGGGGCAGCGATGCGCAGAAGCAGAAATATCTCTCCGAGTTATCGTCCGCAAAGGTCGGCGCATACGCCTTGAGCGAAGCAGGCTCAGGCTCTGACGCTTTCGCCATGCAGACGCGCGCCCGTGAAGATGGCGATCATTACATCTTGAACGGTCGCAAGCTCTGGATAACCAATGGCAACGAGGCCGAAATCTTTATCCTTTTCGCCAACGCGAACCCGGAAGCGGGCTATCGCGGCATCACCGCCTTCATAGTCGAAAAAGGTTTCGAGGGATTCTCCGTAGGCAAGAAGGAGAACAAGCTTGGAATACGCGCCTCTTCGACGACCGAGTTGATTCTGGAAGATTGCTGCGTGCCGAAAGAGAATGTTCTGGGAGAAGTCGGAAAGGGTTACAAGACCTCCATCGAAACTCTGAACGAGGGGCGCATAGGCATAGGCGCGCAGATGATCGGCATCGCTCGCGGCGCTCTGGAAGCGGCGCTCTCCTACACAGGGGAGCGCGAGCAGTTCGGAAAAGCAATCAACGAATTTCAGGGCGTGCAGTTTCAACTCGCCGAGATGGCTACTGAACTGGAGGCTGCGCGCCTGATGGTGTATAACGCCGCGCGCATGAAGGACGCCGGAAAGAATTTTGTCAAAGAGGCCGCGATGGCAAAGCTATATTCATCTCGCGCCGCCGAAAGAATTGCCTCGAAAGCTATAGAGCTTTACGGCGGCTACGGCTACGTCAAAGACTACCCTGTAGAGAAATACTGGCGCGACTCGAAAATCGGCGCTATCTACGAGGGCACGTCGAACATGCAGTTGCAAACGATTGCCAAACTAATCATCGGAGGAAAATAGGCGGTTGAGTGGTATATAGAAGAACTGCTTTCATCCATTCACCATTCGCCAAACGTTATGGCTGCATCACGCATAGAAACTTTTCAGCAGATGTTGGAGAGCGAGCCGGAGAACATTCTGGTGCGCTTCGGGCTGGCGAACGAGTATTTGAAGGCCGAAAGATACGAAGAGGCTATTGTGGCTTTTAATGACTACTTGCAGAGGGCGAACGATGAGGGCGCGGCATTTGGGATGCTGGCGCGTGCGTATGAAAAACTTGGAAGACGCGAAGAGGCGCGCGAATCCCTGATGCGAGGGATTGAAGCATCGGAGAAGCACGGCCATCCTTCTATGGCTGAAGATTATAGAATGACGCTTGAGAACGAGTATGAAGACTGAGACGAAAGTTTTGAAGCTGGTTAAGAAGCTGGAAGGCGAAGATGAGACTGTGGCGACAGAGGCGCACGATTACAGGGGGCTGAATCGTGAGCAGATGGTCGAGATTTATCGCACGATGTATCTGTCGCGGCGAGTTGACGACAAGGAGATTCAGTTAAAAGGGCAGAATAAAATCTTCTTCCAGATTTCGGGCGCGGGGCACGAGGCCATTTTGGTCGCGGCTGGCATGACCTTGAAAGCAGGTTACGACTGGTTCTATCCATACTACCGCGACCGCGCTCTCTGTTTGCAGTTAGGGATGACTCCGCTCGAACAGCTTCTTTCCGCTGTCGGGGCCGAGGCAGACCCTAATTCGCATGGCCGTCAGATGCCTTCACACTGGGGACATAAAAAATTGAACATCGTCTCGCAGTCTTCCCCGACGGGGACGCAATGCCTTCAGGCCGTGGGCTGCGCAGAGGCCGCATACCGCGCCACACTCGTTGACGAATTGAAAAGCTTGGTCACGGGCTTTCACGAAGACGAGGTTGTGTACGTTTCGCTCGGAGATGGGACGACAAGCGAGGGCGAGTTCTGGGAAGCGCTCAACACGGCGTCGAATCTGCGTCTGCCTGTCCTGTTTCTGATTGAAGACAACGGCTACGCTATAAGCGTTCCCGTGGAGGTGCAGACTGCCGGAGGCGACATCTCGAAGCTCGTCGGGAATTTCCCAGACCTTTTTATCCAAAAGTGCGACGGCACAGACCCTGTTGAATCTTACGAAGCGATGCAGCGAGCGGTCGAATACTGCCGCGAGCGCAAAGGCCCCGCGCTGGTTCACGCGAAAGTTATACGACCATACTCGCACTCGCTCTCGGACGACGAAAAGCTTTACCGGCCTGATGAAGAGAGAACAACCGATGCCGAGAGCGACCCTATAAAACGTTTCGGCGCGCTCCTGGCTGACGAAGGGTTCATCACGCAGGAAGAGTTACAAAAAATCAAGGATGAAGTCGACCGCGAAGTTAATGAGGCCGCCGACGCTGCGTTGGCAAGCCCGCAGCCTCGGCCTGAAACTGCAACACAGTTTATCTATTCGCCGGACGTTGACCCGACCTCGAAAGATTTCGATACGGAAGAGGGCGCAGAGCTTGGCGGCAACGCGGGCACCGTTGTGGATTTGATTAATCGCTGCCTGCACGTAGAGATGGAGCGCGACCCCGCGATAGTGGTCTTCGGCGAGGACGTGGCCGATTGCTCGCGCGAGAAATATCTTGACAGGGTGAAGGGCAAGGGCGGCGTCTTCAAAGTCACCGCGAACCTGCAAAGAAAGTTCGGAGGCGCGCGCGTCTTCAACTCGCCGCTTGCGGAAGCAAACATCGTGGGGCGCGCCATAGGCATGGCTACGCGAGGGATTAAGCCTGTGGTTGAGATTCAGTTCTTCGATTACATCTGGCCTGCATATCACCAGATTAGAAACGAGCTTGCTTTGATGCGCTGGCGCTCAGGCAACGAGTGGAAGTCTCCCATGGTCATTCGCGTGCCCATCGGCGGATACCTCAAAGGCGGCGCAATCTATCACTCGCAGTCGGGCGTCTCGCTGTTTACGCACATTCCGGGCCTGCGCGTTGTCTATCCTTCAAACGCGCTGGACGCCAACGGACTTCTGCGCACGGCGATTCGCTGCGACGACCCTGTGCTCTTTCTGGAACACAAGCATCTTTATCGTCAGGCTTACAACAAGTCGCAGTATCCGCCCGACGATTTTATGATTCCGTTTGCGAAAGCAAAGCGTGTGCGCGAGGGGACGGACATTTCTATAATCACCTATGGCGCGCTGGTGCAGCGTTCTCTGGTTGCTGCGAAGCAGGCCGAAAGCTCTGGCATAAGCGTAGAGATAATAGACCTTCGCTCGCTCGCGCCTTACGACTGGGACGCGATTGCAGAGACTGTGAAGAAGACCAGCAAGGTCATAGTGGCGCACGAAGATTCGCTATCGTGGGGATACGGGGCTGAGATTGTCGCGCGAATTTCCGGCGAACTGTTCGAATACCTGGATGCGCCCGTCGCCCGCGTCGCCGCGCTCGATTCCTTCGTAGCCTATGCGCCGCAGCTTGAAGATGCCATCCTGCCTCAATCGCATGACGTGGCGCGTGCGATCACGGAGCTTCACAGCTATTAGCTTTATGCCGGGAGCGCTGGAGCGAGACCGTTTCTTGCGCTCCCGGACTATTCCTCGAATCTTTCCTGTTTTCGTTTATAGTTAATATGCTATAGTTCGGCTTAGCCGGATAAACGGCTGGCGAGAACGTCCCCCGACCCTTTCTCGCTCACGCCGACCGGCAAAGCACAAGGTGGTTCACGCGAGCGGGATCAAGGGCAAGTCTACAAAAAAAACCCGCCAAAACTTCGGGAGCGCACACTTCCCGCGCTCGTTTCCAATCAACTCTTGAAGGTATCTAGCCGTTCCTTCATCTTCAGTGCCTTCAAATATCGAATGCACTAAAAGAAAGTGCAGGAGCTAAAGATGAAACGCCACCTCCCCCATTGGCTTGCGGTCGTCCTATTGCTCGTCGTCTGCGCCGGCGTTCAAGCGCAGGAGACTCTTCCAGAACTCGTTCACCGCGTCAAGCCCTCTGTGGTTTCCATCATCACCTACGATTCGCACGGCGACGTTTTGATGAGCGGCAGCGGTTTCTTCGCGCGCGCGAATCAGGTCATCACGAACCTGCACGTCATAGCGGGCGCGCAGCGAGCCGCAATAAGAACGCTTGACGGTAAAGGCAGAACTTACCCGGTCACAGGAATACTGGGCGTGGACGAAGAAGGCGATCTGGCCGTGCTTGGTGTAAACATGCCGGAGGGGCGCGCACGCCCGCTTGAAGTAATAACAGAGTTGCCGGAAGAGGGCGAAAGCGTCTTCGTCATCGGTAATCCTTTACGTCTTGAAGGCTCAGTCTCGAACGGTATAGTTTCCGCAGTGCGCGAAGTGCCCGGCATTGGAAAGATTCTTCAGATAACCGCGCCCGTCTCGCATGGCAATTCCGGCAGCCCCGTCTTCAACATGAAGGGGCAGGTCATCGGAGTGGTAACTATCAGGGTCACAAACGGTGAGAACATAAACCTTGCGCTCGGCGCAGGAAGAGTGAACTCGCTTCGCGCGGGCGCGCCGTTTTCGTTCGAGCAGTTGGCCGCTCGCACGCGGCTCTCTTCACAGACCGAGGCCGTAGCGGAACTCTGGTATCGCAACGGGCTGGATTCGCTCTGGCTTGGGAACTACGAGAACGCGCTGGCGAACTTCGAGAACGCTGTGAACAGGAATCCGCGCCGCGCAGAAGCATGGATTCAGGTAGGCTACTGCAAGGTCAAGCAGGGCAGAAACGCAGACGCCATTAAAGCGTTCCAACAGGCGTTGCGGCTGAACCCGAATTCCGTAGAAGCCTACAACAAGCTGGGCGACGCCTACTACTATTCGAGCCGCTTCAGCGAAGCTATAGAAGCCTACAGACGCGCCGCGCAACTACAGCCCGAACAGGCGGAAGCCTACTACAACCTCGGCATGACCTATCTGGAAATCGGCGACCACACCGCAGCAATGGAACAGGGGCACATACTTCAAAGGCTGGACGCCAAGCTCTACAGGAAGCTGATGAGCGAGATGCAAAGATAAGAAGATTTGGAATAAAAGGGAAAGAGGGTAAAGAGGAAAGGTATTGGCCCATTGGCTTCTTACTTTTCCACTTCACCCTCTTTCCCTTTTAACGTTGAGCTTTTATTCTCCGGTCTGCTGCATGAACACGTTACGGTCAACGCGCGCGGGATCGCCCAGGACTACGAAGCGAATGTTGCGCATGTATTTCTGCGAGACGCGCTGCACGTCCGTCGGAGTGACCGAGCGCAGGTGCTCTATGACTTCGAGCGCGTTGTGCCAGCCGCCGCCTATCAATTCGTACTGCGCCAGCTCTCCAGCCTGAGCGGCGTTCGTCTCCTGCCCCAGATAATAGGTCGTCAAATACTGCGACACTATCCCGGTTATCTCGTCCGGGTCTGTCTGCTCATGCTGAAGACGACCAATCTCGCCGAGCATCACGCGAATAGCCTGATTAGCATCAACGGCGGTCACGTAAATGCCGCCAATGTTTGCGCCCTGGCTTCCCAGAAATGCGTTCGGCGCATATGAAAGGTTGCGCTTGACGCGAACCTCCTCGAATACGCGGTCGCGCAGTAGTGACGAAGCCACGCGCATGGCGCTGATGTCGTCCGAAGTCAGAGCGGGCGCGGTGAAGACTCCCTGAATGTAGTTGGTGGGAAGACCGCGTTGCGTGATGTCAACGGTCGAGGTCGTAAACGAAAGCTGCGGAACGGGCTGCGGGCGATATGTGCCGCGCGGGAGTCTGCCGAACGAACTCGCTATGCGCTGGCGCAGTTGCGTCGCATCCAGATCGCCGACGATGACCAGCAGCAGCCGCGAAGTCTCCATCATCTGCTGGTGGTAGCGCTTGAGGTCTGCAATCTGTATATGACTGATGGTATCAGCCGTCCCCTGCGGTCGGTTGAAATAGGGATGCCCTGCGTAGGCTACATTCTCTTCCAGCCTGTCAAGATAGGTATCCGGATCGTCCGTGTCATCGCGCAGCGAGAGCACAAGACGCTGGCGCACAAGCTCAACATCTTCCGGCGCGAAAGCCGGATGAAGCGCCACGTCCGTGAAGATGTCCCACGAGCGGTCGAAGTTGGCTCGCGTGCTGCCCAGCGTGAGCGCAGAGTAATCGTAGTTGGTGGCATCGCCTATGACCGAGGCCAGACGAGCCATCTCGGTTCGCATGCGCTCGCGCGGATAATTTGCGCTCGCTTCCTGCGCGGCTTCTAACATGAAGCGCTCTATGCCTGCGTTCTGCGCTGTGATGTTGCGTGCGCCGCCGCGTATGAAGAGTCCTGCGGCGACCGTCTGGCTGCCGGTGCGTCTCTTGACGATGACCTTCAGGCCGTTCACGTCGAATTCAGAGACGAGCGCGGCCTGTTCTTCAACAACGCGGTGCGCTTTCGTAGCCTCGTCCGTTTTCGGAGCCTGCGTCGTCGCAGTACCTTGCGCCTGCGTAGAGATGCTGCATGCGGAAAGCAGAAGGCAGAAAAGGATCAGAAACCTTCTGAACTCCATCTTGTTATTTTCGGTTCTGTGTCTGTTGCTAACAATCATTCCAAAATCCTCTTTCTACCTTGACTGGGCGGTTTGGCTTGCCTGCCCCATGAGGTCGTTCTCCGTCAAGCGAGATTGCTGTAGCGCCTCGTCAGAGAGCATAGCCAATCCTACGTGCGGTTTGTTCTGTATGTAGGTCTGCACGTACCGCTGGATGTCCGCGCGAGTCGTGCGGCGCAGGTTGTCCTGATAGCCACGGAAATAATCCAACCCGGTCGAAGCCCACCAGAAGCTCAAAGTGTGCGCGTAATCGCTCAGCTTCTCGCGCGAGTAAAGGTCGTCAGCCGCGAGCAAGGTCTTGGCCGTCTCCAATTGTTCGTCAGTGAAATAGTCAGGATCGGTGAAGTGCGAAATCTCGTTGTATATGGCTTTCAAAGCGGCGCGCGCCTTCTCAGGCGTAGTCTGAGCGGCGAGCGTTATCGGGCCAACGTTGCGTTGCGTCAGGTAGCTCAAATCAATTCCGGTGACAAGCCCGCTATCAACGAGCGCGCGCTGGAAACGAGAGTTCGGCTGGCGCAGTATGAACGAGAAAACGTCTGCGGCGTAAGTGGCAGCGTTGTCGCGTCCGATTGAAGGCCCCTGCCATCCGATGTAGAGGATGGTGTTCTGGACTGGCTGCCTGATGAAAGTGCCCTCGCTGCGCTGAAGCGCCGGGTGCTCTACGAGCGGGAACTTTGCGAACGGGTCTTCCGTGCGCGCCCAATCGCCGAAAAGCTCCTGAGCCTGACGGAAAACTTCATCAGGGTTTACGTCGCCCGTGATGACCAGCGCCGAATTGTTCGGAACATAGTAGCGTCCCTGAATCAGACGCATCATGTCTGTCGTCGCGGTCGCAACCGTCTGGCGATTCCCCAGAGGATTCTTGCGGCTCTGGTATTTGAAGAAGAGGCGGTCGTTCATCTCGCGCCCCAGATAGTAGCCCGGCTCGGATTCGTTGCGGTCAATCTCGCCTATGACAACCTGTCGCTCGCGCTCGAACTCCTGCTGGTTAAAGAGCGGGTAGCGCGTAGCGTCGCGCATGAAGCGAATGGCGGCGGGAAAGTTCGGGCTGGTCGTTGTGAAATAGTAGTTGACCAATTCCGTCGTGGTCGAGCCGTTGTAGGCTATCCCTAGCTGCCCTATGGTTCTCAGGTACTCTTCCTGATTCGCCACCGCCCGGTTGGCCTTGAAAAACATGTGCTCGTAAAGATGCGACAGCCCGTTCAATTCGGGCGGCTCCGTCATGGAGCCGTTACGAACGGCCAACTCAACGGTCACAATCGGCACGGAATGATCCGGCAGGACTATGATCTCAAGGCCGTTTGAAAGAACTTTGTTGACTAGAAGTGACGGCTGTTGTGCCGTAGCGGTAGCCACGGGCGCGGTTGCCGTGCGCGGCACTGTCTGCGGCGCGGCGGCCAGAGCCGCCAATGGCATCAGCAGCGCCAGCAGTATTGCAAAGACAGAGAGATTGCGTTTCACAGATAACTCCATTTTCTTGGTTTTGAGAGGAGACAATAAATTTACCAGAGAGCCGGGAAAATAGCGAAGCGTGGTATTTAACGAATCGAGCGGGGGAAAAGTTTTAAGTTTAGCCAGCCGCCGCGCGTTTCCTTCTACCTTTTAACCGCCGAAACGTTTCGATGTCTCAAACGCCGGGAGGGATGTCAGCCAGCGTAAGACTCATCCTGCTCTATTTTCGACAGAACCCAGTCGAAATCGCCCGACGAGACTTTCCCTCCGCAGAATTCGCAAACGCCCGTCATGTTCACTTTCAACGGCGCACCGCAGTTCGGGCAGTTCAAATCTGCGCGAGCGGCTGCTGGCTTGGCTTCACGGCTTCGTATGAAAGTCCAGTATTCGCTCCATCGCCGCACATTCCTGTTAGACCCGCTCACGACCTTTCCCTCACGGTCAACCGTATAATCACACCCTTGCGCGAAGATACGCATCGTTATCGAATTGTAGAACGCATCCTCTTTTATCTTCACAGGCTGCATGGAGATTATCTGGCACTGATCCAGCGCGTTGCGCAAGCCCTGTCTTTGATAAGCCTCAATCCAGTAGCGATGCATCTGGAAGATGTTGTCTGTCTCGAAGGGGCGCGCTCGCTCCCACTTTAACGAAGACCATGCGGATTGCAGCTCGTTGAAGATGAGACGCACACGCGCCTCGAATTTCCCCCACGAAAATTCCGTGTGCGCGCTCTCGAAACCGGCGCGAATGTTTGCGAAGTTCGGCTGCACTACGGTCGGATAGTCCGTCCCGACTTCTGGCACGTCCGACGTGAGCAGCGGCCCGCGAGATTCGCGCGCAAGCAGTGCGATGGAGCGCACGTACCATTGAAACTCGCCGCTTTCAATCTTCGCGCCGCAGAAAGCGCACGCGCCCGTAGTGTCCTGTTGCAGCGCAGCCCCGCAACGCGGGCAATGCAGCGCCGTCGCCTGCTGAGGTGTAGGCGAGAGCAGGTCGCGTTTTCGCTCCAACTGCCAACTCTCGCGCACGTAGTAGGCCATGCCGTACTTCTTGCCCTGCTGCTCCGTGACCTCCGTGTAGTTGGCCTCGAACTCGACGCTTATCTGCACAAGCGGAGTTGCCAAGCCCCGCACGTCCGCGACCTGCATAGAGCCTACGATGATTCCAATGACAGATTGCGTTCCTGCGGGGTTGCGTTGCATAAGCGTTGCGCGAGCCTCTTCGCTCAGGTAAGGCGAGTAAAGGTCAAGAGCATTCTTTCCATGACCGCGCGCATCCTGAGCTTTGGCATAGAGCGCGTAACAAAAATCCGTGAAGATGATCTCGGAAAAGTTCGGATCGAAGCGGCGCAGTTGATTGAATTCCTGTGCGAAACCCTGGCGGCGACTCATGCTCGCAGCCGCTCCTCCCCAATCGGGCGTCGTGACAGCTATGCCTGTCGCCGTTGACGAGCAAGTAGTCTTCGGCGTCTTGTTACGCTTAAAGAAATAGTAGATGAGGCCGACGATGACGATGATGTCAACGGGAATGCCTATGGCCGGATAGTTGATCGTCAGCCAGAAGAGCAGGCGAAATACCAGCCAGATGATACCCGCCGCGCCCCCGCCGTTTCCGCTACCACTGCCGCTGCCACCGTAAGACTGCCCGCCGCCCACGCGAGCCAGCGCTTCGGAGAATGAAGAGAGCGCTATGAGCGCAAAGAGAGCGAGCGCAATGCGCGTCCACCATACAAGCGCTAACGCTCGCAAGAGTTTTCTCTTCTTCTGAGAGGCCGTTTTCATTTGAGATCAAACCGGGGCATGTCCGGCAGCTCGTTCGGGTTCTCTCCCGTCGGCGGCAGCACTCTAGCCAGCAACGCTCCCATCGCTCGCAGTGATTCAATCAGAGTTTTCAACTGCGGTTGGCGTCCCGCCTGTCTCAACTCAAATAGTCGCTCGTTCCATTCGAGCGGCGGCGCAGCCTTCAGCACGCCGCGATCCGCAATCACTTCCAATCGTCTTTCAAGCAGAGACAGATAAATCAATACGCCCATCTCCGCCTCTGTGTTCGCAATCCCGGCCTCATAAAACATAGCAGCCGCGCCCTGTCGCACTGCGTCTGCGCGCATCTTCTTCGCAGTCATCAGCCTGCGCACCCAATTGCTGCGCGAGGAGATGTAAACGCCTAAAGCGAAGAAGAGCGCAACATCAATCGCAACCCAGAAGAGATGAAACTCGAAAGGTGAGTAGAGCAGGAATAATAGTCCGGCGAAAGAGAGCAGAGCGCCGAAAAGGTAATCGGCGTGGCGGTAAGAGCCTGAGCGTGCGCGCACGACTATGACTATCTCAGCATCCGTCTCGGCCTCAATCGCGCGCACGCACTGGGCCAACTGGTCGCAAGCTGATTGGTCGAACTCTGTTCGGGCCATGAAGGGGAATTATGTCAGTACCGCCTGCTTAAGCTGGGCGGGTAGAGTTTTGAGTTGATAAATGAGTCCAAATGACAATGGACACCCGCCCGCTATCGCAGGCGGTACTGACCTGGCTGCATTCAACCGGGCGGCGCTTATCTTTGCACGGCTCGTTGAAAAACGGCAAGCTGTGATGGCTTTCAGGATTCGGAGGTGCGAGGCGAAGTGAGCTTGTTCATCAGTTCTTGAAAACGCGGGTCGGAGCGCAGGTTTTTCAGGTTGGGGTCGTGCTCGAACGAGGGGCGATTCTCGTTGCCTAAAGAGACTGCGCGGCCCAGCCAATCGAAAGCTTCGTCGCGCATCTCCTCAAGAGCGTAAACGGAAGCGACGGCGTAAGAGATGTCCGGGTCAACCGAAGCGGTTCTTTTCACGTCGTCCGTCAATTGCGCCCGCGCTTCTTCATGGTTGCCCACGGCGCTCAAAAACATTGCGTAGAAGGGGCGGACGCCGTGAAGATTCGGATGTTTCCCCAGCACTTCTCTCATCGAATCGGCGGCAGCCTGAGCATTGCCTAAATAATAGATTGCGAGCGCGCGGAACGTTTGGACGAGCGGGTTGTCAGGCTCGCTCTTCGCCGTTTCGTCCAACTCATGCAGCGCGCCTTCAAATCTGCCTTGAAAGAGATGAATCAGCGCGCGGTTGTAGCTGACTACGACGTGAGCGGCGGGGTCTAACTGGACTAGACGATCAAAGTTGCGGAGCGAGCGTTCGTACTCTCCGTCCAGACGATGAAGCGTTGCCTTGACGAAATAGACGACCGCTTCGTTCGGCGCATCTCGTCTGGCGCGTGCGACCTCAAGACGAGCTTTCTGTTTCTCTCCACGCCATAGATAGACGAAGATCATCAGCATGCGCGCTTCTATCAGATTCGGGTCAAGCTCAAGCGCCCGTTTGAAAGCCTCTTCCGCTTTAGCGAAATCCTCTTCGCCCCCGAAACCTTTGAAGACGCGGTTGACGTGGGACGCGCCGAGTCCGTCGTGAGCCAGAGCGAACGAAGGATCAAGCTCGATGGCTTTTTTGAAATGCGCAATCGCGGCGTCGCAATCTTCCGGCGAGACTGTGCGGAAGATGAAGCGCGCGAAGAGGTCTCGCCCGCGCAAGTATTCCTGATAAGCTTCGGCGTTGTGCGTCGCCGGTTTCGCCATGCCGTCCTGCTCGTCCGGGCTTAATTCCAGTCGAAGACCGTCAACGATGCGCTGCGCTATGGTGTCCTGCACGACGAAGATGTCGCTGGCGGAAGCATCTATGCGGTCGCTCCAGAGTATGTCGCCGCTCAGAACGTCAAGCAGTTGCGCCGTTACGCGGAAGCGCTCGCCTGCGTGCATGAAGCCCGCGGAGAGTACGGAATGCACGTTCAACTCGCGCCCGGCATCGCGCGGGTCTACGGGCTGGCCTTGATATTTTGCTATCACTGAAGAGGGACGAACGACCAGAGAGCGCAGTCTGGCAAGTTCTGTGATGACGGCATCGGCCAGAGAGAACTCGTAAAAATTCGAGGCCGCATCGTTGCTCAAATTCTTGAAAGGCAAGATAGCTATGCTCTTCTTCTCTGTGCTTGTGCCCATGCTGGTGTTCATGGGCGTCAGATGAAGTTCCTGCGAAGTGTGCGGCGTGCGCGTGGCTTCCGTCGAGGTCGGGTGAGAGTCCGAGCCTGTCATAGAGCGCAGCCATCGAACAGCTTTGGAAACCGGATTCGAGCTTGCTATGTGACGCGGAACTATGTGCGCAGCCTCTTCCGTAAACCCGCCAGCGCTGATTTCGTTCATCACGCTTTTTAACTCGTCACGAAACTCTGTAATCTTTTGATAACGGTCTCGCGGCTCTTTAGCCATAGCGCGGTCAAGAATCTGTTGAAGACGCGGCGGCACATCGGTGGGGCGCGCTTCCATGAGCGGCTTTGGCGTGTGATGCATTACTGCGTAGCGAACCTCAACGCTGGTCTTGCCATGAAACGGCCATGTGCCCGTAAGCATCTCGTAGAGCAGCACGCCGGTTGAGAAAATGTCTGCGCGTGAATCAACGCGGTCGCCTCGCGCCTGCTCCGGCGCTGCGTAGGTCGCCGTCCCGTAAGGCACTCCGACTTCCGTCAACTCAGTCTGATGAATTGCGGCGGCTTGCGCGCTCTCGTCATCCAGAAGCTTCGCAAGGCCGAAGTCAAGAATCTTCACCTGGCCTGAATCAGTAACCATCACGTTGTTGGCCTTGATGTCGCGGTGGATGATTCCTTGCGCGTGTGCGGCTGCCAGCGCGTCCGCCGTCTGAATCGCAAGCGAAAGCGCGCTCTTTAATTCCAGCGGGCGACCTGCTACAAGCTGGCGCACGTTTCGACCCGCGACGTACTGCATGACGATGAAAAATTTTCCGTCCACTTCGTCGAAATCGAAGATGGTGCAGATGTTGGGGTGGTCTAAGGAGGATGCGAGTTTGGCTTCTCGCTCAAATCTCTTGAGGTTGACTTCTTTGACGGTCAGTTCCTGCGGAAGAACTTTGACGACTACGGTGCGGCCCAGTTTCTGGTCAGTCGCCTTGTAAACAGTGCCCTGCCCGCCCGCGCCGAGCTTTTGAGTGATGTGATAGCTCTTCAGGGTCTGGCCGATCATTGGGGCAGGTATTTAACTCCCAAAGAGGCTCAAACTGCAAATTAAATTTTTCGCACAGGAAACGGGAGGGATGAAAATAGAGGCGTAGAGTAGGCGACGAGGGTGATGCGTAGAGAAAACCGAGCTGATGAAACAGGAGTAATTATCTACCTTTTCTCCATCTGCTCTTTCGCCCCGGTCGCCCACACGCCTCGCGTCCATTCTTCTATCCTCGCGCGGCTCCTGAAAGAATAGCTCGTGCTCGCTCGATTAGCGCGGCGCGATAATTCTGCGCGGTTCGCTCGGAAGCGCTGGGCGACCATGTGACGCGCGGCTGCTGTAAACGTCTGCCGTGAAGTTCCGTCTCTACGCGCATCACGTAAGTTTTGTGCGTGCGCGCGCAGTAGAGCACAAGGCGAAAACCCGATGCGTCGCCTCGCGCTCTGGTGCCTGTGAACATAACCTCTTCGCAACCGTCCATGTCAGCATCCACAGTCTCCGCGCTCCATCTGGCACCATTGAAGTTAGGAACGTCCAGCGGCGCGTGCCCCGAAACACGATAGCCGCGCCCCCGTCGCTCCATCTCGAAGAAGTGAGTCGTGCCAGCTTCCCTTTCATCATGCAGCGCGACAATATTCGAGCCATTTCCGTCTCTAACGACTCGCACGTCGCTAATATCGCCATGATGCGAAACCGATTCAACCCAACGCCGCGCGCTTTCTAAAGAGAGTGAAGCGGAGGCAACAGGCTTCGCAATGGTTGAGGACGATGCGGTCGCTGTCTGAGCCATGTCAGTCGTCCCGTTCGATTCGTTCGGCGCGGCAGCTTGCTCGGCGGTCTCGGCCTGAGTTGGTCGCGCAGTCTCTCCGCTTCGACCCCAAACGAAGAACAGCAATCCCAGCGCAGCGATCATAAAGAGGGGCGTAAATGCGCGGAAGACTACGGAGCGGCGGCTGCTAAGGGATGCAACCGTCGAAGCGAAAGGCTGAATCTCTTCGACCTCGCGTTCCGGCACTACTATGCTTCTCTCTAAGAGCAGGCGCGCGGCTGCGGCGTCGCGCGGACGATCCTGCGGTCGCTTGGCTAAAAGTGTGTGAACGGCCAGAGTTAATTTGCGCGGCAAGTCTTCGCGCAATCTTGGAAGCGGAGGGGGCGCTGCCGTGGCCTGCTTGACCAGAACGGCGGACGGCAATGGGTCTGTGAAAGGAGGCCGACCTGTGAGCATCTCGTAAACCAGAACGCCCAGACTGTAAAGGTCGCTCTGCGCGCCAACACGTTGGCCCATGCATTGTTCGGGCGACATGTAGCGCGGCGTACCCACTATCACGCCGGAGCCTGTCGTCGCGTGCGTCGCCGTTACTTCCGAAGTGGTTGAAGCCAGAACTTTCGCAACTCCGAAATCGAGCACGCACACGCCCTTTTCCGTTAGCATGATGTTCGACGGCTTCAGGTCGCGGTGAATGATGCCAAGCTTGTGCGCTTCGCCAAGCACATCGCAAATCTCTCCGGCCACACGCACCGAGCGCTCCGGCGTGAATCGCCCTTCGCGCGCGAGAGTTTCCGATAGCGTCATGCCTTCGACGAACTCCATCACGATGAAGTGGCGACCGTCGGGCAGCACGCCCGCGTCGAAGATCATGGCCGCGTTCGGGTGGCGCAGCTTCGCCATCGTTCGCGCCTCGCGCATGAAGCGGTCTGTAACGTCCAGGTCTGAGACGAACTCTGATTTGAGGACTTTGATTGCTACGGGGCGTTCCAGTCCAAGATGTCTGGCTAGATAGACCGCGCCCATGCCGCCTGAGCCGATCTCGCGCTCGACCTCGAAGCGACCGGCAATAATCTGGGGGACTTCCATGACTGTAAGCCTTCTTTCAGGAGAGAAGGGTCGCACCTCTGTCTAAAGGTCTGCACGCTGGTGGCGAACGAGGGAAATAAGGAGACAAGCGTCTTGCGAAGACAGTGCGGCTCTGCTTGATTCTCTTTCTAGTGAACCTGGGGAGAGGGAATTTCCGGCGAACCCGGACGCTCGCGTAGTTTACCACTTTTGCCATTTCAAGCAAGTATTTTAGTAGTGGGACAATTTCATCAAGAGAGCAATTCAACAGTTCTTTGCGCTCTTTCTTAGCGTCTTTGCGCCTACAGCGTGAGATGGTTTTTCTCGCTGGAGTCGCTAAGACGCTAAGAAAGAGCGTAGGAGAGTTCAGATTTGTCTGTAGATATTTTGTTCAATGGTGATAATGACACATTACTCGAATGTATGAGAATCCGTTAAATCTCTGGTATAACTCTAATGTTCACCTGTCTGATGTTATTCGCAAAGCGAGGAAGAAAATCAAATGAAACATTCATCCACAGGCATCAAGCTTTTCGCCATCATGCTTATTAGCGTCCTGACTGCGGTTTCGCAAACGTCGGGAAATCTGAAGCATTTCAATACCGATGGACTCGTCTTCGATTATCCAAACGGCTGGACGATTGCCGACCACAGCAATTCGGATGCACAGCAGTTGACTCTGGGACGCAACGACAGCGAGGTGCAGATCACATTGTTCGTGCATAGAGGCGCTGTGGATTCGCCTGAAAGATTGGCGCAGGCGCGAACGAAACTGATTGACCCTTATGTCGAAGGACTATCCCACAATTTCGAGCAGATGGGAGCGCATCCTACTAAGACTCCCGCCACTCTTGAGATAGGCGGCGCGCAGGCCGAAGGCGTGCATGTGCGAGCCGTGCTGGACAATCAACCGGGAGAGGCAGGTGTCTACTGGGTTGTGCTGAACAAGCGCCTGATTGTGCTGACCATCTTCGGCCCGGATCAGGCTATCAAACAGGTAACGAACGCATGGGACACTGTTCGCAACAGCCTGCGCATAGAAGCGAGCAGTCCGGCGGCAAGACCTTCGCCATCACCTTCGGCATCGCCCAGTCCTTCTCCCAGATAGTCTACAGGCCGAACTGGGAGACTTACGCTAACTTTCTTGAATTTGCAGAAGCCGTGCGGCGTGACCTGCGTGACCTGCGGCCACGCGACATGATAGACATTCAATCATTCATGTGGGTTCAGGGTTCAGACGAGTACGAAGAGTGAGCGCCTACCCTTCTTCTTTGCATATATAGGGCATGCGCGCTCGCCAATAATTTTTAGTGAAGGAGAATCCCCGGTGACAGACCTAAACTTTCAGGCGCGACCCGATACCAGCGAGTACGCGCCTTACTATGAGAAGTATATTATCCTCGTTCCGGAAGGCGATGTCGTCGCAACCCTGACCGGGCAGCTAGACGACACGCTCACCTTCCTGCGCGGCCTGTCTGAAGATCAGGCCGACTCGCGCTACGCGCCCGACAAGTGGAGCATCAAGGAGGTGGTCGGTCATGTCATAGACACCGAGCGCATCTTTGGTCAACGCGCCTTCCGCTTCGCCCGAAACGATCAAACGCCGCTTCCGGGTTTCGATCAGGACGAGTATGTTCAATCCGCAAATTTCGGTGAACGCAAACTGAGCGATATTGCGGACGAGTTAGAGTATGTGCGCCGGGCCAACCTTTGCCTGCTTCGCTCGCTGGATGATACTGCGTGGCAGCGGCGCGGCCTTGCAAATGATAACGAGGTGAGCGTGCGCGCCCTTGTTTATATCATTGCCGGGCACGAGACACATCACATGCAGATTATTCGCACAAAATATTTGTAGTAACATCGGACGACAAGTCATAAGAGATCGCTTCGGAGCAGAAAGTAGAATTGAAAGGAGCTAAAGCAAGATGAAACTAAGAATTGCCCTGGCACTTTCGTTTGCAGTGGTAATGCTTACCTCTACGGGTGGAGCATTGATGAGTAGAACAAATTCACTGGCGGCGTCCCCTGTTGCTGCAACTTTTATAGGCACATGGCGGACGACCTGGAAAAACGTTGATGGGCACACGGGTTCAGCGCCCGTGACGGTGAAAGCCGATTCTACGAATGCCAATGCGCTGGACGGGTTTGTAGAAACGGAAGGCCCCAACGGTGTGATGTACGGCATGCTCTCAGCCGATAGAAAAACATGGTCAGGAGATTGGTGGAACTCTAAGGGAGAGAAGGGGACGTTCACGTTCACCTTAACAGGGAACAGGAGTTTCGATGGCAGCTACACGATAGAAGGCACCGCCGGGAGCTTTAGCTGGAGCGGCACAAGGTAAACGATGAACTTAGAAACAGAGCGGCTTGTGTTGCGAATGTGGCGTGAGGAGGAGGACTTCGAGGCATACGCCCAAATATGCGCAGACACGGAGGTGATGCGCTTCCTCACGCCGGAGGGCAAGACGCTTACACGCGCAGAGACGTGGCGGCAAATGGCATTCCTGATAGGGCACTGGCAGTTGCGCGGCTACGGCCACTGGGCTGTTGAAGAGAAGGCCACAGGGAATTTCATAGGGCGTATAGGTTTTCTAAACCCTGAAGGCTGGCCCGGGTTCGAGATAGGCTGGACGCTGGCGAGAGATGCATGGGGCAAGGGCTACGCTACGGAAGGAGCCGGACGCGCGCTTGAGTATGCGTTCACAGATTTGAGGAGAGAGCGCGTCATCAGCCTCATACATCCTGAGAACAACAACTCGATCAGAGTGGCCGAGCGGCTGGGCGAGAAGCTGGAAGGCAAGACGGAGGTGCATGGGATAGGAGTCTTGATCTACGGCATCTCGCGCGAGACATGGCTCGCTGCCCGATAAATTTTCGCACGAAGGCAGACTGATTTAAGAAGTTGTGGTCGCCTTCAGCGATTAAAGCGATTTCTCAAACAGCTTCTTTACTGGCTACTGTTCTTGTAGTAGACCTGCAAATCTCTCTCGCCCGTGATTAGCCAGCGACCCGCTACGCGCACCAGCGTGAGCCTCTGCTGAACCGAGCCGTTCGAGTATTTCTCTTCACCCTGAAACTCCCAGGTCTTATCCAGAACAACTGTAGCGCGCTCGCCAGATGGGTCTGGAGTAATCTTTATGTTGCTGAGCTTCACGTCCAAAGAATCGTAAGCGTCGAATGCCTTCTGGCGATCCGCGCTCACCCTGCTTGAGCTGACGTTCGATAGCTGATAGTAGGTTTCAAGCGTGTCCGTGTAGAAACTCATGTGCGCGGAGAGATCGCGCGAGCGTGTAGAGGCAGCCCATCCGTTCAGCGTCGTCATAATCTGCTGGCGTATGGCAGCTTCGTCAATTGGCGATGGCGTCGGCGTCGGGCTGGGGCTGGTGCGCGTGTTGGCGTTCGCTACGGTGCGCGCGTTGCTGTTCGCTGCTCCGTTCTGATTGACGTTGGCTGTGCGATTATTCTCTCTCAAGTAAATCCACGCGCCGATTGCGCCGAGCGCTACAAGAAGAATGATGACGAGCGCGGAGAGCATTATGACCAGTCCGCGATTTGACGAGCGCGCTGCCGGTGGAGTTTGCACGGGCGTCTGGTACAAGACCGGGGGAGGCAGGGGTACGACGGGCGCGGCTTTCGTGTGGTCGGACTTAAAAGACGGAGTTGTGGGAAGAGGAGCGGCGCGCGGCATGACTTCGGTTGGCGGCGGCTCGTTCTGAGGGCTGACGATAGTAGCTTCAGGGTCTTGCCCGCTGACTCTCAGTAGAGACGTGCCGTCCTGTAGACAGAAACGCAGCGTGTCGTCCGTGTAAGTACTCTGACATTTCGGGCAACGTTTCATTCAGTTATCATGCAGTTAAGGAGCAGTCAGTACCACCGGCAGATGAACAAGCAGGATAGCGTAAAGAGAAATTATTCAAGTGGAGTAATCACTCTTTCATCCTTCATCCTTGCCTTTCCGACGGCGGTACTGACCTTCAGATTCCTACGACCAGGCGCGCGACCCACCAGACCATGACGAGCGCGAACAAACACCACGTCACACCCTGAGCGGGGCGCAGGCGCGATAATGCGTGACGGATGGAATCGAGCCTGAGCAGTGCCGCCGCAGAATATATCCACACCAGCACGGAAGCCAGAAAGAGCAGAGGGCTGAACGGGTTGTACTGTATTGCGCGCCACAAATGGCCGTGGGCTATGGCGCAGAATGCGTGAGTCATGCCGCAGCCGGGGCAGCGAAGACCTGTCAGCGCACGGAACGGGCAGAGTATCAGGCCGGGTTCGTCCGATGGCTGCCACAGCGCGCTCACTATGAAGATCGCGGACAGGCCAAGCAGCAACGCCCACGCTCGCCTGTTATCTGAGAATCGGGCGTGCGTAGATGCTGGCGTTCGTATAGAGGAGGCTAATACTCCTTCGTGCGAATCTGTCTCTGGCTCTACTGCTGCTTCACCCGTGCGTATACGCATCTCGTTCTGATCGTTAGCGCTCATCTTCTACCGGCGTCCCAGATTTTGTTCAACTCGGTCTGCATCATGAAGAGACTTACGACACCAAGTCCTACGACCGACAGGACGAGCGAGATCACGGAGATGTCATTGCGCGGCAGCCCCGCCCTGTCCTGCATCTCTAACATCAACTGCGGGTACTTGTAGTGAAGATAGATGCCGTAAAGCCCGCACGTGACTATCGCCAGCAGCAGGTCCAGCCCCGGATTGATGTCCTCGCGCCCGAGAGAATTTTTGACCTCGGTCATTATGGTATACCACCACCAGATGCCGTAGATGCCGCAACTGATTAGAGTGAAGACGATCACCATGATGGGGTCGCGGTTTTCGCCAACGGCGTAAAGGCCAGCACGCGAGCCGCCAGCGTACTGCATCCCATAAGCAGGGTCACCATAAGGCGGAGTCTGCGGAGGCGCGTAACCTCCGGGAGCTTGTGCGCCCGGCGGCGGCGCGGTCGAAAATGGCTGCGAGTTGGCCTGCCCTCCAAACTGTTTTCCGCAATTGGTGCAGACGCGAGACGCATCATCGTTCGCCTGGCCGCAATTTGTACAATAGATCATCTGTCTAGTTGCTCCTTAGTTAAAAAGTAGATAGTAGCCAGTAGCCTGTAGTCGGTAGCCAGCATGGAAGAGATTGAGCCGCTTTCAAGATCGAATTTTATCTCAACATTGAGCGCTCGGAAAAAACTACTGACTACTATTTACTGTCTACTTAACCTATTCATTTGTCACGTTCGGAATCCAGAAAAGCTGACTGTCAACTGTTACGGAGCGAAGTCCATGCGAGGGGAGATCGCTTTCGTTTAGTCCCAGGAAAGTGAAATGTGGCATATCACTCTTGACAGTCTGAAACCAGCCGTGCGCTGCGAGTATACGCCGCACTCTCGCATTCTCGAACTCGGCTACGTCCAGCGCAAGCATCGAGATATGCTGCGAAGCTCCGGGCGCGGCTACGGAGTATAGAATTGATTTACGGAAATCGCGGCTGAAGAAGATACCACGTTCTTCCAGGCGTAGAACCTGCGCGACCTGATCGTGAAGGGGAAGCGGGCGCAGACGGTTTGCCTCTTCCGCGCTCAATCGCCCGCGCCCGCGCCAGTATTCAAGAGCCGGAAAGAAGCGCGAATTCCATAATCTTACAGTCTCTTGAAAACTTCTGCGCGCGGCCTGAGACCCGCCGCGCGGCGTAATCGTCAATCCTTGACGCGCAGCATCTTCGCGCGCTGCCATGAGCGCATCCAGCGCAGCACGCTGCAACTCTATGCGCGTGCCGCCGACTATAGCAGAAGCCGGCTGCGCCTCTGTTTGAAAACGCGCCACTTCCGCTTCGTTCGTGAACATGCAGACGGGCGGCACTCGTACTTGCTCCGTCGCCATGAAAATTGCGCCGTACTCTCTGAGTATTCTGCTCGCCACAGAGTCTTCGCGCGGGCAGGCGTCCTCAACGCGCATCCCGCGTCTCCTCAACGCCTGCTCAAGCGCCGTGGAGAAGTCCGCTGCGCGCGCGTTGCGACCGGAAGCTACAGTAGAGTCCGTCACGGTCGCTCCACGACCAGCCGGTTCGGAACTCATAACACCCACGTTTGCGCCTTCTGTATTCTCGTTCGTGTTAGACCTGTTCGCGCCCACGCGCCGCTCGCGCGTAAGATTAGCGTTGCCCTGAACCTGCCCGACTCTGGCCCAAACGACGTACGCTGCGAGCGCGAGCGCGCAGGCGGCTAGAAGCAGCAGGAAACCTTGCGCTCTTATTCGGGGCAGCAATCTCAACCTGTTCATAGAGGCGCATCATAAAGGCTTGCCTCATGCGCGGTCAACGCGCTCGAAGAGTCTGGTGTAGAGTTGATCGGGTTCTAATTTCGCGAGAGACCGTAAGCGCTCGCCTGAGTTACAATCATCCCGAAAGCTTATGAGCATCTACAGATTGTTCAATGAGACTATAGCCATGTATCGCAAGCACGGCTGGGAATTGAAGCGCGCCCTCTTACGCACAGAGACACGCACCGAATTGAGCAATGAAGCGATGGAGCTTTTCGGAGATGCTAAGCTATCGGACGCCGAGATTGATGCGCTGTGGTTTACGCGCGCATCTCATGGCACGCGCGAGGCGTGGGAACTGCGGCTCGTGAGCGACCCGCCCTACGCGCTTTTCGAGACATTCGAGCAGGACGAAGCGGAAGAAGATAGAGAGGACGTGAGGCGCGAAATGGAATCGCGCCTGCGCGAATACATGACCGGGCGTACTCAGTCGTCCTGACCCATCTTGACAGGAATCTCCATGCGCTGCCCGTCGCGCACTACTACAACTTTCACGGTGCTTCCGGGCGTGGCGCGACCTATGCGCGAGCGGAGTTCATCTGTTGTGCGAATCGGAGTGTCGTTAAATTCTGTAATTATATCGCCGTCGCGTAATCCTGCTATGTCAGCCGGACGGTTGCGCCTGACCTCAATCTGCACGCCGTAGATATTGGAGTTAGGAACCTGCACCCTGTCGAAGTCCGATAGACCCAGGTAACCTTTCGTCTGGCTACTTGCCACAGAGTCGAGCCTGCTGTTCTCTGCTTGAGAAACGGTGGTCATCTTCGTGGTCTTCGTCTCGCCGTCGCGTATGAAAGTCACATCAACGGTCTTTCCGATTGGCGTCATGGTGAGCAGGTTAATCATCTCGTCCGCAGTCTTGACCGTGCGGCCATCAATGCTCGTGATTATGTCGCCGCCTATCAACCCGGCTCTGTCTGCTGCTGAACCCGGAGGCGAAATGGTGTCGAACGTAACGCCGCCATCAGTGGTCTTGAATTCGTCAACGCCTACGTATGATCTGGGAGCGTTGGCGACCACTGCGGGGCGACGGCCTCCAAGGTTTATGCGAAGCGGGACGATGCTGCCGCCCGCCATCGTTGCGAGCGCAATACCTATTATGGGCCATATGAACCAGGGCTTGCGCCTGCGCCGTCGCCCGCAGGCGGGCCAATCTGCGCCCATCGCCGCGCTGTTCATAGTATTGCCGCGCGCGTCTCTGGCTATAGGTCCCCAGTACGGCATCTCGAAAGGCGCTTGCTTCTGATTCTTCGGGTTGGCGGTTGCTCGACCAGCCGCTTGCGTGTTAGACAGGCGGACGGTCTCTGTGTACTCGGCCACGCCTTCGCCAAGCCTGTGTCCGCACTGTCGGCAAAAGCGCATCTCTGCGGGCATCGCCGCATGACAATTAGGACAATTGTTGGCAGAGCTTTGCGTCTGCGAAGAGCCGCGTTCTGATTGGGATTCTGGCTGCATAAGAGTATTAGCTTTCCGGAAGGGCGCTGAAAGTGCATCCTAGCGCCCTGTCAATCCTAACTTGTATGGTTATACGTCGGCAGGCGCGGTGCGGTTGCATGCACTTGATGCCCTATGCGATTTCCGCTTTCATCACAGACGGTTGTATATTACCTGTAATATCTAATGTTGGATAGTTTCGGGGGCTATCGCGCGGGGCGCGGCACGAAGCGTGCTAACGTAAAGAGCCTAGATGCGCGCAGACAGCCTTGTAGTTGCTCGAATCCGAAGCAAGCCGGTTGCGCGTACTTCCTTATGAATGGCATTCTAACGGAGCCAGCAGCGATTTCGAGCGGTAGATGAAATAGAGTGCTTCGGGACATCCAGGTTAATTTTAGCTCCCTCTCATTTCGGGTTAAGCGAATTTTCAAAAAGAAAGCGCAGGAAAATCAGGTGGAAGTAACAAAAGCCCTGGCAGCATTACAGCCGCTATACGGCAAAGACAACGTGGAAGTCATTACGCGCAATGGCATGCGCGTGCGCGGCATAGTGCGCAGCATGAAGACCACGCAGGCGCTCACAAAACCGAGCGTCAAGATGGAGCGCGCCGACGGCGAGATAGTAAAAATTCACTTCACAGAGATCGTAGAGATAATTGACTACAACCCGGCGGCAGACGCTGCGAAAGCAAATGGGTGAAAGAAAGAGAGGTAGTTAGGCGAAAGGGGCAAAAGGGAAAGCTTCCTGCACGCGAACTCGCCCAGCTTTTCCCTTTTCACCTTTTACCCTTTTGCCACTTTCCCCCTCTGGCTTGGTTCTATCCTTCCTTCCAGCCACGTGTCTATGAATTCTGCGATCTTCTCGTTGCGGAAGGCGAAGTAGCGTTCGCGCTCCTCGACGGGCGCGCGCATCATGGCGTGGCGAAAAGCCTGAAAGCAGTCGTCAGTGCAATCGTGCAGAACTTTCTGAAGCTTTTCGCGCAAATGACGGTCGCTTACTGTGGCGGCGAACTCCTGCATCCAGCGAAATGCCGCCTCGGACGCTATGGAAGGCATCAATTCGTAGCGATCCGGCTCGGCGCGCACGCGATACGCCAGTTCGCGGTTGGCGCGTGCGATACGGTCTAGCGCGCCGTCATCCGTCTTGACCCAGACAGGCCCAACGATAGTCAGCACTTCGCCCGTCTTCAGATCGAAGTACTGATTCACTTCCGGCATCTCCGTCTCAATCGCAGCTATCAGCGCTTCCCTGTCAATCTCTTCCCACTTCATGCGCCACCCAGCGAGGATTGAATTCATTCAAACGGTTCATCAACTCATCTCTTCATTGAGCCATTTGAACGAATGCATCAATCTTCCGTAGCCCCGTCAGTTCAAAATTGAAGACACGGATTTATCAGGGCTTCAGTTTGAAACTGACCGACCGGACAACCTTCTTCATCATTTGTCTTGAATTCAACTTTTGCTATAGTACAATTATCTTGTCAGAAATGCTTGCGCTGCTGGCAGATGAGCGCATCTTTTCGGGAGAGAAAACTTTGAGAATGACGATGGAAGATTTCGGGGCAGGTGTTGTGAGCGTTTGGGAAGGTCTTCGCTCAACGACGCGCATCCTTATCGTCAACGCCTTGCAATCGTCCAGCGCGACGACGCACGGCAGCACAGTTTACGACGCGCGTTCCGACTGGGAGTTGAGCCGACTGCTGGACGCGCTGGATACGCGCGCGGCGGACGACCATTCGTCTTTGAGCATGGATCAGGCGGAGCGGCTCAAACATATGGCCGAGACGACAGCCTCTGTCTTGCAGGAGCGCGCACAGTCGGCTGAAGTCTTCGCGCAACTTGTAGAGCGTGCGTTGCGACGGTGCGACTACGCGCGAATTGACCGGCTGGCCGATGCGCTCTCGGCTCGCTTTGCGCCCGGCGAAATCTGCGAATTAGCCCGTCAGCCCAGCGCTGTGTCGCGCGCTCTTGCGCACGAAGCCCTCGCGCAATCTCCGACAGCCGCGCTCGTTGCACTTCTGGCAGACCCGGTTGACGCAGTTATCGCGCGCGAAGCGCTTGAGCGCCAGGCCGTAGAGTTCGACTCGGAGGACGCGCGCCAGTTCCTGAATATGCTGGAGCAACTGGAAGCCGAAGAGGATTTCTAACAGAGTAGCGCGAAGTTCTTAAATTTTGCGGTGAGATAAGAAAGGCTGGCGATTGAATTTCGCCAGCCTTTTCTTCTTGCTAAGAAAATTTCTTACAGCTTGATGTTACGCCGCAACTGGTGATCTCTCACCTATCTCTCTCAATCTCGCCACGACCTGCTCTATCAACCAGTTGGGCGTTGAAGCTCCTGCTGTGACGCCGACGCGCGCTACCATTTCAAGGTCTTGCGGGCTTATCTCGGCTGCGGTCTCAATTAGAAAACTTTTCTCGCACTGCTCTTTGCAGACCGCCAGTAGCTTGACGCTGTTGGACGAATGCCGCCCGCCTATGACGTAGAATGCGTCAACCTCGCCTGCAAGCGCGCGCGCAGCGTCCTGCCGGTCTCGCGTGGCGGAGCAGATGGTGTTGATGACCTGCGGCTCTGCGTCCGATTTTGCGCGAACGGCCTCGGCGACATCGAGAAAAGTTTGCAGCTTGATTGTCGTCTGCGAGAGCACAATCGGCGCGTGAAGCGCTGGAAGATTCGCTACCTCGTCCGCATCGCGCACGACGTAAGTATTTTCGGGAGCATAACCGACGACGCCTATCATCTCAGGGTGGTCCGGATTGCCCGCAACCACAACATCGCGCCCTTGAGCAGCCGCGCGCTCCGCAAGCTTCTGAACTTTAGTCACGAACGGGCAGGTCGCATCAATCACACGCGCAGCGCGTGATTCCAACTCGCGCTGAACCACTGGCGTCACGCCGTGTGCGCGAATCACTGCGGTCACATTCTCGCCAGCCTCATCGGGCACATTTATAGTTCGCACGCCCTCCGCTTCCAGACGCTGCATCTCCTGCGAGTTGTGTATCAGCGCGCCCAGGCTTCGCACGGTAGAGCCTTCTGCGAGCGCCTCTTCAACCATGTCAACAGCGCGCTCCACGCCGAAACAGAAACCGTATTCGTCAGCTAACAGAACTTCCATAATTTTAGAACAGATGTTGGGTGTCAGGTTCTGGTAAAAGAACCCGGACAACCATTATCCTGCATCTTTTCTTAGATTCCGCTGCCGGGCGCTGCGTTAGCAGAAGGTTCAGTCGTGGTAGAAGTCGTAGAGCCTTTCTCACACTTCTGTCGCCACTCTTCGCGCAAATCGTCCGCGGCATTGACGCTCTCGTCAATCCAGCCCAATTCTTTATCAACGAACCAACGCACGCCGCCCCAGAAATTCTTCTCAAGCTCAGCGAGCTTGTGCGCAACGTCCTGCGGCAGCACCGCGTAAATCGAATCGTTTATAAAGCGCACGGCGTCGCACACAGCGTTGCCGGTATTGTAACGCGGGTTCTTCTCGTCCGTCATCTTTCAAAAACCTCCTCGCGGAAAGCCCGTAAATCTTGCGCTCACCTTCCGCCCTTGAAATCAATTCTAACACACGAGCCGCCCGGACACAGGCTAGACCGTAAGCGGCATGCGCGGAAAACTCTCTCCGAATGGCTTTACGAAAACGGCGCGCTGGCGGTTGCAACTGTCTTGTGGCCTGCGCGTCTGTCAACTGCCCCGATACAAAATTTCACCTCTCACTTGCTTATTATCATGTCTTCCGGTTTATAATCGCGCCCAAGTTCTTAGTTTGAATTTTTAAGAAATAACAGGGTGTCCAGAGATTTCAACCTTCCCGCATTCCCTAAAATTTCAAGGAGCAATAAATTGAGATCAATCGTTTTATCGGTAGCCTGCTTTGCGCTCGCGCTCGCCTTAACCCCTAACCTATCGGCGCAGCAACCCGCAGCCGCCACGCTGACTGGCAGAGTCTTAGACCCCAACGGCGCAGTGATAATGGGCGCGCATGTAACTGCTATGCAGAAGGCAACGGGAATCAAACGCGCAACGACTACTAACGACGAAGGGGTTTTTGTTTTCCCGAATTTGCCAGTTGGTGTTTATGAAGTGAGAGCGCAGGCAGGAAACTTTGCGGAAAGAGTTTTTTCCTCGTTCGAGCTTCAGGTAGGCCAGACTACCAACCTGGACATTCCTCTTGAATTGACTCACGGAACAACAATCGTTGAAGAAATTATTAACTCCAGAGAACTCGTCAACTCCAGCACGTCTGTTGTTGACAGCGTTATCAATAGACGCGAGGTTGAGAACCTGCCGCTTAACGGTCGAAACTTCCTTGAACTCGCCCTCTTGATTCCGGGCAACTCGCCAGCGCCGAACTTTGATCCGACGAAGACAAATACGGTCGTCATCTCTTCAGCCGGACAACTGGGGCGCGGCGGCAATGTGACTGTGGACGGCGCTGATGATAACGACGATGTAGTTGGCGGCGCTGTGCAGAATATCTCTCAAGAGGCTGTCGCGGAATTTCAGATTGCGACCAATCGCTTCTCTGCGCAACTTGGGCGCTCAGGCTCGGCGGTCATCAACATCGTCACCAAATCCGGCACAAATGAGCTTCACGGCTCAGCTTCGGTCTACTTCCGCAACAGAAGCTTGCAGGGGCTTCCCGCCACATTTGACAGAACCTTCGGTCAGACGCCGCCGTTCGACCGCGAGCAGTACGCATTCGCGCTCGGTGGGCCAATCAAGAGGAACAAGGCATTCTTCTTCGGCTCGTTCGAGTATCGTAATCAGGACGGCGCAGTGTTAGTAGGCTCGCGCAATCTGGCCTCGCGCTCAATCGTAAGAGGCTTTGCGCCCGCGCCGCTCAATGATCTGTTTACGACGAATCGTGTTGACTGGAATCCTACAAATCAGGACCAACTCTATTTTCGTTACTCGCTCGAACGCGAAGACGACGTAGCGGCGAGCACATTGATACGTTCAATCGGCTCGGCCTCGCAGCGACAATCGAGCCGCAATAACACTCAATCATTTCTGGCAAACTACACGCGCACGCTGACGCCGCGCGATGTAAACAGCTTCAGCTTCAGCCTGAGCACTTTCATCAATCGCACGCAGCCTGTCACCGTAGCGCCGCAGCTAACTTTCCCAAGCCTTCAAGACGGCGCATCATTCCGCGTCCCACAGCAGACACGCCAGCGCAGGCTTCAGTTCACAGACACCTTCACTGCTGTGCGCGGTAATCACACGTTGAATTTCGGCGGCGAGATTCAGCGCGTGAATTCCGATTTCAACCTCGGAGTCTTTCAGCAGGGGCGCATAGAACTCATAGAAGACTTTCCTGATTTCGACCGCAACGGCGACGGGCGCGTTGACGATAACGACCTGCTCTTTGCCGTCACGCTGCGCAGCGCTTTTCCAGATCGCCCGCTCATCATCCCGGATGCGAACAACACTTACTTCGCAGCTTTCGTTCAAGACGACTGGCGCGTCAGTCCGCGCTTCACTCTGAATCTGGGATTGCGTTACGAACTAGACACGGACGTTAAGAACGTGAGCCGTGTGGATGAGATTAACCCGCTCGTTGCGCCGTTTCTTAATGGCACGAGGTCAAGGGACACCAACAATTTCGGGCCGCGCGTAGGGTTCAACTACGCGAGCCGTGACGGGCGCACTAGCATTCACGGCGGATACGGCATCTATTACGACCGCGTGACGCTTGAGATTCAATCGCTGGAGCGCGGTCTTGACGGGCGCGCCCTCCCGATTGAAGTCCGTGCGGGAAACGTCTTCTTCATACAGCCGCAATGCTTGTTCAATCCCGCGTGCGGAACGTTCCCACCGCCCGCGCCCACGCTTGCGAATCCGTTCACAGGATTCATCTTGCCGGGCGCAGGAGCAGGTGGCATCAACATCATCGCCAACGATCTACAGAACCCTATGATTCAGCAGATGAATCTGGGCGTGCAGCGCGAGATTTTTGGAAACTACGTCGTGCGCGCAGATTACCTGCACAACTACGGCACGCACTTCATCATTGGGCGCACCATTGGCAGCGTCTTCAATCCTGTTGTCGGCGGCCCAGACCTTGTGAAGAATATTGAATCGAGCGTGAAGACGAAGTACGACGGCTTTCTGCTAAGTTTCGAGCGACGCTTCTCGCGCGGCTACCAGTTCCGCGCGTCCTACACGCTGTCGAAAGCTTTCAACTACGCGAACGACGATCAGATTCCTTTCTCGAATGGGCCGATTGATCCGAACAATCTTCAGTTAGAGTACGGGCCGACGCCGAACGACCAGCGCCACCGTTTCACATTTTCTGGAGTGTTCGAGCTGCCCGCCAGCTTCCGTCTCTCGCCCATCTTCACGTTAGCTTCCGGCGTGCCTATGGACATTCTGTTGCCGGATGGAACGTCGCGCATCCCATCTTTGCAGCGCAACGCCGGAGGCCGCCTGTTTCACACGGGCGCGGAGCTTAACGCATTCATTCAACAGGTGAACGCTGCGGGTGGAGTGAACGGCCAACTGCTCCCGCTTGTCAGCGATGATGCGCGATTCAACGATAGCTTCAGCTCGCTTGACTTGAGACTATCGCGCATCTTCCGTCTGGGCGAGCGCGTGCGCGTCGAGCCGATTGCAGAAGTTTTCAATCTCTTCAACATAACGAACGTGCTCGGCGTATCGAACGTCAACTATTCCGGCTTCTCGAACGTGTTAGTGCGCGATAGCAACGACCCCAGCAATCCGGGCTTCCTGCGCTCATCAAGTTTCGGGCGACCCGTGACGACAGCGGGCGGAGTGTTCGGCTCAGGCGGCCCGCGCGCTTTCCAGTTCGCGGCGCGTCTGATTTTCTAATACAAGATGGTGGAAGGTGGGCAGAGCGCTCTATCCCTTCAATTCCTGAATCTCTTTTCCGCAAGCATTGAGCGAACAGGGCAAACTAAGGCGTCAACTCGGCGTGCGCACGGCGACCGCGATGGTCGTGGGCGAGGTGATAGCAGTTGGCATCTTCCTCACGCCTGCGGGCATGGCGAAATCGCTTGGCTCGCCGTTGCTGGTGCTAACGGTGTGGCTGGTGATGGGCGCGATGGCTTTGTGCGGCGCGCTCTGCTACGGAGAACTCGCTGCGAAATTTCCTGAAGCGGGCGGCGGCTATGTTTACCTGCGCGAAGCATACGGTGCGCCGCTCGCTTTTCTTTACGGCTGGATGGCTTTCCTGGTGATGGATCCCGGCATCACGGCAGCGCTCGCCGTCGGGCTTGCCAGTTACGCTGGCTACAGCCTCAATCTTTCGACAATCGGAATCAAAGCGGTGGCAATCTCATCAATCTTAATTCTCGCCGCTGTGAACATTCGCGGAGTACGACTGGGCGCGTGGCTGGTGCGATGGCTGACGATTCTAAAACTGGGCCTTCTAGCTTTCGTTCTGCTCTGGGGCTTCGGTTTTCAACTTGGCAGTTGGTCTAACTTCACACCGTTCGTTGCGCAACGCGCAGGCTCCGCGCCGATAGTCGCTGCTCTGGCCGGAGGAGTTGTCGCGGCATTCTTCTCTTTCGGCGGGTGGTGGGACGTAAGCAAGCTAGCGGGCGAGATACGCGACCCCGAACGAACTTTGCCGCATGCTCTAATCTTCGGCGTGATGACGGTCACGCTCGTCTACGTTCTGACCAGCGCCGCATTCATCTACCTCGTTCCGATTGAGCGCGTAGCTTCGGGCGAGACTTTCGCGGCGCAGGCGGGTGAAGCCCTTTTCGGTCGCACGGGCGGGCAAATCTTTTCTGTGGTGGTTATAGTCGCAGTGCTCGGCAGCCTCGCCGCCATTGTCATCTCAGCGCCGCGCGTCTATTTCGCAATGGCTCGTGATAGACTCTTTTTTCAGGCGGCTGCAAAAATTCACCCGCGATTTGAGACGCCCGCGCCCGCCATAATTCTTCAGGCCGCTCTCGCATCGCTACTGGTGCTGCTCGGCACTTTCAACGAGATAGTGGCCTACTTCATCTTCGTCGTAGTCCTCTTCATAGCTTTAACGGTCGCGGCTCTCTTCGTACTGAGACGAAAAAAGCCGGGCAACACTGAATACCTGACACCGGGTTATCCGCTGACGCCCGCAGTGTTCCTGATACTGACGCTTCTGCTGCTGGTGCTGCTCGGCGGCAATAACCCCATGCAGGCATTTCTGGGCGTAGCAGTAGTTTTAATGGGATTGCCCGTCTATTACCTGCTCTTCCGCCGCAAGTCTTAAACATGCTATGAGCCGATTGCTCCGAAAGGATTTCATATAGCCAGCAACCTGATTATCTAAATGACTGCTGCGCAGAAATCCACCGCTCTGCGGTCTATTTATGCACGTTCTTCATTTAACTAACTTCAGCCGACCTGCGCCTTTGTTTCGTCAGATGCCACGTATTTCCGCGCAGTGCTTCTTGCGACGAGCGTGGGCTTTGATTGTGTGCCCTTAAATTCTTCATCACGCTCGCGGTTGGTCGCCGCTTCGAGCTGCGTCATGCGGCAACCGCCGTCGAAGACTGCACCCTGCTCAATTATAAGCGCGGGCGTCTGTACGTTGCCCTTAACTTTCGCAGCGCGCCCGAACTCTACGCGCTCTGTGGCGGTGATGTCGCCGTTGACCGTGCCGTTGATCTTAGCCACGCCCACCGCAACGCCTGCGTCAACCTGTCCGCCTGCGCTGACAATCAGCGTGCCCTTATCGGAAGAGATATGTCCCGAAAGGTGGCCGTCCACTCTCAGCATATCTTTGAAAGTCACGTCGCCATTGAGCATAGTGCCGCTGCCGACGAAGCCGCTCACGTTTCCCTCTTTTATGCCACGCGCCAGCGCATCCGTCTCCGATACTGCGCGCTGCGATGCCTGCGGTCTCTCTACGGGTGCCTGTGTCTGATAGTCCGGGGTCTGTGAAAGGGATGAGTTTGAAGTGTAAGATGGCGGCGCGGGCTGTTGCTGCTGCTGCTCCTGCGTCCGATTAACTTCCCTCTCTTGATTCCCTTTGCGCTCGGGTGTAGTGGTCTTTCCCATCCTGAACATGATTTCGTCCTCCGCTATTATTAAGTTTTCTGTATTGATCCTGACGACCGGGCTGCACCGGCGCAATACTGTGACGACGCCCGGCAACTCGGCGAGTAGTTACAAGCCATTGACTTGAAGCTTCAGCTTAAAGTGAGGCGGGATTCTTCGCTTGATAGCTAAACTTGAGGGGCAAACGGCTTTCGCGAAAAACCAACCTGGATGATACCCCTGTTTCTTCTCTTGAGAATATTACATTGTGGTTATAAAAACGTTATGATGAGTCCGAAAAGTAGAACCAGGCGTTTGGCAAAGCTTACCCTTTGCTTTTGGTCGAGCTATTCAATAGTGAAGTGATTATAGGATTGAAAGAAGCAGTTTCAATATCGGGAATGCGTCCCCGACAATTAGGAGAGCTTCAATGAGACTTCTAGCCGTAACGTTTCTGATTCTATTAATGCTTGCGCCGGGACACGCGACGATGACTGCGCGCAGTCCGAGCGCGCCTCAGTTCACGCCGTTCTGGACGAAATTCAAAGCAGCAGTCGTCGGAAGCGATAGAGAGACAGTCGCCTCTATGACCAAACTTCCTTTTGAGTACGGTCTCACCACGCTGTCTCGCGCAGATTTCATCAAGTCGTTCAATAAAATCTTTCCCGCAAATGTTCGCAGATGCTTTGCGCGAACCCGTCCTGCGAAGACGAACGACGGGTACATGGTCACCTGCAACCAACTCGATTATTACTTCGGCCTTGAAGGCGGCGAATACAGGTTTCTTTACATGGGGCCGGATGATTAAAAGACTAACACTTCTAACTGCTGTTCTGTTGTTGCTCTCTTTCCCGGCAGGCGCGCGGCGGGCAAGAAGCGCTCGCTCAAGCTTCGTGTCAAAGCCCAGGAGCATACGTCAGGTTGATTTCCGAAACTTTACTTACAAGCTGAATACATTGCCGCCCATTCGCGTTCGCAACGGAAGGCACAAGCGGCGCAACGACGATGACTTTGACATTGATGGAGTGGAGATTGCTTACGGCGATTTGACGGGCGACCGCCGAGACGAAGCTGTAATCATCGTTCGGTCAAGCGCAGGCGGCACAGGCTACTTTTCAAACGGCTTCGTCTACACGTTGCGCCACGGGCGTCCCGTTTTGCTCACGGAGTTCGACGGCGGTGACCGCGCGCAGGGCGGCATCGAAAGCGCAAAAGTCAGGCGAGGGCTATTGATAGTAGAGCGCGCTGGAGGCGAAGGCTTGTGCTGTCCTGAGTACGTAGAGATTACGGAATACGGCTGGGACGGCGCGCGGCTCGTTCAGAACGGCGCGGTGCGAAGAAGAGAGCTTCGCCAAAGCGACCCGCTTAACTAACGTCAGTTCGAGATAAGAGGATGCGCTGGTTCTTAGCTCCGTAGGAGCGATATAACAGTAGCCCACGTCGTAAGACGTGGGAAGTAAGTCAATCATAAAGAGAAGAAGCCCCGCAAGGGGCGACATAAATCCATCATCAATTATGTCGCCCCTTGCGGGGCTTCTTCTCTTTATGTGAGGTCTGAGTCCCAGCACTGACGTGCTGGGCTACTGATATATCGCCCCTTAGCAGGGGCTGACCACACTGAATTGCAATCGTTAATAACGAGGTTACGTCACGCCGCAACGACATTACGCGCCTACGGAATGACGTTCCCGCCCAATAGAATAATGTTCCCATGACAGGAAATGGCGTTCCGATGTTCGGGAATGGCATTCCGATGTTCGGGAACGTCGTTCCGTTACGTGGGAACGTCGTTCCGCTATGTGGAAACGACGTTCTAATCTTCAGGAATAGCGTTCCCGCTCATCGGAACGCCGTTCGAGTGTCCGGCAATGCCATTCCCTCGTGCCGGAACATCGTTCCGCCATAGCGAGCGCTACTGCTGTCAGTACCGCCTGAGAGGAGGGATGAGGGATGAGGGATGAGGGATGAAATAAGAAGGAGTCAATTGCGTGTTGACCTGTTCACTACATTCTTATTCATCCCTTCGCCCTCATCCCTCATCCTTTGAAAGAACTGCTCTTGCCCTTATCGCTCGTTACTTATCACTAATCCGGGTATCTCGGCTGTGACGACGCGCGTGTTGTATCGTTCGATGTAAGATTGCCTCTCATCCGTCATGGGATAGGTTTCCGGCGGCGAGTAGGGATACCTGCTCATGCCGTGAAAAGGCAGAGGCGCAACCTCGTCGGGACTGGCCGAGTTGATGTCCATCTCTTTGCTGAAACCGTCGGCGTAAAGCAGGAACGTGCGAGTCCAACCTGCTGGCAGTGGTGGCAACGCAGTCGCGTCGAACGATAGACTTATCTCATCGCCGGGTCTTGAAATGACGAACATATCATCTGAAAATTTCAGAAGCTCGCGCACGTCGCCTGTGCGCGTGTAATGACCGGGCATGACTTTCCAGGGCGAAGCTAAGGACACTTTCCGGTAATCATACGTGAAAGGTTCGTGCCCGTCCGGCGTTATCTCTTCGGAAAACCCGCGCCAGCCTAGTTCCGCTGCAACAGGGTCAAGCCGCGTCATCTCTGCGGGCGCGCGTCCGTCCGAAGTGTCTACGAGAATCTGATCCCAGTAGATACGCATGCTGGTCACTATGCGAACATCGCGGCTCGCGGATAAGAATTTTCCAGTGAGATCAACCGTCACGGTCTGCGGTCTGCCGACGGGGATGCCTATGTCTTCGATGACAGTCTTCCAGTTTCCCTGCGCGTCTCTGACCTGAAGAGCGGGCAGTTTCATCTCTGCGCCGTGCTGCGATGCGGCCACGTTGTCGCTTGACCAGGCGTAATCAGTCCAGCCCGTCAGAAGCAGAAGATAGCGCTCATTAGCATTCTGATTATTCTCATCAAACTTCAGAGTTAGCTGATGCTCGTCTGCGTAGCCGCGCGGATTGCGTAGCCGGAAACCATCAACATACTTGCGGTCGAGTTTCAGAATCCGGTCAAGAACATTTCGTCCACTGTCATCGAAAGCTGCAAGTGGAGCATGCGCGCCCCGTGTGGTGTAAAGCTTGAAAGGAGGCAGAGGCGGATCAATCATTCCTTCGTTCGGATAGACTTCGACGCCTGCGGGATGCGCGACAGCTATCAACTGCAAACGGTCAACATAAAGAGCCTCTTCCAACTCGTTTGTCACGCGCAGATCATAACGCCCGTTTCGCTCTCTCAATTGATCGCCGCGAATGCGAACGTACTCGTCCGGGTCTGGCCGGTTGTAGCGACCGGGTTCTTCCAGATAACCCATCTCGCCGCCGCCCATGAAATCCGTGACGAACTCGAACCGCTCGCCGTTCCACGTGTAGAGGTATGGGCAGGATGAAGGCTTACGGTCAAGCTCTGTGATTGATAGATTGAGAGGGCGATTTGTTTCCCTTCCCTGATTTCTCGCTTGAGCCGCTTCGCCAAACTCCGTCTCGGCCTGAACAATTCCAGCAGGCCATAGCACGCGCACTGCATCGGGCGCATAGCGTTGGCCCAATCCGAAAACGATGTCGGCGGGCGCGGGCGCAGGATAAGCCGCGTAAGCTTCAAGCCGCTGCACCAGGCTTCCCGCACGCATCTCGACTTTCGCCTGCACGCCGCTGCGATTGCTCACCTTTCCCTTCAACTGCACGCGCAGCGAACGGTTGCGATTGCCGCCATCGTTGCGCGCAAATCTCAACCCGCCGGTCGCAGAGCGAAGAATTAAATCAGTATCCCCGTCGCCGTCCACATCGCCAGCCGCGAATGCGCGCAGCCACGGGCCGGGCGCAAAGCTAATTCTATTACCGTTGTTACTGACCGCGCGTATCAAGCCGGATGAGACCGCTTTTGGCCCCACTTCATCCCAGCCGTCTCCTACGTTGCGCACTAGACGAGTTCCGTAGCTGGAGGTGACCAGAAGGTCTAGCAGCCCGTCGTTATCGTAATCCAGAAAATGAGCGGTAGCGTCCTGTGTGCCGAACATCAGGTGCCATGATTCGAGCACGTCCTCTTGAATCTTGAAATGGCCGTGCCCGTCGCTAAGGGCTAACATGCCGCGCGCATGCGTGTCGCTGAAGAAGAAGTCCGGGAAGCCGTCTTTGTTCACGTCGCCAACCGCCGCGCTCGTGTAATCTCCGCTGAAGTTAAGGCCGACATCTTCGGCAACATCCCTGAACGTTCCGTCGCGCATGTTGCGATAGAGAACGGGGCGAGCGCCGCGATTGACCACCAGCAAGTCAACGTCGCGCCGGTCATCGAAATCTGTCGGCACGACCGCTACCGCGTGCCCCTGCATGCCAGCGACTTTCGCGCTTGCAGTTGCATCCGTGAATGTGCCGTCGCCGTTATTTCTCAGGAGCAGATTCGGCGCGAGGGCAAACCTGTCCGGCGACATGAGTGGGCTGTAAGTCATGGGAGTCTCGCCGCTCCGAGTTAACGGCTTGCTCAAGTCTGCGAAGCCCGCTATGAAGATGTCCAGATCGCCGTCGTGGTCGAAGTCCAGAAAAGCGGCTGAGACGGAAAGGTAAGGATAGTTGGGAATCTTTGCCGCAGCCGTCACGTTTTGAAAACGCCCGCCACCCAAATTCCGGTAGAGCGCCAAGCGACCGTAACGCACTACGAAAAGGTCTTGCATTCCATCGTTATCGTAATCTCCTGCGACGGCAGCAATGCCGACACCGGCATTGCTGCCGGCAAGACCTGATTGCGCCGTGACATCTGTGAACCGCCCGTTGTCATTCCGATAAAGACGCTGCTCCGCCCTCCTGACTTCAAATAGATCGAGGTCGCCGTCGGCGTCGTAATCGAAGAGCGTTATGCCGCCGCTGAATTCTGAAGCAAGATCGTCGCGCGTGGCATCGTTATATTCGCGCTGCCCTGATGTCTGAAGGATAGAGCTACCCGAAGACTTTGTTCTCTTAATTGCAGATGAAGCCGAGCGCGGGAAAGTTCGGGCTGTCGCATCGTTGAATGTGACGGCGGGCGTCCGTCTATCAACGAGACCTGCTTCTAAGCCTGTCGAAGCTACGGCCTCGGCGTAGCGCCCCTGCTCAAGATAGTTCTGTCCTATGACAGTGCCAGCGCCGCTCGCTCGAAGCTCTTGAAATTTTTGAATGAGACGCTGGCCTTCCATGCGCTCGCCCGTGCGTGTCAGCGTGATCGCAAGGTTGTAAACGGCAGTTGCATTGTATGGCTCTGCGTCAATGGCTGCGCGGAATCTCTCGATTGCTTCCTTGTATTTGCGTTGTTGAGAATAAAGTTGGCCCAAGCTTACATTCGTGCCCACGTCCTGCGGGTCAATCTTCAGGACTTGAAGGAAATCTTCTACGGCCTCGTCCACGCGATTCTGCGCTTTAGCAATCAGCCCCATGATGTAGTAGGGCTGCGGCGCATTCGGACTCAGAACCAGCGAAGCTTTAGCCTCGCGCAGAGCGCCTTCCACGTCCGGCTCGTTGTAAAGCGCTATGCTCAGGTTGATTCGCGCAAGTGCCAGATGCTCGTCAATCGCCAGCGCTCGCGTGAACGCTTCCACCGCGTCGCGGTACTTGAACTGTTCCAGGAGCGCCACGCCCAAATTATTCTCTCTATAAGCCTGCTCGCGCGCGAGGAGCGGAGTTGCCGAGGTTGAAGATGTTTGAGGGCTTGAAGCTGTAAGGACAGGCGGCGCGTTCGCGTTTCGCTTCACCTGTGCCGTAGAGCTTTGGAATAGAAGCAGTGAGGAGAGGGAGAAAGAGAGAACGCTTTTGAATAGATTCATGCAAATGACTTACGGCGTCAGATTTCTATCGGATTGAAGAGGAACTCGATCTACGAGACATGCCTGTCAGAATTTTTTTCGAGCCGCGCACGCCCCGCTACTCATTAAGAACCTTTCCGGCTCGCGCTTCTACCTCGCAACGATTACTACGTAATCGCGCCCGCTGTAGAGTCTCACATTCGCGCCTTGCGCAACCATCATAAGCGGGCGCGGTCGTCTAAAGCTGCCGTCCCTCGTCGTCGGCACGCTGAACAGCTTGCTGCTGGCGAGGTCCAGTATGTTCATCTGCCCGGTGTCTGTGAACCCGAAGCCGTAAGCTCCCACGTCCAGATCATGATCCCCAATCTTGATCTTCGAGTCAGTGATGAAAAAGCCTTCGTAAACAGCCCTGACATCCGCCGAATAGCCGGAGGTGTCAACCAGTCCGACTACGACGTAGCGGTTCTCTGCGAAGCGAGCCGCAGCCGAGTTGCGCATCTGCGTCGGCGCGCTCTGTCCGGCAAAGTAGAAACTGGTCGGCACAACGCGGGTCAAATCCGCGCCCGTAAGCACGACTGCGCCGCTCGTCTGCGCGCCCGTCACGGCCATAGAGCCGGATAGAGCCAGCGCAACGGCCAGAGCCATAGAAAAGAGACGCAATTGGTCGCGCATATTTTCTCCTTACAATGTAATGATTAACTCAAAACAGTCTGCACAAACAGATTCGTTCCCCGTCACCCTAGAAATCAAAATCGAGCGACGCCACTGATTTTGAGGAGAAGATAACCGGAACGTGGCAAAGTTAAGATTGTCTGCGCCTGGCTGTCAAGACTTTCGCGCATGGCTCAACTTCTGTTACGCTTTCGGCCTGAAGCTCAAGCAACGTTCTGGAGTTACAAAGCTCTTACGTTCTCTCTATGCGTTCTTTGCGCCTGATAGCGAGAAATTCTATCTCACACTGTAGACGTAAAGAAGAGCGTAAAGTAATTTTTGCAAGACGGTTCAAATCATAGGTTCAGTTGAATGTCCCTAATAATCTCCCTTCTTGGCATTCTTCTCATCATAATCGTTCTCTGGGACGCATTCGAGACGATCATACTGCCGCGCCGAGTGACGCGCCGTGTACGCTTGACCAGCGTGCTTTACAAAGTCGCGTGGACGCCCTGGTCTGCGCTTGCCAGGAGCGTCGGGAACAAGAAGCGGCGCGAGAAGTATCTGGGATTGTTCGGCCCGCTCTCGCTGCTGATGCTGCTCGCGGTCTGGGGTATGGCGTTAATAGTAGGCTACGCGCTGCTGCACTGGGCCAATAGCACGAGTCTGAACGTGCCAGCCGAAACCGTCTCGTTCCGAACTTACATGTACATGAGCGGCGTCACTTTTTTCACGCTCGGATACGGCGACGTTGCGCCTCTGGGGCATCTGGGGCGCACGCTGGCCGTGTTCGAGGCCGCAACGGGCCTCGGACTTCTGGCAATCGTCATAGGCTACCTGCCCGTTCTTTATCAAGCGTTCTCTCGCCGCGAAGTGAATATTTCATTACTGGATGCGAGAGCAGGCTCGCCATCCAGCGCTGCGGAGTTGCTGCGGCGTCATGGCGAGAGCGGCCACTTGAGCGATCTGGCACCACTGCTGCACGAGTGGGAGCGGTGGTCTGCCGAATTGCTGGAAAGCCACCTCTCCTATCCTGTGCTCTGCTTCTTCCGCTCGCAGCACGATAACCAGTCATGGCTCTCATCGATGACTACCATACTGGACACGTGCGCTCTGGTGATGGTCGGCGTTGACGGCGCTCCGGCATGGCAGGCTCGCTTAACCTTCGCCATGTCGCGCCACGCGGTCGTTGACATCGCGCAGATTTTCAACACTGCGCCGAGCGCGCCCCTTTCCTGCTCGAACCGTCTTTCGCCGGAAGACCTCGCGCGCCTGCGCAAGATTCTTGAGGATACCGGAGTCCCCTTTCGAGATGGCGATGAAGCAGACCGCCGACTGGCAGAGCTTCGCGCGATGTATGAGCCTTATGTCTTTGCGCTATCGGAGCTGCTGTTGATGCCGCTGCCGCCGTGGATTCTTGGAGCAAACGCGATTGACAACTGGAAGACTAGCGCTTGGGGAAGAATACAATGAAGGGATGAAAAAGCAGTAATGAATGCAGAGTGCAGAGTGATGAATTAAACGCTTTTCAGTTCATTACTCATCATTCTGCATTCTGCACTTTCTTCCTCATCCCTCCGCCCTCATCCCTTCTAAAACGGCCTCTTCACCGAGCGCAAGAATCTCTTCATGTATGGCTCGGCGCTCGACCAGTAGCTTTTTGAAGAAACGGCTGCGCGTGCCGAAGAAGGTGAGGGCGCGAAGCGTGCCAACGAAGCGATCTAACTCCTCGAAGAATCTGACCGCAGCGTAGCCCGCAATTGGAATCAGGACTAGAGCGGCGAGCGCTATGGGCCAACCCGCGAATCTGAAGAGCAGGAAAGCTACGAGCAGCCAGGTCATCGGGAACAAGAGCATCGCCGCTATTATCTTCACAGTAGAGATTACGTCCTCGGCCTCGCGCGAGAATGTCGTAGCTACGTAGCCCGCCAGTTTATAAGCAGGGTAATGCACGATCATGCCGGCGAGCGCTATGGGAGAAAGAAGCGTGAAGAGGATAGCGCGCGATAATAGATGAAAGATAACCTGACTGCCCGAACCCGAACTCTTCGGAACAGCAAGATCGTCTGTTTCCAGCCCGGCCTGCTTCAACTCCTCCTCGAAGCGTGTGAGGCGCGCCACCAGCGCAGACAATCTCTCGGGCGAGCGCGATTGTAGATGCGCGTAGCCCTCGATGAATCGCTGTCGCAACTCAAGCTCGCGCGCAAGAAGCCCCTTCTCTTCGGATGCCTGCTCTGCCGACGAAAAGATTTTTTCAGCGCGGGCAATGAGCGCGAGCGCCTCTTCATGCTCGGCATTGAGCACAACTTCGCGCAGCGCCTGCTCAATCTGCGCGGAAAGCGCGCGCACGGCTTTGTGCGGCAACTCGCCGTCCGCTTCAATCTCTACAGGCTCGACCTTTATAGGCTCGCCGAAACAGAGGAGCGCGGAGCTGCGAAAGGTTGTCTTCGCAGTGTAGTAAAGCCCTGCGGGAACGATTTTGAGATCGAGCGCAGACCCGGAAGAAGCAGCGCCGAGTGCGATTCTCGCCGCACCCGTCTTCAAAGGTTTCAGGCGCGGCTCGCTGTGCGACACGCCTTCCGGGCAGATTGCCAGCGTGCCGCCGCGCACGAGAAGTTCTCTAGCCCGCTCGAATGTCTCGCGGTTGAGAGCCGTGTCGGCCATGTCCTGCTTTCTATAGACGGGGAGCGAATCCAGCGAGCGCACGACGTAGCCCAGAATAGGTATACGGAAGAGCGGAGCTTTCGCAAGAAAAGAGACGCGGCGCGGGACGAGGCAAAGCAGGAAGACAGGATCAACGAGTGCGTTCGGATGATTCAGGACGAACATGACCGGACTTTTTCGTGGAACATGTTCGAGGCCGCTCACCTCTATGCGCCGGAAGAAGACGCGCAGCGTCAACCTGAGTAACGGGCAGATGATTCTTCTTATCAATCGTCCGACTCCTTACAGAGCGCACCATGCGCTTGGCATACGCCGTCAATCATAGTCTGCCTGAAGCGTAGAGACAATTGGTTTGAAACCTATTTAGACTTTGAATAATAAGGGCTGCGCGTCACAACCGTAGGCCGGAGAATGCAGAGAGAGAAATTTCAAATCCGAAATCTCAAATTTGAGATTAGATATTCTGAATTCCTCTGTAGTTCTTCTCCGGCCTGCGGCGATAAATCGTCTTCCTTACTATACGCAAGTTGGATTTTGATCCGGGCGATGCCTCATTACTGCCCGCACTCAGAGTTTGTATGAGTGATGACCGGGCTGAAGCGCTGCTGATACTCGGCGGATGTGATGAAGGCGCATACCATAGCGCGGTATCCGCTCGCATCCTGCGGCAGCTTGGAGTTGAGAATGCCCAGCCAGAAGTCGTAACCGCCCTGATCCACTTCCCTTCTCAAATAACCGAAGTATTGCATCAGCACGAAACTGGGATTGTACTCGCGCTGTACGAACGCAGCTATCTCTATCACGTCGCCCAGAACCTGCGCGCGCGTCTTCCCGCCATTCATAGCGGTGATCTGCTGCTGGCGCTCTGTGGTGAAAGGCGTGAGTCCAGCCGTGTCGAAGAGCTTCCCAACAAACTCCGCGTTGCTCATCGTATTCGGATAAGCGGCTATGAACTCCGGCCTCTGAACCCACGTGGTCAGAAAAGCCTGCTTGCTCGCATTCAGATTTGCGAAGTCTATGCGGCTGCGGTCAGGCATGAACTGCTGGAAGGTCGGGCGCACGCCGTAAGATGCCCTGTAAAGACGATAGACGAATGAGCCTGTCTGTTGAAACTCATTCTCGACGAAGAATGCTGCGCTGACTCCGACGCGATGCGAGCGTATGCACGCTGCGTCCGTGCCGCATTGATCTATCTGCCCGGTCCAATATTCCCAGCCCGATTGGTCAGGTTCGCGGTTCAGAAAATCCAGATAATGCTGGCGCACGAAGAACCCCGACATGTCCAGAGCGTTCGCTGTCGGCGCGCCCTCGATGCCGTCAAAGGTAGCGTTCGTCACAGTGCTGTCCAAAGTGATTGAGCGCGCGGCGGGCGTGAAAGAGTAGTTGGCTAACTGAGGCGTAACCGTATAGAAGTTTCCCACCTGCAAGCCCTGAAACGAATAGAGGCCGTTTGCGTTCGTGATTGTGCGAGCGGATTTTGCGCCGCCGAGCGTCACGGTCACGCCGCCGAGCGCCGCGCCTCTGCTATCCACAATACGACCGCTGATGCCGGATTCGGCTGCCGTAGTAAACGCAATTCTGGATACGATGCCCGAAGAACCTGCTCCGCCGCCTCTGGCAAGATAGTAGAGGCTTCCGTCATCGGCCACATGCATGTCAACGGGCGTGTTGATGCCGGAAGCGAAATCCGTCGCAGTGCTCGTAGAAGGATCGAACCTTCTAATCCAGCCTGTGCATAAGTCCGCAAAAAAGTATTTGCCGACGTAACTGCCGGGGAACTGCGTAGTCTGCGGATTGTAGAAAGCGCCTCCAACTATGGCGCAGCCCGTAGTGCTGGTGCTCCCATGCCCGTACTCGAAGAGCGGGTCTCGGAAAGACGGATTAGTAGGCGAGCAGAATCCTTCGCAGTTGGCCCAACCATAATTCGATCCGGCAATGCCATCATTAATCTCTTCCCACGTGCTCTGTCCCACATCGTTTATGAACAAGCGCCCGGTGCCCGGCTGAAATCCGAACGTGAACGGATTGCGCAGACCCATAGCCCAGATAGCTCTGTTGTTTCCGGTAGCTGTATTAAAGAAAGGGTTGTCGGTCGGAATAGTTCCGTCCGAGTTTATGCGCAGGATTTTCCCAAGAAGATTCGAGAGCGTCTGCGAGTTTGCCGAATTCGCGTTCTCGCCCACGGCTATGTAGAGCTTGCCGTCAGGCCCGAAGTGCAGCGCTCCGCCGTTGTGATTCGTTGCGCTGCTCAGGTTATTCAAATCAAGAAGGGGGACTTCGCTGCCTGCGGTCACTACATCCGGGTTCGCTGTGCTTGCCGTAAAGCGGCTCACACGGTTGTGAGCAGACCCGCCCGTGGGGGCTGGCACGGTGTAATAGATATAGATGAATTGATTGCTGGTGAAATTCGGGTCGAATGCAATGCCCAGAAGCCCCCGCTCGCCGCTTGAGTCAACCGTCACGATGAGAAAAGAGGTTGCCAGAAGCTGCCCGTTCTTAATGACGCGCAGTTGCCCCGTTTGCTGGCAGACGAATATTCGCCCGTCCGGCGCAAACGCCATAGCTGTCGGGTTCGATAGCCCGCTTGCGACAACAGTGTCTGTGAAACCGCCCGGCACTGTCGCAGCAGACAGTCTAACCTGCGTGAGCGTGACGAGCAGACAAAGAGATGCAGTGAAAAGAGCAATCCGCTTGATTTGATAACGCATAACAGTATTTCAAATGTCAGTCTTTCGGAAACCCTTATGATGTGGGGTGACTTGGGGAAGGATTGAATGATAACAGCTTTAACCGCCGGGTGAAAAGAGAATAATGTGCGCAAGGTCTATTCATTCTTGAATAAATTAAAAGTTGAGAGTTCACCACCGAAGACACCGAAGAGCACTGAGATAACACAGAGAGTTGAATGCCTCTATGCTTCCTCCGTGTGCTTCGGTGCCTGCGGTGGTAAATAACCTTTCTCGCTACACTCAACAATGAATAGACCCTGCATCAACTTTCGATGTGCATTACGCGAGACTTAGTGCGATAATGACGGCGCTTTCCAAATCATCTCAATAAAAAAGGATGTCAGGACGCTATGAAGCGTTTCGCACTCCCTCTCTTGCTTCTGGTGCTCGCCCTCTCGTCAATCGCAGCAGGGCAGGCGAGCCACTCTTTTACAGTTGGCGATCTATTGAAAGTTCGCCGTGTCTCAAACCCGCAAATCTCCCCAAAAGGAGACATGATCGCCTACACCATAGGCGATGTTGATAGAAACGCAAACAAGATAGTGACGCAGATTTACGTCGTGCCGGTAGGCGGAGGCGAAGCGCGCCAGTTGACCAACGCGCCGCAATCTTCCACAAGCCCGCGATGGTCGCCCGATGGGAGCCGTCTGGCTTTCATCTCCGCGCGCGAAGGCGAAGCGCAAATCTGGACGATTGATGTGTCCTCCGGTGAGTTGAAGAAGATTACGAACATTTCCACGGGCGCAGCCGACCCGCTCTGGTCACGCGATGGGCGCTGGCTCGCTTTCACTTCCGAAGTCTATCCGGAATGCCAGACGGACGCCTGCAACAAGCAGCGCGCCGATGATGCCGCGCAGAGCAAAGTTAAAGCCCGTCTGATTGACAATCTTCTTTATCGCCACTGGAACGCATGGCAGGAGGGCAAGCGCACGCACATCTTCGTGGTCTCGGCAGACGGCGGCGAGGCGCGCGATTTGACGCCCGGTGAAGTTGACGCTCCGCCTATTCAGGGCGACGCCAGCGATTTCTCATTCTCGCCTGAATCAGATGAGCTTGCGTTCGCAATGAACTCGGAAAAGATGCTTGCGACTTCTACCAACGGCGACATATTTCTGGTGTCGGTCAGGGGTGGAAGACCCAAGCCCATAACGAAGAGCAACCTTGCCGACGACGGTTACCCGGTCTACTCGCCGGACAATCGCTATATCGCATATCACGCGCAGGTGCGACCCGGTTATGAAGCAGACCGGTGGCGTCTGATGCTTTATGACAGGAGGACGAACCGAACGCGAGCGCTCACGGAAAACGTTGACATGTCTGTGTCATCTATAATCTTCTCGCCCGACAGCCGGAAGATTTACTTCACCGCTCTTGAGCGCGGGCGGCAGCCCGTTTATTCAATCTCTGTAGACGGCGGGCAGCCCGTCAAAGTTGTTGACGGCTACAACGACCACATCGTTTTAAGCTCGGACGGTCGCACGCTCGTCTTTCTTCGCAGCAGCATCGCCAGCCCGGAAGAAGTTTACACGGCTAACGCGGACGGCTCGAACATGAGGCAGGTAACGCACACGAACGATGAGTTGATGACGGGCTTTAACCTGCGCCCGGCTGAAGAAGTGACGTGGACGGGCGCGATGGGCGCGAAAGTTTCGGGCTGGATTGTGAAGCCTGCGAATTTCAATGCGAACAGACGCTGGCCTATGGTCGTCCTGATTCACGGCGGGCCGCAGGGCGCGTGGAACGATAACTGGGGCTATCGCTGGAATCCTGAAGTCTTCGCCAACGCGGGCTACGTTGTTTTCACGCCGAACCCGCGCGGCTCTACGGGCTACGGCTCGCGCTTCATGGAAGATATTTCCGGCGACTGGAGCGGGAAAGTTTACACGGACATAGTGAACGGCGTGGCGCACGTTATTTCGCTGGGCTACGTTGACCGTAATCATATAGGCGCTGCTGGCGGAAGCTATGGCGGCTACATGGTTGACTGGATAGAAGGGCACAACAACGACCCGCGATTTCAGTTCAAGGCGCTCGTTTCGCACGCAGGAGTTTATGACCTGACCAGCATGTACGGCGCGACCGAAGAACTATGGTTTCCCGAATGGGAGTTTCACGGAACGCCGTGGACTAACCCTGAGATGTACTCGCGCAATTCGCCGCACATGTTCGTGCGAAACTTCAAGACGCCTCTGATGGTCACGCACGGCGAGATGGATTTCCGCGTGCCCTACACGCAGGGGCTTGAACTGTTCACAGCGCTTCAACGTCAGGGAATAGAATCCCGCATGCTCTTCTTCCCGGACGAAGGACACTGGATACTGAAGCCGCAGAACTCTGAGCTTTGGTACACCACAGTGCTTCAGTGGTTCGATAAGCATTTGAAGTGAAGACGCTGATGGTTTTCTTGACAGGTTCGGCAATTTGATTTCGCAGCAGAAGGACGCAAAGGAGTTCGCAGAGAGCGTAGGGGGATTTCAAATCTGAAATCTCAAATTTGAAATAAAAGCTTGAATTCTCTGCGCCCTCTGCGTAAACCTCCGTGTCCTCTGTGGTGAAATCTCCCACGCTGGATTGAGGACTAGATGGAAAGAGACCCTTCGACAGACACGGATATTTTGACTGCGCGAGCAAAACCCGATGGGTTTCCGGTGATGCACCAGAACTGGGGCAAGCTACTGTTTATGCATTGGCCCATCGCGCCGGAATTGCTGCGCCCGCTCATCCCCGAACGTCTGACGATAGATACTTACAAGAGCATGGCGTGGATAGGAGTCATTCCGTTCACGATGTGGGGCATACGACCCATCTTGTTGCCTGCCATTCCGGGCTTGAGCGCGATGCACGAACTGAACGTCCGAACTTACGTTCACCTTGACCATCATCCCGGCGTCTGGTTTCTCTCGCTCGACATCAACAGCGTGATTGCCAAAACCGCCGCACGCAACTTCTACTTTCTGCCTTACTATAACGCGCAAATTGATCTTGAGCAGAAGGCCGCGACGATTCATTACACACTGGAGCGTGATGACGCGGATTCGCCCGGGGCGAAGTTTGATGCGAAATGGAAGATTGGCGAAGAGCTTTCCTACTCGAAGCCCGGCTCTATAGAATTCTTTCTGACCGAGCGCTACTGCCTTTACACGGAGCACCGTAATCATCTATACCGCGCGAGCATCTATCACGAACCTTGGCCGCTTCAGAAGGCCGAGCTTGTGTCCATGAAATCAACCATGATCGAATCGCACGGGCTGCCCACGCCTGCCGAAGAGCCACTGCTTCATTACGCAGAAGCGCTCGCAGTTGACATCTGGCCGATTGAAGAGTTGTAGAGTAGAAGGCTAATTGAGCATAAGCGGCAAGGAGCGAAAGAACTTCGAGCGCTCGAAGTTCTTTCGCTCCTTGCCGCTTACTTACTGTCTACCTGAGCGATTCCGAAATTCCTAGCGTCGGCCCCGCCTGTGCGGTCGGGGCGCGGGCTGAGGTCTGGCCGCGCCGCATGGGACTGTGCCTGAAGCGTCGGCAACGGGCGGCACGGTTCCTGTGGGAGCGACCACAAGCTGCATCATGAATTCGCTGCGGCAGCCGCCTTCAATCGTCTTGACACGGCCAGCATCAATACCGCGCGAATTCACAAGATACTCCATGGCGCGCGTAAGGCGCTCCTGCGCCTGCCCGGCACGCGCTCCGTAAGCCACCAGATAACCGACCGAGCCTGGGTCTTGCTGCAACTGAATGGCGAAGTTATCCAGACGAGCCTTCTCGTTGTTGAAGTTGATGTCCGGGTACTCGTCAAACTGCGTGGGCTTGCGTGGTGCGAGGGGCGAGACAGAGGCAGAGGCATTCCCCCTGCACGATGGAGGTAGTCCGGCAAGGTCTAGCGACGCTGTGATGGTCTGGCCTCCCAGCCCGCGCGTGTCAACAGTTATAGCTGGAGTTCCCTGACCCGAAATGATAGAGCCGCCCGTGAGCGACCAGTTGTAAGCGGGACGCAGATTCGGCGCGCCTCCCGCCAGGTTCGCAGTGAACGTCACGGGAGTGCCTTCATCCGGCGAGGTCGCCGCAACGTCAACGGAAACTGTAGGGCACGGCGGCGCGCATTCCAGCTTGCGCACAATCACAGAGGTCGAAGCGAAAGCCGTGCAGCCGCAGTTGTTGTCAACTTCGACCGTGGCCGTGTATGTGCCCGGCTGAACTCCTGCCAAGTCCCACATAACACTCGCCCCGTCGCCCACTATGCGCCCGCCGACGGTAGAATACTGGTAGCGCAGCGAGTTGTTCTGCGGGTCGTCCGCCAGCGCGTTTAGCTGTATCTGGCTGGCAGTGGGCGTGCCAAGCGTCTGACCACCATCGCAGCCAAGCATCACGACTCGCGTAGGAGCGGCAAGACGAAGCACTGGCGGCTCGCAATTAACGGTTCGAGCGCGATTGTTCTGAGTCCTGTTCTGCTGCGCGAGCGCAAGGCCCATGCACGCGACCAGCACTAGCAGCGCCGCGATTATTGCTCTTCTTCCCAAATTCATATCAGTTCCTCCGGTGAAGGAATAAGCTGCATCGTCTTTCGGGCTACGTTTAGCCAGAAAGACGCGCAGGCCAGATAAAGCTTCATGATTAACCAGCGCAAAGTATGGCAGGTCTCTGAAGTTGTCAAGCACTTTTATTTCTAATGCTTAAGGCCGGAAGCCGTATATGCAGACTTGTCGCCCAGAAACCGTCAGCTTTCAAACAAAACCAACATTCAAAACCAGCGACTGGCCGACACTCTTTTATACCTGTAAACGACCAATAGAAAGCAGATACCATTTATGGCGAGCAGGTTTTCGTGAAAAAGTTATAGCCATACTTTTTCATTTTTCCTTCTACCTTTTACCTTTAGTCGGTTGACACTGACCTTGCGCTTGGCCTACTCAATTCTCTCGCGCGGCGGAACGACGGCGATGAAATCTTCTGCGAAGCGTCGAGTGTAATCGTCCAGAAGGTCGCGCACGCGCTGCTGGTCTTTGGAGCCGACGACCAGACCTACGTGATGCTGCTTTCGCACGCGGTAGAAGATTTCCGCATCCGTGTACCGGGAGGTGTCCGGCTCTTCCTGTCGTGCGAGCGAGAGGGCGATTCCGCCGTAATCCTTTCTCTCATCAGGCAACACGTATGAGCCTTCGCTGCCTGCAAGCTCTACCTTCGCCCACTCGCGCCAGAGGTTTATGCCGCTCGCGGCTTCAAGGGTTTCTGCTAGAAACGCGCCGCCGACACGTGCGGCTATTTCCAGAAAATAGAATCGCCCGTCCTCTTCCGATTTTATGAATTCGGTGTGTGCCGCGCCCCTTTCAAGGCCGAGCGTTTTCACAAGCTTCTGATTGAGCCGTAAAAGCTCTCGCTCCTCGCGCGAACCACGCGCGACCGTGTAAGAGAGAAAAACTCCGCCCTTGTGAGCCACATCCATCGGCGGGCGACCGTAACGGTTCGCGCCCGCGAAGATCACACGGCCTCCGTTAATGAGCGAGTCCACGTGATACACCTCTCCGGGCACGAAGCGTTCCAGAAGCCAGTAGCCCGAGCGCTCGCGCAATCTTTCGCGCGCGTCCAATTCTTCAATCGCGCGCCAGACATGCTCCGCCTCATCAAGCTTCTTAATCCCCACAGCAGACACGTCCGAGCGCGGCTTCAAGACCCAGGGCGGCTCAACGCGATTCACGAACTCGCCCACGTCGTTGTAGTTGAGAGCGTGAACAAACTCAGGAACATTGACGCCAGCCTCTCCAGCGCGTATACGCATCGTGAGCTTGTCACGAAAGATTCTGGCAAGCGTAACCGTCATGCCTTCTATGCGCAGGTGCTCGCGCATCAATCCTGCATTTATTACATCGAACTCTTCGAGCGCTACGAGGCGATCAATTCTTCGTTGACGACCGAACTGGCTGACTATCTCCACGTACTGTTCGGTCGTAACGTCGTCCGGCACGGCCACGAAATCGTCAAGACTCTCGCGCGGCCATTCTTCATTTGCGTTCTTCTCTTTCGTAATGAGAACGACGCGAGCGCCTTGCTGCTTGCACTCGCTGAGGAAATCTACGCCCTTGAAATAGCTTGCCAGACAAACTATCTGCAAAGGTTTGTCGCTCTGCTCGCTCATAAAGTCGCCCTCGCGTGAATGCGTGAGACGCACCTCTCGCCGCCGCACTCTCTTTTCACGAATTCATCCCTTGCCCTTGCAATTGATTAAGGAGTGATGGTAAAGGCGGCTGCTGTGTATAATCAAGCCGTAACTCGCACGGCCTCGGAATTAAATTCTCGAACGGAGCGATGATGATCTTTCGTAGCCAACTCGAAGACGTAAATATTCCCGAAACTCCATTGACACCGCTCATACTATCGCGCGCAGAGCTATGGGGCGATAAGACGGCGCTGGTTGACGCGCAGACGGGGCGCGCGATCACTTACGCGCAGTTTGCGCGGGACGTGAGACGAGCAGCGGCAGGTTTGGTGCGCAGAGGTTTGAGGCAGCGCGACGTTCTGGCAATTTACAGCCCTAACCTGCCCGAATACGCTGTGGCCTTTCATGCAGTCTCGCTTCTTGGCGGCGTAGTCACCACGGTAAACCCGCTCTACACCGTCGAAGAAGTCGCGCCACAATTGAAGAACGCGGGCGCGAAATATTTGCTGACATCGCCGCAGCTTCTCGATAGGGCAATCGAGGCCGCGAGCGATACAAACGTGCGCGAGATTTTTGTTTTCGGCGAGAGCGAGAAAGGCGCAACGAGTTTCGCTTCACTGCTTGAAACGGATGCGCCGGACATCGAAGCTGCCGAGATAAACGCGCGCGAAGATGTTGCGGCTCTACTCTATTCGAGCGGCACTACAGGGCTGCCGAAAGGTGTGATGCTCACGCACTACAATATAGTCGCTAACATACTTCAGTGCGAAGCGCTGCGGATAATCGGCCCGGAGGACATTCAAATCTGCTTCCTGCCTCTATTCCATTGCTACGGCCTGAACGCGATCATGAATCTAGGGCTTTACACCGGCGCTACTACCGTAACGATGCAGCGTTTCGACATGGAGCAATTTCTAAAAACCGTCTGCGATTACCGTGTGACGCACGCGCCGCTCGTGCCGCCAATCGTGCTGGCAATGACGAAGCAGCAGGTCATTGACGATTACGATCTCTCCTGCCTGAAGACTATCTTTTCGGGGGCTGCTCCTCTTGGCGAGGATGTCTCGCGCGCGTGCGTCGAGCGATTGAGTTGTCAAATTCGCCAGGGCTACGGCATGACGGAGACCAGTCCCGTAGTCACCGTGACACCCCACGAGCACAAGACGGCAAAGCTTGGGTCTGTAGGCGTGTGCGTGCCCAACACGGAATGCAAAGTTGTGGACACGGAGACGGGCGCGGAACTCGGCTGCGCAGAGAAGGGCGAACTCTGTTTTCGCGGGCCGCAGGTGATGAAGGGCTATCTAAATAATCCCGAAGCGACCAATGCGACGATTGACTCGGACGGGTGGCTGCACACGGGCGATGTTGGATACGCGGACAGCGAAGGCCACTTCTTCATCGTTGATAGACTGAAAGAGCTTATCAAGTACAAGGGCTTTCAAGTTGCGCCCGCCGAACTGGAAGCAATACTGCTCACGCATCATGCGATTGCTGAAGCCGCAGTGATACCGAAGGCTGATGAAGAGGCTGGCGAAATTCCCAAAGCATTCATAGTGCTGCGCTCGCCCGCCACAGCAGAAGAGATTTCCGCATTCGTCGCCGAGCGCGTAGCACCGCACAAGAAGATTCGTGAGATAGAGTTTACAGACCAGATTCCCAAAACGCAGTCAGGCAAAATCCTGCGCCGCGTGCTGGTGCAGAGAGAAAGAGGAACGCAGAACTAAATCGATTTCGGAATGCGGATTTAAGAGCATGATTGAACCGGGCTGATACCTATTTCTTCAACCTTCTTATCATTCCGAAATCCGCAATTGAATATTCCGCAATGAGGATGGTTTGTTATGAAAAAGATTTTTTCTGAGATGGATGAAGTTCACTCGCGTCTTCTGAGTGCGGTCGAGCCTGTGAATGCTGAAGCTTTTTCGCGCCGCCCATCGGAAGAGGCATGGAGTCTGGCAGAGATTCTTCATCATCTCTCCATAGTCGAGCAGAATGTGCTGAAGGCGCTTCAGAAGGAGATCAAAGCGCCGCCGCGCCGAGTAGGCTTACGCGGTCGCCTGATGCCTATCAGGCTGCTCGTAGGCACGCGCTTCGTTCGCGTCAAAGCTCCCAAGTTTGTCGAGCCAACCGGCGCACCAGCGAAGACAGAAGCGATTACCAACTTCAACTCAGTGCGCGAAGAGCTAAAGGATTTTGCGCAGCAGCATGGTCTGGAGCGTCTTGAGAATCTTGTCTTCAAACATCCCGTGCTTGGCCCTATCTCAGGCGTGGGCGCTCTCTCTTTCGTCAGCAATCACGAGCGCAGGCATTCTAAGCAGATTCAAGAGACCATCAAGAAGCTTGGAAGATAAAGCCTGAAAAAGCGTGATTCAATCTGGATTATCCCTCTTTCATTCTTCACCCTTGCTCTTCTCACCCTTGACAGCTTTTTGAGATAAGCATAGAGTCCGCTTAATTGCAGACCCATAGAATTAGAAGACACCACAGGCTACCCAGAGACCTGCGGACTTAAAAGTTATTTCCAACTCTAAAGGTTTCAGTGCAAAGAACCGTGTTGTGCGCGAGTCTCCCAAAGCGCGCGCATGAATCAACCCCCGTAGTTTTTGATGATTGCGAAGTATTGCAATCCCTTCCCCGGCATACTGAGAAATTCTGCCGGGTTTAGCTTCTGCACAAGCGGACTTTTCCTGATCGGCTTGTATAGGTCTACGGGTATCCAACCCGCTAGATCATTTTCACGTTTCTGTCTTTCAAAGAGGAGAATTTGTATGCGTCGCCTGAGTTTCATCAAACGTCATTCTCGAAAATTTGTCTGTCTCTCATTAATCGCCACTTTCGTGGGCGTAGTTCTCATCGGCATGCGGGCTTCGGCATCAGGCCCGGCTCGCCGTTCACAGCAAGCTCGCGCGAGCAGACAAAATCCAGATGTCTCTCCAGAGTTGGTATTCAATAATTACAAGCAGACCAATCTGGTGTCTGACATTCCGGGCTTCGCCCAGATTGAAGACCCACTGCTGGTCAATCCCTGGGGCGTCGCACAGAGTGCTACCAGCCCATTCTGGGTCTCCGACAATGGCACGAACTCCGCCACGCTTTACGGCGGCGACGTGGGCGGCAGCCCGTTTACGAAAAACCCGCTCAACGTGACCATCCCCGGCGTCCCCGCAGGTCTGCCAACCGGAGTGGTCTTCAGCGGCTCGGCCACCGACTTTTCCTTCACGGGAGGCGGCTCCACCGGCCCGGCACGGTTTATCTTCTCTTCAATCAGCGGCAATATCTCTGCATGGAAAGGTGGCCTGACCACTGCCGTCATCGTCGCCAGCAAACCTTTCCCCGCCAATACCTATACGGGCCTTGCGATTGGCAACAACGGCACGTCTAACTTTCTCTACGCGGCGAACTTCGCGCAAAAGAAGATAGACGTATACGACAAGAATTTCGCTTCGACGACGCTCGCAGGAAACTTCACTGATCCGGGGATTCCGTCCGACTATGCTCCCTTCGACATACAGAATCTGGGAGGCAAGCTCTACGTAGAGTATGCGAAGGTAGACCCTGTGACGGGTGAGGACTTGCCCGGCCCCGGCAACGGCTACGTCAGCGTCTTCGATACCAACGGCAATTTCCTGGGTCGTTTGGTCTCCAACGGCCCGCTCAGTTCGCCCTGGGGCGTGACTATAGCGCCCGCGGGCTTCGGCGCGTTCCCCGGCGCTCTGCTCGTAGGCAATTTCGGTGATGGCCGTATCAACGCCTTCAACCCGACCACAGGCGCATTCCTCGGCACGCTCAACGACGAAGCTGGCAATCCCATAGAGATTGAGGACTTGTGGGCACTGACTTTCGGCAACGGCTCGGGCGGAGGCGACACAGGCACGCTCTACTTCTCCGCAGGTTATGATGATGAGACACACGGCCTCTTCGGCTCGCTCAAGCCATCAAGCCCGGCGACGACGACCATACAATTCAGTTCCGCCACCTATAGCGTCATAGAGGGCGCTACAAGCATCACGGTCACGCGCTCCGGCGATTTGACCGTTCCATCAACCGTCAACTATACGACCTTCGACGACACGGCCAAACAGGGTAGCGATTATATTTTCGCGGCGGGAACGCTCAGCTTCGCCGTTGGAGAGTCGAGCAAGAGCTTCACTATACTTATCCCGGATGATTCATACGTCGAGTTCAGTGAGACTGTAGAATTGGCGCTGAGCAATCCGACCGGAGCGGCGCTCGGCAGCCCGCAAGAAGCTGACCTGACCATCCTGGACAACGACGGAGTTGTCATCCAACCGCCGCAGCAGGCATTTGTGGGGACGCTCAGCAGCTCGCAGGAAGTGCCTCCCAATGCAACTACGGGCAGGGGCGTGGGCATAGTCATTCTCAGCCAGGATCAGACATCGGCTCTGGTCTCACTCTACTTCGCCGGACTGTCAAGCAACGCGACGATGGCACACATTCATGGTCCGGCAGCGCCGGGCACGAATGCGCCTGTTCTGTTCCCGTTTGCCAATGTGCCTTCGGCCACTTCCGGCTCAATCAATAACGTGACCATCTCGCTGACACCTACGCAGGTACAGCAATTAAAGAGCGGTCTCTTCTATTTCAACGTGCACACGGTGAACAATCCGGGCGGCGAGATTAGAGGCCAGATTCTTTTCAATCCGATTGATGAGTCGAAATTCTTCGCACGCCAGAATTATTACGACTTCCTCAATCGCTATCCAGACGATGCCGGACTCAACTTCTGGGCAGCGGAGATAAGCAAGTGCGGCGCTGACATACGCTGTCTTGATACTCGCCGCACGGATGTCTCAGCCGCCTTCTTCTTCTCGACGGAGTTCCAGCAGAAGGGCTTCTTCGTCTACAGCGTGCGCAGGGCCTCGCTCGGCACACAGCCGACCTACGGGCAGTACGTGATTGACGAGACCGTGATAGGCGCTGCCACCGAAGCTAACAAGACGGCCTTTGCCGAGTCGTTTGTCCAGAAACCTGAATTTCTGGCTAAGTATCCGACCAGCCAGAACGGGTCAGATTTCATAGACGCGTTAATCGCTACCATACAGGCAAACTCCGGCGTGAATCTTACGCCGAGGCGACCCGAATTGGTCAACGAATACCTGCTTGGCGCAACTCAGGTGCAGAGCCGCGCGCGTGTAATACGCAAGGCAATCTCGTACACGGAGTTCGTCAACGCCGAATTCAACCCGGCCTTCGTGCTCTCCGAATACTTCGACTACTTGAGACGCGGCCCCGATCCGGCTGGCTATAGCTTCTGGCTCGCGCAGCTCAATGCCAACGGAAGTAATTTCCGCGTGATGGTCTGCGCATTTTTGACTTCTGCGGAGTACCAGCAGAGGTTCGGGCCAACCGCCACACGCAACGACAGGGAGTGCGCCGACCTACAGTAACCGGCTCGTTAATCGAGTAAGCTACGAGCAAGGGTGATAGCGTTGAACGGGGGCTGTAGATTGAAGGCTTGTATTCGATAAGCTTTCAATCTACAGCCCCCGTTCTTTCTTAACTTTCCACTTTCGCCTTTCCCGCCTCTTCTTTCTCGACTGCCCTTGACGACATTCTCCCGGTCAGACTATCTTCGCTCGCATTCGCCTTCGCGGGCACGCATATCATGTGACGGAGCATCATCTCTCGTATGTCGTCGCAACCTGTTATCAATTCTCCGGCCTGGAGCATTCCTGAATACCTTAAGGCACAGGATGGTCGTCTGTGCATTAACGGAGTTGATGCGCTCACATTAGTTCGGAATTACGGTTCGCCGCTCTATGTCTTCTCCGAGCCACGCATACGCGCCAATGTCGAGCGTTTGAAGAGAGCCGCACGCGCGGTCGGGCGACCCGTTCGCTTCTTCTACGCATCGAAGGCCAACTCGAACATGGCTGTGCTGGCCGCAGTGCGCGAAGCTGAGATTGATTGCGAAGTGAATAGCGGTGGCGAGCTTTACAAAGCTCTGCGCGCAGGGTTTCGCCCCAATCAGATTATCTTCAACGGCACCAGCAAAACGGACGAGGAACTGGACGAAGCTGTGCGCGCCGGAATCTACGCGATCAACGTTGATTCCATTTTCGAGATAGAGATGATAGAAGCGGCTGCCAGGCGTGCTGGCAAGCGCGCCAACATTACGCTCAGGCTCGTCCCAGAAATAGGCACGCGCTCGCACCTCGGCTTACAGACCGCGTTGCTCACTTCAAAATTCGGAATCTCATCCTCAGAAGTTTTAGGCGCATTTCGTCGCGCTCTTCAGAACCCGGAACTCGTCCACGTCAAGGGCATACACATACACGTAGGCTCGCAGACGCCTGACATAGAGCCTTTCGTCGCCGCATTCAAAACCATGTGGGAGCACCTGCTGACCGTTCATCGTGAGACAGGCCACGCTCTGGAACACATAAACATGGGCGGCGGCATCCCTGTGAACTATCTGCGCGATAGGGCTATGGCGGACGAGTTGCCGGAGCAGGAGCGCGACATGCTGGGCGCTGAGCTTGAGCCTTCGGACGTTTTATCTGCGGCGCTTGAGGTTGCACGCGAGTCTGCGCGCGATGCTGGAGCGGAACACATCTTGGATAAATTGACCGTACTATTAGAACCGGGGCGCAGCATAATCTCGGACGCAGGGCTTGTATTGACGACCGTGCGCAACATCAAGCAGCGGCCCGAAACCGGAGACGTATGGTTGCTGACGGATGCGGGCTATAACCTGATGCTCTCTATGAACAATTACAAGTGGTACTACCACCTGATCTCCGCTTCGCGCGCAGACGCTCCAGCCGACACGGAGTACAAGGTCGCCGGGCCATTGTGCGATTCAGGCGATGTTTACTTTGACATAGAGCGCGAGGGTCGCCTTCCTGACTACCGCAAGCTTCCAGACGACGTGCAGCCGGGTGAAGTTCTGGCTCTTCTCAACTGCGGCGCTTACTCTCTGGCGCAGATGTTTCATTACAACGGTCGCCCATTGCCCGCCGCCGTCATGGTGCGCGAGGGCGGGCGCGCCGAACTGATTCGACGGCGCGACACTTATGAAGATTTGCTGGCGAACGATGTCTGGTAAGATTGTTCTGCTTTTAGCTCTCCCATCTTGAACACCGTTTCCGAACTTTAAAGTCTCATGTCACAACCTGCGCCCAGCAACATCACGCTCGTTCGCAGTCTGGGGTTGACGGCTGCCATTTCGGTCAACGTGGCGAACATTATCGGCACGGGCATTTTTCTGAAGACGCGCGTGATGACCTGCAACGTGGGCACGCCCGGCAAGGTGCTGGCCGTCTGGGTGGTGGCCGGATTGCTCTCTCTGGCGGGCGCGCTCACCTATTCGGAGTTGACAACGATGATGCCGCGCGCTGGCGGCGAATATGTTTTCCTGCGCGAAGCTTACGGCGCGCGTTGGGGCTTTCTTTTCGGCTGGACGCAGTTTCTTGTGGCGCGTACAGGCGCGCAGGCCGCGCTCGCCATAGGCTTCGCAACTTTTCTTAACATACTCGCTGGCGGCGCTCTCGGCGCAACTTATTTCAAGCTTCACCTTCTCGGTCTTGAAATTCCAATAGGCCACTTGCAGCTAGTTGCTCTGGCAGCCATCGCAATCACCACCACGATAAATTGCGCTGCCGTGTCTGTGAGCGGCAACGTAGCTTCGGTTCTCACAGCTTTGAAACTCCTGCTGGTGATAGGCATTGGACTCGGCGCTCTATTCATGGCCGATGGAAGCTGGTCTCACTTTGCGATGTCGAACGTTGGGGGAAGCTGCGATGGAGTGCTGTCGAGCGCTCGCGGAGGAATTGCGGGTTTCGTCGCGGCCATGCTCGGAGCTTTGTGGGCTTACGACGGGTGGAACAACGTCGCGCCGGTTGCGGGCGAAGTCCGTAATCCTTCGCGCAATCTCCCGCTCGCATTCATAGGCGGAACTCTCGTGGTCGCTGCTCTCTACGTCTTCGTCAACGTGGCCTATTATTACGCTCTGACGCCGACCGAGATAGCGAGCGTTTCGACCGGCTCTGCCGTAGCCACAGAGGTTGTCAAAAGATTTCTTGGGCCTATGGCGGTGAGCCTCATCGCAGCCGCAATGCTCACATCGTCGTTCGGCGCGCTCCACACTTCCGTGCTGGCAGGCTCTCGTATTCCTTACGCGATGTCGCGCGACCGCCTCTTCTTCAAAAACCTTTCTACACTTTCGACGAAGACACACGTGCCCGTTCGCGCGCTCATGGCGCAGGGCGTCTGGGCCGGACTATTAGCGCTCTCAGGCTCTTACGATACGCTGACCGATTACGCCATCTTTGCGCTCTGGCTCTTCTACGGTTTGACGACTGCCTCCGTCTTCGTCTTCAGACGAAAGATGCCTGATGCGGAGCGGCCTTATCGCGCATGGGGCTACCCCGTCGTGCCTGTGCTCTTTCTGCTCGTAACGCTCTTTCTACTCATCACCACGTTCTGGTCTGTGAGTGACGGCATAACTGAGGGGTTCGGCGCAATTGGTCGTGGAGAGATAATTCGTGGCCTGATTCTCATCATAAAGCTTCCACCCGTAGCAGGAATAATGTTAATTGTTTTAGGGCTGCCCGTTTACTACTACTGGTCGCGCCATAATCGTGTGGCATATATTGGAGAGGGCGCGAGTTGAGACCGAATTAGAGTTTCTGGATTATGGGAAGAGAGCGAAGAACTGCGGATCGTTTCAAAGTGAGCCTCCCGGCCAGATGGGAGGGCGTACTGGATCGCCACGAGGGAATTGTTACGGACATCAGCACGAACGGCTGCTTTCTGCTCTCGGCTGGCAGCGTGACGAAGGGCGAGCTTGTGCGCGTTGAGATTCAGTTGCCCACAGAAGGATGGATTTACATCTGGGGCGAAGTCGTCTACCCGCAGGAAGAGATTGGATTCGCCGTTCGCTTCACAGGCTCAGGCGAGCAGGAGATGAAGATGCTTCAACTCCTGATTGATTACGTGCGCGAACAGACCGCAAGCGAATAGTCGCGCCTGAGAGAAGGGATGAGGGCGGAGGGATGAGGGATGAATAAGAAGGAGTAATAGCGTCAACAAGCAATAGGCTCAACCCCTTTCATCCCTCATCCCTTCTCTCAGGCGGTACTGACCGCATGACCACACATCTTGAAAAGAGTTATCGAGCGGCGCGCAAGATTAAAGCTTCGCGCGCTACTTCTTTATCGTCGAAATGAGAAACGTCGCGCCCTATGATCTGGTAATCCTCGTGCCCCTTCCCTGCTATCAAGACTAAATCGCCAGAGCGAGCTTCCGAGATTGCGCGGTGAATCGCCGCGCGTCGGTCAGAAATCTTTTCGTAAGGCTTCGCAGTAGCGCGCAACCCTTCTTCAACGTCCGAAAGAATTCTTTCCGGGTCTTCCGTCCTGGGGTTATCCGAAGTCAGAATCACAACGTCGCTCAACCTGCCCGCAGCTTCTCCCATAGGCGCGCGCTTCGTACGGTCTCTGTCGCCGCCGCAACCGAAGACCGTGATGATTCGCCCGCGCGCAACGTCGCGCGCCGTAGAGAGCACGTTCAGGAGCGCATCGTCCGTGTGCGCGTAATCAACCACGACGGCGAAATCGCCAGCGTGCGGTACGCGCTCGAATCGTCCGGGCGCGCCAGAGCAGCTTTCTATCGCGCGCGAGATTGTATCCAGACTGTAACCGAGTTCCAGACCGGCGGCCACAGCAGCAAGTATGTTGTAGATGTGTGGCCGTCCCACAAGCGGAGAATTGAGCAGACGCTCGCCCGCTGGAGTCTTCAGCCGGAACTTCATGCCTTCAAGCGAATGCTCCACATCCACAGCCGTCACGTCCGCATCGCTGTTCAAGGCATAACGCACTACGCGCGCCTTTGCAGATTTCATCTCTTCTATAAGCTCCAGCCCGCCAGCATCGTCCATGTTGATGACCGAGGAGCGAGGCCGCTCGCCCAGCCGTCCATCGAAGAGCCGCTTCTTCGCATAAAAATAGGCTTCCATTGTCTTGTGATAATCGAGATGGTCGCGCGTGAGATTGGTGAAGACCGCAACGCTGTAATGAAGAGCGTCGCAGCGATGAAAATCCATTGCCTGCGATGAGCATTCCATCACAGCCGTCCTGCAACCGTTTTGAACCGCTCGGCGCAAGAGCCGCTGCACGTCTGTGGCTTCGGGCGTCGTTCGATCCGCTTTGAACCTTTCCCTGCCGATTCTATATTCGACCGTGCCCGTCATAGCAACAGGCTCGCCCGCAGCTTCCGCAATTGACGCGACAAGGTAAGCGGTGGTCGTCTTTCCGTTCGTACCCGTGATGCCAACCAGTTGAATCTCGCGCGACGGGTGACCGTAGACTTCAGCCGCCGCCTGTGCCATTGCGCGGCGAGCGTCCTCGACCTCTACCCACGCGCCATGAAAATTTTCGGGCCGTGATTCTTCCGAGATGATTCCGATTGCGCCCTGCTCCATCACCTGCGGTATGAACCTGTGCGCGTCCAGCAGCGCGCCGCGTATAGCCACGAAGAGCGAGCCTGCGATTGCGCGCCGCGAATCATGCGTCACCTCGCGGACTTCCACGCCGTCATTGCCGGTCAATTTTCCGTCAACAACCTGCGCAATTCGCGCCAGAGTAATCTTTTGCTTCTCCGACAATTCGCACCGTTTCCTTCTTGATTTTATAAAGCTCTTCTGAATTTTAACTCATGTCTTTGAAAATTATCATCCATAAGAAAAGAGGGTAGCGGGTCATTTTCACTGTCGAGCAAAATATCTATAGGCAAACACTCAACTCTTTGCGCGCTTTCTTTGCGTCTCCAGCGTGAGATGGTTTTTCTCGCTGGAGACGCAAAGCCGCTAAGAAAGCGCGCAAAGAAGTTTTCAATTGCTCTCTTGATGAAATTGACCCCGCTACTTAAAAGAGAAGCAGAGGCAAGCTCGCTTCTGTTTCAGGAAGAAAATAATGGACATCCTCATCGAATAACTACGATAATCCACAGCGTTCTGCTAATTCCTATTCTTCCGGGACTCTCTATGAAACGACTCATCGTTGCGCTGCTTCTCTTTGTAACCCTCCTCTTTCCGTTTCTTCTTCTTCCTCCTGCGAGCGCCGCTGCTCCTCCTGAATATGACATCATCATTCGCAACGGCAGCGTGCTGGACGGCACGGGTCGCAGAAGTTATAGCGCCGACGTTGCAATTAAAGGAGACCGCATCGCGCGCATTGGAAACTTGAGGGGAGCGCATGCGCGGCGCGAACTGGACGCGCGCGGTCTAATTGTCGCGCCCGGTTTCATAGACATGCTGGGCCAATCGGAGACCTATCTTTTGATTGACCCTCGCGCGATGAGCAAGGTGATGATGGGCGTCACGACTGAGATAACGGGCGAGGGCGGATCAATCGCACCCATGAACGAACGATTGATTCAAGAGGATGAAAGCTTTTATCGCAGGTTCAATCTGACTGTTGACTGGCGCACCTTCGACCAGTATTTCAAGCGAGTTGAAAGGCAGGGCATAGGCTTAAATCTGGGCACGTTCGTAGGGGCGACGCAGGTTCGCGCCTACGTTATAGGTTTCGACAATCGCCCGCCCAGCCCTGCGGAACTCGAACAGATGAAGCGGCTCGTGGCCGAAGCTATGGAGGACGGTGCGCTGGGGGTTTCCACTTCGCTTCAATATGTGCCAGCGCGCTTCGCACAGACTCAGGAGTTGATAGAGCTTGCGAAAGTTGCCCAAAGGTACGGAGGCATCTACATAACGCACCAGCGCAGCGAGGCCAACTCGATTGACTCTTCGCTTGATGAAGTCTTTCGCATAGGGCGCGAGGCGCACATTCCCGTAGAAATCTGGCATCTCAAAACCGCTTACAAAAAGAACTGGGGTCGAATGCCGGAGATTCTGCGGCGAATCGCGGACGCTCGCGCACACGGAATAAACGTCGCGGCGAACGTCTATCCGTATACGGCTGCGAGCACTGCGCTCGCGGCCTGTCTGCCGCCCTGGTCGCTCGAAGGCGGGACAGAGAGGATGCTTGAGCGATTGAGAGACCCTGCCACGCGCGAGCGATTGAAGCGCGAGATAATGACGGATTCAAACGACTGGGAGAACATCTATCTGGGAAGCGGAGGCGCGGGCGGCGTTCTCATAGGCTCTGTTGTCAACCCTTCTCTGGAAGCAATGCAGGGCAAGCGTCTCTCCGAGATTGCTTCAGAGCAGCATAAGGAGCCGATGGATGCTCTCTTCGATATAATCATAGCAGACCGTGGGCAGACCGGAGCAATCTACTTCATGATGAGCGAAGACGATCTGCGCGCTGCCTTGCGCTCGCCTTTCGTCAGCATCTGTACGGACAGCGGCGCACGCGCAACCGACGGCCCGCTCGCAGGCTCTAAATCGCACCCGCGCGGCTGGGGCACATACCCGCGTATTCTGGGGCACTACTCCCGCGACGAACACCTGCTCACGCTCGCAGAAGCTGTTCGGAAGATGACCAGCCTGCCAGCTTCGCGCGTAGGATTGCGAGATAGAGGAACCTTGCGCGAAGGCTATTTCGCGGACATAACCATCTTCGACCCGCGCACAGTGAGCGACCGCGCGACATTTGAGAACCCTAATCAATATCCTGAAGGCATTCAGTATGTAATCATCAACGGGCAGGTCAGCGTTGACCGGGGCCAGCGCACTTCTGCGCTCGCAGGTCACGTCCTGCGCGGCCCCGGTTACCACAGATGAACCGCGAGTGGGAATCATGAAGGCCGAAAGGATAAAAGAGAAGCTATCAGGCAGGAGTAATTTTTCTTTCCGCCTTCCGCCTTCTTTCGTCCCTTCTTTAATGCATTGTTTCTGACAAACGCAGAAATCGGACGATTTTCTATTGACTCTTGAGGCGTAGAGCAGTAGAGTTGCGCCCACGTTATTTAACAGCCGGGCAGTTTCGACCATTTCTCAAATCGGGCAATTTATCTCTGACTAAGGAGACTTATATGAACTCAAGGCGTCAGAAAGTGACTTCCGTGATCGCTCTATTCTTAGCGGTTGCGCTTTCTCAAGTATACGTTCACGCAACCTTGCCGGGTTCGTCCGGCAGTACGAACGGCTCTTCGAGCGCTTCGGTGCCATCCGGCAGGCTGACTGCTAACTACAGCAGCCCGGCCATGAACAGCCTGGTTAAAGTCAATGACATTAATGTCGAATCCGGCGCTACAGTCTTTCCAGGCTCCAGGATCAGCACTCCCGAGGGCGTAGGCGCAACGGTAGAGTTGGGCGCGCTGGGACGCATTGACATTGCCCAAAGCTCAAGCCTTACGCTCAAATTCACGGCAGAGAGCGTAGAAGTCAATCTGGATTCGGGATACACCGCGTTGACTACCAATAAAGGAGTCAACGGAACGCTCATGACCAGCGATGGCTCGGTCAAACACACCGATACCACCAAGCGCTCGTCCGTCACGGGCGGCAACGCGGCAGCACAGGGCGGCGGGACTGCGGGCGGTGGCGGCGGTGGAGCGGGCGTCGGCGCATCTGAGACTTTCGGCCTGATAGTTTTCACTTCAGCCGTAGCGATTTCGTTGATATTCATCCCATGCCGAGGTGGTCGCCCCGGCACCGTTAGTCCTTTCAGCGCCGGTGAAGATTGCCATCATCACCCGTGAGGATTGACGCCGACTAAGTTCGGTCTCTAATTTTCCATCAGTAACTAAAAGCTAAGTGCACGGCTTAACATATCAGTCTGGCACTTAGCTTTTCTATGTCCAGAACTCCAGATCGAGAGAGGTTTCATGTTTCAAGCTTTAGAGTGCATTTGGTACTTGAGCGCTAAAGGCTTAGACTTCAATCAATCGAATTTAGAGATTTGAAACTTTTCCGAAGGTAAAAAGATGACGTGGATTCGCACCGTGCCGTTTGAAGAGGCAGACGAGAAACTGCGCCGCGCAATGGAAGCGCAGCGCGAACTGTATCCTGTTGAATACGCCACGCCGATTCACCCTACGCCGGATGGCGAGACTTCCGGCATAGTCGCATCGCACAGCCTTATACCGGACGCGCTCTACCATGCTTTCGCAACTTTCGGCGCGCTGATGTCAGAGGATCTGCCGCTCACGCGCGAGCAGCACGAGATGATTACCACAATCGTCTCGGTCAGCAATCGCTGCCATTATTGAATCGAGTCCCACGCAGAGTTTCTGCGTCGCGTTACTTTGAATGACGAACTGGTTCGCGCGCTTCAGGATGATTACACCAAAGCGCCCATCTCCGAGCAGAACCGCGTGATGCTGGACTATGTTGTGAAGATTACGAAGGACGCAACGCTGGTTAGCCCGCAGGATCACGAGCGTCTGCGCGCCGTAGGTTTCGACGACCGGGGCATACTCCAGATAACGCTCATAGCATCCTGGTTCAACTACATCAACCGCGTCGCGGACGCGCTCGGCGTCGGAAGAGACTGATCATACTTCTCTTGAGAGCGTAGCACTGATGCCTGATATGCTCGTCCAATTGCTGAAGCTTCCGCCGCTTGAGCCTCTGTCAGACAAATTGGATTCAAGTGGCATACTCTTGCGCCGCGTCGAGAGCTTTGAGATTAGCCTGTTGCACGAGTTCGTCCTCGAAAACTTCTCGCGGGCGTGGGCGGACGAAATTCTCGTTGGCTTCTCACAGAAACCCGTCACCATCTTCATCGCTACGAAAGAGAGTCGTATCGTGGGCTTCGCAGCTTACGAATGCACGCGCCGAAATTTCTTCGGGCCGACAGGCGTGTCCGAAGAGATGCGCGGGCACGGCATAGGCAGCGCGCTCCTTCTAGCATGTCTCTGGGCCATGCGCGAGATGGGTTACGTCTATGCGATTATAGGCGGCGTTGGCCCAACTGAATTTTACGAGCGCGCTGTTGGGGCGGCCACTATCCCCGAAAGCCATCCGGGCATCTACACAGACATGCTGCGGCGAGATTAAAGACGATGGAATTAGCCGGGGCGATTTTTAATTGAGAGTAATTAAAGCTACTATCTCAACCGCGAAGAGCGCCAGGTGAAGAGCGCAAAGGACGCAAAGAAGTTCCATCTTGATTGTGCGACCTTTGCGATTATCCTTAGCGACCTTTGCCGTTAATCTCTTCTACCCAGACAGTTGTAATTCGCTATGGACGGGAGTTAAAGAGTAGCTTGTCACTGATGCTGCAAGAGATTGCGGAGCAGCCCGCGGCTCTGGAGAAAACTATTCGTGAGGAGCGCGGGAAGGTCGCGTCGCTGGCGCGGTTTTTGAGGTCGCGCGATGTTGGTCTCATCGTGCTGGTCGCGCGCGGTAGCTCTGACAACGCTGCGCTCTTCGGACGCTACCTGCTTGAAATCAGAACCGGCATTCCGGTCTCGCTCTCCGCGCCATCGGTTCACACGCTCTACAATGCAAAGCTCAACTTCAATCGCGCTCTGGTCATAGGCGTTTCTCAATCTGGAGAGGGAGAAGACATCAATCTCGTGCTGAAGAACGCCAGCGCGTGCGGAGCTTACACCGTAGGCATCACGAACGAGTCGGCATCTTCAATGGCCGGGATAGTTGACGAAACCCTGCTCATGCACGGCGGGCGCGAGCGCTCGGTCGCCGCCACGAAAACTTACACGGGACAGTTGTTGCTCTTTCACATGCTGGCCGACGCGCTCTCAGATGTTGAGAAGCTGGACTACGATGCGATCCCGGATTTCGCTGCGCACGCGCTCGAACAAAGTGACGAGATAAAAGAGTTGGTCGAGCGCTACGTCTTCATGGAGAACTGCGTGGTGGTCGGGCGCGGGCTGATATATGCGAACGCATACGAGATGGCGCTCAAATTGATGGAGACCTGCTATGTCGTTGCCGAGCGTTTTTCATCTGCGGATTTTTTGCACGGGCCGCTGGCGCTGGTCGAGCGCCACTTCCCCATAATAATGTTTGCGCCACCGGGCATCACTTTAAATAGCGTGAAGATTCTGCTGGACAGGTTGAACGAATTGCGCGCCGACACGCTAGTCATAACGGGTGATGAAGAGACTGCTCGAAAGGCTTCGCGGGCGATTCTGATGGATGAAGAGATAAGCGAATTTCTGTCGGCCATTCCATACATAATCCCCGCGCAGCTATTCGCGGCCATGCTTGCCGACGCAAAAGGGTTAGACCCGGACTCGCCCCGCTCGCTCTCGAAAGTGACACGAACCTTGTAATCATTTTGGACTCGACGGCATCAAAATCTGTAGTACCCGAACAGCGCAACCACCTGCTGAACGTTCTCGGAATCGGCTTCGGTCTGGCGCTCGCCGTTGCTGCGACAATCGGCGTCGGAATCCTGCGCACGCCGGGCGAGATTGCGGCCTACCTTCCCAACCCTCTTCTTTTTATAGGCGTGTGGGTGCTGGGCGGTCTCTATTCACTCTTAGGCGCGACGCAGGTTGCGGAGCTTGGCACCGCGCTTCCGCACTCAGGCGGGTTTTATGTTTTCACGCGCCGCGCGCTTGGCCCATACGCTGGCTTCGTAGTGGGCTGGAGCGACTGGCTCTCGTCCTGCGGCTCATCCGCTTCGGCGGGAATAGTTCTGGGCGAATATCTGGCCGCGCTCTTTCCCGCTCTCTCAAGCTATACCCCGCACGTTGCGGTCTCCACCGTACTGCTTTTTTCCGTCCTTCAATGGCGCGGCGTGCGCATGAGCAGCGGCACGCAACAGATAACCACTCTGCTCAAAGCGATGGTGTTCATAGGACTCATAGTTGCCATCTTCACTCTAGGCGGCCAGAGCCACCAGGCCATATCTACTCAGCCCGCATCCCAAACAAGTATAAGCCTGCTGATCTTCGCGCCTTTAATCCTGGCTATGCAGAGCGTGATATTTACTTACGACGGATGGTACGGGGTTATCTACTGCTCTGAAGAGATGCGAGACGGCGAGCGCACAATTCCGCGCTCGATCTTCGGCGGCGTGCTCTCCGTCATAGCCATCTACCTGCTCTTCAACATCGCGCTCATTTACGTTCTGCCCCTGTCGGCATTGGCCGGTGAAAAGCTTGCGGCTGCTGCTGCCGCTCGCGCAATCTTCGGCTCGCGCGGCGACACGATAATCAGCGCAGTTGCCGCCGTCTCCATGCTGAGCAGCATCAACGCATTTCAGATTGGCGCTTCCAGAGTTCTGTTCGCGATGAGCCGCGACGGTCTTTTTACACGAAAGGCTGCGCGCGTAAGCCGGGGCGGAACGCCGAAGGGCGCGCTTCTGGTTAGCACAATCGTGGCGATACTCTTCATCGTCCTGAGCGGGACGTTCGGCAGAGTGCTTTCAATCGTCTCATTCTTCTTCGTTGCGAACTACGCCATGACTTACCTCTCCGTCTTCATACTGCGCAGGCGCGAGCCGGAGTTGCATCGTCCCCATCGCGCGTGGGGCTATCCCTGGACGACCGGGCTTGCATTCTTCGGCTCAATCGCCTTCCTGGCAGGCTCTATTAAAAGCGATACTGAAAACAGCATCTACGCGCTTCTCATGCTCGCCGCGAGTTACCCTGTTTATCTCTTCATCAAGCAGGCGAACCGCGCGAGCCTGTGATTGTCTCTCAATTTTTCCAGGAGGCTTAATGAGCAAAGAACAACAGAACAGTGAAGAGTTGAGCGCGCATAAGCTTTCTCTATTCCCGCGAACTCACGGTTTGAAGAACGGCCAGACGATGCACATACGGCTCGTCGAAGAGAGGGACGCTGCCCTGTGCATTGCCTATCTTAACCGCGTCAGCAGCGAAACGGATTTCCTCTCGTTCGGCGCTGGTGAGTTTGATACGTCAATCGAAGAAGAGAGAGCCTTGATCCGTAAATTTCGGCAGACAGAAAACAGTCTCTTTCTCGTCGCAGAGGTTGAAAACGAGATCGTCAGTATGTTGTCGTTCTCCTGCGGCAGACGCCCGCGCCAGCGCCACGCAGGTGAACTCGGTATCAGCGTCAGACAGGAATTCTGGGGCACGGGCGTCGGGCGCTGCCTGATGGAGATATTAATCGAGTGGGCGCGCAAAAATTCTTCAATCCGCAAACTGAACCTGCTCGTCCGCGCCGACAATAACCGAGCAATCGCTCTTTATAGAAAACTCGGATTCCTTGAAGAAGGAAGAATCACACGCGAGACGCAGATTGACGGCAAGTTTTACGACACTCTTTTCATGGGACTTCAAATCTGAAAGCTAAACTTTTCAGCAGCATGCCTTTTATGATTATCCAAGTCGTATATGCTATTCTCATAATTATCTCGCGCCGGGGTGGTGAAATTAGGCAGACACGCGGGTCTTAGAAGCCCGTGCCGCAAGGCGTGCGGGTTCAAATCCCGCCCCCGGCACCAGATTTCTGATAACGAACAGATCATGAGGTTGATTTTTGTAGAAAGAGAGATGCCCGTCAGTCTGTAGCGCGCGTTTGAGGACGCACGGGTGGCGGGCTTTAGTTTGATGAAGACTGAAGTTAAGGACGTGTCAGAGACACGTAAAGAGATTAAGATTGAGATTGAGCCGAGCACTGTGCGCGATGTTTACGACCGCATCTCTGCGCGCTATGCGAAGCTCGCCACCGTGCCCGGATTCCGGCGCGGCCACACGCCCATCTCCGTCGTGCGCACCCGGTTCAAAGACGACATACGCGGCGAGGTTTTAAAGGAACTCGTGCCGCAGGCAGTGATGGATGCAATCAAGGAACACAATCTCGAAGCCATTGGCGAGCCGGACGTGCATCTTGACGACGAGCAGAGCCTTGAAAAACTTGGCGAGCAGCCGCTCAGGTTACACGTTCACGTTGAAGTTCTACCCGAAGTGAAGCTGGGCGAGTACAGAGGTTTGGAAGCCTCACGCATGACGCGCCCCGTAGCGAAGGAAGACGTTGAGCGCGTCATTGAAGGCTTGCGCGAAGCATCAGCCTCGCTTCAGCCCGTCGAAGATCGCGGCGCACAAAACGGCGATACCGTGACAGTAAACTTTCACGGCAGGTTTTTGAACGAGCCTGAAGGAACCGAAGATATTGACGTTGAAGATGTGGACGTGGAGATTGGAGGCGCAGGCGTCCAGCAGGAGTTCACGGATAATCTTCTGGGCGTTAAGGTTGACGATGAGAAAACTTTTACCGTGAACTACCCGGAAGACTTTTCGTCGAAAGGTCTGGCTGGCAAGTCGGTTGAGTACACTGCGAAAGTTACAGCGGTTCGCGTCAAGGAGTTGCCTGAGTTGGACGACGAATGGGCCAGGAGTCTTGGCGACGATTACGAATCGCTCTCCACGCTACGCGAAAAAATTCATGAGGACTTGCAGAATCGCGCGAAGTTTGAATCCGACCAGAGAGTGCGCGGCGCTGTCATGCAGAAACTTGTGGACGCGCACCAGTTTGAAGTGCCGCCGTCGCTCGTAGAGCACCAGGCGAATCATCATCTTGAATCCGTAGTGCGCGACATGATGGGGCGCGGCATTGACCCGCGCGGGCAGGAACTGAACTGGGACGGCGTGCGCGACCAGTTGAAGTCTCAGGCCGAGTTTGACCTGCGCGGCTCTCTTCTTCTTGAATCAATCGCGGACGCAGAGAAGATTGAAGTCAGCGACGAAGAGATTGAATCTGAAATCAATTCAATCGCAGAAGCTTCGCGGCAAACGCCCGAACAAGTGCGAGCCGCCTTGACAAAGCAGGGAGGCGCTACTAGCATCGCCGACAGGTTGCGCAATCGCAAAGCGCTGGACTTGCTGGTTGAAACTGCGCGCGTTAGAGACGAAGAGTGGCGCGAAGAAACTCACGAAGACGAAGAGACGAACCCGGCGGAGGCCGCCAGCGCGGAGGAAGAGACTACCGGTTCAGACGAGCAGCGCGAAGAGGGCGGCGAAGCGAAAGCGCAAAGCTTGAAAAGCTAGGAGCTAGAGATCAGTGAAAGCTTTTCGCCAGTCTCTGATCTCTAACATCTAACATCTAACATCCGCTTTTTTTGAGGTTAATAAGTTTTATGGCTTTAGTCCCGATGGTCGTTGAGCAGACTTCGCGCGGCGAGCGCGCGTTCGACATCTACTCGCGGCTTCTGAAAGACAACATCATCTTCATAGGCACACCGATTGACGATCAGATCGCAAACCTGATTGTCGCTCAACTGCTATTTCTGGAAGCGGAAGACCCGGAGAAGGACATCAACCTTTACATAAACAGTCCGGGCGGCTCAATCACTGCGGGAATGGCAGTCTATGACACGATGCAATTCATACGACCCGATGTGACCACCATCTGCGTGGGCCAATGCGCTTCTATGGCCGCTCTTCTCCTGACGGCTGGCACTAAGGGCAAAAGGTTCGCGCTGCCAAATTCGCGTATATTGATCCACCAGCCCTCGATTGGCGGAATCTCCGGCCAGGCCACAGACATTAAGATTCACGCCGAAGAGATCATACGCATGCGCGAGTTGACCTCGCAGATAATTGCGAAGCACACGGGGCAGTCTTACGAAACAGTCGAGCGCGATGTCGAGCGTGACCGTATAATGTCTCCCATGCAGGCCAAAGAGTACGGCCTCATTGACGAAGTGATCATACACCGTGAATAAGTCTGAAATCTGAAGTCTGGAGTCTGGAGTCAAAACATGGCTTGCAGGCTTGGGGCTTCAGACGCCAGACTCACAACTCCAGACCCCCAGACTGAATTTATGGTACGACGAACTGATGACACGTTGCGTTGCTCGTTCTGCGGCAAGTCGCAGAATGAGGTGAAGAAGCTGATTGCAGGCCCCACTGTCTACATCTGCAACGAGTGCATAGACATCTGCAATGAGATCATCACAGACGACCAGAACGCGGAATCCGTAGCGTCGCGCCCGCCATTGCCGAAGCCCGGCGAGATAAAATCGTTTCTTGACGAATACGTTATAGGCCAGGAGGACACGAAGAAGCGTCTGGCCGTCGCCGTCTATCAACATTACAAGCGAATTGAATTAGCCAGACGCCGCGCGGATGTCGAGATTCAGAAGTCTAACATTCTCCTGATTGGCCCTACGGGCACAGGCAAGACCTTGCTTGCTCAGACGCTAGCCAGAATGCTCTCAGTTCCCTTCACCATCGTTGACGCCACGACTCTGACCGAAGCGGGATACGTTGGCGAGGATGTGGAGAACATCATACTGAAGTTGTTGCAGGCGGCGAACGGCGATGTCGAGCGCGCGCAGCAGGGCATTATCTACATTGACGAAGTTGACAAGATTTGCCGCAAGGACGAGAACCCTTCGATAACGCGCGACGTGTCGGGCGAGGGCGTGCAGCAGGCGCTGCTGAAAATTCTGGAAGGCACGGTTGCCAATGTCCCCCCGCAGGGCGGACGCAAGCACCCGCATCAGGAGTTCTTCCCCGTAGATACGACCAACATACTTTTTATCTGCGGCGGCGCTTTCGTTGGACTGGAGAAGGTTGTAGAGCGGCGCATGAGGAACAAATCTTTAGGCTTCCACGCCGAAGTGAAATCCGGCGCGCAACGCAACGCCGAAGCGCTGATGAACGTGCAGCCGGAGGATTTGGTCAGGTATGGACTGATACCTGAGTTTGTAGGTCGCCTGCCCGTTCTTGGCGTTCTACATGAACTGGACGAGGCGGCGCTGATTAAGATTTTGACTGAGCCGAAGAACGCGCTCGTCAAGCAGTACCAGAAGAAATTCGAGTACGACAACGTGAAGCTGAAATTCACGGACGACGCGCTCAAGGCGATTGCTCGCCAGGCTGTGGAAAGAAAGGTGGGGGCGCGCGGGTTGATGATGATTCTTGAAGAACTGCTCCTGGATGCCATGTACACCTTGCCATCGCAGAAGCGCATCAAGGAGTTCGTCATCACCAGCGAGATGGTAGAGCGCCGCCGCGCCGTGCCCGGCGAAAGTCTGGCAGGCATTGACGGCGCAGCAGCATAAACTACCGGTATAGGGCCAGGCGTTCGCGGAAAAAAATAAAGGCTACCTGCACGAAGCAGGTAGCCTTTATGTTAAGAACAGGAAACGGCTGTAATCCCTAACGCAGTCGCATTGTCGGGTCGCCAAAGAATACCCATGTGCGCCTGACGCTCTGATCCTGTGTAGCAGCCTTAGCTCCCCTGATGGCATCACCAACAGCGACATTCGTGTTGCCGAACAGTATCTGGTAGAACTGCCGGTCAATCTCCGCTTGCGCAGCCGTGTTCGTCAATCCGCTGGATGCCCACACCGCAACCGCTCCTCCCTGCTGCGACTTCAGGAATGCTTCGGCCATGCTGTCGTCCACCAGGTCGTGGAAGAATCCATTGAGGCAGGTCATTGATGTCAAAAGCGGCAGGCGGTTGCCGTTAGTCAAGGCGGCTGCATCGTTAGTATTGAGCAGCCCTGAGCCTGTCCATACTCCTACAGACCCGTGCCCGTAGTAGTTGGCTACCATAGGCCCTTGATTTAGACCGTTTAGTAGCTGGCTGTGAACTGTTCCAACGTCCGTGTTGCCGCGATTGATGACCTGCACCTGCATATCTGCTGGCAGCACAGCCCTCAAGGATTGCGTCTCGCCCTCGAAATTGTTCGAGTCGTTGCGGTCTGCTATGAGTAGCGCTCCCTGGCTCGGTTGCGGTGTGTATGTGACTATCTTGTTGATTACCAGCGCAGCATCGCCGGCAGTCCTTACGGGAAGACGACCCACGCCCATGTCCGGAACGTTGTCGCCATCAAAATCCGCGAACCAGTCGTCCGAGGCAGTCTTCATAGTGTCGGCGTAGAGCAGCTTGGTCGGAACCATGTCGTTGCTGCCCATGCCAATGTAATTGCGCGGGTCGTATGTGGCATCGCCCACGAGCAGAACGTATCTGGGTTTTAACGTCCAACTGCTCGTCGCTAATACTAGGAAGTCTCGTATGGCCTGTGGAGAGTGAGCGCCGTAAGAGAATTCATCATAGACATCTTCAGCATCCACGACGCTAACCGTCATCCCCTGGCTCTCGCGCAACTGCGCGAGCGGTTGCACAGCATTAAGAAGGTCGTGATGCGCTATGATCAGGAAGTCTGCTCCGTTCGAGCTTTGCGATAGCGTTGACGGAATGTTCCTTGTGATGCTGGCCGGACTCTCCGCCTCGCTATTGGTGAAGATAACCAGCGTGTGCGCGCTCGCGCTCGATTCGCCCGGCGGCGCTGTTACAGAGACAGCGTATGTGCCGTCTGTTCTTCTAAGGATAGTTGGCGTCCACTCTTCGGGGTTTGCGGGGTTGGTTATGTCAACCACGCGCAGGCTTGACGAAGTGAAGCCATCAACCACAGTCGGCCTGCCTCTGCTTACGAAGCTCAGACGGTTGCTATCCGCAAAGTAAGTGTGCCCGTATGTCAGCCGCACGCTGTCCACCAGAGAAATGTCCGAGTCTCCGCCCAACGCTACGAGTTGCACACTGTTACTGCCTTCGAGCAACAAGGAGTTGTTGACGGAAAGCTGCCTGGTCGGATGCTCCCTGTCGTTGAAGCTGGCCGTGCCCACGTCCGTGCCGTTGAGCATGATGCTAACCTGGTGCGCGCCATCCGTCACGCCCTGTAGAGTGACAGACAGAGAGGTCTGTCCTGCTCTGTTGGTGTCCAGGTGACTTATCTGTAGAGGCTCTGTGACAGCCCCGGCGTTTGTAATGACTGCGCCGAAGAAGCTGTCAGCATCGCCGTTGTCCAATCCCGGGAAGTAGGTTGTGCGCTCTCTGCGCTCGATTGTGTAATCGAACGAGCCTGCGGTTTGATCCGGGCGGACAGTTTCGCCGCTCCCTTTCTGAACCAGACGCGGGATGCGCTTGCCGGGCGCGCTGCCCACTATCAGGTAGTAGGTTTGCGAATCACTCGTTGCCGTGTCCTCGGCCACGCCGTAGAACTCTATAACGCCGGAGTTGATGCTGATGGGCACTTCAATGCCATTGACATAGAGTTGAAGCATGCGCTGGTCTGCGTTCTGGTCAAGTCCAGCCGCATACAGGTCTGATTGATTGACTCTCTGCCAGCCCGTGCGGTTCACCTGAATCTTAACGGCCTGCATGCCTGCTATCTGCTGCTGTGTTTGCAAGGTTGTGGGCGACGAGGCTCTGCCGATTCTCAAATCATCCGTATTAGTAATGATTGGCGAGACATTGACCCTACCCGTCGTGGGCCAGCCGCTCTGCGTAGCCCATCCCTGCACATTACTGTTATTGCCGGTTCTCTCGCCATTCATCTCGCTCAACAGTTCCGACTGAGCTTGAGCCGAAGAGTTGCGCTTGATGGTTCCCGTCGCAGCCGAGATTGGCCCGTGAATGGTGCGCGTGCCGTTGGTGTCAACGTCTTCCAGATAGTAGCTGACTGCTCCACTGTTCACACCGGCTGGTAATCTGTCATACCACGTATAGCTCTGTCCTGCGGTCAGGATAGTTCGTGTGCCTGCCAGAAGTGCTGAGCCTGCTACGATGGATGGTGTGATGCGCGTGCGATGACCGTTGACTTCACGGTATATCTGATACCCCAAGTTGTGTGCTTCATATCCACTCTGCCATCTCATCTGCACAGTCTGACCGTCTGCTACGGCGTCGAACCCTGTCAGCCTGACAATAGTAGGAGATATAGAAGCAGGCTCGGCCAGCGTCCAATCGGAGAAGGATGTGACGCCTGTGACCGTAGCGGTGTTCGCGCCTGTATTGATAGTCCCGCCCATGTTGGTGCGTGTCGGGCCTGGATCAATCTTGAACACCTGAAAATTACTTTCGGTCGCAGTGCCCGGAACATCGCCGTCAAGGTAATGGAAGACCAGATCGGCCTGCGCGAGTCCGATGTTCGATAGAGTCCAGTATCTTTGCAGCGCCTTCGTGGTGTCGGAGATTGTTGGCTGAAAATCCTGCGTGGCGTTGATTGTAAGACTGCCTGTGCCGCTGGCGTTGTTAACGTCAACGGGCGAATAACCGTTGACCGTTCCAACCTGATAAGTGTTGGCAGTCAGGCTGGGGCTGAAGTTCTTGAGCAGTTTGCCTATGACGTAGCCCGTAGCGCTGCCGTTGAGCGCCCCGTTGATGTCTACGCTGAGAACGAAACTGCTGGGCGTGATTGTGCCGACTATCAGTTTTCTTGCGAGCGTTAGCGTCGTATTGCTTGCGACCGACGCGCTGCTGTCGAACGTCATAGCCTTAGAGTTGCCGCTGGTGCCGAAGGTGAGCGTTCCACCGCCCGGTTTGTTTATAACTATCCCGCCTGTGCCTCCGCTGAGCGTAACGTCGGAGAGCGTGCCTGTGCCGTCAACGCTGGTGATGTTGCCCCGTATGGTGACTGTGCTAGAACCCGAACCCGTGAACGAGAGCGAAGAGTTACCGGCGGTATTGCTGTTGACGGTCAGGTTATCGAACTGGAAGTTGCCCGTGCCGCTGTCGCTTGCGGTGACGGCGATGCCGCCGGGGTCAACAGAGCCTATGGCAAGGTCTGCATAAGTTCTTCCGCTGGCCTCGAAGCCGCTGCCGGTTAAGAAGGTTGCGAGGCTTCCTGTCTGGAACACCGCGACCGCAGGATTGGCCGAGTTGCCGAACGGGCTGCTCCCGGCATTGTGGAAGTAGGCGGAGCCGCTGGCGAATATGACAGAGCCAGTAGCACCGTCGCCGCCGCCCGCGCCGAAAGCGTTGCCCGTGAAGCCCGCGCCGGTGGTAAAGAGCGCGCCGCTCTGGAACGTGATTGCGTTCGCAGCGTTACCGATTACGCGATGCGCGCCGCCCTGAACGATCACCTGTCCGCCGATGACACCGTTTGAACCGGATGCGACGGACAATCTCAGAGCATTGCTTCCATCAAGTATCAATGTGTTGCCGGAAGGAACGGAAAGGTCTGAGCCGGTTGCGCCGTTGATGGTCAACGTATTCGCGCCGTTCGTTTGAAGCGTGGCAGATGCACCATTGATTAGACGCAGGGCTGCGATGGTCTGCGTCGGCACGTTGGTGAGGGTCGGCGATGGAGTCGAGGTGCCATTAATGGTTAAAATGTCGCCGGGGTCTGGAGCTAGGCGCGTGGGCGTCCAGTTCGTGCCGACATTCCAATCGGCAAGCGTCGTCCCGTTCCAAGTGTATGGTGCTCCCGTGCAACCAGCGAAGAAGACCCAGTTCGCGCCGTTGTTACCGCTGTTAGTTCCATTACGAACGAGGATGCTAGCTGTGCCTGCTTGGTCTTTCACGTCCACATCCGTCATGTTGAAAGTGCCTGCACCTGACCATGAGCGCTGCGTGCCATTAACAGAGGAACGAATCAGAATATCATCTGCTTGACCGCAAGTATTACCATTGGCATTTAAGGTAATAGTGCCGCTGTTGGAGACATTACCTGAGAGCGTTAAATCGCCGGTGCCCAGACTCTGGAAAGTTGCGCCGGACGCGACGGTAATCGGGCCGGAAGTTAAGTTTGCAGAAGCCCCCTGATCGAAAGTTCCAGCGTTGACGTTGAGAGCATTGCTGATAATCAGCGCGGTTGTGCTTCCACCGATGTTCAATGTCTGGCCGCTCTTACTTACCGTGATGCTGTTGAAAGTCTGAGTGCTAGCAGTTCCGCCGATGGTTTGAGTAGCGGTAGTGCTATTAAAATTAACCGTTCCCGTGCCAGGCGTGAATGTTCCGCCATTATTGCTCCAGTTGCCAGCTACGTTGAAAACAGGGACGCCCGTACTGGTAGCTGGCTGGAGCGTGCCGCCGCCGAGTGTTACATTACCTATGACATTAACGATTGGAACGCCAGCACCTGTTGAAAAAATGAAAGTCCCACCGTTAACAACGAGGTCGCCGCTAATATTCACTGTTGGGCTTGTACTTGCGGCAAGTCTGAACGAGCCAGTACCGGTCGTTTGAATCGTCAAAGTACCGTTAGCTGTCGTAAAGCCCCCTCCTGCACTGATGTTGCCTGTTTGACTCGGACTGTTCCATGTAAAGTTATAAAATGATTGGCCCAAACCGCCGGGAGTAGCGCTGTTTGAAGTGTATCCAATGATTTCGCAGGTAGAACCTGTGTTCCATGTTGCTGTTGGAATCGTTCCACCGGTTGTTGTAAAGTTATGCTGATACTTCCCGCCATTGTTGAATGTCAGAGTTCCCGTAGTTGTCACTGTTCCGGCATTCTTTAGAATCGCACCATTATTGACGGTCATCGCCGCGCCGCTAGAGATGGTCGTATTCCCGTTGGTCGTCAGAGTATTAGCACCGAGGTCAAAAGTTTTTGTTGAGACAGTCGTCGTTCCGGCAACAGTTGTGCTTTGCGTGAGTGTCAGTGGATTGTCTGCACTCGCGCCAAGATTAGAGGTAAGATTCCCTGTCAGACTCGTTGGCAATCCGTTACCTGTCACCTGCGCGCCCGTTGCGTTGCGAATGTAGGTATAGTTTGCCGCCGCATTATACGTTCTACCGCCTGTGACCTGAATATTTCCGGCTGCGGTCGTCCCAGAAGTAATTCCATTGGCAGAGCTAATAGATAAGTTTCCGCCGGAGTTTAAGGTAAATGATCCGGCTCCAGAGATAATATTGGCCGCCGTGCCGCAACTCAGCGTAGCTCCGCTGCTCACAGTCACAGCGGTTGCTGCTAAATTAGCGGATATTGAACCCGCCAGAGTGAACGTGCCGCTGGTGACTGCCAATGTGCCGTTAAAAACCTCAGCCAAAGTAGCAGGGCCAGTGTTAAAGGTAGTGATTGATGCGCCGTTGACAGTGAAGTTTGTACGAATAAATAAAGAGCCGGTCGCACCTGAAGTTATAGACGTGAAGAGGCTGCCTTCGTCTAATAGAGTCTTAGTTCCTGCTGTAGCAGTTGTAGCAAAGACAGTAACATTATCTAGGGCTAATGTTCCCGCCGCAGTACCATCTGAAAAGTAACCGTAAACCCTGATGACAACGTTAGCATTATTATCGGCTGCTGCCGGTAGAGCGATAGACTTAGTTCTCCAAGTATTGTTAGTGCCACAAGTACCAGCAATCAAAGATGAGAAAGTGCCACCGCCATTCGTGCTAATGATCGCTCCAGTGCAGGGGAAACTCGCGGCTGTTGTGCCTGCGATTTCATCATAAGATAAACTTGTCCCGGTGAATCCTGTCGTATTAATCGTAAACTGGTAATAAGTAGTGGCAGCAGTGCCGGGGTCAGTAGTTACCGCCGACCAAGTTGTGGCAGAGGCAGCAGTACCCGCCGTTGCGCCCGTAGTGTTATGCAAAGCAATGCCTGCCCCTGTTCCGCCACTAATGGTAGTGGGCGCGCCTACTTTCGTTAGTGTTGAATTGCCACTATTAATCTGTTGCTCTACCGCATTCTCAAACGTGGTGCGCGTCACGTTGTTCTCAAAATCGTAGTAAGTAATAGGTACTTGCGCCGATGCCTTTGAGCCTATTAACGCAATACAAAATGCCGCCGCTAAAAAGAGACCGATTCTCTTCGTCACACTCAGGCTGTTGTTTCTCATCTTCTTTCTGCACCTTCTCTTATGAACTCAACACTCTATAACCCGCGCTACGATTTGCGAGGATAGACGCGCGCGGGGCGCGGCATATCTCAGACCCGTATTCCTTGTAGTAATGCTTGTCCGAGTAAGGTTGCGATGGTCGGGATGGTTGGGTGCGGGCAGAGAGTGTTGGTGTTGCTCCGGGTGTCTCTCTCTGCCCGCACCGCTTCGGTTCGCCTTACTCAGCTTTTTGGTTCGTCAGGCTTTCTCTTTGGGCTTTTGCGCTCGCTTGAGCGTGTGCCGCCCGCCTGTTCATACTGCGATGAGTTTGCGCCGTACACGGCCTTGATGCCGCCGCGTATGCGTACCACGAACGAATTCAGTTCGTTCGCCGTGTCGTTCGTGATGTTGGTCTTCTCTGTCAACAATGTGCGAAGGCTCGCTAAATCCGACTTGGCCTGTCGCATGTTTGCAATCATCGTCTGGAATCTCTCTTTGGTAATCTCGCCAAGCTTGAAATCCGCGTTGGCATCCCAGACGAGCATGATTTGATCTGCTTCCGCCAGCACTGCATCTACAGATTTGCCTCTAGACATGGTTCTTCTGCTTCCTTTCTCATCACTTCAAAGCCCGTAAGCCCTGAGTGAGGTTTCAAAGCAAGGCTTCCCCAGACTTTCGGAAAACCCCTGCAACGTTTAGGGTGGGACGACGCATTGGCGAGGCAGCAAGCGCCGCGTTAACTCCGTGCAGGGCTTTTGGAAAAATGAGATGCCCTGAACGGAATTATAAAAACGTTCCCCTCATTACGAGTGATGATGCTCAGGCCGTCAGATGGCTGACTCTTGCTTCGAGTACGCCAACTCCGATTGCGAGCAACGCTGCTGTTGACTCAAGCACCGCTGCTCACGACCTGAGCGGCCTTGCTCACGACGCGAGCGCCGTTGCTGTCAACGTCACCAGCCCAACTCGCCACGTCACCAGCATTGGTGTGTATATCACCAGCCATGCTCGCAACATCACCGGCGCTGCTCGCAACGCGAGCAATGCCGCTCGTGGCTAGAGATGCCACGCTCTGACCCTGAGAAGTCCCCTTGAAAACAGTGCAAACCTGGCAAATACAAAATTTGTGCCAATTACGCGGCCTGATGCGGCTTTGAGCCTGTGGGCGAGCCTGCGCGCGTTGCGCCTGAATCCGGCGGCGCGTCCAATCAAAGAGATTGTGCGCCCATCGCGCTCTACCTCAATTACGCGACCCATGATTTGCTCGCCTGTGACCGGCTCGTCGAAAGTGGCGCAGGCGTCGCCGCGCATTTGAAAGACCGCAGTTTCGTTACCATTCACGCCAACAACCACGACGCGATGCGCCGTTAGTCCACGCCCCGCGCGATACAGAATGATGTCGCCGCGCTTTATCTCGCGTGCGCTCACAGGCTCGACCCTGACAATCTCGCCGTCAACGATAGTAGGGTGCATGGAGTTGCCGCCAGCGCGAAACCGCACGCCGTAACCTTCCGCCAGAAGCGCTGTGCTTAGCTCAGTGAACATACAAGTTCGGTAAACGTCTTTAACTCACCACGAAGGACACGGAGTAACACGGAGGAAAACCATAAAGGTTAATTGACTAACCGCTTGATGCCGTCTCGTAGATGCAGCACGTTGAAGTTGATGAGCAGGCCAACCTTCTTTCCGCTCAGTTTCAGATATGAGAGAAGCTGTGCCTGATGAATCGGCAATAGTCTTTCGACAGCCTTCAACTCAACGATAACCATGTTTTCAACGAGCAGATCAATACGATAACCAACATCTATCGTAACTCCATCATAAACTACAGGCAGACAGACTTGAGCTTCTACCTTCATTCCAGCCTTTCGCAGTTCATGCACTAAACATGCTTCATAAGCGCTCTCCAATAGACCTGCCCCAAGCGAGGAATGACCCCTCATCGCCGCATCAATAATCGCACCACTGACTTGTCTATGTTCTATCCCCCGTGTCCCTACGTGTCCTCCGTGGTTGATTCTTTTCTCTTCAATCGTATGCATACGATTGCTCCCGCACGAACTCAACCGCAGAATCATCTGGAACAAACCGTAGTTCCTCGCAATCAACCTGCGCGGTCAACTCGTCTAAAAATTGGAGCGTGAAGTTGATTCCTGATGGACTATAAAAAGGCGGGAAGCTGCAAGCGAAGAGGCGCGCGGCTGCTTCCGATTTACTTTGCGGCAGAAATTCGTTCCGCGACCCACGACCGAGGAAGAATATTCTGCTGAGCGGCGCTCTATCTGCGCTTGAGATGCCCGCATCCCCGTGCCACGGCGTGCCGTGCATGTGGAATTGACCGTCCGCCCCGCGCCTGATGATGACGCGCTCGTCGCTCAGGATTCTCACGCCGTCAACGTCCCTCCACAAGCCCGCCATTGTTGACTTGCCCGCGCCCGATTGCCCGGCGAACAGGTAGCCGTTCCCTTCACCATCACTCAAACCGCAACCGTGAATCTCTATGCCACGACCAGCGGCGAGCATGTTCGAGATAACAACTTCGTCGAGCGGATATTCAAGCGGGTAGACGCTCTTTCCCTCTTCAAAATATTCGCGCCCGCAGATTATCTCGCCGCGCGTCCAATCCTTGTTGAAGCGCGCGAGCTTGTACGGACGCCAATCGGAGAAAGGCGCTGCAAGCCTGAATTCACACCCGCCATCAGCAAGCGCGTAAAGACGCCACACGCTGCCCGAATCGAAGAGCATCTCGCCGCCGCCAGCATCAGATGTCTCGCCCCAACGAGTCTGTATATTGATGTCCGGCTCACCTTCCAATTCGTCAACGACGAACTGCGCCATAGGCCCAACGACGCGCTGCTGTATGTCATGAGCGCCATCGAGCGCCATAACGATTCCCGCAATGCTCAGGCAAGTGCGGCTCGCATCGTCGTTGTTAAAGAGTTCCGTCATCATCTATACGGGCAGGCATAAGACCTGCCCTAACTACTTTAAGAGCCTTGCGACTGGCACGAGACTGCGCTGCACGTTCCGCCTGCGCCGCCGCCCAATGTGCCGCCCATACTCTTGCAAGCGCCAAGAACTGCCTCCTGCGGTCGCAACTCTACGCGCCGCATCTTAGGCTTCGCGTAAGGCTTCTTTCGCGCATCTCTTTTATCTTCTCTTTCGTTCATGCTCTCTCCTTATGATCGCTTACTACTGATTCGATGCGACCGAGCGCGAGTCCATAGCACCGCAGGCGATACTACGAACCTGCCAGACTTTATACGCACGAGCCACAACCGCCAGAGGAACAACCAGAGGCGCTTTTCTGCTCGGTCAACACAGGAAGAAACCTGTTTAGATTAGAGATCAAGCGATTCTCGCGCGCGCGGCGTTGCAAATCTTCAACGGACTCCATAAGCCCGGAATAGCCCGCGCCGCCCTCGCAATATTCGCAATCGCCGTGCGGCGGAACGTCGAAGCCCAGAGTGTGAGCGCGCAGGTGCGCCACCTGACAGAGAAAATCAACGGGCGATTCCGGGTCGCCGTTCTCCAACTCGCCATTGGCAGGGCACATCCCGCACGTTGATTTCATATGGCACGCCACGCATTTGGTTAGCCTGGTGACCTTCTTATGCCTCACCTTTTGTAGAAAATTCTCCCAGCCTTCATTGAAACTCCCGCCGCGCAGATCGTAAGTGTCCGCGTGAGACAGCACGCAGATGCTCATGCGCCCTTCAGGGTCAACGGCGAAAGAGTTGACGCCGCCACCGCAGTTGTAAACCTCTTCGCTCACATGCGCGGGGCCGTCGAACTGTTCGGCTATGCGACGCCATTCCGCTATGCGTGTCGGGTCTGCCAGATCGAGCGCCACAATCTCTTCAGGTCTCAGGCGGACTTCCAAAGGGCTTTGCGAACAATCAATGCGCGGACTCATCATCGCGTCGTACTTGAACTCTACGCCAAGCTCGCTTTCGGCAAACCGCTGCATATCCAAAAGCTCGTGCTTGTTCAATGTCACAGCGACGGATTTTAGTTTCAGAGGAAGGTTGCGCTCCTTCAGAAGCTTTATGCCGCGTATGCAGCGCTCGTAAGAGCCGGGGATTCCAGTCAGCCGCTCGTAAGTCTCTTTCGTGTAGCCGTAAAGCGTAATCTCTATGTTGAAGGGTCGCCACTCTACCAGATAATCGGCAATCTCAGGCGTGATGAGCGTGCCGTTCGTAAAGAGCGTAATCATCAGGCCGCGCCGCTTGGCGTAGGTGTATATGTCCAGAAAATCTTTTCGGGCGAAAATCTCGCCGCCCGTGTAGAGCAGCCAGAAACATCCCGCATCCGCTATCTCGTCAACCAGACGACAATGCTCTTCGTAACTCAATTCGCGGCTGCGCGCCTCGCGGTCACTCATAGGAAGATTGTTGTAGCAGTGGGCGCAGGTGAGCGGGCAGCGGCGCGTCACCTCAATCGTGCCGTTGGCGGGCAGACGCTCGGCCAGCATGCGGTTGTGCAACTCAAGACTGAAATCTGCGTAGCTAAGGGACTCCATAACTTTAACCTTCGACTGCGCGAATCAGCCCTGCCTCTTCCATCGTCGCTATCAACTCTGCGACATCGCGCTCGGCCTCAACGCTTTCCACCTCGTACTCCTCGCTCACAATCTCAGCGATGCGGCACACGGGGACGCCCTCGCCAATCAACTGCCAGACACGCGACGCGACTTCGTTCAGCGTGTAGATGGAATCAAGATCGCCCACACGCGCCCTCACGGGCACAATGAGCGTCTCTCCGGCAATAACGCGCGTCATCAAGTCGCCGCCTTTGATGAACGATTTTTCCGATGAACTCATAAAAGCTTAAATAACAGGAAGAGGATGCCCGCTTACACGCTCTCCATTTATAAGACGAAACCGGGCACCGAATGCTTCTAGATTAACTCTGATTGACGAAGGCAAGACTCAGCGGATGGCGAAGTCTGCGGAAGAACAAGCAAGCAAAGGACGGCCTTCACAGAATCGCATATCTTCCGACCAATCCACACTCACTTGGGCACTGAAAGTTAACATGTATGTACTGGCCGGTCAAATGATTACAGACTATATTGTCAGCAGGCGGCACTGACTTCATTGATGACCGGCGACCCACTGAATACCGCAGGCGATACTGGCATGGTCGAGCTGATTCTTTGCTCGGCGCGCACTCGCCTGAGCGCAGAGATGGTCGAGCGAATTCGCCAACTCGCGAGTGGGAATCTTGACTGGCAGCGCCTCTTGCGAACAGCAGCCGGTCATGGCGTGATGCCGCTCGTTTACATGAATCTCAAGGCGGCCTGCCCCGATCTTCCCCAAAAGTTCACCGATGCGATTGAGAACAACTTTTATACGAACAGCATTCGCAATCACATGCTGACGGAAGAACTCTGCCGCGTTCTGAATCTATTAGAGTCAAATGGTCTAGCGCCCGTGACATACAAAGGCCCCGCGCTCGCAATTGAGATTTACGGCGACCTTGCGCTCAGGCAGTTCAACGATCTTGATGTGATGATTCGAGAGCGCGACGTGGCTGCTGCTTCACGTCTGCTGCGCGCTCTAGGCTACAGGCAGGAATGGGAACTGACGCCCGCGCAGGAAGCTGCCTACATCAGATACGACTGTGAGAGATTGTTCTCTCTCGGAGATGCACACGTCTTCATGGACATCCACTGGGATTTCGTGCGCCGCTACTTCCCGCTTAAATTGAATCAAGAGCATTTGCGCACGAGGCTTGTCACAGTAAGCTTGGGTTGCGCTCAAGCGAAGACTTTCTCGCCGGAAGACCTGCTTATAATTCTCTGCGTCCACGCATGCAAAGACCTGTGGACTAAGCTCATCTGGATAGTTGACGTGGCGGAACTGATTGCCGCGCGCCCCTCACTGGACTGGGCGCGCATAATGAAGGAAGCCGAGTCTGCGCGAGCCATGCGCATGCTTCTGCTCGGTCTCTTTCTTGCGCGCACGCTGCTTGGGGCAGATGTGCCCGAAGCCATTTTTCAAAGAGCTATGGGTGACGGGAGCGTTGCTATACTTGCCGCCAGTGTGCGCGCCAGACTTTTCTCAAGGGAAGAGATTCCCGCTTCGCGCGAAGAGTTTCTTTTTCACCTGCGCCTTAACGAGCGCTTTCAGGAAAGAGCGGCCTACGCTGTGCGCTACGCCATGAATTCAAACCCCGCCGACTGGTCATACGTTCGCGTGCCCGATTCCTTATTCTTTCTCTATCGCCTCATTCGCCCCGTGCGACTGATTATAAAGCAAGGTCAGTACCGCCTGAGATAAGGGATGAGGGATGAGGGCGGAGGGATGAATAAGAAGAAATAAAAGCGTCAACATGTAATAGTCTCAACCCATTTCATCCCTCATCCCTCATCCCTCATCCCTTATCTCCACCGCAGGCCGGTACTGACTTATCGTAATCACTTTGCAGAAGCGACCAGCATTCTATCGGCCCCCGTTGCATACTCTTCGCGCGCTTCATCGTCCACTCGCACGCTTTCGAGGATTCGCGCGGCGGCGTGCGACATCTCTTTGCGAAGCAGGTTGCAGAGATAGCTGACATCCAGCAGTAGATGCTCTTCGCTGAATTCGCGGTAAAGAGTCAGATAGCCCCATCCCGCCTCGTCCGTAGTCAGCGGAAGGCGCAGAGACCAGAAGCTTCCAGAGCCGGGAACTTCCGCCGCGTCAACGTCGCCGCGCGCCCAAGACCAGCAGATAAGCCCTGAGCGTATCTCGCTCCCGCGCAGAGCCGGTGAATCCTTCTCCCTCATCAGCGCCGTTTCATTACGCGCGTCATCACCGCCGCGCCCCAACTGCACAGAGGCATAGACAAATTCCCCGGATTCCAGAACGTCCTGCATGGCCGTGAATAGCTCGCCAAGTGTACTGGCGCTTGAGAGCGTGCGGCTGGCGCGTCGCACGCGAATGTTATTGGCTATGCGTGAGCGACGATCTGTGAGGTTGGACATGACGCCCGCTTTGAATTCGTCCACTTCATGATAACGCAACTGGTTAATGCCAAGAATGATTGCCGCGCCCACGACGAAAAGAATCAGACCGGCGCGATTCTGGTTTGCGCTGACGAATATCAGAGCCATCAATCCGAATATCGCGCACACCCCGTAGAGCGTCAGCGCCACACGTCGCTGCGACCAGCCGCGCGCCAGCAGCATGTGATGAACGTGCTCGCGGTCGCCCTCGAACACAGGCTTGCCGCTGATTAAGCGACGCACCATGCTGAAGCCCGTGTCGAAGACCGGCAGGCCGAACGCTAAGATAGGAATCGCAACCGCTATCGCCGTAGAAGCCTTCTGCGTCCCCAGCACAGAGAGCGCGGCGAGAGTGAAACCTATGAAGAGCGCGCCGGAGTCCCCTAAAAAGATTGAGGCCGGGTTGAAGTTGTATCTGAGAAAACCTATGAGCGCACCTGTGAGCACGAGCGCCACGACCGTTCCCAGCGGATTGCCGTAAATGAGAGAGATTGCCAGTATGACCAGCGAAGAGAAGAGCGCGGCTCCCGAAGCCAATCCATCCATCCCGTCAATCAGGTTGAAAGCGTTTGCGATACCTGCGACCCATAAGACAGTCAGAACGAAACCCACAGCGGCGGGCAGCGGCAGAGAACCCACGAAAGGCACCGAGATGGCTTCTATACGACCTCCCATGAAATAGAAGAGGCTGCCCGTGAGTGTCAGGGCTACGAGTTTGACGCGCGCGTTCGTTCCCTTGAAATCATCATAGATGCCCAGCACCAGCACCAGAATCGCAGGCGACAGGACGATTATCGAATGCAGGCCGTTCGCCCTCAAAGCTCTGGTCAGATCGTTCTCTACGAAAAAGAGTGCGCAGAGCGAGACGATTATCGATGCGAAGATGGCTACTCCTCCAAGACGCGGCACGGCTTTCAGATGAATCTTCCTTTCATCTCTGGGCACGTCCAGCCAGCCCATGCGCTCGCACAGACGCCGCAAGAGCGGGGTCAGGATTAATGACGATACGGTTGAAATGATGAAGAGAAGTAGATACGTGTTCATGGAAGAATTTAGCTCCGGTTGTTTCTGCTCATAACTTCTCGATAAAGTTCCAGCGTGCGACCTGTCATCAAGCTCAAATCAAACTCCTGACGGACACGGTTCTTCGCTGCCCGCCCGTAACGAGCGCGCCGCTCGTTATCATCCAGCAACTCGTTAATCGCTTCTGCTAAAGCATTAGAATCGCGCGGCGGCACTGTTATGCCAGACACTCCATCAGGCGAGACGAATGGAACGCCCGAATCCAGATGGGTATTGATGACAGGAAGCCCGCAGGCCATCGCTTCCAGTTGAACTATGCCGAAAGCTTCGCTGCGTGCTATGGACGAAAGAGCGAAGATGTCTGCCGCGTGGTAGTAAGGCAGCACGTCTTTTACGTCCGTTAGCAGAGCCACGCGGTCGCTGATTCCGCACTTCTCAATCAGCGCTCTCAATTTACCTAGCAGAGGGCCGTTGCCTACTATAAGAAGTTGACCGTTGACCTGTGCCATCGCTCGAATCAAATACTCGAATCCTTTGTAGTAGACCAGTCGGCCTACGCCGAGGATTATGCGCGGGCCGTAGCGGTCGCGTATGGCTCGCGCCTCTTCTTGATCGCCATTCTCGAACTCTCTGACAGGAATACCGAAAGGAATAACGCGGCAGCGTTCTCTGAAGGGGGAAAGAACCTTTGAGCTTTCAAGATAGTTGGGGCTGGTGACGATGATTGCGCTCGTGCGGGCTAGAGCGCGTCGCATGAAAGGCAGGAACGCGCTGCCCAGGATTTTCTGCCTGATGATGTCGCTGTGGTATGTGATGACGAGACGCCCCGTTGCTCCGCTCGCCAGGTAAGCAAGGATGGCCGTAGGGTTGGGCAGGTGTATGTGAACGATGTCGGCATCTGCCTTGCGAATCCTTCTGACAAGTTCCGGGCAGACCGGAGCGGCTGCGAAATTGAAGAGCGTCCCCAGCCGACTCACTCTCACGCCGTTGATCTCTTCATCTCTGCTTCTAACACGATCACTTGCGACCACGACCTCAATATCAATATCGCTCTTCAACTCTTCGCACAGAGATTTCAGGTGAGTCTCCATGCCGCCTCTGTGCGGTGGATAGAACTTGCCCACATGCATCACGCGCAATTTTTTCTGCCCGGCAGATTGCGAAAGTATGAAATCACTTCTTTCAACGCCAGAGCTATTCCGGGCAATTTGAGAGGCGGCCACCTGCATACACTTCTTCGGTCTACGCCCTTTTTCGGGCAGAGAGTCTAATATCAAGTAAGTACTCGGACAGAAATAGATTAAGGTTAGAGAGCTTGGTTGTCAGTACCGCCTGCTTAAGCCGGGCGGGGAGCAAAAGGGATGAGGGATGAGGGCGAAGGGATGAATAAGAATGTAGTGAGCAGGTCAACATGCAATTCATTCAACCCATTTCATCCCTCATCCCTCATCCCTCATCCCTTCTCTCAAGCGGTACTGACCTCTCTTAATCACAGTGCGGGCGCTGCGGCTTCACTCCCCTGCCTGATTTTACTGCGTGACGACACGGCTTCCATGTCGGCCCACACCATCTCCTTAACCAGTTCTGCGAAACTGTATTTCGGCTCCCAGCCCAACTCTCTGCGAGCCTTGCCAGCATCGCCTATGAGCATGTCAACCTCTGCCGGGCGATAGTACCTCTCGTCCGTCTTAACGAACTCGCGGTAGTCCAGCCCGACCTCTGCGAACGCGAGTTCGCAGAATTCGCGCACGGAATGGGTTTCGCCCATAGCGACGACGTAATCATCCGGCTCAGACTGTTGAAGCATCAGGTGCATGGCGCGCACATAATCGGCGGCATGTCCCCAATCGCGCTTGGCCTCCAGATTTCCTATGCGCAGCTCTGAAGCCGCGCCCGATTTAATCTGTGCGACCGTACTGGAAATTTTTCGAGTGACAAACTCGAAGCCGCGCCGCGCCGACTCGTGGTTGAACAGTATTCCGCTCACGCAAAACATCCCGTAAGCTTCTCTGTAATTTCTGGTCAAATCAAAACCGGCAACCTTGCTGATGCCATAGGGTGACCTCGGATGAAAGCGCGTCGTCTCCTTCTGTGGCACCTCCTCCACCTTGCCGAACATCTCGGAAGAACCTGCGAAGTAGAAGCGACACTGCGGGCGCAATTCGCGCAGCGCGGCCAGCATGTAATGCGTGCCGTTGATGTTCGTATTCATTGTTGAGAAACCGTCTGCGAAAGATTCCGCGACGAAACTCTGAGCGGCGAGGTGATAGCACTCGTCAAACTCGTAGCGGCTGACGATATGGAAGAGGCTCGGATAACTTTCAAGGCTCGCCGGGTGCAGAGTGATTCTGTCAAGCAGGTGAGCTACCCTCCCTATCCTCTGCTCCGGAGTTTCCAGCGCGACACGACGCACCAGCCCGTGCACCTCATACCCAAGACTCAACAGATGCTCGGCAAGGTAGCTGCCGTCCTGCCCCGTGATGCCTGTTATTAATACCTTCTTGCTCATAATTGCCTCCCTGAATACAGGTCAGTATCGCCTGCGGTACTGACCTGAGTTACACGCAATCGCAACACGCTATAGAACTTCGTTCATTTCACGGCCTGATGATTCTGCTCCGAACGCATAAGAACATCGGTCGCCAAACGATGAAGTCTGACGACCGATGCATGGTTAGTGGCGATGCGGAAAACTACGGAACGTTCTCGAAGTTATAATTTATCAAGGCGCTCCCGTGCCTGATGGTGAACGCATCAACGTTGCCGTCGAAGCCCGGCGCCCAGGGTCCGCCGACCTTGAACAACAAACCGCCTCCGCTGTTCCAAACACCAGCGTTGGGGAACATGGCAAGCACCTGCTGATAGGTACACGGGGTAGCTGGTTGACAGGGCTGTGCAACATTCACGTTGTTCACTGGCACTGTCGTGCGCGTCCCATACCAATTCCCCGCCCTCGGATTCCAATTCTGCCAGACGTTCTGCTGCACGGCCCCTTGCGCAGGTGTCAGGTACGGCTCAAACACGAGCCGACCCTGATAACTGGTGGTCGTGTCGTTGAGATCGTAGTCAATGTCGAACTGTAGGGAAGGCGCGACGACCGTGTTCGAATTGTTGTCCTGATAACTGCTGTAGAGCAGCCCTAGAAGGTCGTCCATGCGCGTGCCTGCATAGGCAGCGGTGGCGAGCGCGAAGCGTCCCTGGCTATCAACTGTCAGGAAGGCGCTCCCCGTGCCGAGCGGGGGCGTCGCCGGGCCAGCCTCGAAACCGCCCGAACCTGTGCCCGTTCCCGGATTGTCGTCGAAGAAAACCCATCCGTTCTGATTGGCTGGCGAGACCACCACAGTGTTCGGCACGCCCTGGAATCCGAAGGTTCCGCGACCGGGCGTTGTTTCGACGTTGGTGTCCGTGCCGCTTGTAAGGAACGGAACGATCTGGAAGTTGGCCGAAGCCGGGCCTGCTATGTCCGGCTGGCCGCCGGGAGGAGTGGCCGTGCCGCCGTATGCGACCGGTATCTGTGCGGCGTAGCCCGGCTCTGCGCTGTTAGCAGTGGTAGTGACCGGACTGGTCGTCCCGAACCAGTTCCCACGGAAGTTCTTGTAGTTGGTAGTGGCGGGAGCCGGGAGCGAGCCGCCCGATTGGCGATCAACAATCTGTGCGTACCAGTTGGCGCTGATGTTGTTGTTGCTGAACGTGCTGTGCAGCGCCGTCTGCGCGGGACTATTGGTGCCGCCGCTACCGTCAAGGAAGAGTACGCCGACCGTCCAGTTGTTAGTGATGAAATTCTCAACGACCGTCTGGTTGTCGGTCTGGTTGCGGTAGATCAGGCCCGTTCGATTGAAGTCAATGACATTGTTGCGGATGGTGTGTCCGTTGCTGTTGTTGACATCAATGGCGGTGCGGTTGCCCGTGAGAATGTTGTCGCGCACGAGCATACCGGTCACGGCCTGTCCCTGAACAGCGATACCCGCCGAGTTTAGTCCCGGATTATTCCAGTCGGTCGTGTTGTTGCCAAGACGTGTGATGGTGAATCCGGCAACGGTCACGTTGCTGGCAGCGACTTGCACGGTTGTGCCGGGACCGCCGATAGGGCCACGAATATTTGTGTTGCCAGCGCCAGCGCCGATTAACTTCAGACCGTTGACATTGACGTTTACGTCCTCGTCGTAAGTGCCCGGCTGCACGTTGACCTGATCGCCGGGCGAAGAGGCGTTCACAGCCGCCTGAATCGTGGAGAAGCATCCTCCCGTTCCACCATTGTTGACACATCTGACAACTACCGGCTGGCAGGCAAAAGCTTCTATCTCCACAACGCGGCTATAGACATGATCGGCAGAATCGTTGACTACTACCCTGATGCTGTTGGTCGTGATGTCAGGGAAGATGAACTTTCTCTTCACAAGATTGTTTCCCGTCACCGCTCCTCCCGGCACATCCACCCACGCGCTCCCCGTCCAATACTGTACGTTGAAGTTCGTGATGCCGTAGTTGATGAAGGTCGTCGTATCGGTCACCACTGACCCGTTGTTGTATCTATCCTTCAAGGTGTAGACATCTATCTCGCGCAGGGTCTGGTTGGTGTTGAAGTTGACCTGGATGTTATCCGGGAAGATGCTGCGAGTGCCGTCGTTCCAGCCGCCGCCTGCGCCCCAGTTGTTGCCGTTGTGCTCGCCGTCAATAGCACCGGCAGCCGGGAAGTTAGCATTGACCGTTGACGAAGCGACTGCGGTTGAGCCGTTGCTTGCAAGCGCCACGTTGTTGGACGGGTTGGTGCAGGGCGTCGGCGTCGGGGTCGGCGTTGGAGTTGGAGTTGGAGTTGGAGTTGGCGTAGGCACGACAACGGGCGCGCAACTGTAAGCTTCAATCTCGATTACGCGACTGAAGAGATGGTCTGCCGAATCGTTCACTACAACTCTTATCATGCTGGTCGTAATCGGCGTGCTGAAGCTGAATCTTCTCTTCACACGATTGTTGCCCGTGATGCTGCCGTTCGGCACGGTCACCCATGACGAGCCGTTCCAGTATTGCACGTCGAAGGCTGTGATCCCGTAGAGATTGGCAGGAGTGAAATCGCCCACAGAGCTTCCGTCGTTCGGCTGATTCTTTAGGGTGTAAACGTCGATGGCATCGATGGACTGAGTGACGTTGAAATTCACCTGCACATTATCCGGGAATACGTTGCGAGTGCCGTCGTTCCAGCCACCGCCTGCGCCCCAGTTGTTGCCGTTGTGCTCGCCGTCAATCACACCGCTGGCCGGGAAATTAGCGTTATATGTTGAAGAGGCGACAGCAGTTGCTCCATACGAAGCCAGCGCGACGTTTGTAGGGCATGGCGGTGGACAGTTGGCTGTGCTCGTAAGCCAGTTTGAGAAATCGACGTTCGTGCTCACCCTGTCGCCGCTGCCGGGGCCGACGGGGCCGGGGCCGTTTGAAGCGCCCCACCAGTTAGATTGAGCGTTCACTGTGGCTGGCCCATCGTTCTGCATTCCGAAGCCGTTGCCTGTGATGTTGTTGTTATGAGCGATGAGGCCATTGGTCGCGGCGGAACTGAGATATACGCCGGTCGTGTTACCGACAAAATTGTTGCACTCGAAGTCGGGGACGGCGGGCGTTTCGTTAAAGGCTCCGCGAATAAAGTCTGTCGCGCTGTTGAGGCGAAAGACTATGTTGGGCGAAGTGTTGGAAGCATTCGTCAACTGAAGTCCCTCATCGCGTGTGTAGCCCGCGCTACTCAGCGCCGTCTTGTTACCTGTCAGCGTGTTGTCCGTCACGGTGACGAAGACCGTCTGCTGAACCGATTCAACGCGAATGCCCTGATATGCGGTTGCACCGGTTACTTGCGGCGGCACTGGTGACTGGACATATGGTTGCACGGTGTTGCGCGCGATGGTGAAGCCGGGGGCGCTATAGACGTAGTGCAGGTTGTGACGTATGCCTATGCGAAACGCGGTCACGTTGTTGTCGGCGATGACTGAGGCCGGATGGGTCGTGGTGTTGCCGCTGTAGTTCTCTATGGTGATGCCAACGCGAACACGTGTGACAACATTGTTCGTTACGTCCAGCCAGGCGTCGTCGGAGATGCGTATGCCCTGGCCGAATGCTCCGAGGTCATTGTCCACCTTGTTGTTCGTGATGCGGCTGTTGGCGTTCTTCGCGCCGCCCTGACCGTTCGAGTTTATCCAGACGGCAATCTCGCCTATGTTCTTGACGATATTATTGCTGATGACCGCATCCGGGTTGGCAGTCTCTGTGCCGTAGATTCCAAACTCCGCATCTACGTCAGCGCCGTTGAAGACGACGCCCGAAGTCAGACTCGGGTTATCGCCGTCAACTGTGAATCCCTTAAAGGTGACGCCGTTAGCCGAAAACGTGACGACGATTGGCCCACCGAAGCCTGGGTTCAGCGGGTCGCTGGCTGTGGGAATAATGGTCGCTTCCGCGACACGTGCTCCCGTGTTCGGGTCAATGTTAGCGTTGGGGCCGAGCAATGTGAGCGCTTTATTGACATCTATCTGCTCGGCGTAAGTGCCTGCGAATACGTTAATCGTATCGCCGGGGCTGGCTGCATTAATCGCCGCCTGAATGGTCGTAAAGCATGGAGAATTGCCGCCACAAGTGCCAGCCGGATCAACATAAAGAATGTTGGCGGCGGGCGTTATCAATATGCCTCGCACAGCGCTGACGGCTCGATTGAATATAGAGGGGCGCGCCTCGCCTGCGGCTCTGAATGTAGTTGGATGCATCTGTTGCAATGCCGTCATACCATCTGGCGACGGGCCAACTACGGCAGGCTCTGCGTTTTGGGCTGAAGACCTGTTGGTAACGGCAGCTACGGCTGCAAAGATTATTAAGAAGAATATAGTTATAGAGCGTGCGTTAATTATTGCACGACTAATCGTCGCCGTACTTTTGACCACTCTGGAGCTAGGATTTTTTTCCATCGGGGATTCCCTTTCCTGAATTGTAAGAAGCGCTGAAACAGTAAATTGCCTGACCGATTCTACTGAATCGGCGGGACGTGGTTAATGGCATCTCCTGAGAATTTCATTTAGAAGGGAGGGCAAGCTAGTTCCGTTAGCACTTGATGTTTCGTGCGGGGTTTAGATAAAGCCCTATCCATGAAATCGATTTGCCGAAGCCTGCAACTTGCAGAAAGAACTAACCTTAGAAGACCTTGCCGACATTATGCCGCTCACAGAAAAAAGTCAACGACAAACGCTCTATTACAGTGTGCCATTTTCAATATCGGACAATTAAAGAGACGTAAACTCATAACTATAGCAAAATGAGGGGCTGGCCGGTTTCTCGCCATACGTTACTTTTGAATTCAATGTTGATTTAATCCCTCGGAAGTGCATCCGTCTGTGCGCTAACACACACAGAGCGGAAAACCTACATCTTTGTTCAACGTCGAGAACGACACACTACCCGGCTCAAGGTTGTGTCCTGATTTGAAATTCTTAGCCGGATGAATACTAATCTTTGATTTTCAAATCAGGAGATTATCCGGCTCTAATTAAGAGCTTACGAATCCGTTACAAGATTTGCCTGTACAACTCCACCATTTTATTCGCGTACTCTGTCCAACTGAATTTAGCTGCCTGTAGGATTCCGGCATTGCGTCTCTGCTCCCATCGCTGCTGTTGCTCGGCGCGCTCCGCGAGTAGCCCGGTCACACTTTCCGTCCATGAAATAATATCGCCGACCGGACAGTAAGCGGCGGCCTCACCGCCCACCTCGCGTAAGACCGAAAGATTGCTGGCAACGACTGGCGTGCCGCAAGCGAGAGCTTCAACTACGGGCAGACCGAAGCCTTCCCCTTCCGAAGGTTGCAAGACGAGTGCGGCGTGCCTGTAAAGCGCGGCCAGTATATTTCTCTCAACGTGAGGCAGAACGATAACGGCATCGCTAACATCGAGTTGTTCGGATAGCTTCAACTGCTCTGAAGTGAACGACCCGCCGAGGCGTATGAGTCTCGTTGAGGGAAACTCTTTTCGCACGGCTGCGAAAACCCTCAACAGCACATCAATGCGCTTGCGCCGGATGGTGCTGCCGACGTGCATGATGTCAAAGCCGTTTCCATCGGTGCGCGAATGGCCCAACAACCGCGCCGCCTCCATGTCTGCCGGCGGGTCGGCTTCCGGCGAGCAAGACGGATGAACTCCATTGGGAACAACCAACGCTCGTTCCGGCTCGACCAGATTATGAGCGAGCAGTTCGTCGCGCGTGGCAACGCTATCGCAGGTGACGCGCGCGGCTCTTCTAATGCCGCTCATAATTCGTCTGGTCATGCTCTTAAAGAGAAACGAGCGGCGTTCCCCGTAGCCATTCAAGATAGAGCGGAAAGTATCCAGGTCGTGACAGGTGATGACGGTTCGCTCAGGCGGAAGCTCATGGATCAACTGTCCGTAGCTGTGGTCAACAATGTGAAAGAGATCGAAGTCTGCCTTTTGGCGGCGCAAATGTCTTGGATAGTCCCAGAAGCGATTGAGCACGCGGTCGGCTTTGAAGAGTTCGCTCCGTTCACTTGCGCCGTTTCGCGTAAACCGGCGACGCATCTGCGGAGCGATACGTGTGGCCGCAATCGTCCCCGCATGATTACGCTGTAAACCATCAAGCAGCATATCCGCGACCAGATTCATGCTCGGCCAGTTCTCTTCCGCAAAATCGCTAATGACAGCCAATCTGGGTAAAGTCATCGAACTAAATTATGCAGGAAAGCAGACGCAGGGCTTACCTGAAATCCATCAACGCGCCATCAAGTTTCCGCAATCGCATGTACTGGCTCTGGCTCGCCGCCCTGCCACGTCATTCTCTCCAACTGCTCGAAAACAACCCGCTCATCGTAAATCGCGCAGACCATCTTGCGCCCTGCGGCAGTGCGGCGTGCTGCTTCCGCCGGGTCATTCAAAGCTGCCTCAATACATTTTGCCAGCGCATCCTCGTCACCAACCGGATAAGTCCAACCCGTCTGGCCGTCAATAATGGTTTCCTTCAGTCCGCCAACTGTCGCCGCGATCACAGGCACTTCACAGGCCAGCGCTTCCAATGGAGAAAAGCCCAAACCCTCTTCCCGGCTGGCCTGCACGCAGAGGTCGCTGGCTTGATAGTCAAGAGATAACTGGCCGTGAGGATGCACTGCGTCAGTAGCTATGACTCGCGCGGCGATGCCGAATCTCTCCGCGTCTTTAATAAAATCCCTATAGCCGCCGCTGCGATGCAGAAGCCAGAGGTCGCGCCCTTTATCCAGCAACGTTCTGAAAGCCGCTAACAACGTCTCGCTATCTTTTTCAGGAGCGACGCGACTACTGAAGAAAATCAATGCGCCCGTCGTCGGCAAACCGAGTCGCGCTTTGATGACGGACTTCGATTCTGAGGGAGGATGAAACACTCCGGTGTCAACTCCATAAATCGGAATGACATTGATAGAGCCACGCGCCCCGTGCTGGCGAACTATGCCAGCCAGGTGCTGGCTCAAAACAATGTATTGCCGCCCGACTAAAGCATTGATGCGCGCCAGAGCTTGCAGGATATAAAGCTCTCGCCTCAGAAATGGCTTTCCCTTTACTGCATGAGCTTTGCGACAGCGGTAATAGTTTTCCACGGGGCTGCACACCAGCATAGCCGTCGGCATGCGGTTGGAGCGACCCGCTAGATTCGCTGCCAGAGCAGCCAGTCCATAGCCTTGCACCATGACGCGATCAATCTGCTGCCGTTCGGCACGCAGGTGTCTCCAAACAAGCAGCGCGAACTTGAGTCTTGAGGCCGGCCCAATCACAATCGGCACCACGCACTTCGGAGGATGACTGATCTCAACGCCCCCCACTATGCGACGCGCGAGAATTGAGAGATCGAACCGCGCGGCAAGCCCTTCTACTAATCGCACATCCGTGCCGCTTTCAACGATGAAGCAAAGAGATGTCATGCGGCGGTGATTCCAAGATAAAGCTGCTCGACCGCCTTTACCACAGAGAGCCAGTCATGCTGGTAGGCGGTCTGTTCGGCGCGATTGCCTACCCGCCGAAGCAGCGCTCTATCTCGCAGCCCGACAGCAGTTGCCTCGACCCATTCATCCAAAGGTGTAACGAAGCCATCCCGGCCAGAATCAATTAACTCAGCCGCGCCCGCGCAATCAGAACTGAAGACGGCGAGTCCCGAAGCCATCGCTTCGAGCAAGACCATCCCAAACGCATCATAGGTCGTGGGAAAGACGAAGGCATCGGCAGCCGCATAGTAGCGCTCCAGGTGGCTAGTAGGCGGAAGGATGTGCACGTTCGATCTGTTCCAACGGTACGCACGCGAGTAAGTCACAATCCCAAACTGCACGTCGGGCGCGGCCTCGGCCAGTTCTTTCAGGTAAGCATGCGCCTTGGTCAGATCGCCCACATAAAGAGCCATCGTCTGGTCTTCTTGAATACCTAATTTGTGTCTGACACCCTTGCGCGCCGCTTCGCGATTCACGCTCTTGAAGCGCTTTACGTCAACGCCGTGCGAAATCACGTTGATTGGCCCACGCACTTTATAGAACTCCCGCAACTCGCTCGCAACCTTGTCTGAGATTGCGATCACTTGCCCTTCATAGTGGCGATAAAAGCGCGCTTCGGCTGCGGCCTGAAGTCGCAGCGAGAGACGATGCCGCAATGAGACTGAGCGTAGAGATTCCAGATAAGCTGCCACGCAGATGTGCGCCGTCACGATGTTCGGTTTACCGCCGCAGTATCCCTGCGTGTGTCGAATGTCGAAACTATCCAGCGCAGCCGATTGCGAGCGCAACCCCAGAGGAAAAGTTTGCACGCACGCCAGAGCGCTGCCCCGCCATGCGCGAACGTAATGAGAACTCCAACGCGCATCAATGGGACGCTCACAGCGGTTAGCAAAGACGGTCACACTATGACGGCGGGAAAGCTCGTCGGCCAGAATTTTCGTATACAGGCTATGCCCTCCATGATCGTGCAGGTCGTGAACCACCAGAGCGATTTTCATGGGGCGCGGCTCTGCTGATATAGCAGAGCTATACGTCGAGGATGCAGTAATATCAGAAGCCGCGCTCACCGATTGGATATGACGTTTGCAAAGACTTCAACTAAAGCCTTCAAATGATTTTTCACATTGAACTGCTGGGCTATTTCCGTCGCCCCGCATCGCAGGCGCGCGTGAGCATCAGGGTCGCGAAGGCAGTTGATGATAGCCTGCGCCAGACCATTGGAGGTCGGAGGGTCACCTGAAGCGAGATGACCATTCACGCCATCCACCAGCCAATCGGGAATACCGCCCACAGCAAAAGCTGCTACAGGTACGCCGAACAGACCGGCCTCCGGGCCGACCAGACCGAAAGGCTCAGGCCACAGGCTGGGCACCACCAGCAGGTCGCAAGCTTCGAGCAGTTTTTCAATTCTGTGACGATCTATCCAGCCGATAAATTCTATGTCCAGATTCCGATTTCGCGCTCGCGCGGCTCGCTGTTCCCACGCATGACGCTCGCGTCCATCTCCGGCAAATGTCACGCGCAGAGGCTTATCCAGGGCTGCTGCAACTTTCGGCAAAGCCTCGATCAATATATGCCCTCCCTTGAGATATTCCATACGCCCGGAAAAGAGCAGATTCCAGTGCGGCATCTCTCGTTTCTTGCGCAACGCGCTTTGATCTTCGGTCGCCTTAGAAATCTGTGATGATTCATTCTCAGACCGTTGCAGTTGGCGAAGCGCCTCATTATTCGCGCTTGTCTGTTGGACATAGTACGGAAAATTGTAAGCGCGTTGAGGCGACAGACCATGCTTGATTAATTCCGAAAGCATGTGGTCGGAATGCGTGACAATAGCGTCATAACGGCGCAGATTCTCCAATCGCTTCGCTTGCAAGCCGTAGAGTCTGAACATAGTGATAGGACTCAAGCCCCCACACCGGTGTGGGAAATAATGCATTAGACATTGCCAGCCGAAGCGACGGTTGCAGGGCTGCACGATTGGATACTTGAAAGTCTTGTCCCCACTAATGCAGGTCCCATTGTAATCATGAGCGAAAAAAACTGATGGAGCGATGCTGAGAACTTTGCTCTCTAAATCAGGATCAGATAGCTTATGTGTGTAGATAACGTCGGGACACCAATCGCGCAGAGCGGCCAGCGCATGATTCACACCCATCGCAGCCACACACCACGATGGAGTTTCATCGGGCAATATAATTTGTGCTCGCTCAACCGGCTCGTCTGTCTCATACCAGAAGGCTATTTCATGCCCGGCACGCGATAACTCAGGAATGATTGTGCTGAGATATGTCTCGACACCTCCGACTCGCCGCCCGCTCCAGTTGACTACTGCAATTCGCAAGACCGGCTCCTTCTCAAAAACATTTCCAGCATCTGATTTAATCTCATCGAAGTTGCAGGATTGCAGAGAGCGCCGCACAGACGCGCACTCGTTTGGCAGAGGGCAAACGCTGCGTCAGAAGTTCGGCTGAGTATGCTGCTTTGGTAAGCGATGGCCCGGCCAAATATCTGAACGCCGCGTGCCCGCTCAGCATCGGAGTCCCCCAGACATTGAGCCTCTCGACCAGCAGACCGGCTGATGCCGCTAATTGACACAGTTCGCTTGGGGTCAAGAGGAAAAGGTGACCATCCGCGTCGGGCTTGAACTGTCTGGTCTCCAATTCATCAAAATCCTGTATCTCGGAATAGGTCGGCAATTTATTGCGGAAGTATGAACCATTAGGCGTAGTCAGCAAGAGTCGCCCATCCGGTTCGAGAAAGTTTTTCAAGTGTTCAAGCAGTTCATATGGGTGAGCGACATGCTCGATAATTTCGCATGCCAAAACCAGATCAAATTTTCCGATTCGCTCCGGCGAAAGATCAAACATATTACCGCCCTCGATCTGAGCGCATTCACCATTTGAGAATTCTCTCAGCGAGGCTGTCATATTTTCTTCCCGCAGATCATTAACGACAACGTTGCACCCGCCAGCCGCCAGACGAGACGATAAGCCCCCGCCACCTGCTGCAATCTCAAGCGCCCTGTGTGGTTTGAGCAATAAAGCATCTTGCATGGCAAGCAGAGCGCGCATCCGACCGAAAGCCCAGTGTGATGGAGGCCAGCGCGCGCCAAACTTCCAACCATACGGATCATTAACCACGCCCTGCTTAAACGAGTAGACCGCTGATAGCCCGCGACGACAGGACTGCGCAAACACTGCGTATTGAGGGAACTGCGTCCGGTCAAGCTCGCGTGGATCGGGATTTGGGTTAGCGACCATTGATTAATGAGCACTGATCCGGCGATTTCAAACTTATAGTGTAGCTTCCCGCAAGGCGGCGACGATTAATTTCACGTCAAAGCGCTCTTCATAGAGTGCTCTGGCTGCGGTACTCAGGCTGAGTTGTTTTGCTTCGTCCCTCAGTAACGCCCGAATCTCGTTTACAAATGCCGTCACATCCTCGACCGGCGCGAGGGACACAGCTTCGCTCTCCGCCCACAGAGACTCTGTTAGTTTTCCTTTTGTCGTCACGATGGGGACACCGTGCGAGAGGCCGACCATGACGCTTGTGCGGCGGCTGCTCACGCCGTCAATGTAAGGTTGAATTAATAGATCACAGGCGCTGATATGCAGGGAGAGGTCGCGGGCATCGAGGGTGCCTGTGGCCTGAACACGTCCACTCAACTCAGGATAATTGCGCGTTAACTCATCGCGCGCCCTTTGACTACCGTACCCTAATAACAACATCGTGCAACCTGGGCGATGCAGCAACAGCGCTGGCACACACTTGAGCAGCAGTTGCGTGATGTGATGATTATAAGTTCCGAAGTGACCTACAATCGGCTCTCCTGCTGGCGCGTAGCGTACTCGAATCTCTCTTATGCCATCCGTATCGTCAACGACCTTGATGTTACTTGCGACCGGCAACCACTGGAACGGCAGCGCGCGACCCAGAGCGTAGGGTCGCCAATATGATTCCCATGTAGGAATGGACATCCATACACGTCTGGCTGAATTCAACAGCACCATCGTCATCAAGCGATGTACGGCTGCAACGCCGTTCTGCTTCCATGAGCCTTCACCGAAAGCAAGATACGGCTCGTGTACCATCAGTTCGATCACGTCTCTGCGGCGCACCGCGCGATTCCATAGCCACGCGCAGAACGGCAGATTCATTGATTGATAACCGTAGCCGTGCGGCACCCATTGAACCAGCAGCCGTCGCGGAGCGCTGAACTTGTCCAAAAGATTTCCGGCGCGTCGCAGGTCTGCGGGAGTGAATTGGCCCAACTCTCTATGTACGAAGAGGCCGGATTCACCTGTTGCTTCACAATCCGATTCTTTTGCGGTCTCACCCGCAGCAGTCGGACACCAGACATGCACCTCATCGCCCGCAGCCGCGAGTCCGTTTGCGACCATGTAAGTGTAGTCGCTGACGCCGCCTATTTGCGGAGGATACTCGCTTGTGATGAGATGCCATTCACCCAACAGATCAAACCTTTCGACTGATGTACGTCCTTACTTTATCGACCATTTTTGGACACCTACCGCTCTATTGCCGGAGCGCCCCCGTCAACGAACAATTGCAAGCTTTAGGCCGCAAGCGCTTGCAGGCATGAATTGTAGCGCTCCCTGAATTTCTCGAAAGTCAGTGAGCGTGCGGTCAAGCGCGCAGCCCGTCCCATCTCCCTCAGCAGAGATGGATGTCGCGCGAGATGTGCCAGCCGCTCTCGTAACGCATCGCGGTCTCTGGCCGGGACGATGTAGCCATTGTGGCCGTCAATCACCAACTCGGAAGCTCCCGTATTCGGCGTGACGATGACGGGGATGCCGCTCGCCATCGCTTCAGCGACCACGTAACCGAAACCGTCGGCCATCGAAGGATGAACCAGAACGCTGGAGCGCGTATAAACTTCATCGTAAGAGCGGCGCACCTCAATTGACCGCAGTTTAATCCGGGGATTTCGCGCCATGTGCTCTCGCAGATAACGACTGATAGGTCGCGCGCCCGTTCCTCCCCACAAAACCAGTTCGCTGTCCCGAAGGTCAAGCGCATTAAAGGCTTCGATCAAATAATGAAATCCTTTCCATGGTTCGATTAGCCCGACGAAGCTGACTCTGAATTCAGGCCCGTCGAATCGAGCCTCCGCAAACTCTTCAAGGTTGATCGATGGGGGAACGACGACGACACGTTCGGGAGAAAATCCTCGTGCGATAAAAGACTCTCTGGCGTAGTTCGACATGACCCGAATCAAATCGGCGCGCTCGTATTCTTGAAGAATTCTCGCCCGCAGACGAGCATTAATCGAAGGCCGCACCCGAAAGAGAGCGCACTCCCGGTCTTGCTGCGCTCCAAAATCTTCTATGTGCGTGGTGACGACATCCAGCAATGTCCGAGAGCCTTTCCTTTTCGCTGCGATAAGACTGTTTGCACACTGACCCGTCATGCCCTGAAAGACTTCTGCGTCGGGCAAACGATTGGCGACGTAGGCATCAAAGTGGGTATCTGAGAAGAACGTCTGCCAGTCGCGCAGTCGTCTCACCACCGGCACACGATTGATGAGGCAACTCAGAGATGAATCCGGCACAAGATGCGTCTTCTGCGCTCGCTGGCTCGCTCCGCGACAAAAAACAGTGGTCTCAAGCGCGTCGCGCGCCCCCTCGATCATCTGAAAAAGATTAAGCCCCTGTCCTCCCTGTAAAGGAACGGCATGAGATGATATGGTCAGTTTTTTTCTCTGCAATTTGCTTCGAGCCGCACTCATTGATAAGCCAGGTGAACCAGGCCATACTCGCCTAACGGATCGGTTTGGCCTGTGAGGGGCAGAGCGTACAATCCCAGATCGGCAAGCAATGTTTCGGCTCTGGCTCGCGTGGTATTCGCCGAATCCCAAACGTCAGGATGCATCTCTACAATAATCCCTAACTCTCTCCGGCGACCTTGAATAAGCCCACGCGCTCCCGACAACGCGGCAATCTCGAAGCCCTCTATATCAATGAACAGCCAGTCAGGTTTCAGGCCCTCGGATTTGCAGTAATCATCCAACGTCACAACGGGAACGGTAATCTCACGGGCGCTTCCGGCGAGAGCCTTGTTAGGCTCGCCGAGGCGACTCATACCGTCAGCTTCGGCTGCGTAAAGAATCGCCTCACCGCCTGCTTCACCGACAGCCGCCGCGACGACCCGCACTCGTTCCGCCAATTCATTCATCTGGACATGCCTTTGCAGAATCATGCGGGCACCGGGGTTCGGCTCGAAAGCCACAACTTGCCCGGTCGGGCCTGACCAGTGTGCCATTTGCAAGACATAGACGCCCACATTTGCTCCCACATCAAGACACAACGCACCCGGCTTGATTCGCTCACGAAGGAATGCCGCAACGGGCGCGTCATAGCTTTGCCCGAGCCGGTGGCGGTGGTGTGGGTCAACCCGATAAGTGACGCCGTTGATGGCCCACGGAATGCCTCTGCCGTCACCGCGCCAGCCCAGAATAGATTCATAGGCCGGGCGCATGCGGCGGATTAACCACGACTCTCGCCCCATTAATCCTGATGTTCGGCGAGCGACTATTTGCAGCAAACTCATGCTAGTTCCAATGCAGTATGCCTATGCCGAATCCGTCTTGCTCGTAATCTTCGACTATCTCTTCCACATGCGCGTGCGCGGCCTTCAACTCTTTCCAGAACTGTGGGACGCCCCCTACATCGCTTGTGGTCTCGCTGCCATAACGAATCCTGTTGTCAGGCACGATGTCGTGAAAGACGATGATGCCGCCTCGCTTGACTAGAGGACTGTACAACTCGAAATCCGTTTTAATTCCTTCGTAGCTATGGTCTCCGTCGAGGTAAAGCACGTCCAGGTTGCAGTCATTCAAACACGCTCTCACATCTTCCACAGTCTGCGGGCTATGCGAATTTTTTTGCAGGCAAATAATCTGCTGCTCATCGCGTGCGAAACTCTTGACCGCAGTAGCACGCGGCGGCGGCATCACAAGATCGAGCGTGATGATAGTCGCACCGGTCGCGGCGGCTTGAGCGAGCAGAAAAGTTGTCCCGCAACGAGCCGAGCCAATCTCGCAGATGGTTGAAGGCTTTTGCGCTTTTAGGATTTCAACCAGACGAAAGATTTCCGACTGCTTCTGCATTGGGCGAAAGAAATGAGAACTCCAGAGCGCATCAATCCAAATCTGCGGATCGTCGGCTGAATCTCTCAGGTACTTGAGGCGGCGCGCATGCCGGATGATTTTGTTGTTGAGGTATCTGTCAACAAAGTAGCGCGGGGCGACTGCATACGCCACACTTCTGATTGATTGCTTAATCATGCGGTCTGGGAAGATAGGTCAGTACAGCCTGCTCTTGAAGCCGGGCGCGACAACTATGATCATCATTCGCCCGGCTTAAGAGCAGGCGGTATTGACCTGATTGAATTCAAATCGTCACGGGATGGGTCTGGACTCAATGCTCGATTCTGCGCGTATCGCTCTTTCAATAGCGAGGGAGTTTTTCTAGCTACCCACACCAGAGCTTTGAGAAAAACCTGTCGGGAGTTTCCGTTTCTGCCCAGCAGCGTACGCAGGCCGTTGATTATCAGATACCGGCAGATGAACTCCGGCAGGTTGCGCGCGGGAGCATGAAGCAGGTGAAGAGCGAAAAAGTTCTTGACCTTATGAAACTCTATTTCGGGCGGAGCCGGTTTATGATGCGGCTCGAAATGGTAAGCCTTAGCCTGCGGCACGACGGCCATACTCTTACCCGCCTTCGAGACGCGCGTGCAAAGCTCTACCGCATCAACGTACATGAAATAGTCTTCACGAAATCCCTTGAACTGTTTCCAGAAATCTCTGCGGGCAAACATCATCGCGCCGTCTATGTAGCCCACGTTGAACGGCTCGGTGAACTGCCCCGTATCGCGCTCGCCCGCGCCGTAAATCTCTCTGCGGAAAACCCCGCCGAGCGTGAGGCTTCCGCCAGCGAAGCGAATCGTTCCTTCCGTTCTGTTATATATGATCGGTGAAATCAGATCGGCAGTAGGCTCTTCATACAGATATTCTACGAGATTGCGAACGCAGTCCTTATCCAGAATGATGTCATCTTCCGTCAGCAGCACGTAGTCGCCGTCGGCCTGTGCGATACCCGTGTTCATACCGCCCGCATACCCCAGGTTTATAGAATTTTGAATCAGTTTCACATTTGGATGAAGATTCACGATAAGCGCGACTTCCGCACTTGCCGGACTCTGATTATCAACAACGGTAATCTCAAGATTCTTGTAGGATTGACTGAGCAACGAGTCCAGCGCCTGCTGCAAATAAGCAGGACGGTTATAGCTCAGTAAAACAACAGAGACCAGCGGATGATGATTCTTGCTCAACTTCGAGTTATCTCTTGAGTAAAAGTTTCCGGCCAACCCTATCAAAGCGTTAATCGGCGATTGCACAGTCAAACCGGTCAACTGACGCGGCGCAGGTATCCTTTCGGATTGAAGGTCATGAAAAACTTCTCTCTTTGCCGATCTACCACAAAGTCACTCTGCGCGCCGATAAATTGCTCGACAGCCTCCATAGGCCCCGCGCCCCAAAGCGGCAGAACGGGGTGGCCGTTGGCGTTCGTATCCTCCACGATCAAATAATTGCCGGTTGTCACCATCCGACTGTAGATTTGCAGCTCCCGCAGGACGTGCTCTGCGCTGTGATCCGAATCCAGAATCACCATGACTCGATCATCCGACTTGATTAAGCTCCTGACCTCTTCGACAATCTCTTCCGAGATAGACGAGCCAATCAGATACTTGATTCTCTTATGCTGCGGTCTGTCGGGCAGCTCTCTTACGTCGATTGTAATTATCCGGCCACATTGGATGGAGTCGCAAATCGAAGATAAAAACAGCGCGCTGCCGCCGTAAGCTGTCCCGGCCTCTATGATAATGTCCGGCTTCGTTTCGCAGATGATCTCCTGGTAAATCCAGAGGTCTAGCGGACACTTCGCCGCAGGCACATTCAGCCAGAAAGTATTATTTTTCCAGGTTCTTTCTCTGGCGTAGTAATAGAGCTTATGAAATTGCCTGACGATTCTCTTCTCCGCTCTACGACCCGGAGTCCTGGGGCGATAGATGGCTCTTTTGAAAGCCCGTATGGCAGCGGAAGGTGTTACCTGCAAGAACGTCCCCCTTTCTATGTTCCCGGCAAATATTCAGGCCGAGCTACCTAAACGCAGCACTCGAAAAACTCTTGTTCTCAGTGGGAACAATCTGGGCCGGACGTACAGGCCCAAAGGATAGCGCAGCGCGAGCGGGAACATGACGGCTGTGTAAACAATCGCCGTCGCTACGGTCGTCACGCCTATGAGCACAACGGTCTCTGGCGTCCAGATGTAAGCCATCACGCCTGTCGCGAGCGCCAGTAAGACAAAGCGCACGAACCAGGGCGCGAGCGGGCGCAGCAGCTTCCGCACAGACATCCCGCTCTCACGCGCGAGCGCTGCAAGATTCGCGGGCAAGCTGATCAAACAGGCCCCTACAATCATGCCCAGCGGTGCTCCTATCAATCCGTACCGGCGCACCAGCAAGAGCAACGCAGCAACACTCACAAGTCCATCGAGCAGAGCCGTAAAGCACAAACGCCGCTCGTAGCCGAAGCAGAAAAGCGAGTAAGCGATGGTCAGATTCCAGTGGCGCAGCAGCATGCTCAAGAGTATGAGCGCCGTCAGCCAGAACCCGCCGTACTGACTCACGCCCACCCAGCGCGCGACGAAGCCTCCGTTGACCGCCAACACCACGCAGACCACCGCGCCGCTCAACATCAGCATAGCCTGGCCCAGAGCTATACAAACTTGAGAGAGACGCTCGCTCGACTCGCCCGTCTTCATCTGGCTCAAGGCAGGGCCAGCCGCGGCCATCAACATCTGCGGCTGGTTCGACAACACGCTGATTAATTTTCCAGTGCATACGAAGGGAACGACCGCCGCCGGGCCGAACAGCTTGCCTATGATGATGATGTCCGTGCCGTTCAAGAGCACTTGCGCAATCTGGCTCAGACTCACCCAGAAGCCTTGAGTCAGACGAACGCGCGCCGTCATCCATTTCAACTCCGGCATATTTCGCGGCAGCACGCCCGGAAAATGCTTTCTCAGACGAAACCACCCCGCGCACGCGCTCATCAACTGAAGCACAGACCAACCAACCGCCAGCGCATACAGTCCCCAGCCAGCGTAGACCAGTCCGACTGTGACCGCAGTGCTTGCGAGATATGAAACGATGTTGATGCGTCCAAGAAAAGCTAAATCCTGTAGCCCATGCAAGACCGCGCCGAAGATGCGTAAAGGAAATGTCAGCACGAAGACCAGCAGCACGACGCTCAGGGGCTGGCGCAAGCCTTCCCAGCCCGCAGGCATCAGGAACCATGCGATGATCGCCGCCAGCGCGACGAGCGGCATCTGCCAGAAGATCAGCCGCACGGTCTGGCCTATGATGAGAGGCAAATCTTTTGCTTCTGCAATACTGCTGGCACGTCCCGTTGCGAACGCCGTCTCTCGCGGCAGCAGTGCGACGACGCCCAAATCCAGCAGCGCAAGGTAAAACATCATCTGCGTGCCTACCAGCCACAATCCGTAATCGTGCTGTCCTATGCGATGCAGCAGAAACGGCGTGAGCCACAGGCCAACCAGCGTTGTCAGAATCTGACTCGCATAGCCAAAGCCTATGCCACTTAAAAAACGGTTGGTGCGACTCATTAAGAAGAGATGGCGGCAGAATGATGGACACTGAATAAAAAGATGGACACTTTATCTCTTATCATTCAGACATTCGGCATACGTATTTAATGCGAATCAAGGGTAGAAATCTGTAGTATAGAATCAAGGTCTTACAGACTGCATTGCAGCGCACGTCATAAATCGTTTCCCTTAAAGTTTTCTGTTTTCAACGCGCGCTATTTTCTATTCTTGATTCGCATATTTGATGCTTCAGAATAAACCCGGCTCTAATTCGTGGCCTTGATTTCAATCAAAGCGGGTAGTGTTTGCTCTGCTTCAGTTTGGCGCGCGGCAACCCACCCTGTCATCAAGAGTATGAGACATGAATGCGGTACGGAGGTCAGGAGGCCAGTACCTAATACGGCATATGCGAAGGTCACAGCACACATGACCCAGGCCAGCCGCCTTCCCAGATACCAGGGATCGGAGCGATTGTAATTCTGGCGCGTTAACACCCAAACTATAAAAGCTACCCAGACCATCAGGCCAAGCAAGCCTTGCTCAAGCATGATGCGCGCGTATTCGTTCTCCATCAAAACCGGGTCTCGTATACGATCCTGTAAGAAATAAGGGATGCTGGTGCCGCCTCCGCCGAGTCCGTTGCCGAAAGGATATTTTGCCGCCGCCTCTACGAAGCTCATATTAACGCTCCACGAGAGACGCTCGGCCACCATGTCCGTATCACCTAGCTCCATGAACCGTTGCAGACGTGCCTCGCCCGATGCCACCCAGCCTATGCCGCATAGCAGAATAAACCAGCCGAGCACGTAACCCATTCTGGAACGTAAAGAGAAGGTCGCCACCACTATCAAGATTGCAGCGACTACGAAGGGCGTGCGCGCGGCAGACATTAAGACTCCTACGATTGCGACTCCGAATCCTGCCATCAGAAGAGATTTGTGCCAGCTATTCTTATTTTTCTGCACGAGCGCCCCAATTATCAGCGGCAGCGTCGCCCCCATCGTCCCGCCGTAAGCATGCGCGTTGACGAAAGACGCTGGGATACGATAGGTATTGTGTCCTACCACATCCCTGCTCAGGTAGATCAATTCTGTCATCTTATTATGAGGAAAGAATTTCTCTATGCCGAGCACGAACTCTGAGCCTGCAACCATAAAAGCCGCGAGGTTCAGAACCGCGAACCAGAGCGCCAATTTATACTTGTCGTCCTGCTCCATGCGCGCTCCTAGCAACAGGAACGGCAGCAGAAAGATGTTGCCTCGCAGCCCAACGAACTGAATCAGAATATCCTGTATGGGAATCAGGAAAAGCAACAGAGGCCAGACGATGAGAAATTCAAGCCATCCTCTCAGTGGAGCAATTCTGGCTTCTTGCGTCTGGCTCAACGTGCGGAACAACTGCGCAGCGTAGAGGCCGAGAACTCCTGCATCGAAGATGAAGTGCGAATAGGTCTCCGGTAAATTGGCACGTATGATGCCATATGCATATCCCACACTAAACACTGCGACCAGGCCGCTCACCAGTGAACGACGAGCCGCAAGGTAGCAACCCGCGAACGATGCTAAACAAAGATAGAAGGACATGCCGCTATTCAACTGTGCATCCGTGCTCTGCCAGTTGAGCCGGGTGAAGTTCTGGAATCAGTCGCTTGCCAGAGCGATTATGAGTAGCACTGTAGCGACCCGCAGAAGACGGCGAATTACTGTGGCTGCCATCCGCGCAGATGGCAGTGTGACGTTACTCAAAAGTTTTTCTTCCAATCATCAACAGGTTGTCGGAAAGAGAGCGCGGGAATCGTCTTGATAGCGTTTCCGGGTAATGCCCGGACGTGCGCACCAAACGTCCTTGCAGGCTGTAAGCAATAGATATTTCCGTCAGGCCGCATTCGGCAGCTATCCTTTTGAGATCAACTTCCAATAGTGCGGAGATGTGCGCGGGATAATGTACGTCTTGAAAGGCCGAGAACCGTTGCTTGAAAATCAACGTCAGCAAACTCAGCAGGCTTAGCTGATTGGGTGTCGTGACAACCACCCAACCGCCCGGCTTTGCAAGTCTCACCAGTTCTCTCATGAAGGCGCGCGGGTTTTCCAGATGCTCTATGATCTCAATCGCAGCTACCACATCGGCAAGTCCGTCTGCGAGAGGCACATGATTATCGTCCAGATTCGTTTGCTCGAACTTAGCTCCGCCGGGAAAGCCCTCGTAACGCACCGCATCAACACCGGTATAGTCGGAGAATAGATGCCTTATAAATTGCAAAAGGCTACCTTCTCCGCAGCCGACATCAACGAGTGTTCCGCCAACGCGACGTTCAGTTAACGCACGCGCCACCATGCTATAGATTGCGGCGCTACTTGTGCCCAAACTCTGTCGCGCTCGCCCATCTACGTCCAACCATTCTATGGATGCTTGAGATACCATTAAACTTTATCGCGCCTGACTAACTCGCTGAACAATTCATTCATCCGATTCAACTGTGTGCCCACGCCACAAAGCTTTCGTGCGCGCGCCGGGCCGACAACGCTCATACTCATACGCAACTGAGCGTCTTCAATTAAACGCTTCAAAGATGCGGCCAATGCATTGGGGTCGGGGTCTGTGAGCAGCCCGCATGAATCATCTATGATCTCCTGCGCGCCGCCCATAGCGGTTGTGACGACGGGCAATTGAGCTAACAGAGCTTCGATGAAAGTAAGGCCGAACGGCTCCGGCCCCGTGTTGGGCTGACAATAAATATCTGCGGCGGAAAGTAGCGCAGCAATATCGGAACGTTGGCCCACGAAGCGTACGCGATCAGCTATTCCTAGTTTCACGGCAAGATTTTTTAATGCCTTAAGGTAACGCGCTTCACTACGCCGTTGCGCTCCTCCAACCTGCCAGCACACCCATTGCGGTAAATCCTTCAATAAGCTGAGCGCCTCCAAATGCAACGCATGTCCCTTCCATGATTCCATACGGCTGACCTGCACAATCACCACTGCATCCGGCGGCGTTTCAAGCTCGGCACGAATTGCCAGGCGTTCTGTAATAGAAGGACGCACCTGCTTTGAATCGTGCGGAGGATAAACGACCTTCGATGGTCTGTTTCGATATAGATTAGGCAATGTGCTGGCGGTGAAGTGACTGTTGCACATCACAAGGTCTGGAGGTGTACGGCTCGCCCAGCGCTCAAGCCAGTGACGGCCTTGCGCTGCGCCGTGAAGCCAGAAGACGAGCGGCAAGCCTGACTCTCTGACTATCGAGCCGAAGATTGCCTGCGACCAGGATGAATGCGTCACAACCAGATCGAAAGCTTGTTGCCGCAGCAAGCTCTTCAGGCGCTGGCGTGCGCGACGCACAGAGAGCGGATTCCTGACTCGAACCTCACCCAGCCAGTAAACAGGTGCGCGAATCGCGGCCAGTTCCTCGCTGAAGCGTCCGGCGAAACAGAGCGCGAAAGAGAGTTGCATGTTCAGGCCGGGTTCTCTGTGACCGGCTTGAGCGATCAGAGTCGTCTCCACTCCACCGTAGAGATTTCCACTGTGAACGTGAAGAACGCGCAAAGGAGAGTTTTCAGTTCCGGCGCGCAACTCAACACCGGAGCGCGATAACGACTGCGCTGCTTCCTGCTCCAAAGCAACCTGAGAACTATCGATCATTGATAGAGGGCGAGTCATTAGTATTGGATAATTTAGAGGGTAGATAAATATCGGCTCAGTTTGAAATCCTGAGCCATCACCTCTAAACCGTTACGAGTTCGGCCTGAGAAGCGAGCGGTGAAGTCAGGCCGTTGTAAAGTGAAATCAGTTCGGTTGACAGACGACGCCGATCAAAGCAACGCAAGGCGGATTCCCTTCCGGCCTGTCCCAATCTCACACGCAACTCTTTACTTGCGACCAACCTGGCAATGTTCATTGCCAGCGTTTCGGCATCACCCGGTTGATGCCCCAGTGCGCTCTCTCCCAACTCAATCAACTCCGTTGCGCCCGCAGCATGGCTTGCAACAACCGCACGACCACATGCCAGCGCTTCGGCTATGACCAGACCAAACGGCTCCGGTTGAGTGCTGCAATGGACGACTACATCCAGAGAACGCATAGCAGCCGCCGGGTCTGAGACGAAGCCCGTGAAGCCCACGCGATGCGAGACTCCTAAGCTGGAAGCTAGCTGTCTCAATTCGTTGATGGAATACTGGCTGCCTGCGGTTTGATAGAGCGCGCCGGTAGCGATGTAGCCACGAACGGGCAAGTCAGAGGGCAAAAGCGAGATAGCTTTCAAGAATGTCTCGTGCCCCTTCCAGCGCGCAAGCGTCGCTAATAGTCCTACTCGCACAGTGCCGTGCGGCGCTGGCGGCAGCAGCGAAAGCGCGTCCAGATCAAGACGCTCGCCGTCCGGCGAAAAGTTGCTAAGGTCAACTCCGTTGTAGATCGTCTGCACAGGCAAGCGCTCGCCGCAAACTGCCCTGAAGTCTTCCGCGACGCTATTTGAATTAGCTATCGCCACAGCACAGCGCGGAGCAAGCCATCGCAGCAGGCGAGCCATGACAGGTCGCGGGCGCACATAGTCGTGCAGATGCCAGATGACCGGTGTCCCTACGGGTCGCGCCATAGCAGCAAGCGCGTGCATCTTGAATCCGTTCGTGTGAATAATATCTGGAGAAAGGTCAGTTATGACGCGCCGCAACTTCCTGCGATAACTGGCCGCGTGCGGAGCAGCCGAGAGCAGTTTGCGTAGCAGAGCGAAGCGGCTGATCTGATCTCCGGCAGGGCCGCCCGCGCCAGCGTCGCCGAGTTGGGCCAATACTCCGGGAAACGGCAAGACAGTGACAGGCACGCCCAGCGCTCTGGTCTTTGCTACGAGCGCCCCTTCTTCCGAGGCGACCAGATGCAGTTTCAAATCGGGCGCGCTCATCAGCAGGCTCGTCATCATGTTGAGCAGACAGACCTCTGCCCCGCCTAGCTGCCCGGACGGATTCAGGTACAGGATTTTCATCAAGACTGATGGGCTGTCGCCAGACTGTCATCTCGCACGCGAATAACCTGCGGCGCGAGAATCTTACGCATCGGTTCCCGTCGCCGTCGAAGCGAACTCTTCCGCTTCTGCCTGTCCGTATTTATCGTAATAGCTCTGCTGGTAATACCTGTAATAGTAGTCATGCCGCGAAAGAGTGACGTTATTGAGCACGACGCCGAAGATTTTCGCTCCAACGTCTTGCAGGATTTGGCGTGACCTACGCACGATGGCGCGAGAAGCTCTGCCCCCGTGAACGACCAGCAGCACGCCGTCCGCTTTAGTTGATAGCAGCACGCCGTCTGTGAAAGAGGCTATGGGAGGTGAATCTATGATGATGTGTGTGAACGTGCGCTTGAGCGCCTCCATCAGTCGCTGCATCTGGTTCGAGCCGAGCAACTCCGCAGGATTCGGCGGGATTGCTCCCGAAGGCAGCACGTAAAGCCCGCTCTCCCCATGATGCTCCACTATGTTGAGCATATCGGCTTCGCTCATGTTGCTTGAAAGTATGGTGCTCAGCCCGTTCCCATTTTCAAGACCGAGGAGCGAGTGCAGGCGCGGGCGGCGCATGTCTGCGTCTATGATGAGCACGTTCGCCTCCGTCTGAGCCATTATCAAAGCCGTGTTCAGCGCAGTCGTGGTCTTACCTTCAGATGGCTGCCCGGAAGTTACCAGCAGAGTTTGAGGCGCGCCGCCCGCCGCAGATAGAAGCACAGAGGTTCTGAGTTGTCTGTAGGCTTCAGCGAGCGGCGAGCGCGCATCCGATTTAAGTAGCAGCTCGCGGTTCTCCATTGCGCCGCGCTTCTGAAAAGCGGCGATTGAAGGCAACAGACGCCTGCGCGTGAGACTTCCCACCGCCGGGATGATAGCCAGAGTCGGCAGCCGCAAAGTCTTCTCCACATCCTCGGACGTGTGCACAGCGTCGTCCAGATAATCCAGATAACGCGCAAGCGCTATCCCCAGCACAAGGGAGAAGAGCATGCCGAGCATTATGCCTTGAAGCCGCTTCGGCCCTACGGGAGATTTCGGCGTAGGGGCGTAGTCAAGGACGTGTATGTTATTCGGTGTCCCGGCCATAGCCATGTCCACCTCTTTGGCTCGCTGCAACAGCCCGTCGAGTAGCTGCTTGTTCGTCTCTATTCCCTGCTGGATGATGCGGTAGTTGACGGCGGCCTCGTTCTGCGTCAACGTCTCGCCGCGCTGCTGCTCGAAGGATTGGCGCAGGGCTTCTTCGCGCTGAAGCGCCTGACGGTAATGAGTTTCAAGATTCGTGCGCAGCGTCGAGGTGTCTTCGGCGCGAGCCTGCCTGATCTGATTCTCAAGCTCTGCTATCTGCTTGTTTATCTGCTGAACCTCCGGCCACTCCTCTGTGTTGTCCACCAGAAGCTCCGCGCGCTTTCTTCTGAGTTCAACTATCTGCGCTTCTGCCTCGTTCCGTCGGTTCTCTCTGGCTAGCGCCTCTGCCGCGCCCGGAGCCTGCGCCGCACGCCACGCAGCTTCAGCCATCTTCCGGTCATTCTCGGCTTCCAGAAGCTGGCGGTTCAATCCGGCCAGACGATCAACGACAGTGTTCTGGCTCGCGTCGAGCGAGAGAATCTGGTGGCTCTTCGCGTAGTTGATCAAGCGCTCTTCATCAGTGCGCATCTCAGTTTGAAGCTCCGCTATCCGATGCTGTAAAAAATCTCCAGCCGAGGTCGTGTTCTGTGTTTTGTGCTCAAGGTTCTGTAGTACGAAAGCGTCCGTCACGGCGTTGACTATCTTTGCGGCCAATTGCGGGTCTGGATGAGTGAAGCGTACTTCAATCAGGCGTGTATCGTTGATGGACTTTACTGAAAGCCTGCCCTGTAGCATCTCAACGAACGGGGCGAGCCGGTTCACCTCCGCTATATCGTCGCTGGCTGTGGCTGGCGCAAGCGACGAGTCGGTCAATGGCACAGAGGTAGCAGGCGCTTGTTGATTGTCGTTAGACTTGCCGCCCGCGCCCACCATGCGTTTGAGGTTCTCCCAGGTCGAACGACTCTGCGCGCCCTGCGGATGCAGGAACGACTGGTTATGCTCCAGATCAAGAGTCTTCACAATGCGGCTCAGAAGCCCTGGGCTGGAGAGAATTTGAATCTGCGTGTTGAAGTAGGTGGGGTCTTGAAACTGCTGTTCAATAATGTATGAGTTGCTTTTAATCGCCCCTACGCCCGGATTACTTATTTCAAGATCAACCTGCACACGCGACCTGGCTTCGTAGATGTCCGATTGCCGAGCCATGTAAATCGCGGCAATCATTGTGACGAGCAAGACTATGCCAATAATTAGCAACAGGTGTTTGCGCACCGATTGCCAGTAAGCCTGCAAGCGCGAGAAGCCGTGTCCATCCTGGGACTCGGCTGCGCCGTAGCCATAACTGCCATAAGGCAATCCTCCCCCGTTACCGTTGGCGTGAATCTCCATCTCGCGCGGCTCGACGGAAGCCCTGACCAGTTGCGTATCTTTATCCATTTCTATCACCCAGTGCTTAAGTTGATTGATTTAGAAACTCAGTATTGTGTTGAAGCGTAAGGCAAAAAGCTAAAAGAAAGATTTTTCAAGATGAGTATTCATTCAGTAGCGGGTCAATTTCAAATTATCGCTTAGATAAATTCAGCATGAACATTTCACGCCTGAACCACTACCAACTATTCTTTCCGCCTATCCAACTTCCGCCCTTGCTCTTTCGGCGGCGATACTGACTTGGCCTTTAACTTCTTCGGATACACTTCTGCCCTCGCCTGTCCATTCAATATTGCGCGTGCAACCTTGTGCTGAATCTCAGGCAGTACCCCGTTGGGGGAAGCCCTGTTAAGGCCGGGCAGCCGTGATCTTTGTCCGTGCGTTTAACTCAACGCACGCGAAACATCTCCCCTACTCTCTTGAGCCTTTGCGTCGTGCGCTTCAGAGAGTAGGTGGGAGATCAATAATGCTTTTGACGTAACATCGAACTTGGCGTAGATGTTGCGAAGGTGATATTTGGCAGTCGCGGCTGTTATAAACAGGCGCTCCGCTATCTCTTTGTTTCTAAGCCCCTGCGCGCATAGCAGCGCCACTTGAGCCTCACGGCGGCTCAAGTGGTGATTCCTGACCACACGCTCTACGGCTCGCATGAACGCGGAACTCTCTCTTCGCTCTTCCAGTTCCTTCGGATACGGCTCAAGTCCGCTCGCGCGCCGCCGCTCGAAAATCTCCTGCGGGTTGAAGACGTAGAATAACGACCCGTCGCTTTTCGCTTCCTTCGCGTCGCAATTCTGTATGCTCAATTTTTTAAGCAGCCCGTCGCGTCCCCTGCGCACCATCGGATAGCTCATAATCCCTGTGAGCGCCATCAATCTCCTGACGCTGAAAGGGCTGGACTTGTCACAGCTTCCTGCGACCGCGCCAAGCATTGCTTCATACAGGCGATGCTCTACGGGCGTGTGACTGAGCGCCAGCAGCGCCATGTGTTCTCCACCCGACTGCTCCGGGCAGGAATCTGACTTCAACTCATCCGAGAGGGAGAGAGCATCCAGCGCACGCTGCGAATCAGAATTGTCCAAGGCTGTTGACATGATCGGGGGAACCAGATTGTCCGATTTCGCTGTATAAGGCCAGACCGGGAACTCTGACCGGATTACCCGCAGAAGAGATTTTTGATAATCTTCCCGCTTTGCAGGCCGCCTGTTATTAGTTCATTAATGCTTCTAAACACTCTTAGACTTTCAGTGATAGGATGAAGGCGTGGCGTCGCTTGAAGACCGATTGAAATTGACGCAAAAAATTTTTCGCTGACTTGAATTTGTAGATCAACGCCGGGCAGGGAAATATGAAAAAGCGCCACTAACGTAGGAACGTTTCGGTTGGAGCAGTGAACGTTACTTCTCTAAATGGCTAGTCAAAATCCTAACCCAAAAGGCAGGGCATTCTAATCGCGGCTTTAAACCATTGTCAAGCAGCACGAACATAGAATTACTTATCAGCAAGGCACTTAGAGCGCGATACACTCTCCCTTAGCGAGCCTAAAGTTTTTTTTGTGAAGCGCTCTCTGTGCTGCAATATAGTGCAGCAAGGATTTATAATCATTAAGCCTGGAATCTAAAAGCTGCACAGAACATGCTTTCAGTCTCAGAAGCCATACGAATCGTCATAGAGCAGGCACGACAGCTTCCTGTAGAGCGAGTCGCGTTAGAGCGTGCGCTCGGTCGCGTGCTCGCTGAAGATGTCCGCGCTGATTCCGACTTGCCGCCATTCGACCGCGCGCAGATGGACGGCTTCGCCGTGCGCTCTGCCGATACTCAGAGCGCGCCTGTTCGCCTGCGTGTGGTCGGTGAATCCGCCGCAGGGCTGGGCTGGCATGAGGAGATGCGGGCGGGCGAGGCCGTGCGGATAATGACGGGCGCGCCCGTGCCCCACGGCGCTGACAGCGTGCAGAAGGTAGAGGTGACGGGCGAGGGCGGCGGGTTCGTTGAGATTGCGGAAGCCACGCGAGAGGGGCAGTTCATTGTTCCGCAAGCAAGCGAAGTCAGCGCGGGCGAGACCGTGCTGCGAAAGGGCGAGACAATCAATGCTGCCAGGATGGCCGCGCTGGCATCGTTCGGCTGCGCGCAAATTTCGGTCGGCGCTCGCCCGCGCGTTGCGGTGCTGGCAACGGGGACTGAGCTTGTAAGGGTTGACGAGAAACCCGCCGAAGATCAGATTCGAGATTCCAACAGCTTCTCAATCGGAGCTTACGCGGAACTCTCAGGTGCGCAGGTCGAACGCCTCCCGCTGGCAAACGACGACCCTAAAGTTTTGCGGCGCGAGATCAGGGAAGCGGCTGCGCGCTCGGACGCGCTCATACTGTCGGGCGGCGTTTCGATGGGCGTTTACGATTTTACGAAGACGGCGCTGCGCTCGCTCGACGCAGAAATATTTTTCGAGCGCGTTAGCCTGCGACCCGGCAAGCCAACTGTCTTCGCGCGCCTTGATAACGCGCTTGTCTTCGGGCTGCCCGGCAATCCCGTCTCGGTCTCGGTCACTTTCAATCTCTTCGCCAGAACAGCCCTGCGAGCGATGCAGGGCGACCCGCTTCCTGCGCTTGTTGAAGAGAGAGCGATACTCACTCGCACAGTGAAAGGCTCTGTGGAGCGGGCTAGCTACCTTCCGGCTATCCTGCTCACGAGCGAAGACGGGCGCTTGATGGCAGAGCCGCTGAAGTGGGGCGGCTCATCCGACTTCGTTGCGTTCACGCGGGCGACGGCGCTCATTATAGCTCCGGAAGGAGTCCGCAGCGTTGAAGCAGGCGAGGTTGTAAAAATTGTGCGCTTGCCGTCGTAGTTGGATTGTAAGATTAGACTTGTACGCTTCAATTCACGGTTAGAATTACAAGATGAAAAAGCTTTCTCATTTAGACAAACACGGTCGCGTCGCTATGGTTGATACGAGCGCGAAGAAGGCGACGGCGCGGCGCGCGATTGCCTCTGCGCGCGTGCTGATGTCGCCCGAAACTGTCGTCGCCGTGCGCGAAGGAAGAACGCCGAAAGGCGACCCGCTTGAGACCGCAAGGCTCGCGGGCGTAATGGCAGCCAAGCGCACTGCGGATTTGATTCCGCTCTGCCACCCTCTGGCGCTCACGCACATTGACGTGCGCGCAGAGTTGCAGGACGCGGGCGTCTATCTCGAAGCCGAAGCGGCCACTCATGCGCAGACGGGCGTGGAGATGGAGGCGCTCATGGCTGCGGCGGTCGCTGCGCTCACCGTCTACGACATGTGCAAGGCTGTGGACAAAGCAATGACCATCACAGATGTTCGTCTTGAGAAGAAGACGGGCGGCAAATCAGGCGATTATGAAAGGCGAGACGCGAAGCAGGGGCGACACGAAAGGAAATAATAATCAAGGAACTTCATCCCGGCGCAAAGCGTTTTAGCTTTTGTCTTCCAAGCTTTTTCTTTTCTGCGCTTCAGGCGTAGAATGAGTTTCATCGAAATAGACCGAAGAACTTGAAAGTATTCCTAAGCGGAGAGTTAACGAGATGAGATTTAATCTGTCTAGAGACGCGCGACCGCAGGCCATGACGCTTCTTATAGCAGCCGCTATTTCCATTGCGCTCTGGTTCATACCGTTTGCGGAAATTCTGACCTACCCGTTCCGCATCTTTGTCACCTTCATACATGAAGGCGGCCACGCGATTGCCGCGCTTCTCACGGGCAATTCCGTGATGAGTCTGAACGTGGCGATGAACACGAGCGGAGAAACATACACTACGCAGGGTGGGCTGTTCTCGCAAGTTTTCGTTTCGAGCGCAGGTTATCTGGGCGCGACGGCTTTCGGCACGCTGCTACTGATACTGATTCGCCGCGCCGTAGCAGCGCGTATCGTTCTACTGGGTTCGTCTCTTCTTATTCTAGCGCTCACAGTAATCTATGGCCTCTTGAAACCCGTCTGGTCCGGCGAGTGGGCTATGCTCAGCCCGTTTACTATCGTCGCAGGCGTTCTGCTTTCCGTGGCACTCTTTGCAGTTGCAAGGTTCACAAGCGCGCGCGTCGCCACATTTTTCGTAAGCTTCCTTGCAGTTCAGTGCGTTCTGAATGCGCTGCTTGATCTTAAAACAGTCTTCTTCCTATCTTCCCCATTCGCGCCGTCAGTGCCTACGGATGCCGTGAACATGTCGAACGCTACGCACATACCCGCAATCTTCTGGGCTATTATCTGGATTGGTCTGGCCTTCGTGATTCTATCTGTTGCCATGCGCGCATACGTCGTGAGCCGCGAGCACGGCACGGTGCAGCCGGACTTGCCGTTCGAGCAGCCTCTGGACATCTGAGGATTTTAGGAAAAGTGAGCGCAGGCGTTGAGAGGCCGCCGGATGATGAGCTTTTAGCTCAACCCTCTGGCGGCCTCGCTTCATCCGAAACTGTTTCGACTCTTGGCGCGCTCCCCCTGGGCGCGCGTCTCATCCTGCGCTGTAAAAAGGACTGGCGCGACGCAACAGTTGTCGCAACCTCAACCGAAAGAATCAAGCTTTCCGTGCTCGCCCCTTCGGGTAGAACTTACCGCGTCAGCCGCCCGCCCGACACCGAACTCACTTTCGACGGCTCAATCCCAATCTTAGGCGAAGGCACATGGCGCGCTAGCTTCGTCCGATACGACCTTCGCTGGTGATAACCCGATTTAGTGAACTCCCATGCCTATCCGTTCCCTCTTTAATTTTTGGGTAATAAATTACGAGCGCTGGTAGTATTTAGCGAGCGCGGATAATCTCTTCCCTCGTTTTAGCTTACCGCTTCTAGGTAGTTGCTTAACGGTCAATCCTGTAGTACATCGGCTTATCTAAATAACGCGCTGATGGTCGAGCCGAATTACCTGTAAAATTCTAAAAGAGATTGGAAAGTGACGACGCGATCTATGCATACCAAAAATCGAAATAGGAAAGGTGCGTGCGAACTCTTAACCGTCCTCGCGCTGCTGCTTCTCTTTGTGGTCGCGCCCGTTAGACTCGCCGCGCAGTCTCCCAACACGGCGACGATGATCGTCGTCGTTGTAGATCAAGCTGGCGCTGTCGTGCAGGACGCTAAAATTTCGATGGTGAACACCGCGACCGGTGCCGTGCGCGAGGCCGTCTCTGGAAGTGACGGCAGCGCAACCATCCCGGCGCTGTCGCTGACGGGAACCTACACGGTCAGCGTGTCCAAGCAGGGATTCGGCAACGAAGAGCGCACGAACATCGCGTTGCGCTCGGGTGAGACCGCGACACTGAAGGTGACGCTCCTCGCTGGCTCTCAGACGGCGGAGGTCACCGTCTACGGCACAGCCGAAGGCGTGCGCGCTGACCCGCAGATAGGTCGCCGACTAGAAAGCTCGCTAATCAACGAGACGCCGATACTCGGACGCAAGGCGACGACGCTGCCGCTCCTCAATTCGGCGTTCCGGCAGGGGAAGGGCACGGGCGATCTCTTCGTCAACGCGACATACTTCATCACCGGCGTTGGTTCCCGCCGTGCCACCACGTTCACGCTCGACGGCGCGAACAACGATGAGGGGTGGGGTCGCCAGACGATGATCGCCACGGTGCCGCTGGGCGCTATACAGGAAATGACTGTGCTCTCGAATGCGTTCTCTTCCGAATACGGCTGGACAACTGGCCCCGCGTTGAACATAGTCACCAAGTCCGGCACGAACGACCTGCACGGCGAAGGACTGTTCCTGATCCGTCCCGGTGGCTGGCAGGCGCAGACGTTCTCGACCAGGGGCTTCTGCCCACCATCCGTGCCGAGTTGCGCCACGCCCACCACGCTCCAGGCTATCGACCCTGTGGACATCCCGGATGCGCTCTCGCAGGTCTCCGGCTCTATCGGCGGGCCAATCGTCAGGAACAGGACATTCTTCTTCGCCACTGCTGACTACACCCGGCAGAATCGAACAACGTTCCTCTCGACCACGCTGCCTGCCTTCGTGCTACCGGCGGATGGACACCTCGACTACACAGGTCACTATCGCCAATTCCTCTTCGACGGAAGGCTGGACCACAGGCTCACGGCGAACCAGACGTTGATGGTGCGAATGAACGTTGATCGTTTTTCCGACGACAACCCGCAGGACGCGGTTGGCGGCACAAACGCGCCCAGCGTCGCGCGCAGATACTCGCGTAGGTCATGGACGATTCAGGTCAATCACACGACTGTCTTAAGCTCGACCCTACTCAACGAGGCACGATTTGCCTACCTGCATGGCGATCCTGTCACGCTCTGGGAAGCTCAGACACTATCAACCACCTACACCCGCGCCGGGGCTGTGCCGTTCACCATTGGACAGTCGCGCGCCTCCAACCTTTGGGGACACCAGTTGCAATTCGCTGACACGCTTTCGTGGTCGCGTGGCAAGCATTACCTACGCTTCGGCGCAAGTGTAATCCATCACACTTCAGGCGGCACGGGCAGCGAACCCGGCACGGCGATCCTCGGCACGTTCACATTCAGGAACGCGACGACGGCGCCCTTCGGTCAATTGACACTGGCCGACGTGCAGAATTACACGCAGCCGATAGACTTCGGTATCAACAGCTACAGGCTGCCGCAGTGGCTCTTGACCGGCTTCGTACAGGATGATTGGAAAATGCGCCCGGATTTCACGTTGAATCTGGGCTTGCGCTACGACCGGCAGACATTGACGGACGCTACGAAGAATTTCGCGCCGCGCATAGGCTTCGGCTGGCATCCGGGGGGCGATTCGCGCACGTCGATTCGCGGCGGCTACGGCATGTATTACGCTCAGATTCGATCCAATGCGGTCGCCGGTTACCTGGTAAACGGGCTGGACGGATTAACGACCTACACAGCAGTTGCCGGGCAAACCGGCTTCCCGACCTGCCTGACATGTGCCCCGGTGAACGTTGATCCGAGGACGCTGCCAGCTTCGCAATTGCCTGCGCGCGACATCACGATCAGGGCTGGCCTGCGAGACTTCTACCGGACTCAGTTCGCCAGATACGGCTTGAACTTCGACCTGCTGCCGAATTACCCCGATCAACTTGTGAATCCACGCAGCCAGGTGATCTCCATCGGCGCGGAGCGCGAGGTGATAAGGGGGTTGTTCGTCGGAGGCGACTACGTGCATCAACACGTGAGCGACCTGGATCGCACGGTAGATTTGAATGCTCCGTCGGCCTTCGACCGCACTGCGCCCGGACAGGTTAGAAGCGTGGCCGCAGCCAATGCCACCCGTCCAATCTTGCCGGTCAATGGTGGCGTGCGCCAGGTGAACGTAATCATGAATCTCGGCGTCGCTGATTACAATGGATTGCAAACGCAGGTCACCTATCGCGGCAACTCGCGCATGTATGCCTCCCTCAGTTACACGCTGTCCAAGGCGACCAACACCACCGAGCCGGACGGCAACGGCATTGGGCCGAACCAGAGCGTCATCTCGCGGCTTGGCGAGGAAGAACGCGGACTGAGCGTGGTCGATCAGCGGCATCGCGCAGTCATGATGTTCAGCTACCGTTTTCCGTACAACATCACGGCTGGCACCCTGACACAACTCGCGTCCGCTCGCCCGTTCAACGCCACCACTGGCGTAGACAATAATGGTGACGGCGCGAACAACGACCGCCCCGTTGTCAATGGAGTGGTCATCAACAAGTCGGCGTTTCGCGGCACGGCGACCTCCGATGTGGGCATCTTCATAGAAGATCGCATCAGGGTGACAGAACGCACCGCCATCCTGCTCAGGTTGGAGGGCTTCAATCTCTTCAATCACGGGAACTTCCTCGGACGCGGGGTCACAGTCTACGGCGATGCCGCGACACCAGCATCCACGTTCGGCCAGTTCGTTGGCGGCGTCGGCACGACCACGAACGCGATTCCGGCGTTCGCAAACATCGACCCGCCGCGAATGTTCCAACTGCAAGCGCGGTTCATCTTCTGAGTGAAAGCTTAAAATAGATTCACCACAGAGGGCGCGTAGGATACAGAGGGAAGAAGAGATTATTTCAGATTTCAAATTTGAGATTTCAGATCTGAAATACTTTGTGATTCCTCCGTGTTCTTCGTGTCCTCTGTGGTGAAACCCTTTCACGTAATTTAATCTTCAAATGAAAACTAAATCTCTATTCCTCCTCTTCGCCCTCTTCATCACTACAGCGCTCGCCGCCTGCCGCCCAACTTCAAATTCAAATAACGCATCGGGCGTTAGCGTAACGGACGCGAGCGGCAAACAGGTTGTTGTCTCAGATAGCTCGTGCATAATCTCTGTAGGCACTGCGAACACCGAGACCATATACGCTCTGGGCGCAGGCTCCCGTGTCGTAGGCGTTGATAATTCGAGCGCGGAATATATAGAGGAGTCCGCGCAGCTTCCCAAAGTTGGCCCACGCGCGACGCTCTCGGCTGAAGGGATTCTTGCCCTAAAACCTACGCTCATAATCGCCAACGCCGATGCAGGCCCGCCGCAGGTTATAGAGCAGTTCAAAGCGAGCGGAGTCACTACGCTTGTGCTTCCCTCTAACTACACTGTTGAGACGGTCAAGGTGAAAGTGAGAACGATTGCGCGCTCTCTCTCGCTTGAAGCGAAGGGTGAAGAACTGGCAAACTCGATTGACCACGACATGCAGGAAGCAAACGCTCTGCTCAATCGCGCACAGTCGAAACCGAAAGTGCTCTTCGTGGGGCGCGGACCGAACATGCCGAACGCTACTATGTCCGGCACAGGCACAACCATTGACGAGATGATAAGATTGGCGGGCGGCGTAAACCCCATGAGCGAGTTTCAGGGATTCAGAGAGATGACGGACGAGGCTGTAGTCAACGCCGCGCCCGATCTCATATTAATTACTCAGAGAAGTTTCGAGCGAAGCGGCGGAATAGAAGGCGTCCTGAAATTTCCGGGAGTGGCGTTGACGCCTGCTGGCAAGAACCGTCGCATAGTCCCTGTGACAGACATGTACTTTCAGGGCTTCGGGCCGGGCGTAGGCAGAGCGGTGCGTGAGCTTGTCATCAAATTTCACCCGGAACTCGGCGCAGGCACACAACCCGCGCCTTCATCTTCCTCCGGCGGAGAGCAGCGATAGTGTCATCAACGGCGACGCGCATCTTTCCGGGCTTACGTCTGAGGTCAACGAGCGCGCGAGGTCGCCTTGTTCTAATTGCTCTTGTTCTACTGTTAGCCTTCATCGTCTTCCTTTCTGTTGACAAAGGCGCTGTCGAGATTTCACTCGCTCAGTGTCTCTCGATAATAGCGCGTCGTTTGGGCGCTCACCTGCCCTGGGAGTTCACACCGCAGCAGGAAGCCACTCGCATCAACATACGTCTTCCTCGCGTGATGCTCGGATTAATCGTCGGCGCGGGACTGGGAATATCGGGCGCTGCGATGCAGGGGCTTTTTCGCAACCCGCTCGCAGACCCTAGCCTCATTGGCATCTCAAGCGGCGCGGCGCTCGCCGCAACGATGATCGTCATCATCGGAGACATGGTTTCTTTCAGCCTCCCACACATCTTTCAACTCTTCTCTTTCCCGCTCGCAGCATTCTTTGGCGCGCTCGTGACGACGCTCGTCGTCTATCGCCTTTCGACAATCGCGGGACAGACGGTCGTTGCGACTTTGCTCCTTGCCGGAATTGCAATCAACGCACTGGCGCAGGCTTTTTCCGGCTTTCTCACCTTCTACGCGACTGACACGCAGATTCGCAGCCTAACGTTCTGGAAACTCGGAAGCCTCGGCGGCTCTACATGGTCGTCCGTACTCGTCGCGGCTCCTTTCATACTGCTACCCGTCATTCTCTTCCCGCGCCTCGCCCGCCCCTTAAACGCGCTTCTGCTTGGAGAAGCTGAAGCGGGACATCTCGGCTTTGACGTAGAGCGGATGAAGCGCATGGTCGTCGTTCTGGTAGCCCTGACAGTAGGCGCGAGCGTTGCCGTAAGCGGTCTAATCACTTTCGTAGGTCTGGTCGTGCCTCACCTGTTGCGATTGATGATAGGCCCGGATCATCGCAAATTGTTGTCCGGCTCCGCTCTGTTGGGCGCTAGCCTTCTTCTCGCGGCTGACCTGATTGCGCGCACCGTAGTTGCGCCCGCAGAGCTTCCCATTGGAGTATTAACTGCATTGACCGGCGCGCCCTTTTTCCTCTGGCTGCTGCTCAGAGACCGTAAATGGAGGTTGATTCATTGATAGAGGCGCGCAACGTTCAGGTTAACGTCGGGTCTAAACATCTTCTCGCCGGTGTCACACTGGAAATTCGACCGGGCGAGACCGTGGCAGTCGTCGGCCCTAACGGCGCGGGCAAGTCAACTCTGCGCAAAGCTCTGTGCGGCGACGTGGAAACTTCCGGCGGCGAGGTTTTGATGAACGGTCGACCTCTCTCCGAATGGTCTTTGATAGAGCGCGCGAAGAGGCGCGCAGTCATGCCGCAGGATTCGACATTGAACTTCCCTTTCACAGTGATAGAGGTCGTGCTGATGGGGCGAGCGCCCCATTTGAAGGGAGCGGAAGGGGCGCATGATTATGAAGTTGCCAGGCGAGCTTTGGAATCCGTAGAGGCCAGACATCTGGAAGAGAGACTGTACCCCACTCTTTCAGGCGGCGAGCGCCAGCGCGTTCATCTGGCCCGCGCTCTGGCTCAAATCTGGGAAGGTTCAAATGAAGAGCCGCGCTACCTTCTGCTGGACGAACCGACATCCAATCTCGACCTCTCTCATCAACACAGCGCGCTCTCTGTGGCGCGCAGGATAGCGAGCGACCGCGTTGGTGTTTTAGTCATACTCCACGACCTTAATCTTGCCGCGCAGTACGCCGATAGAGTTGTGATGTTGAAGGACGGGATAGTTACAGCGTCCGGCACTGCTGCCGAAGTCTTCACGCCGCGTACTATTCAAGAGACATTTGCCATCCCCGTCATCGTCACACAGCATCCGCGACTTCCGTGCCCGCTGGTTGTTCCCGATGTCGCTCCGTAAATCAATCAAGATCGTGTTCCTGTTAGTAATCATAGAAGGAGTGGGGCAGTTCACCACCGAAGACACCGAAGAGCACAGAGATTACACAGAGACATCCAACTCTCTGTGCTTCCTCTGTGTATTCTGTGCCTTCGGTGGTGAACGCAGCATTCCATACACTCAACTGTAATTCGCTTTAAAGCCTACGCTTCACCCTGCCGCTGGCTCTATAAAACTTTCAGTTTTGATTTATTTGTTAAGAAGAAGTTTTCAGTTGAGCGCGTGGACGATGCTCTCCGTCAACGCATGTATTGCTGAGAGAGATTGCTGGTTGGCTGAGGCTGAGATGAGCGCAGCGAAGAGCGCTACGAAGAGCCAGTTCAGGAGTTTCAGTTGCACGGTTGAGCCGCCGCCCTCGCGCGCAAATTCGGCCAGATTTATAAGATTGCGGACGCGATCTTCGACGCCGTGGTCTTCCCCTACAAGAAATGCGCCCGCTGGCATTGTGGGCTTCGCCCCCTTAGGCACGAGTCGCGCAATCTTTATGAGCGCGGCTGCCAGATCGAGCGAGACGTGAGCGCCCGCGCGAGCGGTGTATTCGTCCGCAGCCGCTTCAGCCGCCTCTGCCCAGGCGCGATCCAGCGCACGGCCAGACGGAACTATGACAAGCGCGTCGCGGCACGCGCGCATCAGTGCGCGTTTCAGATTATCGCGCGCATTAAGATGTCCTCTTTCGTGCGCGATTGCTGCGCAGAGTTCCTGCGCGCTTAGAGATTCCAGCAGGTGGCTTGCGATGAAGAGTCGCGGACGCAGAGCGCCGACGACCGCAATGACCGGGAAAGCGTGCTCTATGCGAAAGGCCGGAATCGTTACCCCTTCAAGCTCCACACGCACAGAGTTTTCAAGCCAGTCATTCAAAAGCCTGCGCGTGGCGAGCCACGCAGAGAATCCGCGCCATAGAGCCAGAATCAGACCTGATATTGCGAACATTGCCAGAAGCGCAAGCTTCACGCTCACATGCTCAGTTGTGACAAGCGGCTCGTAAGCCAGGTAAGAAGGAACAAGCAGCGCGAGCACAAACGAGATGGAAAGAGCAGCGGGCGACGTTCGCAGTACGAAGATCGCTTGCGCACGCGCGCGCGCAGGCCAGTACCGGACGCGCCCTGAGACAAGCCGCCAGACGCCCCCTACCAGCGTAGTGATTAAGGCGTTAACGCACAGCAACGCAGCGAGGGCAAGACTGATTCCGAGCAACTCATACATACTGCATTATCCTTCGCGCTCCAACTCTCTGCGCTTCTCCCTGACAAGCCTCTCAAGCTCATCAAGCAGCGCACGGTCACGCTCGCTCACCGTCTCAACAATGCAGGCCAGCACAGGCTCTACGCCTTCCGCTCCCTGACCCAGAAGACCGTCAATCACATCTTCACGTATTCCCTGCTCGAACTCCGTGCGCGTCAGTCGCGGCGAGTAAAGAAAAGCCCTGCCATCTTTGCGCCTCTCTAGGAGACGCTTCTTGTAGAGGCGGTCTAGCGTCGTCATCAATGTGGTGTAGGCCATGCGCTCGTCGAATAGAAGGTAGAGGTCGCGCACGCTCATCTCGACGCGCTTCCAGGCTTCATCCATCACTTGCCGCTCAAGTTTTCCGAGCGCTTTTATCACGGCCTCGCGCGGGCGTAAGTAGCCACGCAGCGTGAATCTTGGAGTTTTCATGCGCGCGAGTATCTGACAGAGTTAAAGCCTCTGTCAACAATTAGAAATCAAAATGGCACATTAGTTTTGTTAAGATTAAGGCCGTATGGCTCTCTCATGCGTCAAATATTTGCGCTCTCCTGGATATCAATACACTTCGGAACTAAGGAGGAGGTTTTATGAAAAGAATCAGCTTGACTCTCCTATCTCTGGCGCTGCTTGCTTGTGCGCTGTTCGTTCCTGTTTCAGTCCAGGCGCGGGCTGCCGCTGCCAGATCGCCCCAGGTTTATACGCCGCGCATTAATCGGCGCGAGCGCCGTCAGCAGTGGCGCATACGTCGCGGACTACACAACGGCTCGCTGACACGCCGCGAGGCTAGAAGGTTAGAGCACCAGGAATACAGGATTAACAGAGCGGAAGCGCGTGCGCGCTCAAATGGCAGCGTCTCGTGGCGCGAGCGTCGCAGGCTCAATCACATGCTGAACCGCGAGAACCGCCGCATCTACAGACAGCGGCATGACTGGCAGCGTCGCCACTAGCAAACAGTCTCATAAATAGTCTGCTCGCATGTTAAGGCCGCATACGAGGCTTAGCTGGAAGCGAAGAGTGCCGGAGTATTTATGAGATGAGTTCAACAGAGGTCTAACGCTACGCCGGAAGAAGAGACATTAAATCTTCTTCCGGCTATTTTTGTCAGCCCTTCACTCTTCCTTCCCGTACTTAACATTTCTTCCTCCGGCCGCTTCGTTTAAGACTGATTTCGAGGTACTATTAATAGTTTGCAGCGACCGTCAGATTCTCCACTGTGCGAGTTGCGGCTCGATTTTAAGCCATGACCCAAGAAGCCATAGAAGTGCGCGGGGCGCGCGTCAACAATCTCAAGAACATCTCGTTCTCGATTCCTATAAATCAGATGACGGTCGTGACGGGCGTGAGCGGTTCGGGCAAATCCTCTCTGGCCTTTGATACCATTTACGCTGAAGGGCAGCGTCGCTACGTCGAATCGCTCTCGGCCTATGCTCGTCAGTTTCTGGAAAGAATGGACAAGCCGGACGTTGACGAGGTGCGCGGCATAGCCCCTGCGATTGCTATTCGCCAGAAGAACTCCACGCGCAATCCGCGCTCGACCGTTGGCACGCAGACGGAAATCTACGACTATCTCAGATTGCTCTACGCGCGAACGGGCATAACCTACTGCCGCGTCTGCGGGCGCGAGGTTCGACGCGACTCGCCCGAATCCGCCGCGCAGGATACGTTGAGCGCCCTTGCAGAAGGCACGCGCTTCTACGTGCTCTTCCCTGCCGGGGCGGGGCTTGCAGAGACGCGCGCGAACGGAACGTCGCAAACGGCGACGCGGCGGGATAAGCTTGCGAAGAAGAAGCAACGCGAGGGCGCAGAACTTAATCCTCAAACTGTAACCGCGCATGTGATGAGCCTTATGCAGCGCGGCTTCACGCGGCTCTATGCGGATGGAGAGACGATTGAACTGCGCACGCCGGACGATTACACTCGGCCAGATTTCGAGAACGTCTTCGTGTTGATTGACCGTCTTGCGGCGCGCGAGGATGTGCGCGAGCGCCTGGTTGATTCGCTGGAAACCTGCTTTATAGAAGGTCACGGTACGGCAATCATTGAAACCGCAGGACTAGAGCGGCAGCGGCTTCGCTTCGCAGAAGCGTTCGAGTGCAAGTACGACGGTACGGTTTATGCCGAGCCTGAGCCGCGCCTGTTCAGCTTCAACAATCCTTTCGGCGCGTGTCCGGCGTGCCAGGGTTTTGGAAACATCATCGGCCTCGATCTGGATTTAGTGATTCCGAATCCCGGCCTCACTTTAAGCGAGGGCGCGATTGAACCCTGGACTAAGCCGCAATTCGATTGGGCCAGAACGGAGCTTCGCCGCTTCTGCAAGTCCGAGCGCATTTCCATGGACGTTCCCTTCAATCAACTCTCTCGCGCAGACCAGCGCGCGATCATAGAAGGGCGAGGAAGTTGGAGCGGCGTGCGCGGATTCTTCGCGTGGCTGGAGACCAAGAAATACAAGCTGCACGTTCGCGTCTTTCTCTCTAAGTATCGCGGCTACACTCTATGCCCTGATTGCGGCGGAGGAAGATTAAGACAGGAGGCGCGAGACGTTCGCGTAGGACAGAAGACTCTGCCAGAAGTCTGCGCGCTGTCGATTAAAGACGCGCAGGAATTTTTCGACAATCTTCAGCTTTCCACGGAGCAGATGGCTATTGCCGATAAAGTTCTGTTCGAGATTCGTCGCCGCCTGCGCTTTCTAGTTGATGTCGGACTCGATTATTTAACTCTTGATCGTCTTGCCTCAACACTTTCCGGCGGCGAAGCACAGCGAATTCAACTCGCAACCAATCTGGGATCGTCGCTCGTCGGCGCGCTATACGTTCTGGACGAACCCTCAATCGGTCTTCATCCTCGTGACAGTGAACGCTTGATTCGCCTTCTTCACAACCTGCGCGACATTGGCAACACTGTGCTCGTTGTAGAGCACGACCCTGATATGATGCGCGCTGCGGATCATATTCTTGACATAGGCCCGGCGGCTGGCGAACTGGGCGGGCAGGTGATTTACGAAGGTAACTTCAAAAATCTACTGAAAGACAAAGCTTCTCTCACCGCCCGTTACCTGCGCGGCGAGGCGGAGATTAAAGAGCCAAAGCAGCGGCGCGAGATTAAGAAGCGTAAACTCGCCTTGCGAGGCGCGACAGAGCATAACCTGAAAAAGATTGACGTTGACATCCCGCTGGACATGCTCGTCTGCATCACTGGCGTTAGCGGGTCAGGCAAATCAACGCTGATTCACGACTGCATATACGCGGGGCTTAAAAAACAGCGCGGTGACTGGCAGGGGCACGTAGGCGCGTTCACTGACCTCGCGGGCGGGCAGACGATTGACGAAGTTATACTCGTTGACCAGTCCCCGATTGGACGCACTCCGCGCTCTAATCCTGTCACATACATCAAAGTCTACGACGCGATACGCGAAGTCTTCAGCAACACGCGCGAGTCGCAGGCGCGCGGCTTCGACCCGTCGTTCTTCTCGTTCAACGTGCCGGGCGGTCGCTGCGAAGTCTGTCAGGGCGACGGAACCGTCACGGTCGAGATGCAGTTTCTGGCAGACGTTGAACTCGTCTGCGAAGAGTGTAAGGGGACGCGGTTTAAGCCGCAGATTCTGGACATACGCTATCGCGGCAAGAACATCAACGACGTGCTCTCGATGACCGTGCGCGAAGCTATGACTTTTTTCCGCGACACAGCGAAGATAACGAACCGGCTGCGCGTGCTCGATGATGTTGGGTTGGGCTATTTGCGTCTGGGCCAATCGGCTACCACTTTATCGGGCGGCGAAGCGCAGCGCGTGAAACTCGCAGCGCACTTGGCGAAACGTGTAGGCTCGAAGACGCTCTACATCTTTGACGAGCCGACAACGGGACTGCACTTTGACGACATCAACAAACTGTTAGCGGCTTTCCGCGCGCTGATAGAAGCGGGCGGCTCGCTCCTTGTCATCGAACACAATCTGGATGTCGTCAAGACCGCCGACTATATCATTGACCTCGGCCCCGAAGGCGGAGACAAAGGCGGCCACGTCGTTGCCACAGGCACGCCCGAACAGATAATGCGCGCCAAAACTTCTCACACAGGCCGCTTCCTGCGCGAGCATCTATCACGCTCAAACGGCCACGCCGCGAGCCGGTGACATCAGGCTCGCCTTAGCATTCCGGCTACATGCGCGCCAGCAATTACTTGCCCAATTCAGTCTTAGCTGACAGCTACAATGGGAGATAAGCGATCCTGTTAAGCCACTCTTCTGCTTCGGAAGCTATCCAGACCAGCAATAATTCTTCGACAGCGATTGACGGCGCTAGATGCTGCGGGATGATGAGCAAGCCAGAGCTTGTGTGAGATGAGATGAATTGCGAGAAGTGTTCCGGCATGGTTGATTGATCGTGCGTCACAAGCACACGCTCTTCATGTGCTGCCAACGCTAGGATAGTTGGATCATCAAGACCGGCTAATCTTGCGGCCAATGCGGTTTGAAAGTCTATCCCCGGTTCGCGCCGCAGTAATGCCAGCACGATTGTCTGATTCAAGTCGGCATCGGCTTGAAAGCGAACTCTCATGAGCGCGTGGTTTCAATCTTGCGCCGCGCGTCAGCCAGCTTTTGATAGAACATCGGGTCAGCATCGCGCGCCGCTTGCCTTTTGGCTTCATAGTCGGCTTGCCGCTCGGCAAGGTAAGCGTCAACCTTCTCTCTGTTGGCAAGGTAGAAAGCAATCGCGCCATAGACTTGCTCAAGCGTGAGTAGTGGAAACGCTTGTGCGATGCTTTCGGCGGTCTCGCCGCGCAGGAAGGCATACACAATTGAATCCAGCGAGACGCGCGTTCCGGCTATGCGGTAGCCGCCCTGATGCTGTTCGACATAACTTGTACTCATATTGCCCTCTCGTCAAGCCATTATACTTGAATTGCACAGGACGCCGCATTAGCGAAGAAGAATAAAAGTGTAAAGACTAAAGTGTACTCAACGAGTCCGCGCAGCCGCCACAACACGAAACCCAAGGGGCGCGGTGCGTCCGTAGGGCGTGCCTGCAAAGCGATTGGCTGAGCGACCGCCATCATTGTCGGCAAACGAACCACCGCGTACCACCCGAACCTGTCCGCCATCGCTTAACCATGCGCTCCCATCCGTAGGTGCTCCATTGTAGTTATCATGATACCAGTCTTCGCACCACTCCCACACATTCCCGTGCATATCATATAATCCAAATCCATTCGGTTGCTTCTGTCCGACTGGATGCGTTTTTTCGTCTGAATTAGGCGCATGTACCGAGGGGCTTGCATTACCTTTCTTCGTGCAGCTAATGTTATTATCCGAAATGCTTCTCGTTCGTCTATTCCATAATGTAGAAATCGAAAGCTGATGAAACGTTACTTACCTTTTCTGATTATAGGCGCGGTCTTAATCATCGCCGCAGGCTCAGTCTACTGGTTAGTTCGCAAGTCAAAGCAGAACGGGCTGGCGAACACTAACGTTAATGCGCAGTCAAATACAGCAAGCGACGCGCACGTGCGCGGCAACGCGAGCGCGCCGGTTACCGTTGAGGAGTTTGGAGATTTCCAATGCCCGCCGTGCGGGAGGATGTATCCCGAATTGAAGAAGATAGAGCAGGAGTTTGGCGAGAAGATCAAGGTCGTCTTCCACAACTTCCCGATTGTTTCGCAGCATAAGTTCGCCATGATTGCTGCGGAGGCCGCCGAGGCCGCGGGCTTTCAGGGAAAATACTGGGAGATGCACGATAAGCTGTACGAGAACCAGCAGGCATGGGCTACTTCGGATGACCCCGGCCCCGCGTTCATCGGCTACGCGCGCGAGATTGGGCTTGACCTTGAGCGTTTCACGCGCGACATGAACGGCCCGGAAGCAAAGCGTCGAGTGGAGTCGGATATGCGCGATGGAGAAACGCGCGGAGTACAGGCTACCCCGACATTTCTCGTCAACGGTCGCATGCTTCGCCCGGAAGCCACAAGCCCGGACGGGCTGCGCACGGCTATCAACGTAATGCTCAGAGTGAATCAATAACCTATGGACGCGGCGCAGCAGAGAGTGGGACTAGGAGAGCGAAAGGCGCAAGAGAGTGGAACTGTCCCGCGCGAGCGAGGCGCGTGGCTCTTCTACGTGGCCGCGCTTGTGTCGCTCGCCGGATTAACGGACGCAGTTTACCTGACAATCGGATACCTGACGGGCGCGGATTTTCGCTGCACTATAACTTCAGGGTGCAACGAGGTGCTGGGCAGCAGCTACGCTTCCATAGGCGGCATGCCGCTGGCGGCACTGGGCGCGCTGGCATATTTTGCAGTCTTCAGTCTGGCGACGCTTGCGGCTTTCAATTACAGGCGGGCGGTCACGGCGCTCAAAGCGCTTGTCGCATCGATGCTTCTTGTTACGTTCTGGCTTCTCTACTTGCAGGCGTTCGTCATACATCATTACTGTCAATACTGCCTTTTCTCGGCAGCAATTGTCCTGGCGCTGAACCTTATTATTTTCATAGCGCCCCTTTTAATAAAGAGAGGTCAGTACCACCTGCGGTAGCGGGCGGGAAGTAAAAGGGATGAGGGATGAGGGCGGAGGGATGAATAAGAATGTAGTGAGCAGGTCAACACGCAATTCATTCAACCCATTTCATCCCTCATCCCTTCTTTCAGGCGGTTCGATGATGTGCTAAAGCAACTTATGAGCTTGAATGAACGCATAACGAGCGACCTGACCAATTCTATGAAGGCTAAAGATGCTGCGCGCACTTCTACGCTGCGCATGGTCAAGGCCGCCGTGAAGAATCGTGAGATAGAGAAGGGCGGCGAGCTTTCGGACGACGAGATGACGAAGCTGCTTCAGTCGCTTCTGAAACAGCGGCGCGATTCCATAGAGCAGTATGAGAAGGGCAACCGGCAGGATTTGGCCGATAAAGAGCGCGCAGAGATTACCGTCATAGAATCCTATTTGCCGCAGGCAGCGACGCGCGAAGAGATTGAAAAGGCCGTAGGCGAAGCAATCGCGGAGACGGGCGCAACCTCTATGCGCGAGATGGGCGCAGTGATGAAGAGCGTGCAGGGGCGTCTGGCAGGCCGCAGCGCAGACAACCGCATAGTAAGCGAAATCGTGAAGAGCAGACTGGGCAGCTAACGAACAGAGGCAAAACCTAGATGGAGCGTCGCCGCCACACCCGACACCGTGCGAGGCTGGACGCGAGCCTGCAATTCAGCACGCTCGTTATTGAATCTAAACCTACGGCTGAAGGCATGCGCCGCATGCTGGCTGCGGCTGGAACTACATGCGACCTGAGCGAGAGCGGGCTTGCGCTCTCTGTGCCGCAGGAGCAGGTTGACGAGCATTATCTCGCGCTTGAAAACTGCACTCTTCAAATCATGCTGGAGCTACCCGATGGAGCCGTAGAGATAGAAGCGAAACCCATCCGCTACGAAAAGGTCGGAAGCGATTACCTCATCGGCGCTGAGATTATAAAAATGGCGGATGACGACCGCGAAGCCTTCCAATCCTATCTTCGCAAACTTCAGGACGAATAGTTCTCTTGCAACCGGAAGAGGCTAACTGCAATTTATAATTCGGCCCCATAACGCCAGTCTTATCAGGGCTTTTCCAAAACTCCCTTTCCTGGCCTCTGCCCCGCTTGCTTCCCGACAGCCCTTCCCTTATAATTTCCAGTTCGCTCGGAGCGCGCTGGTTTTATCCGGGGTGGGTTCGCGCCCACTTTTTATTTTGCGCGCGAGTTCAAGTTGTGACCGGGGGATTCAGGCGGCGATGGGGCAGGCTTCGATTGAAGAGCGCGTGCGCGAACTTGCAGAGCAGGTCTGTATAGATAATGGGCTTGAGCTTGTTCACGCCGAGATTGCTGGCCCCGACGGCCACCCTATAGTTCGCGTCTTCATCGATAAACCGGATGGCGTCACTCACGAAGATTGCTCTGAGGTGAGCCATCATCTGGGCACGGTGCTGGACGTAGAAGATTTCATACACTCGGCCTACACCCTTGAGGTTTCGTCGCCGGGACTGGAACGCGGCCTTTACAAGCAGAGCGATTACGAGCGTTTCACAGGAAGCTTTGCGAAGATTAGAGCGCGCCAGGCCATTAACGGCCAGCGCAACTTTCGCGGACAGATAGTAGGCGTCGAAGACAATCACGTAATTTTCGACGACCGCACGAACGGAAGAATCTCCATCCCGCTCGAAGTAGTAGCTAAGGCGAATCTGGAAGTTGACGTTGAAGAAGAGTTACGCCGCGCAAAAGGGCGCGAGCACGAGATGGCCGCTGGTAGAGACGGTCACGGAAAGCAGAACTGAATAGATAAGAGATCAGAGGCTAGAGGTTAGAGGTCAGTAAAAGACCGAAATTAACCTTTGTCCTCTGACATCTAACCTCTGAATTTTATGAGTTCATCCATCGCGCAGAACATTGATACGCTTTGCCAGGAGAAGGGCATAGACCGCGAAATCGTCATAGAGGCGATGAAAGAGGCCGTGCGTGCCGCCGCCAAAAAGCAGTTCCGCTCAGGCGAAGACATTCAGGTCGAGTGGAACATGGATACCGGCATAGAGCTATCAGCCGCAAAGGTCGTCGTTGACGACGTTGAGAATCCGGCCATAGAGCTTTCCATTCAAGAGGCGCGCGAGATGGCGGGCGATGAAGTGGAAGTCGGAGACCAGCTTCTGATACCTCTGCCTATGGAGGAGCTTGGAAGAATCGCAGCCCAGACGGCGAAACAGATTCTCTTCCAGAAAGTGCGCGACGCCGAGCGCTCGAACATCTACGAGCAGTACATAGACAAGATAGGCGATCTGGTAAACGGCTACGTCAAGCGTTTCGAGCGCGGCAACATCATCGTTGACCTCGGCAACATGGAAGCCATCTTGCCGCGCGGGCAGCAGTCGCGCGGCGAGCAGTGGAATCAGGGCGAGAGGATTCGCGTCGTCATCAACAACGTCTCGAAGGAATCCAAAGGCCCGCAGGTTGAAGTCTCGCGCACAAGCCCCGAACTGCTTATGCGCCTTTTCGAGATGGAAGTGCCTGAGATTTACGACGGAACCGTCGTCATTAAATCATGCGTGCGAGAACCCGGCGAGCGCGCCAAGATCGCCGTGATGTCTAATGAGCGCGACGTTGACCCTGTGGGCGCGTGCGTCGGTATGAAAGGCTCTCGCGTGCAGGCCATCATAAGAGAGCTTCGCGGCGAGAAGATTGACATCATCGAATGGTCTGACGAACCCTCAGTGTTCGCAGCTAACGCTCTCTCGCCCGCCAAAGTCAATCAGGTGCGAATCACTGAGATTGAGAATCGCCAGATGGAAGTCATAGTCAATGAAGACCAGCTCTCTCTGGCAATCGGCAAGAAGGGGCAGAACGTGCGCCTCGCCACTAAGCTGGTGGGCTGGAACATCGACATACGCAGCGAAGAGGAGATCAAGCGCGAGGTTGCACAGCAGATGGGCGCGCTCATAGCTTCCGGACAGGCCGTGCCATTGGCCGCGCTCGCAGTCGTCACGCCGCAGCAGGCTGATTCGTTGAACGCACGCGACATACACGACATTGACGCGCTCGCCGCGACCTCCGTTGACGACCTCGTTGACATACTCGATATCAGTTTGGACGAAGCTGAATCTATCCTGCTGGCTGCCAGCGAAGTTATCTCCGTGCGAGACGCGAGCAGGCGTGGTGAAGATGCGGAAGGCGCTGAAGCGGAAGCGGGCGAGACCGCTCAAGCTGAAGCTACCGGGTCTGAAGAACCAGCCACAGGCGAAGAGAAGAGCGCAGCCGCAGCAGATGTCGAAAGCACAGATACAGGGGCTGAGGAAGAAGCGGCCAGTTCGTCTTCTTCCGAAGAAGGTTCGGCTTCAACCGAAAGCGATCAAGAGGAAGAAGCCGAGATGGTTGACCACGCGGAAGAGTCCGAAGGCGAGACAATCGAACAGCATGCAGCTTCCGTAGAGTTTGACCCGAATGCGCCTGCCGCAGATGTCGAGCCATCGAACGAGATGACCGCAGAAGGATATGACGAGGCCGTTCGCGAAGGCACGCCGTTCACAGCCGAGCCGGAGGTTCTTGCTGAATACTCGGCAGACCCTGTTGCGTTGACCGAAGCCGAACCTATCTCTGCTGATGAACTGGCTATGCAGGAGACCACACGCGACCTCAGACCCGATACGATTACGCCCGCTCCGGACGTTACATCTTCAGGCGCGGCTGTGATCGAGGCGGCATCGCGTGTCGGTGAAGGTGAGCCGCCAGTTGAAGAGGATGCGGGCATTTCGCCTGAAGCGGATTTCGCTTCTGAGGCGAGCGCCCCCGAAGTACAAGTTTCGTCCGCTCCCGAACCGGTTTACAGCGAGGCCGCTACGGTCGAGAGCAAAGAAGAGAAGCCAGTGGATGCTTCCAATGATGCGGCCAAGTAGCCATAAAAAGAGGGCGCGCAACGCCTGCGCGTTCCGTCCCACGCCTCCAGCCATTCTGGAAGTCGCGCTTCTTTGAACGCGATCAAAAGGTGGCTGAGGAAGCGTGTGGAGTTTCTCAATCACTTTTTGAAAGCGTACGACGCCGTTTCTACTAAAAGCGTCGAAGAAGGAGTGCATGACCGTTACCTCCAAGGTTCGTCTTTACGACTTAGCCAAAGAATTGAAGCTCGACACCAAACGCCTGATAGAAGAGGTGCGGCGCGAGGGCGTTGACGTGAGTGTGCCGTCCAACTCAATCTCGAAAGAGTTGGCCGACAAGATTCGCAATAAGTATTTTCCGAAAAAAGAGTCTGCGACGCCGCGCACCATCAAGGTCGTCAAGAAAGCTGTGCTGCACCCCGCGCAGGAAGCGGAAACGGAAGCCCCGGCAGTCGAGGCCGAGCCTGCGCCTTTCATTGAGCACGAAGCGACGGAGCAGGCGCCCGCGCCCGCCGTTGCCGAGCAAGCTCCCGCATCTACCGCCAGGCCACAGACTACGGCGCGACTCGTAAAGAAGCTCGCACCGGCACAACGCGCAGAGCCTCCTTCAACCGCTGCGACACAGCCACAGCCTATACCTCCTGCACAACCAGCGGAATCCACAGCGCCGTTACAGGCAACCGCGGCGCAAAGCGTGCAACCCGCGCAGGAAACGACCGAAGATTTCACCCCCGGAGCGAACGGCGCTTCGACCCCAACGAGCGTGGCAACAGAGACGCAGAGCCGCCCGGCACCGATGGCACCGCCGCCCGCGCGCCAGGTCAGGCAGTTGCGACCGACGGCAGCAGCCTTGAGCGCAGGCATAAGACCGGGCGAGCGAGCGCCGGCGCCCGTAGCGCCCACTCCTGCCACCAGTCCGCGAGAGCGACGCGAACGCGAGCGCGCAGAGCGACGCGAACGTTCACGTAGTCGAGGCCGGGCCGGAGAAGTCGAGTTCACAGGGACTCCGGGCGAGACGGCCACGCCTCAACCGGTCTATATTCCGCCGCCGGACTCTGGCCGTCGTCGCTCGCGTCGCGGCCCTGCGCACGCGCGCGGTGGCGCGAAGAATGAAAGCGGCAAGGGCGGAAGATTCGACCGTGACTTCATCCCGCCGCCAAAGGCTCTCTCGCTTGAAGACCGTATAGCGGGTCGAATGGAAATTCCAACGGCTGGCAGCGAATTGAAAACCGCTCGTCTGGTCGAAGGCACAACCGTCAAGGAGTTCGCTGAAAAACTGGGCATCAAGCCGAAGGATGTCGTGGCGCTTCTGCTTCAACGCGGTGTGTTCGCCACCATCAACCAGCCTTTGAACAACGACGTTGCTATTGATCTCGGAAAACGCTTCGGCTACGAAGTGACTTTCGTTCCGTTCGAGGAGATGGTTGCTGAAGAAGAGTTTGAAGAGTTGATAGCTTCGGATTCGGACGACGTGGAATTGCCACGCGCGCCCGTCGTCACCGTCATGGGACACGTAGATCACGGCAAGACCAGTCTTCTGGACGGCATTCGCACAACGAACGTCGCGGCTGGAGAAGCGGGCGGCATCACTCAGCACATAGGCGCGTACAGCGTTCAAGTGCCGAACCCGGATCATCCGGGCGAGTGGCGTCGCGTGGTCTTCCTGGACACTCCCGGCCACGAAGCGTTCACAATGATGCGAGCGCGCGGAGCTAAAGCCACGGACGTTGTTGTGCTGGTGGTCGCAGCCGACGACGGCGTTATGCCGCAGACCATAGAGGCGATTGAGCACGCGCGCGCAGCAGGCGTTCCCATAGTCGTAGCAATCAACAAGATTGACAAGCCGGACGCCAATCCCGACCGCGTTCGTCAGGAGTTGAGCAATCAGGGATTAGTGCCTGTGGAATGGGGCGGCGATACAGAGATGGTTCCTGTCTCTGCCAAGCGGCGCGAGAATCTGGACACAATCCTTGAAACCATCTTGCTCACGTCCGACATTCTCAACCTGCGCGCAAGTCCTACGCGGCTCGCATCAGGCGTGGTGCTCGAAGCCAAACTGGATCGTGGGCGCGGCGCTGTGGCTACTGTGTTAGTACAGCAGGGCACGCTTCACGTACACGATCCGTTCATCGTGGGACAGATTTACGGTCGCGTGCGCGCGATGTTCGATGATCGTGGTCAGCCCGTCACGGAAGCAGGCCCCGCAACGCCCGTAGAAGTCTTAGGTCTTCAAGGCGTGCCGCAGGCAGGCGAATCTTTTCAGGTGGTTTCAGACATCACCAGAGCGCAAAGCATCTCGCAGCACCGCCAGATGCTCTCGCGCCAGAGCGCGCTGCTTCAGACCACGAAGCGCGGCATAGAAGCGCTGGGTCAAACAGAAGTTAAAGAGCTTCTCGTCGTCATCAAGGCGGACGTGCAAGGTTCTGTCGAAGTTCTCAAATCAACTCTACAGAAGCTCTCGACCGAGCAGGTGAAGGTGAAAGTGATTCGCTCAGGTGTCGGCGCGATTACGGAATCGGACGTGCTACTTGCTTCGGCCACGCAGGCAGAAGCGCACAACAAGGCCGTCGTCATCATAGGCTTCAACGTGCGCCCCGAATCGCGCGCAAACGATCTGGCGAAACAGGAAGGCGTAGACATACGTCTCCATTCGATCATCTACAAGGTCGAAGAGGAGATTCGCGCCGCCATGATAGGCATGCTCGAAGCCATAGAGAAGGAGCGCATACTCGGCCACGCAGAAATACGCGAGGTCTTCCGCGTTCCGCGCGTCGGAGTTGTCGCCGGATGCATGGTCATTGACGGCATCATACGACGCAACGCGCGCGCGCGCCTGATACGCGATGGCATCGTCAGTTGGGAAGGCGGCATCGAGAGTTTGCGCCGCTTCAAAGAGGATGTTGGGGAAGTACGCGAAGGATTCGAGTGCGGCATAGGTCTCGAAAACTTCAACGACATTAAAGTCAGCGACCAGATTGAAGCGTTCATAATCGAGAAGATCGCAGCTACTGAATTATAGAGGTCAGAGGTCAGAGGTTAGAGGTCAGTAAAAATGGTTCTACTAACCTCTAGCCTCTGACCTCCAACCTCTACTTTTTATGAGACGGCCTGAACGTGTCGCAGATATGCTGCGCGAGGAGATCATACAGATCGTCGGTTACGAGTTGAGCGATCCGCGCTTGACTCCCGTGACAGTGACGGATGTGCGCGTGTCAGATGATTTGCGCGATGCGAGCGTTTACGTGACCGTGCAGGGCGACGAGCAGGAACACCTCGCGGCGCTCGAAGCGCTCCGCCACGCCGCGCCATACGTGCGACGACAACTTGGATTTTTGCTCAACTTGCGGCATACTCCCGCGCTTCATTTCGTGCGCGATACCGTCGAAGAGAGCGCGCAGCGAGTTGACGAGCTTTTGGAAGTTTTAGAACAAGAGAAGGAGAATCAAGTGATAAGTGATGAGTGATAAGTGATAAGAGAAACAAGTCTTTCTCTTATCACTTATCACTCATCACTTATCACTTTTTCACAAATGTTAAGTCAAGTTGTTGAGTTGATCGAGACGCGGGAGCGTTTTGCAATCACCTCTCACGTTCGCCCCGATGGCGACGGTCTGGGATCGAGTCTTGGGCTTTACTGGCTGTTGCGCGCGCTTGATAAAGATGTAGAAGTCATCATGCTGGACCCGGTTCCGTACGCATACAGAAAGCTGCCCGGCGCTGCCGAAGTTCGTGTAACGCCTGTGGTTGATTGCCAGTATGACAGTGTTTTCGTCATAGAATGTTCGGACGTTCGTCGTCCAGGACTGGCTGCACTTGATAAGCAGTTGGTCGTCAACATTGACCACCATTCGACGACGGCGCTCTTCGGCAACATCAACTGGATTGATTCGACCGCCTCGGCTGTGGGCGAGATGATCTACAACCTGTGCAAGGCCGTCGGCGTGCGCGTTACGCGCGAGATGGCCGAATGCATCTACACTGCGCTCATCACAGACACCGGTTCTTTCCACTACTCCAACACAACAGAGCGAACGTTTAAGATTGCGTCCGAGCTTGTTCGCGCAGGTGTGAAGCCCGCGAAGACGGCAGAAGCGGTTTTCGCAAGCTACAGGTGGAGCAAGCTTGAGCTTCTTGCTCGTGTGCTGGCAACCGCGAAGCGTGATGCATCCGGAAGAGTCGCAGTCCTTCGTCTCTCAAAGGAGATGCAGCAGAGCGCCAGCGCCTGCGACGAGGACGCGGACGGTTTCGTCAACTACCCGCTCACAGTCGGCGAAGTCGAAGCGGTCGCGCTTCTGAAGGAATGCGAGCCTGGCACGTATCGCACTTCCCTTCGCTCTAAGGGCGAGGTCAACGTCGCCCGAATAGCCGAGAAATTCGGTGGCGGCGGCCATCGCAATGCCTCCGGCTGCACGCTCACGGGCGACTGGGACGTGGCGGAAGAAACAATCGTCGGCCTGCTTCAAGAGGCGGTTGACCGCGCACACGGCGGCCCGGACATTCACGGCGACGCGCTATTGCGCACAGCATCCGAGAGACCCAAAGCGGTAGCGTAAAGATAGACGATAGACCATAGACGATGGATAAGAGAAAAGCTTTTATCGTCCGTCGTCTATGGTCTATCGTCCATTGTCATGTCAATCAAAGAGAAGAAATATAAGTGGCGGCGCGCGGATTATCAGGAGAAGACGCGCGGGCTGTTGATCGTGAACACGGGAAACGGCAAGGGCAAGACGACTTGTGCGCTCGGGTTGATGATGCGCGCAGCCGGGCGCGGGCTTCGATGCTGCATGATTCAGTTCATGAAGTCTAAAACGGATCGTTACGGCGAGCACGAATCTGCCGAGAAGTTGGGCATAGAGATTCACACGATGGGCGATGGGTTCACGTGGGACACCAATAACCCTGAGCAGGACAGGCAGACATCACGTAACACATGGATGCTATGCGTTGAGAAGATGCGCAGCGGCGAGTATGACATGCTCGTATTCGACGAACTCGTTTACGTTTTGAGCTACGGGATGCTCGCCGTCGAAGAAGTTTTAGCAGAGATTCATGAGGTGCGCGCCGCTCAACCTGCTCTTCATCTTATCCTAACAGGACGCGACGCCCCCCCTGCTCTCATAGAATCGGCAGACCTCGTGACAGAGATGCGCGAAATCAAACACCCCTTCAACCGAACCGAAGAACGCATCTTCGCACAGGAAGGAATAGAATTTTGAGAGTGATAAGTGATAAGTGATGAGTGATAAGATGAAGAGCCAGGCTTTCTCTTATCACTCATCACTTATCACTTATCACTGCTTTTATGCTATTCTTTGCCCCGTTCCCACAAAAGACGGTCGAAAAAAACGCGCCATCATCTGGCGCGAGTGTGAGTAGAGATAAGGATGACTTGGTTTAAGAAGAAGAAGAAGAGCATAGAGGCTGTTCCGGTAGAAGAGCGTGTAGTGAAGACCGAGAACGTCTTCGTCAAGTGCGAAGAGTGCGACGAGCCGCTCTACAAGCGCGATCTGGAAGAGTCTCTTCAAGTCTGCCGCCATTGTGGCTACCATTTCCGCATAGGAGCGCGCGAGCGTCTGGCGATGCTATTTGACGAGGGCATCTACGAAGAACTGGACGCAGAAGTAATCTCGGTTGATCCGCTTGAGTTCGTTGACAGCAAGCCTTACCCGGAACGACTGGAACAGGCGCGCAGGGTTTCCGGGCTGCCCGAAGCTATAATCAACGGGACTGGAAACGTCGGAGGCCACAAGGTCTATGCGGGCGCTATGGACATGCTCTTCATAGGCGGCTCTATGGGTTCGGCTGTGGGCGAGAAGGTCACACGCCTTATCGAGCGCGCCATGAAAGAGCGCGCGGCTGTGGTCATCTTCGCGGCTTCCGGCGGCGCTCGTATGCAGGAGGGCACGCTCTCGCTCATGCAGATGGCGAAGATCGCAGCCGCACTCGCGCAGTTGGACGAAGCGCGCCTGCCATTCATCTCAGTGCTCACGGACCCTACGACGGGCGGCGTGACGGCCAGCTTCGCAATGCTGGGCGATGCGATTATCGGAGAGCCGAAAGCGCTGATAGGCTTCGCAGGCCCGCGCGTGATAGAGCAGACCATCAGACAAAAGCTGCCGAAAGATTTTCAGCGCTCCGAGTTCCTGCTTGAGCACGGCATGCTCGACGCCATAGTTGACCGCCGCGAGATGCGCGCCTACATCATCAAGCTCCTTGACTTCATGATGAACCCGGACATTGAGCGCGACTCCGAATCAGGCGCGCCACGCAGTACCACTTACCAGTACGATAGACAGTGATAAGTGATGAGTGATAAGTGATAAGAAAAAGCCTTGCTCTTCTCTTATCACTTATCACTCATCACTTATCACTTATCACCCTCCTATGCTCTTCCCGGAAGCCCTACAGTATCTTCTGAGTCTGGGTCACGAGACTCTGGCGATGAAGCTTGGGCTTGAGAATATCGAGAAGCTTCTGAATGCTTTGGGCCAGCCGATAAGCGGTGTGCCGAAAGTTCAAATCGCTGGCACTAACGGCAAAGGCTCGGCGGCAGTGATGCTGGATGCAATCATGCGCGCGGCTGGCTACCGCACAGGTCTCTACACCTCTCCACACCTGATTTCAGTTACAGAGCGCATGCGAATCGACGGCGAGGAGATTCCGCAGGAATATTTTGCGTCTTGCTCGACTGAGGTGCGTCGCGTTTCAGAAAATTTACTCGAAGCGGGCGCTATCAAAGCGCTGCCGACTTTTTTTGAACAGACCACAGCGATTGCGCTCCTGGCTTTCGCCGGAGCGCGGATTGAGCTTGCGATTTTAGAAACAGGCTTGGGTGGGCGGCTGGATGCGACTACGGCTACTCTGGCTGAAACGGTCGCCATCACGCCCGTTTCGTTTGACCACCAGGAATATCTGGGCAACACGATGCGGGAGATTGCTGCGGAGAAAGCAGCCATCATTCGCCCCGGTGTGACGGCAATCGTCGGAACGCAGCCGCAAGAAGCGATGGAGGTAATCTTGAAAAGGTGCGAGGAGTGCAATGTCGCGCCTCGTTTCGCAGCATTTAAAGCTGAGGTTACAGGTTCGGACGCTGAAGGGCGGCTGCGCGTGAGCTTTGAAACCGGGCTGGCGAATTATGAAAACGTGCTCTTAGGTTTGCGCGGCAGGCATCAGATTGAAAACGCTTCAATCGCAATCGCGCTGGCAGAAAGTTTGATCGATAAAGGCTTTCGCATCTCGCGCGAAAATATCATCGCGGGTCTGGAACGTGCGCGACATGCCGGGCGACTCGACCTGAGAATTATTGGAGGGCACAAAGTTCTCTTCGATGGCGCGCACAATGCTGCGGGAGCAGAGAGCCTTCGCGCTTACATGGACGAATTCGTGGACGCGCCAATCACTCTAATCTTCGGAGCGATGCGCGACAAAGATTTAACCGGGATTGCCGCCACGCTTTTCCCAATAGCGCAACGCATAATCCTCACAGAGCCGCCAAACCCGCGAGCCGCGACGAATGAAACACTTCTGAACGCAGTTCCTCCGGGCGTAGACCGGAGCAGAATCATACTCACAGAGAGTTTCGATGAAGCTTTCCGAATCGCTCAGGAGAAAACGCCCTCCGACGGATTAATCTGCATCACAGGCTCGCTCTACCTCGTCGGAGAAGGGATGGTGGAAGGGATGAGGGATGAGGGATGAGGGATGAATAAGATTGAGTGAATGCGTTAGCACGCAATTAGCCCAACCTCTTATTCATCCCTCATCCCTCCGCCCTCATCCCTGCTCTTGTCTGTCTCTCTGCAACATCTTAAACTGTGGTACAAATTTTTCGTGGGAATTTTTATGGACACATCGAACGCAGAAGCCCCTGAAGTTCTTGAGTCAAGGGAAATCTATCGCGGGCGCGTCTTCGACGTATCGGCTTACACTGTGCGCGAGGGTGACAAGACTTATGTGCGCGAGGTCGTGCATCATCCGGGGAGCGCTGTGATTGTTCCCGTCTTCGATGATGGAACTGTTGCGCTGGTGCGTCAGTACAGGCATCCTGCGGTGCGTTACCTGCTGGAAATTCCTGCGGGCACGCTTGGTCGTGACAAGGAGCGCCCGGAAGAGGGCGCGGCGCGCGAGCTTGAAGAGGAGATAGGCGTCGTGGCCGGGCGCATGGAAAAGCTCTCGGAATTTTTCGTCTCGCCCGGTTTTTGCGAAGAGAAGATGTGGGTCTATCTGGCGACGGAACTCAGAGAGACCGCGCAGCAATTGGAAGAGGACGAGACGGTAGAGGTCTTGAGAATCTCTTTCGCTCGCGCCTTCGAGATGATGGCCGCAGGCGAGATAGAAGACGCCAAGACCATCATCGGCCTGATGCTGGCCGCAAAGCGTCTGGGAATCTCTACCGCCACAGTCGGAGAATAAAGAAGATGAGTGAAACGATTGACGAACAAACGGTCTGCCAGCATCTATCTCAAATTCGCCCGGTTAAGCCGAGCGCAGAAGGCTGCGAAGACTGTCTGAAGATAGGCGACACGTGGTTACACCTGCGCATCTGCGAGACATGCGGGCACGTCGGCTGCTGCGACTCTTCAAAGAACAAGCACGCGACGAAACATTTCCGCGCGAGCGGCCATCCCATAATCAAATCTTTTCAGCCCGGCGAAGAGTGGGGCTGGTGCTATGTTGACGAACTCTTCTTCGAGGAGCTTCCGAGCGCCTGAAGATTGAAATGTCCTCTTAGCGCCTTTGCGTCTTTGCGTGAGACCAATTAAGGTTTTTTACGCAAAGTCGCAAAGGCGCTAAGAAGAACAATCTATGTCGAAGGCCGTTGCGACATCTGTTGAAGATGAAAAGGCGTGTGATGCTCTGCGAACTGCGTCGCCGCGCGATCCCACGCTCGTCAACTATCTTCACTCGACCATTGCCATCCCGCTCATTTATTTATACACAATCGTAATGGGCAGTTTGTCGCTGGCGGGTTCCGTTTTCGATTCAAGCGGGCGGTGGCAGCACCGGTGCGCGCAAATATGGTGCAGGATGATTTCCAGAACTGCGGGTGTGCGCGTGCGCGTTCACGGCGCGGAGCACATTCAGCAAGACACTTCCTACGTCTTCCTTTCGACGCACCAGAGCTACATGGACATTCCCGTCATGCTCGGCTACATCCCCGCGCAACTGCGCATAGCCGCGAAGAAGGAGGTCTTTCGCATTCCCTTTCTTGGCTGGCATCTCACGCGCGCAGGCCACATCTCCATTGATCGCAGTTCAAGAGTTGATGCTGTGGCGAGCCTTCAGCGCGCTGCCAGCGGGATACAGCATGGAGTATGCGCCTTCCTGTTTCCAGAAGGCACGCGCTCGCGCGACGGGCGATTGCAGCCGTTTAAGAAGGGCGGCTTCAAACTCGCCATGCAGGCCAAAGCGCCAATCATCCCTGTCAGCATCATAGGCTCGCGCGAGGTGTTGCCGCGCGACTCCATAATCTTTCGCCCCGGCGCAATTGACATGTATCTGGACGCGCCCATACAGACCGCAGAATTAGCGGACGACGACCTGCCATCGCTAATGAACGAAGTACGCGCAGCCATGCTGTCGCACTTCACTATAAACGAGACGCAGAGACATGTAGACGTGTAAATAAAACAGAAGCTTTCTTCTTTTTCGCCGCGTCCCCTCGTCTCTTTAATCCGTCGCTTGTTTAGTTCCTGAAACTCTCTTACACTTCTCTTCATCGTGAACACACCGAACGAGACTGCGCAATTCACTTCGCTGCCACCAGATAGTTTCGCTGACATGGCGCAAGCGCCGGGCGGAGCACCCGTCGCCGGTGGGATAAACCCGGACGACCCGCCCTGGGGCGTGCCGATGGCCGCGTTCGGCTGGATTGCGAGCGTGATTCTGCTCTTCATGATCCAGTTCTTCTTTCTGATTCCTTACGCAATCATTCACTATCGCGGCACGGACCTGCACACGATGGGCGAGGCGCTTCAGTCCGACAAGTTTGCGATACTTCTCTCTATCATCGCCGTCATTCCTGCGCACCTGCTGACGTTTGCGGTCATCTGGGCTATCGTCACGCGCTTCGGACGAAGACCTTTCTGGGAGACTCTGGGCTGGGGTTGGGCCAAGAACTTCGGATTCTGGAAGAGCGCGGGGCTGGCTGTAGTGTTACTGGTCGCGGGCGGTCTCGTTGCTAAACTTTTTAACGGCAAGCCTACGGACATTGACATGATCGTGGCAAGCTCGGCTGCGGCGCGCTACACGCTTGCGTTTCTGGCAACGCTCACAGCGCCGCTCGTAGAAGAGATGATATATCGCGGACTGCTCTTCTCTGCTCTGCAAAGATGGTTCACGAAGCTCTTCTTTATTCAGGGCATTTCTAATCCCGGATTTCCGGGGATGACTGCGGCAGTAATTATAGTCTCCGGCCTCTTCGCGTTCGTGCATGTCTTTCAGTATCAGAACAACTTCGGCGTTATCGCTGCGGTCGCGCTGCTGAGCGTTACGCTGACGCTCGTGCGCGCGCTAACGCATCGCCTGCTCCCCTGCGTAGCCATTCACATGATCTTCAACGGCCTGCAATCCGTAATCATCATCCTTGACCCTTACATCAACAAACCCGATGCCGAACAGAAGACCGCTGCAATCGTTACGTTCGCGCACATTTTTTTAAAATAGAGGCTAGAGGTCAGAGGTCAGAGGTTAGTAGAAAAACAGAGCTTTTCTGACCTCTGACCTCCAACCTCTGCTTTTTATGGCTTATGAAGTCGTAGTTGTTGGTGGAGGCATTGGCGGGCTGACCGTTGCTGCGCTCGTTGCCGCGCGCGGCGTTAAGGTCTGCGTGCTTGAGAAAGAATCCAGCGCGGGTGGATGCGCGGCGACGTTCGAGAAATCGGGTTATACGTTCGAGCGCGGCGCGGGGCTTTACAGTTCGTGGGGGCGCGGCGAGATTCACGAAAAGATTTTTGAAGAATTGCCCGTAGCCCCGCCTGAGACCCGCATAGCTTCTACGCCATACGTAGTGCGGTTGCCGGATGAAACCGATTTGGCGATTTCGCAGGATGACGAGGAGTTTTACGAAAGCCTGCGAGAAGCTTTTCCAGAGTGCGTTGAAGAATCTATCAGCTTCTACCGCGAGATTGAGCCGTTGGCCGCCGCGCTCGTGCGCGCAAACAGTAGCATGCCGGACTTGCGAACGGCGTCGAAGATAAGGCGCGCGCAGGTCGCTATATCCGAAGCTCGCATCGCGCCAAAAATTTACGCGGCGATGAGCGAGCGAGCCGCTCAGCATCTAACTAAAACTTCGCAGCGATTCAGACGATTCGTTGACGCGCAGCTACAGATATTCGGGCAAGTCTCAAGCGAAGAATGTGCTTATCTTTTCGCGGCGGTCGCGCTGATGATTCCGCGTCGCGGGATGTATTCGATACGCGGCGGAGGACAATCGCTCGCAGATTCATTAGTCGAATCGATCAAGAGAAGCGGCGGCACAATAAGACTGAATTCCCCCGCGCTTCGATTGTCTTACGATTCAAGCGGAGCGGCGCGCGGCGTTTGTATGCTGAGCGGCGAAATTGTTGAAGCCACGCGCGCTGTGGTCAGCAACCTGACGGTCTGGGACACTTACGGGAAGCTCGTAGGATTGAATCGCACGCCGGATGAAGTCAGGCACAGGCTCAAAAAGTTGCGCGGCTGGGGCGCGTACCTGATCTTTGCCGGTATGGATGAAGTGGCCGCCGCGCGCCTTCCCGCAGACCACCTGCTCGCTCTCACAAACTGGCAGGAAGATCAAACGTTCGATGCTGAAGCTTCCCTCTTCATGTTCGCCTCTTCGCCAGCATGGGACGCGCGAGCGCCCACGGGCATGCGAGCCGTCACAGTCAACACTTTCACGCGCGCCGAAGAGTGGTTCTCTTTTCACGAAGACGAGACGGAGTGTGAAGAGATGGATCAAGGCGCGCTTGAAAGATGGTGGAATCGTATGCACGCGATGATGCCGGAGCTTGGCGGCGATATTGAAGTGATAGAGACGATGAGTCCGCGCGACTTTTATGAAGATACCAGAAGAAAACTGGGGATGGTGGGCGGTGTTGGACAGGCTGTTGAGAATTTCGGAATGAACTCAATCTCGCATCGCACACATCTTCCGAACCTTTTCATGGTTGGCGACACAATTTTTCCAGGCTCAGGCGTCGCTGCCGTCACACAATCAGCCCTCATCGTCGCAAACGAAATCACGAAATGATAGAGGTCAGAGGTTAGAGGCTAGAGGTCAGTAAAACCATTTTCACTGACCTCTGACCTCTAACCTCTAGCCTCTATTCTTTCTTGCTATTCAGGAGGTTCGTTGCGCACTGGCGCAGGCGATTCTTCGCGCGCCGGTGGCGAGGGCGATGATGGCGGCGACGGTTCGCTTGGCGCAGGCGTGTAACTGGGAGCCGACGGCGCAGATTCAGACCGGCTCGGCGATGAAGATTCAGACCTGCTGCTGCCGCTATCGCTTGAGCGACTGTCGTTGCTCTCGCGGTGTCTCTCGCTGCTTCCACTGCTATGCTCTGGAGGATCGTCTCTATCCAGACGAGTGGGAAGGCGACCTTCACCCGCTCCATTTGTTGGTCCCGGCCCGGTTCTGTACGGGATGAAGTTCGGCGGAGTTACCGCGCCGCCGTTTCCAGAACCTCCACCCGTTCCACCACCCGAACCGCCGCCTGAGCCACCACCGGAGCCTCCGCCAGACCCGCCGCCGGAACCTCCACCCGCCCCGCCCCCTGAGCCTCCGCCGCTGCCATGTCCACCGCCGGAGCCTCCACCGGAATACCCGCCGTAATAGCCGCCACTCCCGTAGGGCCAGTAGTAGCGGCAGCTATCACACCCTCCGCCAAGCAATCCTGGATAGCCGTAGCCGTACGGCGAAGAGAAGCCTCTGTAGAAGGCCATGAAGATGTAGCAGCCGGTCTGTATGTTGTAGACCCAGATGCCAGAGCGTCCGGGGAAATTAATCACAGGCCAATCTTCGTTATTGAAGCTGGCGAGCCAGGAGTTTCTGACATCTCTGGAAACTCTGCGATTGATTGCGATCAATGTGTCCGCTCGCCCCTTGCTCCACAGGTCAAGCGCATCCTGATCGCTCTTATTGAATTTTGCCACCTGCGTATCGCTTCCGCTCAACGAAGCCTTCTGCCCTTCGCGCACGAGGGTCGCGTTAGCATCATTGACAATCGCCCTTCCCTTTCGCACCAGAAGCTCTGTCGCGCCGGATGCGGAAACGTTGACGCGATAGAGTCCATCGCGCGGGATGGAGATTCTTCCCTGCGGGGTGCTGATAGTAATAGGCAGGCGAGTTTCGCTGACGCCGCTGGCCTCTACTACGGCGCTTCCTTTCAGAAGCTTGATGTGAACGCTTTCGAGCGCAGTGCTCACCACCTCGAACTCCGAATTATCGCCCACGCGCAGGTAGGAACCGGGGTTGAGCAGCACCTCCGTGCGCCCCACAGCATCTGTGCGAACCACATCACCGGCATTCAACTCCGTGTTATCGGCCAGACTTATCGAACTCTGCTCTCCGGCGCGCTGAAGCGTGACGCCGCCGCTCACAAGATTGACGCGGCCCGCGCGTGCGTAGATAACGAAATCGTTCGGCGTTTTCTGCGCCTGCGCCGTCACGACCGCTCCGCAGACAAAAGCTGCGAGCGCGATGGCGACGCCCAAATATGATCTAAACTCTCTTTTCATGACAGTCTTCCTTCCAGGTGAGTTTCACCGACTCCGGGGAGAGACGAGCAAGCTTACGGACGGATACTGTAAGCATTCTATTCCTATTTTATTGAACGCTCAAGATGAAAAAGTAGTGTTGCTGGTTTGAAACTATGAGCCGGTGTGTACCGGCCTATGAACATGGCTAGCTTAGCTGGCTACGAGCGGCTCCGTAATCAAATCATCGAAACTTTTCAGTTGACAGGTGCGTATTGTATGGTGTATACGAACACCATACAATCTTTTTGACGTGAATTTGAAGATGTTCATAACAGTTGATGAAAACGACCGGCGGCCAATTTACCAGCAAGTAGTTGACGAGATCAAAGCGCTGATTGCGCAGGGCGCTTTAAGCGAGGGCGCAAGCCTCCCGCCTGTGCGTCAGGTCGCGGCAGACCTCGGCGTCAACCTGAACACGATTGCCGCTGCTTACCGCGAGTTGCAGCGTGAAGGATTAATCAACGTGCGGCACGGCTCCGGCGCTGTGGTTACGTCGCGCACGCTCGTGGAGAGAACCGACGATGAGTTGCGTAAGCCTTTGCGCGCGGCGTTGACGCAAATGGCGCTGGCCGGTCTTCGCCGCAGCGAGATAATGGGAATTGTAGCCGAAGAGTTGCGCTTACTGTTGCTTGGTAAACGCTGAAGGAGTTTGAACAAAGCCATGATTGAGACACTGTTGATCTTTCTACTTGTTGACGCCGTTCTATTCGCTATCTTCATGTACGCGCCCGTCATGCGCGGTGAAGATGTTTTCTTCGGGGTGCGCGTCGGCACAGATTTTTACAATGGCGAGGGGCGCAAGCTTCTTCATCGCTACTGGTTCTGGCTCTCCATGACTTTTATCGAGATTGAGTTAATCGGAGCAATAATCTCAGTCTATCGCGGCGGCATCAGCGCGGCTCAGATTGCGCCACGTATCTTGATTCTTCCGCTGACGACAGTGCTTTATGTGATCTTCTACAGGCAGGTGAAGGCTTATGAATTGCCGGAGGAGAACCGGCGTTTCGCCTCCGCCTTGATAACGCGCAGGCTCGGCGATTACACAAGCATCGCCGTCGAGATCGCCGTTACCATTCTAATACTCCTGCCCACGCTCGTTCTTGTTTACTACTATCCCAAACTCCCTGCCCGCATCCCTGTTCACTGGAATTTATGGGGCGAGCCTGACGCATGGGCGCGCAAAAATTTCGGTGCGGTCTTCTTCCTCCCGCTGATGGGCGTCTACATGCAGGGAGCTTTCCTGCTGCTCAAGCACGCGCTGCTGGGCGTGAAGATGACGCTGCCCGCCGAGAAGGCTCAGGAGTACCTGCATTACAAGGAGATGTTTCTACGAACTTCGCTGAAGCTGCTGGACCGTGTGCGGGTAATCCTCGCGTTCATGTTCTGCACAATGGCTCTTGAGATTGTCTTCACCGCTCTGGATGACATGAACAAGCTCGCGCGCGTACTGCTCTTCGTTGACATAGCCACGCTTGCCCTGCTGATAGCTTGCTGCGCCTATGCCTGCTACAGGCTCGTGAAGATTGATAGGGAGTTGAAGACAAAAGTGGGGCGCGTGTACGTGCAGAGGAGTTCGGACGCCGCACACTGGTACGCGGGCGGGTTGCTCTATTTCAATCCGCAAGACCCTGCGCTCGTAGTCGAAAAACTCGCTGGCTTCGGCTACACCTTAAACATGGCGAACAAACGCGCATACGTCTATCTGGCATATCTAATATGCACGCCGCTGCTTATTAGCTGGCTTCTCTCCGGTGCCTGATTATTCACAGCATGTGCGCCGCCTATGCATCCAACGCGCGATTAAGCAGAGGATACTGATACGACGCTTTGCCACCGGACTCACTGGAGAATTTTCATGAAGATAATTATCACTCTGCTTTTGATAGCGACGCTCGCGCTCTGCTCGCTTGCACAGCAGGCTCAACAGAATCGGGGCGCGCAGACGACGCCCACGCCTGCGCCATCACTCTCTAGCGCGCTCTGCGGTAAAGCTACTTTCCTCTTCATCTCGCGGGGACAACTCATAGGCAATGAGACATTTGAAGTGAAGTGCGCGCAAAGCGGCGGCTTCAATGGAAGCAGCCATCTGGTCATGAAACTTCCTATGGGCGGCAATATTGACCTTAACACGACGGTAGAGCTTGACCGCACGGGCTTACCGTTGAAGTTCACGGCTAAGGGAATTTCAGTCAATCAGACCTTAGATCAATCCATCGCTTTCAATAACGGCACGGCCACAGTTTCCAATAACAACGCCAGCAGCCAGATCGCCTACACAAACGGCGCGGCGTTTCTGATGCCCGGAATCATAAATTATCTGTTCAATTTCGTCGCCGCACGATATGACAACGCGCGCGGCGGCGCGCAGCGTATAGTGATGTTCCCTGATCTTTCCGCAACAATCGAGCGCGTGGCGCATGATGAAGTCCGTGCGATTGGAATTGCGGCGACTACGAAACTGACAGGCTTTGATCGCTATACAGTAAAGTTTGGGATAGCCACCCTGCTCTTCTGGACAGACGAGCAGGGTCGCGTTGCAGTCGTCAGCGTGCCGGAGCAAAACTTCGTGGCCGTGCGCGAAGAGTACGCGCCTTTCGCGGAATCTTTGCGCGCCGCTCTGCGCGGGACTGACTTTGTTCCCGATTACAGTGCGCCGCCCGGGGCTTCGTTCACTGCGGAAGAGGTTAAGATAAAAGTTAATAACTACCAGTTGGCTGGAACGCTGCTATTGCCTAAAAACGGCAGGCGTCCGTTTCCCGCTGTGGTGATGAGCACGGGATCAGGCCAGCAGACGCGCGACGAGCCTGTGCCGATTGAGGGTTTGGAAAAGTACAGGCCGTTTCGCCAGATTGCCGAAGCATTAGCCAGCCGGGGCATAGCAGTGCTGCGCGTTGACGACAGGGGCGTGGGCGAGTCCTCCGGCATAGAGACTTTAGGCAGCGCTACCATGTTTGATTTCGCAGACGACGTGCGCGCGCAAGTTGCTTACCTTCGCACGCGCAATGATATAGACCCCGGCAGAATTGCCGTAGCAGGCCACAGCGAGGGCGGCGATATAGCTCCGATGGTTGCAGCCTCGGACATGCGCGTCGCGGCCATAGTGATAATGGCCGGAACTGCCCTGCGCGGCGATGAAGTGCTGCTTTATCAACTCAACCGCCCGTTTGATACAGCCCCGAATCTACCGGAGGCCGAAAGAGCCAGAGCGCACGAGAGGAACAGAGTTTTTCTGCAAAAGCTGATTGATGGTCGAGACGTTTCTTCTTATCCTGCGGCCTACCAGACTCTGAATTCTCCGTGGATTCGAGCCTTTCTCACCTACGACCCTCTGCCCACGATTCGCAAAGTGCGCCAGCCGATTCTGATTCTTCAGGGTGCGCTTGACCGTCAGGTTACAGCAGATCAGGCGGAGATGATTGCCGGGGCTGCACGTGCTTCCGGCAACGGTGATGTGACCGTTCGCGTCTTCCCCAACTTGAATCACCTTTTCCTTCCGGCCACTACCGGCGATGGCAGCGAATACTCCACGCTCAGCGTAACAAGCATCCCCGATGAAGTAACCAACACTTTAGCGGACTGGTTACAGAAAAGGCTGAAAGCTACCACGCAGTGACGCGAAAGATGTAGGCGAAGAGAACGAATTAATTATGCGTGGATAATATAGAACGCTTTCCCATTTGCACTCGTCGCAGCGTCTTTCGCGTCGCTCATTCCGCGCGTCTCTTCTTTATCGTTTCGCAAATTCCAGCGCGGTGCCTGCGTCGGCTTCAGCGCCCCGAACGATAATTACTGTGTCGTTTGAAATCCAGGCGATTGTGGTTCGCTCCGCTTCGCGCCAGATTGCCTGCGATTCGCTGGCAGAACTATTGACGCCGACCTGTGCGCCCTGACGTTTGTTCTGTAATGAGGTGTAGGCGCGGAAGAATTCCTGCGCGTCCGTCTGTTTATCCCAGACGGTTTTCCAGACGAAGAGCGGCGTTGCGCCCGCGCGCTCGAATAGATACGCGCGGTCTCCGCCCCAGCCTGCTGCCGCGCGCACGGCCTCATCGTCCCCCACGCCTTCCATCAAAAGACCGCGCACGCCAATTTCGCCGAGCGGCGTAGAGGCCGCAAGTTTCCATCCATTAGCCGCGAACAGGCTCTCGTCCAACTGAACCTCGCGCGCCGCTTCCGATTGAAAATATTTTTCAGGATGCAGAATCTGCTCGCTGGATGCCGGAGGATTAGTGAACAGATCGTCAACGGCGCGCTCGCCGCCCCTGCGCCTGACAGCTTCTATGAATCGCGCGCCGTCGCGGTAGCGGAAGATGAAAGTCTCCGTCAGCAGCTTGGGGAAGAACGAACCGACATCTTCGCGGTATGAGCCTAATCGCGCGCCCTCGCTACGGGCAATGTCGTCCAGAGGCTTGCGGGCGTAAGTCTCGCCTTCCTCGTCGCGTCGCTGCACGTTCACGGCGTCGCCTTCGACTACTGAGAACATGGCTTCAGTTCTATCAAAGTTGTACGGGCGCTGTACCAGCAGTTTAAGAAGATCGAAGTGCTGGTCTTGTAGCGCGTGCGTGAACTCGTGTGTGAGCAGCGAATCGCCTTTGAACTTGTCTACGAGAATAACCTGATGATCGAGCGGCGAATAGACCGCACCGGCAGAGACCGCCGCGAAACTCGCAGCCAATTGCGCAAGGTCAACGCCTTCGGGGAGCGCGCCTCCAGCCGACGCCAATCTTCCCAACGCGCGCAGGTCGTCGCCCCCTAACACTTGCGCCATCTCACTCGCGCGCTGCCCGTACTCCCAGCCAGACAGTTCCGTCATCCCCACATCGGCTGTCCACTCAAGGCCGCGCAAAGCGGAAGCGCGCTGCATAGCACGCTCTCGCATCGCCTGAAGTTTCGCAGATAGCGGGCGCATGGGCAGAGGCTGAAGAGTACGCGCCACAGGCTGAGGCAGAGCGGCAGCGGGCGCAACTGCCGTCTTCATCGAACGTTTATTCCCACACGATGCGACGAGGAGAGCAATTGTGAAGACCGTGAGTAAAGCACTAATTCTTCCCTTCCCTTGAACACCCATGACAGGGCTTAGACGCAGGAATCACAGGTAGGGATGCCGGAGGGAAGGGATGAGGGATGAGGGATGAGGGCGGAGGGATGAATAAGAAGGAGTAACAGCGTCAACACGCAATTGACTCAACCCATTTCATCCCTCATCCCTCATCCTTCATCCCTTCTATCGTCCCTCATCCCTCTTTAATCTATTTGCCACCACCGGCGCGCGAGCCACTCTGCGGAGAGCATGAGCGGGAGTATGAAGGCGAGCGGCCACCACGTTCTTAAATCCCACGTTCGCTCTATTTGCTCCGGGCTTCGCCGGTTCGCAGAGAGCCGCTCGGCCAGACCGTTTAGCTCGTCAAGCTTTATCAACTCTCCGCCTGCGCCGCGAGCAAGTCGAGAAAGCGAGTCTAGTGCTGCGCCCGGCATGTATAAAGTTTGCGCCGATGCGGCGAAGTTTGCCGCAACGCTCCCGCTATGCCCACCCGCCGCGTAATCAACGTTCAGCGTGTAATGGCCGGGCGCGCCGGGTCGAAAATTAGCGCGCCAGATGTTATCGGCATCCGCGTCCGGCGCGAACGAGACAACTTGAGCCTGCGCGGCAGCGTTAGCGAATTCGTCGGAACCGTTTTCGATGAGAGGCTGAAGGCTTGCATTCACCTTCGTAATCTTCATCGGCGCGAATAGCTGATCGCGCACGCGAAGCTCCGCCGTAACTTCCCTTCCCGCTTCCGCCGCGCCGCTCAAGCTCAACTCGACAGAAGGGCGCGCGCCCGCAGATGACCACAGAGTCAACCCTTGCCAGAGCGCGCCGAATGCGCCGCCCGTCTCGTCCTGCTCGCCGCTTGCGCTCGTGCGCAGCCGCCACGAATCCGCCGGAGCAAAGACTACGACGCGGCCAGCGCCATCGCGCATCGCCGCTATAAGCGGTGAGCCGGATTCGCTGGTTCCAACGGCATTCGCCTGCCCGCTTACGGCCAGCACCATCGCGCCGGCTTTCAAGCGACTTAGACGAAAACCGATTCCTGTCAGTGGCTCTGTCTTCGTGTCGTTAGCATCCTGCCTGGCCTCCAGAAACCCACGCAGCGCGCCGCCTGCTCCGGCTTCCGTCGCTGTGAGCGGCGTGCCCCCTCTTCTCTCGCTTCCAACCTCTTGAGGAACTCCGCGCGCCAGTTCCTGCGAGTCCGAGATGAAAGCTCGCTGGTCAACTTCAGCCGGAAGCAGCCCGTGCAGTCTTCCGTTCGGCGCTGCGATTGAGCCTGCGAAGCTGTTGCCGCCCGTTATGATTAGACCGCCGCCGCGCCGCTCGACCCAATCGCGCACGCGCGCGGCCTCTGCCGCCGAGAGAAGCGTGTTCGGAGTCGCGCCGACGATGATCGCGTCATAAGAGTTAAGCTGTGTGGCGCTAGAGAGCGCCGCGTGCAGCTTCGCTTCAGGAGAATTGGAATTAGCATTGCTCGCGCTTGCGCTTGCGCTCGCTCCCTGTTGTCCCTGCGTCTCTTCAGTCGCCTGCTGCTCAGGCGCGTTCTCTGTGATACCTGTGGTCGCGGCCTTGCTCACCTGCGCGAAGTAATCAACCTGAAAAAGCGCGGTCTGTTCCAGCGTGCGCCGCACAAACTTTCCTTCCCACGTAGGCTCGCCCTCGAAGAAGAGCACGCGCAACCTGCGCTCTTCCGCGTAGATGCTGAACGTGCGCGCGAGGAACTGAGAGTTATCGTCGCTCGCAGCCTCTACGCGAGCAGTGTAGTCAGCCCACCCTGCGACTTTCGGCACGATCTCTAGCGCAACCGTCTGTCGCTCGTCATCACTCGTCCAGGTGACGCGCGCAGAAGCCTGCACTTTCGCGCTATCGGAAACTGTGATTAAAGATTCGCGCCCCTGAAGTCCGCGCGCGTGCGCCGTGCAGCGGACTTTGAAAGGAACGCCGCGTATGAACTGCCCTTCAACTGCCACGCTCTCAACTTCTGCAACCGGCGAAGCCTGTTCCGAAAGGGCATTCAACACATAAACCGGCGAGCCTCCTGCGAGCGAGCGCGCCCGTTCGATAACAGCTTGCGCATCGCCCGCGCTCATCGCTCCGTCCGTCACAACAATCGAAGCCGAGTATGCGCCGTGCGCGCTTCCAGCTTCATCTTCATCCTGCTCCATGCCTTCAATATTTTTATTTGCGAGCGTGGTCATTGTCCTCTCGACGGCGCTCGCCCGAAAATTCTCATCCACACGCCCGCTCGCATAACGCACCAGCACGCGCTCTGCCACAGACCTCTCGTATCTCATCTGCAACCCGGCGAGCGCGCACGCTAGAAGCAGAAGCGAAACGGCGCGCAAAGATACCAGCAACACACGGCGCGAAGAGGGCGTGCGCTGCATGCTCTGCCAGTAGCGCACGAGCGTGAACAAAATCAACGCCAGAGCCGCGACGAAAAGAGCGCGCCCAAGCGCACCGTCGAAGCCGAATTTCAGAGTTGAAGCAAATTGAAAGCGCATTTATCCAAAAACTTCTTCAAGGCGTGGGGCTGCCAGCGAGTCTCCTGAAATATTCGGCAGCGCGCGTGTCGTCCACAGGCGAGAGCGTGTTAACGTCGCCGCCGCTTCCCGCGCGCGTTGTGCTTTCGGCTATTGCGAATAGATTCGACGCCGCCTGAGCCAGCAGCGCCAGCGGCTTGGAGATTCGCGCGGCATACTCGTCGCCTGTTCCGCCCGTCTCTACTCTGGCAAGTTCTGTCTCCACGACACGCAACTGTCCCACCGCTTCGGCAATCGTAGCCGCATGATCGCCGCCCACTGAAGAGAGACGATCCGCAGCCGTGCGCGCACGTTCTCTTGCGCGTGCTGTTGCGCCTGCGCGAGCACTCGCGGGCACGCCCAGCGTTGACTGCAAATCGCCAAGAGCCGCATAAGCATCCGAGAGCGCCGCGCGCACGGGCGCGGATTCTCTTGAAGGCACTTGCCTGCTCAAGCGCTCCAATCTAGTCTTTATCTCTGCAAGCTCGCCCTGATAGCGTCGCTTCAGATCGAGCGGCTTGGACTGCGCGACAATCGGCGGAATGTAACGAACGGAAAGCTGCGCGCTCTTCAACCTGTTGAGCGCCTCTCGCTCGTATGCCATAGCTTTAACTGTGTCCCCGGTCGAGAGCGCGTCTTCCGCGTCCCACATGGCGCGTATGGCGTAGATCATGTCGCGCACAGAATTCGCTGCGCCGTGCGGAGGCTCTGGGATTCCGTGATTGTGTACTTCGACGCGCTCATCCTCTGCCGCATGCACCTGATCTTCCACGCTCTGCGGCGCTGCGGCGGCCATAGGGTCTTCGTGCCCTGCCTCGCCTTCGATGCTGATGTAATCGTTGAATGAATTTTTGAAGTCGCGCTGGTCTGCCGCTATCTCATTCGAGCGGTGCATCAACTCTTCGTGCGAGAGGCGCGCTCGCTCATTGTGAAGCTTCTGCGTGTTGTTGAGTATGATGCGCTCGCTCAAAAGAAACTCGCCAATCTGATTAGGTCTGAGGTCGCTCAAATTCAGTTTCACCTGCTCCGGCCCTTTTATGGCGATTGCGAGACCTGCGGAGCGCCCCGTGCCGGAAGCCTGCGGGTTGCGATCCCTCACTTCAATCCAGAAGACCAGAGTGTCGCCGGGCTGCACATCCAGTTTGGTGAGATCGAGCGAAGCCGCGCCGCGCCACTCTCGCGCGCTCGCGCGTTCCACCTGTCCGAGCGGGACTTCGCCGCTAGTGAACTTCGCAGCGTCGCCCTCGCCTCGACTCTTGATGTACTTGAGAGCGGCGCTGGCAAGCCCCAGATCGTCGCGTGCGCTCCACCTGACCGCGACGGGAGCGTTCGGCACTTCGCGCAGCAATTGATCGCTCTGCGGCTCTGTGATTCGCGCTTCGGGCGGAGAGTCCACGTAAACTTCAACTGCGCGCACATACGGCGCAGGCGCGAGACGCTCGTCTGCCATGACGCGCGCTTCCAGTGCGCCGCTGGTGCTCGCAACGAAGCCGCCGCGATATAGTCCATCGCCCAGCGAGCGCATCGCATTCTTCGCGCCGTTGAAAGCGAGTTGTGCGCCCTCGATTGGCCCTGTGGCGCGCATGTCAACTTCGACGGTTGATCCGGCGAGCGTTCTGATAGGCGCATCGCCCTGCGGCTCTTCGACGCCGAGGCCGGAATACGCCGGAGCAATAACGCGCACCCTGACTTCATCAACGGTCACAACTGCGCTCGACTCATCATTACCAGCACCGCTTGCGCCCGTTCCTGTGCGTCCCCTTTGTTCATCAGGAGTTAGTGCGAATATGCGAACGGCTTCGCGCGCGAACGCTACCGGGAAAGCCATGCGCAGCGCAAGAGTAAGCAGCAGTAGAAGGATTAAGACCATAGAGCCGCGCGCTGCCCAAACGCGCGGCGCTACTTTTCTTTCATCAATCAAGGACAGAGCGTGGCGCGCCTGATTTTCAAGACGGGCGAGCATGTAGGCGGGCTGCGATTCGGACTCTGCGCTTTCTGTGAATGCGACCAGCGTGTTCTCTCTGCTCCGGCTTGCGCGCTCAACTACGCGCGCCGCTTCAATCATTCTGCGCTGACGTACGACCGTCCAGACTGCCCGCGCTATAAGGATGGTTGCGGCGCACAGTACGGGGATGACCAGCGCTGCGCGCAGGCCGCGTCTGAGCGATAGAAAACTGTCTGCGACGGCCAGTAGAGTCAGCAATGAAAGCGCGCCCGCCAGAGTGAAAGACGCTTCGGCGCACGCCCTTATCAATCGGCGCTTGAAATCCAGGCGCGCGAGAGCGGCGAGCACGTCAGAGTGTCGCGCTTCATCGCGTGTGTCGATTCTGATTGCAGGGTTCGCTGTGCTCATCAGGCTGAAGCTTCTTCGCCGGAAGTTTCGCTCAAAATATTTCTAGCGCGCTGCCGTTTGAATGCGTAGAAAAGCTCGGCCACCAGCAGCAGAAATGCCGCACCCAGAAAATAACGCCAGGCATTGCTTCGTTGTTCCAGATTCGTGCCGCGCTCATCCCCGTTAACCTGCGATTGATTATTTCCCGCGCCTTCAAGATATTTTTTAATCTGCTCTGCGCTGGCAAGCTCGCGCTCCGATTCGGAGCCGGGAGAGTTGAAAGCAAGAAAGTGAAGTGCGCCGCTACCGGTTTCGAGCCTGAAGACTCCCGGCTGCGCGAAAAACTTTTGCGGCGAAGCCATCAACTGCCTTGCCTTCGCAGAAAATTTATTACCTCTTGAATCCGTCACCCTTACATCCTCGTCCGGCGCTATGCTCAATATAAGCGGCTCGCCCAGTGTGCGCGCAATTGGCTCGCGTGCTTCCGTACTGGAACGCAGGATTGATGAAGCCAGAGCGGGCAGAGCCGGAGAAAGTCCTAGATTGCCGGATGCTCTATCTGGTGAAGCGCCAAGAATCAGGATATTGCCGTCGCCGATTCTGGAAGCCAACGATGCCGCAGAATTATCGTTCCATCTAATCAAGACAGAAGCAGAATCCCGACTGGAAAGTGAAAAGCCCGCGCGAATCTCTACCGCGCGCAGTCCAGCGCGACTGTTATCGTCCAGCGAGCTTACTTGAGGCGCGCCTTCGTCAATCGCCCCGAAACTGCGCGATTGATTCGCAAACCTGCTCAAACTTGTAAAAGGAAGCGCTGAGCCTTGCCCGGTCGAAGCGAAAGCGCTCCATGCGTCCGTATCAAGCTCGCGCGCTAGAAGCATCCAGACAGTTCCCCCTGCGCGCGCGTAATCGGCCAGAATTTTGATGTCGTCCGCTCGCGGTGAGCCTTGCAATGTGACGACGACGAGAGAGAATTTTTTAAGCTCTTCAGCGTCGCGCGGCAGTTCTCGCTGAGCACTCAACTCCGTTCGCGTCGTGCCATTGGAACTCAATGCCGATTCCAAAGCCGCGCGCAGGAAGATACTAGCGTCAGCATCCGATTCAACCAGCAGCGCACGACGCTCGCGCGGCAGCGTGAACGCAAAGTAGCGCTCGTCGTCGGCGTCGAAATCGTCCGGCTCCAACGCGCTCAAGTGCCCTGTTACCTGTCCATTCTCTTCCGTCTTCCACTCTATGCCGGAGCCAGCGCCCGCCGCCTGTTCAATAGCCCAACGGTTGCGCGCTCCGCTTCTTCCATCTTCGCCTGCGACGATTTCATTGGCAGAGACTTCGACGCCATGCTCCGTGCGCGTGACCTCTTCGTCCGCCAGAAAAGCGTTGCGTTCTATCGTAGCGCCGGTCGGATAGGCCACAACCTGCGCGTTTCTCTCATCAGGTTTACGCGCTCCCGCCAGTCCCGATTGCTGAAAATCCGAAATCAGATCAATCTCGCCTGAAGCTTGCGGCGCTGGCGGCAGCATCTCGTTCGCAGCCCGTATGGCAGCAGCGTAATCCACAGAACCGCTCGAAGGCTGATACTGTTCTATAGCTTTCGCCAGCAGGTTGCGCTCCGCCGTCAAAGGCGCAAGCACCGAAGAGTTATTCGTGAAAGAGACGATGGCGGCCTGGTCATTCGTGCCGAGTTTGTTGACGATGCTGCGCGCCTGTTCGCGTGCCGCCTCAGTTCGCCCGCGAGCGCGCATGCTGAGCGAAGCATCAATGAGAATAACGCGATTGTGCTTCTGGCTTGCGCGTGAAACTATCAACGGGCGAGCGAAGCCGATCACAAGCAACGCAAGCGCCGCCACGCGCAACATGAGCAGCAAGGGTTCACGCACGCGGCGCAGGCGCAACTTGAAACTCGGCGTTTCCCGCAAAAATCTCAGCGACGGAAAATCCAGACGCCTTGCGTTCCGCCTCGCCAGCAAATGTATGACGACCGGCAGCGCAAGCATAGAGAGCGCGACCATTGCTATAGGAGATAGAAACGACATGATATAAGGCCGTGAATAGTGAATCGTAAATCGTGAATAGAAAAAAGCAGTGACAAGTGATAAGTGACAGGAAAGAAGAAGTGTTGAGTGATAAGAAAAGACATCTAGCTCTTTCTTATCGCCTATCACTGTTCTCTTCTATTCACGATTTACGATTCACTATTCACGAATTTGCTTTCCTGCGCCTCAAATAAAGAGCGAGCGCTTTGTCCAGCGGCTCTGCGGTGTCCAGTTCTGCATAGTCTGCGCCCGCGCGCTCGAATTCAACGCGGTAGAACGAGCGCATCTCTTTTATTCTTTCGACGTAAGCTTTTCGCACGCGGTCGGCGTCGGCCATCAGGCGCTCGCCTGTTTCAAGGTCGCGGAATTCATAAAGGCCGCGCTGGTCTAACTTCTTCTCTGCATTGTCTAGCAGGTGAAAGACTATGAGGTCGTGGCCCACGCGGCGTATGCGCGCGATTGCTCCGACCACGTTCTGCGGCTCGTCGTATAGGTCTGAGATTAGAATGACCAGCCCGCGCCGCTTCCAGTGCGCGGCCTCGCGCAGCAGAGTCTTGCCAATCTCAGTTTCGCCTTCGGCATTCTGGCGATCAAGCGCTGCAAGAATGCTCAGCAGGTGTCGCTCGCCCCCGCGCGCAGGCAATCGCTCGTGAACACGATTGCTGAATGAGATAAGCCCTACGCGGTCGTTCTGTCGCGTAGCAAGATAAGCGAGCGCAGCCGCAAGATAGCGCGCGTAATCCATCTTGGTCACTTTACGCGGCGCGTAATTGAGCGACCCGCTCACGTCCACTAGAAGACGCACGGGCGCGTTCGTCTCCTCCTCGAACTCCTTAACGTAGAGCCTGTCTGTGCGCGCAAACACGCGCCAGTCAATCCGCCGCATCTCGTCGCCGAAGATGTACGGCCTGTGCTCCGCAAACTCCTGCGACAGCCCGCGATACGGACTCTTATGAAGCCCGATCAAAAAACCCTCCACCACCGTGCGCGCAATCAAGTCCAGGCGACCGATTGAAGCGAGAACAGAAGGGTCAAGTAAGCGTTCAGACATAAGATTCAGAGGTCAGAGGTCAGAGGCCAGAGATTAGTGAAAAGAGTTACTGACCTCTAACCTCTAACCTCCGACCTCTATTTCTTACCTTGCGAAGTATCCTCTTTTCGCTCTGGCTTGCAGTTCAGGGCGCTGCTTTATGCTCACAGCTACGTCGCGCCATGTGCCGTCGCGCTGGCTGTTCGTCGGGCGGTAGCCGATTGAATAGACCATTCCGAGGTTGTGTATCACCTGCTCGTAAACTCTCTTCAAATCTTCGAGGCGGCGAGCCTGATAGAGTAGACTCCCGCTCTCTTCGGCAAGTTGCGCCAACTGTTGTCTGGCTAAAGCGTAGGCAGATGGCAACACGCGATGCTGCTTGACCATCTCTCGCTCGGTGTCCAGATAAACGGGCAGCACTATCGCGTCAGAGTTGCGAATCGTCTTAAGCAGCTCGTCGAAACTCGTGCCGGAGCCTGCGCCCGGAACATCCGGCAAAGCGTTATCAACTCCGTCGGTCATGGCTATTATAGCGGTGCGGCGCACATGCTGTGTCTCGCGGTCAACGACTGCACGCAGCACGTAATCGAGCGCGTCCCAGAAATTCGTACCTCCACGCGGCCTCTCAATCTTACTGATACGTTTTTTCAGCGCATCACGATCCGTCGTCAACCGGGAAACGAGCACAGGCACGTCCGTGAACGTGACAATGGCTATTCGATCTCCCGGACGCGACGCTTCAACAAAGCGTCGCGCGCTCTTTTTCACCAGACTCAACTTATTTTCGGTGGAGCCGGAGAGGTCTAGCAGCAACACAAGGTCGAAGGGCGCTTCCGCCGAGGCGAAGAAGCTAATCTCCTGCGGCTGGCCGTTTTCGTAGACCGTGAAATCTTCCTGGCGGAGCGCGCCGGTTTCTGCGGAAGAGTTTCGGCTGATGACGCTCACGTTCAGATTAACAAGGTCTGTATCAACGTGAAGGGTCTCTACGACATCGCCCGGCGGCGTGGGCTGAGGCTGAGCATCGTTGTTCTGCGCGCGAACATTCAAGGCAAAAGAAAGAAGGTAGAAGGAACAAGTGAGGCTGAAAACTTTTAATAGAAACGCAGTCTTTCCCTTTACCTTTTGCCCTCTACCTTTTGCCTTCTTAGTTAGCATAGTAGCCGCGTTTGCCGCGCGCGACGGCGTTGGGGCGCGAGACAACAACCCGGATTGATCGCCAGCGACGGTCGCGCGCCTTATTCGTCGGAGTGTAGGAGAGACTATACACAGTGCCGAGGTCAGCGACAACGCGCTCGTATGCTCCGGCCAAATCCTCAAGCCGCTCTACTTCATAAAAAATTCCGCCGCCCGCCTCGGCCAACTCTTTCATGCGGTCGTGCGCCAGATCGAAAGTTTCATCCTGCACGTCTAACTGGCTCAGCGGCTCGTAAGTAGTATCGAGCCAGAGCGTGTAGAGCACGCCGTCAAACTCGCGCACGCGCGACAATAGTTGCTGGTAATCAATCGCTGAGCCGTCGCCTTCAACATTCGGCAACACGCTGTCCAGCCCGTCGCTCATCAACACGATTGCGTTCCTACGGGAGTTTCCTGCGTCGCGCGTCACCTGCTCGATTGCGAAAGCGAGCGAGTCGTACAGTTTCGTGCTTCCCTTCGGCTGTTCGATTAAGTTGATGCGCTCTCGCAAAGCCGCGCGGTCATCCGTCAAACCGGAGATAATGACAGGCGCGTTGGCGAAAGTGATTATAGCTATGCGGTCATTTGGGCGCGCGGCGTTCACGAATCGAAGCGCCGCTCCCTTGATTAAATTCACCACCTCGCGCGACGAACCCGAAAGGTCAATCAGCAGCACAAGGTTGAAAGGCGCTGCGGAAGACTCAAAGCGCGCAATCTGCTGCTCAGCGCCCTCTTCGTACAATCTGAAATCGTTCTGCGTGAGGCCGGTCAGCCCTCGATTCGTGCTGCGGTCAACGACGTTCATGTTCACCGTCACAAGCTGCGTGTCAACGCGAATCACGTCGCCTTCGTCCACGTCCTGCGGCGCGCCCGTATCGTTCGCAGGCGTCCCAACGCCGTTCGTCCGGGCTGCTGCGCCAACTAACTCCGGTGGCCTGCTCGCTGCTTGCGGCGGCGCAATCTGTGTTAGCGAAGCTTGCGGCGCAGGCGCTTGAGTGGAAGGCTGAGCCTGCGTTGCTGAATTTGCTACGCCTGACGCGCTCCCTTCATTACGCGAAGGCACGGCCAAGCTTGCCAGCACTATGCCGCCCAGCCGTGTGTTTATGCGAACGATCTTAGTCCCCGCGCCGAAGCGTGCCTGATAGAGCCTTTCGGGAAAGCGCCCACGCGCAGGCGCAAGCCCCTCACGAGGAAGCGTGGATTCAACCGCGCGCGACATTGATTCCGCAGTGATGCTCGCATCGCTTGTGGGCGAAATCTCCGCTCGAATGTCCCCTGAAACAGTCTGAACACTCAGCGCCGCAGGCAATCCCTTAACTTCAACTTTTCCGCTCACGGTCGAAACTTCGACGCGCGACCTTTCAGGAACTTTTAGAACCAGATTGATGCGCGCCAGCGTGCCTAGAGATTCGCGCGTGATGCTGACGCTAAGTTGCTGATCTGTTCTTTGAATGACGACAGGAGAACGTCTGGGCTGCGTACCTTCAACAATCGTTGATACTGAAACGTACTGCTCGTTCCAGACCTCAAGGCTTACATTGCCTCTGGAATTTTCAACACGCAACGCGCCGTTTGAAGGCAGATCGGCGCGCACCGCTTCATCGTTCTGAGCCAGAGAAGCGATTGACGGGATAATGATGAGAAGAAGACAGGAGAGCGATAAGACCCTGATTGAGGAGAGAGTTTTTCTAAATCTCAATTGCAGCATGACCGAAATTCTCCCCTTTGCCTGACCTACCGAAGAATTATACTCGCTCTTTGCCTTAGCGAGCATCTTCAGGCGTGGCTCGAAGCAGCTCCGCGATGATAGCCTCCGAAGTTACTCCTTCCGCCTCCGCCCTGAAATTGGGGAGAATGCGATGTCTCAGCACAGGATAAGCCATCGCGCGCACGTCGTCGAAACCTGCGGTGAACCGTCCTTCAAACAGCGCGCGCGCCTTTGCGCCCAGGATTAAAGCCTGACCCGCGCGCGGCCCAGCGCCCCATCGAATGTTCTCGTTCGTGTACGAGACGGCATCGGCAGTCGCAGGGCGCGAAGCTCGCACCAATCTAGCCGCGAAATCAATGATGTTCGCGGCAGCGGGCACGTCGCGCACAACCTCTTGAATGCGTAGAAGCGAAGCCCCGTCCAGCACAGGACGCACATTGGTCGTGCGGTTTGCAGTCGTCTGCGCGATGATCTCGCGCTCTTCGTCAGCCGCAGGATAGTCAATCACGACCTCAAACAGAAAACGGTCTAGCTGCGCTTCCGGCAGATGATAAGTTCCTTCCTGTTCAATAGGGTTCTCGGTCGCCAGAACGAAGAAAGGCTCTTCGAGCGGGTAGCGCACGCCGCCCACAGTGACCTGATGCTCCTGCATGGCTTCCAGAAGCGCGGCCTGAGTTTTGGGAGGTGAGCGGTTTATCTCGTCCGCCAGAACTACATTGGCGAAGATTGGGCCTGAGATGAATCGCGCCTCGCGCCTTCCGGTTGCGCGGTCTTCTTCTATGACTTCAGTGCCGGTGATGTCAGAAGGCATAAGGTCTGGCGTGAACTGCACGCGGTTAAAACGCAAGCGCATCGCTTCGGACAAGGTTTTGACTAGAAGAGTTTTGGCAAGACCGGGAACGCCGCGAAGCAGGCAGTGGCCGCCGACAGCGAGCGCTAGCATTATCTGCCGCACGACCTCGCGCTGGCCTATTATGACTTTTGCCACCTCTGTCTCAAGCTGTGCGACCACCTCCTGCAACGAATCAACCGTGGCCGCTTTCTCTTCTTCGTTCATCAACTGCATAGAAACTTCCCCGGCGCACGGCTCAACGCTCTATCATGTCCAGCATGGAATTATCTGCGCGGCTCTGTGTTGACGCGCCGCCAGCAGAAGGCGAAGCCCCGCCGCCGAAATCCGCAAGGCGCAGCAGCAGGTTGTTCTGGTTCGTGGCGTAAGGCAGAGCATCGTCTTTATTGACTACACCTTCACGAATCATGCGCTCTAATACGCCGTCGAATGTCTGCATGCCTTCCTGTTCGCCCTGCTCCATTGCGTCCATCAAGGATTTTCCTTCAGCTTCGCCGCGCTCCATGTATTCGCGCGTGCGCGAAGTTGATTTCAGGATTTCTATAGCGGCGATGCGCCCCGTGCGATCTGCTCTGGGCAGCAGTCGCTGCGAAGCTATGTAGCGGAAAGATTCGGAGAGGCGGCGGCGAACGGACTGCTCCTCGTTTTTCGGGAAAACTCCTATGATGCGCTCAACGGTTTTCGGAGCGTCAATCGTATGCAGCGTGGAGAGTACGAGGTGGCCTGTCTCTGCGGCTTCGAGCGCGACTTCAATTGTCTCGCGGTCGCGCATCTCGCCTACGAGTATGACCTTCGGGGCTTGACGAAGCGCCGCGCGAAGCGCAAGCGCGAAATCCGGCGTGTCCGAATGAAGCTCTCTCTGGTGTATGGTCGAATTCTTGTGCCGGTGCAGGAATTCAATAGGGTCTTCGATTGTGACTATGTGGTAGAACTTCTCTTCGTTAATCAGGTCAATGATTGCGGCCAGAGTGGAGCTTTTGCCGCTGCCCGTTGGCCCCGTGACCAGCACGATTCCGTTCTTCAGCTCAACAACTTTAGATAGCTCCTGCGGCAGATTCAACTCGTTGAAAAGCGGCGGTCTGTGCGGTATGACGCGCATCACAATGGCGTGCGTGCCGCGCTGCATGAAAATGTTTACGCGGAAACGAGCATGGCCGGGCGCGCTGAATGAAAGGTCTGCCGAGCCGTTTCTATCAAGCTGTTCACTGGCGCGCTGGTGGCTGCCAATGATTAATTTCGCTATCCCGGCTGTGTGCCCCGGCGTCAATTTCTCAAGACCGGGCACTTCCACAGCCTGCAACTTTCCCATCAACTCTATCTGCGGCGCGCGACCGGGCGAAAAGATAAGATCGCTTACGCGGTCGGAAACGCTCAGCATCCGTTGCAGCACATTGAGAAAATTGAGAGGGGGGTTTGTTGCGGTCGGCGCGCCAGACGCCTGTGTCTGTTGTGAAGAGTCCATAAAAGCAGTGCAGAATGGTGAGTGCAGAATGATGAATTAAGAGCTTTTCATTCATCACTCATCATTCTGCACTCATCACTTCTTTTCAGTGTGTCAGTGCGTAGACGACTATGTTGACGCCGAAGCGCGTGTTGTCACGGGAGAGGAAACGCTTGTTGCCCCAGTCGTAGTTCCATTCGCAGCCGTAGTCTTTGTTCGAGTAGAGCACGGCTATGCGGTTATCAATCTCTATGGCCTGCAAGTATTCGTGCACCATGTCATCGCCCCAGCCGTTCAATTCGTGCGAAGTGGCCGGAGGCCCGTCAGGGAACGAGAAGAACGAACTGTATATCGGATGGTTTTTCGGCAATTTGCGGAGCGCTTCCGATGGGCGGTCTAGAACCGTGCGTATTTCGCTCTCGAAGGTGCGGGCGAAGGTTCCGTCAACGTCGTGGTTGCAATCGTCCACGAACATGAAGCCGCCGTTTCTCAAGTAGCGACGAAGATTCTCGCGCTCGGCGTCTGTAAAGCGTAGCATCTTGTTGCCCGTCAGATAAACGAACGGGTAATCGAAGAGAGAGGGCGAACTCACGTCAACCACTCGTTCGTTCGGGTCAACGCGGATTGAAGTATATTGAACCAGGGAATCCAGAAGGTTCGAGGGCATCTTGGGGTCTGCGTCCCAGTTACCTGAGGAATAGCGCAGGCGCGCGAAGCTGAAACCGTTTACTGCCGAGAGCGGGCGGCGTACGCTTGCGGCTGCCAGAGCGCTCAAACCTTGAGTTGCTTTCATCTGGGCTGCTGCCGTTGCTGCTGCCCCTGCGACCAAGCTTTGGCGGACAAATTTGCGACGATTCATATTGGTTTTCACCCCTTCTTACGGCTTATCCGTTTTAGCCCGTGAAAAAGTTTCAGGAAACGTTCGTGACCAAAATTAAAATCCGGCAACTTACAACTGCAACACAATAAGCTTACATCAAAACAGTTGCAAGTTTGGGATGCCCCGCGCGTTCTCTGGGGTGTCCCGGAAAATTCAGAGAAAGTGAGGCGCTTTCCATCATGGCAACCTACAGAGACCCGGTTAGATGCTTTGCACCGCTGGAAGTCATAGAGCGCCTGCTTGAGATTCGTGCCGAAGCGGGTCATACGCCCGCCCTTTTTCTCCTTTCGTCCGATGATCTGGCGGCCTCTCTGGACGCCTACGGTTTCGACGTTTACGCCTTCCAGCAGATGGAAGCTGAATTTCATTTCGGAGACTATCGCGCGCCGCTCGTACCGGGCGGCGACCACGCGCATAACTCCTTAACAGCGCATTAAACAGCAGTAAATAGTTAATGGTAAATGGTGAATGGATGAAAGCGGTTCTTCCATTCACCATTTGCTATTTACCATCAACTAAATCGCCTTTATTACAAAGAACGTTATATCGTCGCCAGCGCCGCGTCCTTCAGTCCATTCGAGCATATCGCGGTGAATGAAATCGATCAGGTCGCGCGCTTTCAGGTGTCTCCCTTTGCGCACTGCCTCGGCCAGACGCTCGCGCCCGTACTCCTCGCCAGTTGAATTCACAGCCTCCGTCACGCCATCCGTATAGAGCACCAGCGTCTCGCCCGGCTCTATCGCCAGATAATACTCGTAGTAGCGCGTGTCCTTGAACATGCCGAGCGGCAACCCGCCACGCTCTATGAAACGAGCCTCGCCTGCCGCGTCCATCATGAGCGGCGGGTTGTGCCCTGCGTTCGCGTAGGCCAGCGTCTTGTTCGAGGCGTCAAGGACTCCGTAAAAGGCTGTGACGAACTGGTTGCGCTCTATTGACTCCCAGAGCAGGTAGTTCACCTTAGACATGGAGATGTGCGGCGCGTAGCCTATGTGAGTCGCCGCACGAATAGAGGCGCGCAGGAATGCCATCAGCAATGCGGCGGGCACGCCTTTGCCCGACACGTCCGCAATCACAAGCCCTATCTGGTCTTCATAAATTCGCACCCAGTCGTAGTAGTCGCCCGAAACCTCTTCGGTCGAGAAGTTGTAGGCAGAGATGTCGAAGCCGTCAAGATTCGGGTCGGCAGCGGGTAAGAGTTCCAACTGAACCTGGCGAGCGACCTCCAACTGAGCTTCCAACCGCCGCTTCTGCATCATCTGTTCGTGCAGCATCACCTTCTCTATGATGATCGCCACTTGAGACGCGAGCAGCATCAGCACCTCAAGATCGTCCTGGTTGTAAGCGTTCAGTTGATCGCTTTCAAGATCGAAGACGCCTATGACCTCTTCATTAGAGATGATGGGCGCAACCATTTCGGAGCGCGTTTCGGGGCGCGCGTTGAAATAGCGCGAGTCTTTCAGAACGTCCAGCGAGATTATAGGCTCGCGCGTTAGAGCGACTTGGCCCAGGAATCCCTCGCCAATTTTCAGGCGAAGATTCTTCATCTCTTCAATGTCATAGCCGCGCACGGCTTCGGCTTGAAGCACACAACAATCTGCGGCCTCTGCGGCGACCGTCTTATCGCACTTGACCACGTAGATGCCCGCCGCGTCATAAGGGACGAGCGAGCCGAGCGTGTCCATCACTTGATTGAGGACTTCCTGCATATCAAGCGAGCGGCTTATCTTCTTAGTGATGTCAAGAAGCATGCGCAGCTTGTCAACGATTGTTATCTGCGCAGCCCTCTGCATCTCTGCTTCTTTTACGTTTTCGGACATGTTTACAGTTTGCCAGCCCTACATATCAAGCGAGAGGCGATTCACTCTTTCGAGGATTATACCTGCAAGCGAGCAAAGTATGAATCTTCAAGATTATAAACGAATAACAGGGGCCGCGCGTTTCATTATTAAGAGCAGTGCTAAGAGAGTCAGAAGGCAAAAGCTTTTCTCTCTTTATACTGAAAACTAAAGACTGAAAACTTAAAACTGCTCTTCTCTTATCACTCATCACTCATCACTTATCACTATTCTATTGCTGCTTCCGTGAGCAGTGCGAATTCAAGCGGGGCGGAAGGGCTGTGCTGGAAGAAATCGTTAACATCCGACGGAAGTTGCAAGCGCGCCAGATCGATCCCGCGCGCAGCGAACATATCCTGATAGCGCGAGGAGGCATGCTCGCCAGCCGCGTCCGAATCCAGCGCCGCCACGACGCGAAAGCGCGCGAGCGGTGCAAGCCACTCTTCTTTGAATCCGCTTGCGCCGACCAATCCGACTGCCGCGAACCCATGCGTCATGAGTGTAAGCGTGTCTGTGAACCCTTCGACCAGATAAACCGTTTCGCCGCTCGGCAAATTCCTTAACTGATCCGCGTTGTAAAGCGAAGGCACGCTGCCGCGCATGTTGTGCCAGCGCGGCTCTACGCCTGCGGCTGTCGTGCGAGCCTGCAAATAGACGGGCTGTCGCTCGACGTAGAAAGGGAAAAGAAGACGATGCTTGTAGAAGGTCAGGTGAGCCTGCGCGTTGAAAAGCCCGCTTCGCTGCAACTCTTCCAGAGAAAAATTTTCCAGCATATGTCGCATCACGCGGCGGTAGCTGCGTCGCGGAAAATAAACTACGCCTGCGCGCTCCATAGTCCGCGCATCAATTCCGCGCCGCGCAAGATAGTTGACGCCCTCCATCTGATTCTCTTCTCCGCAAGCTTCCAGAAACTTTACGCACACAGCGCGCATGCGCTCCGTGCTTAACGGCTCAAGCTCTTTCGCATTCTCAATATCCGGCTCAGCAGAAAGAGCAAGCCGCCTATGCTCCTGCACATTTGCGTCAACGCCAATGTCGCTTGCAAGTTGGTCAACGGCGCGTGCGAATGAGACCCCGTGCATCAACTCGTAGAAGCGAATCGCGTCGCCGCCTTCGTCGCGCGAGAAGCAGTGAAACAGTCCGCGCTGAAGATCAATAGAGAGGCTGGGGCTGCCTTTGCCGCTGTGTGAGTGAGAGGGGATCGGGCATTGAGCGTGAAACTTTTGGGAAAGAGCACGTGCGGCTTCAGGGCAATAACGCACGAAGAAAGAGCGAAAATCCATGCGCTCCTTCACACGGTCGCACAACTCCCGCAGTCGCTTCAGCTTCCTGTCACGTTCCTCCATGCGATGAGAAGAATAGATTAGTTTGGGATTCTTCGTGAAGTGAGTCAGGCGAAAGTGTGGCTTGAACCCTTAATGTTTCTCCCGCCCGAAGTCTCCCTTCCCTTTCAACTTCAAACCGATAAACTTAAGGATGCAACACGCGCTGTCTATCTAGCCTTCCTCAATTTCACATGCAGTTCTGTCAACGAATCCGAAAGCATGTAAATCTTCACCTCGTAAGGCGTGAAACCATCAGCCGACACGCGGAACGTGTAATCGCCGTAAGGAACTTGAGTGAACGAATACTTGCCGCGCTCGTCCGTCTTCGCGGTGAGATGTACTGAGCGCAGGCGCGCGTTATCCTGATCGCCTATTAACTCCACAGTAGCGCCGCTGATTCCGTTAGTGTCCGATTCATCCAGCACGAAGCCGTTCATCCAGGAGCGCCCTGATTGCGCAAGCGCCACACTCGATAGAGCCGCCAGCACTATGAATGCCGCAATGATTTTTACATGCAGATTTCTGAAGGGAATCATTTTGGAAAACTCCTTCTTGAATTAGCCGTTGTGAATTGAGCTATGGCAGCCTATTTGCGGGACAGTCGCGCGGCTCTTTTTGCCGACTACTCGGCTTGCGCTTTCTGTCTCATAAAGTTGTTCTGCTGCTCGTAGCGCCGCGCTATCTCTTCCGCGTGCCGCTTCCTGTATTCGGGCCAGAGGCGCGAGACCTTGATTCTATATTCGATTAGCTCGCGGCTGACGTTGAAGTGGCGCGCGATTTCCGTGGAAGTTCTACCCTGAAGCACAAAGCGGCGCAGCGAGGAATAGGGCACGAGCGCCGCAGCGCCTACGGCGTAAGCCGCCTCTTCATCATCGTCGTTATAATCACGCGAGACAGTCTTGCCGTTGCGATCTTCGGCTACGATGTGCAGACGGTTTGCTTTGTGCCCCAGGAATACATGACAGACCTCTTCCATCAATGTCGCGTTGTTGCGCGCTCTGCCGTGTCGCGGGTTCAAGATGACAAGACGCCAGCCATTGGGCAGAGGCCGCGAGGCAGTCCCGCCAGACCATGCGTCCGAGCCTGAGCCTAGAAGATGCAGGCGCGTCTCCTCCGACAGCCCGTTGATATGCTCGAAGTCAACGACCATCAGCTTCGCGTAGAGCGCCAGCGCGAACGGGTCAAGCGGCTCGTCATCCCGTTTTAATCCCGCGAACTCGCGCAAGCCCATTGCTCGCACCTCGTACTGCCTGCCCTTTAAACTCGGCGGCCAGATTATCTCTTCATTCACACGACTGCTCACGAATTGATTATAACCCGCGCGATGCGACCTGTTGAAATCATTTGCCGGGATGAAACACGGTTCACAGTGGAACTCCGGGGCTATTAGTATTCTCTATCTTGCATACTCACTGGATATTTCGTCCCCTGCGGCCTATGCTCGAATCCTACGGTTTGAGAGCTATATTATGAGTAGACTTAAATCACTGCGCTTTCTGATTACGGTATCTGCCGGGCTGATTCTGGCAGCACTTTTTGGCTTTCATACGGAATCGGCCTCGGCTCGAAAGGCCAGCACCGGCGATATATCGAATACTGCTCTCGCCTCTAAGACCAACGGCAAGATAGCCTTTTCCAGCACGCGCGACGGCAACTCCGAAATTTATTCTATGAACTCGGACGGGAGCGGGCTGGCGCGGCTTACAAACTCGGCTTCGTTTGACGGAGACCCCGCGTGGTCGCCCGATGGCACGCGCATAGCTTTCACAAGCACGCGCGACGGCAACGAAGAGATTTACGTGATGAACGCAGACGGAAGCAATCAGACCAGAATCACAAGCAACACTTCGCTTGACCGCACGCCCGCGTGGTCGCCCGACGGGGCGCAAATAGCCTTCGCAAGCAATCGTGATTCAGGCAATTTCGACATCTTCACTATGGACGCGAACGGAGGCCGTCAGACGAATATCTCCAACGGCGCGGGAGCGGATTCTCAGGAGCCTGACTGGTCGCCCGATGGAAGCAAGATCGTTTGCAGCCAGGCGACTGTCACGAATGGGACGTTTGGCCTTTACGGAGTTCTGTTGATGAACTCGGACGGGAGCAATCAGACCAGACTCAGCGCTGCGGGCAACAGGGACATCAATCCTCGCTGGTCGCCCGATGGAGCGAGGTTAGTTTTCAGCAGCGATAGAGCGGGAAATCGCGGCGTCTTCGAGATATTCGTAATGACCGCTACGGGCAGCAACCAGACCAGGCTCACAGACAATTCCGGCGAGAACAGCCGCCCCTTCTGGTCGCCCGACGGAACGAAAATAACATTTCAGAGCAATCAAAGATTGAGCTTCGACATCTACGTGATGAATACGGATGGCACGGGGCAGACCAGAATCACGGGCGACTTTACAGACGAATTCCAGCCCGTCTGGCAAGCAACATCCACGACCGCGACGAATCCTATTGACGACCCGCAACTTTTCGTGCGCCGACACTATCTGGATTTTCTCAACCGCGAGCCTGACGCCGGAGGACTCGCCTTCTGGGTTGCACGCATCACACAGTGCGGCACGGACGCGGCCTGCATCACTCGTCGCCGCGCAGAAGTCTCCGCAGCCTTCTTCATAGAACAGGAGTTTCAGCAGACAGGCTTCTTCATCTACCGCCACTACGCCGCATCGTTCTGCCGCCGCCCGACCTTTGCCGAATACACCGCAGACCGAAGCCAGATTGTCGTCGGAGCAAATCTGGAAACCACCAAGCAGGCTTTCACCCTTGCATTCGTCCAGCGCACAGAGTTCATTCAAAAATATCCACTCTTCCTGAACGGCCCTGCCTTCGTTGACGCACTGCTCGCAACCATTCGTGGCTGTACGGGCGTAGACCTCTCCGCAAGCCGCGCAAACCTCATAGCCTACTACAACAGCAGCACAGACCAATCGCAAGCACGCGCCCGCGTCTTACGTTTAGTCATGGACGACCCCACATACACTCAGGCCGAATTCAACAAAGCGTTCGTTTTAGCGGCCTACTTCGGATATTTGCGGCGTGACCCAGACGAAGCAGGCTATCAATTCTGGCTGGGCGTCCTCAACAACCGCGTCCCCGGCAACTTCTTAGCGATGGTCTGCGCCTTCATCACCTCAGATGAATACCAGCGAAGATTCAGCCCCGTCATCACACATTCAAACGCCGATTGCAGATTTTAAGAATGAAATAGGCGCTCCACCTATCTTGAGTGGAGCGCCCCTCTTAAGCTTTCCTGAAACTTTGTTTCGCTTACTTCTTGTTCTTGCGCCCGCGCGGGTCCTGGCCTGGATGACTGAACTGCGTGTAGGCGACGCGAAACATTTCCGCTAGCGCTCTGGCAGTCTCGGGCGTGAGATTGCGGTCGGCGCGCAGGTGCGCTTCCACTATCTCTGGCATGGACTCTTGGGGGAAATAGACTACGGCGCGCGACTCTTCGCTATTGGCGTCGTGACGGCCCATCACGCGCTCCATAGGCATGTTGAGCCATTCGGTCAGGCGCGCGATGTTGTCTGCGTCGGGCTTGCCCGTGCCGTTCTCTATGCGCGACAGCGTAGAGGCTGATACGCTTGTTTCATCCGCCACATCTCTGAGGCTTAAACCCTGCTCCTCGCGCTTGCGGCGTATTGCCCGTCCAAGCTCAATCGTGTTCACTAAACTCTTGTCCGTCTGTGCCATAAAATTGGCCTCCTTCCGGGCGATTTCCGGCCATCTCGGACGGAAAAGCCCATTTCACGGCTAAACCATACCACAAGAAAATTTTAGATGCAAGATTTTGTTTTATGCTTGCAACAAACCCGGAACAATGGTACACTGTTTCACGTATGAAACAGAAGGAATTAACGGTCTGTAACATACAGTAAAAATCGAGGGCAAATACGGTGGATCACATCTGGGAAACATTCGACAGCCTGTTCAAAACAGTGTACCGGCAGGGACGCCGTGTAGAGGAATTGGAAGCCAGAATCGCAGACCTTGAGGCGCGATTGAAAGAGCGCCGCGAGCAAGGCTCTATGAAACAGACAGTGGAACTGCCCGCCGAGCGTGCGGCCTGAAAAGATTTTGGAGGACGAGAGCGATGTCAGCGAACTTAGCCACGAACAGAAAAGATGTCATGCGCGACAAGCGCGCGCAGGGCATAGCCGCTATGGGATTGGTCACGCGCGAAGGCGACAGATTCAAAGTCGCCACGCCCACCTTACGCGGTCGCAAGACTAGCTACGAAGTCTGGCGCGACGATGCTGGCAAGGTTCGCTGTTCCTGTCTTGAGTTTGAAGAGCAGGTCACAGAAGACACTGCTTTTCGTTGCGAGCACATTCTCGCAGTAAAGCATTCGCTTCTGACCAAAAATTCAGAGGCGGTATCGAAGCAGCAGCCAGCAGCGCAGCGAGCAGCGGTCGCAGCGACCATTGCAGGTGTCAAAGCTGCTGTGCCCACTAACAACACAAACGCATCCGAGGGGCGTGAAGAACTGAAGGATGAGAGGCCGGAAGACACGCGCTCCGAACGAGAGCAGAGCGTGGCGGAGGTGATTGAAGAAGTGAGAGCTACTGAAATCTCCAAAGTCCGTTCGCTTGCGAAGACAAGAAACACAGAGGAGCATGAGATGAGAAAAGAGAGAGCTTTAGCAATCGAGAACGAAACGGAAGAGACGCGCGCGGCTGAGCCTGTGGCTTCGGTCGTCCCGCTCGCCTTCACAAACACCTTGCGCGCACTGAAGCAGCAGGTTGACCCGAGCGTTATTAAGACCCGCGAAGGCTGGAAAGATCGTCAGGGGAACACGCACATGGTTGACTACGTAGAGTGGCACGCTGTCGCAGACATTCTGGATCGCATTGCGCCCACGTGGTCGCACGCAGTCCGCGCTGTCACGCAGATTGGCGACATGGTGGCTGTGACCGCAGCCATCACGATTGACGGCGTAACGCGCGAGGGCGTTGGAACGGGCACTGCCGATTCCGAGATGGGAATCAAGAAGGCCGAGCACGATGCATTGAAACGCGCGGCTGTGAAGTTCGGCATCGCGCGCGAGCTTTACCAGCGCGAGAGCGAGGTTATAGAGAAGGAAGGCGCAGCCGAATCACGCGAGTTCCCGCGCGACCCGCTCGCCAAGTCAATGTCAGACCTTGTTACGCCGAAGCAGCTCGGCATGATTCGCGCAATCGGACGCGAGATTGGCGTTGAGGTTGAAGAGGAGTGCCAGCAGGTTCTTCGTTGTAAGACGGACGAGCTATCAAAGCGCGCAGCCTCCTCCTTTATTGACCACCTGAAGAATCTTCAATCGGAAGCAGGCGGCAATCAGATGCGTCGCGCGAGCTAGTTCCAAAGCGACGCGGGCGACGGGCGGGGACCGAAAGGCGAGCGGTGGAGGGAAAAACCGAGTCTAAGCTTTCTTTCCCTTTACGCTATGGTTCCCGCTCGTCGCCCCTTCCCCCCGCGTCCACGCAATCACGGAGGTTTAGAAAATGATGACACAAGGGTTGATTGAAGAGATGAAGCCGATTGCGCTCGAACTCGATTACGCGAACGATGCGCAGGTGGCAGAAAAGGAGCGAACAAACGAGTCCGCTCACGAATCGGAAAGACACACGAAGAAGGATCAGATCATTGCTCTTTACGAGAGCGGCGTGACGGACGTTGCGCAGATAGTTCGTCGTGTGAAAGCGCGTCCCTCTTATGTCGCGCAGGTTCTTCAGAACGAAGGTCTGATTACGGGTTACTTCGATCTTTACACTACGACCGCACGAGAGCAGAACGTTTACACGCGCTTCTTCCGCAACGTGCTGTCGTTCCGTAACGTAGAGGCCGCACGCGAGAGCGTGGCACGAATTGATCGCCTCTACAACTACTTCGAGCGACTGGGCGACCGCGCAGGACAACACCAGGCTATGGTGCTCGCGCTCACAGGAAAGAACCGCGCCCGTTGGAGCGGCAAAATGGAAGAGGCGCAAGTTTTCAATGAATGGCTCGCAACGCACTAAGAGCCGAGTAAATTTTTAGAAGGAACTCAACACAAAGTCCCTCACCCCTCGCATGAGGGAAGAGCGAGCAATGGGCGGGTTGAAAGGTGAGTTTGCTGTTTTTATGCAGTACGACTCACCTTTTTTTTCGTAAATCATGAAACGTGAATAGAGGTTGCAAGACTTCCTGGTTTGCTTTTTCTATTTACGATTCACGGCTTTTCCGAATCCAAAAATAAGAGGTGTGATGATGTTCAAGCATGTGGACTACATTATGGTCGTCGTCTCTGACATGAATCGCTCGGTGGAGTTTTACAGGGACAGGTTAGGTTTCGAGTTGAAAGTGGAGACGCCGGAGTGGACTGAGTTTCAGACGGGCGAAACGACGCTGGCGCTTCATGGTGGCGGCACGCCGCAGCCCCCTGCGAAAGCGGATCAGAACGGCACGAAGTACGCAGGCACAAGCTCTATAGGCTTCAACGTAGAAGACCTTGAGAAGTCTTACTTAGAACTCCAGGCGCGCGGTGTTCAGTTCGTAGGGCCGCCCGTACAGCGTGAAGGCGAAGGGATAAAGCTGGCGGTCTGCTTAGACCCTGACGGACTGCCCATCGCTTTCGCTCAGACTATCAATCGCCAGTAGAGCACAGAGACCTGGAAGCGTTAGAGAATCTTTCGTCGCTTCCGTGTTGAATTTAAGAGACGATTTCAAAACCTGTAGCAACCTTTCTTCTCTTTGCGCCTCCAGCGTCTTTGCGTGAGAAATAGTTTCTCGCTTGGAGACGCCAAGACGCTAAGAAAAAGAAGCGTAGAGAAAGGTTTTGAATTGAGCTTCTAACATCCCTCGCAAACGGCACGAGCATTTTCGTGCCAGCTAGCTTTTCAAGTTTCATCGCAGAAGCTTTTTCACCTCGCTCGAAGTCGAGTGCGAAGCTACTTTCTCTTCGTGCTTCGGCCATCACTTTCCAAAAGGAGCGGAAACAATGAGAAAATTTTACAGCATGGCAATCGCGCTGGTGATAGTAATAGGCGGATTGAGCCTTTTTGCTGCACGCCGCGCTGCTGCCGACCCATCGCAACAGGACATAGCCAACCAGATAATCGCGCGCGAGAGGGCATCTACAGAGGCGTGGCAGAACAAAAACAAGAGTTTCTTCGCAGAATACCTGGCCGACGACGCTACATTCTTCGCTTCGCAAAACCCATATCTTGAAACCGACCCGAAAGTTAATTTCCTCCCAAAGTTCGATACGTACGTTGAGCAGTTCAAGATAATTGACTGGCAGATGTTCAACCCGCGCGTGCAGGTTTACGGAGACACTGCGATTCTCACCTATAACCAGGCGGCGACGGTGAATCTGGGCGGGCGCGTACTGAACTACACAGGAAAAGTCACCAGCGTTTACGTCAAACAAGGGAACACGTGGCGAGTGGTTCACGCACACGAATCAATGAACCCCGGCGCGCAGTGAAGAAGCGCGCGAGCGGGTTTCCCCTTCGATCTTTAGTCTCAAAAATTTTCAAGGAGCAAAGAGGATGCATAGAGTTGTTCATTTCGAGATAAGCGCGGACGACCCCGACCGCGCGGTCAGTTTTTACAAGGAAGTTTTCGGGTGGGAGTTCGAGAAGTGGGGCGGCCCGCGCGATTACTGGCTGGTCACAACAGGCAACGGCACTGAACCCGGAATTAACGGAGGAGTTTTCCGTCGAGACGGCCCCGTGAATTTCGTCAACACGGTCAACGTGCCGGACGTTGACGCTTTTGCAGAGAAGATAACTGCTGAGGGCGGGCGCGTCGTAGTGCCGAAGACGACTATTCCCGGCGTGGGCTATTTGATCTATTGTCAGGACACGGAAAGCAATGTCTTCGGGATAATGCAGGCCGACGGGTCTGCGAAATAAAGGCAAAGGAAAAGGTAGAAGGAAGGGTGGGAGCTTTTATAGAAAGCCTCCTCTGCTTTCACTTCTGCCTTTTACCTTTTTCCTTCTGCCTTAGTTATAATGAGCAGACAAGTTCCTTAAATGATTATCGAGCAAGGGAGTGGTCTACAGGTATGCCTGATATTAACCAGGATTTGCATGGGAATGTGCCGGACAAGTCTGCGGTCGTGCTTCTGCTGATTGATGTCATCAACGATCTTGAGTTTGAAGAGGGAGAGCAGCTTCTGGAAAGCGCGCTGCCAATGGCACGAAAAATAGCTGAATTGAAGAAGCGCGCCGAAGCAGCGGGCGTGCCTGTAATTTATGTCAACGACAATTTCGGCAAATGGCAATCGGATTTCAGCAGGATTCTGGCGCACTGCCTTGAAGATGACGTTCGAGGGAAACCCATAGCGGAGATTCTCAAACCTCAAGGGGAAGACTATTTCGTTTTGAAGCCGAAGCATTCAGGTTTCTTCTCGACGACGCTGGACATACTGCTGGAATATCTTGAAGCCAGAACGCTCATCATCACTGGGCTTGCCGGAAACATCTGCGTACTGTTCACGGCCAACGATGCTTACATGCGCGACTTTCGCATCTACGTTCCGTCGGACTGCACGGCATCGAATACAAAGGAAGATAACGAGCATGCGCTTCAAATCATGGAGCGCGTACTCAAGGCGGATACCACGCCCTCGACCGGGTTGGATTTCGAGGCGATTAAAAGAGAGGCCGAGAAACCACCGGAAGAAGATAGAAAGCCTGAGCCTCAACCGGCTCAGTTCGCTCGGAAGGAAGCTTAGCCGAAGCTCTATCGCTGCGGAAAAAGAGAGTAGCCCACAGAGCTTTACCTGCGGGCTACTTTTTCATTGCGCCTCAAGCCGTCACTTAATCAACTCGTTGAATCTTACGGCTGCGCTCTTCTGCTCAATGACCTCATTGCAAGCTCGCGTGCGCGCGGCAGCATTTCTATGGCTTTCGCAACCTGCTGGTCGTCATCCAGCAGCACATGGTTGGCTACGACCGTACCGTAAGCCGCCGTGATGATGTTGAAGCGTATTTGCACTTCTATGTACTGGCGGTTGCGCTCAACGTAAGGCGCAAGCTGCGCCCATGAGCTATCTCTGGCAACAAACGATTGGAAAGCTTTGTAAACGGCGTCGTTAATAGCGTATTCGCTATCTTGAAGCTGGTGGTTGAACTCAATCGCGCTCTGAGCTTTGTAGGCGTCCAGTCCGGGGATGCGACCGTTGACAAGCTCGCGCGTGAAGAAAAAGATTGGGTCGCGCAGCTTCACCTGAACGTTGTTAATTGAGCGCGGCTTCACGGCCTCGTCCGGCGTGATGCCGCCGCCGCCGTAAACCGAGCGTCCCAAATCCGTGTGGCTCTCAGGCCCGGCAGGTCTCTGATTTGCCGCCTGCTGCTGCTGCTCCGAACGAAGCGAGCCGCCCTGAGTGTAGTAGTCGTAGAAACCTTCGTTAGAGTAGTCGCGCTGAATAAGTCGGCCAGAGGGCGTGTAATACTTCGCCGAAGTCAGAGTTAATCCAGCGCCGTATTCGAGCGGCCAGATTCCCTGCACCAATCCTTTGCCGAAGCTTGTCTCGCCCACGATGAGCGCGCGGTCGTGATCCTGCATCGCGCCGGAAACTATTTCAGATGCGCTTGCTGTGTCTTCGTTAATCAGAATCACTAGCGGCGTCTGGTCCGGCGGCCCCGCCTCGTTCGTGGCGCGGTAAACCTTCTGATCGTTGCGCCCTTTCTGAGTCAGAATTATCTGGTCGCGTTGAAGGAATTGATCCGCCACGCGCACGGCCTCTTCCAGAAATCCGCCGGGGTTTTCCCGCAAATCAAGCACGAGCGAGGTCATGCCTTTTCTGTGAAGTTGCTCAAGTCTTGATTGAAGCTCGTCAGCCGTATCGAAGTTGAAACCGCGCGTCATGTCAATGTAGCCGACGCCAGGGCGTATCATGTAAGCGTCCGGCACGGATGGCTGCGACACAGCGTCGCGCGTAATCTCTACGTTCTCTACACGCCCCGTCGCGGCGTGCTCAATCGCCAGACGAACTTTAGTCCCGCGCGGGCCGCGAATCTTGTCGCGCACTTCCGAAGTGGTCTTGCCGCGCATCGACTCGCCGTTGACTTCCCTTATGGTGTCGCCGAATCGAAGCCCTGCGCGAGCGGCGGGCGTGCCCTCGAATGTTGTGACGATGTAGGTCTCCGTGTCGTCGCCGCGCGTCTGCGTGCCAATCTGCGCGCCTATGCCATAGTATTCGGAGCGCTGGTCTGCACGAAGCTCTTCAAACTCCTGCGGGTCGTAATAGTTCGAGTGCGGGTCCAGCGTGCGCAGCATGCCTATGATGGAGGACTTGAAAACATCGTTGTAGTTCAGGCGGTTGCCGTCAACGTAGTTATCCTGAATGACTGTGAGCGCTTCGGAAAAGTCCTGCTCTATCTCTGCGCTCAGGTTCGACATGGCGCGAGCACGATTGGTGCGACCGCGCGGCGAAGTAATGCCGGACGGCTCAACGGGAGTCTTGCGAATGGGGGGCGCTTGCCTGCCTTGCTGAGCGAATACGAAAGCGGGGAGTGTGATTGCAAAAAAGAGCAGGGCGACCAGCGCGAGCGAAATTCTATTCTTCACAACAGTGAACCTCTTGCGATAAAACCGACGAAATAAAAAGAGAAACAGCACGACATTAGTCGCAGCAGTTTTACTGTAATCCGAATAGTAACGGATGCAGAGCAGGAGGGGCAAGGTTGTATAGAAGGGATGAGGGATGAGGGCGGAGGGATGAATAAGAAGGAGTAATAGCGTCAGCACGCAATTAGCTCAACCCATTTCATCCCTCATCCTTCATCCCTCATCCCTTTTTCATGGCTGGCATGCGTCCCATCATAGGCGGCATCGGGCCGGGCTTTGCAGGCTGGCGCGTGCGAAGGAGCGCAGGGTCAACGTTCTTAAGCTCGTAGAGTGTTTTGTAGAGTCCTTCGCGGGCTAACAACTGGTCATGTGTGCCTTCGTCAACCACTTTTCCTTGATTGAGCACAAGTATGCGGTCTGCTACGGAGGCGACGAAATTGAGGTCGTGGCTGATGACCAGACAGGTTTTTCGGTTCTCAGGCTTCTGTGCGTATTCGCGTATGACGCTTATTAGGCGGTTGCGCTGGTCTGCGTCCAGATTCTCCGTAGGCTCGTCCAGCAGGAGAATTTCCGGCTCTCTCAAAAGGCATCGCGCCAGCGCTATAAGGCGCTTTTGTCCACCGGAAGGAACTGAAACGTCAACGATAGTTTCATAACCTTTCGGCATCCTTTCTGGGTCAATGATAACGTCGTGTATGTGCGCCAGCCTGCACGCCGCTTCTATCTCACTGTCGCTTGCGCCCTCTTTGCCCAATCGCACGTTCTCAAGAATCGTGTCCTTCAAGAAGAAAGGAAACTGCGAGAGCTTTGAGACCTGCTCGCGCAGGGATTTCAATGTGACTTCGGATATGTCCTGTCCTTCGAGCAGTATTCGACCGGATTCAGGGTCAAGGAAGCGTAAGACCAAGTTCATTATAGTCGTCTTGCCACACCCGATTGGCCCGACGAAAGCTATGGTCTCGCCCTCTTTTATCTTGAAGGAGATGCTGTTCAGAATCTTCTGCGTGGGCGAATAACCGAACACAATGTTCTCGAAAGTTATGTCGCCGTGAATCTCGCCCATATCGCGCGCATCCGGCTTCTCCACGACGCTGGGTTTTGTGTCCAGCAGTTCGTAGGTCGCAACCACGTTCGGCACTAACGATTGGTACATGGTGTAGGTCGCAATCAAGCGCTGTACGACGCCGAACATCTGCGGCGTCATTTGAACGAACGCTATGATGGCGGCGAGCGTCAGTCCGAAGTTCGAGTGATAGATGATGCCTACGACGAGGACGAGCACGCTGCTCAAAGCGATGAAGATTTGCGAGCCGCTGTTGCTGAAACCCATCCAGGCCATCATCCCTACGCTGTGTTTGGCTGCCTCGTGCGATGCGGCGCGGAATCGTGCGCTGCGTTTCTGCTGCGCGTTGAAGACTTGAATATCGGAGATTCCGCTGATGGTCTCTTCCAGTTCCCCGCCAAGCTCGCGCCCGCTCATAGCCATGCCTTTAGCGGCCTGCTGCATTCGGCTGCTCGTGTAACGAAACATCAAGAGCACGAACGGCGCGAGCGCGAACGCCACGAGCGTCATCTGCCAGCTAAGCAGGAAGAAATAGGCCAGAACGACAACGAGCACCACTATGTCAACCAGCGGGTAGAGCATCGCCTGTGTCAACAGTCGCTGCACGCCCTGAGCTTCGCTCAATACGCGCTGCATCAGAGCGCCCGTCTGCCCGCCCGTGAAAAAGTCCAGCGAGAGCGATTGCAGATGATCGTAGAGCGTTTGCCGCAAGCTCGTCAGCAGACGCTCTTCAAGATGCGCTACGACCCAGGAGCGCAGGAACGCCAGCATCTGCGAGACGACCAGTGCAGTAGCCCAGACGATCAAGACTGTGCGCAATGACACAGGCGCTGCTATCCATCCCAAACCGTGCTGTTGCAGCCACGCCGGATCGGCTTTGCCAAACAGCGGCGCGCTTAAGTTCCACAGGCTGTCGGGCATGGCTGGCGAAGATGCGCCCGTCAATCCGGCAGGTCTTCCCGCAAGAGGCCCTAGAATCTGAAAGATTGCGGAGAATGCCACGCTGACGACGAAAGGCGCTAAGGTGACCAGAAGCGACAGCAGCATGCAGATCGCCGTCAGACTCTTCTGCGCTCCCAAGAGTATGAGCGCACGACCCAGGTATGGGCGCGCACTCATGCGCCCGGCTGGCATACCGGGCCTGCCCTGTAAGCCAGCAGGACGAAACTGCCCCGCAGGCGGTGCTGGCATTTTAGACATAGGATTAAGGGATGAGGGCGGGAAGCGAAGGGATGAGGGCGGCAGCGATGAGGGATGAAATTGCTTGAGCTAATTTGCGTATTGACGCATTCACTCCTTCTTATTCATCCCTCATCCCTCCGCCCTCATCCTTTCTCTTAGCAGTACCACCAGACGTAAACGCAGTTGCCGTTGCCGTCGCATTCCCAGGCGTAGCAGACATCCTGATTGCTGTATGCCTGAACGTCGCCGCTCTGCGAGCCTGCTTTGGCTACCGCCTGCGCGTCATCGCGCGAGCGATCCTGCTTCTGCGGAAACATCTCGGACAATCTGTCCGCAGGGATTTTGTACTGTTCGAGTGCCGAATCGGGGACATCGTAGAGCGTAACTCTATCACCGTCGGGTCTGCTCACTATAGCCATAGTTTTCTTCTCTCCTTTTAAATTGTTAAAGCTTTCAGTAGCACAACTGACATCGCTCATGACGTCAGAGCCGTGCGACTTTTGCAGAATTAATACCGAAGAGCGTCATTAGCGATGCAGATTAAATAGCAGTCGCTGGAAATTTGCAAGTTGGAAACGGCTCGGTGCCCCGCTTCACCTATGAAGTAGCCGAAGCGGCAAGGGCTGCATCTTCCGTATCGAACAACTCAAACGCCTTCAGTATGTTCGTCATCTTCATCAGCCCGCGAATCTGCTGCGGCACGTTTGAAAGACGAACAACTCCATCGTGTCGCGTCGCCGTGACAAGACAAGTCACAAGCTCGCCCAGCCCGCTGCTGTCAACACGTGTGACCTTTGCGAGGTTGATGACAACCGTGCGCCGCCCGGCGGCGACGTTCGAGCGCACCTTCTCAAGCAGAGATTCTGTGCCGCTCGCCACAGTCAACTCGCCAACAACGTCAATGACCACCCCGCCGCTTTTTTCTCGTTCGACCAGATCAAGTTTTTTAGTTGACATAATTTTTCGCGCTTCAGCATTTTGAATTCAACAGATCGTCCGACTTTCAAACGTAGATACGAATCAGGGCATTGAAACGGTTTCAAGCCGCGCACTATACCCGAAATTTCCGGTTAATTGAAGAAGACAATGCAGGACGCGGGAACCTGTGAGACCGAGACGCGGCGAAAAAAGAGTCCGGTTAGATGAGTTTGCCCTTTCTTCTACACGACGCCCGCGCCCCCAGGTCTGGTTACCCTAGCTTGACCATTCTTCCGGCGCGTCCGTAGAATGCTTGTTAGTTCCCCTTGCACGAAAATTTTACAGATGTGCCGGTGCCGGAAAGCGCCCCTGGCACTTCAGACTCGAAAGGAGTTTAGACCAAGATGAGCAGTCCCTATGATCCACGGCGCGAGCCGCAGCCGCAGGAAGAGCCTATTGATGATCTTATGATACGCGACGACGAGGCGGATCATCAGGATTCCGGCCAGAAGACAGCTTCGACCGTGCGCGAGATTGCTTCGCGCATCCCGGAATCATTGAGCGCAATCGGGCGCGACATCAGCCGCACGATTGAGCGCGCCATCTCTGCAAAGGACGACTACGTGGTCGCCGTCAAAGTCTCTGAAGACGCGCAGGAGAAGCTTGAGCAGCTTGTGCAGGCCGGAGTCTTTCGCAGCCGCGCCGAAGCGGCAGCTTATTTGATCGATGAAGGAATTAGAACGCAATCGGCGCTCTTTGATCGCGTCCAGCAGAAGTTATCCGAGATCGAGCGCCTGCGCGCCGAGCTTCGCGGGATGGTTGGTAAAGAAGAGCCTGGAGTCTGATTGATTGCGGATTTTGGATTGGGGATTTGAAATTTACATATTTGAAATTCCAGATCGATTTTTTCAATCTGTTCTTAAATCTGAAACCCGCATTCCCTAAAAGGATTTCCCATGAATCGCTCGCCCCTTGAATTGCTCACCGCCGTGTTCTGTATGTTCGCGCTCGCGCCCGCATCTCTAGCGCAGGGAAGTGGGGCGCGCCCGTCGGCTCAGACCGAAACCAGACAACCGAATCAGAGGTCAAACGTGTCACAAACTTTTCAGCTTCCGCAGGTTCCTATCCAACAGTTTCAACTACAGAACGGCCTTCGTGTTGTCATGAGCGAAGATCATTCCGTGCCTGTCGTTTCCGTTGCCGTTTACTACAACACAGGCTCGCGCAACGAGCGCACGGGGCGCACAGGTTTCGCGCACCTCTTCGAGCACATGATGTTCCAGGGTTCCGAGAACGTGCCCAAGGCCGGACATTTTCAATTCATCTCGAACGCGGGCGGCACGATGAACGGCACGACCACGAGCGAGCGAACAAACTATTTCGAGACGCTTCCGGCCAATCAACTGCCGCTCGCCATCTGGCTGGAATCCGACCGCATGCGCTCTTTGAAGGTCACACAGGAGAATCTTGATAACCAGCGCGAGGCTGTGAAAGAGGAGAAGCGGCTGCGCATTGACAACCAGCCTTACGTGCCCGCGTTCCTGCGTATTGACGAGTTGATTTTCAAGAATCCTGCGAACGCTCATTCGACCATCGGCTCGATGGAAGATTTGGACGAGGCGACGGTCGCGGACGTGCAGGAGTTTTTCCGAATCTACTACGCGCCGAATAACGCTGTGCTGACAATCGTGGGTGACTTCGATCCAACGGAGACGCGCTCGCTCGTCGAAAGATATTTCGCAACCATCCCAAGACAGCAAGACCCGCCATCGGTTGACGTAAGCGAACCCTCGGAAGTCGCGCAGCGTCAGGACACTTACAACGACCCGCACGCGCCCGCGCCCGCTTTCGTAATCGGATGGAAGCTGCCGCCGCGTCGCACACCTGATTATTACCCGCTCTCGCTCGCGTTCGATCTGCTGACGGAAGGCGAAAGCTCGCGCCTCTATCAAAAACTGGTGAAGGGCGAAGAGTCTGTGGTTCAGATTCAGGGCGGCATTGACGAGCGACGCGGCCCCAGCGCCGGTTTTATTTTCGCGCTCCCGAAACCGGGCACGGAGGTAGCGCAGATTCGCCGCACGATTATGAGCGAGATAAAGCGGCTGGCGACGGAAGGGCCAACGGCTGAGGAGATGGAGAAGCTACGCAACAATCTTCTTAACGACTCTGTGCGCAGCCGACAGTCTTCGCTATTCCGCGCGCAGCAGATCGCAGAGTACGCGCTTTATGACAACGACCCTACGCTCTTTAACACGGAGCTTGACCGATACCTGAACGTCACCGCGCAACAGATAAGAGATGCTGCGGCGCGTTACCTTGATACGGACAACCGCGTGGTGCTGGACATTGTTCCCGCTCACAGTACGAGTCCGGGCGCGAACGGCGCATCGCAACCCGCTCATCCGCCAGCTTCGGCGCAGCCTTCAGGCTCGAACCAGCCGGGCGCTCCGCCGCCAACTGTTCCGCAGAGGCCGCCCGCGCAACCGCAGCAGCCTACTCAAGCTCCTGCGACTCCTGTGCAGCCTCAGCCCCCTAGGCCGGAGCAGCCGCAGCAGCCCGCTGATCCGCCAAGCCAGACTCAGCCCGGCACGCAACCGCCGCGCGCCTAAGCGAGCGAGGAGATTATTTGAAGATGCCCCACTGTAAGAACAAATTTTTTCGCGCCACGGCGCTTTTGGCCTGCGCTTTTCTGTTCTCATCTTTTATGCAGAATATTTCGGCTCAAACCATGACACAAACTCAAACAGAAGATTTTCGCCGCCGCGCGCCCGCGCCGCTTCCGACCAAACCGCTCAACATACCCAGGCCGTTCGAGACCATGCTTCCCAACGGCCTTCAGATTGTCATAGTCGAAGCACCCCGCCTGCCGCTTGTAAGCTTCCGGCTCTCATTCAGAACCGGAAATGCAAGCGACCCCGGCAACATGAACGGCCTGACATCCATGATGACCGGACTGTTAACGGAAGGGACGGAACATCGAACCAGCAAGCAGATAGCCGACGAGGTTGCCAGAATCGGCGCGACGCTGACAGCCGGAGCGAACGCTGATTATTCGACGGTCGCCGCCAGCGCCCTGGCAACGAATGCGAATCAGATACTGGACTTGCTCGCCGACGTTACGCTTCATCCTTCGTTTCCCGAAAATGAGCTTGAGCTTGCGAAGCAGAATACAAAGCAGGTAATCCTACAGCAGCACGCGCAGCCTTCATTCCTCGCAAACGAAAGGCTCTCGCAGATAATCTTCGGCCAGCATCCTTACTCGCACGTCGCGCCTACGAACGAGTCCGTTGACGCAATCTCGCGCGCCGGGCTGATGAGCTTTCACAAACTGACCTTTGTGCCCAACAACGCAGTGCTCCTTGTCGTCGGCGATGTTCAGCACGAAGCGATTGTGCGCCGCATCAATGAACTGTTCGGAGCGTGGGCCAAAGGCCAGACACGCTCGCAGGACTTCCCGGCCTTGCCCGCGCGTAGTGAACGCACAATCTATATCGTTGACCGTCCCGGCTCAGCGCAGTCGAACATAGTTATTGCGAACACTTCTATCACGCGCACAAGCCCGGACTATTTTCCCATGCTCGTCATGCACCAGGTTCTGGGCGCTGGCGCATCATCGCGTCTGTTTATGAATCTGCGCGAGGCCAAAGGTTACACCTACGGCGCTTACTCGAATCTGGACGCGCGGCGCAGCGCAGGAACTTTCCGCGAGTCTGCGGAAGTGAGAACGCCTGTCACGGGCGCATCGCTCAAAGAGTTCTTGTACGAGCTTGACCGCATACGCAGCGAACCGGTTCCGCAAGAAGAGATTGCCAACGCCAAGGCTTACTTAACAGGTGTCTTCCCTATAAGGATAGAGACGCAAGAAGGCTTGATTGACCAGCTAGTGCAGATGAAGATGTTAGACCTGCCCGCAGACTTTCTTCAGACCTACCGCGAGAGAGTCAACGCCGTCACAGCCGCAGACATTCAACGTGTCGCGCGCCAGTACGTTCAGCCGGACAGAGTTGCCGTCGTCATCGTCGGAGACGCCGCGGCCATCATGGATCAGATCAAGCCCTACGCGCAGAACATAGAGCTTTACGACACTGCCGGGAATCGCAAGCCTACGAGCACTACGGCTAATGCTTCCGCATCGGGCGGCGCGCCCGCCGACATCAACGGTGCGTGGAAGCTACAAGTTGTGGGCAGCGGCGGCCAGAACATGCCCGCCACGCTCACCATCAACCAGAGCGGCAGCAACTTTACGGGACTGGTCAAAGCCTCAATAGGCAATCTACCTGTCAGCAACGGCACCATCAACGGCAACAGCTTCGACGCAGCCATAACCATCAATATGCAGGGACAGAACTTCGACGGGCGCGTCGCCGGACGAGTCGAAAACAACCAACTCACCGGCACGATCACCATCAACTTCCCCAATGCGCCTTCACTATCTTTCACAGGCACAAGACAACAATGAAGGGATGAGGAAGAAAGTGCAGAATGCGGAGTGATGAACTGAAAAGCATTTAATTCATCATTCTGCACTCTGCATTCATCACTACTTTCTCATCCCTCATCCCTAAAAAAAATCCGCCCGGCACTGCTCAGGCACCGGGCGGTAAATCACAGGAGGAATCGAGTGTCATTCCTTACGGAATAACCCTGCTCAATTCCTTCAGATGCCGCACGGTTCCTTTCGGTTGCAAATAGATTTCCGGTCACCGATGAAAGCTCGGCTGGCCTACACTTATTTGATCGTCTTAGACAAGCTGCCAGATGTGAAGGTGTCAAAATCGGAAGGTTAAGGGATATAATGGCTGCCGATTTAAGTAGAGCAGAGCCTTTACTCTAAAAGATTACCGTAGAAGCATCCTCGCACATTAACCTTACATTGAAAGGAGTTCGTTATGGCAAATGATCCCGGCCTCGCCGCTGACACATGCTTCTTTATGGAAGCAGTTACAGGTGACGGAGGCACACACAACAGCAACGGCGTGTGGTGGCTCAGTCCAGACATCAAACTCACAGGCCCGACTTCCGGGCTGGACAAGGCAGACCCCGGCCAGGTCAATACAGTCGAGGTAACATTCCACAAGAAAGCTTCAGACAGTAATTGCGTTACGCCCGGCGACGAAAGCGCTGTGGTCGAGCTATGGGTTGGCAACCCGTCGCTTGCTATGGCCCCTAACAACATGGCCAGCACTTTCCAGGTTCAGATAACAGGCGCGGCTTTGCCCCCCGACGGGGGAAGCCAAACGCCCGTGATTGATTGGACGCCGCCCAACGGGCTGCCTCCAGATGATCCGCAAAGCTCCGGCCACAAATGTCTCATCGCCAGGTGCTACCCTTCTTCTCTAACTCCCAGTTCGACCAATTTCCACGTACCCGACGACCCGCACGTCGCGCAGCATAACATCTGTATAGTCCCTTGCGGCGGCCCCGGCGCAGCCAGACGCCCCGGCCCGTGCGGATTCAATGTGTCAACTCTTAATCTGAATACCAAAGAGGCAGAGACGGTCACACTACGCGCCATAGGAGACCTTAATCCCAACAGTTTCGTGCGCGAAGTTGTGCTGAAACGATTAGAAAATACGCCGGGCTTTCGTCGTCTGGCAAAAGCGCCGCCGCACGGATTCAAATTTGTGCTTCCCGATTTCCCCAAAGCGGAGGTGATTGATCGCACGCGCCCCGGCTGTCTTGCGGGTCTGTTCGGCATAGGTTTTCGGCCTATCTACGAGGCGAAGCTTCAACTCAGTCCCAATCAATTCACAAGCTTTACTTTCCTGGCAGACTTGTCCGGGAGTAAGTTCGGCGACGCTTATATCTTTCATCTTACGCAAACCGGCGCTGGCGGGAGCAGTCAGGGCGGCTTGACGATTGTGATGCTATCAGTGTGAGATGCAGCCGCCGAGACGACCATTGCCGGGGGACTCTCCAGGTAGTTATAGACATACCCGGCATAACGCTCTTCAAGCTAACTGAAGAGGCCAATGCCACGCGAGTTGAATGATCTTCGGTGAACCTGGTCGAATACATCTTTCAAGCTCCCGCGAAACTTGGCCGATGGTCGGAGAGCGCCATTCTGTTTGAAGATGAGCGGATTTCTTACCAGCACCTTCTTCATCAGATACGCAAATTCGTAAGCGTGCTGCGCGTCCTGGGCGTTCGAGAGGGCGAGCGCGTTGCGATTGCGGCGCGTGATTGCCCCGGTTTCGTAGTCTCTTTTCTGGGCACGATTGCCGCAGGCGCAGTCTCCGTTCCAGTGAGCACAATGGCGACCGGGGCAGAGCTTGAGTATGTTCTGAATCATTGCGTCGCTAAAGCTATAGTGCTCACATCAGACCAGCTTGATAAGTTTCAGAGCGTGTCCGGGAATCTGGCAGAGCTTCGACACGTTCTGCTCATTGGTGGCAGTAGCGGCGGCGCGCTCCAAATTGATGAAGAGATTGCACGCGCGAATGAGAGCGAGTTGGTTGAGGTTGCGGACGACACGCTCGCTTTCATTCTCTACACTTCTGGAAGCACCGGGCGTCCCAAAGGCGCTATGCATATTCACCGCAATCTTCCTTACACGGTCGAGACCTTCTGCAAAAGCGTCCTCAAGGTTCGGCCCCATGACAGGCTCTTCTCTTCCTCGCGCCTCTTCTTCGCCTACGGTCTAGGCAACAGTCTCTCTTTCCCTCTAGCCACAGGTGCGACGGCAATCCTGTGCAAAGAGAGGCCGACGCCAGCAATCATCTCTGAAGTCTTCAGGAAATTTCAGCCGACCATTTTCTTCGGCGTGCCCGCCATCTTTCGCTCTCTCATCGAATACGCCTCGCAAGGGAATCTGCTGGAAACCTCTTCAATACGATTCTGCGTCTCGGCGGGGGAGAAGTTGCCGGAGAGAATTTTTCACGAGTGGAGAGATTTAACGGGACTGTATATTCTGGACGGCATAGGCTCTACAGAAATGCTTCAAATGTTTATCTCGAATGAGCGCGATTATCTCAAGCCTGGAAGCAGTGGACGGGTCGTTCCCGGCTACGAAGCGAAGCTGGTGGATTCGGACGGGCGCGAAATCACGGGCGCAGGCGAAGGGAATCTTCTGGTTAAGGGAGGGAGCGCAAGCAAGGGTTACTGGAAGAATCCTGAGAAGACGGCAGAGACTATGACGGGCGAGTGGATGCGAACCGGCGATGTGTACCGTCGAGACGAAGATGGCTTCTACTGGTTCGAGGGCCGCAGCGACGACCTGTTCAAAACCAAGGGGCTGTGGGTTTCGCCCATCGAAGTCGAAGAGGCGCTTCTCTCTTGCGCGGAAGTTTCAGAGGCAGCGGTTGTGTCCGGCACGGACGAAGACGGAATCGGCATTGTCGTCGCCTACGTTGTGCTTAAAAGTGGAAGTCTTGAGACAAACGAGATGGCCGAAAAGTTGAGAGCGCATGTGAGCGCTCTTCTTCCCTTATACAAAACTCCTTCACAGTTTCACTTCATAGAAGAACTGCCGCGAACGGCCACCGGCAAGATTCAGCGCTACAAGCTCAGACAAATTTCTTAGAAACAGTATAAAAGCCCCGTAGGGGCTATATGTGTATAGCCAGAGGATAATTCATCATGCCACTGCTCGTCAGGAGCAGAATGTTACATTGCGCTCCTACACCGCAGCGCGGAAACCTTATTCCCATTTTCATCTATAAACATCCAGCCCTTACGGGGCTTTCTCTAACTGCTTCTTAGCGCTCGTAATGAAGAACTGTGCCGTCACCGCCGACTGCCCATGCCCTTTTCTTCTCCACAAAAAGCGCGTAAAGATTTTCTCTGGTGTTGCTCTCCTGTTTGACCCACGTTTCGCCGCTGTCTTCTGAGTGCAATATGAGTCCGCCTCGTCCCACAGCCCAGCCTTCGTGGCCGTTTGCGAACTGCACGCTCAGCAGTCTTGCTCGAAACTGCACGGCAACCGTCATCCAGGTGTCGCCGCCGTTAAGGGTGCGAAGTATTGTTCCGCGCTCGCCCACAGCCCAACCGTGATCCGTATCGTTAAAATCAACGTGATAGAGCGTTACTCGCACGCCGGAGCGTTGCTCCGTCCACGTCACGCCCTCATCTTCCGTATGCAAAATCGTTCCGCCCGCGCCTACTATCCAGCCGCGATGGTCATTCACGAAATCAACGTGAATCAACTCGTCGCGTGTGGGCACGCGACGACTCTGCCACGAAGCGCCGCCGTCATCCGTCGAAAGCAGCAGGCTATCGACAACTATGTCGCGGCGGCTCAGCGAGCCTACTATCCAGCCGCGCTTCTTGCTTGAAAAGCGTATGCTGTAAAGCTCTGCGATTGCTCCGCCCGAATCTGACGGAGTGAACCGCATCACCTCGCGCCAGTTCTGCCCGCCGTTGTTCGTGGTGAGTATCAGGTTTCCGGCCAGAATGAAGCCGTCATCGCCGTTGCGGAAATAGATGTCGTTTACAGCATGATCGGTAGGAATAACCTGTCGCGTCCACGTGCGCCCGCCGTCTTCCGTGTGGCTCAGGAATCCGTTATCGCCCGCAGCCCACCCGCGCTTTGAATTGTCGAAATAGACTGCATTCAAATCGCCGCCCGAAGTCTGTAGATGTTCGAGCCTCCACCCTGTCTGGGCCAGAGCAGCGCTTGAAACTAATAGCATAAGGAAGGTAGATAAAAGCAGGCTTTTTAAGCGAGTCCGGTTAATGATAATTGTTTTCATCATTGCAGAATTTGGCATCGTCTCAAACATAACGTCAAGGCACTCAAGAGAGTCAGTACCGCCGGAGAGAAGGGATGAGGGATGAGGGCGAAGGGATGAATAAGAACGGAGTGAACAGGTCAACATGTAATTGACTCCTTCTTATTTCATCCCTCATCCCTCCGCCCTCATCCCTTCTATCAGGCGATACTGACCCCGTTCTACACGAACCGCGCTCTTAGTACAAGAAAAGAGCCGCACGGTTTTCGTCAAGAAGACACGTGCGGCTCGATTCGTGCGCCAGGTTTTTTCACGCTCTGGAACCTAGTGGTTCGCAGAGTTGACGCGATAGACGCGACCGTCCATTACGACTACGACGCGCTCGCCGAGTGCGAAGTATTGAGCCAGTCGCGGCTCGCGCCTGAGAAGCGCGAAGTAATCATCGCTTCCGAACGTGAGCACGGTTTCCGGCAGATGGGCTTCCGTCTTAAACTCTGCGTCCACCCACACATCGCTGCGCAGGTAGAATGTCCTGCCGCCGACGTTGCGCACAGTAGAGATGCGCATCGCGTCGTTATCGTCAAGGCTTTCCGCATTCTGCAATGACGCAGTGTTCTTGCTCTGCGCGACAGCAGCCGCGCCCGTAGTCGCGTTCACCGTTGCTGAACTGGGCGGCTGAGCCAAAGCCCTCTGACGACGTGGCGCTTCATTGGGAGCGCCCCGGCTCTGATCCGCCGCACGCCCACCGTTCACAGCGGCTGCGCGCGTCACATCTTCCGACTGTGATTCGACTGCCAGATAAGAGGTGTAAGGCGTGACGATGCCGTATCGCGTGCCAAGCTCGACTATCTCGTCGCGCAATTCGCGCTGCTCCCCGTTGCTGCGTATCTGCTCAAGCAGCCAGCCCACGCGCCGCGTAGCCCACAGGCGCGGCAGAAAATCGTTCTTCGTCTCGCGTATTGGGAAACGCAAGCCTTCGTAGGCGAACGTGCGCTCGCGCCCCGCCGCTCTGCCCGCCAGACGCAACTGCACATTGGAAAGCTCCGCGGGGCTGCGATAGCGACCTATCAAAGTTATCTGCGAGCCTTTGAAAAGGTCTGGCAACGAGCGCGGATAGACCAGATCAGTCTCCACACCGCCCATGTCGAGATGCAGGTCTGTCAGCACAGGACTGTTGATCTTGGTGAAAAAGTTAGAGACCTTTATCTCAAGGTCTTCGCGCGGCTCTACGTAATCGGCCACGCCGCCGTTTTCAGAAGCGAGCCTGTCAAGAAGATTCGTGTTCACGTCATAGCCCACGCCGAACGTGAACAGGCGCACGCCCGATGCTTCAGCCCTGTGCGAGTTGTTAATGATTCGCTGCGGCGCGGTTTCTCCGACCGTAGGCAGACCGTCCGTCAGGAAGACAATAATCTTGGGGCGGGCGCTGTGGTCGAACTGCTTCATGGCAGCTTGCAGCGCGTCGTTGATGTTCGTGCCCCCGTTAGGTCTGAGCGAGTTAACGAAGTCTTCGCCGCGTGAGCGTCCCTGCGGCGTGGCGGCAATGAGTCCGTTCTCCATCAAATGCTCTTCGCCCGCGAACGAGACTATGTTGAAGCGATCCTCTGCACGCAGGTTGCGCACGCCGAAAAGCAGTGCGGCTCGCGCCTTCTGCATCTTCCCTTCCTCGGCCATTGAACCCGACGTGTCAATGACGAACACTATGTCTTTAGCCGTGTACTCCTGCTCAGACCAGTCCTGCTTGGGCGAGATCATCAACAGGAAATAGCCGTCGCGGCCAGGCTCGCGGTAAGTCAGAAGCGTCATGCCGAAATCTTCGCGCGACAGCGAGTAGAAGAGTTGAAAATCCTGTTGCTGGCCGCCGCTGGATTCAAACGAAAGAGTAGCGCGCCTCTCATTGTTCCGTTTGACATCAACCGCATGCGACGGCGAGTAGATATTTCGCACAGGCTCGTTGCCTTCAATCTCCACGCGCCCCGATACCGCTCCTATCTGAACTATGTTCTGACCCGTGCCGAGCGGATATTTGTACGAGACCGTGCCGGATTCCGCGCGAAGAACCTGCGTGTATGTAATCTCAAGTTTCTTCTCGGAGTGCGCCAGGATGGGAAAGATGCTGGCCTGAAAAAGATTCCGTCCTGCGTACTCCAGAAGGCCGGGATCGCGCATGCGTCTAACAATCTCGTCGTAAACACGGCGCGCTTCTTCGCGCGAGCGCACTTCGCCTACGAGGCGGCGCTCGCCGTCCCAGATTGCAAACTCGGCTATGGAAGCTTCGTCCGGTATGGGAAAGAAGTAGGTGCCTTCGAGCGTGGCATCCGTTTCGTTGCTGAAAATCTGCTCGACGTGCGTGGTTGCCACCTGATTGATTATCTTTGTATCAATCTTGATTGATTTGATGGGGAGAGAGCGGGGCAACTGCACCGCGCGAGGTCGTTCAGGGCAGCGCGTACACGGGCCTGGAACTATGATGCCCTGCGCACTGGCTTTCTGTGAAAATCCTGCAAACATCAGCAAAGCGAGGATGATTAATAGGGGGGCTTTCATATGTCGCATGAATAATTCTCCTTTTGTCGTTCTTGAATAGCGCGCAATCCAGGGCAGCGCGCTCATTTGTCTCTAAGAACGCCCCGGAGATTATTTCTTGCACAGATGAGTTAAAAGGCAGTCAAAACCCCGCGCAGAATCGCTCAACCCTTTGCGAGCTTTTCTTTGCGTCTTTGCGCCTTCGCGTGAACCCTCAGTTATCTCAAAGCTTAAGCTGGTGAGAGTTAGTGTCTCTCGTAAAGGCGCAAAGACGCAAAGAAAAGCTCGCAAAGAGGATTTGAATTGCGCTATTGGTATTGTTGAAGGCTGGCCGATCTAACGCTCTCTTATCTTAGTGAAGCTGTCTCAAATGCTTATTCCGAGTAGTCACTATTAGCATGAAAATAGCTATCACAATGCCGCCGGTTCCGAGCGTGTAAGGTGCGCCGAAGTAGTGAGCGGATGCCCCTGCAACCAGATTGCCGATTGGCATAGCGCCTATGAACGAGAGTATGAACATGCTCATCACGCGCCCGCGCATCTTGTCTGTAACAAGTTTTTGCAGCAGCATGTTGATTACCGCGACCGAGAAGACGATGGAGAATCCCATCCCGAAAAGAAACATGAGCGATGCGTGAACCTGTGTGGAAAATGAGAAGCCGATCAAGCAGAGCGCAAAGAAGAATGCGCCGCTCAACACAGACCAGCCCTTGTATTTGAAGTCGCCCATGAAGGTAAGCACAACAGCGCCGCAGAACGCGCCCGCGCCCGCCACGGCCATCATCAGCGCAAGCCCGCTCTCGCCCATTTGCAATATGTCGCGCGCAAAGTAAGGCACGAGCGCAAAGTAGGGCGCGCCGAAGAGGCTGGTCATTGCGGAGATCAACAGCAGCATGAAGACGCGCTGCCTTCCCCAGACGTAGCGAAGACCTTCCATCAAATCCTGCATGAAAGGATGCCTCTCCGCAGCATGCGCGGCAGGCTCAAGGCGCACCATTGCGAGGGCTGAGACTATGATTATGTAAGAGAGTCCGTTGAGTAGAAAGCACCCGGCCAGACCGAAAGCATGAAGCGCAAGACCAGCGAGCGTTGGCCCGATCATGCGCGAGAGTTGGAACTGAGTCGAATTGAGCGCGATGGCGTTAGCCAAATCTTCGCGCCCGACCAGATCAACCGTTATCGCCTGGTAAGAAGGCCCGGCAATCGCCATGCAGCAGCCCGTCATGAACGAGAGCGCCAGAATCATCCACACCTGAACAACGTTCGTCACGATCAGCGTCGCAAGGATTAGCGCCGAGAGTCCTGCTCCAATCTGTGTGAATATCAGCAAGCGCTTGCGGTCAACGAGGTCTGCGAAGACTCCGCCCGCCAGCGTCAGCACTAATCCCGGCGCTGTCGCCATAAAACCGTCAACGCCGAGCCAGAACGGCGAATTGGTCAATTGCAGAACGAGCCACCCCTGCGCCACTGCCTGCATCCATGTGCCCACGTTCGACAGGAATGCGCCGCCCCAGAAGAGACGGAAATTTCTATGCCCCAGCGCGCGAAACATTCCGTTCACGCGCCGCGCGCCTCGCTCTCCACCTGTCTCCATTTGCGCAGCCATTCAATAGCGTTCGACTTTATGAATAAAAGAAAGAGGTATTCTACCGGAAAGTTATTGCGCGCGGGTAACGAAAGAGTAGATTGAAGAGAAAAATTGAGGAGTGAGAATGAACTACTCCCTCGGCAAGCTTGCGGGGAATATGGCCCATAAGAGACTAAACGCTTTTTCTTCTCCATGCAGAAAGCGAAGAACCTGTTCCGCCGCGACGCTCAGCGACGATTTCCGCCAGGATTGAGAGCGCAACTTCTTCGGGCGAAACTGCACCGATGTCCAGACCGATTGGCGCTCTCACCCCGGCGAGCAATTCTTCATCGAAGCCCGTCTCGCGCAATCTCTCCAGCACGATATTCGTCCTGCGCTTGCTTCCTATCAACCCTATGTAATCAGGTCTGGCCGCAAGCACTGCGCGCATGCACTCTTCGTCCTCGTTGTGCCCGCGCGTGACGACTGCGACCGCCACGCTGCGCCCGCGCCCCACGCTCTCGCGCACGGCATCGCTCCAATTCCCGGCAGCGATTAATTCAATCTCATTTTCGGGGAAGCGCTCGCGCGTGACGAAATCGGCGCGGTCGTCAATCAGTGTTATGCGGTAGCCTACGAGGTGAGCGAGGCGGGCAAGCGATGCCCCGACGTGCCCTGCGCCGCATATGACCAGACGAGGCTCAGGCTCAATGCGCTCGAAGAGAATGCGTGCGTCACGCAACGCTTCTGGAGCGTCGGCAATCTCATCAACCTTGAAGGTCGCGGCCTCTATGCGAGATGCCAGAAATTTTTGAGCGTGCCGGGCGACCACCTCATCAAGCATCGCGCTGCCGAGCGTGCCCGCGCGCTCATTCAATCCTTCAACGAGCATCTTCGCCCCGACATGCTCTCGCGCCCAGACCAGCGTGGCGAGCGCCGCTACGGAACTTGTTTCAAGAATTCTGTTGACGGCTTCTGTAATAAGCGAGGATTGATCGCCCGTGTTGCTCATGCGGGAAGGTTTTTTTAGAAGGAACGATGTCGTTGACGACGAAAAGCAGATTCGCCCTTGCGCTATTTTCTCTCGGCCACTCCCTGTTTGGTTGCAGCTACTTCGTCGAAGTCGCCTTAATCAATCCAATGGCGCTCGCCGCTCGTCGCACGAGCCACAGCGGGCCTACCAACAGGTAAAGAGGGTTGCGGAAGAACGCAGGCTGATTGCCTTCAATCGCGTGTCCTGCAAACTGTAGAATCCAGCCCACAACGAACAGCCCCAGCGCCCAGCGCCAGTTGAAGAAGAAGAGCGGCAAACTGATGACGATCATCGGTATGCCTATGCTATGCGACAGGCGATTCAACGGATGCGTGTGCTTCGCCTTGTAATTTTCGATGAATGACGACTCCGGCATATACACCTCCGAGAGAAGTGATAAGTGATAAGTGATAAGAAAGAGATTAGCTTTTCTCTTATCACTCATCACTTATCACTTATCACTTCTCTCCTTTCTCCCACACGTCTATGAAAATCTCCATTGTACCGCCGCAGACCATGCCTTCTTCGCTGGCCTCGTCTGCTGTGAGGCTGAAGTTGTGCAGCGCTGACTTGCCTGTTCGCATGGCATCTCGCGCTTCTGCCCAGACTTCCGCTTCAATGCAGCCGCCGCCGACTGTGCCCGCGACCTCGCCGTTTGCGAAAAAGAGCATCTTCGCGCCGCGCCGCTGCGGTGTAGAGCCGCGCGTGTGCGCTACAGTAGCGACGACGACACGCTCGCCGCGCTCCCTTGCCTCGGCAATGAGACGATAAAGCTCGCTCTGCGCAATCGTTCCCAAGTGAAAAGCCAGAGGTAAAAGGCGGAAGGAGAAAATCAGTACACGTCTAACGACGTGAATTAAAAATTAGAAATCCGAAGTCTACAGCTTTATCCTGGCCTTCCGCCTGTTCGTCTCTCTCCTTGCTTTCGATGTTATACCAGAGCGAAGAAGCATGCCAGCTTGAAACATGTCAGGTTTTGAAAACTTTTAGCGGCTGACGCCTCTACTGCTTTATGAACTGTTTCTCAGAACGATAGCGGCGGGTATGCGTAAGGCGATGTGGATGGCGAAGGTGACGGCGACGCATTGGGGGCAGGCACAATTACGGGCTGCTCGCCCGTGTTCGTCCCCGTCTGGTCTGTTGAAGTTGTAGAAGCGTCAACCAGAGCGCGCAATCTCTCCGTCTCGGCGTCGGCTGAAGCGATTGCAGACTCAAGATGAACGCGACTCTGTTCGAGCGTGTTTAGCTGGTCTTGAATGCGATGCTGCTCGTTCTCAAGCTGGTGTCGCCGTATTTCACGCACCTCTTCCGGGCGCGTAGTTCCATAGCCTGCGGTCGCTCGCTCTATGTTCTCCGGCCTGAGAGCCTCTGAGACCTGATCTTCGCGCGCATGCAACTCGTCCTGCTTGGCAAGAACGTCGCGCAGTTGCGTGCGCAACGCTTCGGCGCGCTGTTCCGAGCGAGACAGGCGCTCAAGATTGACCAGCGTGCGCTGCTGCTCCTCCATCTGCCCCATCCTCTGTGTCAAAGCTCTCACGTCTGAAGAGATACGGTTGACGCTGCGGCGCATGGCATCGGGGTCAGGCTCTGTTTGATTCGCGTTCGTTCTCCTGTGCGTGCTGTTGGTCGTCTGCGTGGCTGGCTGGATGTTTTGATTGCCCGCCTCGTCTTCGCTCACTATCTGCGCGTCGGTCGTCGCGCCCGGCGAAGGCGAAGGCTGTGGCGACGAATAGATAACAGGATTGGTGATGCGGCGCGACACCCTTCTGCGCCGACGTTGCCCCTGCGCGCTGGCGTCAACGAAGCAGGCAACGAGCAGAATCATGACGATCACCACAACGATTTTTGAACGGGAATCAAAACGCATCATAGCTCCCTTCATTCCAGACAGCAAAAACTTGATCTACTAACAAAGATGCGAAACATTCGAGGCCGAGATGCCCTCGAACTTACACGCGCCGCGCTAGAGATCGGTTCCCACAAAGCATTACAACGAAAAAACAAGAGAACAACAAAACTGCTCACCATGAATAGCTCTGATTTCATCCCTCATCCCTCCGCCCTCATCCCTGCCTTCTCATCCTCCCGCTTGAATCTTGAAACTTATGTCCATCGCTCGCGCGGAATGTGTAAGAGTGCCTATGCTAATTAAATCAACTCCGGCCTCCGCGTAAGCTCGGACGTTTTCCAGCGTGATGCCGCCGCTTGCTTCCATTACGATTCTTGGCGAAAGCTCGCGGGCGATTGTGACCAGCCGCGCAGTCTCCTCAGCCGTCTGGTTATCAAGCAGTATGATGTCCGCTTCCGATTTGACGGCATCGCGCAGGTCTCGCTCGTTCGATATTTCCACTTCTATCTTGTGTAAGTGCCCGACCTTCTCTTTGGCAGCGCTCACAGCCGCGCCCACTCCTCCGGCGAGCGCTATGTGATTATCCTTGATGAGCACGCCGTCATCCAGCCCGAAGCGATGGTTACGCGCGCCGCCTGCGAGCACAGCGTACTTTTCCAACATGCGCAATCCCGGTGTGGTCTTTCTGGTATCAACTATTTCTGCCTCAGTCCCTTCAATCGCGCTGACAAACTTTCTGGTTAGCGTTGCTATCCCTGAAAGACGCTGCATAAGATTGAGAGCCAGTCTCTCACCCGCCAAGAGCACGTCTGCGAAACCGCTGGTGCGCGCTATGACCTTTCCAGCTTCAACTTCGTCGCCGTCCGATACAAAAGCTTCAATCTGCTGCTGCGAATCCAGCGTCGTGAATACCGCTTCGGCAGCTTCAAGCCCGGCGACGATCATAGTCTCTCTGGCAAGAAATCGGCCACGTGCATGAGCGCTTCTGGCGACAGTTGCCTGTGTCGTGATGTCGCCGCGCCCCAAATCTTCGGCAAGGAACGCTCCTATCTGAGAGAAGAGCGCGCCCTCGTCCAGCCAGTTCATCCGAGCGCCTCCATCATCTGCTCCAGCGCATGGTCACGCCGCTCTATATCCGCAAGGCGATCTCTTATCTCGCTCACCTTCTCTTCCGGCGCACGCTCTACGAACTGCGGGTTTGAAAGCTGGGCTTCCAGCTTCGCCGCCTCCTTCTGCAACTTCTCGCGCTCGCGGCTCAGACGCTCCAACTCCTGCGCGAAGTCAATCAACCCTTCAAGCGGCACTGCCACTTCAGCGCCTCCGCCCAGAACCTGTCGCGCCGAAGCACGCGGGACATTCAATCCGTTTCCAATGAAAATTGCGGACGCCCGCGTCAATCTTTCTATCTGCCCTGTGCTTTCATCGAAGACCTTGCGCGTCTGTTCTTCCGGGGCGCTCACGAAAATCTTTATGCGCTCTGCTGGCTTCACATTCAATTCCGAACGAATGTTTCGCACACGCGAGATGAGGTCAATAACAGACTGCATTTCACTTTCAGCGCGCTCGTTAATCAAGGACTCATCCGGGCGAGGATAAGAGGCAAGCATAACGGTAGGCGCGCCCGCGCTTTTGTAAGCCGGATGCAACTGTTCTTCGGAGATTCCGGGGAGACGCTGCCAGAGTTCTTCTGTGATGTACGGCATGAATGGATGTAGAAGACGAAGCGCCTGTTCTAAAACGGTCAACAAACGGCTGCGCGCTGCGTCTCTTTCAGGAGAAGGTGCTTCCGCAGATACTTCTGCCTTTGACAACTCTATGTACCAATCGCAGAAATCGTCCCAGAAGAAATGATAGAGCTTTTGCACGGCATCATAAAAATCATACGCGGCAAGCGCCTGTTCGACATCGCGCGCGGTTTTGTTCAGAAGAGACACAATCCAGCGGTCGTGCAACGACCATTCGGAACGATCCGCTTCAAATCCACTGCCTACCTTCCCGCCTTCCGAATTCATCAGCGCAAAGCGCGCCGCGTTCCAAATTTTGTTTGCGAAGTTTCTGAAACTTTCGACCTGCTTATCGTTCCAGCGCGTGTCCGTGCTCCCGATTGATGCGAGCGTCAGACGGGTCGCATCCACGCCGTACTTGTCGAAAACTTCGAGCGGGTCAACGCCATTTCCCTTTGACTTGGACATGCGCTGGCCGTGCTTATCGAAGACAGTGCCCGTGATGAAAACATCGTCGAAAGCTTTCTTTCCCGTGAACTCCAACCCCGTCATCATCATCCTCGACACCCAGAGAAAGATGATGTCTCGCGCTGTTACGAGCAGGGATGTTGGGTAGAAAATCTTGAAGTCTTCGGTTTCGTCCGGCCACCCCAAAGTAGAGATGGGCCAGAGCGCAGCAGAAAACCATGTGTCCAGAACGTCCGGGTCTTGCGTGAGATTGTCCGTACCGGCTCTCTCTCTTGCTTCTTCTTCAGTTCGAGCGACGATTGTTCGCCCGTCTTCTGTGTACCACGCGGGGATGCGATGCCCCCACCAGAGTTGGCGCGAGAGCGTCCAGTCGTAAAGGTTTTCGAGCCAGGTGGTATAAACTTTCTCGTAAGGGACTTGAGGAACGAAACGCGGCTCGTGCTTTTCACGAATCAGTTCGAGCGGCGCACGCCCCATTTCCGCCTGCTTCAAAAACCATTCGGTGGAAATCAACGGCTCGATGACGGTTCGACAGCGACCGCACTTCGTTATCGAAAACTCGTAATCAACGACCTTTTCAAGCAAACCCAACGCTTCAAAATTACGGACAACTTTTTCGCGCGCCTCGTAACGGTCTAGTCCTTCAAACTCCGCGCCAGCCTCTGCGGTCATGCGCGCGTGGCTGTCTATGACTTTAACCAGTGGCAGATTGTGGCGCTGCCCCATAGCGTAATCGTTCGGGTCATGTGCGGGCGTCACTTTCACCGCGCCCGTTCCGAACTCAGGATCAACGAAATCATCGGCTATGACGGGAATCAGACGATTCGTTAGAGGAAGCTCTATCGTAGCGCCTATGAGATCAGCGTATCTCTCATCATTCGGGTTCACAGCAACAGCCGTATCGCCTAGCATCGTTTCGGGTCTGGTTGTAGCAACCGTCACACGCCGCTCGCTTCCCTTCACAGGATACTGCAAGTAGTAGAGATGCCCTGCCTGCGACTCTTTATCAACCTCCAAATCCGAGAGCGCCGTCTGATCTTTCGGGCACCAGCTAATCATCCCTTCGCCATGATATATCCAGCCCTTCTCGTACATGTGAACGAAGAACTCGCGCACTGCGCGACTGAGCCGCTCGTCCATAGTGAAATGCTCGCGCGACCAGTCAACGCTCGCGCCCTCGCGCCGCATCTGTTTCAAAATCTGTCCGCCATACTCCTCTTTCCACTGCCACACGCGCTCATTGAATCGCTCGCGCCCCAGGTCGTGCCGCGTCAACCCTTCTTTGCGAAGCTGCTTCTCGACCTGAATCTGCGTAGAGATTCCGGCGTGATCCATGCCCGGCACCCACAGCGTGCGATAGCCGCTCATGCGTTTGTAACGGGTTAGCACATCCATGATCGTGTGCTGAAGCGCGTGCCCCATGTGCAGGCTGCCCGTAACGTTCGGAGGCGGAATGACTATGCTGTAAACGGGCGCTACGGGGTCACGATTTATCTCAGGCGCGAAGTAGCCCTGTCGCTCCCAGCGCGCATAGTGCTCGCTCTCGGCCTGTTTGGGGTCGTATGTTTTAGGAATCTCAATCATCATTCAGTAGCCAGTAGTCATTAAATTAGTAGTCAGCATTGTAAAGCAAAAGGTTGCCGGATTCATCCCGCGACGAATACCGACAACCTTTATCTGCCTACTATCTACTCTCTATTATCTAGTTCGTTTGCGATCTTTCTTCTTCGATACGGCGTTTGATGAGAATCTCAGCCAGTTGCGGGACGACTTCCCACGCGACCTGTTCCACTACTTTCGCGGAGAGCATCTCTACGGCGCGACGCGCTATGGCGTCAATCACTTCCGGCGAAAGTTGATCTAGTGTTATCTGCCCGGCCTTAGCTGCCGGAGCGGATTCAGCAGACGGCGCGCTCGCCGCCGCTTCGGCCATATGCTCGGCCCATGTTTCTTCCGCTCTACCTGTCTCAATGGCTTCAGCGTCGTAAGCAGTAGCCTCTTCCACAGGCGCGAATCCTTCACGCTGCTCTTCGCCTGCGACCTGCGCTTCTACATACTCCTCGACCTCAGGCGCGGCTTCAGTCATCTCTTCCGAAAATTCTGCTTGCGCGCCCATCCCGGCGGGCGCAGTCATACGTTGCGGCTCGAATTCTCCCAGACCAAGAATGTCGTCATCCGCGAGGGCGGTCGCCGCCTGCTGGCCGCCGAAATCCAGATCAAGCAGCGCGTCATCTGTCGCGTTCGTCTTAGCGTATGACGCGGTTGTGTGTTCTAAGTTCATGCCTGCGGTTGCAATCTCCTGTGGTTGAAATGCCCCTGCTCCATGTGCTCCATAAGCTTCGCCTTCCGATTGCGCGACGCCAGCCACTTCCCAGTCAGCATTAACTTCTTCATGCGCCTCACCTCTTAGCGCGGAGATAATTGCCGGGTCGTTCTCTACTGTGTCCACGTCGAAACGCGAGCGAGAGGGTGCGTCTTCTTCCTCTTCTTCTGCATCGATCTCGTGTTTGACGCTCTCGCCCATCTGCCTGGGCAAGCGCATTGTGTCTGCGGTCATCACCTCAATCTCTTCATGGCTCGGTCGAGCCGCTTCTTGCTGAGAGGCATCGTCAGAAGCAGGAAGCTCACGAGTGGCTGCCTCCTGCGCTTCGCGCTTGCCGCCCAGCAGCGCAGAGACTTTATTAATCAACTCTCTTATGGACTGGAAAGGTTTGGTCAAATGGTCATCCGCGCCAACTCTGCGCGCCTCCGCTTCGTCAAAAGGCTCGAACGAGCCGACAAGGAGCATGACGGGGATATGACGAAATCGCTCGTCACTCTTGATTAACTCGCAGACCTCGTAGCCGTTCACCTTCGGCATGAAAATATCCGCGAGCACAATGTCCGGCATGAACTCTTCAAGCTTTTCGAGCGCCTGCTCGCCGTCGCCGACCGCCTCGACCTGCATACCCTCGTCGCCAAAGGTAAGGTCAATCACCTTCTGTATGGTGACCGAATCGTCAGCGAGCAGTAGTTTCCGTCCCGGTTCCAACTCCTTAACTCCTTAAATATTTGAGGTGAGCGCCGCCCGCACGGGGAAAATAGGTCGGGCACGAGTTTGCAGCGGCGCGGGGCATGTGGCAGAAAACCTTGCGGCCTCTCGTAAGCACTAGGCCACATAAGGAAACCTAACACCCTGCGCAAGCAAGCGTCAAGAGTTTTATATCGTGAAGGGGAAGAAGGATATGAGAGAATGCAGCCATGCGCCCCGGCGGTCGGCTTGAAAGCGCCCCGATGGCAAGACTATCGTTCTAACTCCCGCCGCTCATAACTATGTCGTCGGCGGTCTGCGGCTTGCCGTCAGCCCCCAACGAACGAAGTGTGAAATGCCCGCGTGTCCCTTCGTACTGATAGAGCCTGTTCCACGGGTCAAAGCGTATAACACGATTGAGGTATTGTGGCGAGAGGTGGTCAACGAGCGCGCCTTCATTCATCGCATCTACATAAAATCCTCGCTCGCTTCTGAAGACCTCAAGCGCTCTGACTATCTGCTGCATCTCATCTCTCGCGCGCGCTATCTTCTGCTGATTGATTGAGCCAAGGATAGCATCAACGTCCTGCCAGTTGTTCCCGGCAGTCCTGCTCTTTTGAACACGCCACGTGTTGCCCTCGCGCACCAGATGAAACTCAAGCTCGATCTCGGTTTCGACCAAAGCGGAGTTGCCTAAAGCTGAAACAGCGTTGACGCGAACTGCATCCGAAGGGAGTTGGACTTCGAGTAAATCTGCTATCAACCGCCGGGCGCGCTCTGGACTCAACTCGCTCGTCGCGTTGAATCCGCTAAATCCGCTTTCCTGTCCTGCGTCCGAAAGCAGTAGCCTGCCTCCATAGACCGCGTTCACAATCATCGCAACCTCTTCCCAACGACGATCACCTGTTCTGACTTCCTCAACGTGCCATCCATCATGGTCGTCTCTAATCATGCGAAACGCGAGCTTCAACTGCGCCAATACATCCGCGCCGCCATCGCTCGCAGGTTGTACGCCCCTGACTTTGACAGAGCCTTTTGACAGGTCGCTTCCGCCAACGTGCCTGATTACTTCGCGCGCCTGCTTGGAGCTTAAAGAGGTGGATGCGTGCGCTTCACTGAAAGCGCGCGGAATCAATAGCGTGAGAAAGATGAGAGTTGTAGATAGGAAACGAACGGGTTTGCTCATTTCTCTGCCGAGCCGCCTTTGCTGACGAGCATGCGCAGCATGATCTGCACCTGCGCGGTTGTGAAGGGCTTGGGGAGGAAGACGACTGCGCCAGCGCCGAAGCTCTCGCTGGATAATTTAGGGTCTTGCTCGGCAGTCATCATCATCACGGGTATGCGCATAAGGCGCTTCTCAGTCTTCATGAACCTGACCAACTCAGGCCCGGAGATGTGCGGCATAACTACGTCGAAGATGGCAGCGATGAAGTTGTTGTCGTCTTGCAGAATCTTGTAGGCTTCGCGCCCGTCGCGCGCAGGCACGACCCCGTAACCGTCCTTCTCTGCTATGGCCGTGACCAGGCGCAATATGGCCGGATCGTCGTCTGCAACGAGTATACGGCGCGAGTCTCTGCTATTTTGCGCTTCCGTGGTCATACGTAAGGAGCTTGAAAATTTTCGAGCCGAAAAACGTTTCCGCCTTCCGACCTGTTCAGAATTTCACCCTCTGAGAACGGGAGATGGCGGTCTCTAGCTCTCTAGCACGAAGAGAGAGCTAAAGAGTGTAGGGGATGTTTATCGCTCTCTTAAGCCTCGACAGCCTTGCCGCTCTCCTCAGCTTTGATGGAAAGCTCGGCGGCCAGCACGATTGCGGCGACCATGCTCGAATGCTCGGCTATGCCTTTGCCCGCGATGTCAAAGGCCGTTCCATGATCCACCGATGTGCGTATGAATGGCAAGCCCAGCGTGACGTTGACGGCTTCGCCGAACGAAAGGCACTTGACGGGAATCATAGCCTGGTCATGGTAACAGGCCACGACCGCATCGAATTCGCCGCGCGATGCGCGCAAGAAAATGGTGTCCGCCGAAAAGGGGCCATGCACGTGCATGTCGTCAACTCCGCGACATGCTTCAACAGCAGGCAGAATCTCCGAAGCCTCTTCGACGCCGAATAGTCCGCCTTCTGCTCCGTGCGGATTCAAAGCTGCGACTGCAATGCGCGGTCGCTCGATTCCCCAGCGCTTCAACTCCCTGTGCGCTAGACGAATGACCTTCACTATACGGTCGCGCTCGACCATGCGAATCGCTTCCGCCAACGGCACATGCGTAGAGAGCAGCACGATGCGAAGATTGGCCGCGACGAATCCCATAGCGTACTCTTCCGTGCCCGTAAGGTGCGCTAGGAATTCCGTGTGACCCGGAAAGCTGTACCCGCCTAAGAAGAGAGCGCGCTTGTTTATAGGCGCGGTCGCAATGGCGTCAATTGACCCGCCCGCGCAAAGAGCGACAGCCGCCTCTATGTACTGAGCAGCCGCCTTTCCGGCAGCGCCAGATTCAATCCCAGGCTCTATGTACCCGCCAATGTTGTCCAGATGAAAGATTACAGGATCGTGAAGTTTTTTGGGGAAAGGCTCGTCATGTCGCGCAATATCGTAGCCGCATGTGAGATCGAGCGTGCGCGCCGTGTGCGCGAGCAACTGCGCGTCGCCTATTATCACAGGCACGCAACGCTTTCTCACTTCATCTTCCGCGACGGCCTTCAGTACAACTTCCGGGCCTATCCCTGCCGGGTCGCCCATCGTGATGCCTACACGCGGGCGTTTAGGCTTAGAGCGCCCCGCGTGTGAAGCCGAATTATGAGGCGACTCAATCATGGTTTGAAGCTGCCCGTGCGCGCCACGCGGCTAAGCCAGCAACGCGCGCGGCCTTATGCCGCCGATAAGAATCCGAAGAAGGTGACGCGAGGCGCGCCTATTTGCTTTCGCGCTCCTCGGCCTTGTACATGTACTTGATGTTGTGCTTGAGCAGCAGAAGGTTCGGAGCCGACTTGCGATTAACCTTCAGCGCACTCTTGTCGTACCATTCTATGGTGCCCTCTATCTCTTCGCCGTCTCGAAGGACTATGACCATAAGAGTGTGCGCGTCAATCTGCTTCTTGTAATAGAAGAGTTCGGCGTGAGTCTCAGTCGCAGGTGGAGTGCGTTTGCGCACCTGCACGGCTTGAGCGGCTGCTGCCGCTGCTGCTGCGGCTGCGCGTGCCTGTGCTGCCTGCGCGCTGTCGCCTCCAGACGAGCGCGACGGGCCGCCGCCACTGTTGCTTGGCTTTTCCCTATGCGGATGCACATCACGACTCTTGGCTTTTACGTCTGCCAGTGTTGTTCTAATTAGTTTGCGATTCACAGTCTTCCTTTCAACCTCCACACTCGATGATGAGTGATACAAAAGCTCCCGCGTCCCCGCGCACGCCCGCCCGGCGTGAGATAGAACGTTGACACGGAACATCAAAACTCTCGCAGGCTGCGGCCATTCAGGAGAGAATCGGTGATTTACCCGTAAATGGAAAATCCTGCCGATGATTTGCGCGACATGCTACACAACCGTGAGAGAAAAAGCAAAGGGAGAGAAGAAACGGTAGTAGTTCAAGCATGAAATATTGGCTCAATATTTATTGGCGCTCTAACTTGAAATTGACCCACTACTAGAGAAACGGGAAGGGGTAAAAAGGTGAAAAGGGTAAAAGGTGAAAAGGGATTCATCTTTCTTCCCTTTTACCCCTTTACCCTTTTACCCCTTGTTCCCTGATCTTTTCCTAGTCCGCTTTCTTGCGCATGAACGTGGGCACGTCAAGGTCGTCTGTGCGCCCCGGGCTGATTGTAGGTCGCGGGAGGTCATCGCCGGGGCGCGGCTGGTGGCGCGGCGTGGCCGGTTGCATGTGCGCGCCCGTCGAAGTCGTGCCAACGTCAGCAGACTCTTTGTCGAAGCCCGTTGCGATAACCGTTATCTTCATCTCATCCTGCATCGTTTCGTCAATGACTGCGCCGAAGATTATGTTAGCGTCCTCGTCAGCAGCCTCGCGTATGATTGAAGAAGCTTCGTTGACTTCGTAAAGCGTCAGGTCTTTACCGCCGGTGATGTTGATGAGCACGCCCTTAGCGCCCTGAATCGTAGCCTCTTCCAGAAGCGGGCTGGAGATCGCCTGTTGCGTAGCCTCCATCGCACGATGCTCTCCGCTGGCACGCCCTGCGCCCATCAGCGCCAGCCCCATCCCCTGCATGATCGCTTTCACATCTGCGAAATCAAGGTTGATTAACCCTGGCACGGTTATAAGGTCTGAGATGCCCTGCACAGCTTGACGCAACACGTCGTCCGCGACTTTGAAAGAATCCGCGAGCGAAACGCTGCGATCAACTGTGTGAAGGAGTCTCTCGTTCGGAATCGTGATGACCGTATCAACGCACTCGCGCAGTTCGCGCAATCCCTGCTCGGACTGCTGCATCCTGCGCTTGCCCTCAAAATGAAAAGGCTTAGTAACGACCGCGACTGTGAGCGCGTTCAGTTCTGTTGCAAGGCTGGCGATGATGGGCGCTGCACCCGTGCCTGTGCCGCCGCCTAAACCCGTCGTGACGAAAACCATGTCCGCGCCTTCGAGGACTTCTATGATCTTCTCTGTATCTTCCAGCGCAGCTTCGCGCCCGATGTTCGGGTCTGCTCCAGCACCCAGCCCTTTAGTCAAACGACTGCCTAGTTGAATCTTTATAGGCGCTGTGGAGCGTTTAAGAGCCTGAAGGTCTGTGTTGGCGACGAGAAATTCTATTCCCTCGATTCCGGCTTCCATCATGCGATTGACAGCGTTGCCGCCGCCACCGCCGACGCCTATGACTTTAATACGTGCTCCTGTAATCGGTGGGTCGTCGTCAATGAAAATGTTGATGCCACTGCCCGGTTGGCGGCTTTCCGCTGTCATATCCATATTCCTCTCTTCTATCGCCATTGTGCTGCCCTTGAAGCCTGTATTTCAGGATATTGGGCTGTTCGCGCCGGGGGCACCTATATCTTGAGGACTACATCTTGTGCCGGCTGGCGTGGCAGCATACAACAACTTGTCAAAAAATACTACTGAAACGATGACGAAATTTAGAAACAAAATGAGTGAGCCGTAATCCGCTCCCCTTTTTCGCTCCGACTGCACGCGACTCAGCGCCATGCTCGCGTTGCGCAACAAGCGCAAGCCCCGCAGCCGCAGCCCACGCGGGACTTTGAATGTCTTCAGATAGACCGCCGAAACGATCTCTTTCCGGGTAACCCAGACGAACCGGCGCGTCGAAAACCTGCTCGGCTATTTCGCACATGCCATCGAGGAGAGCGCCGCCGCCCGTCAACACTACGCCGGATGATAGCTGTCGCTCCCAGCCGGATTCTTTAATCTCGTCAGCGACATGCATCAAGACTTCTTCGGCGCGCGGCTGAAGAATGTCGCAAAGGATTTGTCGTGAAAGTTGACGAGGCGGACGCCCTCCGACCGATGGAACTTCCACCTGCTCGCCGCGCTGCATTTCGTTCAGGCTCGCGCTGTACGCGCAGCCGACCATGCGCTTTATCTTTTCAGCTTCAGGTATAGGCGTGCGAAGGCCAAAGGCTATGTCGTTGGTAAAGTGCGACCCGCCGAGCGCGAAGACGGCTGTGTGTTGAACTGCGCCGCGCTGGTAGATGACAAGCCCCGTAGTCTCTGCGCCTATGTCAACGAGAGCAGCGCCGAACTCTTTATCGTCGTCCGTCAGAGAAGCCTCGGCTGCCGCCAACTGTTCGAGCACCATGTCGGCGACTACAAGACCTGAGCGGTTGACCGCGTTGATTGCGTTCTGTCGCGCGGTCACGGGACTTGTGATGATGTGAACTTTAACGGCGAGACGAGCGCCTATCATTCCGACGGGATCGTTTATGCCGTCCTGGTCGTCAACTATGAATTCCTGGGGAAGACGATCAACTATCTCGCGCCCTGCGGGAAGTTGAATCGCGCAGGCCGAGTCAATCGCGCGGCGAACATCGTCAGGAGTTATCTCGCGGTCGCGCCCCGAAACGGCGACGATTGCCTGCCCGTTGAAGCCCATGATGTGCGAGCCTGCGAGATTGATCGTCACCTCTTCCGCTTCAAGGCCGCTCATGCGCTCGGCCTCTTCCACGGCCTTCTTAATCGCTTCGACGGCTGCGTCGGGGTTGACAATCACCCCTTTGCGAAGCCCGCGCGCTTCCGCTTCGCCAATGCCCACAACGTCAACGAGGCCGTCGTCGCCCTGCTCCCCGATGATACACGTCACCCTGCTCGTCCCCATGTCGAGACCAACCGTGTGTGACGCGCGTTTAGCCATAGGTTTCCCCCTCAAAATTTTTCTGGTATCAAGTTTCAATTTCAAAGTTTCAGGTTTCAAATTCAGAAAGCTTTGAACTCGAAACTTTGAACTTGAAACGTTTTATCTATCCTACGCGGCGTGGCCGGGTTGCAGGTCTGGATTCGTCGGCCACCTTCTTACTCTTCCTGTTACTGTTATGGTCACTTCTATTCGACCTCTTCGCCTGATCGCTTCTGGTTTCGCTAGTGCGGACGGCTGGCCTCGCGTTCGGCTGAGCGTCGTCACCGGTTTGAGCGCCGTCTGCGGTCGGCTGAGCGGAAGTGCCTGCGGTTGAATCAAGCGACTGCGCGCCGGAGTTGAAGCCGACGACTGTGCGCGTATCTTGCGTTACATCTAGGCGCGTAATGAATGGGCCGCGCGGTGTGTTGCGCTGCTCGTCCAGAACTTTCAGCGCGCGTTTGAGTCTTGCGCCAAAATCATGATTGCCGAGCCGGACTTCTATCTGCGCGTCGTCGCCTGCAAGCTGCGCCCGCACATCTCGCAAGTCCGTCAGGTTCACTTCGCTGACGCGCTCGCTCAATCCCGCCTGTCTCCAATCACGCGACATCTCTGCATAGCGCTGCATGCGCTCGCGGTTCTCCGAACGCGCCGTTTCAGTATCCCCTTCTTCAAGTCCGCGAATCAGAAAATCAGGAATCTGATCGGACGGCGCTTTTAATCCAAGCCTGATGCCTTCATCATCCACCCATGCTAGCTGCCCCGAAGAGTTGCGGAAGATTGCCAGCGGCGCACGCTCGGTTATACGCACGCGAAGCCCGTCGGGCAGAACTCTGGAGACAACTGCATTTCGCACCCAGGGCAATCGTTTGAATTCGGCGCTCAGCGCCGCCAGGTTTGCATCCCAGACTCCTGTGCCCGTGACCGCGCGACGAGCCAGAGCGCGTATGTCATCTGCGGATGCGTGCGAAGTTCCGCTCACGTCAACCGAGTGCAACTGGAAGAATGAGGCGCTGGCGACTGCGCGATAGCCAGCGAAGACCAGCACGCCAGTGATGATGGCGAGCGTAATTTTCGCAATGAGCGGAACGAACGGCAAAACTTTTCGCCAAGAGCCGCGCCCGGCGCGAGGTTGCGCGTTTGACGGACGATCACGCCGCGCAGGCCGCTGCACGCCAGCGCGCCCTTTCGCCGCCTGACCGCCACGCACAGCCATTCTCGGTGTTATCACTTGCTCTTTCACTAATCCTCCGAAAGAAGTCCGGAGTCTGGAGTCCGGAGTCTGGAGTCCGTTGGATTATCGATCTCCGTTTTTTGATTCTCTATTTTTCTGTTCTCATCCTGCGAGTCTGTAGCTGAAACCTCAGACTCCAGACTCTCGACTCCAGACTCCAGACTTTCTCTTGCGCGCCAGAGTTCGACTTCGTATTCCAGTTCAATGCCGTGCTCGCGCCTGACGCGCTCTCGAATCTCTTCGGCAAGAGCGAGCGCGTCAGCGGCCTGCGCGTTCTCGCCCTCTGTGACGATGAAGTTGGCGTGTATGGGCGAGACGACTGCGCCGCCGCGTTTTTGTCCCTTCATGCCCATCTCGTCAATGATTTTGCCCGTCCCCTTTTCGCTGCCCGGAGGGTTCTTGAAGAAGCAGCCAGCGCTTCGTGCGCCGTGCGGCTGCGTCGAGAGCCTTTTAGTTTTCGCTTCTTCCATCCTCTCTCTGATTTTTAAGGGATCGTCCGGGTAAAGAAGAAGCGTTGCGCCCAACAACAGCTCGCCTTCTTGAAATGAAGTGTGGCGGTAGTTCCACTTAACTTCACTTCCCGGAATCTCCACAACGCTCCCTCCGCGAGCAACGCGCACAGATGCGGTCACGTTTCCTATCTCGTGCCCGTAAGCGCCCGCGTTCATCCAGAGCGCGCCGCCGACTGTGCCGGGGATGCCTCCCAATCCTTCAATCCCTGCAAGGCCGCGCCGCCCTGCTTCAATGCAGAGGCGCGGCAATGAATAGCCCGCGCTCACGCTAACCATCTCGCCGTCGAAACGCGGCTCGCCTTTCAGTCCTTTAGTGCTCACCACGACGTAATGATGCTCGGCGTCATCGGCCAGCACGTTGCTGCCAGAGCCTAGAGGACGCCACGCGACCTGAGCCTCGTCCAGAGCATGCACAACCTCAGCCGCCTGTTCTTCCGTTTCCGGCGAGATCACCCAATCAATCGCGCCGCCCACGCGCAAACTCGTCAACTCGGCGAAGCGTCGGCCACGCTCGGCGCGCACGTGCAAACGTTGCGCCATCTTTTCAACGTCAGCGTCGCGCTTTACTAAATCCAACTTGTTCTCCAGATCAACCATCATTAAATCTTATTGAATTTCAAATTTTGCTCTTATGAATTCAACACCGAAGCCACCTGTTTCGCACTGTCTTCGCTGAGCGCTTCCAGCAACCGTTCACCCGTGCGATAGACGTTTCCAGCGCCGAGCGTGATGAAGAGATCGCCCTCATGCACCTGATCTTTCAAGATTTCAGTCGCGCCTTCCAGAGCGCCTATGTAATGCGCGTTCTTGTGGCCGTAGCTCTTGATTGCGTCCGTCAGAGCTTCCGCCGTTACGCCTTCAATCGGGTCTTCGCTTGCCGCGTAGATGTCCGCTACGAAAAGCACGTCAGCATTATTGAAAGAGCGCGCGAACTCTTCCATCAAATCCTTCGTGCGCGAGTAGCGGTGCGGCTGAAAGAGCACGACGATGCGGCGTCCATTAGAACCGATCTTCGCTGCGGCCAGCGTCGCCTTTATCTCCGTAGGGTGATGGCCGTAATCGTCAACGACAACGACGCCTGCCTCTTCGCCTTTAAACTGAAATCGCCTGTCGGCGTTGGCGAACGAGCTTAATGAATCTGCAATCTGCTGGAACGGCAGTTTCAACTCGAAGCCCACGGCGATGGCTGCGAGCGAGTTGTAAACGTTGTGCAGCCCCGGCACGCGCAGACTTATTTCGCCCACAGGCTCCGTGCCGCGCCAGACCGTAAAAGTCGAGCCGTAAGCCTGATCGAAGCGTATGTTGTGCGCGGAAACATCCGCCTGCGCGCTCAAGCCGTAAGTTATTCGCCGTCTCTCGACCAGAGGAATCACTGCCTGCACGTTCGGATCGTCAAGACAAAGAATCGCTGCGCCGTAGAACGGAACTTTGTTCACGAATTTCGAGAAGCAGTCGCGCACGTCCGTCATGTCGCTGTAATAATCCATGTGCTCGCGGTCTATGTTCGTAACGACGGCTACCGTCGGCGTCAGCATCAGAAACGAGCGGTCGCTTTCGTCCGCCTCGACCACCAGCAAATCGCTTCGCCCCATGCGTGCGTTCGACCCCAAAGATTTCACAACACCGCCGACCACAACGGTCGGGTCAAGCCCGCCCGCTCCCAGCACAGTCGCAACCATAGAAGTCGTCGTAGTCTTTCCGTGCGAGCCTGCGACCGCGACCGAATGCGGCTTCAATCTCATCAACTCCGCAAGCATCTCTGCGCGCGGGATGACAGGGATGGAGAGCCTGCGCGCCTCCTGAATCTCCGGGTTGTCGTCGCGCACCGCTGTCGAGCGAACGACGACATGCGAATCGCCTACGTTCTCCGCGTTATGACCTTCAAAGAACTCCACGCCCAACTGCTCAAGCCTCTCCGTCACGCTCGAACGCTTTAAGTCCGAACCCGAAACGCGAAAGTTCAAGTTCGCCAGCACCTCAGCGATGCCCGACATACCTATGCCGCCTATGCCGACGAAATGAACATGTTGGATATGGCGAAACATAAAAACAGTTTTTAGTTTCCAGTTTTTAGTTTTCAGTTGGTATGTAATCAGAAAGCATCTGCTTTTTCTTAAAACTGAAAACTAAAAACTGGAGACTAGCGTTTCCATCAAATCAACTGTTGCGCTGGCCGCATCGTGGCGCGCGAGTTTGCGGCTGGCCTGCTCCATCGCGCTTATCTTTTCGGGCGCGTTGACGAGCGCTGCGATTTCCTGCGCCAGCCGCTCGCCCGTCAAATCCTCCTGCAAGATCATGCGAGCCGCGCCCGCTTCCTGCATTGCCTCCGCGTTACGACGCTGCTCCAGTTGGCCGGGCAGCGGAACCATGATCGCAGTGCGCCCGGCTGCCATCAGTTCGGCGCTGGTTGTCGCGCCCGCACGGCTGATGATGAAATCTGCCGTAGCGAACGCCGTAACCATGTCGTCAATGTAACGTCTAACGTCCGCACGCTCTTCCCACCCGGCCTGACTGTAGCCGGCGCGCACCATCTCGAAATCAAGCTCGCCCGTCTGATGCGTGATCGCAAGCCTCTCGCGCTCTGCTTCCATAAAAGGCAGCGCCGCTATCATCGCTTCGTTTATGGCGCGCGCGCCCTGCGAGCCGCCGAAGATGAGCACGTTGACATGCGACTGCTCACGCTCTTTCTCGCCTATGTCAAAGAACTCGCGGCGAATCGGATTTCCGGTCACTACGCCCTTGCCGCGAAAATAGGGAAGCGCTCGGTCGAACGAGACTGCGGCGCGATCAACGAACCGCGCCAGCACGCGGTTGGTGAAACCGGGCACGGCGTTCGATTCCATCACAAGCGTCGGCACGCGCATCAGCGCCGCCGTCAAGAGCACTGGCCCGCTTACGTAACCGCCAGCGCCGACCACTATGTCCGGCTTGAATTCCCGAATCACGCGGCGCGCCGAGAGTATGCTTTTCGGAATCAGGAACAGGCCGCGCAGGCGCGAAACTATCCCCATGTTCACCAGCCCTGCGCTTTCAATGAGCGATAACTCAAAACCTGCCTGCGGAACCAGCTTGGTCTCAAGCTTTCCAGCCGTGCCTACGAATCTCACCACGGACGAAGGAGCGCGGCGCATCACTTCTCTGGCGACTGCAATAGCGGGGTAGATGTGCCCGCCCGTTCCTCCCGCAGCAATCAGCACGCGCATCGCCATCATCCCGTGCGCTGCGACGCGGGGAGACCGTGACGCGGCGACAAAGAGATATGTTTCGCAACCAGCTTTCTTCTCTTCTCCCTGTCGCCGCGCTGCTCTGCCTCGCTCGCAGTCGTTCCCGCGTACTGCGAGATGTTCAGAAGAATTCCTACAGAGACCAGCGTGGGCACAAGCGACGAGCCACCATAGGATATGAACGGAAGCGGTATGCCCTTAGTCGGAACAAGCGATAGCACTACGCTTATGTTAAAGAGCGCCTGCGCGACTATGCTCGTTACGATTCCAAGACCTAGCAACATTCCGAACCTGTCCGGCGCTAACAAACTTGCTCTTAGCCCACGCCACAGAAAAACTCCGAAGACTATCAGAACCGCCAGCGCTCCTATCATCCCTAACTCTTCACCGACCACCGCGAAAATAAAATCTGAATGCGCGAACGGCAGAAAGAAGAGCTTCTGCTTGCCTTGCGCGAAGCCCAGCCCGTTTATCCCGCCCGAACCTATTGCCATCAGCGACTGCACCACCTGATAGCCAGCCCCTTGCGTGTCAGCCCACGGGTTCAGAAAAGTCACCATGCGCTTTAATCGCCACGGCACGAAGATTAGAAGCACAAGCACGCCGAAGAGCGCAGGGGCAGCGGCAATTCCAAGATGAAGAAGGCGCGTCCCGGCTGTGTAGCAGAGGACGACGCAAATCACCGCTAGCATCAGCGCAGTTCCCAGATCAGGTTCCGCCACAACCAGCAGCGCAAGCGTGCCCGTAACGACCATGCACGGCACGAACGTCCACCAGAAAGAGCCTTCCTCGCCCGCGCGCTTCTCTAAAAAGTAGGCGAGGAAGAGCGTCAGCACTAGCTTCGATAGCTCGGACGGCTGAACGGAGACACCCGGCAGCGCTATCCAGCGTCGCGCGCCGTTACGAGGATGAAAAGCGAAGACGGCCATGAGCATAATGATCGTGACCGCAAGCAGCCCGTAAACTATGCGGCGGTCACGCAGCCACTGGTAATCGAACCGCATAGCCAGGAGCATCAGGCCAAACCCAATCGCCGTCCACATGAGTTGTTTGCCGACGTAATAATACTGGCTGCCGTTCTCGCGCTCGGCCATCACAGCCGAGGCGCTGTAAACCATGACTATGCCGAACAGCGCCAGTCCTGCCGTCGCCGCAAACAACCATTTATCTGCCTGTAGCTTTCGAGCCATATGACTGTGGTGATAAGTGATGAGTGATAAGTGATGAGAAAGAACCAAAAGCTTTTCTCTTATCACTTATCACTCATCACTTATCACCAATCCTCTTACTTCTTCCTTAAAGACCTGCCCGCGATGTTCAAAGCTTCGGAACATGTCGAAGCTTGCGCAAGCCGGGGCTAGAAGAACCGTGTCGCCGGGTTGCGCCGCTTGATAAGCGCGCTTAACAGCGTCGCGCATATCTATGGCGCGCTCGCTCCCGGCAAACTCTTTCAACTCGGTTTCGATATTCTGTGCGTCCTCTCCTATAAGAATCAGTTTTCGCACGCGCTCTCTGACAAGGTGCGCAAGCGGCGCGTAGGGCGCTTGCTTGCCGCGTCCGCCAAGTATAAGAATGACCTTGCCCTCTTCTTCAGAAACCGCTTCGAGCGCTTTTGTAGTGGCGTCAACGCTCGTCGCCTTTGAATCGTTTATGAACTTCACTCCGCCTATCTCAGCTACGAACTCAAGACGATGCTCGACCGCCTGAAAGCGCCTGACAGTCTCGCGCATTGAATCGGGCGAAGCGCCGCAGGCCAACCCGGCTGCAAGCGCCGCCAGCACATTCTCAACGTTGTGAAGCCCGCGCAATTGCATCTCGTCTCGCGTAACCAGCACTCGCTCCGCCTGAAAAGTTCTGGAAACAAGCTCGCGCCCGTTTCTCAGAAAAAGTCCCTCTTCCAACTCGCGCCGAACGCTAAAAAGCGTGACGTGCGCCCTCAGCCCTCTGGCCCACGTCGAAACTATCTCGTCATCCGCATTCAGAATCGCAATGTCTTCATCCGTCTGGTTGCGAAAGACGTTGTGTTTAGCGGCGGCGTAGTCCATCACGGATTCGTAGCGATCCATGTGGTTCGGCGTCACGTTCAAACAGAGCGCGACCGCCGGATGAAAATTCTTAACCGTCTCCAGTTGAAAGCTTGAGACTTCAACGACCGTCCAGCCATTCTCAACCGAATTATCAACGAGCGAGGTAAGCGGCGTGCCTATGTTGCCGCCCACCTGTACTTTCAATCCCGCGTCTTTCAAAAGCTCTCCGATGAGAGTCGTCGTCGTCGTCTTCCCGTTCGTGCCTGTGATTGCGACCAATGAACCACGCAAATATCTCGACGCCAGTTCGATTTCCCCGATTACTTCAGCGCCCGCGCGATCCGCGTAGCGAACCGGGATGCTCTTAACCGGAACGCCCGGACTAATCACTACAAGCTCGACTTGATCCAGCAGCCACATTGGAACGTCGCCCGCGATCAACCCGACGCCCTGCTCCTTCAAAGAGAGCGCATCCTGAGACCATTCTTCAATCGGCTTGCGGTCGTTGAGAGCGACGATTGCTCCGCGCTCTTTCAAGAATCGCGCGCTGGCCGTGCCGCTTCTGGCTGCGCCGATAATCAGAACTTTTTTCCCGGCTACTTCCAAACTATGCTTTCAAAGACCTCTACAAAAATTTTTCCTTAGCGCAGCTTCAGCGTCGAAAGGCTCAGGAGCGCGAACAGTATTGCCAGAATCAGGAATCGAAAGACAACTTTCGTCTCGACCGTTCTAGGCCCGAAGCGATTCTCCCACCTAAGCTCGAAGTGATGATGAAGCGGAGCCATCTTGAAGATGCGGCGACCTGTCATCTTAAAAGAGGCCACCTGCAACATCACCGACAGCGCTTCTATAACGAACACGCCGCCGACCATCAGCAGCATGAACTCAAGCTTCGTCAGCACCGCAATCGTTCCAATGGCTCCGCCTATGGCAAGGCTTCCCACGTCGCCCATGAACACTTGCGCGGGCGGCGCGTTGTACCAGAGAAACCCCAGACTCGCCCCGGCCATCGCGCCGCAGAAGACTGTCAACTCCGCCGCCTCCGGTCTCCACGTCAAATCCAGGTATCTGGCCCAGCGCGCGTCGCTTATCAAATAGGTGAACGCCGTCAGCGCAGACATCGCTATGAAAGTCACGCTGATGGCAAGCCCGTCCAGCCCGTCCGTCAGGTTCACGGCGTTCGATGAGCCTAAGAGCACGACCATGATGAGCAGCAGGTAGAGATACGGCCCTATGTAGCTCACGCCCGCAGGCTCAGCCGTCAGCTTGAAGAAAGGGATGTTCACGTTCCACGAATATCTGGTGGAAAAGTAGAGAACAGCCCAGATGGCTATAGCTACGGCGAACTGCCCGGCCAGTTTTTTGCGACCCGTCAGCCCCAGGCTCTGCTTGTGCACGACCTTTTTGTAATCGTCCAGAAAGCCTATTGTTCCAAACAGCAGCATAGACGCGATGGCTATCCAGACGTATAGACTGGACGACCAGCTATCCAGCCTTGCCCAGAGCAGCGTCGAGATGACGACGGAGCCTACTATGAGCACGCCGCCCATCGTCGGAGTGCCGCGCTTTACAAGATGCGCCTGCGGCCCCTCTTCACGAATCTGCTGTCCTACGTTCAAGCGCGCGAGCCACACTATGACGTTTCGTCCGAACACCAGCGAGATCAGAAGAGCCGTCACGGAAGCGTAAGCCGTGCGGAACGTCACATACTGAAAGACGTTGAGCGCCTTGACGAGATACGACTCCCCTTCCTTCAGGTGGTTGTAAAGCAGCTCGTAAAAGAAGTAGTAGATCATCTCGAATCGGTGATAAGAGAAGCGGTGATGAGTGATAAGAAAGAGCGTTTCTCTCATCACTTATCACTTATCACTTATCACTTTTCTTCCTCCGCACCGGCTAATGGGAAGCGGTCACGCAGTCGCTTCACTACTTTGTCCGTCTCGACGCCGCGCGAGCCTTTGATTAGAACCAGATCGCCTTCACGAATCTCCGCAAGGAGCGCCGTGGCGACTTCCTCCGAAGTTTCAAAGAAGCGTGTTTGATCATTGCTCATCCCGGCTTCGCGCGCGCCATCTATCATCTCGCGGGCCAAATCACGCACGCCCCACAGAAGGTCAACGTTCAGGCTGGCAATCTCGCGCCCGGTCTCGCGGTGCATTCGCGCTTCTTCCTTCCCAAGCTCAAGCATCTCGCCCGCAACGATTATCTTACGTCGTGCGCGCACGCCGCCTTCAACGATTGTGCGAACCATGTTGAGAAGAGCGCGCGGGTTAGAGTTGTAGGAATCGTCAACGACCGTGAACCCGGCTGCGAAATCCAGAACCTCGCCGCGCATCTCCGTTGCGTGCGCGCTTCCGAGAGCATCGGCAATCGCTTCTGCGCTCATCTCGAAACAGGTAGCAACAGCAGCAGCAGCGAGCGCATTCACCAGATTATGTCTTCCGGGGAGCGGCAGCATAGCTTCGGCCATCCCAAGCGGCGTGCGCAGGCGGAAGCGTACGAGGCCGAGCCTTTCGTGCTCGATTTCTGTAGCCATCACGTCTGCCTCCCTCTCAATGCCGAAGAAGATAGTGCGCCCCGCGTGCTTCTCCTTCATCTGAGCTACGCGAGCGTCGTCCGCGTTTAGAACCGCCACGCCTCCGGGTTTCAAGCCTTCGACCAGTTCGGCCTTAGCTTCGGCGATTCGCTCAATCGTCCCGAAGTATTCAAGATGCGCGGGCGCGACGCAAAGCTCTACTCCAACGTCGGGCGGCGTTATCTTGCAAAGACGCGCTATCTCTCCAGTAGGACTTGACATGCCCATTTCCAGCACTGCCATGTCGAAATCATCCGGGCTTCTGCCTCCCGTAACCATTTGCAAGACGGAGAGCGGAAGGCCCAGGCCGTTGTTGTAATTTCGCTCGCTCTTGTGCACGCGACGACCCGAAGCGCTGAGCACATGCGCTGTCAAATCCTTAGTCGTAGTCTTCCCGGCGCTTCCCGTTATTCCTACAACCGGACGATTCCAACGCTCGTAAACTCCGTGCGCGAGTTTTTGCAGAGCAGCAATCGCATCTTCAACCAGCAGGAGTTTCCCCTGAAGCGCTTCAAGGTTTCGGTCGCCGCGAACGCGCTCGGCGCGAGCGACGCAAGCAAGCGCGCCACGCCCCAGTGCGTCCGGGATGAAATGATGCGCGTCAACGAACTCGCCATTAAATCCTGCGCGCGTGTAATCCTCCTGTGATAGCGCGAAGAAAAGCTCGCCCGGCGCAACCGTGCGCGAATCAATAGAAAAGCCTGTGATCTCTTTGTCAAAGAACTCCGCGCTTGATGAGCCGCCAGCGGCAGCCGTAGCGTCCATCAAGCTCGCTGCAAACCTTATATTCACACCCTTCCAACCTACCCTTTCACGCTCGCCCTACCGATTCAAGAAGAACGCGAAAGCGTCCTGACTTTTGAATCGCTCAGCGAGACTGAAGTTCCAGAGCTTCCAGCGCCGACGCATCTTCTGCCGCCGCATCTGAAAGCTCACAGTTGGAAGTTTGCGACAAAATCTCTTCTAAGCCAAACGCGCTTGCGTCATCTTCGTTTAGAGTCATCTCAACGCGCGCAAGGCGCACCCGGCGCAAACGTCTTCGACAATCGTTGATTCTCTCTCTGACCACAGACTCACGCTCGCTCGTTCGATGCTGGGGGAACATATGCAAGGGATGAGGGATGAGGGCGGAGGGATGAATAAGAAGGAATGAATGCGTCAGCACGCAATTGGCTCAACCTATTTCATCCCTCATCCCTCATCCCTCCTCTCATTCCTTTCTCCTGAAATGAATGTGAACCACTTGACCTACTTCTATCTCCGTGCCGGGTGCAGGCTGTTGGCGTTGCGCTCGGCCTTCGCCTTCTGTTTCCAGTTGAAGACCTAGCTGCGCGCAGATGCGCGCTACATCGCGCACGCTGCGGCCTCGAACATCCGGCATCAGCACGGCGTTTCGCGTCGCCGGGGCATAAACAACTTCGCTCAAACCTGAACCATGATTTGCATCCGCCGCTTGCGGCAGCGTCGCCTGCTGGGCTTGGCGCTCGCGCTCCAACTGCTCGCGCACGCGCTCGCTCTCTTCCGCCGCATGCGGTGATTGCGCTATGAGGTCGCCACCGGCAGATTGGCGAATCTGCGTGTCGGGCGAGACGTTCAAGTCTGGCAGAATCTGTTCGGCTATCTCGCGGAAGACGGGAGCGGCCACGTCGCCGCCGTGATAGGAGCCGACAGGTTCGTCAATCACCACGATGATGACGACCGCAGGATTTTCGGCGGGCGCAAATCCTACGAATGAGCCTATGTACTTCGTCGTCGAATAGGTGTGCGTGCGCGGATCAATCTTCTGCGCAGTGCCCGTCTTGCCTGCGGCTGAGTAGCCATTCAACTGCGCCAGTTTCGCCGTGCCGTTCAACGTCACGCTCTCAAGCATCCCGCGCAATGTGCGCGCAGTCTCGGCGCTAACAACGCGATGCTGCTCCGGCTGAGCGGTAAACGCGACAGCGCCATCGGGCGCTCGTATCTCACGTACAAGGTGCGGGGCAATGCGCATACCGTCGTTCGCAATCGTTCCGAACGCCGCAGCGACCTGAAGCGGAGTGACGCCCACCTCCTGTCCTATCGCAATCGAACCCATAGAAGAGGGCTGCCACCTGGCGACGGGGCGAACTAATCCGGCGGTCTCGCCTGGAAGCTCAACGCCTGTGCGCGAGCCGAAGCCGAAGCGCGTGATGTAGTCGTGCATGCGCTCATCGCCCACGCGCAAGCCCAACTTGATAGCGGCCACGTTGCTGGATTTAGCCAGCGCGTCAATCAGAGTCAGAGTCCCGAACGGGTGATGGTCGTGAACCAATCGCCCCGCGACTGTAATCGAACCCATCTGGCAATCAATTCGATCCGTGGGCTTCGCCAATCCCTCTTCGATGGCGGCTGAGTAAGCGACTATCTTGAAGGTGGAGCCAGGCTCATAAACATTCTGAAGCGCCTGGTTGGCGCGAACCTGCGGCTGAACGGAGCGCGCGTCGTTCGGATCGAACGTGGGCGCGTTGGCTAGAGCCAGGATTTCACCCGTGCGCGGGTCCAGCACTATAGCGGTTCCAGACTTCGCGTGCGCTCGCTCTACTGCATCCGCTAGCGCCTGCTCCGTGCGATACTGAACCATCTGGTCAATCGTCAGCACAACAGTCTGACCAGTGCGACCGCCAACTTCCGTGCTCGTGTAAGCACGATGTCTCGCATCCGTCTCAAAGAAGAAGCGTCCCGCTTCACCGCTTATTCGCTCGTTGAAAGATTGCTCTATACCGCCCAAACCTGTTTCATCTAATCCTACGAAGCCCAGGACATGAGCGGCGAGCGCTCCGTTCGGGTAAAAGCGTTTCGGCTCCTTGCGCGAGTAAACGCCCTCTATGTCGAGCGCGTTGATTCTCTCTGCTTGCTCATGATCTACTTTGCGCGCGACCCAGAGGAATTTCCTGTTCGCTCCTTGCGCATCTCTGATTTTCGTGGCAAGCGCACGCCCGTCTGCACCGATTAATGGCGCAAGGCGCGAGGCCACTTCGTCAACCTCCTGAATCTCACCGGGAACAATGAAGAACGATTCCACATCAACGCTACGCGCAAGCTCACGCCCGGAACGATCCAGCACAAGCCCGCGCAAAGAGCTTATCTCTACAGCCCCCTCCTGCTGCTCACGCGCGCGCACCGTAAGCCAGTCGTGCCTGAACGTCTGAAGGTAGACGAGCCGCACACCTATCGCCAGCATCCATAGAACGAGCAAAGACGCTATTGTCAGCGCGCGCACATGTGAGGCATCAGGGCGTGCTTTCATCGAGGCGGCGGAACGTCGAAGCATGTTCGTGTCGTTTTCTTTCTTCGGTTTTAGCGCGCTCGCATTCAAACGGGATACGCGCGCAGGCATTTACGTCAGACTTTCAAAGAGAACTCTTAGCGGGCGAACGCGAGGGGGAGATTCAAGCGCGCACATGACTGGCGCTTGATTGCCGTCATGCGCCTTCTGCTACGGTCAACGGCGGAGCGCAACTGAAGGATTGACAAAAGCCGTAGTGGGGCGCGGCAAAACTCCATCATCACTTTTCTTGACTTCCAATTGCTCCGGGCGCACAGGTTGCAAGCCCAACTCACGCGCAGCCGATTCAAGGCGCGCAGGCGACGTGGCCTGTTCGCGTTCCAACAGAAGACGACGCTGCTCTTCAAGAAGCTGCTCACGTTCGCAACGCAGTCTTTCGCTCTCGTAGCCGTAGCGCACTGCGGCGAAATGTTGCCCGGCTGCAAAGACGAATCCGCCCGCCAAGCTTAGCCCGCAGAAGAGCAGCATCGCCAGACGCGAGAGCGCACGCATATCGCGCTCACGCAGTACAACAGAGTTCCGTTGTGTCTGGGGTAATCTTCTCATCAGCGGCCTTAAGAGCCTCTCTTTCGGGTCAGGTGTTAATGCTTGAAGCCGAACTCAGATTTTTTTGAACTCCTGAATTTCAGCCAGTGTCAAGTTTGCGGCAAGCTCGCAGCTTGGCGCTGCGCGAGCGGGGGTTCTCTGCTACTTCACTTTCGCCCGGCGCAACAGGGCGTCGCGTCAAAATCTCAACGGCTCGTCTTGCGCCGCACGAGCAAACAGGCGCACGCGGCGGGCACATGCACTGCCCGGCGTTTCGACGTAGCGCCTGCTTGATGATGCGATCTTCAAGCGAGTGAAAGCTGATCGCTACGAAGCGTCCGTCCTTTTGTAAAAGATCAATAGCGTCGTCAACGAAACGGTCTAATCCTTCAAGCTCTCTGTTGACGGCGATGCGCAGCGCCTGAAAAGTTCGCGTTGCCGGATGAACTCGCTCCCCTTTCCGATAACCAACTGCACGAGCGACCAGTTCCGCCAACTCCCGCGTACTGCCCACAGGTTCGCTGCGCTCTCTTCTTTCAACTACCAGTCTGGCGATGCGGCGCGAACGCCTTTCCTCACCGTATTCATAAATTATTCGCGCAATCTCTTCCTCAGAGAGACGCGCGAGCAATTCGGCGGCAGTCTCCTCATCGCTCCCGGCATTCATGCGCATATCAAGCGGCGCATTGTGACGAAAGCTGAAGCCGCGCTCGCTTGAATCAAGCTGGAGCGAGGAGACGCCCAAATCCACCAGCACCCCTTGCACCTGTCTCTCGCCCAACTCTTCGAGCACGCGCCCTATATCTCGGAAATCCGCGTGCACGCCCCGAAACCGTTCGCCAAATCTTGCGAGGCGCTCTGTAGCCCAACGGAGCGCCTCGCTGTCGCGGTCAATTCCAATGACACGCGCGCCGTCAGAGGCTTCGAGAATCGCTTCGCTGTGTCCGCCAAGCCCCAACGTGCCGTCAACGAAGAGACCGCCTTGCTCAGGCCGCAACAGCTCAATAGTCTCTCGGAGCAGCACGGGGCGATGGGGCGCGCCCATGCCCCCCACAAGCGCAACCATCACCACCGCCCCGTGATCTCGTTCAAAGAACTGATTGGTGTGATAAGTGATAAGTGATAGGTGATAAGTAAAAGCTTCATCCCTATAGCCCTACATCTTTCTCATCACTTTTCAATCTATTAAATTCCGAGCCGCGCAACCGCCGCTTCGTCTTCTTCCGTATAAGGGTCTGAGAGCAGGCGCTGTTGGAAACGCTCAAGCTCCCAAACTTCCAGGTAAGTCAAATAGCCGAGCACAGCAACCTCGCCCATAACTCCCGCGCTCTTTCGCAGCAACGGGTGGATGAGCACGCGGCCCTGATTGTCCATTGACGCCTGCTGGCCGTAGTAGTTAGTTCGGTCAAGGAACTTTCGCCGCGCAGGGTCCATTGAAGGCAGAAGCGCAAGCCTTTGCTCAATTGACTCCCATTCGGGCAGAGGGTAAATTCTTACGTTCTCGCCCGTCAGGCTTGTTACATAAAGGTCTGCGCCATGCCTCTCCTCTATGAGCCTGCGGAAGGGAGTTGGTATTTTCAATCGCCCCTTCGAGTCCATCCGCGCCGTGTAATTTCCTCTTAACATAGGCTTTGGGCGGCTGGCACAAGGCGCTAGGTGCTTAAAAGCTCTAGTAAAACTTTAGAAGTCAGGCATAAGCTACTCAAACCAGCCCACTTCCGACCACTTTTCTCCACCCGCCGCGCATAGTACGCCCCTATTTTCAGGCTGTCAAGCACAAAAAACGGTAAAAACATAGATTTTTTAAGCACGATTTGGTGTAAATTTGCGAGTCTGAGTGCTTAGGTGGGCCAACTGATTTAAGCGGTCTGTGGCAGTTTTGTACGATTTGAGGCCGTTTAAGGAAGCAGGTCTTATATTCTTACATAGCCAATCGGTCTGGCATAATGTATAGTGGCGGGCAATGCCGCTCTATAATTTTTAGAATCTTTCGGCAAAGAGCAGATTGGATGGAGATACGCTTTGGCGGACTTCTGCTGTTCGGCGCTTTGGCCGCAGTAGCCAACCTTGTGGGTGGGCTACTGCTCACTTCTTCCGGGGCGCACAAGCTTAACGACCGATTCTTAAAATACCTGGTCGCCCTCGGCGCAGGTTTCATGCTCGCAGCTATCTTTATAGAGATCGTCCCGGAAACTGTCAGCATCTGGACGAGCGGAAACGTAGGTGCGGTAGCAGCAGAAAATATCATAGGCGCGATGACGCTGCTTCTTGCCGGATACCTTTTAATTCAGCTTTTCGAACATACACTCGCTCCCCATTTTCACTTCGGCGCAGAGACACACCCTGAATCCGTCTTAAGGCCGTCGGCGGCTTACAAGGCTATAGGCGGACTGCTTATTCACACTTTCTTCGACGGAGTATCAATCGCCGCCGCGTTTCTAGTGAAGTTCAAAGTGGGGCTGCTCGTATTCATAGCAATCCTGCTGCATAAGATGCCCGAGGGATTCACTGTAGCTTCTATAATGCTCGCTTCGGGACGCTCCAGGAAGAAGGCTAATCTGGCTTCGCTGGCAATCGGCGCGGCAACGTTTATAGGCGTAATCGCTGTGGCAATTCTAAAAGGCAGGAGCGCTTCCATCATCGCTTATGCTCTGCCATTTTCGGCTGGGGTTACGCTTTATGTAGCGGCGAGCGACCTAATCCCGGAGGTCAATCATAAAGAGGAGAAGAATCCTATGGTCTCCATAGTAGTCTTTGGCGGCGTAGCGCTCTTCTACATATTGCACAGACTGATTGAAAGATAGGCAGTGAAATAAAGCGGGAATAGCTTCGTAATTCTTTTGCTACCTGTTATTGCTAATTTCAACCCAAGTATGATCCGGTCGTTCATCAGAAGAGCACACGTTATCAAAGTAAACATGGTGCTGGCGTGTGCGCTTCTCTGCTGTACTGCGTCGCTCGCCCAGACCACGCAGTCTCCCGTCCCGCAGCCCAATCCTCCTACGCCTGTAGTTGATCTGGCTAACGTGATTGACGACGCAACGGAGCAGCGGCTGAACAATGTGCTGATGAACTTGAGCGAAAGTAAGCAGGCCAATGTAGAGATGGGTGTTGTCACGGTCAGCACAACGGGTGGTCAGCCAATTGAAGACTACTCGCTGGCGATAATGCGCGGCTGGGGCATTGGTGCAAGAGATAAGGGCGGGGTGCTTCTGGTTGTTGCCGTCAACGACCGA